>Ga0210057_1000063_pt1 | contig 212703 bp, 213 predicted proteins | sample CryGeyCG2114_010_2_FD_183968 | JGI IMG/M metagenome (GOLD analysis project Ga0210057, IMG submission 183968) | Groundwater microbial communities from aquifer - Crystal Geyser CG10_big_fil_rev_8/21/14_0.10 (SPAdes) (version 2) | ecosystem: Environmental > Aquatic > Deep subsurface > Groundwater...
ATTGTCGAAAAAATTGTAAAAAAAGGGTTCGGTATCATTACCGGTGGCGGCCCTGGAATTATGGAAGAGGCCAATAAGGCAGCTCAAGAATTTGGCGGTAGATCAAGCGGTCTATGCATCAAACTCCCTTCCGAGCCCAAACCAAACCCTTTTATTGACCCAAAATATGAACTAAATTTCCGCTACTTTTTTATACGAAAAGTGATGTTTATCCGTTATGCGCAAGCATTTGTCGTTATGCCCGGAGGATATGGAACTCTTGATGAACTTTTCGAGGCCCTCACTCTCATTCAAACAGAAAAAATTAAATCCTTCCCTGTTTATCTTGTTGGGAAAGAATATTGGAAAGGAATGCTCGACTGGATTAAAGACACGGTTTTAGCTCAAGATAACATCAAGAAAAAAGACTTTGATTTGATCTTCCTAACAGATGATCCCGATGAAATCGCAGATGGGATCGAGGCGCATTACCGCAAGTCAAAATCAATCGAGAACTTCTAGATTCTTCCAGCTACTTCTTGTGAACTCTCGTTTACCAACTGACTCAAGTATTGCCCATACTCATTTTTGGAGTATCTCTCTGAGAGCTTTTGCAACTGTTCTCGATCGATATAGCCCATCCGGAAGGCTACCTCTTCAATACAGGCAATTTTGATCCCTTGCCTTTCCTGAATTGCTTGCACAAAAGCAGACGCTTTATGAAAGGCGTCAAATGTCCCCGTATCTAACCAAGCATACCCTCTTTCTAAAAGACGCACTGTCAGCCGTTTTTGCTCTAAGTAGATCTGATTGATATCGGTAATTTCTAACTCCCCTCTCAAAGAGGGTTTTAGACTTTTGGCTATGTCTACGACATCTGGACCATAAAAATAAAGGCCTGGCACTGCATAAGAAGACTTAGGCACTATCGGTTTTTCTTCAATGCTTAGCGCATTCATATCTCGGTCAAAATCAACAACACCGTAGCGCTTAGGATCTTTGACCTGGTAGCCAAAAATAAGACCACCCGAAGTGAGACTAACCCCCTCATAAAGGAGCGAGGGGAGGTTACTACCGTAAAAAATATTATCGCCAAGGATCAAAGCGCAAGGCTCATTATTGATAAAATCTGCACCAATAATAAAGGCTTGAGCAAGTCCCGCAGGCTCTTTTTGCACAGCGTACTGAAAACTTAGACCTAACTCTGATCCATCGCCAAACAGCTTCTGAAATCGAGGGATATCTTCGGGCGTTGAAATAATGAGAATTTCTTTGATGTTCGCCATCATCAAGACAGAAAGCGGATAATAGATCATCGGCTTATCGTAGATAGGGAGAAGCTGCTTACAAAGCGCAATTGTTGCAGGGTAAAGGCGAGTTCCACTTCCACCCGCTAAGATAATTCCTTTCATGAATCTTCCAAAGTATAAACGCCCGCCAATCCACGGTACTTTTCCTTATAATCAAGACCATATCCAACGACAAATAGGTTGTCGATCTCAAACATCACATAATCAGGGCGGTATTCAGTCGCTTTTTGAACGTCTTTTTTATACAAAAGAACACATGATTTAATAGAGCGCGGACCTAGCTTTTTAACTGTATCGACCAAGGTTGCCATTGTATAGCCTGAATCAAAAATATCATCAACGATCAGAACATCGCGATTATGAACACGGAGTCTATCTACGCCAATAAGAGTCAGAGCTCCTCTTGACTTTCCTAAAGCTCCATAACTTTCACACTGAACTATTTCAAGATCAAGAGGGACATCTAATTGCCGAATCAAATCCGCTACTAAACAAATAGCACCCTTTAAAACCATGACAATGACTAAATCTTCACCTTGGAAATCTTTTTTAATTTGAGCTGCTGTCTTTTGCACTTTTTCTGCAATTAGCTCTTCAGAGATGAGGGGTTTTAAATGACGAAAGCCCAAAGAACCTATCCTACTCAACGAGTGAAATTACAACCTTCAGAGAGGAGATTATCAATGTAATTAATCGTGTAATCGTTTGATAAAAACTTCTTATCTTCAAGCATAAACTGGTGAAAAGGGATCGTTGTATGGACCCCTGCGATATGGAACTCTTTCAAAGCTCTTTTCGCATGACGTATTGCCTCTTCGCGAGTGCGCCCTTTGACAATGAGTTTAGCAATCATCGAGTCATAGTTTGGGGGGATCCGATAGCCACCATAACATGCGCTATCAACTCGGACGTGTGGCCCTCCAGGAGGAATATAGTGTTCTAACAGTCCAGGAGATGGTGAAAATTGATTAGCTGGATTTTCTGCATTGATACGGAATTCAAAAACGTGTCCGCTAAATTCAATATCGTTTTGTTTTAATTTCAGCTTTTCACCTTGAGCGATTAGAATTTGCTGTTGAAGAAGGTCAATTCCAGTGAACTCCTCAGTAACTGTATGCTCAACTTGGATACGGGTGTTGACTTCCATGAAATAAAAGTCCCCCGCTTCATCAAGCAAAAACTCAACAGTGCCTACAGAATGGTACTTTGCCGCACGGACAATGGCCACTGCGGACTCACCCATTTTTTTCCTCAAACTATCGCTTACCTTAGGACTTGGGGCCTCTTCAATGAGCTTTTGTCTGCGACGTTGTATTGTACAGTCACGCTCGCCCAAATAAAAATATTGACCATGCTGATCACCCATCACTTGCACTTCAATATGACGAGGATTCACGATCATTTTTTCTAAATAGACATCGGGGTTATTGAAGCTGACTTCTGCTTCGGTCCTAGCTGCCATGAATTTCTTAATAAAATCATCTTCAGAGTAGGCAATTCGTATCCCTTTACCGCCTCCACCAGCGACCGCTTTTATAAAAATGGGAAAGCCATATTTACGAGCTTCCTTTAAACCCGCTTCGACATCTCTTACGACGCCGTCAGATCCAGGAATCACAGGGCATTTGACACTTTTCGCCATCGCTTTGGCTTGAGATTTATCACCGAGAGCCGCAATTGCATGAGAGGGTGGGCCGATAAATGTAAGATTACAACTTTCACAAATTGAAGCAAAATTCGCATTTTCACTTAAAAATCCATAGCCAGGATGGACTGCATCGGCATGAGTCACTTCGCACGCAGCGATCAAGTTGGCAATCTTCAAGTAAGACTTAGCAGAGGGAGGCTCTCCAATACAAATTGCTTCATCTGCATGATGAACATGCATTGCTTCAGCATCCGCTTCTGAGTAAACTGCTACCGTTTGCAAGCCTAAATCATGGCATGCTCGGATAATGCGAACAGCAATCTCACCACGATTTGCAATCAGAACCTTTTTCATACTTCCTATATAATCCGTAATAACCGAGTTCCAAACTCAACTGGCTGAGAATTGTCTGCAAGAATTTCCGCAACAACCCCACTCATTCCTGCTTTCACTTCGTTCATCACTTTCATCGCTTCAACGATACAAACGACCGTGTTCTCATCGACTTTGTCCCCAACTTTCACAAATTGAGGCTGATCTGGGGCAGGAGTTGCATAATAGGTGCCGACCATTGGAGAGGTAACATAAGAGCCTGGCGCGTCGACCTTAGCAGATCCACCTCGCTCCCCTTTCAAAGGAACTTCAGACTGAAAAGCCGATTCTGAATCAGTATGGACCACTCTTTGGCGAGCTGGTGGCAGATTTGCTGACTCTTTTTCTAAATGTAATTCATAATCTTTATTTTTGAAGATAAGCTTTGTTAATTTGCTCTCCTCAAGGTGGGTCATCAGTTCTTTGATCTGTTTGATATCCATTTACACCCGCTGTATAAAGTCATTTGTCTGAGTATCTACTTTCACAACGTCCCCGCTTTCGATAAAGAGAGGAACATCGATTTTAGCGCCCGTTTCAAGCACTGCTATTTTCGTAGAAGCTGAACTTGCAATCGCATCTGTCCCATCCGTTTTAACGACCATAATTTCGAGAAATTGTGGAAGCTCAACCGCGAAAATTGTGTCGCCATAAAACATCGCTTTCAACTGAATCCCTTCCTTCAGATAATGCACCTTTTCTGCTAGAATTGTGGCAGGAACTTCTACTTGTTCAAGATTGCCGATATCTAAAAATAGGTACTCTTTCCCTTCTGGATAAAGAAATTCTAAAAATCGCTCGATTAGAGAAACTTCTTGAACCGTCTGATCTAACTTAAAGTTTTTTTCTATTGTCTCATCAGTGATCAAGTTGCGAAGCTTCGTCTTAACGAACGGGGTCCCCTTGGCAGCGGTGACCTTCACACTCGATTCGACGCGATAAATTTTTCCATCGAAATTGAGAGTCATTCCGGGTGTGATTTGATTGGCTGTAGTCATGTTTTAATTATCCGTTTTAATTCGCTCAAGTCGGAAATAGTATGGTTGATCCACTCTTCCGTCTTAAAAGTAGTTCCACGTCCCCACCGCATATGAACCGTTGTAAATCCTAGCTCGTATGCAGGGACAAGATCCGTTGCAATACGGTCTCCACAAACCAGCACCTGGTCTGCTGAAAGCGAAAATTCTCTGATCAAACCCTCGTAAAATGGTTTTTTTATCGAATTCTCTGGGATAGCTATCTTACTAAAAATCGTCCTATCAATACCAGCTTTTTCCAGTTTTTCCATTTGAAAGGGGGGGTGACCTGCGGTTACAAGAGCAATTGAGTGTGATTTGGAAAGAAACTTTAATATTTCTTTGGCATTTGGAGTTGTAGGAATAGTAAATCCAGCAGGCAAGGGGGTAGTCATTTCTTGAAGAGCCGGTTCAATCAAATGGTAACTGTCTTTAGCACTTTTCAAAAACTGTACAAGAGCCTCTCGAGACCCTGAAGACTTGGCATTGAGCTCTAATAGATCAGCATAGGACCGATCAAAATCTGAGACCTTAAGACCTTGCGAAATGAGCGTTTTCAAGCACTCCTTCATTTTAAAAGGAGTAATGAACCCTGTTGTATCAATTAATGTGTCGTCAAGATCAAAGATGATCAACAATTTTCATCAACTCCTTAGCCAATTTACGCGAATCGTGCCGGATTAAATTTCTTTTCAGCAGATCTTTTTTAGGCTCTTCAGCAAGTCTTCCCAACAAATCGGCAAATACAACGCGACTTTCATCCATATCGTTTTCTACCAACTCCCCCTCGTTTGCATAGACTTTGATCAATTCTTTAGCGGGGGCTTGAGAGTTGATTAAAATGTGATCAAAAATATCTTTCCCGATAAATCGGACAAGCTCCTTGATATAGTGAGAGGTCTTATAGCCCGTTGTTTGCCCTTTGCGATTCATTAAGTTTACGACATACACTTTCTTAGCATCACTTTTAATGATCGCATCGCACACACCTTCGACAAGCAAATTGGGAATTAAAGAGGTGTGTAACCCTCCTGGGCCCATCACAATCAGATCAGCATTTTGAATTTCCTCAATAACGCGAGGATTTACCTTAGGGAATGGGTTCAGATAAAGCGATTCGTATCCTTGATCAATTTCTTGGCAAAGATAGACCTCTCTTTCCCCCTCAAGAATCTTTCGGTTATTTAAAACCATCCTGAGTCGAACTTGATTCGTCGTAATGGGGATGACCTTCCCCTTGATATAAAGGATTTTGCCCGCTTCTTCCACCGCTTTTTCAAAGCTACCGGTCACCTTTTCCAGAGCAGAGAGGAGTAAATTACCAAACGAATGGCCCCCTAACCCCCCATTTTCGAAGCGGTAGTTGATCAATGAGCGCATTAAACGGCTAGAATTTGAAAGAGCAACCAAACACTGACGAACATCACCAGGAGGCAAAACCCCAAGTTCATCCCTTAAGATCCCTGTACTGCCCCCATCGTCTGCCATAGATACGATCGCAGACAAATCGAGCGGATATCTTTTCAGCCCCTTTAAAACGACAAAATTCCCAGTTCCACCACCGATTACAACAACTTTTTTTACATAAGCTCGGTTCATTTACACTGCCGTAAATTTTCAATCGCTTGCTTTAAGTCTGGCTGTTTAAAGAGAAAATTACCACTTACTAAGATATTTGCACCAGCCTGCGTACATACACGCGCCGTCTCATCATTGATTCCCCCGTCTACCTGGATATCAAAGGGAGGAAGCGATAACCCGGGCTTTATAATGCCGCCTTGCCTAATTCCGTGCTTTTCGCAGTATTCCCGCGCCAAAGCGATCTTATCAATCATTTCAGGCATAAATTTTTGTCCCCCAAATCCAGGGCTGACCGTCATGATCAAAATGAGATCACATAGCTCTAAATATTTAGGGATCATCGAAAAGGGAGTTTCGGGTCTAAATGCAAGGCCTGCTTTTTTTCCGCATCTTCTGATAAATTGCAAAGTATCATCGACGTCTTCGGTCGCCTCAAAATGAAACGTGATCCGATCCGCGCCCGCCTCGACAAACGTCTCAATATAATCGTAGGGGTTATAAATCATGACATGAACGTCTAGAAAAAGCTTCGTAGACCTTCTGATTGCAGCTACAGCCTTCGGACCAAGCGTTAAGTTTGGAACAAAGTGACCGTCCATTATATCGATGTGGATTCCATCGGCGCCAGAGTCTTCGAGCCGTTTTGCCTCATCGGCTAACCGGCCAAAATCTCCCGAAAGAATAGAAGGATAAATTTGAGTTGGGATTTTTTCCATATTCCCAACATCTTAGACAAACAATTGATTAATGGAAAGCTCGCTCAAACGCTTCCAAAAACTCAAACTGCTCCTGCTTTTCTTCAGACAGGTACATGTAACCCACAAAAGACGTTTCATCCAAGTCGAGTGAGAAAGAGACTAATTTATGAGCAGGCGTTGTGAGCTCAATCTGTTTTTTCTTTCTTGGAGCTACTATATATACGTGTTTAGCATCTTGTTTGCGATGCAATGAATCTGTTTTCATCGCCTGCAAAAGGGTGAGATAAAATTGCTTTAAAGGCTCTGTTTCTAAGCTGCTTCGCATCTCAATTGGGACAATTGCGTAGAAAAATTTTTCAACAAGAATTGGGTCTACAGACTTCCCGAGCGACGCTTTTAATGCGTTGAGAGATTCACTCAACTTATAGATCATGCCGCCATTGTAATCGCGCACATCACCGACAATTGAATTGACCTCTGCCAACACATGCTCTCTTGCTTTATATAAGTCGACAGACCGATCTGTCCGCAAGAACTGATTGCTGGGGAGCACTGTCCTAAACACTGTGGCCTCTTTCACATATTTACGCCGCAAATGCCCCACCCTTCGAACGCGATCTGGGATATACTTTAATCGCGCTTGGCGCTGGACAAAAAGATCTTGCACACTCGGCTCATTTTCAGAAATTACGCGGAGCAAAATCACAGTAAAGCAAAGATCGGCCCCTTTTTGCTCATCAAAGGAGATGATAATTTGAGGCTTATCCCCCACAAATCGAAGCTGACGCGATAAAGACATAATATTGCGCAACACCTCTTCTTCATTGCGCGGCATGAAAATGGGATGGATGAGCTGCTCAATATGCCCTTTAATTTGGTCGGGAAGAGAAATTTTCAACAATTGAATTTCCTCTAACGTAAAATCAGTTCCATCTGGCTTTTCAATTTCGAGATAAATTGTCTGAACAGAGGCCTCCCCCTTATCTAAAAATGCTGAACCATCGACAAGACGAATGGATGGGAGATTTTTCTGAATCGCTGCAATCAAATGGCCCGTTTCAAAAACTTCGTGCTCTTGCAAAAAGTTCAAGCCTGCCAAAATACCAAGTACGTGCCGCTCTCTCTGGGGAGTAACCGTTAATTTCGTCTTTAAAAATTTAAAAATCACGTGACGCTTGTTCGGATAGACCAATACGTTTTGCTGAATAAATTTACGCAGCGAGTGCAAATTAGAAATAATTCGACTGATGTGGTGATAATCGCGTAAATTTTTAAAATCGGGTCGCACGCAAACAAGAAAGTGTTGCATTTGAGAAAAAATGCCCTGATCAAAATCCTTAGAATGGCTCTGAATCAAAGAACCAATTTTTTCCTGAATCATCGCCGTTTTTCCATCGGCAGAAAGCCCTTTAAACTCAAGTATCCGCCTTGCGTGATAGTTAGAGACAACACCAAGTCGTATTTCCGTTTCAATTCCATGAAGATTGCGGCGCACGGCTTCGACGTCTTGCGCACTTTTAAGGTGAACGACCATTTCAGCAACACAGAGCAGATCGTCAGATAAATGAGGCAAACGAACATCGGATGCGAAAAACAGCTCTACATTGACCCTTTTTTGAGGTAAAAGCCATCTACTGACCATGTCGTAAAAAAAATGACACGCATTAAGGCGATATTTGCAAAGCATCAGAACTGATAACGCACAGGGAGCCCGACTTAAATCAGACCAGCAAATAAGAGGAAGCATATCCGCAAATCTGGCTCTTTGAGAAGGGAGACTCACTCCCCCGTCCTCTAGAAGATCCGATGGGACAAGCCTTCGAATCAGATCTTGAGCTCCTTCACGATAATACTCAGCTTCTATAAAGGGGCAGCTAAACTGAAAATCAAATTCTAGTTGCTGTTCTAATTGTGAGAACATGTGACCACCTCATGCCGCAAAGATCCATGCATAATCTGTTCAACATTTTTTAGGAAGAATTCTGATGCACTTTTTTTCATTTTTTTCCAAATTGGGCAGATAATTTTTCGACCCGTACTAGAAATTTTCAATCTATCGAATTAACGTAGAAAAAATAAAGAAAAATGTTTGTATAACAATTGAAAACATTTTTATTACAGAATGGATACTTAACGAAAAACCCTCTCTCAGAGAGGGATACAGAGCAAACAATCGCGTAAATTAAAATTAAAAATTTATAGAAATATTTTTTCACAAGTAAAAACGAAAAACTGACACACGTTAAATATAGACAAATGCTCCAGGCAGAGAGAAAGAGTCGTAAACACCTGCCTGTCAGACACATATGACAAATCTAACACAAATGGAATCATCCATCAGACCCAGACACTAAAAAGGTTGATACCTTAAGTTTAACGATGTGCTATCCTCGTATTTTTCTCTCTCCTTGCTTTTATTCGGTAAAATTTGTTAATCTTTTTCCTTTAACCAGACAAGGCGTCTTGGCAAAGCCATTTTGCTGGAGGCACTTGTCTTATTTTTTATTAACAGGAGAAACCCAAAACCCATGTCAAAAAACCCCACCCACGATTGGAATAGCAGTAACGTTCTCGACGACGTCGACTTTCAAGAACACGAAGCACGTCAATTTCGAGATCTTCTTTACGGAACAGAACAACAAGAAGCGGAAGCATCGCTTTCACTCCTTAACGTAGGCCAAATTTTAAAGGGCCGTATCGTAGAAATCACAAAAGATTACGTCGTAGTTGATGTAGGTCTAAAGTCTGAAGGACTCGTACCTATCTCCGAATTTACAGAACCCGAAGAAGTGGTTTTTGGCGGAGAAACGGAAGTCTATTTAGATGCCGCAGAAGGTTCAGATGGTCAAATCGTCCTTTCAAAAGAAAAAGCGCGCAAATACAGACAATGGGAACACATCGTCAACAACTGCAAAGAAGGTTCAATCGTTAAAGGTAGAGTCATGCGCAAAGTCAAAGGCGGACTCATGGTTGACATCGGTATGGAAGCATTTCTTCCTGGCTCTCAAATTGACAATAAGAGAATCAAAAATCTCGATGATTTCGTCGGCAAAACATACGATTTCAAAATTCTCAAGATCAATATTGAAAGAAAAAATATCGTTGTTTCTCGAAGAGAATTGCTCGAAGAAGAGCGCGTCTCTAAAAAGGCTGAGCTACTAGAGAACATCAAAGAAGGCGCGACTCGTAAAGGCGTCGTGAAAAACATCACCGACTTCGGTGTGTTTCTCGACCTAGACGGCATCGACGGCCTCCTCCACATCACCGACATGACATGGAAACGGATTAAGCACCCATCAGAGCTTGTCCACTTAGGCCAAGAACTCGATGTGATCATCCTCCATGTAGACAGAGATAAAGGTAGAGTCGCTCTTGGACTCAAGCAGAAAGAAGAAAATCCATGGGAAGAGATCGAGAAAAGATATCCTCCAGGAACACGCGTTCACGGCAAAATTGTGAATCTCGTTTCTTATGGCGCTTTCATCGAACTTGAACAAGGAATTGAAGGCCTCATTCACGTATCTGAAATGTCTTGGACAAAGAACATTACAGAGCCAAGCGAAATGGTCAATGTTGGCGACGATGTAGAAGCGATCGTCCTCTCAGTCCAAAAAGACGAAGGGAAAATCTCTCTCGGCATTAAGCAGACAGAGCGCAATCCTTGGGAAGATGTAGAAAACAAATACCCGGTTGGTAGCAGCGTTGTTGCAGAAATCCGCAACCTAACAAACTACGGCGCTTTTGTTGAACTTGAGCCAGGCGTAGACGGATTGATCCACATCTCAGATTTGAGCTGGATCAAAAAAGTCTCTCACCCATCTGAAGTTCTCAAAAAAGGGGACAAAGTTGAAGCGATCATCTTGTCTGTCGATAAAGAGAGCAAAAAAATTACTCTCGGCGTGAAGCAACTTGGGCTAAACCCATGGGAAACAATCGAAAGAACGCTCCCAGTAGGAACTGAAGTTCACGGCGAAGTCACAAAAACAACAGCATTTGGTGCCTTTGTACAATTGGACAATGGAATCGAAGCTTTGATCCACGTAACTGAACTTTCAGATCAGCCTTTTGCGAAAGTAGAAGATGTGATCCAAAAAGGTGACGAAGTTACTGCAAAAGTGATCAAACTAGACCCAGAACACAAGAAAATTGCACTCTCGATCAAAGAGTATCTTATCGAGAAGAACCAAATGAACCGAGACGATATCGTTGTCGGACAAAAATCTAAAAAGAAGAAGAAAAAAACTTCTAAAGAAGAAGAAGAGGATTTAAGCGATGAATAAAGACCTCATAGCGATTTTTGAATACCTAGAGCGTGAAAAGGGAATTAAGCGCGAGATTGTTATCAATGCGATTTCAGAATCGCTTCGTGCTGCAGCCCGAAAAAGCGTAAAAGGTTTAGGCGAGAAAGTGAGCGTAGAAATCCACCCGAAAACTGGTGAGATTGAAGTGTTCACTCAGAAAAAAATCGTCGAGAAAGTCGTTAACCCTGCAGATGAAATATCGATCGAAGAAGCCAAGTCTTTAGAACCTGAATGCCAGGTGGGACAGTGGCTAGAGATCTCTATTACTCCGCAGGACTTTGGTCGAATCGCCGCTCAAGCCGCAAGACAAATCATCACGCAAAAGCTCAAAGGAGCTGAACGCGATGTGATTTATGAAGAGTACAGACATAGAGCCGGAGAACTTATCTCCGGCACTATTAAGCGCTTCATACGTGGCCGCACTATTGTTGTTGACCTCGGGAAAGTAGAAGCCATTCTACCTGAAAGAAACTACCCGAAATTAGAAAGATACAATGTGGGCGAAAAAGTACAAGCCCTCCTTTTAGAAGTAAGAGACACAGATGGCGGTGGAGCAGAAGTTATCCTTACCCGCAGCCACCCAGAATTTGTAGAACAACTATTTATTCAAGAAGTTCCTGAACTTCACGACAAGACAGTTGTTGTTGAAAAAATTGTACGCGATCCAGGTTACAGAACCAAACTAGCAGTCCGCTCGTTCGACCCAAAAGTTGATCCAGTAGGTACATGCGTTGGTGTACGTGGCACTCGAATTAAAAATGTAATTCGCGAATTAAACAACGAGAAAATTGATGTAGTCCCATTTTCTGATGATCAAATTCAGCTCCTTCAAAACCTCCTTTCCCCTGCTGAAGCAAGAAAGATGAAGGTTTTTGACGACAGAATTTGGATGGTTGTTATGGATGAAGATTATCCGACAGTCATTGGGAAGAAAGGGATGAACGCACGTCTCATTGGCCAAATGATTGGCAAAGAGATCGATGTTCAAAAATTGAGTGAATACCAAAAACTTCTCACAATTCAAATGGCTGAACTTGGCGATACTCCAGATGAGTCCTATGATGAGAAACTAAAGATTGAAGGGGTCAGTGGTCTGATTCTAGAAAGCTTGATTGGCGCAGGCTATGATACAATGCGCAAGTTTATGCAAGCGATTCCTGCAGACATCCCAAGTAAAGTTCCAGGAGTTAACTACTACGATCTAGCTGATAAGGTCTTGGAACAAACGCGAAAAAAAAAGGGTTAATCGTTGGGTAAACATCTAAAACTAAATATTAAAAATGCCCAGTTGGCTGAAGCTTTCAAAATAAAGAAAGCCCCTCCTGCGTCATCTAAAGCTCCTAAAAAAGAAGAAGAAGATGATGCCAAGACTGAAGCAAAGGGTAGTGAGCCAAAAAAGAAATTAACCCGTTTACGAGAAGATTCTTCCGCTTCTCCCCTCAAGCAAGCTGACAAGACAGCACCTTCAAAGGAAAACGAGGATGATCAGCCCAAGAAACGACGTGCTCGCATCATCCAAGACCCTGCAGAAACCGCAAAAGAAGAAGAAGCTAAAGCTGAAGCAGACGCTGCTGCTGCAGCAGATGTTGCCAAAACTGAAGCTGAAACCCCTCCTGCAAAAGATGAAGTAGAAGAAGTGAAGCTTGAAGACACAAAAGCTGAAACAACCAAAGAAGACACAGCAGAAGCTAAACCAGCTACAACGACACCTGCTTCAGATGTACGTACGCAACCAGCTGCCCCTCAAGCTCCAAGACGTGAGCCCCCTAAAGAGCTTAAGCTTGTTAAAAAGAAAGAACAGGTGCGGTTCGATTCACGCGATCGTCAAGGCCTAAGAGATATCGACAATGAAGCTTGGCGTAAAAGAAGGGCCTATAAGCCTCGTAAATACGTGCAAGAAGAAGTAATTCGTCCAAAAAACCTTACAATTCGTCTCCCGATTACTATCAAAGACCTCTCTCAAGAGATGAAATTGAAGGCATCACAACTGATCGCAAAGTTGTTTATGCAAGGGATTACACTGACTCTCAATGACTATTTAGATGATGAAACTGTAGTACAACTACTTGGCCACGAGTTTGGATGCGAAATTAAAATCGATACATCTGAACAAGAAAGAGTTCAGATTACTGGTCAAACGATTCGTGAAGAAATTGAAGCCTCTCCTCTTGATGACCGTATTTTACGATCCCCCGTTGTTACATTCATGGGTCACGTCGACCACGGCAAAACTAGCCTTATCGACTCAATTCGCAAATCAAACCGGGCAGCCGGTGAAGCGGGAGCCATTACACAACATATTGGCGCTTTTAAAGTAAAAACAAGTGCTGGTGACGTCACAATCCTAGACACTCCAGGTCACGAAGCCTTTTTTGAAATGCGCTCAAGAGGCGCTAACGTCACAGACATCGTCGTTCTCGTTGTAGCGGGAGATGAGGGAATTCGTGCTCAAACTGACGAGGCCATTAACCAAGCTCGTGAGGCTAATGTCCCAATTTTGGTTGCTATCAACAAAGTGGATAAAGAAAATTTTGACGCTCAAAAAGTTTACCGCGAACTTGCAGATAGAGATCTTCTTTCTGAGTCGTGGGGCGGTAGCACAATCACAGTCAATTGCTCGGCATCATCAGGTCAAGGGATCCCAGAACTTCTCGAAATGATTGCATTACAATCTGAAATCCTCGAATTGCGTGCAAATGAAAATGTACGTGCACGGGGAACAATCTTAGAATCAGAAATGCATAAAGGTCTCGGCGCTGTAGCTACTGTTTTAGTACAAAACGGGACACTTAGAAAAGGCGATGCAATTGTCTTCGGCCACTACTCTGGAAGAATCAAGACCATGCAAAACGATCACGGCAAAGCGATCGAAGAGGCGGGACCATCTACCCCTGTTAAAATTACAGGTCTTTCTGAATTGGCGCTTGCTGGAAACGAATTCATCGTTGTGAAAAATGAGAAAGAAGCACGCCAGCTAGCTGCTGCTAGAGCGGAAGGTGCACTCAGAGAATATGCATCGAAGCCAAAATTAGGCAGCTTAGAGAAGATGATGGCGAAAAAAGAGAGCGGCGAGAAGAAAATTCTCCCTCTCATTTTACGCGCAGACGTTCAAGGATCTCTGGAAGCCCTTAAAACATCACTCATGAAAATCCGCTCTGATAAGGCTCGGATTGAGATAGTGAGTGCAGATGTAGGTGAAATTTCAGAATCTGATATTGCGCTAGCTGCTGCTTCTAAAGCAACAATTGTTGGATTTCATACACGAATCGAAAGTAGAGCTGATGACCTCATTAAGCAGAAAAAAGTAGCTGTATACACGCAAGATGTCATCTACCACCTCATCGATGAAGTGAAAGATAGAATGCGCCAGCTTCTCGACAAGCTTGAAGAAGAAACAGACACTGGAGCCGCAGTTGTTAAAGCGGTCTTCAAATCATCGCATCTTGGAATCATTGCAGGATGTCAAGTAACTGAAGGCACCATTAAGAGACAGCACCTTGTCCGCTTGATTCGTAACGACGAAGTGATCTGGAAAGGGAAAATTGCCTCTCTAAAACGTGTCAAAGAAGATATTAAAGAGGTCAACAAAGGCTTTGAATGTGGAATCTTGCTAGATGGACAAAGCGACATCAAAGAAGGCGACACCATACAAGCCTATGAAATTACCTATCATGAGCAAGATCTATAACGAGTATATGACATGAAAAAAAATAGACTTGCCCGTGTAAACTCACTCCTTAAGGAAGTTATTTCTGAAGTGATTCAAAAAGATGTGCGCAATCCGCATGTAACTACGTTTGTATCCGTTACAAACGTAGATACTTCAGCAGACTTACACTATGCAAAAGTCTCCATAAGCCTTGTCTGCTCTGATGAAGAAAAAATCAAAGTCCTATCAGCTCTCAATTCAGCTGCTGGCTTTATCGCAGTAAATGCTGCAAAAAAAGTAAAACTCCGTTATTTCCCCGAACTCACTTTTAAGCTAGATACATCGCTTGATGAACTTCTGAAGATTCAAAAGATTCTTAGCGACATCGAAGATGAGCGATTGTCTCGTGAACAATAATGGAATTCTCCTTGTAGACAAATCTGCTGGGTCAACTTCTTTTCACCTCGTCGCCCTTTTAAGAAAGCTAACAAATATTAAAAAAATTGGTCATGCAGGTACGCTCGACCCATTTGCAACTGGCGTAATGGTGATGCTCATTGGAAGAGATTATACACGTAGATCCGATGAGTTCCTATGTTCTGATAAAGAGTACCGTGCAACTCTTAAGCTAGGCGTATCTACAGATACATTTGATCTCGAAGGTGAAATTACTTCACAGAATGACAAAGTCCCCACACCCGCCGAACTAGAGCAAGCAATTAGTGCATTTCAAGGGGAAATCCTCCAAGTTCCCCCCATGTATTCAGCAAAAAAAGTGAATGGGAAAAAACTCTACGACCTCGCTCGCAAAGGGATTACAATCGAAAGGACACCGGTTCAAGTAAAAATGCAGGTCAAGCTTGTATCCTATCAATATCCATTGGTAGATATTGAAGTTTCTTGCAGCAAAGGGACCTACATACGCTCTATTGCCCATGACATCGGCCAAATGCTTGGCTGCGGAGCTCACCTAATTGAACTTGCTAGAACGCGCTCAGGAGCCTTTCATATTGGCCAGTGTATCTCTCAGGAAAAGCTCAAGTCCCCCGAGTTCGATATTCGCTCCCATATGAGGCTGCTATGAAAACAGCTTTGACCATTGGGTTTTTCGATGGTGTGCATCTAGGCCATAGGGTCATTTTAGAAAAGCTTCGTACCTATCCTCACGCGACTATCTTAACATTTTCTAACCACCCAAGAAGCATCCTTAACCCCCCAGCCCCTGAGTTACTCCTCCCCTTTGAAGAAAAAATCACCCTTTTACAGCAATATGCAGACAATGTAATTGCCCTCCCCTTCACACTCGAATATGCAAAAACACCCTTTGATGAACTTTTAGCACAATACGATCTATCTCATATTATTTTAGGTTCTGGATCAGCTTTTGGAAAAAATCGCGAAGGAAACGAAGCAAATGTTCGTGCCTTTGCCGCTAAAAAAGAAATTCATGTAGAATACATCCCTAAACTATACATCGACGGAAAACCCGTTTCTTCATCCAGAATCCGTACAGCCATAGCTGATGGAAATCTGAATTTAGCAAATCAACTATTAGGCAAAATATGACAAATCTATCCTGTGGCATTGTGGGCCTACCCAATGTTGGTAAGTCTACCCTCTTCAACGCACTAACTCGCAAACAGATCCCTTCTGAAAACTACCCCTTTTGTACAATTGACCCAAATGTTGGAATTGTAAATCTCAACGATCCCCGTTTAAAAAAACTTTCAGATCAATCTGGCAGCAAAAAAATTATCCCTGCAACGGTCAGTTTTGTCGATATCGCAGGTCTTGTTAAGGGGGCCTCTCAAGGAGAAGGGCTAGGCAATCAATTTCTCACCCACATCAGAGACACAGATGCAATTGTCCAAGTCGTACGCTGCTTCGTAGATCCAAACGTAATTCATGTTTCGGGAACTGTAAATCCAATTGATGATATCGAGGTCATCACTTTGGAGCTGACATTAGCGGACCTTCAAATGGCTGAAAACACGCTTACCCGCCTCGAAAAACAAGCTAAGGGCAAAAAAGAGCTTTTGCCAGCTGTCGATTTCCTCAAAAAAGCTGTAGCACACCTCAATCAAAGTTTGCCTATGCGCCAACTCCAGCTCACACCGGAAGAGGAAGTCATCGCGAGACAATACAATTTTCTCACAAAGAAAAAGGTCCTCTACGTATGTAATGTTGGGGAAAATGATGTCCCCGCTCTAGATAATGATTTAGTACAAATGGTTCGAGAGTATGCAGCTAAAGAAGGCTCAAGCGTGGTCCCTATTTGCGCACGTGTCGAAGAAGAGATCTCTCAGCTCGAAGAAAAAGATGCAAAAGAGTTTCTCGAATCACTCGGCCTTCAAGAATCAGGACTCGACAGACTGATCAAAGAGGCCTTCTCACTCCTCGATCTCATCACCTACATTACAACTGGCGAAATCGAAACAAGAGCCTGGACAATCATGAAAGGGACCCCTGCTGACGAAGCCGCAGGCAAAATCCACTCAGATATTGAAAAAGGGTTCATTCGGGCTGAAGTTGTCTCATTTGACGACATGATCCACTTTAAAGGTAGAGTCGGAGCTCGAGAAGCTGGTAAAGCTCGCTCAGAAGGGAGGGAATACACCGTTAAAGATGGCGATGTAATCCTCTTCTTCCACAACTAGCAAATAGGATGTTGCCAAGCTATCTCGTATCCACCTAAAGGCAGAGGCCATTTGGGTTTCGACCCCTCTTCTTTATGCATTGGCTGACTTGGAAACAATTCTGACATCGCTATTTGATGAACTATTTCACAAGTATCCTCTTCAGAAGAGGGTTTTAGGCGTACCTCTAACCTATTTAAAAAACTACAAATAAGGGCGAGCAAGCTCATCTTAAAGTAGGCGTATGCAAAAAGAGCCAAAGCAATGGCGAGTCGAAAAATCCTATCTGGTGTCCCAATATTTTTTTTCATAACAATTTTTTCTCCAATTCTTCCCAACGCAAATATAGCTGTTCAATTTGGTTTTCTAAAAGCCCTATCGTCATGCAGACTTCAGATAGCTTCTGTGGGTCCATAGCAAACTCTGGTTTTTCTAAAAGGTGGTTGTGATCTTTTACTTCCCCTTCGAGCTTTGCAATTTTCCCCTCAATCTCTTCGTACTCTTTTTTCTCTAAATAGGAAAGCTTGCCCTTCACTTTTTTGATCTCTTGTTTTTTCTCTGCAGTTTTAGGAGCTTTTTTGCTTTGCGATTTTTCCCACTGCGAATAATCGACAAAAATTTCAGGCTCTTCTGTATTTCCCAATCCAAGCATACAATTACAAATTCGATCGAGCATACATCTATCGTGTGTAATGAGCACAACTGCTCCAGGAAACTCCATAAGGCTCTCTTCAAGGGTCTCAAGAGTGGGTATATCTAAATCATTCGTCGGTTCATCTAAAAGCAAAAGATCTGCGCTTTGGAGCATTAAATGGGCAATCGAAATGCGGGCCCTTTCTCCGCCAGAGAGCTTTCCAATCGGCATATCGAGAATGTCAGGGGAGAATAAGAACCGTTTACACCACCCATTTACATGGATCTCTTGCCCCCGAAACGTGACATAATCACCTTTCGGAGAGAGCGCCTCTCTAAGCGTCGTATCCAGGGGAAGCTTAGATCGATGCTGATCAAAGTAAACAACTTGAAGAGCATCTGCCCTTTTCATCGTCCCCTGATCTGGCTTTAACTCATCATTGATTAATTTAAGCAACGTCGTTTTCCCCGAACCATTCGGCCCCATAAGCCCCATTCTCGTACCGGGAGATAAAACAAAATCCAAGTGACGAAATAAAGTTCTTCCGCCTAGCTCTTTTCCAATATTTTTTGCACTTAAAAGCTTTCTCGTCTGTCTTTCACTTGCCGCAAAGTCGATCTTTGCCCTTTTTTGTCGATTGCGAGAAGATACGTCAGCGTGCTCGCCCAAAATCTCATGGGCTTCATCGATCCTCGATTGAGATTTTGTCGTCCTCGCCTTCACCCCCGCCCTGAGCCATGCAGTTTCTCTTCGAGCCTTTGTTGCAAGCGATTTTTCCTGCTGGATTTGCCCAAGCAAAAACTCCTCTTTTTTAGCCAAAAAATTTGAGTATGATCCGTCGATTGCAAAAATCCCTTTTGGATATGTGGGATCAATCTCAACAACGCGGCTTGTCACATTTTGCAAAAAATACCGATCATGGCTTACGAGTAGGTACGTCGGAGCCTCTCTTAAAAGAAACTTTTCAAGCCATAAAATCCCTTCAATATCGAGGTGATTTGTCGGTTCATCCAACAACAGAAGATCAGGTGATAAAATCAGTTCTTTTGCAAATGCTAGCCGTTTTTTCCAGCCCCCAGATAAGCGCGAGGCCGAAGGCTCATCTCCACTAAAACCAAGCTTACTGAGCCACATTTGAGAAAGACGGAGTTTTTCGTAATCGGGCAAATCTTCATCGATTGCATCGATCAATATCTTTTCAGGGGATAGATCTGCAAAGTCACACTCCTGAGGCACGTAGCCAATTTTCAGACCCCTTCTCGGAGAAATAACACCCTCATTTGCCGTCTCGATCCCGGCCAAGATTTTCATGAAGGTAGTCTTTCCTGAGCCGTTCGGGCCAATGAGACCCACCCGATCTTTTTCAAAAATACTCAAAGAGAGATCTTTAAATAGAACTCGTGTCGCATAAGATTTACTCACAGATTGGCAACTTAGAAGAAGCGTCATGACAACTATCTTAACGAAAAACACAAAGACTGTATATACTCGCTTTCTATGATATGGCCAATTTCTCTTTTAACGACAAAACAGGCCCCCCTACAACCTGACAACTCCACCTCCTCTCAAACTGTCATAGACCTAGCAAATCGTTTTTTCAGCTGGGGCGCTTCTAAAATATCCCCTCCCCTTTCCAAAAATTTTGTTTCGATCGAGATCATTCCAGATGAAGACTTCAACATATCCATCGATACAGCAAGAACACATATTAGGCCTGCTGAAATACCCGATCAAACTTGGTATGCAGATCTTTTCCAAGATCCTGAAGTGTATCAATTAAATGGGGATCTATCCCCCTTTAGCTATGATTACGTCCTAGATCTTCTCGAACAAAATGGATTTGCTAACGCAAGCCCACTTGGACAATATACAGTCACAGAAAAAAATGGGGGCTCCTTTATAGGGACATTTTCACTTCGAAAAGCACCAACTGATGAGAAAGCAATTACCGTTGGACTTGCCCTTAATAAAAAATTTCAAAGAAAAGGGTACGGCACTGAAATTGGGAATGCGATTCTTAATCTTATTAAGACACTACACACTCATGGGTATTTAAAGAAATACACCAAAGTGCAAGCAATCTCACACATACAAAATATTGGCTCACAAAAAATCCAAGAGCGGATGGGGCTCAAACCTGTAATTCCAAAAGATAAAGTCCCCTTTGTCACCTTTGAGGCGAGCCTTGGCAACAATCTCAAACTCTTACCTTGACCGTAGCTTAAATTGTCGGCTATTCTATCAACCTGAGGATCCGTGGCAGAAAAGACCGAAAAGGCAACACCTAAAAAACTAAAAGACGCCCGCAAAAAGGGGCAAGTCGCAAGGGCACAAGACATGCCTGCTGCGATGACTTTTATTGTCTCGATTATGGGGACAATTGCAGCAATCGGTTATATCTATGAAAAACTCACCAATTTTATCCTTCTGATGTTTCGCGCAGCCTCCTCTACAAAAGGGGATTTTGAAAATAGGGTCGGCGGCTACTTTAACCTCGCTTTGCAAGTTATTTTGGAATCGAGCCTGCCCATCATGGCTATGGTTTGCTTTGTCGGTGTTTTAGTGAGCTTTCTAGTCGTAGGGCCTGTTTTTTCATTAGAGGCGATGAAGTTTGATTTCAAAAAGCTCAATCCTGTGGATGGAATTAAAAATAAATTTAAACTCAAAGTCCTCATTGAGCTTTTAAAATCGATTGCCAAAATTACCGGGGCTGCCCTCATCATTTACGGCGTGATCTGGAAGTTTTTACCTCAAATTATCTCTTCTGTTCTGATGCCAATCATCGGCAGTGCGCATGTTGTCCATGACTTTTTGTTTACTTCAGCGCTCCGTGTAGGAATCTTTTTCCTCATGGTAGGTCTATTTGATCTCGCCTTTCAAAAAAGGAACTTTGCCTCAGAGATGAAAATGGAAAAATTTGAGGTCAAGCAAGAGTATAAAGATACTGAAGGTGACCCAATGATCAAGGGTCGCAGAAGAGAGATGTTTCGCGAAATTGCGTATCAAGAAGGGCCAAAATCTGCTCGGCGCGCACGTGCAATCATCACAAATCCAACCCACATCGCAGTTGCCCTAAAGTATAATCCCCCCGAAGAGGTGGCCCCCATTATTTTGACGATGGGAAAAGGCTATATTGCCGAACAGATCATTAAAATAGGTGTCGATAACAATATCCCGATCATGCGAAACGTAGATTTAGCAAGGGAGCTGTACAGTAAAGGAGAAATCTCCGATTATATACCTGAAGATACATATGAAGCTGTAGCTGAAATTTTGAAATGGATTGAATCACTTGAGGAAAATCCAGATGTAAACGCGGAAATTTTTAGAACATGAGTAAAGCATTAGAAAATATCTCCCGAATCTTGGGTGGCGATAGAGCCCTCAATTCAATCTCAAGATCAAGCGATCTAATCTTAGCGGGCGCTGTCATCTCGATCATCATGATGTTGATCTTCCCCGTTCCGCCCCATGTGATCGACATACTCATTGCTCTTAATTTATCGGTATCTGTAACGCTGCTTTTTGTTGCGATCTATATCCAAAAAGCGGTCCAACTCTCAATTTTTCCATCGTTACTTCTCCTTACAACACTGTATCGACTTGGAGTAAACATCTCTTCGACACGCCAAATTTTGCTTCACGCAAATGCGGGTGAAATCATCCACGCTTTCGGTACTTTTGTGGTCGGCGGTAACTACGTGGTCGGGGGCGTTGTCTTCTTGATCATCACCATCGTTCAGTTCATCGTCGTTGTAAAAGGTGCTGAGCGGGTCGCTGAAGTTGCTGCCCGATTCACCTTGGATGCGATGCCTGGTAAGCAGATGTCTATCGATGCCGATTTACGCGCAGGGATCATCGATCAGCAACAAGCAAGAGAGCTGAGACTCGGCCTTGCAAAAGAAAGTCAGCTCTACGGTGCCATGGATGGTGCGATGAAGTTCGTAAAGGGAGATGCGATTGCAGGCATTGTGATTACAGTCATTAACGTCATTGGGGGCTTGATCATCGGGGTTACCATGCACGGGATGACCCTCTCTCAATCAGCGCACATCTACTCACTCCTTTCCATTGGTGACGGCCTCGTCTCACAAATTCCAGCGCTTATGATCGCAATCACTGCTGGTATTGTAACAACGCGCGTCTCGAGTGAGAAAAAAGATGCTAACCTAGGTAAAGAGATCTCAGAGCAGCTCTTAAAACAGCCGAAAGCGCTCATGATTGCCGGCATTATCTTAGTGTTTATGGCAGCAATTCCCGGATTTCCAGCGTGGCCTTTCCTCCTCCTTTCCATACTGATCGGCGGAATTGGCTATGTATTTTGGTACAATGCAAAACGGGTCGCGGCAAAAGCTGCAGCAGGCATCAGTGCAATGGACACCGATGTTCCTGGGCACGCAGTTGCAGGCGGCGGACCTGAAGACTACGCACTCACTCTCCCCGTCGTCTTAGAGGTGGGCACTGCAATTTCTCAAATGATCCGCAAAGATAAGCAAGGCCTTACCTTTATCGATCAGATGATCCCCAAAATGCGCCATGCACTGTATCAAGATTTAGGGGTCCGCTTTCCTGGTGTGCACGTACGAACCGATTCACCCACCTTCGACACAAATGAATATGCCATTCACTTAAATGAAGTGCCGATCGTCCGCGGTAAAATCATCCTCAAGCACCTGCTCACAAATGAAACCGAAGAGACGCTGCGCCGCTACAATGTCCCGTTCATCACTTCGAAGGGAACTCTTGGAATGCCAGCTCTTTGGGTTGATGAAAAATACCAAGAAATCCTGCAGCGCGCTGGAATTAGGTTCTGGACAGGGCTTGAAGTGATCATCCTTCACCTCTCTAAATTCTACCGACAGTACGCATCTGAGTTTATCGGCATCCAAGAAGTTCGCGCTATCCTTGAATTCATCGAAAAATCGTTCCCAGACCTTATCAAGGAAGTGACAAGGCTCGTTCCTCTGCAAAAACTCACAGAGATCTTACGACGTCTTGTGCAAGAGCAAGTTTCAATTAAGGACTTGCGTACAATCTTAGAAGCGCTTAGCGAATGGGCTCAGTCGGAAAAAGACACAGTTCTTCTCACAGAATATGTCCGCTCTTCTCTCAAGCGTTATATCAGCTACAAATACTCTCTTGGACAATCGGTCCTCTCCGTTTACCTACTTGATCCAGAGATCGAAGATATGGTTCGTGGTGCGATCAAACAAACATCTGCTGGTTCATACCTTGCGCTTGACCCAGACTCTGTTCAGATGATCCTCCACTCAATGCGCAACACCATCCAGCCAACACCTTCTTCTGGCCAGCCACCTGTGCTCCTCACAGCGATCGATGTACGACGCTTTGTACGAAAACTAATTGAAGGGGAATTCCCAGAGCTTGCAGTGGTTTCCTATCAAGAAATTGTGCCAGAAATTCGGATCCAACCTTTAGGCAGAGTGCAGCTCACTTAAGTTGGTAAACATTTAGAGCGCATTTTTTGCTGGAATCTCAATGAGTAGGTTTGCGACAAGGTGAGCTGCAAGTTTAGCTGTCATATGATCGAAATCAAAAAACGGATTTAGTTCCGCAATGTCAAGGGCGATGAGCTTCTTTGAGCGGATGAGCGCCAAAAGAGGTGGCATAATTTGCCAAGGGTGAACTCCAAACGGTTGTGGAGCGCTGACTCCTGGCGCTGCAAACGAGCCAAAAACATCTAAGCAGATCGAACAGTATATTTTTTCAGATCGTTTGATCCACTCATCTAGTTGCTTTGTAACTTTTTGCTGATTGAAGAAAAAATCTTCAGCAGGTGAATACTGGACATTTAGCTCCTTTGCTTTTGAAAAAAGGGCCTCAGTATTTCCCGTTTTTTGAATCCCAAGACATAGATAATCAAAGGGAAGATCTCGTTTTCTATTGTCTTGCTCAATTTGGGTAAAAGAGGTTCCTGAAGTTCCCTTTTGATCGACAACTTCTCTTAAGTCAAAGTGGGCATCGAAATTCACAACAGAAATCGAGCTTGAAGGATACGCACTCCGTAGTCCCTGAAAATGGCCCCACGCGATTTCATGTCCTCCACCAATGAGAACTGGAAAAATCCCATTTTGCACCAAAATAGCTACAACTTTTCCCAACGCTTCTTGCGCCCCTTCAAGGTCATCTTCCTCACATACAATGGAACCAAAATCATACACTTTTGTAGATGAAGAAAGGTGATGAGGGAGCGGACCAAAAGCCGTCCGGAATGCTGAGGGACCTGATGCAGCTCCGATTCTCCCTTGATTGCGAAGGACCCCTTCATCGCAGCAAAATGCAACAAATCCGATTCGTGAAAAAGCTGAAAGTTGCTCGGGCATCTTTTCTGTTAAATCATGACAGATGATGATTTCATGAAATCTTTGAGAAACATCCTTATCAACTCTTCCCGTCCAATCACTTTTTTTTGGAGGTGAATAAAATTTCATCCACGTTTGCAATTCCGTTAACATAACACCTCTGAAGTGATCGGATGCGATGAAAAAACAAGATTGCCCCCCTTGAAAACATGAGAGGGTCTCATCGCTCCTTGGAAATATAATATATCTTGGTAGTTCGATGTGGGATAAACGATAAAATCGGCCACCATGTTCGGTTTTAAAATGCCCCGATCTTTCATTTTAAGAGCGGACGCTGCGCGAAACGTAATCCCTGCAAAAATTTCTGCCATGGTCATTTTTTCATAAATTCCCAAAAGGGAACTTTGCGTAAGGAGATCCCCCATGGGTGCAGATCCTGGATTCCAATCCGAGGCAATCGCTACGGGCAAATTTTTATCCAGCAACATACGAGCTGGTGCAAAAGGGATTCCTAAACCACAAGATGCTCCCGGAAGAACAACAGGAATAACACTTGATTGGGCAAGTAAATCGGCATCTTCTTCAGAAATATGTTCGAGATGATCCACACTTAATGCCCCCACCTCTACTGCGAGGCGTGATCCTGCAGACGAAAACTGATCGCCATGAATGACAAGATCAAATCCCATTTTTTTTGCATTCAAGAGATAACTTTTTGCCTCTAGAGCCGAAAACGCCCCTTTTTCCACAAAGATATCGACTCTGTTTACATTCAACTCATTTTTAGCTCGAGGGAGGAGTTCTTCGAGAAGGTAATTGAGGTATTTTGTGTTCTCTTCCCATTCTTTCGGTCTCACATGAGCGCCAAGACAGGTAGAAACAAATGAAATTGGATGAATTTGCCCACATTTTTGAATCACCGATAACATTTTCATTTCAGCATCAACGCTCAAACCATAACCGCTTTTCACCTCGCACGTTGTCACACCTCGAGAAAGGAGCTTTTCGGCCCTTTCCAACATCAAATGATACAGTTCATCTTCAGTCGAACCTCTCGTTGCAGAAACGGTCGAAAGAATTCCCCCCCCATTTGCAGCAATCTCTTGATATGGAATTCCCTGAAGTTTCATCGCATATTCGTGAGATCGATTTCCTCCCCAGCAAATATGTGTATGGCAATCGATGAGACCAGGAATACAAACGCTTGGAACATCGACGATAACTCTTGGCACATTCATGCCTCTAAAATCATCCGCATTCCCGACAGCAGAGATGGTTCCATCACAAGTGAGAATCCACCCATCTTCGATCACCTGCATCTTGTGATCAAAGATGGGTCCTTTTGCAGGGAGTTGATCCATCGTGAGCACTTGAGAAAAGGGTCCAATCAATTGTTGCATAAAACTGCCCCTCCCTCTTTTGCAAGCAAGTCTTCGGCTGTCTCATATCCGGCATCAGCATGCCGAATGACTCCAAGCATCGGATCGTTATGCAAAACTCTTTGCAAGCAATCTTTCGCCCTATCTGTTCCGTCAGCAACAACAACCATTCCAGCATGCAAAGAGTACCCCATCCCAACTCCGCCTCCATGGTGGAAGGAGACCCAAGTCGCCCCTCCTGCTGTATTCGCCATCAAATTCAAAAGGGGCCAATCGGCAATTGCATCAGAACCATCTTTCATCCCCTCTGTTTCCCGAAATGGAGAGGCCACAGAACCTGTGTCTAAATGATCTCTGCCAATCACAATAGGGGCTTTTACTTTGCCCGAACGGACGAGCTCATTAAAGTAGAGCCCCGCTTTTTCCCGCTCGCCAAGACCTAACCAGCAGATTCTTGAAGGGAGCCCTTGAAATGCAATTCTTTCGCGAGCCTGTCTAAGCCAAAGATGAAGGTGATGATTGTTTGGGAATAATTCGATCAGTGCTTGATCAAGCGTATAAATATCTTCCGGATCCCCAGACAAAGCGACGAAACGAAAAGGGCCCTTCCCTTCGCAAAAAAGTGGGCGAATGTATTCGGGAACAAAGCCCGGTATTTCAAAAGCATCGAGCTCTCCCCCCTGTTTCGCAAATTCTCGGAGATTATTTCCGTAATCAAAAACAATAGAACCCCTTTTTTTCATCTCGAGCATTGCGTGGACATGTTTTGCCATGCTTTGCAAAGAAAGCTTCTTGTACTGTTCTGGATCTTTTCTCAATTCTTCAGCCTGCTCAATAGTATATCCCGCTGGGATATATCCATGAAGAGGGTCGTGCGCAGAGGTCTGATCTGTGACAACATCCGGAATGATTTTATCATTTAACATCTTTTGCAGCGTTGTTCCGATATCACCAACAAGCCCTACAGAAATTGGCTGTCCAGCCTCTTTTGCTTTAAGAACCAGCTCAATTGCCTCACTGTAATCAGAGGTCATTCGATCGATGTATCTTGTCTCAAGGCGCTTTTTAATCCGTTCAGGGTTAACGTCTACGCCAAGATATGCAGCGCCATTTAAAGCAGCAGCCAAAGGCTGAGCGCCCCCCATTCCACCAAGTCCACCGCTGACAACGAGCTTCCCATGAAGACTTCCGTCAAAGTGTTTTCTCGCAAGAGCCCCAAATGTCTCATACGTCCCTTGAACAATCCCTTGTGATCCAATGTAAATCCAACTTCCTGCAGTCATCTGACCGTACATCATCAGTCCACGTGCTTTAAGCTCTTCAAAGTGTTCCCAATTGGCCCATTGAGGAACTAGATTGCTATTTGCGATCAGCACGCGAGGTGCTTCGGGATGGGTTCGAACAACCCCAACAGGCTTACCTGACTGGATCAATAGCGATTCGTTATCTTCCAAGCGTAAAAGAGCTTCAATGATCCCATCTAGCGCCGCCTGATTTCTCGCTGCTTGACCCGTTCCTCCGTAAACAATGAGCTGGGAGGGATCTTCAGCAACTTCTTGGTCGAGATTATTTAAGAGCATGCGCAATGCAGACTCCGTTTGCCATGATTTTGCGTTCAATTCAGTGCCTCTAGGAGCCCTGTATTGAGGGTGCTTTGCGTATTGCTCAAAAAAACTTGCTGTAACAGTCATGAAAACCCCCTTTTTGCGTCGCGATCTATAAGGACAAGCATCTTGCCTGATCCTTTTAAAAAATCTCCACCCCTTTGTTGACTTATCTATGGCTATCAATTATGTAAGTGTTAGTTAAGATACTCTGGAGTTTGATGTCCGATTCGCGCATATCTCATATTATTCCGGTCAATCAGCAAGGGGTTAAAGAACTCCAAAAGGAAGCTGCTGCTTTAAATGCGATGCAAGTTGAGAGCAAAGAAGATCTCAATCAGTACTTCGAACTTTCTTTATTTAACCCACTTGCCCAAGCGCAAAAATTTAAAAACCTCAAAGATATCCACAACAAAAATCAAGCAAAAGCAGAAGAGACTGAGGAGACCGAAGTAAAGATCCTCGATGTCGAAAATGTGGATGAAGCATCAGAAAGATTTCAAAAGAACAACTACGAGCTCAATGCAAAAACATTGAGGATCCTTCGCTCGCAAGTATCTGCTGGCGATACGCCCGAAGATATATTGCAAAAGGTGGAAGCAGTTTACAAAGAGGCAGCTCTTGCCGATGAAGCACTCGATTTTCTCCTCGAAACAACCGATGCGCAACTTATGGCAGCCACACAAGAGGCGAAGACTAAACTCAACAAAGATCGGGGCAAAGAGATCAGAGCAGGGCGCAATATGGGCGCTCAAGCGAGAGAGTTTGCCGAAAAAGGGCTCGGTTCACCAAGTAGTTTAAGGGATCTATACCGCGACATCACACTCAACCCGAGAGATCCTTTAAAGCTTTTCGATGAACTCGCTGAAAAATTCCCCTATAACAAATTAAAGTCGGCAATTACCTTCATGCTTCATTCTCTAGGAAGCGATTTGAAGTCTAAAGGTCCCTCAATCCAAAGGGGTGAGTTAAAAAGGCTCGTCGACGAAACAAGATCGATGCAAGGGATTTTGGGGGTTTTTCGCTTCTTTCAGTCCCGTATGCGCCTGATCCATCGCGAATTTGGCTCCTATGAACTTATGGTTCCTGCAAAACTTGACTTCGAAGTGATTTCGAAAATTTTCGCAAAGATTCTCGCTGAGCGCTTCATGAATCCAGACAAGCTCATGCACACATCTAAGATCATGGGGATTTCTGAAGAGCCTGCGGCCCAAATTGTGATCTTTTCTCAAATGCGCGATGCCCTTAAACAGATCGCCCCAAAATACTTCCGCGATCCAAGACACCGCGATGAACTTTTAAAAACATTTATCGATACGATCGAAAGATTAGAAGATCAAATTGAAGACGAGGAAGAATGATCGGACAATTTCAAGAGCTCCTTGAAGCGCTGAGCAAAGTATTCAATCTTGCTCTACATGTCGATCGCTCCAACGCGTGCTGCATCCAAATCCATGAAGGTTTATCGATCCAACTGCAACTCGATGTCTCTCAAGAAAATCTCTGGATCTTTTCGAAAATCGTCGAAATTCCTCCTGGAAAATTTAGGGAAAACATTTTCAAAGAAACGCTTAAAGAAAATGGGCTAGCAGATCCTCGTATAGCTGTTTTTGGCTATCTTGCAGATACCAACCACCTTGCTCTCTTTCAAAAGTACCCCTTACACGTCTTGAACGGAGAAAGACTCTCAGGTTTTCTCGGAGCATTTCTCATGATGGCGGAAAACTGGCGCAATGCGATTGAAAGTGGACTGCCGGCTCCACAAAAAGAAAAACAGACAAATCAAAACCCTTTTGGTCTTAAGTGAAATCTGACGCTCATTGGCAAAAAGTTGGCCTTCGTCCCCACCATGGAATCTCAATTGCCCTATCTTCCATTCGGACGAAACAATCTTGCGGCATTGGAGAGTTTCTCGATCTCATTTTCCTCATTGATTGGTGCAAAAAAGTCGGTTTTGACTGCATTCAACTGCTTCCAATTAACGACACAGGCGATGACAACAGCCCCTACAACCCAATTAGCTCTTGCGCCCTCGACCCAGTCTATTTAAGTCTTACCGCCTTAGGCTTTTCTAACGAACCATTTCAATCCCTTACGAACCAACAAAGGGTCAATCGAAGCGAGGTTTTATCCCTAAAGTTAAAACTCCTGCAATCGCTTTATGAAAAGACTTTTAACGAAGTATCAAAATCAGATTCATACCTAAAATTCATCAAGGAAAATGAGTGGGTAGAGTCTTACTCCCTTTTCAAAGTCTTAAAAGACCAACTCAGAGAGCAAAGCTGGGATAAATGGCCTAAAAGTCACCCAAAACCCGAGCAAAAAAAAGTCGATTTCTACACCTTTTTGCAATTTCACTGCTTTCAACAAATGAGCCAAGTCCATACACATGCAACGGAAAATAACGTCTTTCTTAAAGGGGACATCCCCATTTTAATTAGCCCAGACAGCGTTGATGTTTGGATTCACCCCGAAAGATTTCGACTTGATCTTGAAGCAGGGGCCCCCCCCGATTATTACAATCCATTGGGTCAGAAGTGGGGATTTCCACTCCTGAACTGGGACTTTATGCGCGAGCACAATTATGTTTGGTGGAAGCAGCGACTCCAAGTTGCTGAAAAATTTTTCCACATCTATCGGCTCGATCATGTAGTTGGCTTTTTTCGCATCTGGGCGCTTCCTCGCGGCAAACAGCCCTTGGACGGTTACTTTATCCCGGCAGATCCCAAAGAATGGGTTCCTCAAGGAACTGAGATCTTACAGATGATGCTCGAGTCAACAACGATGCTCCCTATCGCTGAGGACTTAGGGACCATTCCCCCGGAAGTTTTCCCCGTCTTAAAAAGCCTCGGCATTTGCGGAACAAAAGTTGTCGCTTGGCAAAAAAAAGATGGCCCTGAAAGTAGTTATCTCCCCCTCGTTGAATATGAGCCCTTCAGCATGACCACACTGTCTACCCATGATTCAGACCCCTTTGGTCTTTGGTGGAAAAAATATCCGGCCGAATCTGCCGCTTTCGCCCAGTTCATGAACTGGCCATTTGATCCCATCCTCACTCAAAAACAACGTATAGAAATTCTTTATGCAGCCCACCATACTCCGAGCTACTTCCATATCAATTTATTTCAAGAATATCTTGCCATTTTCCCCGAGCTAGTCTCTCTTAACCCAGAAGATGAGAGAATTAACTACCCTGGGACCATGCTCCCTACAAACTGGACCTATCGATTCCGCCCCTCCCTAGAAGAAATCGCAGAGCACCAAGGCCTTGCAGATCAAATAAAAACTATACTTAAATAATTCTCTTTTATTCATAAAAATGAATAAAAGTGATAAAATATAGCAAAATAATAAGGGATGTTATGATTTCAACGTACTATGCCATTCAAGATGGTTGTGAATACCTACAAAATTCTTTAAGCAAAGCATTTTGGGCTCCTATTAACGGGGTAAAGTGGTTTTTTAACATCCAAGATCCCGAGAAAAAAGAGGTTCAGAAATTAGCTGAAAAGTTGATCTCTGAATGCAATGAGCGCTTCAAGGACTTAAGATTCATAGCATCCTACGATGAAAAGGTAGTTGCTGAATTAAAGGGGTTTTCTGACAGGACCGTATCTTTAATCAAGATGGTTACACAGGCACATTTTGGAATAGAAGAAGGAAACATAGAAACTCTTGGAGAAGATCTAAAAGATCTCCGCGCTCAGATAAGTGAATATCAGGCATGCCAGGAGTATTATAAAAAAGAAGAATGGGTACTGCAAAAACTTTCTCCTATTTCTCAGTACATTCCAAACATAATCAAAAAACCTACCTTATTTCTCACGGGTACCCTCAGCTCAGAATGTGGAAGATATACGTATAAACTAACAAAATCATGCTTGAATGCAGTGAAAAACCGGATCTATAATGTCGTTATTTATCCGTTGCAATGCCTAAAAACACCAGCGCGTTTGACTCTAGACGCATCTGCAGTGTATTTTGCGTATCAAGCCTATAAAAACCCAACAAACCCCCTCTCTTACGCGGGTGCTTTGGGATCTATTTACGTACGAAACCGAATCTAGTAAAATCTAGTTTACCGCTCTGGTTAATAAAGTCCCTTATGTCATATGCTGACGAAAAAAGGGACACGAGACTATCCCACTAATATTTTTCGTCGAGTTTTTGAATTACTTCAGCCAATTTTTAAGGCTTTTTCCAAGGAGTAATATCAACTTCGATATAATTCCTTGGAAAAAACCTTAAAAATTAGCTAAAGTAACCGAAAAATCGACTGAAACTTATTAGTGGGGTAGTCTCATATGCATTTCATCTGTATCTTAGCCACTTCTCTTTCAGCGCTTTACTCAACATTAGACCCAACATCAGTTTCGCAACACTTCGCTTTTTACGAGCTTTATCCCAAAACAACAGAAGGGAAACAGGCCCTCATGCATGCCTGGGAGCTGTTAAGTGGTGGCTGCGCCGATTGCGATCCAGAGCTCATGCTCCCCTCTATTGATCCAAAACCTCTCATCAACTTTGTCAATCGAATTGGGACAGATAGCGCACTTGTCCTCAATGAGGATCAACTTGCGGTCATCGACAAGCTCTCGAAACATCTTCTCAATCGACAACTCAAAGGATACGGTCTTTGGGATCTCGATGCGATGGTGAAGCTCCCATCAGAAGAGATCGATCTAGCAAGAACCTTACTATTAGCTGAAATGGGAGATCAGAAAGAAAAAATCCGCAGCTATGAGGCAAATATTGATCTGATGGCATTACAGATTTTTGCAAGGCTTAAAGAAGATGCTACCCCACTAGAGAAAATTCGCGCATTCAACGACTACATTTTTTCAGAGATGCGCTTTAGATTTCCCCCTCACTCATTGCATGCAAAAGATATCGATATCTACACCTTTCTACCCTCAGTTCTCGATAGCCGAAGAGGGGTTTGCTTAGGGGTATCTATCTTATATCTATGCCTTGCGCAACGATTAGGACTTGAACTCGAAGCAATCACTCCGCCAGGTCACATCTATGTAAGGTATAAGGCTCCGAACGGAGATATCGTAAACATTGAAACCACAGCTCGCGGCATTGATGTCCCCTCTGAAATGTATCTAGGCCTTGAAACAAGAAAACTCCAAAAACGGACCCTTCACCATGTCGTAGGTCTTGCATTTATGAACCAAGCCGCTGTTAGCTGGCATAAAAACGACCCTCAGACAGCCATTGCCCTATATGAAAAAGCGAGACCTTTCATGGGGGATGACTATCTCCTCAATATGTTTTTAGGATTTAACTACCTATTTGTGGGAAGAGAGCAAGAAGGTGCTGAGCTCCTGAAAAAAGTGAAGGGATTTATCCCCGATCATGCAATTACAAGTGATTCCGTAGCTGAAGACTATCTTGCAGGCCATGCAAGTGCGGATGCAATTCAAGCCATCTATGCAGAGGTCAATGAAACGAGAAGTTCTATTATTGAAAAGCAAAAAAAACTCGAAAAAGTTGTCGAAGAATTTCCTCACTTTCGCCAAGGCGTTTTCCACTTAGCCGTAACATGGCTTCAAATGGGCAGAGAAAAAGAGGCTCTCCCCATTTTAGAAAAATATATTGCGATGAACCCCAAAGATGCCACCGTCAATTATTACATTGCAGCGATTCAGTTCCAGAGGAAAAATTTCAATAAAGCCTGGAAGTATTTAAGATCGGCTGAAAAAATTGTCTTCGCTAAAGAGCACAAGCCAAGAGCCCTTAAAGAGCTGCGTCAAGCTCTGCAACAAGCTTGCCCAGAAGCCTGATCTTTTTTATACTTACCCATATGTATATCCTTTTTGCCATAGCGATATTTGCAGCTTTTGATTCCACCATGAGTCCCCAAGAGATCAAAAAGACAGGGACCCATAAGCTTTCTGCGAAAGAAAAAAGGGCCCTTGGCGAGTGGATTGATAAAAATTATTCAAAAAATGAGATTGCCGCCAGAAAAAAGCAGCCCCCTATCCTGCAAGAAAATCTTAAAAATGGCCACTATATCCGGCTGAGCGACAACTCCCTTTGGGAAATCAACCCTGAAGATACCCCCATCACCCAAGGCTGGATTACCGCAGTCGAAATCAAGGCCTCACCTAGCAATGACCCTGATTACCCCTACATTTTGACAAACACCTTAACGGAATCTACCGTAAGAGCCCGAAAAGCTGATACAGCCAGGCCTTAAAAAATAATTTTAGCATCTTAAATCAAAACAAGCGCTTGAATCAAAATCTCCTTGTCGGCTATGATGGATACTCAATTTAGATTTAGGATTTAATATGGCTAGAGTCTGTGCAATTACTGGAAAAAAACCTGCGTCAGGCCGGAGTTATACTCTCCGCGGGATCGCAAAAAAGAAAAAAGGGATTGGTCTTAAAATTACCGGCTGTACAAACCGACGATTTTTACCAAATCTAAAATCAAAACGCGTTTGGATCCCTGAAGAAAAAAGATTCGTTACAATGCGCCTTTCAACTTCAGCTCTACGCACAATCGACAAAAAAGGGATTGGTCCTGTGATCCGCAAACTGCGCAAATCCGGCCAAAAAATTTAGTGGTTGTTTAAGAAAAAACTCACCTATAAAGTCCCCCCTCACCTCATCAGGAAACCGCCCAAAAAGCGGTTTCCTTGGTTTTTGTTCATTGTCGTTCTATTTACCTCTTGGTTTGTATGGGAGTCTCTCGACCCCAATCTACCAAAGAAAGATTCTCCCCCGACGCTCTATTCTAACCAGTGCCAAAACGATATCCATGCAACCCTATTAGCGGCCATTCGTGAGGCGAATGCATCGATTCACCTCGTCATGTTTGGGTTAAGCGATAGAGCGATCCTTGGCGCCCTCGCACACAAAATTAAACACAAAATCCCCACAACAGTGTTCTATGACATCGGAGGCTCTTCAAGGGTTTATAAATACCTTCGTGGAGGCAGTATCTACCCGATCAAAAATTCGGGCCTCATGCACCAAAAAATCATGATTTTGGATAAAGAAATGGTCTTTATCGGCTCTGCAAACATGACATCAGCCTCGCTCAGAATGCATGACAATTTAGTGATTGGCTTTGTGAGTCGCCCTGTTGCAGAATTTCTCGAAAAACACGAGCCCTTCTCGCCAGGCTATCTCTCTACTAAAGTGGGAGGCCAAAAAATGGAGATCTGGCTCCTTCCCGACCCAAGAGGCCACGCTCTTGCCAACTTAAGAAAACAGATTCGCAAAGCGAGCAAATCAATCCAAGTTGCCCTTTTCACCTTTACCCACCCAAGCCTTGTCGACGAAGTGATCCAAGCGCATAAAAGAGGGGTAAAGGTGACAATTGTTATCGACAAGCACTCCGGATTGGGAGCGAGCTCCAAAGCGGTAGAGGCCATGAAAAAAGCAAATGTACCGATTTTTTTAAGCCAAGGGGTGCAACTCCTTCACCATAAGTTTATCTATATCGATGAAGATACGCTCCTTACAGGCTCTGCAAACTGGACAAAAGCGGCCCTTTATAAAAATAGCGATTGTATTTTGGCGCTGCATGGGCTCAATGACGAACAAAAAAAGTTTATGAAGCACCTTTGGAGCCAAATTGAGACTGCTACCATCCGAAAAGATTACTATTAACCCGCTGGCAACAGAGCTCTATTTACGAAATCAGGAAAAGGGGTTACGATAGAGTAATATGAGTATGTTATCCATTGCATTCGCCCTTTTCCTTTTGATGGATCCAATCGGAAATATCCCTTTTTATATCAGCTTCTTAAAAGGTGTTGAGCCAAAAAGGCAACGTATTGTCATTTTCCGCGAGCTTTTGATCGCCCTTTTCATCATCATCATGTTCAATTTTCTTGGAGATGCTCTCATGGAGTTTCTTCACGTCCAAGATGATACGATCCAAATTGCCGGTGGAATTATCTTGTTCTTACTTTGCTTGAAAATGATTTTCCCTCCACCACATGATTCGAATGAAAACTTACCTCACGACTCAGAGCCTTTCATAGTTCCCTTGGCCGTTCCATTGGTCGCAGGGCCATCTGTATTGGCTGCAGTCATGATCTACTCCAAGCAAGAGCCGAGTAACTGGGTGATGATGGGAGCCATTTTAATCGCCTGGATCGCTTCACTGATCATCCTCTTAGGCTCTTCCCTTTTGAAAAAAATGCTCGGCTGGAGAGGTATTTTGGCCCTTGAGCGTTTAATGGGGCTCATTTTAATCTTAATTGCTGTTCAGATGTTTATGAGTGGGCTCGGCTCATTTATGGCGCGTCACTCTCCCGGAACATAAATTATATGTCCTCTTCCTTCAAAGCTGTCCTTTCCTATGATGGAACAAACTATTTTGGCTGGCAAAAAACAAGCACGGGACCCTCAATTCAAGAAGAGTTTGCAAAGGCAATCTTGCTGATTACTCAAGAAGTTGTCATACCAGAGGCTGCCAGCAGAACCGATCGCGGCGTCCATGCAGTAGGACAAGTTGTACAATTTACCTTAGAAAAATCGATAGATCCTCACACTTTAAAAAACAGACTCAATGCCGTTTTGCCAGCAGACATTCGGGTCATCGATCTGATCGTTTGTCAATTCCATCCCACGTTAGACTCCGTTGGGAAGATCTACCATTACCAAATGTGTTTAGACCCTATTTTAGACCCGACAAAAGTGCGCTACTTTTGGCATTTTTACTACCCCCAAGATCTTGAACGATTGCGCATGGCTGCAAAACAGCTCATTGGAACTCATGATTTTTCAGCCTTTGCCAATGAAGAGGAAAATAGACCCAAGCTCAACCCCATTTGCACCGTTGAATCAATTGAATTTGAAAATGGCCTTTTCACCATTCAGGGGGACCGCTTTCTATATAAAATGGTGCGCAATATCGTAGGGACTCTTGCCTACATTGGGTGCGGCAAACTCCCAAAAGATTCGATCAAGTCGATTTTGCACCTGCGCGATAGAAAAAAAGCGGGCGTTACAGCGCCAGCACATGGTCTTTATTTACACCAAGTCCTTTACCCCCTATAATAAACCGTATGATTGGAAGAAATGATCCTTGTTGGTGCGGAAGTGGGCAAAAGTGGAAAAAATGCCACTACCCTCGGCTCCCAACAGGCCCAGCTTTAAGCAAACAGTATTTGACTGCCTACGGAATTGTTTTAAAAACGCCCGAGCAAATTGAGAAAATCCGGCATGCTTGCCAAGTTACAGCACGCATCCTAGATCAACTCTGTCAGCATGCGAAAGAGGGGGTCACGACTCTTGAACTCGATGAACTATCCCGAGAGCTGCATAAAAAAGCAAATGCAACTCCTGCACCTTTAGGTTACGGTTCTCCTCCCTATCCAAAATCAATTTGTACATCCCTCAATGAAGTGATTTGCCACGGCATTCCAGACAAAAGACCGTTGCAGGAAGGCGACATCCTCAACATCGATGTCTCTTGCATTGTAGACGGCTTTTTTGGCGATTGCAGCCGAATGGTATCTATTGGGAAAATTAGCGAAGAAAAGCAAAGAGTCATCGATGTTTCTCTTCAGTGTTTAAACCTTTCCATTAAGATGTGTAAACCGGGCAATGAAGTATGGCAAATCGGCGATACGATTGAAAAGCATGCAAGGGCGCATAAGTGCTCTGTCGTGAATCAATTCGTTGGCCATGGAGTTGGAATTGCATTCCATGAGGCTCCCGAAATCCCTCACCACTATAACGATCTAACCATCCCATTTGCTCCAGGGATGACCTTCACAATTGAACCGATGATCAATGCAGGCGTGCGCGACGGCGTGATCGACCCTAAAGATGGTTGGACAGTTCGAACAAAAGACGGCAAACCTACAGCGCAGTGGGAGCACACAATTCTCATTACGGAAACTGGTCACGAAATTCTTACACTGATTTAAAAAAGAAGTTTTTGATCAGGACTCAACTTCATTTTCACTTTTTTTTTTGGCTTTTCAGCCTCTTTCGGATGTTGAATGAGGGTGCTTACCAACTCTTGAAGCTCGAGATTTTCCTCCTCAAGGGCTAAGGCCTCTTTACACAAGCTACTAAGCTCAGCTTCTACCTCTTTTGGCAAGGCATCCAAATCAAACGCCTCTTTATCCATTTTGATTCTTAACAATTCGGTATCCGCTTTGAAAAGCTCTGCGCGTGTTTTATGAAGAATTTGATTTTTCTCCTCAAACTGCTTTTTCAACTGCTTATAAAGTGGTTCAATTTGAGAAAGTTCATAAACTTTTCTTTGAGCAAAATCGAGTTGTTCAGCAATTTCAGGGTCACATTTTTGCTGCTTTAAGAAGGAGATTTCACCCATCGCCTCTTTAAGCTTTTCTGAGAGCAATGCTTCTTGCTCCACTGCGTGTTCAATTGATCCTTTAGCTTCTTGTAGCTTCTGTGTCAGCAATCCTTCTTGCTCCACTGCTTGCTGCTTCAATGTCTCAACTTCTTGAAGCGCTGCTCGAAGTTTTTCCTCTGCAAGAGGATCTACTACCGGCTTCTTCTCTTGCAAGATAGCAATTTCAGCTTCAGCGTGAGAGAGTCTCTCCTTTAAGAAATTCCTCTCTGATCGAATTTCATTTAAGGCGAGTAATTTCTCTCGCGTTTCGTTCGATTCTTGGTTAGCTTTTTCAAATTCAAAGCTCAAAGATGCAACTTGATTTTCCAGCTGAGCGATAGTCTCTTCAAGAGGCTCTGCAATTCGTCTCACTTCCCTGTGGGCGGCTGCTAACTGATCGGCTAAAGACGCAGCTTCGCTATCAATCTCTTTTGCCTTAAGACTTTCTCTAAGATAGAGCCTTGCGAGAGTTTCATTGATGAGCTTTGTCTGCTCTGTAACATATCTTGCTTGATTGAGCTCTTTCATAAGCTCCGTATTTTGCAACGCAACGGCATCCGTGCTTGCTAAACGAGAAAGCTCTTGTTTACACTCAAGAAATTCGGCTTTTAAAAGCTCTTTTTGCCTTTGGACATCCAATACACTTGCCTTGGCCGTTTCACACTCTTGTAAGTGGCGCGCTGAAGTTTTGCGCAGAACTTCATTTAAAATCAGAATGGAAGAGTGATCTGTTTGGATCTCATCGAGCTCTTTTTGTAGAGTTGCAACTTTTTCCTGAAATACAATTTGCTGCTCTTGCGCAGTTTGTTGAACCTTTTCAAGCTCTTCTTCAATGTTTTCTAAAGCAGCCTTTTTATTTTGCATTTGTGATTCAAGAGACTCAATCCAAGCAGCTCCTTGCTCAAACGACACAGCCGTTATGAAAAATGCACAAGCGAGCGATCCTTCTATCCCAAGTTGCCAAAGGTGATCTGTAACGACAAAAGCGTGTTTAGCTACCGCTACAACGGCCAAAAGAGCTAAAGAGTAGCAAAAGCCACGCAATTGCCATCTAGCTGAAAGAAAAAGGCCTGCTGCTGCTAAAAAAAGCAGATCAAATGGGATTGCAGTCTTCACTGCAATTGCAACAGTGCAAAGCAAAGAGAGCGGTCCCCAAATCGTCGGCTCTTTATGCAAAAATCGGACGGCACGCTGTATCATAACAATTCCAATGTCCTAGCTACTGTTAAAAATCCCTTTTCAAACCTTTGCATGTCAAAATTCTCATTGGGTGCATGAATATCGTCAGACGGTAAACAGTATCCCATTCCAACTACATCAGATCCTAGCACCTGTTTCATTTTAGCCACTATTGGGATAGATGCCCCACTAAGAATATTTTTGCAAGGTTTCCCAACAACTTCACTTGCTGCAGTTCTCACAGCATTTGCTAAGTCTGAATCAAAAGAGCCACGAAATGCAGGCTCTCCCCCTAAATATTTCACATCGATTTTCATTCCACTTACGACGTGTTCTTTCAAAAATTTTGTCAGAAGCTTTGCTAATTTTTCTGGATCTTGATTGGGAACAGTCCTGCATGAAATTTTTGCAATCGCGTGTGAAGGAATCACTGTTTTAAAACCAGATCCCGCATATCCGCCTGCAATCCCATTGATTTCAAGCGTTGGGCGAAACGCGTTGTTTTCCGCAAGGCTCAATCCCTTTTCACCACCCATTGCATCGATGCCAAACTCTTTTGAATAGCTTTTCTTATCGTACCGAAAAGAAAATTGACTCCGCTCTTCATCTGTCGTCTCCACAACATCGTCGTAAAAACCGTTCACAGCAATTTTCCCGTTTTCATCCCATAACTTTGCAAGCAATTGGACTAGGGCTTTATTTGGGTTGTAAGCGAGCCCACCATGAACTCCTGAGTGCAAATCACTATTCGATCCCGTTAACATCACCTCAAAAGCAGCGATTCCCCTGGCTCCTAAACTAATTGCAGCCGTTTGTGGGTCATATTGATCAAAGTCGACAACGAGCAATGCGTCTGCTTTTAGTTTTTCTTTTATATTTGGCAACGCAACAGATAGTCCGACACTCGAAGACTCTTCTTCCCCTTCGATACAAAATTTAATATTCACCGGAAGTTGAATGCCTAACTCTTTGTACGCCCGCATTGCAGTGATTGCATAAAAAATTTGTCCCTTGTTGTCCGAGGCGCCGCGAGCATAGATTTTCCCCTCTCTTTCTGTCGGCTCAAACGGATCTGATTTCCAAAGATCAAGTGGATCGACCGGTTGCACATCATAGTGGCCATAAATCAATATGGTTGCTGCCTTTGGCCCAGCACTTAAATCTTCTGCGTAAACGATGGGGAAAGTGGTTGTCTTAAGCAATTCCGATTTCATTGTGGTCTTTTGAGAAATATAACCACTTAGCCACTCCGAGCACTTAAACATCTCTTTAGAAAACGCAGGATCTGCGCTAATAGATTTAAAGCGTAAGAAATCAAAGTAGTCATCGCGAATGGTTTTGCGATGCACTTCGATCCACTTTTTTAATTCGGCAAGCAAGTTCATAAACTTGATGATAAAAAATTATAGGGTGAATGTCACCTAGATTCTCTGCGAGCTACCCGATCTTCAAAAACCTGGCCTGCATTATCGACAAGAAATGCAGCTAAACTCTCGTCACCTTCGTAATTCAGCTCTACTTGCATGTTTCCATCAGCAGATGGGGTTGTGCACGTGATTAAAACGTAGCAAGCGCAATCATTTCCCAAAGCTTTTTTAATTGTTTTTTCTGCGTTAACGATTTTATTCATTTAAATTTCTCTTTGTCAGCAACTTTTGTAACATTTTCAAAGTTATAACGAATAGATGACAGAAATGAAATTTTCGTGCAATCGAAATTCAAGTTGAGCTAAAATCATCTCTAAAGAATAACGTGAGAAATGTCCTATGGTAAGAAGAGTATTTTTATTCCTCGTTTTAAATTTTCTCGTCGTCTTGATGATCTCCTTTATTTTTAACCTATTTAACCTCCGCCCCTACTTTAGCGCTTACGGAATCGATTACCAATCGCTCCTTATCTTCTGTTTTATTTGGGGCATGGGGGGAGCCTTTATTTCGCTTGCCTTATCCAGAGTGATGGCAAAATGGATGATGAAGATCAAACCGATCGATCTACACACCAAAGATCCCGATGAGAGAAAAATTCTTGAAATGGTCCATCGCCTATCTCACAAAGCGGGCTTAACCACCATGCCTGAAGTGGGAATCTACAGATCTAACGAAGTGAATGCTTTTGCAACAGGGCCTACAAAGAGCAAATCTTTGGTTGCCGTCTCAACAGGGCTGATCAACCGCATGCAAGAGGCCGAAATTGAAGGAGTCATCGGCCATGAAATCACTCACATCACAAATGGTGACATGGTGACCATGACCCTTTTGCAAGGTGTCGTCAACGCCTTTGTCATGTTTCTTGCTAGAGTCCTGGCTTTTGCCCTCTCTGGCCTTGGTAAAAATAGACAATCGTCAAGTGGCAGCACCATGAGCTACATCATGTTTGTCTACCTATTTGAAGTTGTGTTTATGATTTTAGGTTCTATTGTCGTAGCTACCTATTCGCGCTACAGAGAATTTAAAGCCGATGCGGGAGGCGCGCGACTAGCGGGAAAAGCTGCTATGATCTCCTCTTTAAAGACGCTCCGTTCGCTCCAAGAGATCAAAGATCCTAGGGAAAATCCGGCGATGGCGGCCTTTAAGATTTCACATCAAGGGAGAAAAGGGCTTTTGCGTCTTTTTGCATCACATCCCCCCCTTGAAGAGAGGATCGAGCGCCTTGAGCTAACACATTTTTAAAACCAAGAGAGATAGATACCACAGAGGCGAGGGTACCCCCGCACCCCCAAATCATCAATTTTTTTTCGAGAAAAGTAAAAAATCAGCGAAAAAGATGCAAGGGGGGGCTTAACCAAGCCTCCCTAAAAAAGTTTTTGTTACAAGACAGTCAAAATAATTAACCTAGAGAGGCGGGCCTCCCACCTCTCCCGCCTTATTTTTATACGGTTTTCAAATTGCCCATCGTCTATACTCTTTGCCTATGAAAACAGTTGTCGTAGGAATGTCTGGAGGGGTCGATTCGTCTGTCTCTGCGCTTTTATTAAAGCAGCAGGGGTACAACGTGATTGGCCTTTTTATGAAAAATTGGGAAGAAGAGGGCCCTTGCAAAGCAACAAGTGAATTTGAAGATGTTGTCCGGGTATGTCAATTGCTCGATATCCCCTACTATAGCGTCAACTTTGTAGAAGAGTATCGCGAATCGGTCTTTTCCCAATTTGTAGCTGACTATCAGGCAGGTCTAACTCCCAACCCAGATATCCTCTGCAATCGAGAGATCAAATTCAAAGTTTTTTTAGAAAAAGCCCTCTCTTTAGGCGCCGATTTTCTCGCAACAGGCCACTACTGCAGATTAGACGATGAATCGAGACTTTTAAGGGGTCTTGATCCGAATAAAGACCAAAGTTATTTCTTACACGCAGTCAAGCAAGAGGCCTTTCGCAAAGTCCTTTTCCCCATCGGCCATCTAGAAAAAAGTGAAGTGCGCAATTTAGCAAGGCAGCACAATTTGGCAACGGCTGAAAAAAAAGATAGCACTGGCATTTGTTTTATCGGAAAAAGGGACTTTAGGCCCTTTTTATCTCAGTATATTGCATTAAAGCCAGGTAACTTTGAAACGCTTGATGGGACGATCGTAGGCAAGCACGATGGAGCTGCGTTTTACACGCTAGGGCAGCGCAAGGGGATGGGCCTTGGCGGAGAGGGCGATGCTTGGTATGTTGTGGGAAAAGACGCTGCACGAAATGTTGTATTTGTGGAAAGAGGGGCAAATCACCCCGCCCTTTTTTCAAGTGCACTTCAGGGCCGTGATTTCACATGGGTTGCTGAAGAGCCCACCTATCCTTTGAGGTGCACGGCCAAAGTGCGCTACCGTCAAGTAGACACACCTTGCACACTTTTTGAATCGGGAATTGTTGAATTCGATGAGCCGCAAAGAGCGGTCACTGCTGGCCAATCGGTCGTATTTTACCAAAATGATCTGTGTTTAGGTGGAGCTGTGATCCAAAACACACTACATTAAAACACAAGGTTGTCGCTCATCGATGATTTGTCGGATTTTTTCTCTTACATATCCTTGATTCGTCTCAATCGCGACTTTCCAACAAAACTCTAAATTTTGCTCACTCATTTTCTTAAATCTATCGAGATCCATGATCACATTAGCTGCCATCACTGCCCCTCCTCTAAGCACGCCTGCAAAAATGCGGCACAGATCTTCCTCACTTAATCGAGCGATTCGATCAGATCTTACAATCTCCCCAATAACACGTTCTTGCTCATCGATAGAGGCTAAGATCAAAGCTAAAACTAAATCCTTTACAGATGCATGGTCGATCTCAGATAAAATTGGAGCAATTCCTGTTTCAGAATTAAAATTTAATACTGCCTTCAAAAAGTTTCCAGACTGAGGTTCATAAACGTTGCTGTCTAGGATCTGATTCACAAGCTCTTTGTTGTCCCCCTCAAAATGTACTCGAATGCAAGCTAGATCCGCATCTTTACGGATGACGCCATCAACCGGCAAAGACTCTTTGAGCATAGAGGCAATTTCTTGATAATTTTTATGGGTTGCTGCCATATAGGCTTGGAAAAGATATGAGGGCTGAATCTCGCATTGCATCATCTGCTCTACTACACCTGTGCTACCTGCACGAGATGCAATAAAAAGAATTTGCCCAAACTCATCATCCGTCAAACTCACCATTCTTTCTGAGTCGAGCATTTCTTTAAATGTGGTCGCATTTCTATACCCTGCTTGAAGACCAGCTAATTGGACAAACTCATCATCAGAAATGTTTCTGAACTTCAAAAATTCTGGAGGAAGAAGTAAAATCCCATCAGAGTCAGGATAAAATGTCGTGATTTTGTCTATTTGCTCTTGATTATCGTTTATCCAATTTCGGATAGATTCAGCTCTTTTTTCTAAAGGTAGCCCTTCAAGAATCGGCAAATCCCCTTTATCCCATAAAAACTCTTGCCTGTCATTTTCGTATTTGCAAACCACATCCCAAAAGCGGCACAATAAAATGTCTGGAATTAGCTCACCTTGTTTGTTGATCTTTTGATAGGATAAGCGATCAAAATCTTCGTTGAGGTTAATTCCTGCCCGAGCTCTTTCCTCGTTGGTAAAATAAGCGCTACCCTCAAAAATCTTGCGCCTCGCAACTTCGAGCACTCCTCGTAGATCTTTATTGGGATTATCTATGACGATTGCATTTAAAAATCGATCGCTTGAATTTTGACGGATCTGCTTAAGGGCCTCATCTTTAAGAGTTGATATACGCTTATGAGAGTCCCTACTCACCTCATCCACTTTTGCCATCTCTTTTAGGGATAAAAATGAGAAAGTTTCGGCCTGAAGTTCTTGTGGCAGAGCTGTAAGACTAGACATTTAAAACATCCATTTTAAATTAAAACATTTATAATACATGACTCAGGAAATTAAGTCAAAATAAAGAAACACCACTTCATTAAGTTATCCCATTATATACAAAACCGCCTTATCCTAAAAATAATTGACACATACTTACTTTTTGATAATCTAAAACCATGTATGAACATCTTGTTTTTTTCGACCATGAGTGCCCTTTTTGTAGAAAGTCGGTGCGCCATATCATCGAAAATGATGTAGAAAAGCATTTTCTTTTTGCCCCCATCAATGGCGAGACGGCCAAAGACATTTTAATTGGGCCGCAAGCGCATCTCAAAAATGCGAACAGCCTGATTTTAGTCGAAAACTATGAGTGTACATCGAGAAGGTTTTGGATCCGCTCCAAGGCAGTTTTGCGGATCTATTGGCTCACAGGAAATGGGTGGGGTCTTGTTGGAGTTTTTTCATTTTTACCCGGTTTTCTTTTAGATCCCCTTTATCGCTGGGTTGCCGAACATCGGCACCAATTTAAGTTAAAGATGCCCAAAGAGGGCCCTGAAGAGCGCTTTTTACCCTGAGACTAAAAAAAAGCGCTTTTGCTATGCTGCTCTCATGAAAAAACATGGGAAGACCTTTTACTTTCTTCGGCATGCTGAGACCACTTGGAATCAAAAAAAGCTTTGTCAGGGCACAATAGACATCGACTTAAGTGAAAACGGAGTGAAAGAGGCCACTTTACTCGCTCAAAAACTTGCCTCTTTTCCGCTTGAGTGCATCTGCACAAGCCCTCTAACAAGAGCTTTACGGACAGCTCAAATGATCCATAAGCACCATCCAACCGTCCCCTTTAAGATTCTTGAGGAGCTCAAAGAGCGCAACTGGGGCCATATGCAAGGCTCATCCAGCTCTCAAATGTATGAATTTGAAATGCATGAGGAGTTAAATCCAGATTTCGTGCCCCCTTTAGGCATTGAAACAAGGACAGAAATGAAAGAGCGACTCAAAAAGGGTCTTGAAAAAGCGTTTCAAATCCACAGGGAGCCGCTTCTCGTATCGCACGGAAGACTTTTTATTGCTCTATGCGAGCTGCTTGAAGTTCCCTTGATTCGACAAGTTCCCAACCTTTGCTTGATTAAGTTCTGCCATGATGGATCGAGCTGGTCATGCCAGCTTTTGAGCGAGGATTTGTACTAGATCCTTAATCAAAACCCTCTCCTGTTTCATCGAATCACGTTCGCGCAAAGTAACTGTTCCATCTTCAATCGTTTCAAAGTCAATAGTCACACAAAATGGGGTGCCAAGCTCATCTTGACGACGATATCTTTTACCAATCGCGCCCGATTCGTCATATTCGCAAGCCGTCATCTCTTGAAGCAGATCAAACACCTCTTTTGCCTTGGGACCTAACGGATCTTTTTTCATGAGAGGAAATACGGCAACTTTTACAGGAGCTATGCGAGGATGGAGGTGTAAAACTGTGCGCATTTCACCATTTTCAAGCTGCTCTTCATCATAAGCATCGCAAAGAAGGGCAAGCACTGTCCTTTCGACTCCGAAGGTAGGCTCGAGAACATGCGGAATGAATTTTTCGCGCGTTTCTGGATCTGTGTACTCGAGATTTTGCCCAGAAAATTCAGCATGGCGTCTAAGATCAAAGTCTGTTCGGTATGCGAGACCATAAAGTTCAGAGGTGCCAAACGGGAAATCGTAGACGAGATCCACTGTCCGTTTTGAGTAATGGGAAAGCTGCTCTTTTGGGTGCTCTTTTTCATGAATGCGGGCAGGATTTAGACCGATCAGCTTACACCAATCATGCATCGATTTAAGCCATTCGACAAAAAGTCTTTCCCAATCCGATTCTTTAATAAAATACTCGATCTCCATTTGCTCAAACTCGATGACGCGAAAGACAAAGTTTCCTGGCGTAATCTCATTGCGAAATGCTTTTCCTATCTGGGCAACACCAAAAGGAATTTTTACTCTCATGGTGTCGACGATGTTTTTATAATCGAGAAAGATTGCTTGCGCAGTTTCAGGTCTCAAATAGGCCACATCGCCATCTGCTCCTGTTTTACTCATATGGGTCGAAAACATCAGATTGAAGTGGCGTGCATCGGTAAAATCTTGTGCAGCACACTTCGGGCATTTCACTTTTTTGGAGTGGATGAGATCGGTCATTTGAGGGATGGTTAGCCCCTCTGCGTCTTGCTTTAGAGCCTCTTCGATCAAATGGTCGCAACGAAAACGGCCCTTGCAAGCTTTGCAATCGATGAGGGCGTCATTAAACCCTTCTAAATGACCAGATGCAGCCCAAGCTTTAGGGTGAAGAAGGATCGGGCCATCGAGACCTACCATGTCCCGTCTTTTTTGAACAAAGGTCTGCCACCAAAGATCTTTTAGATTTTTCTTAAGTTGAGCTCCATAGGGTCCGAATGAATAGGTGTTCGCAAACCCACCATAAAGTTCTGATCCTGGGTAGATAAATCCTCTTCTTTTACAAAGAGCAACGATCGGTTTTAGCGAGTCAGAGATGTTTTTGACTTGGGACATAATTAGCCGTTACTTTAGGATCGGAGTATATCAAATGGAAGACTTTAGCTTAATCATTTTGTGCAGAGGGCAAAAACACCTGCTCCCCGCAACCCTCGAGAACCTCAAAAGTCAAAAAGGATCTTTTGAAATTCTCCTCCTGGACGCAGAAGGATCCAGCATGCTCAAAGAGATCGTAGATCATTACCCCGATCTAAAAATCACCACAAGAAATACGAAAGGGCACAACTTAGCAGAGATGATGAACGAAGGGTTGGGCCTTGCGAAAGGAAAGTATATTCAGTTCCTCGAGCCGGGCGATCGCTATATTTCTCAGCACGGCCTTGAATTTCTCTCAACACTCATTGCAAATGAGCCCCACCTCGTCTATGCCAACTCACTGAACCGCGGAACAATCTCTTCTGCCGACTTTATTTCGACCCGCTCCCCTTGGTTTTTAAAATCAAAACTTTTTGAATTAGGAGGGTTTGATAAAGGACTTACAGAGTGTCCGGCGATGGATCTCCTTTGCCGCCTTTTCCACGACAAAAAGACCCAATCGGTCTATTGCCGTAGAGTCCTGATCGATTCAGACCACCATCGAACTGTACCCATCAAAGAATCGTGTAGAATCCTCTATCGCCACTTCGGATTTTTCCACACCCTTAAATGGGTCTTTTTACAAGACCGCTCACAGCTTTTTCGAAGAACCACAGCGTTTCTCAAAGAAGCCTTTTGGAAAAGTGATCAATAAATCAGGATTTGGGTCCACTTCTAGAAGAGATTCTTGAGACTATCCCACAATGAAGTTTCAGTCGATTTTTCGGTTACAAGTCGACTCTGTGATCTTTATTTAAAATCAGCATCTTTATGAGTTTTTTGGGTCCTAAACGAGGGTGCTTGCTCGCCGCATATTCACAAAACTCCCCAAGTCTCCACTTGGAATTAGAAATCGTCTCTAGATGCGCATTTGAAAAATTCTTACTCACCAAAAAGTTCCAACTCTTTTCCCCTATTTTTTGCCACTTATTATAATATTTAGAGTAAAACTTTCGGCTGTATGAAAAATGGTCTCCTCCCTGCTTTGCTTTCAACAATGGGCGACTATTACAAAACGAAAGATATGAAATTTTGTCAGATAAGCAATGACGCGCTTTATCTCCCGCTGTTACATGATAAGATTGAAGGGGCTCTTCTTTTATATATCCCTCAATTGTCCAATATTTCAAAACAGGTGATGAGAACTGAGCTTCTTTACTCAAAGTAACGAAACTTAAAATACCTTCTGGGGCAAATACCTGCACCCCAGGGGGGACTGCTGATGCAAAGGCATTTGCCATATTCCAACCACTCTCTTTACCGACTCCTGACGAGCATGCATGCAGAACAACAACAGATGTCGAGGGCAGTTTTTGAACACATTTTCTCAAATGACTCCAAATCCCTAGATTTACATTCCTATCATGAAAATCGCTATTGATTCCTAATGATGATTGCGAGCCATGCGAAGTGATCATCAAATATTGCAGGTTTTTCAATGCTTCTCTACTAATTGTGTCACACATTTTAGCAAATGTATCCACATGCTTAATTTTAACAATATCATGACTTTCTAAAAGAGTTCCCAAGGTTACCATTCGGGGAATTGTTGTCCTGAGTAGATCGAGATCCCGACGACCTCCTCCTTCGAGAATCATTGCAACAGAGGGTTGAGACCTTGTTGATTTTTTACCGATCTCAACATCCTTTTCACTATGTAAAGTGGCGCTTAATTCTTTGTTTGCAAGGATCTCTATAATACGCCAAACCCCTTCAAGCTGGTTCTCATACATTCTTGCAGCATGAGCAAGGACATCTTGCACAAGATGATTGACCGATTTATAAAGATACTCAAAATTTGAACTAGCCTGACAGAGCGCAACTAACTTTCTATCATTCAACCCGCATTCGATCAAATTAGCTAAAATCTGTGGATCGAATTGTTCATGCCGTTGTCTGATTGGATTAAAAAACTCTATCCTTTTAACGGAAGAGGAGAAGTCTTGAGGTTTAATTTCACCAATCTTTTTTTTATAAAACGCAACCCCCTCAATGCATGGGGTTGGCAGGGGATTAATGATGGGAGCAGAACATGCAACAAAAAAATTTAAAGGGGTAAAATTAGTTACAGCCACAAAATCTCCAAGAAATTAACACGGAAATTTTAACACAAAGCTAAATTATAATCCACAAGACTGTAAAAGCTCTAAGAACCTATCCTAATAAAATTTTTCTTCGATTTATAGGATTATTTTGGCCTCTTTTCGACTCCAAAGAACCGAAAAATCGTCAGAACCTCACTTTGTAGACACCCTCTAACTAAAATCTAGGCTGATGGCTAATCCAACGCTTAAGCCAAGCATCGAGAGAGACTCTACCCGGACCAAAAATAAAGACCATTAACGCTGTAAATAAAAAAGGGTACGGTGTCTGGAGCACTAAAGTCTGAGGACTGATCACAAACTGAAAGCCCGCCAACGCCTCAGCATGGGCCAACGAAAGAGCTGAGATCATAATCACGATCAATGGGATGGTAATAATCCTTGATGCGAAGCCCAAAACAAGCAAAATTCCCCCTACCATTTCAAAAATTCCTACCTCATATGCGTGGAAAGTAGGCGCCGGGATGTGCAGTTTAGAAAATAATTGAACAACATTTTCTATGTTTTTTAGCTTATCTAGCCCTGTTAAAAAGAGCTGATGACCCCATGTTAAACGCACATATAAGAGCAAGACGCTCTGCAAGTTAGATCCAATTTTTACAAAAAATCCATAGAACATTTCCATGAAGCGCAAGAAACTATTTACAAGCATGACTATCCCCTTTTTGTCGGATTATGCTATACTTTTTGTCGCTATGAAAGAAATTTGTTCATTTTCACTAAAAGAGCTCAAAAATTGGATGGGAGAAAACGGGGAAAACTCGTTTCGCGCAGGCCAAGTGTTTGATTGGATTTACACCAAACACGCTTTGAATTTTACCGACATGTCAAATGTTGGCAAAGATCTCCGAGAAAAATTAGCAGAACAATTTTCTTTTCCCGTTCTTAAGCTCCTTAAAACTCAAGAATCAGAAGATCTAGAAACGATTAAATTCCTTTGGGAACTACCCGATCAAAGACGCGTTGAATCTGTTTTGATCTTGTCCGGTGACAGAAGAACAGTTTGTGTGTCGTGCCAAGTGGGCTGTCCTGCGAGATGCGCCTTTTGCGCCTCGGGACGACAAGGTCTTATGCGCAATTTAAGTCCTGCAGAAATTACTGAACAAGTTCTACACATCAACCACTTCCTCAAAGAAAAAGGGGAACGGGTATCTCACATTGTCTTTATGGGAATGGGCGAACCGTTAGAAAATTACGAATCTGTCGTAAAGGCAATTCAGATCTTCCACGAGCCGGAAGGGCTCAATATTTCTCAAAGACGAATTACTGTATCAACTGTTGGCGTAGTCGAAGGGATCCACCGCTTAGCAAAAGAAGAACTTAAAGTGAATTTGGTTCTCTCCCTACACGCTCCTAATCAGCATATCCGAAAAAAAATCATCCCCTATGCAAGAAAGTACCCTCTCGAAGAGGTTCTGATGGCAATGGATGAGTACACAAGACTCACCAAACGAGATATTACATACGAATATACTCTTTTAGCCAAAATCAACGACCACCGGAAAAATGCGGAAGAGCTCGCAAAACTACTTAAAGACAAACAGTGTACCGTTAACTTAATCCCTTACAACCCGGTTGAAGGATTGAATCTAGATCGTCCTAAAAAAGAGACCATCGAAAATTTCCGCCTTATCTTAGAAGATGCAGGAATCAATACAACATGGCGCTACACTAAGGGAAAAGACATTGCTGCAGCTTGCGGACAACTCGCCCTACAAGAAGCTCCTACACAAAACGTCGCACCAGAGCAAAGCGCTGCCCCATCTGAAAAACTTGCCCTCGTTAACGCGGACCTCTCCCAATAAAATTTTCGCCAAGTTTTTCCCTTATTTGAGAACTTACTTTGCAAAAAAGGGAATCATTCCTTTAATCTTTTTGGAATGAACCCATCGCACTACTTAACTCTCCTTAGGATTTTTATAAGCCCAATCTTTCCAATCCTCTATTTAGAAAGAGAATGGTTTGGAATTCCCCTCACCTGGCTCCCCTATATATTTTTACTCCTTTTAGCTATCTGCGAATGTTCCGATGTTCTAGATGGAATGCTCGCGAGGAAAAGAAATGAGGTCACAGACTTAGGAAAAGTTCTCGATCCGATGGCAGATAGCATTACACACATCTCGCTATTTTTAACATTTACGCAAGGTTTTGTAGCGCTTCCCCTTTTGCTCGTACTCGTTTTTTTATATCGAGATTTTTTTGTCAGCACACTCAGAACTCTTTGCGCGTTGCGCGGGGTGGCACTCGCTGCAAGATTTAGCGGCAAAATGAAAGCGATTTTACAAGCGCTTGTTGCCTTTACAATCATAACACTGATGATCCCCTATACGCTTGGGATTATCTCTTTAGAACTGTTTCAGCAAATCAGTTTTATCGCCGTTGCAATTTCAGCGGTTTACACCGCAATTTCTGTCGTTGATTATGTCTACGCTAATTGGACTTACATCAAGAAAGCTTTTTAAGCAGTATCTGCAAGACGATCGATCCGCTCTTTAAGAGTTTTTTGAGGGGCTTTGCTCTTCATAGATGTTTGCGCGTAGATCTTCTGGTATTCAAGAGCTGGCTTTTTCCAACTAAAATCACTTTGCATCCCCCTTCGAATCAACGTATGAAAACTTGTTGGATCTGTGCGGAAAAGGTGAAACGCTCTTTCTAATGCGCTACACATACTTTTCTTTGTAAAATCTGCAAAAGTAAACCCATTTCGCTTTTCGACAGCGACACTGGGATCATCACAATCAAAAACCGTATCTTTAAGCCCGCCTGTTGAACGAACAATAGGAACCGTTCCATAACGCATTGCAATGAGTTGCGTCAATCCACACGGCTCAAAACGCGAAGGAACTAAAAGTAGATCGAGCGCTCCATAAATCAAGTGAGCGAGCTGATCATCATAATTATAGTTGAGTAAAACTTGTGGGTTGCCTTGATACTTCTTTTGAACCTGATTAAATTGCTCTTGTATTTCCGCGATAGGTGAAGAACCCAAAAGGAGAAAAGTCCCTCCCAACTCTATTGTCTTTTCAATCGCTTCAATAATAAGATCAGGCCCTTTTTGAGGAACAAGTCGTGTCACGGCCCCAACCCAAGGTCTTTTATGCAGATCAAGATCAAATGACTCCCGATTTTTTTGTTTTCCCTTTGTAACTGTTTCGAGAGAATACGTAGACACCAAACTCTTATCTTTCGAAGGGTCCCAAATTGTTGTGTCGATCCCATTGAGAATTCCACGTGTCTTATGGGCCGCTTTTTTCAAAGTAGACTGAAGCCCAAATGAAAACTCAGGCAAAAGAATTTCCTTTGCATAGCTTGGTGAAACGGGGATCACAGCATCTGAATAGACAATTCCCCCCTTCAACAAATTAATTGAATGGGGAAAATTGGGATTTTCATCCATGAGCCTTTCAGCTCTTAAGTACTCAGCTCCATTCATCCCTATTAAATCGAGGTCGTGGACCGCACACTTTCCTTGATATTCAAGGTTGTGAATGGATAAAACAACCGATTTGACCATTAAATCCTTAAAAAGATCTTTGACTAAGGGGGCACAAAGACTTACGTGCCAATCGTGAAGGTGAAGGACGTCGATCGGCTCATTCTTGAGCCTCAAATACTCTAAAGCTGCACGTGAAAAGTACGTAAAACGGGCAATATCATCATCAAAACCATAAATCTCATCGCGCTGAAAATACTTTGCTGGATGGTGATCTTCTAAAAGATGCAAAGCGCACCCTTCAACACCCGCTTTCCACATCGTATTTGAATGCCCAAGACATTTAAAATCAGGGAGATCAACCTCTAAATTATTTAGTTTATTGGAGTCGATAAAGTTATATTTTGGGATGATAACCTCAACAAAATTGCCCAATCTAACAAGCTTTCTTGAGAGGCCAATAATGACTTCACCAAGGCCGCCTGCTTTGGCAATCGGAGCAAATTCAGAGGAGAGATGAACAATGCGCATATTTTTTTATATAGCGCACATGGGTCTTCCTTGCAAAATATTTAGGTTCTTGGCTATTATGGTTCCTTGATTTTTTCTAGTAATGGGGCGTCGCCAAGTGGTAAGGCAGCGGTTTTTGGTACCGCCATTCGGAGGTTCGAATCCTTCCGCCCCAAATTTAAGAGAACAAATGACCCGATCCACTATGCTCTTTGCCGGCTCTTCCCACCCAGAATTGGCTAAAGATGTGGCCTCTTCTCTAGGGGTGGATCTAGGTAAAGTTCTTATCGAGTCTTTCCCCGATGGAGAAATCGGTGTCCAGATCCTCGAAAATGTGAGAGGAAAAGACGCGTTTGTGTTACAATCGCCAGCGCGCAGACCCAATCATTATTTGATGGAGCTCTTTATTTTGGTCGACGCCCTAAAAAGGGCCTCAGCGAGGAGCATCGTGGCGGTCATTCCGTACTTTGCCTACGCCCGCCAAGACCGAAAAGAGAAGGGGCGCGTACCGATTACAGCAAGGCTGGTTGCTAACTTACTCGAAAAAGCTGGAGCAACCCGTGTTTTAACGATGGACTTGCACACAGAGCAGGTTCAGGGATTTTTTGACATCCCCGTTGACCACTTGCATGCTCGGCTTTTATTTGTAAAAGCCTTGAAGGAAAAAAAGTTAAAAGACGCCGTGGTTGTCTCTCCAGATGTAGGGAGCAACAAAATGGCCAGAAAGTTTGCTGAAGATTTAAAGCTAGATCTCGCGATTGTTGATAAAAGACGAGTTAATGGCAGAAGCGTAGAAGTCAACGCCATTATCGGAGACGTCAAAGGCAAACAGGTAATTCTCGTAGATGACATTTGTTCAACGGGAGGCACCTTGGAAACAGCCGCGAAAATTTGTAAACAAGAAGGCGCGAAAAGCGTATTTGCTGTTGTGACACATGCCCTCCTAATGGGCTCATCAAAGTTGAAGGGAATTGATCAGCTCTTCATCACAGATTCGGTGCCTGCATCGAGACAAGCAAAGGAATTGCAAGTTGTAACAATTGCTCCTTTACTTGCCAAGGCGATCGAAAATGTAACAGCAGATAAGTCGATATCGTCGCTATTTAAATAAGCGCAGTCCAAGAGGGCTGCACGACAAGGGTTAGAATCTGAGGAAATATGAAACTTGAAGTACAAAAAAGAACGACTGGGAAAAAAGGCATAATAAATAAATTGCGCCGTGAAGGACACATCCCAGGAATTTTATACAGCCAAGGCGGAGATACAACTCCTGTCCACATTAAAGCTGAAGAATTCCAAACAATCCTTCGCAATATGAAACCAGGTCTTTTGTCTACAACTGTTTTCGAACTTCACGAAGGAAACAATAAGCACAAAGCGATCATTAAAGACTTGCAATACCACGTTGCAACTTACGATCTCCTTCACATTGACTTTGCGATATTGACAGAAGACAAACCCATCACAGTCAATGTGCCTATTCAATTACATGGTGTGATCGATTGCGTTGGAGTGAAGCTAGGTGGTTTTTTACGCCAAGTGATCCGTTCAATGAAAGTATCTTGCTTGCCGAAACACATTCCTCAGCAGTTCATCGTTGATGTAACCGATTTAAATATCGCTCAATCAAGAAGACTTTCTGATATCCCATTGCCTGAAAACGTCCGTCCATTGGGAAAACTGAATGAAGTGGCTGTAATTATCGGCAAAAAAGCTGGAACCTAACCACTAAGGATCCATTGAGCAAAGACGAAGAAAGTCAGAGTTCAACTAGCCGAAGAAGGCGTAGTTTGATTGTAGGGCTCGGGAATCCCGGAAAAACCTACGACAAAACACGTCATAACATAGGTTTTGAAGCTGTTACTAAATTCGCCAAAAAGCATGGGCTTGAATTTAAAAAACAGACGAAGTTTAAAGGGTCTCTAGCCGAAGGTAGGATTGGCGATGACCCTGTAATTTTACTCATGCCGCTGACCTACATGAATCTCAGCGGTGAGGCAGTAGCGCAAGTGATGCACTACTTCCAGATTGATTTGTCCCGCCTCATCATCATTGTTGATGATGTGGCACTTCCCTTGGGACAGCTGCGAATCCGAATCAACAGCAGTGCTGGCGGTCATAATGGCCTGAAGAGCGTTGAGGAGTGTTTGCAGACGAACAGATATGCGCGCCTTAAAATAGGTGTTGGCGATCGTTCAGAGGGTGATTTAGTCGATTACGTACTCGGCAAATTCACCCAAGAGGAAGAACGACTCCTTCCAGGCGTTCTGGAAAGAGCTGTCCAAGCCGTTGAAATTTGGCTGGATGAAGGATTAACCAGTGCGATGAATTTTTCTAATAAAAATCCATCGACTCCGAGCATTGGAGATAAAGATGAATAAAGACAAGAGAAAGGGGCTCTACGAAGGGATGTACATCCTTAGCGCTACGCTAAGCGACGAATCTCGCAAGAAAGCCTTTGATAAAATTACCGATGGAATCACCGAAAAAGGTGGCGAAATCCATAAAATCCACGAGCAAGGGCGCAAAAAACTCGCCTACACAATCGACGGAAAGCGCGAAGGTTACTACTACGTAGTTTACTTCACAACTTTGACACAATCTATTGCCGAACTTTGGAAAGAGTACCACCTTCATGAAGATTTAATCCGCTTCATGACAATGCGTGCTGAAAAAGTTCTAGAAACTTTAGAATTTCAACCTTTAAAGTCGGTGGGGTAACCATGTTGCAAGAAAGAAGAAAACCTCAGCAAAGAGAAGACTCTGCATCAAGACCTCAAAGCGCAGACGCATCCCCTTTCTCAAGAAAGAAAAAGGCATGCCCATTTGTTGCTAGCAAGGCTGAAACAATCGACTACAAAGATACAGACACCTTGAAACAGTTTATCACTGAGCGCGGCAAAATTTTACCACGTCGCATTACAGGTGTATCTTATTATTACCAAAAAGTACTGAAAAGAGCGATTAAGCGCGCACGTCACATGGCGCTCTTGCCTTTCGTAGCAGAAGAATAGGAGAGAACTGATGAAACAACAATTGCTATTGCTCCAAGACGTCGATTCCCTTGGTAAAAAAGGGGAAATCGTAACAGCAAAGCCTGGCTATGTTCGCAACTACCTCTTTCCAAAAGGATTTGCAGTCGTAGCTTCAACAAATACGCTCCGTAAGCAAGAAGCTTTAAGAGCTGAACGAGAAAAGCAAGCTGTGATCGACCGTAAGGAATCAGAAGAACTTGCCATGCAAGTTGAAGCAACTCCAATTGAAATCAGAGTTAAAGTGGATCCAGAAGGTCACATGTACGGCTCAGTTTCTGCTGCAGATATTGCTCAGCTTCTCCAAGAAAAAGGACTCCCAGTTGAGAAAAAATCGGTTCTTGTTACTAAGCCGATTAAAGTCACTGGCGCCCACAAGATTTCTCTTAAATTAAAAGAAGAAATCACTGCAATTTGCTCTTTATCTATTATTCCGGAAGGGGTAAACGCAGCGGGAATCGAGGCTGTAACAGCACCGATTGTTAAAGCAGAAGAAAATGAAACTGAGACACCAGAATAAAAGCTTTGCATCACCTGCAAAACTAAATTTATTCTTTCGGGTTTTATCGAAAAGGCCCGATGGTTATCACAACATTGTCTCTTTATTTCAGGCGATCGATTTATTCGATCGCCTTTTTTTTTCTCCCAGTACAAAAGACATTTTCACCTGCACAGACCCATCAATTCCAACCGATGACTCTAATCTTATCAATAAAGCCCTCACCCTTTTTAAAGCCCATTTCCCCACCCCAACGCTCCATATCCATCTCGAGAAAAACATCCCGGTTGAAGCAGGCCTAGGCGGCGGTAGCAGCAATGCAGCAACAACGCTTTGGGCCCTGAACGAACTCACAAATCGCCCTGCAACTCTCCCCGAGCTCATTGAAATGGGTTCGAAACTTGGATCGGACGTTCCGTTTTTTTTCTCTCAAGGGACAGCTCTTTGTAGGGGAAGAGGCGAAATTCTCGATCCCTACTCAATCCCCCCTCTTTCTGGATATATCGCAAAGCCTTCATATGGACTTTCTACTCCTGCTGTTTACCAAAATGTCCGCATCGATGAATCGAGCCAAACAGAGTCTCCCTACTTTAACGACCTTGAAGCTCCTGCATTTCGATTAGAACCTCGCTTAGCTACACTGAAAGCTCATCTACAAAAACAGTTCCAAAATGTGATCATGACAGGCAGCGGCACAGCCCTTTTTTGTCTAAACGGCAAACCAAAACCGATTCAAGGCGTCACGTTTTATCCCTTCCATTCGATTTGCAGATCTCTATCTTGGTATTGCTCATAAGAAACCAGTTCTGTTAATCTCTTTGGTTATGACTATTGTAATTACTGGCGCAGCCGGCATGATCGGCTCAGGCATCATCCGTCATCTCAACGACCAAGGAATTTTCAACCTCCTTCTCGTCGATGACTTGGAAAATAGCGACAAGTGGAAAAATCTTGTTGGAAAACAATTCATTGATATCATTTCAAAAAATCAGCTTTTGAACTGGCTTAATGAAAACAAAAATGGTGTGAGAGCCATCTTCCACATGGGCGCGTGCTCAGACACAGTAGAAACAGATGCTGATTTCCTTTTAGAAAATAATTACCGCTATACAATCCGTTTGGCCGAATGGGCGCTGCATGAAAATGTCCGCTTCATCTATGCATCCTCTGCTGCCACTTATGGAAATGGCGAAGTTGGATTTGACGATGATGAGTCAACACTTGAAACCCTAAAACCTTTAAACATGTATGCATTTTCCAAACACTTAGTCGATCTTTGGATGAAAAGACGTGGCGTACTGAATAAAGTGGTTGGGTTAAAATACTTCAACGTGTTCGGGCCTAACGAATATCATAAAAAACACATGGCCTCGATGGTTTTAAAAATGACTCATAAAGCGCAAAATGAAGGGGTCATCCACCTTTACAAATCAAACCATCAGAAATATCTTCATGGTGGACAGATGCGCGATTTTATCTACGTCAAAGATGCAGTAAAAATGACATGCGCTCTCCTCGATCCTGAATTTCAACATGTTTGCGGCATTTACAATATTGGACAAGGTAGACCTACTACCTGGAACATCTTAGCTGAATCGCTCTTCAAAGCTCTTCAAAAAAGGGCCAATATCGAATACATTGACATGCCTCATCAATTGGCCCGACAATACCAAAATTATACCTGCGCAACGATGAGCAAGCTTCATACAGCCCTCTCATCAAATCCCGCCTATATCTCTACCCTACCAGTAGAGCATGCAGTAGAAGAGTATGTGCAGCAATACCTGACTAAAGGCGCTCGATGGTAAAGCTTGCGAAAACTTTTCGAAATTTCCAACCCTTTAAAGCCCTTGTTCTCGGCGATTTCATGCTCGATACTTACACGACAGGCAAAGTCAAACGGATTTCCCCCGAAGCCCCCGTCCCTGTCATAGAAGTAACGAAAAAAGAATCGCGCCCAGGAGGCGCCGGCAACGTTGCGCTGAACTTAAAAGCGCTAGGGGCCACAGTATTTTCAATGGGTCGCATCGGAAATGATTTAGAAGGCCGGGAGCTGCAAAAACTTCTTCAAGAAACAGATACAACCCACCTGATTACCGAACCCAATTACATCACACCAGTCAAAAACCGACTCATCGCAGATAGCCAGCAACTCATCCGAATTGATTTTGAAACCATCACTGCCCTTCCACAAAACTTAGAAGATGAGATTATAGAAAACTTAAAAACCTTGATCCCTAAAGTACAAGTTGTTGCCATCTCAGATTATGGCAAAGGGTTTTTAACGGACCGTATTATCTCAACGGCTATAGAGCTTGCAACCTCGCAAAACATTCCCACAGTTGTTGATCCCAAAGGATCTGATTTTACAAAATATCGAGGGGCAACAGTTCTTAAACCTAACCTATCAGAAAGCTACACAGCCGCCAAATGCCCCCCTAATGCACCGCTTGAACAAGTAGCTAAAATATTGACCCCACTTGCAAAACAACTCTTGATTACTCGATCTGAAGCAGGGATCTCAATTTTCGATTCAAATGCAACACGCTTTGATCTTCCCGTCCACTCTAAACAGGTCAAAGATGTAACTGGTGCGGGAGATACTGTTTTAGCAATGATTTGTCTTGGGCTCGCAAATGGACTGAATATCCACCAAGCGGCTCAACTTGGCAATATTGCTGCTGGCATCTCGATTGAAAGGCTTGGCTGCGCACAAATCACCCTTTCAGAAATTGCAGCAAGGCTTCTTGAAGTCGACTCTGATACGAAGGTCTTTGATGAAAATCATACCTATGCACTTCACCAAGTATTGCAAGGGAAAAACTATTCGCTTTTAGTTCTCGATAAGGGCCAAGGGATGAGCACTGCCCTTTTTCGAACAATCCGAAAACTATCCGATCCAAAAAATGAGGAGCTCATTATTTATGTGGCAGACTCTGATCCCGATGATGAATTCATCAATCTCCTTTCATCACTTCATGAAATCGATCATATCATCTTACAAACAGAGAGTTTGAAAAATCTATGTGACGCAATTAGCCCGCATAAGATTTTTCATTTAAAAGAAGAGCGGCTTATCGAACTTAATCAAGCAAAAGTGCTTTTGGATTCCATCCTTAACAAATCTAGTCATTTTTGCTGATTTTCCCACGAAGCTGACGAATCCCCTTTTCATCTGTAATGAGACTATAGCTCCCATTTTGCATCCTTACGGGACAATACACTTCCCCCTCAGGAGCAATGATCGATGTGTCTTCGGGTAGCGCATCTGCAAATCGCTCTGCAAGTTCAGCGCTAAAACAAGTATTTAACACAACATCCGCACTGGGCTGCAATGCACCCAAACACTCAGGGGGAATTGGCGAAGAAAAGGGAATCCACTTTGCGCTATCCCGAGAGGTCATTAAATGTTGGTGCGTGCCATGCCCCCCAATCACTAAAAATTTGAGCTTTTGAGATCCATATTGAGAAACCTTTTTGCAAAGATCGGTCATCGTATCAAACCGCTTTATACAAACACTTTTGAAGTGATTTAACAAAGACCCCACCCAATCGAACATAGGAGGAATTGAGCGAGCAGAAAACCGCTCAAGAGTTGGCGTTGTTAGCATTAAGGCATGTGGACCTACACCTTGAGGATTTCCACTACAACCGAACACACGCGCATTTAGATAGTGATAACGCGAGTCATTGCTACTTTCAATTATTGACCAAAACCTCTCGCCTCTTTCCTTCGCGGGCTCATGGATTCGATTTAAATGGGCTTTAATTGAAGTAACCAAACTTTCAACTGAAACAGGTTTTGCTTGAGTCCCATAATGAACTGTTGCGTCAAAAATCCGATTTAATTTTTCCTCGGTGAGACCTATTTTCCAAAGCTGGTAAAAGATCTCTTTTGAAACTTTTTCATACCTACATGCTTTAGGATTAAAAAGCCCAATCTCTTTGACATTTCTAAAGTCATCCTCAACTAAGAGCTCTATCCCTTCATAGGTTTTAAAGGACTGTAGTTCGGGCTGCAAGCTGGCAAGGGGTTCGCAATTTATGGGCAAGGGAAGCTGTGGAGCGATAAAAAAGGGTGACGCTACTGTTAGGTTCATAGATTGTGCGCGTTATAAATCTCTTTTATCCACGGTGTATGCACTCATTGAACGATCTGCCTTTCCTTGTGCAAAATGGGTGTCTAATTTTTTCTGATGATTGGCTATGCCCCTATGATCAGCTGAAATACCTTGTGTATTGAAAAACTTCATGACAACACGGATCACTTCAAGGGCGCCACTGCTTACATTGTGTAAGACGCGATTTTTCATACAGGTCTTTACTGTGTCTGCAGAAGAGGGGTTTTCATCAGCAAAGGCTGCAATCGTTTCATCTGTAAGTTTTAAAAGATGGTGTAAATTTGGATTGTCTTGAGAATTTTCATACTCTTTTTCAATCAACTCTTTTGTTTTTTCTGAAAGATCGCTCAATTGACTCTCTCGTTTTGCTAGGCAGTCATTATCGCTTTGAGAACACTTACGGCTCTTCCAAATATCTAGAGCTTGTAATTGAGTTGATTGTAAAATATGACATACTGTTTCAGTCGTTACTACAGCCCCCTTGAAGATGTTAAAAAAAACGCCCATTCCATTTAAGACCCGAACAGCACATGCCCTAATATTTTTACCCAAATGCAATATTTGATTTGAGCGAATAGCCCTTTCAATGGCATCAGCCCTATCTTGCACAGAAGTGCCAGCGGGAAAGGCACTACAGAGCTCATGAGTAGCAATCAGATAAACAGGACTCCCGTAGTGTAAATGAGGGTTAGGAGGGATAAATGTTGCCGAAACCAGGCCAAATTCAGGGGAACCTACAGTAAAATTAGACATACGAAATCCAGTTTAATTCAAAAAATATACATACAAGTGGGATCAAAGTAAATAGTGTACTTTTTTAAATAGGCCGCTACTCAGGGATAAGCGCTTGGGGGCGAAGCTTTTTCAATTGATCGAACTCTCTAGCGAGATCCAAGACCTGCTCTTCTGAGCAAGTCCCACTATAGATTTTGAGCTTTATTTCTTCTCTTTTGTTCATCCAGTGCCTCTCTAACAGGCGCTGCACGGTTTCAATGAAGCAGCTTTCAGCCTTTTCACGATTGACCCGCTTTTGCAAAATCTCTGCCATAAAAAGTTGCTGCTCAGCTTGTTCTAAATCGATCGCTAAAGTCAATAGATCGCGCGGTCGATTCTCTTTTGTGGCCAAAAGATACTTTTCATAAAGACACTTTGCCGCAACGACCCTAAAATGCTCCGAGGTTAAGTTAGCCTCTGCAATTGCTACAAGCCTTGGGCAGCTCTCTCCCATAAGAAATAACCAGCGAAGAAGATCTGCTTCCAAAATTCGATCGGGATCTACCTGTGAAAATGTGACACTTGCTGAGCGTTTGATATAAATTTGAGGGACATTTTGCTCAGGTGCACCAATAATCGAGTCGGGAGTTTGAGTAAGCCTTGCTAATTTTCGAAGCGACTCGTGAACCATAAGCGGATGGTCCCAGTCACGGATTCGTTTGGCAATGGATTGGACAAGTTCATTTTTGCCAGCGGGCGATTGGATATTGATCGACTTTGACATGTGATCGACCAAGAATGTGAGATAATCTACAGCACCATCTAATTTCTTTTGCCATTCTGCCGGCCCCTTCTCCTGCAAGATCACATCGGGATCAGATTTTTCGGGCAGTTGAACAACTAAAACCTCAATCCCCTCTTTTTGGAAAATATTGCCGATCTTAACAGCCGCCTCTTGCCCTGCTGTATCGCCATCGAGCGCTAAATAGACCTGTCTGACTCCAAGATGGATTAACTCTTTCGCCTGATCTTCTCCAAAAGCTGTTCCTTGACCTGCAACCGCCCAATTAAATCCTGAATAGATCAGCCTTAATGCATCGAGCTGGCCCTCTACGACTAAAGCTTTGCGCTCTTTTGCGATGACTTTTCTCGAAAAGCTCAAACCAAAAAGCACTTTTGACTTTTTAAAAAGGGGGGTTTCAGGCGTGTTTATATATTTTCCGCCAAATGTATCTGTCTTATATTTACGGGCAGAAAAGCCAATCACTGCACCAACTGCATCTCGAATTGGAATCGTGATCCGATCGGAAAAAAATTCGCGCCCCCTTGCATAAAGACCTGCATTTTCTAAAACTGCATTCGATATTTTTTGCTCCCACATCGTTTTTAAAAATAGTTGGGGCGCTTTTGGGGCAAGACCGATTTGAAATTGTTGGATGAAGTCAAGGGTAACTCCACGACTATAAAGATAATCGAGCGCTGCGTGACCTTCTAAAGTGTGTAAGAGACAAAACTGGTAAAACTGACAAGCCCGCTCTAAAGCATCTTTTAAAACAGCTTTAGAAGGGCCCTTAGGTCGATCATCCCCTTCAACTTCTTCCAATTGCACATGAAAACGATCTGCTAAATTTTCAACGGCCTCGAGAAAGCTCATCTTAAGGTGCGTCATTAAAAACTGGATCGCATCTCCATGAGCGCCACAGCCAAAACAGTGGTAATGACTATCGCCTCTTTGTATGATCAAAGAGGGTGTCTTTTCATCGTGAAAAGGGCACAAGCCTTTATAAGCTGCGCCTGATCTTTGCAGTTTCAGATAAGGAGACAACACCTCTACGAGATCGATTCGCGATCGCAAAAGCTCAAGACTTTCTCTAGAAAATGTTCCCATCAAATATTCTCGTGAGTGTAAGATCCACGCCTAAAGGTTATTCTCTCCCAGCCATGATTTAACATGTAGCTAAAAACTCGTTTTTCAAAAACGTCGCCTCTTGGAAAGTGGTGACTATCGTCTCTGATCTCCCCATAAATCGGGGCGCAAAAATCCCCTTTTCGCACTAAAAACATCTGATCTGAAAACCCTTTTTTACCAAAATAAAAGTTCCATGTTTTTCGATACGACTCTTTTTTCGCCTCGCGGTAGTTATCATTCCATGTCAAATTTGCAACTTTTACGTTAGGGCGCTTTTGCATGCACCTTATTGCTCGCGGAATCCATTGAACCGGTTTTTCCAAAAAGACATCGCCCGTTAAATAGAGGAGAAAATCTGATTTACACTCCCTAATTGCCATAAGTGGCGCTACAGCATTGAAGTATTGCCAGTCATTAAGCTCCTCTTTTTTTAACTGAAAAAAATCCAAAACATCTTTTGCCACAACATAGCGCGATAGAACACCTTCATCTACTTTTTTTTGTGCAGCTTCCATCACTTGGGGCAAATCAATCACGTTGTTGATGACCAATAATTTTTCAGCAAAAGGGAATTTGTGGTTTGCAATTTGCTTTACTTGCAAATAGCTTGGATCCAGTAAGATCTGTCTCCAATCTTTTTCCCAGCAGGCAGTTGCAAAAGTTACACTTGGAATCATGAGGGTAAATATAGCATAATGGGCTCATGACTGTCACTCCAATGATGAATCAATGGCAAGAGTGCAAAGAGCAAGCAAAAGACGCTCTGCTTTTTTTCCGCTTAGGCGATTTTTACGAGGCCTTTTTCGAAGATGCGCAAACAATGGCAAAAGAAATTGGCCTTACGCTCACTGCACGCCAAGGAACGCCCATGTGCGGAGTCCCCTTCCATACCGCAGAAGGGTACATCGATAAACTCATTGCTAAAGGCTATAAGGTAGCAGTTGCGGAGCAAACAGAAGATCCCAAAGCCACGAAAGGGCTAGTGAAGCGAGAAGTTGTCCGAATCGTCACTCCTGGGACAATTGTCAACTCGCAGCTCCTCACTGATAAAAAAAATAACTTTTTCGTCTCCATTGCCGAAGTGGGATCTAAATTCGGCCTTGCCATCCTCGATTTAACGACGACAGAATTTCGTGCCATTGAACTTGAAAAAGAAAATGCCCTCATCGACGAATTATGCCGGCTTGCCCCAAGAGAAATATTAGCCGCTAAAAACTTTGAATTTCTTAAAGAGCTCTCCTTTCATTTCCCCTTCATTGCAAATACAAGAGACGCGCTCAATCCGAAACTTAGTTTTGATGTCTTAACCGCCCATTTTGACGTACAAAACCTCGACTGCTTTGGACTTCGCTCGCAAATGGCCGCAATCACTGCAGCAGGATCGCTTGTCCTTTATTTAAAAGAAGAGCTCAACTTAAGTCTTGAGCACATCCATACGATCCAATCCGATACGCTCTCTCAATTCATGTCTTTAGACAGATCAACGATGCGCAACTTAAGTATCACCGATCTTCTTGCCGATCTACTCGATGAGACCTGCACCCCAATGGGAGGGCGCCTCATCAGGCAGTGGGTTCAATATCCCCTCCTCTCAGCTGAGACAATTGCTGAAAGGCAAAATGCGATCCAATCGTTTATCGATCAGCCTGATATGAGTAAAACTGCGCGCGAAGCCCTCTCCCAAATTCGCGATCTCGAGCGGCTCATGATGAAAATCTCCGCCCACTATGCAACGCCTCGCGACCTATTTGCTCTCGGTGTTTCACTTTCTCATATTCCGAAAGTGAAAGAGCTCCTCAACCTGGATCTTTTTGACGCCTCAATTTTAGAGCGCAAAATTTTATCCGCGCTCAACGACTCTCCTCCACTTCGCATAGGTGAGGGGGAAATTTTTAAAGATGGCTATGACAGTGAGCTCGATCAGCTCCGCCTTTTGGCCAAAGACTCGGTGAGCTGGATGGCTCGCTACCAAACGACCCTTCGCGAACAAACGGGGATAAAAACCCTTAAAGTTGGCTACACAAGAGCCTTTGGGTACTATATCGAAGTGAGTAGAGCACAAGGACAACATATCCCGGAAGGGTTTCAAAGACGCCAAACTCTTACCAATGCAGAGCGATTTATTACAGAAGAGCTCAAAGCATTTGAGCACCAAGTCCTCACAGCTGAAGAGCGCTCCAAAGCGATCGAAAGCGAGCTTTATGAAGAACTTAGAGCCGAAATTGCGACTCATGCAGCAGAGGTCAATGCGGCAGCAAAAATCATCGCGCGTAGTGACGCGCTACTCTCTTTAGCAAAAGTTGCAACGGCTAACCGCTGGGTAAAGCCCCAAGTTGACGACTCAAACTCTTTAGAAATCATTGAAGGGCGCCACCCGATTATCGAGCAATCGATCGGCCAATCATCTTTTATTCCGAACGATACGCTTTTAAACCCTGACCAACAGCTCATGCTGATTACGGGGCCAAATATGGCGGGTAAATCGACCTATATTCGCCAAGTTGCAATCATCACGATCTTGGCGCAAATGGGCTCCTACGTTCCGGCAAAATCTGCCCATATTGGAATCATCGATAAGATCTTTTCGCGCATTGGGGCAAGCGATGATTTGGCAAGAGGCCAGTCGACCTTTATGGTTGAGATGTCTGAAACGGCTAACATCTTAAACAATGCGACAACGCGATCACTTGTCCTTCTCGATGAAATTGGACGAGGAACGAGTACCTACGATGGGATCTCGATTGCCTGGGCGGTTGCAGAATATCTCCTCACCACTCATCGAAAACAAGCCAAAACCCTTTTTGCCACCCACTACTGGGAGCTCACCAAACTGGAAAATGAATTTCCGCACGCGGTGAACTTTCAAACAGCTGTCCAAGAGATCCCCTCAGGGATCGTATTCTTGCGTAAAATCATCAAAGGGGGAACAGACAAAAGCTATGGAATTCACGTAGCAAAACTGGCAGGACTGCCCCCAAAAGCAATCAAAAGAGCGCAAGAGATGCTCAAAGAGCTTGAGAAAAAGCCAGATAGCCAACTATCGCTTTTCATCTCAACACCACAAGAACATCCTGCCTTTACCGATCTTAAAAATATTGATATCGCGAACTTAACTCCCCTACAAGCTCACCACAAACTGATTGAGATCAAAAAACTCGCCGAAATCTAACTTTGCCCCCTCATCTCCGCATCTTCCGCGTCTTCCGCGCTTTATTTGTTGATAGCTTGCTTTTCTTGAGAAAAAAAGAATGGTTTGGGGGTGCGGGGGGTACCCCCGCCTCTGTGGTATCTATCTCTGTGGTTTAATCTTTTTCTCCCTCATCTCCCCTCATCTCTCTCGTCTCTCTCGTCTCTCTCTGTTTTTCTTTCGCGCGTTTCGCGCGCTCTCTTGGTTTTATCTTGTCCCTCTGCGTTTTCTTTTTTTTCGATGCTTAAATCTTTTTTGCTCTTCGTGCTACACTTATAATTGATGTCATTTGATCCGAAAACATTGACTCTTTACCCCGATCAGCCCGGTGTCTATCTAATGAAAGACGACCAGGGGAAAGTTCTCTATATTGGCAAAGCGAAAAATTTACGAGCCAGGCTCAAGCAATACTTTTCCTCAAGTGGGGATGGAAGAGAGATGGTCCCCTATCTCATCAATCAAGTAGATACAATCGATACAATCATCGCCCTGACTGAAAAAGACGCTCTCATCTTAGAAAATAATTTGATTAAGCAGCACCTTCCCAAGTACAACGTCTTACTCAAAGATGATAAAACGTTCATCAGCCTTGTTTTAACACAGCATAAATGGCCCATGATTAAGCTCATCCGCTACAAGGGCAAACCCAAAGACCGTGGGATTTATTTCGGCCCCTATACCAATGCCTTGGCAGCAAGACAAACCTTTGATCTCATCTCAAGGCTTTTCCCCTTAAGACAGTGCTCTGATGCTGAACTTGCTTCAAGACAAAGGCCTTGTCTTCTTCACGATATTAAGCGCTGCATTGCTCCTTGTGTAGATAAGTGCACCGAAAAAGAGTACCAAGAACATGTCGAAAGCGCGATGCGCCTTCTGAAAGGACAAGATAAAGAGGTTGTTAAAGAACTTAAGCACAAGATGATGTTTGCCTCTGAAAATCTCGAGTTTGAAAAAGCAAAATCGTATTTGCAGATGATTGAGCAGATCGAACATGTAACTCAAGTTCAACATGTCGACAATCCCGCAGCCAAAAATTGTGATGTTGTGGGACTACATAGAGAAGCTGATGCGGTGATGATTGCCCTATTATTTTTTAGGGAAGGAAAACTCGTGGGAGCTGAGCATTTTAGCTTTCATCTATTGGCATCGAGCGATGAAGAGACGTTGGAATCCTTTTTATTACAACACTACAAAAACCTCCCCAAGCCCCCTTCAGAAATATTTATCCCGAAAGAGCTCGATCAAAGAGAGGCTCTTGAAGAGATTTTAGGCATAGCGATTCATGCACCTCAAAAAGGGAAGAAGAAAGATCTCGTAGAGATGGCTCTTCGGAACGCAAAAGCCCTTTTTGTAAGAGAGCAAGATGCGAGATCTTTGAAAGAAAAAATGTTACTCGATTTGCAAGAGACGCTGAATCTAACCCGGTTTCCAAGAAGAATTGAGTGTTTTGACACATCAAACATATCTGGGACTGATCCCGTGGCAAGTCTCGTCTGTTTTGTCAATGGTGAAAAGGATAAATCGCGCACACGCCTTTTTAAGATTAAGGGGGTGGAAAAAGCAGATGATTATACAGCGATGCGTCAGGTGCTGCATCGCCACTTTGTTAAAGAAAAAGAAAAGGGGGATTTTGCAGATCTTCTCATTGTCGATGGAGGCAAAGGTCAGCTCAATATTGCCACTGAAATCTTAGCTGATCTACAAATTGCAACCATTGATGTGATTGGACTCACCAAAGAAGATGCCAGACACGATAAGGGGCTAACTCAAGAGAAAATCTATGTCCCCCATCGAAAGGATCCCTACTTGATTGACCCAAGATCCCCTTTACTCTTTCTCCTACAAAAAATTAGAGACGAGGCGCACCGTCAAGCGATCGAATTTCACAGAAAGCGTAGATCGAAGAGGACCATTTCGAGTGCGTTGGATGAAGTTGAAGGAATTGGCCCTATAAAAAAGAAAAATTTACTCAAACGATTTGGAAGTATCAAAGCAATGAAAGAGGCCAGCGAGGAAGAGCTCCTCTCCGTTAAGGGGATCGGGAAAAAAGAGCTCACAGCTCTTCTTAAATTTTTACGACGAGACGAAACGGCTTAGTATAACCAAAGCGATCCCGAAGCAAAGATCCTAATTGCTTCTCAACTTCTACAAAAAGAGCTTTGCGGTCCTGTTCGCTGATTGGCGCAAGAGAGACTCTAATTTCAATGCGCGATTTACGATCAACTTCTACATCAGAGAGATACATTTGCTTGGGAAAATGGGTTACCATGCACTCTTCCACGGTTTGACGAATCACGTTCACACGTGTCCTCACCCCCATTTTAATCACCAAATAGCGGCCCCGATCCAGGGCATAAAAGCCAAGGAGCAATACAAGAGAAGTAACAAAAAGACCCAGGCCAATCAGGGTTGATTTTTCGAATATCTTCTCCTTCACTTGGGGTAAGTATGAAAAAGAGACGAAAAAAAACCCCGCTACAAAAAATGCGAGAACGACAAAAAGGTGCAGAGTAGACACTAAAGCTTGGCGCGGCGTCATTAATACCCTGCCTCAAATTCAGCGCCCTCTTTTGATTCATCCTCTTCCGATGCAATCTCTGACGGGTGGATGATGTCTTTAAAAATTACATGCACAGAAGAGACATGAAGTCCTGTCAATTTACTCACATCTTCAACGAGTCTCTCTTGCACTTCTTCCGCTTTTTCTGGGATGTTGATCCCGTATAAAATATTGATCTCAACGCGTATTTCAACAGAGTGCTTTTTTTGATCTTGAATAACATTGATCCCTTTAACGCGCTCAACTTCTCTTCCTAAAAGGCTATCAAAAAGATTCCCTTCTAAAAGGCCAATCCCCTCAATTTTAGCAAGAGCTTGTAAAGCAATCGCCTGAAATACACGCGTATCGATGTCGCGAATAAAAACGGTTTCGGGTAATTCGATCTCTCTACTATCCATATTTTTTAGCTGATCATACATTACAAACCTCCATTGAGTAACATGCGGCGCCCAATATAGCAGAAAATTCGATCGATGGAAACTTTTTCTCAGTTCAGATATAATAAAGGGAAAAAATTAGGATTAGAAAATGGATATGCCCACAGTTACCCCACTGATGATCTTCAGCGCGTTTGCCATCGGCTCTATCGCCTCTTATCTCGCCTATAAAAGAGAAAGAAACCCCTATATTTGGTTTGTTGTTGGATTCCTTTTTGGAATTTTTGGGATCTTCGCCATCTTTTTTGCAGCGGGAAAGAAAAAGAGCGTCCCTTCTACAGAGAAAAAAGAGCCTGTTTTTAATATTGATGGGCCCAAAGATAAATTTTGGTATTATCTCGACAATCTCCAGCAAAGACAAGGGCCGGTGAGTCACGACGCGCTGACTTCAGCTTGGAAAAGTGGAGAAGTAGATGTATCAACTTTTGTTTGGAATGAAGAGATGACCGATTGGAAACCTCTCAAAGAAACACTTAAGGCTGAAGAAGTAAAAATTTAACCATAAAGGCGAGATTCACTCGCCTTTATGATGAGTCCTAAATACTTACCAAGAAGCTTTGACAATACCAGGAATTAACCCCTGATTTGCCATTTCGCGGAAGCAAAGGCGCGACAACTTAAATTTGCGCAGGAAGCCACGTGAGCGTCCTGTGAATTGGCAACGGTTGCGCAGACGGATCGGTGAAGAATTTTTTGGTAATTTATTCAAAGCATCGACGGCCGCAAGTCTCTCTTCGATATTTTTACTCATATCAAGGATCGTCTCTTTGAGCGCCTTTCGCTTTTCTAATTTATTTTTTACCATTCGCTCGCGTTTTTGCTGTCTAGCGACTTGTGATTTTTTTGCCATTTATCCTCTACTTCTTACGTGCAGGCCCTTTTTGGCGCTGCTTGCGGTTAGGGTCTTTTTTGTTGATTACATATACTCGGCCCTGACGGCGAACAATTTGGTCACCCTTCGAAGGGTCGGCTTTTATGGAAGCTCCGACTTTCATGAAATTTCCTCTTATTCAAAGCACATAGTTATACACCGACCCCGGATTTACTTTCAAGGTTGAAGTTTAAGATCCCTTTGCGTATCCTCTTTAATGAATTTAAAATTAGTAGACACCCTTTACGGATGATGAATCATGAAACGGACATATCAACCCAGCAAAAAACGTCGCAAAAAAACAATTGGCTTCCGCGCCCGCATGAAAACAGCAGGTGGCAGAAAGGTGATCAATCGTCGACGCAGAGCCGGCCGCAAGAGACTTGCAGCTTAAGCTTCACCAAGGCCGTTCGCCTTCGATCCCGCAGAGAATTTCAGCGCGTTGCGAGAGAAGGAAAACGGCTTGTAGGCAGATTCCTATGCGTAGACTGTCGCAAGGCACCTATGCTCAAACTAGGAATTAGCGCCTCGACCCGATTTGGGTCCTCCCCCCAAAGAAATCGATTTAAACGCCTCGTCAGAGAGGCCTTTCGAATCAGTTATCATAGACTCCCCTCCCTTGAACTTAATGTGATACCTCGGCAATGTGCTAAAAATGCCCATTGTAAAGACATTGAAAACGAACTCACGCGACTCCTAAATGAAGTTAAATGAACCTCAAGAACAAGCTGTTCATACGATTAAAGGCAGGGTCCTTGTCCTCGCCGGTGCCGGCAGCGGAAAAACAAGGGTCATTGTCCATCGAATCGCCCATTTAATCTCTCGTGGGGTCGATCCCCAATCTATTTTAGGCCTCACTTTCACAAATAAAGCAGCCGCTGAAATGCGTCACCGCCTTGAATCATTAATCGGCGCAAATGTGGGCAAACAGGTCACCCTTTGCACCTTTCATAGCTTCTGCATGCAAGTACTTCGCAAAGAGATTGAAAGGCTCGGCTATACAAATCAGTTTAGCTTATATGACGAAAGGGATATGAATCGGCTCATCCAGCAGCTGACCCGCGAAATGCTGGGTCACGATGGGGAACTTCCCTCCCTAGGCCCAACAAAAGCTGCCTTAACCAACGCCGCAAATCGAGGTCAAACAGCAGAGGAAGGGACCTGGCACGACTCTTTTTCAAAAGATCTCTACGGCAGGCTCACCTCCTCTCTTCGAGCCTATAACGCAGTCAGCTTTGACAGCTTAATCTCACTTGCCATCCAGCTTTTTGAAGAGCACCCCGCTGTCTTAGAGCGCTTTCAAGAGCGCTACCAATACTTGATGATCGATGAATACCAAGATACCAATCCAGCTCAATTTCGGCTGGCCGAGCTTTTATCTAAAAAGTATCAAAATCTTTGCGTTGTCGGCGACGACGATCAATCCATCTACGGCTGGCGGGGAGCTGAGGTAAAAAATATCCTTAACTTTAAAGCAGATCACACGATCAAACTCGAGCAAAACTACCGCTCTACCTCCATTATTCTTGAAGCTGCCAACGCAGTCATCCGAAACAACCAAAATCGGTACGACAAAAAACTATGGAGCGCAAACCAGAAAGATGAACCGATCGAAGTGTTCAACGCGCCAACTGATATTGATGAAGCAAATGCCGTGATCAACCGAATCATTCGCCTCCACGATCAGGGGCTTAAGTGGAAAGATATGGCGATTCTTTATCGCTCAAATGCCCTTTCGAGACAATTTGAAGTAGCCCTCATGCAAGCATCTTGGCAAAAAGAGGGAAAGTGGATGAGGGGTATCCCTTATGAAGTCTTTGGTGGACTTGAGTTTTCCGAAAGGAGCGAAATCAAAGATCTTCTCGCCTACTTAAGGGCGATTGCCAATCCACTCGACCAAGAAGCTCTCTTGCGCATCATTAACGTCCCAAGAAGAGGGATATCTGACGCCTATCTAGATCAGCTTACCCAAGCAAATCGCTCGAGCAACACCCCTCTTTGGAACGTGTTAGAAAAAGCTGCAGGTGAAAAAAAGGCGCTCAGTGCTTTTGTCGATCTGATGAAAGAGGCGGCCCTTCGATTTAAAACGCCCCCTCTCGCAGATACACTCACCTGGCTCATCGACAAAATCAACTATAAAAAAGCGATTGAAGAAGAGGTCAAATCGGAAAAGATGCGCGCCTTTAAATGGGAAAACGTCCAAGAGTGCGTCAACGCCCTAGCCCAAGAAGAAGGGGGCTCTTTACAAGACTTTATCGCAAACACGACACTCAACCGCCAAACCATGCAAAACAAGAGTAAAAAAGGGCATGAGGACAAAGTGCACCTGATGACGTTTCATAGTGCAAAAGGGCTCGAATTTCCCGCCTGCTTTCTAGTTGGCCTTGAAGATGGGATTTTGCCCCATGAGAAAAGTATGATGCAAACCGGACTTGAAGAGGAAAGACGCCTTTTTTACGTTGGAATTACTCGCGCGCAAAAACACCTCACACTCAGCATGGCTCGAACCAGAATGAGGATGGGGAAAACAAGCCCAACAAACCCATCGCGCTTTCTCTTTGAAATCCCAAAGACTCTTTATAAAGTGGCAGACCACAAGATATTTGCATGACAACTTTGATCCTCCGCCACCGACGCGAAAACTTAAAAAAGTGTTCCCTAACGGGTCTTGAAACAAGAGACGATCTACAATTTTACACCTATCCTGTAGATACACTCCCCTTTTCAGCCCATTGCCTGCTTCTTAAAGTGGGCGCCCCGCCATTAACCATTGAAGACAAAGACAAAGACATTTTACTTATTGATGGAACCTGGCGCCTTGCCCAAATCATGGAAAAACAACTCCCCTTCAAAGTAGAGGCGCGCAGCCTACCAGGCAACTATCGAACGGCATATCCGCGCAGACAAACAGATTGCCCAGACCCAGAATCGGGCCTATCATCTCTTGAAGCGCTCTACATCACACACCTTATTTTGGGACGCTCGACAGAAAAGCTTCTCGACAGATATTATTGGAAGGACAAATTCCTGGAACAAAATGATTTTTGATACCTTAGAATGGGTTAACGAATTCGTCTGGGGCCATATTGCATTTGCCCTATTGTTAGGTCTTGGACTTTACTTTTCGATTCATTCCCGCTTTTTCCAAATACGTAAGTTTGGCTCTATTTTTCGCTCCTTCATCTCTTTTTTTGAAGATACTCAAGGAGCAAAAGGGATCCATCCAGTTAAAGTCTTTTTCGCATCGATCGGGGGGTGCATCGGAATCGGCAATGTCGTTGGAATCGTCACTGCGATTCAAATCGGAGGCCCTGGCGCCCTTTTTTGGACTTGGATTGGGGGACTTTTCGGCATGCTGCTCCAATATTCAGAAGTTTATCTTGGACTCAAACATCGAATTGAAAACAAGCAAGGGGGCTATGATGGCGGGCCCATGTATTTTCTCCCCCTAGCTTATAAAGGAAAGTGGATTGCTCCGGTCATCTGCTTTCTCCTTTGTATCTACGGCGTAGAAATTTTCATGTTCAATGTGATGGCAGACAGCCTCTCTGTCAATTGGAACATCAACTTGTACCTTGTCGTAGCAACACTTCTGGTTGCGATTCTCGTTGTTGCGAAGGGAGGAATTAACCGAGTGGGAGAAATTTGCAGTGCACTTATCCCCCTTTTCATCCTCATCTATGTATTTATGTCGCTTTGGGTCATCTTCCACCACACAGAGCAACTTCCTTCCATCTTCAGATCCATTTTTGAAGGGGCCTTTACCGCACAGGCTGCGAAAGGAGCTTTTGCGGGAAGCACGGTCATGCTCACCATCTCAATGGGATTATCGCGCGGCGCCTACTCTGGTGATATTGGAGTAGGTTACACATCGGTCATCTACGCAGAAAGCGCCACAAAAAAAATAGGCAAACAAGCTGCGATGACCATTATTGGAATTTTTCTAGATACCTTTGTGATTTGCACCCTGAGTATCCTTGTTGTCCTATCCACAGGAAATTGGCACACAGGAACTGATGTTACAGTGATGGTTCAAGAAGCGCTCGGTGCCCACTTTCCTTATATGCACCTATTTATGCCCGCTTTTTTGTTCCTTCTTGGCTACACAACCATCCTTACCTACTTTGTCGTCGGAGCTAAATGTGCAAAATTTATCTCTAAGAAATGGGGTCCCACTCTCTACTATATTTACGCCTGTATCGCACTGCCCCTTTTCGCTTTTGTCGATGCAACGCAAGCCTTTGTCATTATGTCCCTATCAGGGGCGCTGCTCCTCACTCTGAATCTCATCGGCATATTCCTCTTGCGAAAGCAAGTCCACTTTAATCTAGACTAAAAAAACTTTTGCGCAATTTAAATATCCTATAAACTTCTTGCCAACTTAACATAAACCATGAGGAAAAAATGGCTACAACTACCCTAGAGAAAGCAGGAAATGGCGCTCCATGTCAACCTTTAGAAAGCAATTTAAATTACTTAAACATGTTGTCCTACCTTCCGCTAGTTGGGCCCATCACTACTGTATATCAAGAAATGTCTTTAGTAAAAGAATACCGCTCCCTACTAACAAACTCTCCCGAGATGCCCATTGAGACACGCAAGAGCTTAGCAGTGAATTTAATTCAATCAAAAAACGAATGCAAACAAAGATCTCTCGTCCGCAATATAGTCTCGATTGCACTCATTGTAGCTGGGGTTGCAGCGGGTATTTTCTCTTTAGGTACAGGGCTTGTTTGCGTAGGCATACATTTGGGTGTTATTTGGGAAAATAACATACGCATTCAAAAGAATCTGGAAGCTCTAGACATGCTCAATACCAATTTGTTCCCACAAACTATCTATTAATCTCACCAATTAAGGTCGATCGGGTTTATAGAACAAATGCAAGCGCCTTTTTATTTTCGAAGGGGCTTGCGTTCAATAAATTCCAGCCGATCACAGACAAAATAGACAAACTGACCTTAAAACTTAATCCGAGCATCGGAGCTGTCATCTCGCCCAATTGAGTCGCGATAAACCAGGGGATAAAAGTCTGAATCACCTCTTGAGCAATCGGTGAATCGTAAAAAACGGGGCCAATAATCGGCCGCGTAATCGTCTCAATCACCGTTGCAAGCGCTGCAACAGCTCCCCCAAACATAGATACATTGATCGCGGTTCCATAAATCAAACCAATGGTTGCTGTAGCAACAAATGCTTGAGCGCTTTTCCTAGGAAGATCAGCAGGAAATTGATCGATATACTTTTGAGAAAGTGGACGAATAATCGATGTCATATCCGTATATTTTCAACGAATCACTCATTTACAACAAGAGTCTTGTAACTGCTCTAATTTCCCTTTCCCTACCTCGCGACAGTAACACTTATAGCACGCAGGGAAGTATTTTTCCTCAGCACCTAGCTCAACAGAGGGTCCCTCTGATGTTGCCTTACCATTGACGTGTTTTAAATTCATAATCGATTTGCGGTTACAAAAATGGCAAGTCGCCTTCACCTCTTCAATTGAATCAGCAAGTTCCATAAGGCGCGCTGAGCCTTCAAATAAATTCGATTTAAAATCCGTGCGAAGCCCATAGCAAAGAATCGGAATATCAAAGTCGAGCGCAATGAGTCTGAGCTCTTCAATCACTTTGCGCCCTAAAAACTGCGCTTCATCAACTAAGATGCAACTGACACCTGAATAATCGCGCCCTTTTAAAGACATCTCATCCACAATGAGGACATCGGCATCCATCTCAAGCCCTGCCCTTGATTTAATTTGGGCCTGACCAAAACGAGTATCGAGATTGGGTTTCATGAGGAGGATTTTCTTGCCTTGTTGGCGATAATTATGGGCAACAGCGAGTAGATTTAATGTTTTTGCGCTCCCAACTGTTCCGTGACGAAAATAGAGCTTGGCCATGACACCCCTTTTGTTGTTTGGATATATAAGTGAACTCAAAAATTGGTTTTTAGCTTCGCCAGACATCGGCTGCTGCTTGCGCCGTCTTTGCTAAATTCCCAATTTTTGAATTCACATGTGTATACATTAGCCTTTTGGGGGATTTTCTGAAAAAGAGAAAAGGGTGAAAAATGCGATAAGGACAAATGCAAGCGCGCTCAAAAAAGGAAATGGGCTTGCGACCATACAATACGAAGACTGACCGCAAAGAGCGCTAATATGGAGCGATGGAATGAGTTGAGTCAGTGACTGATAAATTGCAATCAAAGCTCCAAGAAAGATAAGAGGCAAACAGTAAAGGGCAATTCTTCGATCATTTTTAAAAGCTGCAATCCCTAAAAAAAGGACAAGCGGATACATGGCAATTCTTTGGTACCAACAGAGTCTACATGGCTCGACATCTAAAATTTCTCCGTAATAAAGGCTTACCAAAAGAGCAATAAGAGAAATCAGCCAAGCAAAGTAAAGAGCAAAAGGGCGCAGACCGCTCATTGTTGTCCTAAGATTTGTTCAATTTGATCTTTAATGGCTTCAAACGAATAAGTCGATCCCATTGATCCGTTGATGTATAAAGTTGGCGTTCTAAATCGCGCGCCCATGATCCCTTGGGCCCAAGATAAGTTCTTTCGAAGCTCTTCATTATGAGCTCCCTTTACGATGCTGTCATGAAGCTTATCTAGATCAATCCCGCCTACTCTTCTAGCAAGCCGAATGAGATCTTTAGCATTTACGTCTAACTCATAATTTAAAATCTCTTCCAAGTAAGGGAAAAAGCGATCCGGACTTTGATGGTATACTTCCATAGTGGCATTTGCAATCGCTTGAGACCCTGCAAGAAAAGATACGGGGACCAAAGTGAAGCGTGCTTTTCCCGTTTTGATATATTCAGATTTGATCTTTGGAATCACCTTGCGACTGAATGTGCGACAATTGCGACATTGAAAATCTTCGATCAAAACAATGTCTACCATAGCTGAACTTTTCCCCATTGTTGGGGCCTTGTCCACTTTGATCTCAATCACATCTGATTTATGAGAAAAGTGGTTCATGGCAGCTATTGTGAATAAAGCGATAGCAACTGCTGCCGTAACGAGTATAAGAGCTTTTTTTCCATCCATAAATCCCCCATACACCATTGGAGAATTTATTGAAAAGCGTCGATACCTATTTCCATAATAAGTTCAAAAAGGACGAATAGAAAAAGTAAAACGAGGACAATTTTTCCCCCTCGCAACTGGAGAGGCCCTCCATGACCCTCATTTCTGTAACGGGAAACCCAAGCCATCAGAGCGGGCAGCAACCCAAGTAGAAGCGCGCACCCAATTCCTCCAGCAAAGACCAAGGCAACAATAAATACGCTCGGGTTAACAAGTGAAATCATGAGAGGGGGGATAAATGTGAATAGGGCTAGGAGAACTTTTCTCCCCCCCTTTTTGGGCATACTCAACCCATCCGCTAAAAAATCGAAAAGGCCAAGGGTTACCCCTAAAAAAGAGGTCGAAATGGCAAAAAAGGCAAAAGCTTGCCCTATTGTCGTAATGGAACTTGCCGATACGTGATCTTTCAGAGGGGCAACAGCAGTTTGCCCCAGCTCTTTTGCCTGCAGGAGCCCTTCGACGGGGATAATTCCTAAAATCAAAAATTCCCACAGGAGATAGATGAAAAAAGCGACCGAGGTTCCCGCAATAATTGCAATCCGGACCCGTTTGGCATCTCTTTTAAAATAAGTGGTCAGACTCGGAATAATCCCTTGATAGCTAAATGCTGTGAAGATCACTGGAAGGGCAAAAAGGGCTAAATCCCAATTTGCAGGCTCTAAGCGAGAAAACTCAACTTGAGGAAGGCCAAAAATTACAAAAGCGAGGTAGGTCAAAATCAGACCTGCCATCAGAGCTAAATTGAGACGATCGACCATCCGCGCCCCAACATAAACACAAGACCCCAACACAAGAACAAAGATCCATTGGCAGTAAACTAAATCGATCCCCAAAAAGTCCTGAAGAAGGCCTCCGCCTCCAGAGATATAGGCGACGCTCAAAGAGTAAAACAGGAATAGGTATAGAGCCCAAGCAAAAACCTTACCAAAACGGCCTAAGTATGTTGACGCCATCGTGATAATATTTGCATCGGGAGGAAGTTTCAAACAAAGCTCGAGAAAAAGGAGCCCTGTGCATGTCATGAAAAGCCAGCAGAGCAAGTAGACAAAAAATGCTGGGATAAATCCCCCAGCTGCCGTCACAACAGGCAACGCGAGCATTCCTGCCCCAATCGATGTGCCTGCAACTAGCAGTGTACCGCCAACAATGTCTTTCATCCAGTTGACGAGGTGGAAACCCATCCCTTCACGGGTGGGAGGAATCCTCGCTCCTTATTCAGTTTCTTTAATTCCTTTCTTGGTAAATAATATTTTGCATGAATACTCGGACAATTTGCTGCAAACTTATAACAACGCCATCTGCCGAGGATGCCTTTGAAGAAACAAGTCAGCTCTTTGCCGAGGCGTGTAACCATGTTCTCAAGATAGCTGTTGCTGAAAAAACTCACAATGCTATTAAACTGCACAAGCTCTGTTACACGGATATTAGGAAGTTGTTCGGTCTTTCTGCGAATCTGGCGGTGAGATCGATTCGCAGAGTTGCTTCTTGCATGACTCAGCTGAAGGGGAAGAGAAAGCATCCGAAAGAATTTAGGCCGAAAAGTATTGATTACGACGCTCGTATTTTCTCTTACAGAGAAGGATCTGTTTCTTTGACTACGACAAAGGGAAGGCTTCAGACCCCAATGCTTTTGGGAGAGTACCAAAAAAAGGCTCTTGCCGGACAAAATCCCACCTCTGCTACGGTCATCAAAAAACATAAAGCTTGGTACATCCATATTGTGATAGAGTTTGAAGGGCAGCTGAAGGGTGGAGAAGGCGTATTGGGCATTGATCTTGGTTTGAGTAATATTGCTACCGCTTCTACAGGACTTCGAATTGAAGGGAAGGCAAGGCAAGATTTTAAGAAAAGGCGGGCGAAAATACGAGCAAGCCTGCAATCTAAAGGGAAAAAGAGTACAAAAAAAGTTCTTAAAAGGCTTTCGGGATACGAAAACCGAAAGATAAGGCATGAAAACCACGTACTTTCTAAACAACTTGTTGAAGAGGCTAAAAGGCACAATTGCGGAGTGATCCGCATGGAACGGCTTAAGGACATCCGGAGCAAGACGAAGACGTGGAATAAACATTTGAACCGTATGATGGCTGGATGGAGCTTCTACCAACTGCAGCAGTTTGTGACCTACAAAGCAGCTGCGCTTGGTATTGGAGTTGAGTTGATCAATCCTGCATATACAAGCCAAACTTGTCACCAATGTTTAAAATTAGGCTCCCGTGATAGGGAGAGTTTTAACTGTTTAACCTGTGGCGAAGAACATGCCGATGTAAATGCATCGCGTGTGATCGCCTTAGGCGGGGCCGCCTGTAAACCGGCCCGAATTAGCACCCGTAAGGGTAGTTAAAAGCTTTCGTCTTCAGGCGAGAGTTGTTTACAGGTTTCTTGACTATTTAAGGGTCCTTACTATACGCTGATAGAGTATTTAGAGTCTAGAATTTGCAACCGAAAGTATATGAAGTTGACGAGCATAAAATTGCTCCCGACAAAATAGATCAACACGCCCATTTCGTCATTACAAGACTGCGCGAGGCAGGCCATACGGCATACCTTGTAGGCGGTGGGGTTCGTGATTTGCTTCTCAACCAGGTCCCTAAAGATTTTGATGTCTCCACTTCGGCGAAGCCTGAAGAGATCAAAAGCCTTTTTAGAAATGCGATCTTAATCGGACGCAGATTCCGCCTTGCCCATATCCGTTTCGGGAAAAAAGTGATTGAGGTCTCCACCTTTAGGGCCGGAGCCACCGAAGATGCAGGTCTCATTATCCGCGACAATGAGTGGGGCACTGAAGAGCAAGATGTGATGCGTAGAGACTTTACGATCAACGGCCTATTTTACGAACCTGAAAGCCAAAAAGTGATCGATTATGTCGATGGATATCCAGACATTGAAAAACGGATGCTGCGCGCCATTGGACAACCCGACGTCCGCTTCATCCAAGATCCCGTCAGGATGATTCGCCTCATTAAATTTTGCGCCCGCTTTAACTTTGATATTCACCCCCCCACCTTTGAAGCCCTGTTAAACTGCAAGAGTGAGATCCTTAAAAGCTCCTCTGCTCGTATTTTTGAAGAGCTTTTACGGATGCTCGAGTCGGGAGCTTCAAAAGCCTTTTTCCACCTCCTCAATGAGTACGGCCTGTTAAAAGCACTCTCTCCAGTTCTTTCTAAATTTTTGGAAAAACCCGACAACTTGGCCTATCAACTGCTCAGTGTGATCGATGATGAAGTGCGGAAAAATTCAGCAAAACCACTCGACAGATCCCTCCTTTTGTCAACGCTGATTTTCCCTCTATTTAACGAACACTTGGAAGAAAAGTGCAAATCGCAAGAAAAACTTCCTCATCTTGGACAAATCGCTGAATCCGCCCACCGCACAATTGATGAAGTTTTCACCCCTTTCTTCAGCATCCCGAGACGGATGCGTGGCATTATCGGATTTCTCATGACGTCGCAATACCGATTCATCCCCATTGATGGGAGAACAATTAAACGACCACGTGCACCAAGAGACTCCCTCTTTCCAATGGCACTCCACCTTCTGAAGGTTCGCTCAGAAGTTCAACCAGAGCTCCTCCCTCACTATACCCTTTGGACAGAGGCCGCTTTCGCCTCTCACGAACCGACAGATACACTCGACCACGCACCCCGCCCACGCCGACGTAGACGAAGACGTAGAAGAGGCCCAGATGAAAAACCGATGTAGCGCACTCCAAGTTGGACCCGACATCACTTTATATCACACAGGCCCTGCTCTCGATCACGGCCCTCTCCCATCCCTTTTTTACTTTGCCCTTTCCGGCCCTGACAGCCTCACCTTAGACCCCTTCAATCAGCCCGTTCAGTTCTTAAACGGTCAAATGATTCGAATTTTTTCCATGACTCTACCAGGACATGAAAATAATCTACCTGCAACAGGAGCCATGCAAATTTGGGCCGAAGATTTAAACAAAGGTTACAATTGTGTCGGTACATTTTTAGATAAAGCAGAGCTTGCTGTCGAATTTGCTATCAGTCAAAAGCTTGTCCTTCCCAATAAAATGGCCGTCGCAGGTCTTTCAAGAGGGGGGTTTATTGCAGCCCACTTAGCTGCAAGAGACGAGCGATTTCGCTCAGTTTTGGGATTCGCTCCCCTCACCTGCCTTTCAAAAATCAAAGAATTTGCCCCCTTCCCCGAATCCCCCCTTGCGAAAAGTTTAGATTTAACCCACCTGGCGCCACTCATTTCGGACCGACATGTTAGACTCTATATCGGCAATGATGACACACGTGTTGGTACGCGTAGCTGCTTTGATTTTGCAATGCAACTCGTAGAACATAAAAAAGGGCGCACTTCACATGTAGAGCTCTTTATTTCCCCCTCAATTGGACAGATGGGACACGGGACTTCCCCCGAAATTTTCCAGCAAGGGGCCCATTGGGTCGCATCTCACCTTGCAATGGGCCACTAACCCGCCAGGCTAATATGGTCGATCTTTTTATCGTTGCAGGCGAAATGAGTGGTGATCTGCACGGATCTAAACTCATCGAACAACTTCTCGAGATAAAACCCGACTTAAAAATTGGTGCTGTAGCAGGGCCAAAAATGAGAAAACTATGCATCGAGGAATTTTTCCCAATGGAAAATTTGGCGGTCATGGGCTTTATCGATGTTTTTTTTGCCCTTCCAAAGATTTTCAAACAGTTTTTTGCCATCCGTAAAAAAATTTTAGATCTTCGCCCAAAAGCTGTCATCTTGATCGATTACCCAGGATTTAACCTCAGATTAGAGCGCTCACTTCGGAAAAAAGGGTACAAAGGCAAGTTAATCCACTACATCTGCCCCACTGTTTGGGCTTGGGGGAAAAAAAGAATTCCCCTCATGGCCAAACACCTCGATCTGCTCCTCACGATCTTCCCCTTTGAAAAAAGCTGCTTTGCAAAAACCTCTCTCAACGTAAAGTATGTAGGTCACCCCCTCACCCTTCCAGTCGAGCAGTTTGAACCCACTCATAAATACCCAGGAAAAATCCTCGCCCTTTTTCCCGGTAGCCGCAAAACAGAAATCGAAAGAAATTTGCCCCTGCAGCTAAAAGCAGCAAGAAGACTCAAAGAGCTCGACCCCACACTACAAATCGCAATTTCTATCACCCAATTTCCCATAGATGAACCAGATGTCATCCTCGTCCCAGCAGAAGATCACTACGAGCTGATGAAAACAGCACACATGGCCATCGCAACCTCGGGGACAGTCACCCTAGAGCTCGCCTTACACGGAACACCAACCGTGGTCAATTTCGCAATCAAACCCCTCGACTGTTTTTTAGCTCAAAAAATCTTTCGCATTCACCTCCCCTTCTACTGCATTTCAAACCTCGTTGTGAATCAACTGGTTTTCCCAGAACTTTTCGGCCCAAATTTAACAGAAGAGCAACTCTTTTTTTGGGCCCATAAATTATGGACTGATGAAGAGGCTCGTAACAGCTGTTTATTAGGGTGTTTAGAGGTGCGCAAGTCTTTGGGCGTAAAGAGAGCTTCAAAAGAAGCTGCAAACTGTGTATTATCCACTATAGCTTTTTAAGTCCCTGTACTTTAAACTTGGGTAGTTTATGTTGGCTTTTAAAATTTTGATCGATCGTCTGAAGGGCGGCCATACTCTGAAAATTGAGGAGGCCTTAGATCCCTCGTTTTTGGGGCCTGAGGAGCCTGAGCTCCTTTTCAAGACGAAAGTTACCGTAAAAGGTGAGACTTATTTAACAGACGACCACCTGATTATCCACTTGAAAGCGCACACAAAGGTTTTAATCCCTTGTGCCATTTGCAATCAAATGACTGAAAAGGACCTGGAGATCGATAACTTTTACTACACTGAGCCAATCGAAGAGATTCGAGGAGCTGTTTTTGATTATAGCGAAGCTTTAAGAGAAGCTCTTTTGATAGAATTACCAAGAACTGTTGAGTGCAACGGAGGGAAGTGTCCCGAACGAGCAATTATAGCGCCTTTTTTACGCGCTGAGGCTCGGACTGATAAAACGACACACCTTCCATTTGCCGACTTAGATGATATAAAATAGGAGAATAAACCAATGGCTGTACCACGTAACCGCACATCAAATGCGAAGAAGAATTCGCGCCGTTCACACCACGCGAAAAAACCAAAGAATTTGTCAAATTGCCCAAATTGCGGTAAGCAAAGACTCCCACACCGGGTATGTCCATCTTGCGGCCAATATAAAGGCCAAACATTTGTCGCTTCTGCGTAATTTTTGCGAAAGTGCACTAGCTTCAGGCTCTGCCTGCGTTTTTAATGGGCAAAGGCATTGAAATGACTGAAAAAGCAAAAACTATAGCGAAGATACGAATTGGCGTTGATCTGATGGGCAATGACAACAGTCCTATACTGTTGTTAGATGCCCTTCGCGAACTTTCTTTAGATGACAATGTTGAGATAATCGCAATTGGTACTTCCGAATTTGAAAAAAATTCAAGTCCCTTCTCCTATGTAATTGCTCCCGAAGTCATCGGAATGGAAGAGCACCCACTTTTAGCCTTAAGAAAAAAGCGAAACTCATCAATTAGCACAGGCTTAAGACTTGTAAAAGAGGGAAAGTTAAACGCTTATGTCTCTGCAGGAAATACAGGCGCGCTTGTCTCTTCTGCGAAAATGATCCTCTCTACTTTGCCAGGAATTTTACGGCCTTGCTTACTCGCACTCATGCCGACAAAGAAAAATCCAGTTGCTGTCCTTGATGTGGGAGCAAATGTTCAAGTAAGGGCCGACCACTTAGTGCAATTTGCCCTCATTGGAGCTGCTTTTCAAAAAACGCGTGGAGTTGCAGATCCATCGGTTGGACTCCTCAACATTGGCTCCGAAGCGGTTAAAGGGACATCGGAACTCAGAGTTGCTTATCACAAACTCCAAGAGATGAACTCCTTTCGATTTGCAGGCAATATTGAAGGGAAAACCGTCTTTGATGGGGATGTAGATGTATTGGTTACCGATGGATTTACAGGAAATGTTTTTTTAAAAACTGCTGAAGGGATTGCGAGTTTGATTTTAGATCGGATACAAGGCAACTCTACAGAGCTTAAAAAGTTTAAATCCTTACACTACGCCGAATATCCTGGAGCGCTCATTGCCGGAGTCAAAGGGATCGTGATTAAATGCCACGGATACTCAACTCCAAAAGGGTTTAAGAATGCCGTTCTCGGGGCAATTGATTTGGCGAAAATGGGATTCGTACAAAAATTATTAAATGATTTAATATAGATCGAAAAGGGTCCTCTATGCATGAAATCTTGCTCAACATCGAATCTAAAGAGGTCCGTTACGCGCTTTTAAAGCACGGACAGCTTCACGACTTAATCTTCGATCGGAAAAAATCAAGACAAATCACCGGTAACGTCTATCGAGGAAGAGTCACCAACATCTTACAAAACATTCAATCCGCATTCATTGATATCAATGAAGGGGAAAATGGCTTTATCCACATCAGCGACATTTTAGAAAACTCGAAAAAGTTTGAAGAGATGTTCGACATGGACTTTGATCTCAACCCTGAAAAATCAAAGCCGAAAGATGATGAAAAAGCGAAAGAAATCACACAACTTTTAAAAAACGATCAGCCCGTTCTCGTCCAAGTGGTTAAAGAGCCAATTGGAACTAAGGGTGCAAGGCTTACCTCTAATATTTCCATTGCGGGAAGATACCTCGTTTTACTTCCGAATAACCCACATCGAGGTGTTTCGCGCAAAATTGAAGACAAGGCCTCGCGAGAAAGACTTAAAAAGATCATCCGCTCATTTGAAATGCCCCAAGATATGGGACTTATCTGCCGGACAGCGAGTTCAAATGCAACAACAGATCAGCTGATCGATGAAGCAACTGAGCTGCTCCAAAACTGGCAAACGATCGTAGAAAAATTCAACAATGCAAGTAAACCTACGCTGCTTTTTGAAGAATCTGATCTAATTAAGAGAGTGGCTACGATTTGCGTAGATAAAAAAATCGACCGCCTTCTCATCGATGATCATGCCACCTATCTACAGTGTAAATCGCACTACCAAAAGTTTATGGGAGAACATCCCCTCAAAATTGAATTTTATCGCGATAAAACTCCCATGTTTGAGCGCTTTAATGTAGAAAAAGAGATCGACAGAGCCGTCAAACGTAAAATTTGGCTCGGATCTGGCGGATATCTTTTCTTCGACAGAACGGAAGCGATGCACACCATCGACGTCAACTCTGGGCGCAGCTCAACAAATCAAGCAAGTGGCGATGTAGAAGAGACCCTTGTGCGGATCAACTTAGAAGCTGCTGAAGAAATTGCACGCCAACTTAGAGTCCGAAATGTGGGAGGGCTCATTATTTGCGACTTTATCGATATGCGCAGCCGCAAAAACCAAAGACGGGTCCTAGACAGACTCAAAGAGTGCATGAAAGAAGATTCTGCTAAATGCACCATCTTGGGGATGAGTGAATTTGGTCTTGTGGAAATGACACGACAAAGAAGTAGAGAATCGCTTTCTCAAACGATCTACACAGGGTGCCCTTACTGCGCAAGTAGTGGTCTTGTCAAATCTCACGAGAGTGTATCTGTTGAAATTGAAAGAGCCTTAAAAAAAGCAATCCTTTGCCACAACCAATTTGCTCTCAAACTGATCGTCCACCCAGAGCTTAATAAGTATCTCGATGGGGGAGATAAAGACTACTATGGACAGCTGGCAGGCAAATCAAACGCCCATATTGAATTTGCGGTAAACGATAACCTCCACCTCAACGAATTCATTTTTTATTCTTCGATCAATGGTCAAAAAATTGAAACCTAAAGGACTTCCAGAAAAGCATACAAAAATTCTAGAAGAATTCTACCGGTGTTATCACGAAGCAACCGGTTCGGGAGAAGAGATGTTGAAGCTGTTCACGCAGCTTCTCCATCAACAAATCAAACACCCCTATACTTTCGAGCCCTACCACAAAAAAGTCAGGGAACCTTTCGATTATTATAAATTTAGTCTCGACTTCATTAGACCACTCGTCGATCTTCCTCATTCAAAAGTTTTAGGAAACGAAATCCTAAATGAAATCGATCAGCAGCTTCGGCGCGGTGAAAACGTCGTTTTGCTCGCGAACCACCAAACAGAGGCCGATCCTCAAGTCTTGGGAGTTTTGCTTGAAAAAACACACCCGCATATTGGTGAAAAAATCATCTATGTCGCAGGAGAAAGGGTCGTTACAGATCCACTCACGATCCCTTTTAGTATGGGATGCGATCTTCTATGCATCTACTCCAAAAGATATATCGATCAGCCCCCTGAGCTCAAAGGGAAAAAAATGCTCCATAATAAAAATACAATGGAGTTGATGAGTAGGCTTTTAAAAGAGGGGGGTAAAATCATCTACGTAGCTCCGAGTGGCGGACGAGATCGTCGCAATACTCAAGGTGTTGTTGAAGTGGCCCCTTTTGACCCACCGAGCATTGAAATGTTTTATCTCATGGCAAAAAAAGCGAAAACTCCTACCCATTTCTACCCACTATCTTTAGCAACTTATGATATTTTACCCCCTCCCGAGACGATCCAAACAGAGCTCGGAGAAAAAAGAATTGCGAAGCGCTGTCCCCTATCAATTGCCTTTGCCCCTGAATTTGACATGGAAAAATTTCCTGGATCTGAGGACAATGATAAAGGAGCCAGACGCAAAGCCCGCGCCGTAGCGATCTGGAAAATTGTGAACGCAAACTATGAAAGGATAAAATGATCCACATGTTGATATCTGCAACGACCGCTCTAATGACCGCTATTTCCCCTATGAACTCATACACTGTGATCGACGATACATCCAACCTCCCCCTTCTCAACCCAGAAATGCAAGAGAGAAAAACGTTAAAAATTCAACTGAGTAACGGTCTTGAAGCTTTGATTATCTCAGACCCCCAAGCAGACCAATCGGCAGCATCAGTCAGTGTAGCCGCTGGATCTTGGAGCGACCCACTTGAGTACCCTGGCATGGCCCACTTTTGCGAACACATGCTCTTTATGGGGACAAAAAAATACCCAAGTGAAAATGAGTTTTTCACCTCTGTCTCTGATTACGCTGGAATGACCAATGCATTTACAGCTCCCAATCGAACCGTCTATATGTTTGCAGCCCAAACAAACGGATTTTTAAATCTGCTTGATCAATTTGCCCATTTTTTCATCGACCCCCTTTTCAACCCTGCGAACATCGCAAGAGAGATGCATGCGGTTGACCAAGAGTTTGCCAAAAATGTCGAAAATGATGATTGGCGCGAATACATGGTTTTTAAAGAAACAGGCAATAGCAACCATCCTAACCGCCTTTTTTCTACCGGGAACTCCGAAACATTGGGAAAAATCCCCCAAAGCGCGCTTAAAAAATGGCATGACCAGTACTATAGCGCAAATAAAATGCACCTCGTCGTCTACTCATCGCTCCCGCTAGAGACGCTTAAAGATACCGTGGTTCAAACGTTCGATCAGGTTCCTGACAATTCTCAAGAGCCAACAGACACAAGTGCAAATTTAAGCTCAGCTGCGCAATTAGGCCACATCACCTACATTAAGCCGATTAAAAATAAGCAGACGCTCACTTTAAGCTGGGAGCTCCCACATGACCTCTCTGTCGACCCAACAAAATCGGCAGACATTGTAGCTTACGCACTGCGAAGAGGGCAAAAATATAGCCTTTACGAAAATCTAAAGGCAGATCAGCTCATCGACACGATGAGCGTTCGCGTTGATGAATTGGGAGGACCTGAGCACCGGTTTTTCCAGATCACACTTGAGCTTACAGAAAAAGGGATTCAAGAATATAACACAGTCATTTTACGCTGCTTTTCTGCGATTGCTGGAATCCGATCAACTGGAGTTCCCGCTTACATCTATCAAGAAAAAAACACGATGGCGCAACTCAACTACCAGTATCAAGAAAGACAAAATCCATTTGATTACATCATGAAGCTTGGTGATAGCGTTGCAGAAGAGGACTTAAGTACCTACCCGAGAAACTCCCTTCTTGCTACTCAATATGATCCGAAAAAAATTGAAGAGACAGCTCAATTCCTCACTCCCAAAAATTGCGCGATCTCTCTTTTAGCATCCCCATCAATTACCAAAGTTGTCCCAAATCAAAAAGAGAGATGGCTTGGTGCTGAATATGCGATTAAACCTGTGTCTAAAAAATGGATGGCTTTATGGGAAAAAGCAAAACCTAACGATCAGATCAAAATTCCAGGACCAAACCCATTTATTCCAGATACAATCGCAATTGCACCGAGCGCAAATAGCGTTCCAATCATGATCGCAAACAGTGATCTAGGAAAGGCCTATTATGTCCGCTCACCTGAATTTGGTGTCCCCGACTCGATCTATAAAGTCCATATCCTCTCCCCAGAGCTGACTCCAACTGCTCGCAGCGCAGTGTTGGCATCTTTGTATATCGACCACATCACAGACGTTTTATACCCAACTCTTGCAGAAGCAAATGCAGCAGGGCTTTCCTGTGCTTTTGACTATACAAGATCGGCAATCAACCTGACAGTTGCAGGCTATAGCGAAAAAGCGCCCCTACTTCTTCAAGAAATCACAAAACAAATGCCGCTGAATCCTCCGACAAAAGAGCAGTTTCAAGTTTACGTCGATCGTCACGAAAAAGCGTACCTTAACAGCTCAAAAGATCTTGCAGCGCGCCAAGCAAAAGAACTTTTAGATGCAATTGTTAACCAAGACAAAACAACGAAAAAAGATAAGCTAGCGGCGCTTAAAACAATCGATTACGATGAGTTTCTCACATTCTACAAAAAGCTGTTTGAAAAGACCTATACTGAGGCCCTTTTTGCGGGAAATCTCACTTTAAAAACAGCTGAATCAGCATGGCTCGATATCCTTCATTCGTTGGGTCACTCACCCTACCCAGTTGAAGAACACTCCCAAACAAAAATCGTGCAACTCTCAAATGCTTCCGGCCCCTACGAGATTACACAGTTCACGAATGTTCAAGGAAATGCCGCCCTTCTCCTCATCGATGAAGGGACATTCACCTACCCGAAAAGGGCTACCCAAGAGATCCTTTCTGCCGCAATGAAAGAGGCCTTCTTTAACGAACTTAGGACAAAGCAAAAAACAGGCTACATCGCACAAAGCGACGCCTCTGAAATTGAAGAGCACCTCTTCCAATATTTCATCGTCCAATCAAATTCGCATCAACCTACCGATCTTCTTTATCGCTTTGAGCAGTTCATTGAAGAATATAACGATAATCTCACTCAAAACATCCCAGAGAGCCGTTTTGAAACGCTAAAAGCAAGCCAGATCGCCTCTCTTAAAACACGTTTCCGTAATCTTGCTGCTAAAACAGCGCTATGGGATAGACTCGCCTTTGAAAGAGATGCTGACTTTAGCTTTGTGGAAAGTAGAATCCAATCACTAGAAGAGCTCTCCTACCAAGATTTTCAAAAGATCTCACACACGTTTTTAGGAAGAGATAACCGAAGAAGACTTGCCGTTTTATTTTCTGGGAAGCTAGCAAATCCTTTTGCCTATAAAGAGCTTAAAGTTTCAGAGATGAATGAAGTTGCAACCTATACAGCGAGACAAGAGAAAAAGCCCCTACAAGAAAGCGCATCCGCACTTAATTAGGATATTCGGCGCCTTCGCGCCCCTATTTTTCTCTCAAGTTATAGTGGTTTAAAATTCATTTGGCATTTTTTTCTCTTCGTATTCGGCAAAAGAGTCTTCGATTTTCCGGTAATGAAGAATGTAGCCTGTTTTTGCAGCATTCACCATTTTTTTAGGTGTAGAGAGCTTGATCTTTCCTCCATCTTCTATGTCATTGCATGAATAGACTTCTTCCACCTGATTTTCCACACTAGCTACATAATGCCCTGGAAGGTAATTGATAACGCCTGCAAGCTTATAGCAAGCTCCCTTCCGATCTTTAAAAAGATGGTCTGTAAGCTGAAGAACTTCATTTGCTTCCAAGGGATTTGATAAATAATTTCCTTCATAATCAAAGCGCTTCATATTGATCACTAAAAGCTTTGGTGCTCTATCAAATTTCATAGAATCATTGATCACAGTAAACTGTTCTCGCTTTTCAGTCTGTAGCGCATAAAAATTAGCCTTATAATTTTCAGGCACATCAAACTGGCTCTTCAATAAACTTTGAAGCGACCCGTTTTCAGGTAGACTTAATTCAAAATGTCCCCAATTTTTCTCTGCTTTCTCATTGACAGCACCTGTTTGAGAATTTCCCACGTCAGGGTGAAGTGAAAATTGGGCGCTTTGTACAAACCGAGTTTTATACAAAGTTCTATTGATCTTTGAATCGGTAAAAATTGCATCAGTTAAAGTAATAAACGCCTCGTATACATCTGCTGGCCCTGCGTCATCTTTTGAAAAGCTTTCGGGCTTCAACCGATGCAATGTGGCTCGCATTGAATGCATCTGTGCTTTTGTAACTCCCCCATTCTCTTTTGCAGAAACAATCAATTTATAAGTCTCTAAAAGGGAGAGAAGCTCTTTTGATGATTCATTAAAAGGACAACCATCCTCTTCTAAAACCTGTAAATTTTGACAAAGAATTAAAAGATCACTTTTTGAAAGTGAATCTTTCCCCATAAGATCGACAATACTTAAAATGATCCCTAGTTGATCATCACCAACAGCGTTTTCCTGAAATAAAGAATTTCTATTAAGCAGCCTTGAAATCGCGGTGGTTAGCTCTTTTAATATGACAGGATCGTTCATGATAATCTGCAATGTACTCGCGATAAAACAGCTGTTTCGAGCGTGTTCAAGCTGTGGAGGAACATCGAATGTGTTTAGCTTGGTTGTTGCATCTAATCTGAGAAGGACGCTCTTTTCAGGCTGAATAGGCTCTATAATCTGGTTTTTAGATATTGCCTGTTTGATTGGTTGGACAAGCCTTATTCTCGCTGCCAGGTATCCACCAATTGAGAGTATAGCCACAGGTATGCTCGCAAGGTAACAATTTGCAGCAACACCTGCAGCAATAATTGAGCCTTCGACCAGCTTAGGGCTTAAATTGCGAAAGCAAGATGTAATTGTCTGACATATCCCAGTTTTCATAAAATAATTCCAAATTTAACTAATTATAACACATAATTATAAATAGTTATATAATAGAAATTATTTTAAAATACGGACAATAAACTTCTGCTCCCCACCTTGGTGGCTTATTCTTTATTGGGATAGCTTCATATTGTGATAGACGGCATCGACATCATCTAGGTTCTCGAGCCACTCTATCAAGGCAATATTCGAATCTGCATCCGTGTCATTGACCTCGACCCAGACCTTTGGAACCATGGCAAGCTCGGCCTCTTCACACTTGATCCCCGCTTTTTCAAGGGCATCTTTGACTGTAATAAAGCTCTCGACAGGGGTAGTAATGATGTAAAACTCATCTTCAGAAGTAAAGTCATCCGCCCCATTTTCAGTCACTAAAAGGAAAAGGTCATCTTCTGTGGCCAAAGATTTTTCAACCTTTAAAAGCCCCTTACGATCAAAATTGTAGGCGACAGCACCAGGGGTGGCAACGGTTCCACCACACTTATTGGTTGCAATGCGGATGTCCGATGAGATCCGATTTTTATTATCGGTCATGATATCGGCAATGATCCCCACTCCACCATAGCCGTATAGTTCGTAGCTCATCGAAATGAAATCGGCAGTATCTGAACTTGCGGCCTTTTTAATATTTCTTTCGACATTATCATTGGGGACATTTGCATCTTTGGCTTTTTGGATCGCAGCGCGCAACTTCGTATTGGTTTTAATATCCGCGCCACCTTGCTTAACCGCACTGATGATCTCTTTAATGATTCGGGAAAAGATCTTTCCCTTTTTCCTGTCCGATCGCTCTTTGCGGTGCTTAATATTGGCCCACTTACTATGGCCTGCCATGAGATTTCCTTTTCTTAAAAAATGTTAAACTCTTTTTTTCCCACTCTTTCGCCTCTTCAAATTGGGGGAACTCCTTTTCCCTTCGCCGAAACTCGGCAGTATGGATCAAGCAGCGCCCTGTTGCATCCATTTTTGTAGGGCAAACAGCATGGAGCATCTCATGATAAACGATGAACTTAAGAAAATAAAGAGGGACTTGGTCCGTATCTAAGATTGAGTTGATCCGAATCTGACGCCGATGTTTATCAAAGGTGCCAAAAGTGATCGATCGAAAGCTCCCCTGCCTACTTCGATTCGACCATCCAATTGAGACTTTAGTCACGGGGAGTATCTCTTGAACCTGATTAAAAATTTCTTGAAGGTTGTAGACTTTCCCAACCGGGTTTAGAGGATCTGCTTCTACAGTTGTTTGAGAAAAGTGCAGATGCGCCATCTGTTTAATCACAATACGTGCGCTATCATCTCGATTCATTGCGTAGCGAATCAATGCTTCAAGAACTGGAGTTGGGGCATTAAAAAACAGACGATGGAGCCGTAAAAACAGTTTGCCGCGCTCCTTTTTAACAGAGAGATAAGTGGTCTTATTTTCATGCCAAATAACAGATACGGGCATAGACGTAAGCTTTTGCAAGCGCTCTTGCATCAAAGGACCTTTTGCATCAAAATCTTATCGACGTACTTGTCCTTATCTTTCATAAAGTGCTTATGAACTCCATATTTTTCAAAACCAAGCCTTTCATAAAGGTGAATTGCAGGATTGCCTTCATAAACTTCTAAATGGATAAACTCGAGTTTAAAGCGCTCTTTTGCCAAAGCCATAAGATCTTTCATTAACTTTGTCCCTATGCCTTTCCCTCGCATTTTCTCATCGACAATAATTGCAAAAAGACATTGGTGGGCTAATTTTTTGTAGGGCTGTAAGTAAAGATTTGCAATTCCACAAGGGACTCCATCCCAAAGAGCCGTTAACACTGCATGTTGACTTGAGTAGCTGACCCAAATTCGAGCCGCATCTTCAATCTCTCTTAAATCATGCAAGGGAAAGCCATCGAGAACCCCTGGCTGCAATAGCCACTCAATTAAGTATTTTTGATCACTTTCCTTACCAAATCGGATCGTTAAATGCTCATCCATTAAAAGAGTGCTCCAATAACAACCTCGCGTGGCCTATTCCATCGATTTTAACAAAATTTTCCTGCCGAACAAATTGGACAAATCCTTCCTTTAACAAAAGAGGCAATAAATCACTGGGTTCGTAGATTTCAACGTGGACACTTTCTAAACGAAAACGAGTTTTGGCCAAATGAAGTAAGTTTTTCAGCATCGATGTGCCAATCCCTTTCCCCCTCATTGCCGGATCCACCATCAGGTAAAATGAGCAGTGGTGAGCTACTTTGCGATAGGGCATTAAAAAAAGGGTCCCTATTGCACAAGGCACATCATTGATCATCCCAGTTAGACTCGCTTTATACTTGCCAAATCCGATCCAGTTTTTGAGCGCATCACTTTTTTCGTCATTAGTGAAAGGGTAATCGTTACATGCGGATGGATCTTCAAACCATTTTTGCAAATAGGAAAGATCTTCTGGCAAAGTGTAACGAATATCAAAACCTTCTAGTGAGTTCACCCAAACTCCTTCAAATACGCATTGACAAAGTCATCAATTTCTCCATCCATTACAGCATTGATATTCCCCACTTCATATTTCGTGCGGGTGTCTTTAACAAGTGTATACGGTTGGAAAACATAATTGCGAATTTGACTCCCCCATGCAATCTCTTTTTTCTCACCGCCGATCGACGCTAGCCTTTGTTGCCTCTCATTGTATTCTTTTTCGTAAAGCTTAGAGCGAAGCATATTCATACACGTCTCGCGGTTCTGAATTTGACTCCTTTGGCTTTGACACGAGACGACGATATTGGTTGGAATATGAGTCATCCGAACGGCAGAGTCGGTCTTATTTACGTGCTGACCTCCAGCACCTGATGCGCGGAAAGTATCGACCCGAATATCTTCCGGTCTCACCTCGACTTGTACGTCGTCAATAATTGGGGTGATATCAACAGATACAAAACTCGTATGCCGCTTCGCATTTGAATCAAAGGGGGAAATTCGAACGAGTCGATGAACCCCTTTTTCCGACTTACAATATCCATACGCAAATGGACCGGTAAAGCGAAACGTCATGCTCTTAATGCCGGCAACGTCGCCCTCTTGTCTGTCGATTACCTCAACTGTCCAGCCTCGCTTTGTCGCCCATCTTTGGTACATTCTTGATAACATAGCGGCCCAATCACACGATTCCGTCCCACCTGCTCCCGCATTGATTTCTAAATAGCAATCTTTGTTATCGAGCTCACCAGATAGCATCTTGCGCACTTCGAGATCGGCTAGTTTTTTTTCGATGTCTGTTAAGGATTCGGTTAATTCATGGACAAGTTCTGAGTCACCTAGCTCGATCGCTTCAGGAAGAAGCTCAACTACATCTTGGAAACGGGAATTGATATCTTGGAAAGGAACCGTCCAAAGCTTTAATTGATTACAAGCTTCGATGACTTTTTGCGCTGCATCTTGATCATCCCAAAATTCGGAAGCCGCCATCTGCTCTTCCAACTTTTTGACCTCTTTCTCTTTTTCCCTTAGGTCAAAGATACCTCGACATTGCGGTTAACCGCTCTTCGATTTTTTTCAACTTTTCTTGCGTTTCAAAATTCATAACGGACCCTTTGCTTAATCTAAATCTAATTTTTGCGCAAACGAATGTAAAAGTCAAAGACTCAAGAAATTTCTTACTCCTTAAACCTCAATGATAAGGCGACTTACGTTTGCTTTTTCTTTACATTTATCTAACGAACTATATAATTTTTCGATCTCAGTAAACATAAATTGAGGCCGTAATCCTCAAGCACCCTATAACAAAAACCCATTAAGGAGGTTTCTAATGGCAGTCCAAGCACCCGCAGTAAATCTTATGCAAAGAGCTAGCGAAGTAACAACTAACAGCATTAACTGGCTTTCAACAAAAGCAAGTTCTGCAGCAACAGACGCAGGCAATCTCGTACAAAGAGTGATCTCTGCTGTTCAGCCTTTCTTCGCAGAAGCAGTCGCTAAAACAAGCGCGTTCTTAAGCGGTGTTAAAGATCTAGCAGTATCTAGCTTCAGCTCTGCGAGACGCTCAATTGCAGCACTTCCTCTCCCTGCTAAAGTTGGAGTAGCTGTTGCTTTGGCGGCTAGCGCAATTTACTACAATAGAGCAGCACTTTCAGCATATTTACCTAACTGCCCTTGCTCAACAAAAGAATAACAGTATTTGTAGGGGGCTGAATGGCCCCCTATATTTCCATCACCTGACCGTCTTCAACAACATAAGTATAACTCCCCTTTAGGTGGACATTTCTCGCAATAAATGTGCTTTGCCCCTTTAGGATAATTTGGACCGTTTCATTACGCTTTACATTTGTTTTCCAAAATGGTTTGGAAGAAGACCAATCGACTCCCGCATTTTCAATGCGTACGTTTTCTAAAATGCATTTCCCAACTTTTTGCGAGTACTGAAGGACCCCTTGATTGTCTCTGCGTCCCATCACTTGCTCTGCTTTAATTTGTAAGCTCCCCTTTAGGACAAGCTTTGAGATCTTTAAATCTGCAATTTCCAACAACAGCTCAGAGCCTTGATGAAGCGTTCCTTCAATGAGTTTTTCACGAATCTTCGAATATAGGGGCCCTAAAGAGGGGTGATAGAGAAGAAGAAACTCTGGCCCTTTTTCCATGTACTCTTCAAGAGTTCTTTGAGGTGGCAATTGAAAACCACAAGCTAATAACAGCTCGCGATGGGCAAATAAAAGATCGTAAAAGCAATTTTCAGGCGTTTCTTGTAAAGCGCCCCCTTCTACATACGCTTTTTTCGCAGTAGAGATGGTCTTGTGTCTTAAGTTATACGTTACATAGGTGCGCTCTGTTTTTAACTGAGCTCCCTTTTTTTCAACAAAGACATCGGCAATATTTTGCATCGTCGATTCAAGACGCGCCATCGGCATCTGTTTTTTCTCTCCTGAATCGGTTCGATAGGTGCCATTTTTCAAATTCAGGAGAAGACCTGGAAACGGACAGGTATCAATTGCTTCTGACACTGCATCTAAGTCGGCGAAAAGGATATTTGTATTTGAAGAAAAGCGCGAATAGGGCTCCCCTTCAACTAAGGGAAGATCTTTAATTCCAAATTTTTTAAAGTCGCAATACTCGATATTGGTTAAGACAATTTGGTCCTCTTTTTCGACTAAAACATTGACCCCTTCGGCAGCTTTTAACAAACGGGGGCATGATGCAAACCCAAATTTCATCTCCCCTTTACAACCCATTCCGCTAAAAGCTAAAAGTCCATAATCCAGTCCCGCAATGGGATTATTGATCTGACGAATGAGAGCTTTTGTTCTCCCTAATCCTTTCAGCCAAGAAAAAATTCCTTCATCTCTTGCTAGTTTCCAAATAGCACCATGGCCACCTGGTTTAAAAACAGGACTCAAGGGGCCAGCTATACACCAATCTCCATTTTCACCCACAGCAGGAACGAGTGGTTGGGTAAAAAATCGGATTGAATCGGGGGGCCTTCCAAAATAGTTTGCATTTTCGCAAATCTGCTGGATGTGGGCATGATTATTCTTCTCGTAAGAGGTCATGATTGCAATGGGAGTAATTAGCTGAACCCCATATTTTTGAAAGTACAAGTACTCTCTTGCTTGAAGATCGCGAATCAAATGTTCTAAAAGGGTGATTTTTGCAAAAGCTAATTTGGCAGCAGGAAGTTCTTGGCCAGACCCCTCTTCCACCAAGTGAAGACGATCAGCAGCGCCCCCCAAAGGATAAATTTCGGCCATTTGATCTAACGTATCAATTCCCCACTCAACAGATTGCGTTACATCTGGGGACTCTTTAGTCATATCCACAAAAGATGGGGCGTGATAGTTCACATTGGACTCCCCTACACTGCTTCCCCTTAGAAGCTGCAAAACTTTAGCCTGATAGCCAGTGATCCCACCAATTTCGCGATAAAAATGGTCGATTGCAACAAGCTTTTCGAGCAATGACGAGAGTTTTTCTACATTTAGATTTTCCTCATTCACCCCTGAAAAAAGGCGTTTTGCCTGTCCTATTGCAACGATTTGCTTAAAGGCGATCTCATACTTTGGACCTAGTTCCGATAGCAGCACCGGAAGATATGGGTGCACTTTAAAGAACTCACCTACAGAGTTTAGGGAGTCTAAAATAGCGTGTTGATCATCCGTTGTAGAGCTTACTGCGAGCTGATTACTTAAGTTCCTGAGCATACGTTGCGAATTTTCCAGGATGAATATAAAAAAAACAAGCGCAACTTTTAAGATGGCGAAAAATGGTGCATCCGATAGAATGACAATCCTTATGCCGCTAGAGTAATAGCGGACAAAACGAAATTTTTGTGCGATGTAGAGTTTTTTAGCCGATTTATTTTGACTATTAAACCCGATCACAGCTAAAAGATTTCCTTTGAGGACATACTCAAAGTTAAATGAAATCGAGCCTTTTCAAAGGAGAATGAAAACATGGCAACGAAGCAAACAAATTCAAAGTTTATGCAGCCAATGAAGCCGAGCAAAGACCTTGCCGCTGTAGTTGGTGAAGGACCAATGCCACGTACTGAAGTGACAAAAAAACTTTGGGCGTACATCAAGAAAAACGAATTGCAAGACCAAAAAAACAGAAGAAACATCAATGCTGACGAAAAACTCAGCAAGATCTTTGGCGGCAAAAAATCTGTTAACATGTTTGAAATGACAAAGCTCGTCAACAAGCATCTTTCATAATTTCTTTCCTCCCGGGCCCAAATGCGTTTTTGGGCCCACTTACCCTTGATTTTGCCCCCATATTTCTATAAAATGCCTCTATGGCATCAGTGATATTACTCGCAGGCGGCAAAGGGACCCGTTTTAAAAGCCCTACCCCTAAGCAATTCCTCCCCCTTAAAGAAAAAATTATTGCTCTTTACAGCTTTGATCTTTTCAAATCCTCTCCACAAATCGATGAGATTATTGTTGTCTGTGACCTTCCCTACCAACATTTTTTTTCAGGCCCAGCTATTTTTGCACCTCCTGGAGCAACCCGACAGCTTTCCGTTTTTTCAGGGCTTTTAAAAAGTAGATCCGAGATGATCTTGGTCCACGATAGCGCACGCCCCCTTTTCGAAATGCAGTATCTCCCCCCCCTGCTTGAAGCGGCCGAACGAACTGGAGCCGCCGCCTTAGGAACGGCTGTCACCAGTACAATCAAACACGTATCCTCTAACCATATCGTAGAAAAAACACTCGATCGCACCCATCTTTGGGAGATCCAAACGCCACAAGCCATTAAACGGGATCTTTTTTTCAAAGCATTTGAGCATATGCATGCACACAATCTCGAAGCAACCGACGATATTTCTATGATAGAAATGCTCAATCTCCCCTCAGAAATTGTCCCTTGCACCCCTCGAAATCTCAAGATCACAACGCCATTCGATCTCATCTTGGCCGAAACTCTTCTCTCAAAGGATCTATGCGCTACAAATTAATCATCTCCTACGACGGGACAAACTATTCGGGTTGGCAAGTACAAAAAAACGCCCCATCGATCCAATCATTGATCCAAAATGCGCTCCAAACAGTCTTGAGACATCCTCTCAATCTTACAGGCTCAGGGAGAACTGATGCTGGGGTTCATGCAAAAGGACAAACAGCCCACTTTGATACCGACATCCATTTCGAACCTTATCGCTTACGGGGCTCTTTGAATTCGCTTCTCCCTGCAGATATCCGAATTGTGGACATTCTCCCGGTTGCTGCAGACTTTCACGCCCGCTATAGCGCATCTGGCAAAGTATATCACTACCACCTTCACCTCGATCCGATCTCAGACCCCTTCACTAAACTCTACTGCCATCAGGTCTTCGGCTCATTTGATTTAGAAAAACTTAAAAAGGGAGCTGGTTACTTTATTGGCACGCATGATTTCATCTCTTTTGCAAATGTGAAAGATGAGCCACAAAAGGACACCACCCGAACAATTAAGCGACTCGATATCATTGAGCAAAAAGGGGGCGTTCGCCTCGAATTTGAAGGCAATGGTTTCCTTTATAAAATGGTCCGAAATATTACAGGACTCCTACTGGATATCGGAGCTGGCAGAGTGCAAATAGAAGAGATTCCCCAAATTTTTGAAGCGCGCGACAGACGAAAAGCAGGAACGGCCGCTCCTGCGCAAGGCCTCTTTCTCTACGAAGTTAAGTACTAAATGAGACGATTTGAAGGGATCTTTTCAAACGTCTCAAAGTGAGCCGCTGCCCCATCTATTGCCATACTTAAAAGTGGATGATGAGCAGGACAGACCAAGATAGGAAGAGCTGGTGTCTGTTTTAGAGCTTGAAGACCACGTACACTATCTTCAAAGCCAATGATCCGATCGCCCCTTTTCCCATACATAGCAATGGCCTTTAAATAGCACTCTGGATTTGGCTTCGGCTTTTCGTAATCTTCGCGAGTAATCCAGTTTTGCAGAGTTTCTAAAACAGGAATGTGGGCCCGAATGAGCCGTGTATGAATGATCGAAGAGTTTGTGACGACACACCTTCTAATTTTAGCATCCTCTAGCGCCAGTAAGAGTTTGTCTACACCGGGCATCAATTCTACCTTTCCAAAGCTCAATAGTGAGGAAAACTCCTCTTTTTTCTCTGTATAGATACGCTCCCAGTTGGGATCTAAATCTGGAATATTTGCATACAGAGCCTCGCGCCACGCTGTCGAGTTAAAGTGGGCAAGTTCAAAAAAATTGGCAAAACTTAAGTCCAGCGCATGGCCACGCGCAGCTAATACATTTACATAGGCTTGATAGTGAAGATGCTCGGTGTTGACTAAAAGCCCATCGAAGTCAAAGAGAAACAACTGAAAATCGTGAATCCATTTCATAGGCAATATCGTAAATCATTGTATTAAAAATCACAAAATATATAGTGAGGAAATGGATCAAAAAAAGAGCCCTATCAACTATATCTACTTCCTTGGCCTATTTGGATTTTTGATTTTACTCATGACGAGTAGTATTTTCACAAAAGAAAACCTAGGGGGATCTCAGGTTTTCTTTCTCCTCTATGCTGCAGGACAAATCCTTTTAGAAGTGACCCTCTTTATTTTCATAAGCCTTGTGATTCGCAAATACTTGAACACCTTCTGTTACGCCACTTTTATTGGAATCACTTTTTTTGCCCTTCTCATTCACACTTTTGATTTTTTGATGGACCGCATTCTCGATCTTTCTGCTTTTGAGGCTCTAAGAATCTTTGTTTTCGCCGAAAATTTGGAAAATTTCATTTATCTACTCGATGCATCGGGCATCCCACTTTGGGGATGGTTCGTTGTTTTTGGTCTCATTGGATCTGTCCCTTTCATAGGCTATCTTCTTTATAAAGCGACAAACCAAATTTGTCTAAAAAAACCGCTTCATATTCGCCATACCCACTTGTTGCAGGTATTTATTTGCGTACCTGTTGCACTGCTTCTTTGGGATTTTTCTGCCTCAAAGATCGTTCATCCCGATGGATATACAGCGTTCATTCAGTCACTACCTTGGAAATTCACCTTTATGCAGCCCCAAAACGTCATCATCTCTCTTCCTGGATCGATGCGCCCCCCCCAAGATGAAAAAGCCATTGCAAAAGCAATTCAACAAGACCAAACAGTTCTAAACAAAAAGCCCAACATCTATCTTTTTGTGGTTGAAAGCTTAAGAGAAGATGCGATCACCGAAGAGATCGCACCCAATTTACACACATTCAAAAACGAAAACATCCACTTTGATACCGCTTTATCAAACGGCAACGCCACCCATATCTCTTGGTTTTCAATCTTCCACTCTCAATACCCCTATCACTGGGAAAACTTCCAAAAAAATTGGAAGATGGGAAGCCCCGCGCTTGCTTTACTGAAGAAATGGGGGTACCAAATCCATCTTTATAGCTCAGCGCAACTTGGCTACTACGGAATGGAAAGGCTCATGTTTGGCAATGAGTTGCAGCTTCTCGATACGCGCCATACATTCCACCATGCAGCACCGCTAAATGCCGCAGACTCCGATGCACAAACGCTAGTTAAACTGCAAAAAGAGCTCCGAGAAAATTCAGATTACGCACAAGGACAAGTCTTTATTATTTTTTGGGACTGTACCCACTTTGACTATAGCTGGCCAAAGAAATGGGCCCCAAAATTCACCCCATTTGCCCAAGAATCTGCCTACTTTAAAGCGTTCCAGTCAAAAAAAACGATCCAACAGATCAAAAATCGCTACCATAACGCCGTCAACTATATGGACTCTCTTTTTGGCAAATTCTTAAACAATCTTCCCAATAAAGATGAAGCGATTGTCCTTTTCACCGGAGACCATGGAGAGGAGTTTTTTGAGCACGGCCACCTCTTCCATAACTCACATTTGACTAAAGAGCAAACGAACGTTCCCCTTTACCTTAAACTCAATCGATCGATCCCAAAGCAAGCCCTTGCATCGCAAATGGATCTCTTCCCAACCTTGATTGAGCATCTATCAAATCATCCTGCCCCTTTTTTAGAGGGGAATTCACTCATTCAAAAAACAAAAAACCCATTTGTAGTGACAGCGAGATTCAACGCAGGTCAAACCCCTTATGAATTTTCAATCCATAGTGAAAAAAACAAATTGATTGCCCAATTTATGAATCGAAAAAGCATTACAGAGTCCACAGAGCTTCAAATCCGCTCGCTAAGGACACTCAATGACGAGTTTATTTCAGAGTTTGAAGATTCTGCTGATGCATGGGTCCAAAAAGAATTTGGACCCGCCTTAAATGACCTATTTCCACAAAGAAATCCCAACTAAATAAATTGACGCTTTGGTGCTATAGAGGCTGTCACCGCAAAGTGATCAGTCAAAAGCTGGTTTCCTCGACGAACCGGTTTAACTTGCAGACTTGTTATCTTAAATCCTGTTGCTTTGTGAAAAAGTAGTCCATCGATCTTCTCATCGCAATCAGTACATGCAGCCCCACCCGGTTTTCTACTTTTACCTCGTAGGATGTGCTTTCCTTCATCACTACAAGTTGTTCTTCCTTCAAGTGCATTCCCAATCGTTTCTAAAAATCCTGACTCGATTCTACAAACTGAAGATGTATCGAAATTAAGATCTCCAAACGCCGCCGCATTCCTATGAGGGTTATTTATAAGAGGGATAACATGATTTTTTAGCTGTCGGTTTCGTGCCGCTTGGTTATTTTCACCTTCTCCATAATTTAAGTGCACATTCACAAGTCTTAAGTCTGCTTCATTAACACGCACCGTAAAGGTTAGGGCGCCTTGATTTGATCCCTTCGCAAGACCTGCTCTATCTTCACTCGGATATGGGACAAAATCGATCTCTCTTAACGGGATCTTCGAGGCCACAAAAAGCCCTGAATTGTTTCTAATTGGATCATTTGATCCTAAATCTCTTAAGAAATAGTGAAATCCTTTTTCTTTTAAGGATTGAATCATCTCAGTTTGGGCACCTAAATCCTCAAATTCTTGCCCCAAAAATACATCTGGGTTTTTACCTGCAATTACCCTTGCTAACGCCTCAACGCGGCTTGCACAATCTGCGATTGGTTTAGTATGAACCTCTACCCCACCTGTTAAAGGAGACCAGGGGTGTTGCAAACAGGCATTTAAGGACATCACATCGATAAACTTTCCCCTCGGTTTTTCTTTCCCGTTTCCTTCTTCAACGAGCTCAAATCTCCCAGAACCCATGCAAGCGGACAAACAATATAAAGTTGTTGCAGGGATCAGCATAAGGGCCGCGAGTGGAATAGAAAAAAGGGCAGATACCGCACACTTGACCCGCTCAACAACTTCTGCCCAATAGGCTTCTTTCCGATGGGGCATAGCACGAGTATAGCGCTCGACGGCTCGAACAGACTCTCGGGCAAAGGAATTTGCCTTATGGGCACTTAGACTTAAAAATCTCTGGGCGGGGTTTACAAAAAGGTGTCTATTTTCTTGAGGAGATGGAATGTATTGAGGGAATTGAGCTGACATAGAGTTTCCTTGGGTCCATTTTTAAAAATTTTGGAAAGATTAATCCAAGATTTTTTTAATAACAAGTGACAAGAAGGAAAACCTCCTTACTTTTGCACTTGAAGCTGCTGAAGTAGTTCAGCAATCTGATCGAGGCCAACTTTCCGATCCAGTTCTTGTCCAGATGGATCAAGCAAGACAACTGTCGGCATTGCCCTCACATTGTAGCTACCACTTAGATCAGCGAATGTATCGACATTTACTTTAAGAAATTTAACTTTCCCTGCAAGCACACCCGCAGATGTATCGATCATTGGAGAAACACGTTTACAAGGACCGCACCATGTAGCATAAAAGTCGACAAACACGGGGATATCGCTATTTGCAAGCTCGTTTTGAAACTGCTCTAATGAAACGATCTCAATCACTTCATGAGCCACATCTTTAGTTTGGACCTTTTTCACAACCGTTTGTTTAGCTAGATGATTGACTCTGTCTGAAAGGTACTGTTGAGCCTGCAATGCTGCTTTTGCTCCATCGCCTGCAGCAGACACTGCCTGTTTATACACAGGATCGACGATATCACCAATTGCATAGATTCCGCTTAATGAAGTCTGCTGATCCTTTTGAAGGGCAATATAGCCTCTCTCATCGAGCTTGAGTACATTTTCAAAAAGTTTAGTGTTAGGCGTTGAACCAATTGCGAGGAAAACTCCATCAAGATCGACTGTTTTTCCACTAGATGTTGTAACACCTGTTACATTTTGCCCATTGCCCCTTACCTCTTGAACAACGGTATTGTAATGGAAAGTGATATTGCTTTTCTCTTTAAGCGCGCTTAAACGGGTCTCTTCAGAGCCTTTCAATGCACCTTTCCGAACAAATACATGCACTTGCTTTGCAATATTAGAAAGGTAAAGAGCTTCCAAAACAGCCGAGTCTCCGCCGCCCACTACACCAACCACTTTATCTTTATACAAAGAGCCATCACAAATGGCACAATTAGTAACCCCTTTGCCCCAATAAGCCTGCTCGCCAGCAATGCCTAAAAAGTTTGGCTTTGTTCCCATGGCGATGATGAGGCTTTCTGTCTGAATCTCGTGGGTTTTTCCACTGCCATCAAGCGCGCGTGTTGTAATCGTGTAGGGCCTTTGGGAAAAATTAACTGCAATGACCTCTTCGCTTAAAAATCTGGCGCCATTTGCCTCGGCCTGCTCTCTCATTTTATCGGTAAGTTGAGCACCTTGAATCTCAAGAACACCTGGCCAGTTTTGTACGCTATGTGATTGCGTTAAAAGCCCACCTGGAGTTGGCCCTTCGATCACCAAAGGATTCAGCCCCGCTCGCCCTAAATATAGGGCTGATGTGAGAGAACCTACCCCGCCCCCTAAAATAACTACAGGCTCGGGAGGCTTAATTTCTTCTGCATTTAACGACATACCTGGAAGAGCAAAAGCAAACAAAAATGATTTGATAATATTTTTCACATAGCACCAATGTTAAGTTCTTATTAAACACCCATTTATAGTTATTGTCAAGTTTGCTAATCTAAAGAAATATGAACCCAAATCACCCCCATAAAAGAGAAATAAACTATCTATATTTTGGTTTTTTCCTATTTACCCTTAGCCTTTTAAGTATTTTCCATTACAAAGGGCAACCCCTCACCGCAATCCCCCTTTTTTTCCTCCTTTATGCGATCGTTCAGGCTCTGTTGGAGGTGTGTGTTTTTGTACTGATTACTTATATTTTAAGTCGCTGGGCACCCAGATGGTCTCAATTTTTATTTATTAGTGTCTCGTTTGTTTTTTTACTTTTACACTACACAAATTTTACGATGGTCCGTCTGCTGGACACATCTATTTCTTATCTATTTAAATTTTTCTTCTACTCTGGAATAGATCACTTCATCGCAGGATTTCAGGCAATGAATCTAAACTGGAAAATGATCTTCATTAGTTTTGGAACCTTTCTTGCCATCCCACTCGTTGGCCTTGGATTTCATTGGCTAACCTCTTTGGTCATAAAGAAAAAACCCCTCCCTCTCTCTTTGACTCAAATTACCATCGCCATCTCGGTGATTGGATCATCGCTTCTAATTCTCGATATTTTAATCCATCCCCACTTAAGTGGGAAAGAGTACGAAAAGTACACAAAGACACTCCCCCTTGGAACCACTTTTTTATCGCCCAATCCTAAATATATCCATCTTGAAAAACCTCTTGCAAAACACAGAGATGAAAAACAGCTCTTACAGCAATTACCTAAAGCCACATTAGCACATCGTCCTAACATCTATTTCTTTGTCATCGAGACGCTTCGCAAAGACTTTCTATATGCAGCCCCAAACCTTACAAAATTTGGCAAAGACCATATCCAATTTCAAAGCTCATTTGCCAATGCAAACTGCACCCATCTTTCGTGGTTTGCCCTTTTCCACAGCAACCTCCCCTTTTACTGGACTGCTGTAAGAGATGAGTGGACAAAAGGGGCTATTCCCCTTCAAATCTTGAAAAATCTTGGGTACAAAATCCACGTCTACTCATCTGCAGATCTTCGCTATTTTGGAATGGACAAACTCCTCTTTGGGGACAAAAGAGAACTTGCAGACAAAATTGAAGAATATACGTTTGATCGTGAGATTAAGCCCTGTGATAGAGACGCGCTCGCATTCAAATCATTGCAAGAGCAAGATGCAAGTGAAGGGCAGGCCTATCTCATTTTTCTCGACTCGACCCACTCTGAGTATAGTTTTCCCGAAGATTTCCCGCTAAAATATGAGCCCATATCTAAAAATATCGATTATTTAACGATAGGCCCTAATAGTCCTGAACTAGAACGGATCAAAAATCGATACCGCAATTCCATCTCCTACATTGATCAATTAATGGGGACATTTTTCAAGTCTTTAAAAGATAAAAGCCAATTTGACGACGCAATTATTGCCGTTACGGGTGATCATGGAGAAGAATTTTTCGAAGAGGGGGCCCTTTTTCATGGAACCCATTTAAATGATTACCAAACTAGTGTTCCCATCTTCTTTAAATTTCCATCTAAGGACTGGGTAGCGCAAACAGATGAGGCTACCCATATCGATCTATTCCCCTCTATCTTACATTACCTCACCAAACAAAGTGATTTTTCTGCACTATTTGATGGAAAATCGATCTTCAGCTTAAAAAATCACCCCTATAGAGTTGCTGTCTTGCAAAATGGCCCAGACGCCCCAACCGAATTTACAGTGACTCAATCAGACCTCACCCTTCGCTCTCGGCTAACAGGTCCTCAAAGGCTCGAAATAATTGAGATGCAAGGAGCTTTACAGCCAAACACGCTCTCCCCTTTGCTCGAAAAGTTTTAAAGGCAAAAGCTATTTGATCGCTCGCCAAAGGAGATCTTTGGCAAAAAGTCGGGCTACTGAATTCGGCGTGCTTTTTGTCACACTTATCATGGGGAGGTATTTCCCCTCTAGAGGAATGATTTCCACTTCAGAAAAGTATTTCTCCAAGGTATTTTTCAATTTAGCGTAAGAAAATTGCCGAACATGCGTTGGATCGTTTTCATATTCATTGCCAAACAGAAATTTTAAGCGGTTTCTCATCCGAAATGCATTAGGAACTGACCCCATATAGGTTCCACCGGGTTTTAAGGTCCTTGCAACCTTTTCTAAAAAAAGCTCTAGGGCAAAAAGATGTTCTACAATTTCACAAGAGACGATTGCATCAAAAGACTGTTCATCCCAGAGCCATTCCGTATTTAAATCAACCCATTGCGTTTCAATATTTAATCTCTTTCGGCAAAGCTGCAGAGCCTTTTGGTCGATATCGACACCAACAACCTGATTTCCTTCCCTATAGGCTTGAGTGAGCATCCCATCTCTACACCCTAAATCGAGAACTTTCTTCCCAGTACCAATCCACCTTTTTAAAAAAGGGGCTCTAGCACCGCCGCAAAAAAGATAGCCATATCTGGCGCCTTTTTCATGATGGGCTCTATAAATTTCTTCAAGCTGCTGTTTTTGCATGAAAAAAAGGATATATTTTTCAGAGGAAAAAAAGAAGCGCAGTCTTTAAAGAACTGCGCATCGCGAAGTCAAGAAAACCTTAACAAAATTCTGGAGGGAGAGGAATTGATGACAATTTGCGGAAATGTGTCACAATTGCTTGAGGAACTCGAGAGTTCATCTTGATAAAGTCGCTCAAGAATGGCTCTGCCCAAGCTCTCATCTCACCATATGTTGCTTTGTCCTCTTGCCCTAAAGACTTCAACTTCACGCCGAATTCTTTTAAGAGCAAAATTCCATCTTGCAACGGTTCAATATCATTTGTGTAAACAGCAGAAATATAGCCTTGCAAAACATCGTTAGAGTTGTGCAATTTCGCATTTTCGCGAACTAAACGGCTGCTTTCTGTCTCTTTCTCTTTTCTTGCATTTTCATACTTGTTGCCTGTTGCGAGATACTCAGCAGAAAGATTTTTGATCTCACCGTTGCAAAGCTCTTCAACACAATGACTTTTTTCGCTGATGGGAGAACCATCTGCATTTTTTAAGCCATATTTCTTGATGAGCCACGCCCAATCTTGTGTGCGCGCTGCAACTTCTGCATGAGAATAGTCGATCTCTACTTCTTCAGAACGTCCTAACCAGTAGTCACGATTCTTTTTGTCATAGAGAGCATCTGTAGTGTTTTGCTTAATTTTATGCTCATTTTGTTTAACAAGAGCTCTATTTTTCTCAATTCGGTCTTCCCAAAAAGTGATCCGTTTTTGATGCTTTTGAATTGCTCCCACTTCATCTTCGATTAAAACGCCGACTTCATAGAGCAATTTTTCTACAACATTGATCGAACCAATAAGGCGATCCGAATTCAATGGCAAAAATGCATGCGGGTCAACTTGGTTGGCTTGAGGAACTTCCCCAAGGAAGTAGCTTTGGCTGTCGATTGATTCATCGACACGATTCAGGTTTTGTGTAGAGGGCTCAACCATTTCTGACTTTCTCCCATCCTGCCCTGGAAGAACAGCCATAGGATCATGCCCTTGGTTGGTCTCAATTTCTTGGTTTTCAGACATTGTTTTCTCCTTTCTTCGCCTGGCGAGCGGGTAGATAGTTACGCTCTTACACTTATTCTATCAAATAAAGTTTTAATTACAACTTTATTCAAGAATACAGTAATTAACGTTATTATCTTTAGAATCTTAGTTTAAATTAAATTAGGAATCCTATTTCTCTGCTGATTTACATTTGCAGAGATGGGACATAGGGGCGCAAGAGCAAGAGCAAACAGAGCAACACACACAAACCACGGAGCGCCAAGGCAATAGGAAAAAATCATCCCCAATGCAAAGAGGGTAGAAAGGGCGATTAGAGTCCATTTCTTGGTTAAAGGCGGGTCCAAATACGAAAATACTGACTTAGGACCAGAAGGACTAATTAAAGGCACATTACTCATGAGAATAATTATACTAAAAACAAACAAACTATTCTACATAGATAATATTTTAATTATAAGGAGGACCGCAGTCAGTATGCCCCTTTGGGGAATACCATAATCAGAGCGGTTTTAAAAATTAACTTACAATCGAGCCAAAACGAGCGGTTATTGACATAGTACTCTTCGAGTTCGAGCCGTTTTTCTAAAGAAAGGCCATTGCGGCCCAGAATAATCCAAAGGGTTGTCAGGCCAGGCCTTACCGACAAGACTGTATCTGCTTTGTCTTTAAGATAGTGCATAACTTCGTGCTGGGTCAAAGGGCGCGGTCCTACCACACTCATATCCCCTTTCAACACATTCCAGATTTGAGGGAGCTCATCTAAAGAGGTCTTCCGTAAAAATTTGCCAATTGGGGTGATGCGAGGATCTACCTTTAACTTATAAAAGGTTTTCCACTCTTTCTTCAACTGAGGATTAGAGGCTAAAAGGGGCAATAACTTGGCGTCTGCATTTTGGTACATCGTCCTAAACTTCAGACAGCCAAATTGTTTCCCATTACAACCTACGCGCTGATGTGAATAGAAAATGGGGCCTGGCGAAGAGAGCTTTACAGCAATCATACAAATTACAAAAAAGGGGGCGAAGAGAGTCAAAAAGACAAGGCTCAAAAAAATATCAAAAATCCGTTTTCCCATATCAATCCATTTTTATCCTCAAAGCATAGCGAAAAGACCCACTCTTTAGCAATAGATCTCAGGGGCTACACTGGATTTTGGGATTGATATAGAGTCGGTCATGCCCGTTTAAGACCATCAAAGCATGAAAAGGGATGTGCTCACATACCCAAGGCAAAGTGGTATTTTTTGTACATGAAAACCAAGCAAGCCGCCCCCCTTTAAGCCGAACTCCCAAAGGATCTGGATACTCTTCCCTTTTTTGAACAATCGAGCCGTCTAATTCAACAATCTTTTCATTCAAAAGGAGCTCATCATACTTGTCCAAAAAGATCACACCCTTTTTATCCCGTGCCTTTTCAAGCCACCGAGCCGTTACTTTTTCCAAATCATTTGTCACAACGCCTGAATATCTACAACCCTTTATGGCATCGCGCTTATAGATCCCAATCCCACCAAATGCGGAATAGACTTTTTTCCAAGGATCCTCCTTTTGCAAGACAAATTCGTTTCGAATCTGATCTAGCTGATCCCAGTAGTGAAGTCCTACAAGTTCAAAGCCAACAGGCCACTCTTCTGTCCTCAAAGCGAATAGATCATAGGCCCCATAGGCAAAAACTGCATCCCACTCTTTTTCTGGATGAGTGATACTCTCAACAATATGTTCAACATCCCAAGGCTCTAAGAAGTCGAGATCGGCCCAAATCACATACTTATAATCGTCGAACTTTTTACTCATTGCTTTGTCTAAAACAATATTTCTGGCCCTTGCAATGAGCTCTGTCCGATTGACAATTCCCATCGATAGTTGCTTGGCCATCTTTTTCTTAGACACATATTCTGAAATGAAAATGACTCTACGATCTTTCTTTGCCCACTTCTTAAACTTTTCCTTAGTCTTGTCAGATGAATTATTCTCGTAAATGATCACTCTGTAATCAGAAAAATTCGAGCCAAGCTTGCCGATCGATTCAATCGTATTGGGAATGGCTTTTTCAATATTTCTCGCAATGCCGCAAATCAGCACCTTTTCATCAATGACAGCCGCATGCATCACACAAAAAAACAAACTAAAAAAAATAGATAAGCGCAGAAAAAACATGGGTCTCACCAAAACCTATCTCATGGGCAAGTGCAAATTAAAAAGATCTTATCTTTATTAATCTTTTTTAAAAACAAAGAGAGTATGGAAAAACCAAGGGGTATTTGGGCTTGTACAGCGTCTGAGGGATCTTGAATCCTCTACATGAAGCTCAAATCCACGGCTCTCCATTTTATCGATGACGTATTGCGCATCTTGCTCGTTGACATGGCCCAGCCCCCCTTGACCCTTTCTTGCCCAGCTTAGGACTAAAGTTCCATTCTCTTTAACCTTGGAAGCTAAATTGTTCAAAAATGTTTCCGTATAGAGCGTTGGGATATGCTCTGCCACCTCAAAACTGGTAACTAGATCATATGTACCACTTTTAAGATCCTGAGCATGCGCAAAGCAGTTTGGTTCATGTAACTCAACAACATCAAAGTTTTTTCCAAGATCTTTTGTTGTTGGGTTTCCATCGCAACCATAGACGCCATTCAATCCACGGTTATGAGCGTTTTTGACATAAAAACCATTTCCGCAGCCAACATCGAGCCAAGTGCCATCTTTCCCACTTCGTTTGACGAAACAATCAATCAAAGTCTTTGAAAGGTTATGATCATTGAAATGGCCCCAGTTTCGATCTAACCAAGAAACTTTGGGCTCCCAAGAACCATCTTTTTTAACATTGACCAAAAGAAGCGACGCAACATGCTCTAGGCCCAACTGAAGTGGAGCGGGAAGGTAGCTCAAGTAATTGATTGGACCGAACAAGGCAATTGAGGGCAAAATAACGACAGCTCCGATTGTAGCAACTGCTGGAAGCGCCGCTGAGTAAAGAGCAGCTGTTGCCGCAATCGCAGCCGTAGCAACTACGTTCGTAATGACAACGTTTAGACCTTGATTGCCATATCGCAAGTCTAAAACCCGCTCAGACCAGCTTTCAGGAGCCCTTTCTAATAAACTAACTACATTATTTTGATTACCACCTGCTATCGCTGCCATAGTGCCCTCCTCAATAAATTTGGTAAATACGTTGTCTTTAAAAATTGGGAGCCATCTTGTTCCAAGCTTAATATTTTTGCAAGGCCTTTATAACAGCTCTTTAAACTAAAGAGGCCAACTAGAGTTCGAGGCAGCTGAACTTTTCTCTCTCCTACGAAACAACACAGCAACAACCTCTTGCTGGTTCAACAGATTTACTATACTCAACTATTGCTCTATGCAGCCGATGATTTTTCATTCTTTGAGCAATGAGGGCAAGATTGCACCAATCTTCCGAAGTGAGGCTTTTAGAAATGTGTATATTCACACCCGATTTTAACACCTTCTTCCCCCGATTCATCGCATTAAACACTTCCAAAAACGTGGCTAAACCATCCATTTTTTGCTTAACTGAAATTGTAGGGGGATCATCGTGCCGGGCCAGTTCAACGGCCGCCAATCGAATCTCATCTTCCAGTTCAAATACACTGACGCTTTTTTCTTTAATTACTCTCTGAAGATCTACATCTTTGCAACCAAACAGAAAGAAAGGATATAAGGGATCTTTGCGCAATCGGTTCAGTGGACTATCACACCCGATTTTTTTGTAGTGCGCCCGATAGTCTTTAATGAGTTGATTTGTAAACTCAGCTAATTTTTCTCCTTGGTCTTCGCACACCCCAGCTGCCCTCGATGTTACCGCCACCGCATTCTTCCTCAACGAAAAGGCATACGCTTCCAAAAGAACATCGCACTGCTCTCTTCGATTTTGAGCCAATTCACTAGCTATTTTCTTAATTAAGTCGGTTAACTGATTCAACACTGAATTTTCTAAATAGTCTGGTAATCCAGAAGACTTCCGAGAGTTTATCTTAGGAAGATTCAAAACTGACATACCTACCTCCCTTTTTTTGGGAGCCCAAAGTGCCAAATAATTTTTTTAATAACAAACAAAAAAAGAGTAAAACTCTTGTTATCTACCTCATAACCAGTTTGTTTATATCTACGCCGGCTCTTCTAAAAAATAATATATAAAACAAAAAATTTCACACTTCAACAAAACAAAACAATGTGAGATTATTATAGATAATAACAAGAAGAACGCATATGTATATTGACAAGCAAAATATCATCAAAAAAGATGTTTCCCCCTTCATTCACTCGAGACAATACACTTTAATAGAAGAAAAAATCATTTCTAAAGAAGCCCGAACGTCTACAAGAGCATCTGTAAGAAGGATGAAAGCAGAATCTCAACCCGCCCAGTTAAGGATTGAAAATCAACTTAAGCTTGAAGAACTCCTCCCTCAAAGGGTGGAGATTCTCCGCTCCGGAGATGGGCGGCAAGTCCCTTGCCGCAACCTGCCAGATAGCTCGCTTAACTCGGCCCTAAAGGACCGAGATTACGCCGAGCTGCCCGTTCAAGAAGATCTCCCCTTGAACAGGGAAAATGCAATCGGGCGTTTAGAGTGGATTGAACAAATGATTCCACAAGGCTCAGGTAAAGATGCCTATTTACAAGCGCTTCAATATCGCTATGAACAGTTAGCTCTAAATGCTTACCTTGGCAATACAGCAGAAGTAGTTGCTTGTTTGCGTGAACTTAATAAGCTTGCTTTTCCCCAATCTGCTGATAACAGCAACGAATCGTATGATGAAGATGACTTTCTTATTGAGGGTGAATTTGGACGTGCATTATTCAGTTGGGCAGTAGATGGCAACACTGATGAGCTGGTGGAGTTTGCAACGTTCCCCAATGCGCTAGCCCTTTTATTATTAAAAATAAAAGGTCTCCCACTTCCAGAGTCGGATGATGACTCTATCATGTATAACCCCTTCCCTCATTGCAAAGAATTCAACGAATGCTTAGAGCCGATCTATTCACACAAATATGAACAGGCCATTCAAATCCTGGACGAGCAGCTTAAAAACCCAGAAATTTACGAATTGAATCGAGAGATCTGCTTGCAAGCGCGAGGCTATTGTAGAGCAATGGCAGGCGATTATGAGGGGGCGCTTCAAGACTTTAATCAATTGATAGATTTGGGTGCCGGTTATAATCGCTATGATCTCCCTCGAATCGTAGGGCTCATCCACTTCATGAATAACGATCTAGAAAAAGCGAGATCTGCCCTCACCCCCGGGTGTCGTGATGGGATCACAATCGACGAATATTTGTCAGAGTTTTACCATGATCCGAATAGCTTGTACGACTGTGCAATCGCAAAAATCATAGGTCTTATTAACCCGACATACAAATAGATGACAACTGGCTTGGCGGCGGCCTTATCAAATCAATCTTCCTCGTCGCCCTTGCCTTTTGGCAATGGTGCTCCTCGGTCAGAGGAGGGGCTTCGCCCCATCGATTTGATTTTGCCTCGCCTGACCCATTTGTCACCTATTTGTATATCGGGTTAATAACTAAGAAATTGCCGGCGCTCGCAATATGCTGTATATTTTTTTAAAACCATTTTTTTTCATAGACAATCTACATTCTTCTTGTAGTTTACGTTACGTCATCTTTTACCATATGGGCATATGAAATTAAAAACGACCCAAGAGCTTGCAAAACTATCCGGAGTAAGTGTCAGAACGCTTCGGTATTATGATGAGATTGACCTCCTACGTCCCAAAGCAAGAATGGCAAATGGCCGTTCATTGTATGGGATTAAGGAAGTCCTCTACTTAAGTCAAATTATTACGCTCAAGGAGTTCGGATTTAATTTACATAAAATTAAATCAATCATTCACGACAAACCCACTTACAAGCTGAGCAAATTAATTGCGCAGAAAAAAATTCTAAACAAAGAACTTGTTCGGTTAAGGACTAGCCTTGAAATGATTGAATCAATGATCCACTTTTACCAGGAGAAACCGATGTTAGAGATGACACCAGAACAAGTAGAAACATATTTTGAGCAAATAAAAAACAAAAAGGAATACGTGAAGTATTTCGATGAAGCCTTCATGGAAGAAAAGGCTAAACAATTTGAAAAGCAATTTAGGCTCAAAGTAGGAGATGAGTACTATGAATACTTTATACAAATGAGTAAAAACCAAAACGTTTTAACAGCTCAAGACTATGGGCGCAGATACGGAGAGTTTTTAAATAAATTAAATCAAGTCATTGAGCAAAAATTAAGCCCAGAATCACCTGAGGTACAAACTCTGATCCGAGAGCAGTGGGAGATTTTACATACAGTCTATCCAGATACCTGCTCGCAGAAGATCTATTTTGCAATTCGGGATCAGCTTTGTAACTTCCAAACAGAAAATAAGCAGGCTGAAGCGCTGGGTGACTTTCTTTATGAGGCAATGACGAACTTTGGTCAATGCCACTTTAATTAGAAAAAAAACACAGGAAATTGGTTGCAGGCGGCCCTCAACGGGTCGCCTCGTCCTAATAACGACTGAATCAAAAGGCCGTTATTTCGCCGCAAAAAAAGCTCCCTCGTAGGGAGCTTTACTTTTGCCGAAGGCCGGACTTAAGGGACTCCCGCCGCCTTATATGTAGCCAAACTCTTTTAAAACTTCTTTGGCCATCTCCATAATCCGCTCCCATTCGGGCGTGTCTATGAACTCTTCCGGGATGTCATGTTCATCAGCAAAAATTCTAAACTCAGCGTGGAATTTTTTTAGAATTCGATACTGATTTTGTGAAAGTCCATAATTTCGATAGTTTTCTAAAATAGGTTCACTATCACCGAAAAAATCGTTCACTGCTTCATCAAAATCATGGCATTCAGGACCAGCTCCCTCTATCCATATCCTTTTTTGATATTCTTTATTAGAAATGCGATAAATGTTTTGTAAAAATCCTTCAACTACTTGTTTTCTATTAATTTCCATCTATATGACCCCTATAAGTAAACTCTTCAACTGGTATATGTGCTTCTGGAGCATCGGGAGAAATACATTTACCCGCCTTGTCTAGAGCCCCTCTATCTATTTTCTGAATTACATAAGGCTTTTGCTGGCAAGAGTTCGGACTATGAGGTTTTCCTGGCATAACCCTCACAGACAAGTGCGTATTTGTCGGATGGACATATTCCATACCAGCTCCTTTTCCTGTAATTCTTACTATGTAATCTTCCGGGATGCCTTTTGGTCTTGGAAAAGTTGGAATACCTGCTCCGTGAATGAGTTCTCTCACCCTATTTTCTGGCATCGATCTTTTAACATAGGGTCTCAAAATGCCTCGAGCTTTTTTGTGAATAGCAACAGATTCTTGCATCGATGCACTCAGTAGTTCGTGACTGCTAGCAATTGTTCCTTCTAGTACACCCGCCTGTTTTAACTCTCCCATTTTACTCGCGGTCAATGCCAATTCTTCCCCAAGAAAAGTCGTTTCTTGCGCAGCTATAACGGCCTCTTCAATTTTTACAGCACTTTTTAGGCCTGACAATGACTCAAGGAGAAGGGCTTGATCAGCAGCGCGCAATTTTTTGTAAGCTGCACTCACTTCAGCCCCGCACTTCAGCCCCTTACTTGCTGCTTTGGCAAGAGAAACGGGTATCAGAAGATCCGCTCCATATTTCCCGAACGCATATCCAGCAAGCTCCCCTCGTTTTTCAGAAGAAAGAGATTCCCATTCGGCAATTAGGTGGTGAATTTCTGGAGCTATAGCCTCTGCTAGTTGTTCCCATTCATTTGTAATAGCAAGTTTGCTCAGTAACGTTAAGGATTCCCACATCAAACTGGCTGTATGAATGGGGTGCTGAGCTAAATCTGAGAGTAATAAATAAAGACCTCTCCCAGATTCGCAACATCCAGGGATAAGATTTTGAGCAAAGGCGAGACTGAAAGCCTGAACAGAAAAAGGATCTACAGATTCAGCGCGCGCTGAGTAAGCAAGATAATCCTCCATTGAACTGCCATACTCTCCTAACTCAAAATAGGCTGTTGCTCTTTCTAGGTAGCTCTCCTTAAGATCTAGATTTTTAACAATAGCTTCTGTCAAAGATATGACAGCATCTGCATATAAGGCACTCTCCAACTCCAATTGTCCTTTGAGAAGGTGCATTTTCCCCAATATCTCACGAGGGAACTGTTCTGATTCACCAATTTCAATGAGTTGTCGGATATGATCAATTCCTTCTTCCAAATTTCCCGCTAAAAGAGATTCGACAGCAGAAGAAAAAGCAATTCCTTCGGGTTGGTGGTGCTCTAAGCAGTAGACAAAAATATTTTGAAAGAGCGCGTCCATCTCTGCAATTGCTGATTCTACGCGATTTTTTGCTTGCTTGTACTTTTCACGATCAAAACTGGCAACTTTCCTGTAGCCATAATCTTCGAGATAATTTAATCGGAAATGAATCCATTCCCATCCTGCATCTAATGAATGATTTTGAAAGCCTCTCCAATGATCTTTAAACTCAACACTTCCTCCAGGAAGAATCCGATAAATGGTATATCCTTGAGTAATCCCCTTTTCTAGCTTAGAAACCAGACTTGTTTCAAATTTTTGGAGCTTTTTAGGAACGGTATCGTAATAAAAGAAAACGTCTTCTCGCAACGCATGCGCTACTTCGAGAAAAGTGGGATAAGAATTCATCCATACTTCTCTATAACTAACGAAATCTTTATCAGATGGCCATACACCATTCGTCGCTTTCCAATCCCATCTCTCGTAGTCTCCACTATCACTACATCGGACAGGAGAAGTCGGAAATCCCGCATCCCCTGTTGTATCAAACGCCCAGACATGGCGGAATATCTCATCAGTAGTATCTTCAAGAATCGACCAGATATCTTCCATATCTGGATCATCAACTGTCCCACACCCCTCGGTGCATTCTATGGTCATTCCAGCATATGTGATGAGCTCCTTTGGATAAGTAAACTCCTCCCACCCTTCACAGAAGGAAAATAGCAATATGTAAGTTAAAAAAAAGCGCATATAACCTTTCTTTGAACAAGACATCGTAATGCAAGAGAAGAAAAAACGACAAACAGATTAAAAAAGTGGTGATGTTCCGAGCGACCTAAAGGTCTCGGTTCTCGTCCTAAAAATGCCGGATTCAACCGGCATTTTTTCTCCGGACAAAAAAAAAGCTCCCTACGAGGGAGCTTTACTTTTGCCGGCGACCGGACTCCGGGACACGCCCGCCGATTCGGATTCTGCCGAGGCGACAGAAATCCTCATTTCTCGTCCTCGAAAAGCCAAATCGTTGGCTTTTCGTCGCCGGACAAAAAAAAGCTCCCTTGTAGGGAGCTTTGCTTTTGCCGGCGACCGGACTCGAACCAGCACCTTATTGCTAAGAGTAGATTTTGAGTCTACCGCGTCTACCAATTTCGCCACGCCGGCATAGATTTAGGCCACTTATTCTAAATGAAATGGCAATTTCCTGAAAGAAAGTTATATCAACCCTTTAATGTGGGTACCCCTTATTCGCTTTTGCCCACGTATAGATCACTCTCTCTTTCGTATCTCGGTCATATCTCACTTGGATTGATAGGTAAGGGTGAGGATGCCGATTATCCAAATCCCTCCCCTCATCTTTTTGGAATAATTTGATAAATATCTCTTTATTCATCCAGGGCTGAACGGCAAGGTCTGTATTCGTATATCGCTTAAACTCTTGGCTCTCTTTCTGGTTTTTATAGATCGGGCTTTCATGAAAATATTGCATGAGAAGACCCACGATTTCTTGAGGCCTTTCTTCCATTCCCTGCACGTAAAAGTCCACCTCTGCACCAATTTGATGCTTAGAAACCCGGTTGTCTTTTGATGGATCCGCGTACGTATTATGAATGGGACAGCGATGACCACACGTAATTACAACCCGCTTCCCTGTTTTTTTTTGGATGTAGTTAAGTAAATCAACGAGAATCGGGTAGACATTTTCTTTGCCCCGGATAATCGGCAGTCCATGGCGGCTACACCCTTCACAGTCCGCAATAGGGGTTGGTTTTGATGGATCGAGAGTATCGATGATGGGCGGATTGAGAGAACTCCCCTTACATCGAAAAAAATCTTTTGTGATCCGAGGAAGGTTCGTTTCTGACTCCCATGGATAAGGGGTTCGAGGTGTAAGTACAGGCGTTTCTATAGAGTAGAGATGGTCGTTTTGACTCCGATAGATCGGCTCACCTTTACAGTTCAATTTTCGGATCTTTTCCCGCTCCGATTGCTCCATTCCAGAGCACCCTAGAAGAAGAAGGAGTGAGAATAATTGGAATTTTCGTATAGTCCGGCTTAAGGGCCGTCTGCAAGCTAGCGCTCCGCCGAACGTAAAAGTTCTTTTCGGTAAGCGCATGCTTTTTGTTAATAGACTGTCAATTAAGGAATTAAACATGTCGGATCAAATTCTCCAGCAGCTGCAAGAATCGGCGAACTTGGCTCTACAAAGCCAAACGGTCCAAGAAGGGGTGCAACATCTATCGCGCGCATTTGCCCTTTTCTCCGAGGAAGCAGTCCGCCTAAAAGGCGCTTATGCTAAATTACAAGAGCGTTTTCAGACTGTCAACCAAGAACTTGCAATCAAAGCAGCAAATTTAAGCCGATTGACCCATTATCTCAACAACATTTTAAAAAATATTTCCGATGCCATTATTTTCATCGACCTTGAAGGGACCGTCACAATCTTCAACGACTCTGCGCAAAAGCTCCTCAAAATCAAAGGTGAAGAGATCCTTTTTAAAAAATTTTGGACCCTCTTTGCTGATGATCTATTTGGATTTTCTATGCGAGAAGCTCTTAAATTTGGGATCTCTCACAAACTCCTTTATCAAAAAGAGATGGAAATCTCGACAACATTTGTCTACGAAGGCCCCAAGCTATATCACGGGATGATCTTGGTTTTAAGAGACATCAGTGAAAAACAAAAGCTTCAACTGATTGCCAATCGCAATGACCGGATGAAAGAGCTCGGTGAAATTGCGGCAACAGTTGCCCACGAAATCCGCAACCCTTTGGGGGGAATTAGAGGTTATGCCTCCCTTTTGTATCGCGACCTGAAAGAGCAGCAAAATTTACAGGAAATGGCGGGCTTTATCATTGAAGGGACAAAATCTTTAGAGAAAGTAGTCAGCGCCGTGCTCCACTATTCAAAACCTTTAGAGATTCAACCACAAACACTTGATATAGGGAACTATCTAAAGAAGATTGGAAAATTTGTGAAGGTAGACGCAGCCTTCCCAACAAATGTAAAGCTAGCGTTGCACATCCCCGACTCCCCACTTTTAGCCCCCTTTGATCCCGAAGCATTAAAGTCCGCACTGTTGAATCTGATCTTCAATGCATTTCAGGCCATGCCGTTAGGTGGAACTTTAACAATATCTCTTTTAAAAGTAGAGACTAGCTGTCAGATCAGCATCTCAGACACGGGAGTGGGAATTGATGAAGAACAAATCCAAAATCTTTTCTCTCCTTTTTACACGACCAAGAAAAAAGGCAACGGACTCGGTCTTGTAGAGACACAAAAAATTATTCAAGCCCACTTTGGCTCCATTGATGTTCGCTCACAGCCTCGTGTTGGCACCACATTTACAATAACGATCCCGCTAAAAAGGTAATCTATGATTGAAAAAGTACTTGTTGTCGACGATGAGCCCCTCATGCTCCGCTTTGTCTCTGATGTATTGAAAAGGCAAGGAAAAGAAGTCATTTCGGCTACAAATGGCGCTGATGCGATCCGCCTTTTGCAACAGGAGATGTTTGATCTCATTATTACTGACATGAAAATGCCACAAAAAAATGGTCTTGATGTTCTAAAAGCTGCAAAAGAGCTCTATCCATCTATTCAAGTCATTTTAGCAACCGCTCATGGAACCATTGAATCCGCAGTTGATGCGATGAAAATGGGGGCATTTAACTACTTAATCAAACCTTTTTCCCCTGAAGCACTTGAATCAATCATCGAAAAGGCCGAAGAGGTTATGCGCCTTGTCAAAGAAAACACCTTTTACAAAGAAGATGCAAAACGGCCCCTATTGGTCGCTAAAAGCGCTGCGATGCAAAAGATCTTGCAAGACATTGAAAAAATTGCAAAAGCTCAAGCTAGCGTCTTTATTACTGGTGAGTCAGGAACAGGCAAAGAGGTGATCGCTGGCGCAATCCATGAGCTCTCTTCAAGATCACAGCACCCCTTTGTCAAAGTCAATTGTGCAGCTATTGCTGAAACGCTCCTTGAGTCCGAATTTTTCGGCCATGAAAAAGGGTCTTTTACTGGAGCACATGTGAGAAAAATCGGCAGGTTTGAACTCGCAGATAGAGGAACGCTTTTACTCGATGAAGTCACTGAAATCCCCCTTGTATTACAGCCTAAACTCCTCAGAGCCATTCAAGAACAAGAGTTTGAAAGAGTTGGCGGCACAAGAGCGATCAAGGTAAATTTACGTTTTTTGGCCACATCGAACAGAAACATGCAAGAGGCCATTGAGACAAAAGTATTTCGAGAGGATCTTTTCTACCGTCTTAACGTTGTGCCCATTCACATCCCTCCTCTCAGAGAAAGAGGAGAAGATATTTTGCCACTGGCCAACTTTTTCTTAGAGAAATTTTGTAGAGAAAATCACAAAGGGGGAAAAAAATTAACGGATAAGGCCATTCAAAAGCTCCTCGACTATCCATGGCCCGGCAATGTACGCGAGCTTGCCAACATCATTGAAAGAACTGTTGTTCTCGACTTTGATGAGGAAATTGATGCAGAACACCTCTATCTAGATTCTTCAGTAAGAGCCCCTAAACAGCAAAAAGCTGGGATCACGCTTCATGAGATTGAAAAAGAACACATCTTACAAATTCTAGAGGCAAACCATCAAAACAGGACGAAAACAGCCTCCATGTTAGGAATTAGCGTACGGACGCTGCGCAATAAGCTTCAAGAGTATGGAAATTAATTCTTCTTAAAAAGGACTTTTAAACCGAGCTCAGAGCACCTTTGCTCAAATTGAATTTTCTCAATCTCGGAAACAGAAGGGTCGATAAACGTAAATTTACCGTAGGCAGATGGCTGTTGAACTAATTGTTGCAAATACAGGTTAAACACGTCTTCTTCATCATCATCTATCAATTTCTGAAGCCTTTCATTTTGTTCTTTCTCTATCTCTTTACTTAATTTAAAACCTTCGTCTTCATCACTTTCGTAATCATTAGGAATAATGGGTTTGAAAATTTCATCGAGACTTTGACTTTCTTTTGTAAAAAGATTGCTCACGGTTTTGCCGAAAGACTTGAGTAATGCCCAAGGATCAAACTTCTGTATCGTTGCTGAGTGAGGAAACAAATAGTTTCTAGTGGCATCTTTCACTAGTTCAAGTCTTGGCCATTGATCAAATTGACTCTTTGTCATTGAAATAATGGAGAGCAGATCTCTGTCGTTAAAAAAATAATCTCGATCCTCTTGAAACTCTTGGAGTTGTTTTTTTATCTCTTCGTGCATAAGCCCAATCATCTCTTCTGATAATTTAATTGCAGCTTCAACATCTTCTTGGTTAGTGAACTTGGCAATCTTCTCATTGAGTTCCTGATTACCCTGATAGTCAATTTTAATTTTTTTATACTCCAGATAAAGGCGCAATTTTGGCAAATCTTCTTCCTTAATCTTCCACATGATGGGGGTTAAATAAAAAACCTCCTCACGAAACTCTTCATCAATCTTACTCCCAGCAAAGTCTCGAAATGAATATGTCCCTTCTAACGTTTCCCTCAATTCTAGATTCATCTTCTCGAGACGCTCTTTTTGCTTTTTGTCCTGTTGTGCTGCAATTCGGTCGATACTTTCAAAAAGGGCTTCATTTCTAACAAAAGGCAAAAATAGATCTCTACGAAACTCTTCCAACTGCGCATCGAGAGCCTCTTCGAGTAATTTTATACTTTTTAAATCTTGCTCTGTAATTTTAGCTTTAATCTGTTCACTTTCAAATTCCTCTTTAAGATCCCTTCGCGTGTGCCGCGTTTTTCCTATCTGCCTAGCAAGAACTTGAACCCTTTTTTTTGCAGATATTGCAGTTCTTATTTTTTGAATCTGGAAGTCTAATGCTACCTTAAGTTCAAAGACGAAAACCTTGTCCAGTTCATTTGTAAGCATTTTTTTCCAAACGTGATCATTTTCTTTAGCAGCTTTAAGCGACTTGTTTTTTTCCAGCTCAATGAGGAGCTTGTTTTTTAACTCTTGAATACAATCTGGATGGTCACTTACATGAATAAAAGAAGAGGTTTCTCTATCTTGGAAAAGCTCTGTTTCGATCTCGTCAAAAAGTGCTTGAACTAGCTGGGATCTTGAAACTTTAGGAAGGCCAAAACCAACCGCCATTTTTAGCTCCCTATCCACATCTTCCTGGCTGATTCCTAAAACCTGAATATCTCTTCCCTCAAGATTGATATGCACAAAATCCCCTTCTCTTACTGAAGAGTGCATTGCATATGAATCAATCACCGAAAAGGGATGTCTTACCTTAATAAATTCTTGAGAAGACCATTGATCAGCCTCCTTTTCTTCAAGGCCATTGCCAGATTGAACACGAGGAGAGGCGGGAATCATCCCAAAACCGCTTTGTATTTTTTTGCTAGATCAAGCCAATGGGTCCAAAAGAATTCATCCATTTTCAATACTTGATAAATGTCATAAAATAGATAGAAGAAAGCAGACTCTTCTTTTAGCTCCATTTCAGCTAAGGCTTTCGACCCTTTTTTTTGATCTGCCAAAATAAGGAGATGCTCAATTACTTTTGCCAAACTCTCTTTGAGCTCAAGGGTCTTTTCCTCGATTAGTTTTGCTGTATTTTTAGGCATGGATGCTTTTTGAATTTCATCGAACACCTTTTTTCTAAGCTGAGATTCTTTAAAGGACTTAATTGCATCTTGGAGGGGGACATAATCGATCCCCTTAAAGCCGATTCCCCCGTCCGTTGCATTTAAAAACAGAGTTTGGGGATGTTTTTTTGCAAAATGGGAAATACTTTCTGATTCCATAACCCAGCGCACAGCAGTTGAAACCAACTTTCCCGATCTATCTTTTCTTCGGATAATCCGGTCTGCTGCAGATTTTTCATCATCGATGGCTTTTAGCCCCAGATCTTTTTCCTCAACAACTCCTGAAGAGTACCGTTTATTCCCGGTATAGGCCATATCAATGCCATCTAAAATAATCGGATTGCACCCTAAAAATTGAGCCCAAGCTACACAGATTCCTGTGACAGAAATGGTCTCAGAAGAGAGCTCTTCCCCAAGTAACGGATCTAGCAAACCCAACTCCTCTTCGATCCAAAGCTCTGAAATGCCCCCGATGCCACTTCGCATATAGCCAAAGGGCCCATTTGCTGTTTGAAAAACCCCGGGATGGACTCTGGTTGAGTAAAGAAGAGGAACTTCAAAAGCAAAACTATTTCTCAATCTTCGATACTCTTCTAAATTAGGGTCAATGGCCATCCCAAAGTGGGGCATGATCCCTTGCGAGCTTAATGCGGCAAGTGTCGACCCACCTGCAATCAAAAGAGCTTTATTTTCTAAAGTTTTAAGAAGATCCATCGACTTTTGTAATGACGGTCCTGCGCCACAGACAATCGCGGGTGTATCTTTGAACGCTCCCTTCAATTGATTAGCATAAAAAGAGTGAGGCAACTGTTTTAGATTTTGAATAAAGTTATGAAAGGGCTGATACCCATGTAATCGATCGAGATGAAGAGCATGGGTCAGAGCAGTTTTTCGTAAGATCTTTAAGCGTAACTTTTGAAAGGGTCCCTTCGATTTTAATGCAGTAACTTCGAGCCGCTTTACTGGAAATCTCCGGGTTAACGCATCAATTTCTTCCCCCTTTTTCCCGATTAACTCTAGGTGGACTTGAGGATCTTTTAATATTTCAAGAGCTTGAGGAAGCTGCAAAAAAGCATTGATACAACCTGGCTCATCTTCAAGAAAAACAAGCTGATGGTCCCTGTTTTTTTCAAGCCACTGCTTATATTCAAAATAAGCAGCTCCGGTTCCAAGACCATAGAAATAAAGAACCTCGGCCTTTTCAACAGACACTTTAGAAATAGGTTCATCGATGAGTTTTTTTTCCTCTTGGCGCGCAATCATCAAGGCAATTAAGGGGAATCTTTCCATAAGGAGAGAGGAGGCCCTGTTATAGGTAGACAAGTTTTTTTCCATCCCAAATCCCCCTCTTTTCTATCCAGATCTTTTGGAATCGATCCCAAACTCTTTCGTGATACGTTTTTGAATCTGTCCAAATGGCCTCAACACAAAGCTCTCCCGTTTCATCCCAAGAGCGCAAATTAAAACGGGACTCATCTAAATACTCGATCTCTTCGATCAGTTTTCCAACTTGGTTATATCTTCGATGGTACTCAATTGCCTTTCCAAGCTTATAGCTTCCCTCATCGAGCAAAACACCCTCTTCGCTATACATTTGATCCACGCCATCTCGCATTCCCTTCACAAATGTACATTTTCGCTTCAGCTCGCCATTAGGCCAATATAAAAGTGTCTGTCCATGCAAATGGCCATCTAGATATGTCTCTACCGTTTTAACGGTCCCATCTTCGTAAAAATACTTTTTGTGAGTCTCACTTGTCTTCCGGTAGACTGCGCCATTTTGATAAAATAGATCATCCATGAGCGTGCAGTACCTGTTGGAAAAAAAGGGCGCGATGCAGATCTATTTTTTGTTTTGGATCCAATTGAACTTCCCTTTCAAAAATGTGTCTCCAAACTTGCCAAAGAGGCATGAGGAGCTTCTGGTATACAACTTCTGCCTCAAGATCTTCAACCCCTTTTTTAAGGCGCTTTATAGACTGGTCCCACTGTGCCCATCTATCTTCTCCACATTCCAAAGGACATTTCTGGATCTCTTCAATGACTTTTTTTCTCAAATCCCACTTCGTCACACACGTTTGCAAAACGCGCTCAAGGGGCATTTCTGTCAGACCTAAAATCCCCCCTTCTGTTGCATTGATGAATTTGCGCCCCACACTCTGCTCGCTCGTCCACCTCACAGCCATAAGCCAATCGTTTTGCGTCCACACATCTCCTATCTGAACGAGGTTATCTGGAATTTGAGCCTCAACCTGCGCATATTTTTTCATATTGTGGTAACAAAGATCCATTCCTACAAAGATAATTGGGCTGCATCCCATGTGCATTGCAATCGCTGTTAGAAAATTGCCCACAGTCCAACCACTATTGAAGGTTTCTTCCCCATAAATCCAATTGATTGCATCCGATGAACCGTCGGGAAAACGAATTTTTTCCCCTTGTATGAGAGAAAAGTTTTCATGGTTCATCCTCCCCTGGTAGCAAAATGGGGCATTCATAAAGGGCTGTGATTTGAACTGTTCATGAGGTGCTGCAGGATCTATCGATGCTGCGAAATGTGGCTCTACATCGATCACATTTAGAGCTGTTCCCCCTGCAAAAATTAAAGCCTTATCCTCAAACTCTTTTAAGAGGTGCTTATTTTTTTCTAATGAGGGGCCAGCACCTACAATGATCGCAGGAATGTTGGAAAAGGCTCCTTTGAGTTCCACCCCCTTTCGAGAGGGCTGGTGATTGGCCCTTGCATTTTGCAAGACATTTACGCCCCAGTCAGCCATCTCGGAGAGGATCAGATTGGCTGCTAAATGGCACTCATGTAATTTCTTTTTAAATTCAGGCTCTGCAAAAATTGCGGTTTTTTTTTGAACAGCGGACCAGGCAATTTGTTTGATGATCAAATCAATTTGTAGGGTCGTTTCGAATTGATAGATTTTCACTCTTGGATCAGTACTGATCCTTTCGCAATCCGTTACGATGGCAACCCGTCTATGATCATCAACCCAATTTAGCGCCTCTAGATATTGGGCCTCATCAAAATGGTCGATGCAGATAAATTCAGAGTCTTTTGGAAATTTCATAGAGCTCGCTGTATTTAGGTAAAAATGGGACAGACCCCATCTTCCCCTTTTCTTGCCAAAAGGTGATTACCTCCGTTGCGCTTGCTAGACAGATGAACGGGGCTTTGATCGTGTCGTTATAACCGAGTGCTTGACGCATCGCAGCGTCATCGATTTTTTCAGCTTTACACTCGATTAAAACAAGGGGTTTCATTGAATTGCTGTAGCAAACGAGATCAAATCTTCTTTGAGCGATCCCCCGTTCTATAGAGATAAGCCCCTTGGGGAAACCCAAAACTTTGATCATTTTCTGAATAAGCGATTGCCTCACTCTCTCTTCAGGAGTATTGGCAATCGGCTTATTCCGAATGAGGCAGTTACTGAACTTGGACGATTCCGTAGTTCTCGTCTTCACGGCGGTAGATTACTTTCATTTTTTGATCTTCTTCCGCTCTGAAAATTAGAAATGGGTCGCTTGTGATTTCCATTTTCATAATTGCTTCATCTTGAGTGAGTGTTTTCAGAGGCATTGTCTCTTTTGCAACGATTTCATGGAGCTTATACCTCTCCTCTTCTTTCCTTGCAGACTCAGCCTCAATCTCATCATTAATGATATTTAAATCATCTTTCAACGCTTGGATTACATTTACGTGAATATCAACCGTACTTAAGTGCTTATTTCGGTAAGACTGCAGTTTCGTTTTGTATCTACGAATCAACTTAGTCACACGGTCAATTGCTTTGTCAATTGAGGCGTACATGTTATCTGTACCGGCATTCACTTTGATCTGAAATCTGATGAAATTCATTAAAATAGAGCAGGATTTCTCTAGTTTTTGAGCGTCCAAAACAACGTGGACATCGATAATATGGTCCGCAATTCTTTCTATGCGAGAGAGTTTTTCCCACACATAGTTACGCAGGGCATCAGTGACTTCAATATGTTTGCCGACGACATAGAGAGTGTAACCTTCATTTGCAAACTTATTCGAATTTGGCATAATCCACCTTAACTTTGAGTTATTACTGTACCACTAACCCCCGCTTTATCCAAGAAAATTTATGGCCGAATCGATAAAAACACCTGGACTTCTTCTGCAGTCAATTTCCTATCTGGGGCAAAAAAAAATCCTAAAAGTTCTCACTCCTGATCACGGCTTAATTTCGCTATTTACAAAATCGACAAAGCTCACCCCATTTTGTTTAGCAGAATGGGTCTATCGCGAAACGGGTAAAGAGATGCATACGCTGCAAGATTCCACCCTCTTGGATCCCCTTCTTAATCTTAGACAAGATTATCAAACGCTCACTTTTGCTGGAGCAATGGCACAAGACTTACTTCGCACGCAGATGCCAAATAAAAAAGCCCCCTATGCGCTTGCCTCCGCCTATTTCAAAAAGCTTCCGTTAAATCCACAAATTTTGGCAGCAAGCTTCCGACTCAAACTCCTCCTCCACGAAGGGCTCCTTTCACTTGAGCCAAGCACATCTTTTTCCCCTCTTGAATGGGAGCAGTTAAGTACCTTGGCTTTTGGAAGTCACTTTTCACAAATTCAAAAGCAAACACTCGCTCCGTTTGAAAAAATCGAGCTCCTCTTTAATGAAGCCATCTCTTAACAAAGAGCTACTTTTTTTTGAAAAACTCTTTTGCTCGGGCAAAAATTGAAGCGACTTTTTTCGTGAGCGACTCTTTTGTCGAAAGCACTGACTTACTCTCAACTTCCTCACCAAGAGAAATGGCTCCATACTTCACGTTTGATGATGTGGAATTTGGCACTTTTGACGACATAAATACCCCTTTAAATTACAAAAACGGGGGTAGCATACAATAAAAAGGAGATTCATTCAAAAAATTAATATAAAGAAAAATGCGCACCGAAAGGGACTCGAACCCCTAACCCCTTGGTCCGAAGCCAAGTGCTCTATCCATTGAGCTATCGGTGCCCAAAATTGGGGTGGGCGACACCCGCCCTTTTATAAACTTTGCGAAAGGGGGGACTCGAACCCCCATGAGATTGCTCCCGCTACCACCTCAAGGTAGTGCGTCTGCCAGTTTCGCCACTTTCGCGAATTAAGAGGGTGTCTACAAAGTTTTGTAGATGCCCTCTAAAGATCTAAAAGTATATGCAAAGGTAAATTATGTTGCAAATTCTTTCACCCAAGCATCAGAACTGAGGGGCTTTCCTGTCACATGTTCGACAAGGGCGCTCCAGCTCATCCGATTGCCTGGACCAAAGAGTTTCTTTTGTAAAAACTCCCCAGCTTTTGGGTGATTGAGGGCCGAACTTTCGCATTCAGCAATAAGGCACTCTTGGATTACCGAAGCAAACATCTCCCCAAGAAGGTAGCTAAAGTAATAAACAGGGGCAAGCCCGATATGATACTTTGTCGCCCAGTCAAATTGATTTTCCCGATTTTCAGGCTTATGAATTTTTTGATATTTTTCTACGTATTTCCACCAAAGCTGGTTGAGATCCTGCTTGGGATCGCGATAAAGCTCGCTTTCAAAGGCGGTCATCACAAGAACCCAACGACTAAAAATGAGCTGGCGACGGCGCAAACTCAAATCTGCCTTATTGCGGAGGTCTTCTTTTTGGTCCCCGATCAGGTGCTTGAGAGCCTGAGAGCGGTATGCTTGGCGCCCTGCAATGAGGGCCATTGCCTCTGTCGGAATCATGTGGGGAGGCTCGCGCAAAAGCCAAGGAAGGTCTTTCTCAAATCCAAGCTCATAAATAGCATGTCCCAGCTCATGTAAAACAGTTTCTAACCACTTTATCGAAGGCTGCACGTTATTCAATGTGCGTACATCCCCTTCTCGATCCAGGTTCATACAAAAAGCGTGTTGATTTTTGCCAGATCGTTCGTACATATCGCTTCGATCCAAAATCGCGCCTACATCTACACCCATATTTTGATAAAAATCAGAACTTGCTTTTGCAATATCGACGCCATCGACAAGCTCATCTAGTTCCTTCATATCTAACGGGTCTTCCTGGCAAAAAGGGTCACTCCAGCTCCAAGGACCTAATTCTTTGGTCCCAAACATCTGAGATTGCCTTTGCGCAATTTGGGACAAAACCGATTCGTAGGCCTTTTCCGATTTTTCCGACAGATCATCTAACGTTTTTAAAAGCCATTTAGAGTCCACTTCTTGGAGATCGAGCTGCATTTGAAAATAATCTGAGTAGCCAAGTGCTTTCGCCGATTGATTGCGCAAACGAACTAGCTCCAAAATCTGAGGCGCCAAGATGGGGCCAATTTGCTTAGAGGCCTCCCATGCTTTTTTCCTTTTTTCAGGGTCGGTCTCATTTTTTAAAATATCTCGAATCTCATTTTCTGAGAGTTTTTTCCCATCCAATTCTGGGCGAAAATTAGCGTAACTTTGGGCAAGGGCTGCCTCTTTTTGAGCCATCTCCTCAAGGAGTTGTTTAGGGATTTGATTTTGCTTAAAGGCGCGAATGAGTACGTTGATTTGTCTTTTGGCAATTGGGTCGTGAGGTTCTTTTTCCCAAGCAAGGAGTTGCTCATAGATTTTTGGATCATTAAATAGAAATCTAAGCTCTGTATCTAAATCCGCCTTTAAATCGGCTGCATCGGAGGAACCGGTCGTCTCTAAGATCCAGTAAGCTTTATTGAGCTGCTTGCTTTTTCTTGCCACTACAGGGACAAAGTCTTTGAGGAATTCTTCAAATTTCATACACTATACTCATGAAAATATTGGTTATTTTTTTAATTCGCTTCTATCAAGCGGCGATCAGCCCTTTTGTCGGTCATTGCTGCCGTTTTCACCCCACCTGCTCTGAGTATGGGGTAGAGGCTGTAAAAAAGCATGGAGCTTTTAAGGGAAGCATACTGACTGTCCGCCGTATTTGCAAGTGCCACCCACTGCATAAGGGAGGATCAGATCCAGTCCCTTAAAAACTATTCTTGAGGAAGTTTTAGAGTCATCCCTGGAAAAAGAGAATCTCTTTCCAGCTCGTTGAGCTTCACAATCTCATCGACTTTCACCTTATACTGCCGCGAGATTTTCCAAAGACTCTCCCCTTCTTTTACTACATGATAGCGACTCACGGTGGGAGCGATTGGTTGAGCCAAAGCGGGAGCCGAAGATTTTGTTGAAGTGAAGCGAGCGAGAACTGCCTTCGGATCAACCGGCAAAGTGGGCATCTCTCCTGCATATGCATAAAGAGTCATGGCAGCAGCCTGCCAAACCGAGTCACTTCTAGCAGATTTGAGAAGCTCGATACAAAATAAAGTCCCCTCTTCAGACTGCCTTTTCAACAACGTAAGCATGTCTAAAATACTGCGATCTTCTAATTTTTTAAGGGCGAAAGCAAAATCGGTTCGCAAAAGTAATTGAGCGGCAGTTGGAGAGTGAAGGGATAGATAACTCAATAAAAGTGCGCGCCGTTTTTCCAAAGAAAAGTCGAGTACCTGAGATTGTTCTCTACTCAAGTTTTCCAAAAGGTCCCAACTGCCCTCACAAACAAGGCTTAAAAGAGTATCGGTTTCTTGGGGGGCCCCTGTTTTTTGAAATAAAACCTGAAGCGCATAAAATTCGGGAGTCACTAAGAAGGCCTGCTCTAAGCTGTCATCCTTTTGAGATTGGCGCGCTTGCAGCAAATTGAAAAGGCCCTTCGCAGTGAGCGGCCATTTTTCTTGATACGCAAAGCGGATAATCGCTTCAAATTGGTCCTCTGAGAGCCCTGGAAACACATCGATACTTTGCTCCCCTGAAACAAGTGTGCGCACTTGAGAAGGTCTCGCACAGAGGGCTTTTTCAATATTAAAGTGGTGAAAAGCAACCAGCGCAGCCACTGCCAAGTCTCTCTTGGAATAGCCATCATCAACTAAGTCCCGATTCGTCAAAAAACTGACCAATTCTCTAAAAGTTAGGCGGCCCATAGATCCAATGAGCTGTCCATTCGAGGTTTCTTGAACCTTGCTTTTAGGACGCGCAATCGATTGGAAAACAGTAGGTTCTTGGAACATAGAAAAGGCAAAAGCCGCTAGAAAAACAACGTTGAGCGCACCACTAATAATGAGGGCCAAAGTGAGGAATCTAAAATTTTTTGTAATCATGATCTAAAAAATACTCTTTTGGACAAAATTTGAAAAGACTAAACTGGTAACATATGAAACTACCACTATCCTTGATCAAGTCCTTCCTCAAAATTGAATTGCCTCCGGTAAAGATCGGAGAAACCCTCACTTTGCTTGGCCTCGAAGTTGATTGGATCCACAACGAAAAGCCCCCTTTTGCCAAGGTAGTTGTTGGAGAAGTTCTGACAGCAAAAAAACACCCCGACGCAAAAAATCTTCAGATCGCTGAAGTCACAGATGGGACCGAAACATTCACTCTAGTTTGCGCAGCACCCAACTGCCGCTCAGGGTTAAAGACAGCTTTTGCGAAAATTGGGGCCGTTCTCACCGATGCCGATGGCGTGCAGCGCCGCATCGAAAAAACTACCATCCGTGGCATTGAATCTTCCGGTATGCTGTGTTCTGGATCAGAACTACAGCTATCAGCTGATCACGACGGGATCCTCGAACTACCTGACTCGATGAAAAACGGCGATGACTTGATCCAGCTCCTCTGGGATCCCGTTTTCGAAATTTCTCTCACGCCCAACCTAGGCCATTGCATGAGCGCCCTAGGAGTGGCACGTGAATTATCAGCCGCCCTACAAATCCCTCTACAACAAGAGAAAATCGAACTTAAAAGTGGGAAAATCGACGTTAAAGTTGATGTGCAAGACCCGCGCCTTTGCCAAAGATATATGTGCTGTTTGATCGAAGGTGTGAAAGTAGGCCCTTCCCCCTTCTGGCTAAAAAGGGCGATCGAGGCAGGGGGTCAAAAATCGATTAACAATCTTGTTGATATAGCTAACTATATTATGTTGAAGACGGGCCAGCCGCTTCATGCATTTGATTACGATTTAATTGATGGCAAAACAATCCATGTGGGCACATCTAAAAAAGAGGAAGTTTTCCTTGGTTTAGATGGCATTGAAAGACAAGTGCCCGCGGGAGCCCTTCTCATCTCAGATGCGCATAAACCAATTGCAATCGCCGGCATCATGGGCGGTGCAAACAGCGCAGTTTCTGAAAAAACAACCCGTATCCTCCTTGAAGGGGCCTATTTTGATCCTATTTTAATCCGCAATACTGCAAAAAAAATCTCGCTAAGAACAGAGAGCGCCCAAAGATTTGAAAAAGGGATCGACATTGTTGGGATCGAGTGGGCACTTAGCGCTGCAGCCACACTCATGCAAGGAGAAATCAAAGGGAGTGTCGATTTCAAGAAAGGGCCGTTTTCTGTTAAAAAAATCGCCTATCGCGTGGACCGAATCAACCAGCTATTAGGCACACAACTTTCTGCGAGCGAAATCGAAGAGATCTTTCAACGCCTTGGATTTGTCACAAAAAATGCAAGCGTTGAGGTCCCCTCTTACCGAAACGATCTAACTGAAGAGATCGACCTTGTTGAAGAAGTTGCACGGATCTATGGGTACAATAACATTGAGAAAAAGGCTCCTCGATGCACTGTTTCTCAAATCCCGAATGACCCTATCTTCGTCTTCGAAAATGAGATGCGTATTAAACTAGCAGGTCAGGGGCTTTTTGAATTTTTAACCTGCGATTTAATCAGTCCAAAACTTGCCTCTATTTGCGAGGCAGTCACTCCGGCTTCTATGGGTTTTTTAAAAACCGTCTACTCGAAATCTGACGAGTTTTCGATTTTAAGGACATCGCTTCTTCCTGGACTTTTGCAAGTGGTTAAAAACAATCTCGATCACAAAAATCACAACATCTCTGCTTTTGAAATTGGACGGATTCATTTCCTTCAAAATGAAAAAGCTGTTGAAATTCCTATGATGGCAATACTCCTTACAGGAAAATCAAACAGAGCTCATTGGAGCTTTAAACAAACCCATGTCGACTTTTTTGATTTAAAAGGGATCATTGAAAATCTTATAGAAGCTCATTTTGTCCCATCAAACCATTATGCATTCCATCCGGGTCGCCAAGCAGATGTTTTGATGAGAGATCTCACGATCGGATCTTTAGGTGAAATTCATCCAGAAGTTTTAGATAAGTTTGGGATCGGCGAAAGGGTTTACTACGCCGAAATTAATTTAGCTCATCTACTCTCTCTTAAAAAAACACAGACTCACGTTTCCCCCCTTTCTCAATTCCCCTCATCAGAGAGAGACTGGACGATTACCATTGATCCTAAAAAACCAATCGATGAAATTTTCAAAGCAATCCACTCTTTGCACTCGCCTCTATTAGAAAGAGCAGAGCTCATCGACCTTTATCTTCCAGAGTCGCAAAACAAGAAAAATGCAACGTTTCGCTTTGCCTATCGCGATAAGATAAAGACCATTTCTTTTGAAGAAGTTGAGACAGAACACGCAAAAATGATGCAGCACGTGATGAATGTGCTTGCAAAATGAACCCGCATTGATTAGCATTTCTATAATATTTAGAGGTATCTATGAAGCGGGTTTTATCGTTTTTTGTCGTCGGTGCAGTCGTCACATCATGTGGATCTTACAGCACAGCTGACCAAGTCGTCTCTCAGACTTTTGTCCACAAATACGGTTTTGAAACATCGGAAGAGGATTGGGCTGCTAGAGAACAAGATGGGCAGGTTGTATCCATGCTGAAAAATGGGGTGAAAGTGACCCGTTCCTACGAAAACGGAAACCTTCACGGGACAACAACCTATTCATTTCCCCACAGCTCAGTTGTCGAAAAAGTTCTCGTCTATGACCAAGGGTCATTACTTAAAGAGCGAATCAACGACGTATCAGGAATGCCGATCCGCGAAGAGATGTATGAGTTTGACAACCGAAAAATCGTCTCACTTTGGGATGAAAAGGGAGTTCCCCTTAGCATCGAAGAGTACGACAACGGAGTCCTCACTGAAGCAAAATACTACACACCTGAGCACGAGCTCGAAGCTGTCATTACAGATGGAGCCGGCGAAAGGGTTAAACGCGACCGAGCAGGATTACTCATCTCTCGCGATGAAATTCGCGATGGACAGATGACTTGTCGCACAACATATCATCCAAGTGGATGCGTCCACACTGTTTCTAATTACAAGGACTACCAACTTCACGGGAAACAGTTGAAATATACTCTCTCTGGAAAACCGCTAATGGAGCTTAGCTGGGATTATGGAGTTCTAGATGGAACAAAAACAATCTACAGAAACAACAGCAAAATTGCTGTAATTCCCTATGTTAAGGGAGAAAAACACGGAACAGAACTCCATTACGATGACCTCGGCAATCTTATCGCTGAAATTGAGTGGCGCAATAATAAAAAGCACGGCGTCACCAAACTTTATGCTGAAGAAATGACAGACACCGAGTGGTTCTTTAAAGGTCAATCTGTCAATGCAGACAAATTCAAAGTTCTGGAAAATCGAGAACTGATCCAGAACGAGTTCAAAGAAAGTGAAATTCGATAACGGGCCCAAAATCCGCGTTGAAATTCAAATGTCAAATGGCGCGATGCTTTCATCGCGCCTTTTTTTATCCGACACGTTTTCTTGCACCGGCGCAACACCTCCTTTAATTGAGTGGCTCTCCCAATATTCGAAAGGAAAAAGCACTCCACTTCCCCTTTTTTGCGGGAGCAGTTTCCAGCAAGATGTAATGAAAGCACTTTCTCAGATCCCCTTCGGCAAAACGATTACCTACGGAAAATTAGCTGAAGCCTGCTCTCACCCTAAAGCTGCAAGAGCTGTGGGCACTGCATGCAAGAAAAATCCATTTCCCCTTTTCATTCCATGTCATCGCGTTATCCAACACAATGGAAAAATCGGTGGGTTTGCTTATGGAGAAGAGATCAAAAGGCGAATATTAGATTATGAGGCAGAGCGACTCTCTGCCCCGAACAAATAGATTACTTTGCATCACTTTCAGTGACAACCGAACCAGAAGCTGTTTGAGCTTCTTGTGCTGGTTGAACTTTTTCTACAGGAGCAGGTTTTGCAACTTGTGCAGGTGCTGGCGCAACTACTTGCGCAGCCTGTGCAGGCGCTTGCTGAGCAGGCACTGCTTTTTCTGTTTCGCAGCAACCACGCTTGTTGCATCGTGACGTATCTTGTTGATCATCACTTGGTTGTTCTCTTCTTTGTTGCTGTTGATTTTGTTGCATTTCTGGCGCTTTTGGTTGGCAAGCACCAAAAACTGCTGCCGCACAAACTGCCAATACGATCTTTTTATTCATTTGATAACCCCTAGGTTTAAAGACACTTCCACGTTGGCATTCTAAAACTTTTACTGCAAGTGAAAAATCGGTGGCACGGCTTTTGCATCAGTATTTATGCAAACAACTTAAAAAAAAGTGGTGCAAGATGAAAAACAAAGACCTTCTCAAAAAAATCGCTAAGTTAGAAACAATTAACGACCAACTAGCAGCAGAACTCCATTATCTTGAGCATTTAGCAAAGGCTCTAGGATTTGCAGAAGGGCTTAAGACGCTGAAAGCTGCCGCTTTAGAAATGCTTGAATCAGATCCAACAAAAGAAGTAAAAACAGATAGTGACTGGGACTCAATGTAATAAGAGAAGAAGGTCGTCATGTGAAAAGCCTTCCAAATCGAGGAGCTGATCTGCAGTTTGTTGCTTTTGAGTCTTAAGCTGCAAGATCTTCTCTTCGATGGTTCCTACAGTGAGGTAGCGCTTTGCAAATACCGTCTTTTTCTGCCCAATTCGGTGAGCCCTATCTATAGCTTGCCTTTCAACTGCATCATTCCACCAGGGATCAAACAAAAACACATAATCTGCTGCTGTTAGATTAAGCCCAACTCCGCCTGCCTTCAAACTCAATAAGAAGAGAGGACAATTTGGATCTTCTTGAAATAGCCTAACCTGCTCTCCTCTTTTATCTGGGCTAACCGATCCATCTAAATAAAGGGCATCTTTAAACTCTTCTCTGATGATCTGAAGCATCGAGGTGAACTGACTGTAAACCAAAACCTTCCGATTTTGATCTATCGCTTCCTTGACATCTGAAATAAGCTGCTCAATTTTAGCCCCAACAACATCGCTTCCCACCAGACGAGGATCACAGCAAATCTGTCTAAGCCTTAAAATCGCCTCCAAAACTTCCATTTTTGTGGCGCCATCAAGGCTAATTCCTTTCCTATAGCTCTCATAAACATCTCTTTGCGCATCGGACATTTCGATCCATGAGATCTGCTCAATTTTTTCAGGCAGATCTAACTGAACCTCTTCTTTTCTGCGCCTCAAGATAAAGGGGCGTATTTGTTGCTTTAACGTATCAATGTTTCTCTCAATAAGATCAGGCATCAAAAAGTGAAATTGAGACCAGATCTCATCAGGCCTATTTTCCATCGGAGTTCCACTCAAACAGATCTTGATGCGCCCCTTTAATTTGCAAGCAGCTCTAGCTGTTTGCGTTGTTGCCGTTTTAATCGCATTGGACTCATCAAGTATAATGGCCTCAAAATCCATTTCAGAATACTGCTTCTCATTGAGTCTAAGGTTTGTATAAGAAATTAAGATAAAGTTTGTGTAATGAGGGAGAAATTTGGAGATCTCAGAGCGCCAGTTAAAAAGGAGCGTTGTGGGGGCCACAATCAATACCGGCAAATTTGTCCCTAGACGGGAAAGAAATGCCAGGACCTGGACCGTTTTTCCCAACCCCATTTCATCTGCCAAAAGAGCTGAAAAACCCCAGTCGTACAAAAATTGCAACCAATCGACCCCTTTTTGCTGATAGTCGAGTAGCTTCCCCTTAAATTCAGGGCTTGGTGGCGCTTTTTCTACCCCCAAACCACTATTAAGTCCTTCAGCTAGACGGAGTAAGTTCGCCTCCCACTTCACCTCAGTATTTGAAAGAAGAGGGATTATTGCACCAATTTGACTCTTTTTCAGGCGAAGAGATTCCCCTTCCCAAACTCCACACATTTGAATTTTCTGATCAAAAAGTCCCCGAATGGGGCCGCGAAGAACAACCTTTCCGTTTTCCTCTCTCACTTCTATCTGTGCAGTGATCGGATTTTTTCGCACATCTTGAATTTGCCAACCAACTGCCAAAAGAAGTTCTAAACACTCCTTTACCTTTTCACTGGGGCAATAATATTGCGTATCTCCGACCATCTTGCGAATATACCCTGCTTCCAAGAGATCTTTTTCAAACGTTGCTTCTTCTTTTTTTAATCGAGATCTTCCATCAATCGTTGGGGCAAAGTCATCAAACTGAACTTGACCTACTTGATAGTCCATCCAAAGATTTGCGAAACATCCACTCGTATCTTTTAAGATGAGCAAAGGTTTGACTTCTAAAGGGGGAAGAACAGCTACAGGGACATCTCCGATCAATCTTCCCGTTTTACGCATGAGCTCAATGGCCTCTTTCACATGTGTTGGAGGCACTTCAATTCTTTGAAATGAGATTGTGTCAAGATTACGGTTTGATTGGAGATGAATTTTGACAAGGAAAGCGAGCGCTTCACGATCACTTTCCTTTGCGATAGCCCTTAGCGTATCCAGATATAAAATGCGCCTTGATCCTTGCTCTTCAATGCGAACAATGAGAGCTCTCCCCTTGCGCTCAATTTTATAATTGAGTGCCATTTTTCCAGGCTAACTTTTCTTCGTGGGTCCACTTGCGAAACGGCTTTGAATTTTCCTGATAGGGGCGAACGCGATCTGCATTCACACACTCAGCACAGCAACACCCCTTGAACTGTTTCAAGCAGCTTGAGCAACACAAAAATAGCTCATTACAATCCATATTCGCACAGTTGTAATAGACATCATTTTCGCAAGAGCAATGAGAACATGTACTAATCGGTTTTGCATTTTCATCTAGAGGGACTGCCAAACGATCATCAAAGACAAAAAGTTTGCCTTTCCAATGGTCAGAACCTTCTTTGAGTCCATAATTAATCACACCGCCATCGAGCTGATAGATTTTCTCAAACCCCTCTTTCAACATAATTGCAGAGAAAAACTCGCAACGGATCCCCCCAGTGCAATACATCATTACTGAGGTCTTTTTAGGATCCTTAGCTTCTTTGAGTTTCTTTGCGTATTCAGGAAATTGACGAAAAGTCGCAAGTTCAGGCAGCTCAGAGCCCTCAAAATGACCGATTTTCCACTCATAGTCATTCCTTACGTCGATCAAAATCGTATCCTCGTCTCTTTCCTCTAGCATTTTTTTCCACACTTCAGGAGCCACATGCTCGCCCACTTTTGAAAAATCGACATCGCAGTCGACAGCCACTAGCTGCTTTCTATATTTTACAGTCATTTTTGCAAAAGGGTGTTCATTCGAGTCATGAACCTTAAAAGTAATTTCTTGATAGCGAGAATGCATCCAAGCCATATACTCATCAGCATGGTCCGCTCTTCCACTTGCCTGGCCATTAATCCCCTGCTCAGACACATAGATGCGCCCCTTAAAGTCGCGAGAATCAAAAAATTTCTTATGAGCCTTGATCTCTGCCTGGGGATCGTCGAGCTTGCCGATGTAGTAGTATGCTAAAACTTTATATTCCATGATTTACCTCAAAATAGACCTAATTTATACTGCATTCTCAAAGATCCTGGCAAATGAATTTGCAAAAAATTTCCCCTTGAGCTACACTCTCATGCTTTAAATCGAATATTTTTCGGAGAACCTAATGGCTCGTTATAGAGGACCTAAAAACCGTATCGCTCGCAAGTATGCAGCCAACATCTTTGGCAAAGCGCGCAACCCTTTGCTTCACAAACAGCACCCTCCGGGAATGCATGGCGCGAAGCGGAAGAAAAAATCTGACTTCGGCCTTCAGCTAGACGAGCGTCAGAAACTCAAGGCAGTTTATGGCATGATTAGCCAAAAGCAGCTTGTGAATGCGTATAAAAAATCTTTGGAACGCAAAGGACACACACCTACAATGTTCCTTGAGCAGCTAGAGTGCCGCCTAGACAACATCGTATTTCGCCTCCGATTTGCATCCTCTATTTTCGGTGCTCAACAGCTCGTATCACACGGCCACATTCAAGTGAATGGCAAGAAAGTAGACAGACGTTCCTTCATAGTAAAGCCTGGAATGGTCGTTTCAGTACGCCCAGCTTCTCGCCAAATGAAGCCAATTTTGGCATCTCAAGAAAGTATCAACCGCGAGATCCCAGAATACATGGTTCTAGAAAGTGATAAATTCGCAGGAACACTCCTTGCATCTCCGCAAATGGATCAAGTTCCCCTTCCAATTCCAATCAATATCCCTCTTGTTTGCGAATTTATTTCTCACACAACCTAAAGTCAAAAAACCCCGGATAACCTCCGGGGTTTTATTCCACTCAAAAATATTTTTTATCCCCGTGCATTAAATTTGTCGATTCGCTATGTCTTAAAGTCATGGTGAAAAAACTTTTTTTGCGAAAAAAACTGCAAGCTGACTTTGTCGAAATCGATGAAGAGCACCACGGATTAAAGCGCCATCTCGGCTGGTTACAACTCATTGTCATCGGAATCGGAGCCATTATTGGCGCCGGGATTTTTGTGATTACAGGAACTGCTGCCGCACTCTACTCAGGACCTGCAGTCGTCCTCTCCTTCGTTGTTGCCTCAATTATCTGCGTCTTTGCAGGACTTTGCTACGCTGAGCTCTCCTCACTTATTCCCATTGCCGGGGGCTCTTATTCATATTCCTACGTTGCACTCGGTGAACTTCCCGCGTGGATTATCGGCTGGTCGTTAACAGGACAATATCTCTTTTCCGCATCAACGGTTGCATCGGGCTGGTCGGGATACTTAGCTAGTTTACTGAATGATTGGGGGATCCAAATTCCCCATCAATTTGGAGGAGCTCCCCTTCACTATGAAATAGGGATGGGATGGTCTTTGACGGGCGCCTATCTGAACTTACCTGCTGTGATCCTTGTATTGCTCATTGGCTTTACCATGTTTTTGGGGATCAAAGCAGCTGCACGCCTTACGAACGTAATGGTTGTGATCAAACTTGCAACAATCGCTCTTTTTATCATCATCGGGATCCCTCACATCGATACAGCAAATTGGACCCCATTCATCCCTCCAAATTTGGGCCACTTTGGCGACTTTGGCGTGAGTGGAATATTTCGTGCAGCAGGGCTTGTCTTTTTTGCCTACCTTGGGTTTGATACAGTATCAACTCTCGCTCAAGACACAAAAAATCCAGCCAAAGATCTGCCTCGTGGAATTTTAGGATCATTAGTTATTTGTACACTTGCCTACATTGTGGTCTCTGCCATTTTAACGGGAATTGTAAGCTATAAAATCCTCAATGTAGCAGATCCGATTGCAGTTGCCCTCAATGCGATGGGTCCTCACTATTTTTGGGTTGTAACCATTGTAAAAATTGCAATTTTAGCAGGCCTTGCATCAGTGGTGCTTGTTCAGCTCCTTGGACAAACACGAATCTTTTTAGCCATTGGAAGAGATGGTCTTTTGCCAAAAACTTTCGCAAAGATCCACAGCAAGTTAAGAACTCCCGTCACAGCAACGCTGGTCACAACAATTATCGCGATGATTTTAACGGGAATTTTCCCTGTAGAGATCTTGGGTCAGTTGGTATCAATGCTCACCCTTTTTATTTTTTCAATTGTCTGTCTTGGCGTTTGGGTCTTAAGAAAAACGCATCCTGAGTTTGAGCGCCCCTTTAAAGTCCCTTTTGTCCCATGGATCCCACTTGCAGGGATTGTCTGCTGTGTAGCACAAATGACAATGCTTCCTCTCGTGACTTGGGTTCAAATCCTCTCTTGGCTGATCGTAGGATTCATCATCTATTTCACCTTTAGCATAAAAAACAGCAAAATCCGAATCGAGCACACGGCTGCCGAAGACGATTAAACATAATCGATAAATCTAAAGAAGATTAAGCCGATTGAGTGGTTTTTTTGCGAAAGATAAGCTCTGCAACTTCAGTCAAACGCAACCGCCAAACCATAAAAGCCACTCCCCCCAAATAAAGGGCAGAAAGAAAACAAAACTGCACAGTTTGAATCACAACTGAGCGGGGCAAAACTTCCATCCACATAGACTCTATAGCCATTGCGCTTGCAGCAGGGAGAGCGCAAGCAAAGCCCATCTTCAGAAAAAACCGCCAAAAATCGATTGAAAATGACCCTTTCCCCAAGATAACAGCATTTAAAACTGCACTCAAAGAGGTTGCAATCGCAATACTTATCGCACCCCAGCCAAGCCCAAAAACGAAAAATGCATTGAAAGCGATATTTGCCCCTACCGCAATTAAAGATCCTCTCATAGGTGTTTTATAATTTTTCTCTGCATAAAAACGGTTTGCCAAAATGAGAACAAATACAGAAGGGATCAAACCTAAGCCATATCCCCAAAGACAATCTGTTGTTTGGATCACCGCTAGCTGGCTAAAATCGCCGTGGCCATAAAGGAGATTTACACCAACAGACCCTAAAGCGAAAATACCAAATGTGCAAATCAACATTAAGGCCCCACTTGTTTTCAGAGCATGACTTAATAGCTCTTTGCGATGATCGGGATCTTCAGTTCTTGACAAAGGAGGAAGAAGCGCTCCCGATAATGCGATACCGAAAAGGGCCAAAGGCAACTGTTGAATGCGAATTGCATACCAAAGAAACGCAGGCCCTTGCAAATCTGCAAGACGGGCGAAAATTGCATCAAGTGCACTATTGAACTGCACGGCACTGACCCCTACGATTCCTAACATCAGTGGGCGCAATAGCTTTTTAAATTCTGGCGAAAAAAAGTGGGGCCTTAACCACTGCTTTAAAGGGAGAATTTTCCTCTTTTCGAAAACAGTAACCAGCCACTGTCCTGCAAATGCGGCTGTGATCGCAATCGATAAAAATCTGACATCTGGGCGATAAAAAACAGCTCCTATCCAGATGAAATTGAAAAGAACAGGGGCAACTGCAGGGAGAAAGAATTTTTTCTGACACTGTAAAAGAGAGCTATTGAGTCCATAAAGGCAGATAAAAAATAGCCCAGGAATCATCCACATCGAAAGTTCGATAATTTGGGCCCAATCAGAGCCCACAACGGGCATCAAGCCTAAACAAATTCCTTCTAAAGCGAGTACGGTAAAAATGAGGATGAGTCCCATCGAGTAGGTCGTATCGCGATAAAATTGGCCCCCGTTTTCTTTAAGGGCGGTAAAATGGGGGATAAATCCCGCCTGAAGATTCCCCTCCCCTAAGAGGCGCCGAAACAAATTGGCGAGTCGATATGAAACCATAAAAGCGGCCACTTCAGGCGAGCTCCCAAAACTAATCGCCATCGCGATATCGCGAAACAGCCCACTCACACGACTCAAGGCAGTCCCAGCCAAAAAAGATCGGGCGGAACGTAGGATTGAGTGGGAGGTATCTACGGCTCTATTCATACCTTGCAAGAATCCAATGAATTGCGATAAAATTCAACTCCTATGAAAAATGTTTTGCTAGGGGCTCATACTTCCGCAGCAGGAGGCGCTCCCAATGCCCTGTATCAGGGCAAAGAAATCGGTGCAACAACCATTCAGCTTTTCACAAGCAACCAAAAGCAGTGGAACGGAAGGGTCATCTCCGACGATGAGATTAAGCTTTGGGAAAAAGCCCTTGATGAGACGGGCATTACCGACATCATGAGTCACGACAGCTACCTCATCAATTTAGGTTCGCCGAAACCTGAACTACTCGAGAAAAGTCGCAAAGCCTTTCGAGAAGAACTCAAACGCTGTCATCTCTTAAACATCACTTACTTAAACTTCCACCCAGGATCTGCAACAACTGGCACGACAGAAGAGTGTTTAAAGACAATCGCGGAAAGCCTGCTTGAAATGGAAGATTTGATCGCTGAAGGGAAAACAAAAATCGTCTTAGAAACGACTGCAGGTCAAGGGACAAGTGTCGGTCACCGCTTTGAACATATCGGCGCGATTATTCAAGAGGTCTGTCACAAAATCCCAATCGGTGTTTGCATGGATACATGCCACACTTTTGTCGCAGGCTATGACATCAGAACCAAAGAGGGGTGGGATCAAACCTTGAAGGAATTTGATGAGAAAATTGGCTTGAAATACCTCTCAGCGTTTCATGTGAATGATTCGTTAAAAGACCTCGGTTCGCGCGTGGATAGACACGCCGATATTGGCGAGGGGAAAATTGGTTCAGAGTCGTTCCGTTATTTAATGCAAAATAACGATCTACCCAAATATTTAGAGACGCCAAATGGGCCTGATAACTGGAAAAAAGAAATCGTTACACTACGGAAATATGCAGAAGAAAAAAATTAAAGAGATTTTACAAGGCAAAGTCGATGATAAGGTAACAGCTCACGGGTGGGTTCGAACCGTTCGCGATCAAAAGACGTTCACGTTTATCGAAATCAACGATGGCTCGACACTTAAAAATCTCCAAGTCGTTATGGACGGCAATGTCCCCAACCTTGCAACTGGAGCCTCCCTCATTGTCCATGGACACCTCGTCGAAAGCCCTGGTAAAAATCAATCTGTTGAACTACGTGCATCCGAAGTTCACGTGATCGGCACTTGTGATCCTGCGAAATATCCACTCCAAAAAAAGCGCCATTCGTTTGAATATTTAAGAACAATTGCCCACCTTCGCCCACGCACCAACACACAAGGCGCCGTCATGCGCGTTCGCAATGCATTGTCATTCGCAACGCACCTTTTCTTCCAACAGCGCGGCTTCCTCTATCTCCAAACGCCTGTGATCACTGGATCTGACTGCGAAGGCGGAGGAGAGATGTTTCGCGTCTCAACGTTAGAAAAGCCAACAGATGATCCTTCTAAAGATTTCTTCGGGAAAAAAACTTATCTTACCGTATCCGGTCAGCTCGAAGCTGAAATCATGGCATGCGCCCTTTCAGATGTCTACACGTTCGGCCCCACTTTCCGCGCTGAAAACTCAAACACATCACGCCACTTAGCCGAATTTTGGATGATTGAGCCTGAAATGGCTTTTGCAGATCTGAAAAGTGATATGAAGTGTGCAGAAGAGTACTTAAAGTTTTGCGTAAGCTACGCCCTAGAGCACTGCGCCGAAGACCTTGAATTTTTTGATAAGTTCATCGAACAAGGCCTTCTTGTAAGATTGCAAAACGTCGTCGACTCCCCTTTTGCCCACATCCCTTATACAGAGGCGATCGAGATCCTTAAAAAAGCTCCTAAAACATTTGAGTTTCCCGTAAATTGGGGCACTGACCTGCAGTCTGAGCACGAAAGATATCTTGCGGAAGAGTACTGCAAAAAACCGGTCATCCTAACAGACTACCCAGCTTCTATCAAAGCGTTTTACATGCGCTCAAACCCGGACGGAAAAACAGTTGCGGCAATGGATATTTTAGTTCCCAAGATTGGAGAAATCATTGGCGGATCTCAAAGGGAAGAAAGACTCGATGTACTCGAGAAAAAAATCGAAGACTTCAGACTCAACAAACAAGACTATTGGTGGTATCTAGAACTGCGGGAATATGGTTCTGTTCCCCATGCAGGTTTCGGCCTTGGATTTGAAAGACTCGTCCTTTTTGTAACGGGTATGGAAAACATTAGAGATGCGATTGCATTTCCACGTTTTCCAGGCCATGCTGAGTTTTAACTCTGTAGATCCTAGCAAGCTTTGTGACATTAGACCGAACTAAAGCTTCGCAGGCTTCAATCTTGTGAAGAGGTTCATTTCTTTCAATAAGTTCATCGATGTTGTACAAGTTTGTACTTTTTCCAACCTCTGGATCTACATTGCGAGGGACACTCAAGTCAAAAATCCAGTGTCGCATGCTCCCTTGCCCTTTGATTAAGTATTTCTCAGATCTGCTCGCACAAACAATCACATCAAATTGTTGCCACTCATTGAGCGCATTCCGGTCGCTTAAATGGATCCCCTCCAGTTTCACAGCATCGAGATATCTCGTACATATTGAAATGTTTTGCACATCTTTGTGCTGTAAAAAAGAGATCAAACCCCGATTGATTTCTGAGTGACCAACAATCAAAATCCTCTTGTTTTTCCAATTTGTCATCTGCCAAAGCTTGCTATAAAGAGTGGGCGAGCCTCTTTCGAGCTCAAGCTGCGTGCGAACTGTTTTTCCAACCTTTAAAGCCTTTTGAAATGCAAAGTGCAAGCATGAAGGTAAAACCCTTGCCTTTCCATAGGCAAGCTTCACTTGGCGCTGAATTTCAGTTTCGGCAAAAATAGCACTATCAAGACCTGCTGTAACTCTACAAAGATGGGTAAAACAATCGGTACCAAAGTAAGAATACAGACGATGCTCAAACGGAACTTCGATCTGTTTTCTTAAATATGCCAATAGATCGCTATGGACTCCCGGAAGATCGTCATCACTGAAGTAAATTTCTGTCCGATTACATGTAGAAAGGACTACGATGGGATGTGAGAAAAAAATGGCTCGTTCGCCATTGAGAGTTTGTGCACCGCGAGCAATCGCTTCTCTTAGAGCTAAATCCGCTGTTTTAAAATTAATGCCAAGGACGCCAATTGATAACATTCCATCAATCTACTCCTTGGTAAGAGAAAATTTCAATAACGATATCGAGATCAAATCCCTTTCTCTGCAAAGTGCGCATTGCTTTTTCTTTAGATCCCAACTTACTTTTCAATTCCAGAACTTTCTCTTTTTGCATAGAGCGGGTGATTAATGCGCGAACTTCTTGCCGAGGCAATCTCAGTTTAAACTCAATGTATCTCGGTCCATATCCTCTTCGATGCAAACTCAAAATCACTTCGTCATCTTTTAAAAACCCTAAACGCTTGCAATCTTGAATCACCTTCTCACACACCTCCTTGCTACACCCTTTTTCCTCTAACTTTCGGAAGAGGACGGTGCTATGGTACGTGCGCATCGAGAGGAGGCGAAATGCTTTCTTGCGGGCTACAGAATAATCCATCTTTCATATAACATAGAACTAGAGGTGATTTATGGTAAACAATCCTAATTCTGTCCCCCCTCCTGGGCATGGACCTAAAGAGACCCACACAACCCCTGCAAGCAAGACGGAGCCGAAAAACACGGGTAGCTTCGCATTTAAAAAAGATCATACCTTTCTTCACATGAAATTTACCGCAAAACAGTGGAATAAGTTGATGAATATCATGCTGAAGAACTTAAGTAGCTATATCAACAAGACCTTCCAAAAAATGACAGCGAAGTTAAAAAAAGATTGGGCAAGAGGCGAAGGTAAAGACGTAAGCGACTAAATGTTAATCGCTTACACTCTTTGACAAAGAATTTTTTTTATGCTATACTAGACCTATCCAAAGGATGGGTTAATATGAATATTAGCAACTTAAGTCCAGCCACAAATCAATTCAACAAGCAATTTGAAATGCAAGTCGCTCAGAATATGTCAGATATAGAGCAACAAGCGATTCAAAAGCAAAAAGAGCTCGATGCCGAGCAACAGCAAAATCAGGGCTAAAAAAGCGATCTTGAGCCCAATTAATTTTTAAGGTAAGATAAAGGCCGGTTTTTATGGATCGGTCTTTTACATCTAGCGACGAGCACGATTTTCTCTTCATTTCAGCAGAGGAAGAGGGCGTTCGTATTGATAAACTTCTCGCAGCCCGTTACCCCCACTATTCTAGAACATATTTTCAGCATCTCATTGAAATTGAGTGCGTCCTTATTAATGGAGAGCCTGCAAAAAAACGGTTCATTCCAGAAGAGGGTGATGAAATCGAAGTCTGCTTTCAAGCGGTCCCTGAAGCATCCATAGAACCAGAAGACATCCCTTTAGAAGTTCTTTACGAAGACGAACACATTTTAGCCGTAAACAAACCGGCGGGCATGGTTGTCCACCCAGCACCAGGTCACTGGTCCGGAACATTTGTGAACGCGCTCCTTGGTCATTGCCAAGACATTGCACCGAACGATGATCCACTACGTCCTGGAATTGTTCACCGCCTTGACAAAGAGACAACAGGTGTTTTAATTGCTGCCAAAACACGCATCGCCCACCAGAAGCTAATTGAAATGTTTTCAAAGCGGAAAATGGAAAAGCTTTATCTCGCTATCTGCCAAGGGCGCCCAGCGAATGCTACCATCAACATGCCCATTGGTCGCCACCCCGTTCATCGCAAAGAGATGGCAGTTATTCCCGATGGCAGAGAAGCCATTACAGAAATTCAAGTTGCTGCATTTAATGACAAAGTTTCCCTCGTCCTTTGCAAACCAAAAACGGGAAGAACGCATCAAATTCGCGTCCACCTCAAACACGCAGGCAGCCCAGTAGTCGGCGACTCTGTTTATGGAAAAAAAGATCTTCATCCGCGCCAACTTTTGCATGCATACCGTCTTTGCTTTGATCATCCGATAACAGGTTCACCCATCCGTTTAGTTGCCCCCATCCCTCACGATATGATCGTCTGGCTACAAAAACTTTGTGGCCCTTCTCTATGCGCTCCCGTTTTGACTTAAAAATCTTTTATGTTTCCTTATTGTAAAAATTACGGATCAAAGGTTATAGTTTTTTTTGAACAGGCTGCTCGCCTTAAATCCCAGCCACATTAAGGTTGGGTTCAGTCGAGTTATGTGAAATGGCGGAAGGTGTTGCGAGGCAACCCGCCCCTTACCTGAACCGAACTTCCCATCGAAAGAGAGAGGCACTTCTTATGAAGGAATTTGTAGAATACATCGTTAAAAATCTAGTCGATCATCCTGACCAGGTGCGCATCAATGAAATTGGTGGGACACACACCTTGATTATCGAGCTAGGCGTTGAGAAGTCTGATATCGGTAAAATTATCGGTAAAAAAGGAAAGACAATCAATGCAATTCGAACCCTTTTGATGTCTGTAGCAAGTCGCAACGGTCTTCGCGTCAATTTAGAAATTATTGAAGAAGATAAAGAAGAAAAAGAGCAAATCGAAGAAAACGCATAAAAGCAATGTCCCTTTCATAAATGAAAGGGATTTGTATATTTACACTATGCTTGAACCAATATATTTATATCCTTTTAACACTTTATACCGAGATGGGATCTCGTATAGATATTGCACATTTGTAAACAATGACGAGGATGAAAACCTCTATCACCTAATTATTCGCGTTTATGACGGGGCTTACCAAGTTTTCAAAATGGGAAAAGAGCTCCCGAAAAAATCCCAACTCTTTCATGACATTGAGGGCAAAAACCCCGCCCCAAACTTTTTTAGTGAACTAGAGTGGAAAAAGTTGAACGATGCAGGAAGGCTTGGGCGATTCAGCGCAGCCATAAACAAATATTTGAGTTCATTTTGGAAGCTATGTTGCCACGCGCTTAGGCAAATAAGGGCTAACCATCGCCTTTCTTGAGTTAAGAGTTGCCGCCTTATATTTTAAGACTGCGATCGGCAAATTCTTCTTCAATTTCTTATGAGGAATATCTAAAAAGCTCTCTTTAAAGATTGACGCGAGATCATCTGCGTTAGAGCCCAAAAACTCAACTTCCAGGTCATTCTTTTGTAGTCCAGGAGACGCTTGGAACTTGTTTAAAAACTGTTTCAAGTGCTCAATTGCAATTTCTCTTTCAGAAATCCAGATCCAAAGCTCATCTTGATGACGATATTTTTCAGCAGAGCCTTTGTAAACTTCTTCAGCACTTACAATTGTACTTGTCATGTGTATGTGAAGATCGATTTCTGGACTTTCGGTGCTCACACTTTTCGCCTTGTCCAACCAAACACGACGAATCTCATTTGCGTGTTTTTCAAAGAGCTTGATATTTGTCGCAAACATCTTTGTCTGCCCTACTCTGCAACACCCATTTTGCTCTTTGGTATCTGCAAAAAGATTAGAAGCCTCACCTTGAGCGCAAAGAGTTAGGTTTTTAGCCACCTCTTTTTCTCTATGTTCATATACCTTGCTATAAAGAGAATACATATCCTCATTTTGCAAAATGATTTGTGCCGCTTTTTTCGGGAAGTTTCGATCGCGAGCTAACTTCTCAAGGTTAATGATACTTGCCTTCTTACCGGTCGCTAAAGTTTTTAGTCTATTTAACAAAGAAGCGACACACTGAACATCAAGAGAGCTTACCTTACTCAATAAATCTGTATCATCGATGATTCCATAGAGAAAGTGGAGATATTCGATATATTCTCTTTCTGGATGGATATAATACGGCTTTCTCCGATTTGCGTCGTTGATCTCAAAAGCTTTTTGAGCAACTAGCGTATTGCTAGACTGGGCATCAGATAAAATTGCCATCGGCGCTGAAAAGGTATTGAGGGCAGTTTTATGGTGGTCAATCACGCTAATGACATCGAGATACGATGGAATGCCCATCTCATCGCGATTGGAAAAATCTCTGAGAGAAACCGTACCAAGAGTTGGCTTTCTTAAGTCAGACGCTTGAATCACACCTACGGGATAGAGGCGTTCTTCATCTGGATATACAACCGTTAAATAGGAGTAATTTGTGATCTTATTGCGAATTTCTTCAACATCAGAGCGGACTGTTACCGAAGTTAAGTTATGGCCAAAGACCTCAAACTTTGCCTTCAAAGCAACATCGAGTTTTTCCATCCGCGCCCGAATTTTGACAATTGCGAGATGAAGACTTTGTGTTGCCCCTTCTAAGAAGCTAAAAATCCTTGGCCTTTCTTCAAGAAGGTGCCCTTTTTTATCAAAAAGATTCGCCTTCTCCATCTTAGCAATTAATCCATCAACTCCACCGAATGGAACTTCGCCAAGTCGCGATAAATTCGTAGCTAGATCCTCAAAATCACACGCGATTCCTTTTGGGATATTTAATACTTTAACAAGAAAATCTTCTACCTGCTCCTTCTGCTTATTAGAAAACTCTAAAGCCGGCTCGCAAGACTCAAGTTTCATTGACAAAAGACGTTTCAAAGCGGATTCGATGTCTTTAATGTGGAGGTTTTCTTTTGCAAAGACTCCGATCAAGCCGACGTGCAGACTGTTTTCAAACCAACGCAAGCAGCTACTCAATAAGATAATAACTTGCCGAACACCTTCCACATCCGTTGCGCGCCAATCGCCAAGAAAATAGCCGTCTTCATCGACAACTACCACAGCATTGTGACCTCGATCGTGATCAATTTCAGCAATCGAACCCGCTAAAGTCATCCGCTCCAACCCTTTTTGAGTCATGAGATCGTTGCCAGTAAGGCTCAGCATGGTCCTTGTTTTAGGAAGATGTGTGAAAATCGCATCTCCGAAAAGATCGCGAAAAATCCATTCGATTTCGATTTGTGACTGAGGCGGACCGTCGGGCAGGTTCCAAATATGAAGTCCATCCGACACCCTTGCAGCAAAAGCATCCAACCAGCCCCAAAAAGAGGCTATTGTAGTGTCTAGGTCGGGTGACTTATGGGCAGTTACAAAGTGGGTCCCTTCATAAACTTTGTCCATCCCGATAGGAAATAAATTTTGATAATCACTCCGCTCGACCCATTTTCCAGCAATCTTAGATCGGATTCGGTAGTTTTCTTCGAAGCTCAACCCAGATAGCTGGTTAAGCCAAATTTCAAAGCTCGTGAATGTGTAGTGCTCAAGAATCTGCTCTTCATCAATTCGCCGAACAAACTCCAGAGCTGCGGGGAGCAAAAAACAAGGCTCTGCTTCGTCTTGAATTAAAGCCAAAAGAGCTTGATTGACCTTATTGCTTTTCGCGCGATCAACCTCACCTTTTAGACCTTTTAGTTTTTTAATAACGGCTTCAATCCCATCAAAGAATTGGACCGTAATCTGGTGATTGCCTAAAAGCTTCTTCATTCTTTTTCCACCTAACGGACTGAGCAGGACTCGAACCTGCGACCACCCGCTTAGAAGGCGGGTGCTCTATCCACTGAGCTATCAGTCCAAAGCATATATACACAAACAAATTCAAAAGTTGGTTTTTGACTACGTCGAATAGCCACTAATTTTAAGCCCGCCTGCATCGCTCAACTTATTCAAGTTGAGCTGTTTCGGCGCTGGCTTCGCCTGACTTGAAATTAGGAGATCTCCTTCTCAAACTCCCAATTTTTGAATTCATTTGTGTATAAATCTACCCTTTTATAGGGGTATTTTGCAAGAAATGGTTGCAACAGCCCCAAGTTTAAATAATTTACCCTTAAAAATGGCCCCCAAATACACCTGCCTGACAAAAAAGGGAAATCGCTTGCCAATAAGGAAAACTTCCTATAGTTTTTTCTCCTTCATTTCAACCTAAAAGGCTCTTCATGCTTCAAATCCTATTTTCCTTTCTTCTCCTCTCTTCTCTTTTTTCGGAGCAAAAAATATCAAGCCACACAATTGATACGCAAAACGAGACGCTCGATTACACTGTGACAGTTGAGACGGGGGAAATCAGCTACACCTCTTATACAAAAGAGGGTGAAAATAGACCTATTACATTTGCCTTTAATGGTGGGCCCGGATCTTCTTCTGTTTGGCTCCACTTAGGCTGCTTTGGCCCGCGCCGCATTCTCATGCCAGAAGAGGGGCAATCCTCCATACCTCCTTACCAACTGATCGACAATTCTGAAACGATCCTCGATTTGACCGACCTAGTATTCATCGATCCTATGGGTACAGGCTTCAGCAAAGCTTCCAGTAAAGAGGACGAAAAAAACTTCTACAGCATCAAAAATGACGTTGAATCTGTGGGTAAATTCATCCGTGATTATCTGACAAAAAACCAACGCTGGAATAGTCCAAAATATATCGCTGGAGAAAGTTATGGAGCCATGCGCGCAGCCGGTTTGGCCGATTATCTACATAATGAGTTTGGGATCTACCTCAACGGATTGATCATGATTTCAGCGGCAATTGACTACCAGACATTCATCTTTGATAATGATAATCCTGTCCCCTATTTTATCTTTTTACCGAGCTACGCCACAACCGCTTGGTATCATGGAAAGTACAGGCCTGATGCAACCGTAGAAGAAGTTGCGCAAGAAGCTCGGGATTTTGTCTACCAAACCTACGCACCCTCTTTACTTTGCAGAAAATGTTTTGATGCACAATCGATCAACGAAACCCTTTCTAAAATCACCGCTTTGCCACTCGAAATCGTTCAAAAAAACTACGGGCGAATCGATGACGATCAATTTTTTTTCGGCCTTTTTGCTAAAGAGAAAAAAATGGTGGGAAGATTTGACTCTCGGATCATCGGATTTTCAGATAATATCTTTCAAGATCCAAGCGATATTGCGATCTACGGAATTTTTGCTGGGGCCTTTCACGACTATCTTCATAAAGAACTTGGCTTTCAAGATTCATACACCCTTGTCTCATTCGACATTAACAGAAAATGGGACTACTGGGACTACAACCGTTGGGGTTACCCGAATTTAATGGGCGGCTTGAGAAGGGCTCTTGTCACAAATCCTAATATGAAAGTTTTCTTTGGATGTGGCTATTTTGATCTTGCAACCCCCTTTGCTGCCACCGAGTATTGTCTCGACCACCTCGATGTTCCAAACGCTTGCATTCAAACGGAGTATTATGAGGGGGGCCATATGTACTATACCAATCCAAAAGCACGCATCAAATTCAAACAAGATTTAATCCGCTTCTATGAGGAAAACCGATGAAATACTTCCTTTTACTCCTCCCCTTACTTTCTCTTTTTGCCCAAGATGAAGAAGCAGAGTTCGATCCGAAAATTTCGATTACGAACCACCAAATCAAGACCCATAACGGAGTGCTTAACTATACGGCTATGACAGGGGTGTGCCCGATCCTGTACAACAATACAATTGAAGCTGAGCTTTTTTTCATCTCCTACACGAAAGATTCCGAAGAAGACCGTCCGATCACTTTTGTCTTCCCCGGCGGACCGGGTGGTGCAGGGACATTAGAATCGATCATTACCTTTGGACCTAGAAGAATCTTGACCGCTGGAGAAGGGAGAACCATCCACCCTCCCTATAAACTCATCGACAATCCAGAAACAATTCTGGAATACACAGACCTCGTCTTTGTAGACCCAGCTGAATGCGGCTATAGCAAAATTACAGAAAACGGAAACCCTGATTTCTTTTTCAGTGTTGAAGGCGACATCCAATCGCTCGGTGAATTTATCCACAATTTTATTGATTCAACCTGCCGCTGGAATTCTCCAATTTATCTCTCGGGAGGCAGTTACGGCACAATGCGCTGTGCAGGACTTGCTGCAAACTTGTTTCAGTACGGGATTGCTGTGAGAGGCATTATCCTAGAAGGGTGCGCTTTTGCATTCGATACAATCGTATCCGCTAGAGACCAAATTTTACCGAACTGCTTAATGATCCCCACATTTGCAGCCACTGCATGGCATCACGGAAGGCTTTGGCCGGAAAAATCGCTCGAAGAAGTTGTCGACTACGCGCGCCGCTTCGCTTTTGATGAGTACGCCCCTCATATGCTTCAACCAACACGCTTAAGCTACGTCGAAAAAACTGTTTTTGAAGAAAAAATGGCAGATCTCATCGGCCTTTCAACGGACACAATCAAGAGGTTCAACGGAAAAATCGACGAAACCATTTATACCTCCCACTTTTTTGGATCTGAAAGAAAAGTCTTGGGAGGCTTGGACACACGCTATTCAAGCGATATAGCAACAATAGATCCTCAGCATGCTGGAGATCCAAGTTACCTCGATTCAATCGGCATTCGACCTGCCTTCATCCATTACTTGCAAAATGAGCTAGACACCTTTTTCGACTATCAGAAATATGTCGGCTTTTCTATGCAAGCAATCACCTCTTGGAATTTTTCAAGTTATGACACATGGGGCAAACCAAATCTTTTACAAAGATTGCGCCACACATTGATTGCCAACCCTCAGATGAAAGTATTTATCGGATCGGGCTATTACGATTGCCGCACTCCATTTGCCGCGACAGAATATTGCTTCGATCACCTCGATCTGCCCGCCTCGTATCAATCAAACCTCCAGTTTGAATATTACAAAGCGGGACATGGATTTATTTTTGATTACCCATCGCTTAAAAAACTAAAGAGGGATCTGACGAAATTTTACGGCATTAAAACCACTAACTAGCTATATTTGTTGCTTATGAAAGACGTCCCTATCCAGAAATTTTTTGTTGGAGACAAGCAGCCACTTACTATTTTTTGTGGCCCTTGTGTTATTGAATCGGAAGAATTTACCCTTCAAGCAGCAGAAGAGCTCAAAGAGATCTTTAGCCGCTTCCCCTTCCAATTTGTTTTTAAATCCTCCTTTGACAAAGCAAACCGGACGTCGATCGACTCTTTTCGCGGACCTGGCCTTGATGAAGGGCTAAAGATCTTGCAGCGCGTCCAAAAAGAGCTTGATCTTCCGATCATTACAGATATCCATACACCAGACGATGCACGCATTGCTGGTGAAATTTGCGACGTGATCCAAATTCCCGCCTTTCTTTGCAGACAAACCGACCTGATTATCGCCGCAGGCAAAACGTCTGCCACAGTCAATGTCAAAAAGGGGCAGTTTCTCTCGCCTTGGGACATGAAAAATGTAGTCGAAAAGCTTGTCCAGACAGGAAACGAAAAAATTATCCTGACTGACCGAGGGACATCGTTTGGCTATAACAACTTGGTGAGCGACATGCGGGCGATCCCAATCATGCAACAATTTGGCTATCCCGTCTGTTTTGACGCAACTCACTCAGTTCAGCTTCCAGGAGGCCTTGGATCTGCATCAGGAGGTCAGCGCGAATTTATCCCAACCCTTGCAAAATCGGCCATTGCAGCAGGCGCAAATGCCCTTTTCATCGAAGCGCATCCAAATCCAGCTCTTGCAAAATCAGATGCGAGCTCAGTCATGGCCTTCGATGACTTAAAAACGCTCCTTTCTCAAGTTGAGAGGTTATATGAGGCCGTTCAATGTTCCTCCGTTTCTTCGCACTAATTACCCTTACAGCAATTGGCGTCTATTGGTTTCATATCCATATTAGTCCAAAAGATGTGACCCATTACGAGCAACTCATCCAAGAAAGTACCGAACTTCGGACCAAACATGCACTCGCAGAAAAGCCTGCGCTCCAAAAACGGCAAAACGTGCAAAAAGACATCTGGTCCCAAAATGAAACGCGCCATTTTCGAATCCAAAGTGAACAATCTGAACTGACCATCGCAAAAACTGACGCCGTCGAGGAGTTAAAAAACATCCACTGCCATTTCAAAGACGATTTTATCCTATCGGCTGATGAGGGGATCTACTCATTCCCCTCCCATCAATTCACAGCCCAAAAAAACTGCCATCTTCTGCAAAATGCAAACCAAATAGATGGCACACTCATCCATTTAGACCTAAATCAAGAAATCGTCACCTATGAAAATCCAAAAGGGTTTATCGCATCAGGACCTCTTCGATTCACAGCCAAAAAACTCGTTTGGCATAAAAAGCAGGGCAAACTCATCCTCACTGATGATGTAACGATCGAACAACCTGGGCAATTTACCCTGAAATCAAATCTAGGAACACTCACCCTCAATGAATATGAGCCCACACTTTTGGTCCTCGAAGGGGAAGTCAAACTCCTCTCAACAGTTATCCAAGACAAAATCAGTAATGCTCTTGCCGACACACTCACCTACCGCCCAAAAGAAAAGTCCCTCCTCTTTTCCTCTGCTAAAAAAGTCCTCTTCTGGCAAGATGGACTTTCGTTAAGCGCGTCAGAAGTACTGATCCGGGAAGATAAAACAGTTGAAGGGCACGGAGACGTCCATTTTTCCTTCAATTTCGAAGAACAAAACTACATCGACGAACTGTTTAAAAATTATCTATGAAACTGCTAGAAGTGAAAAATCTCGTCAAACGGTACAACGGTAAAGCTGTTGTTAATGGCCTTAATATTGACGTTGAACCGGGTGAAGTAGTCGGACTCTTAGGACCTAATGGCTCTGGGAAAACAACCGCTTTTTATATGACAGTGGGACTCATCCAGCCAGATGAGGGCGAAGTCTATTTTAAGGGGAAAAATGTGACCCATCTTCCCATCCACAAAAGGGCAAAACTTGGATTTGGCTACCTTGCCCAAGAGCCATCTATCTTCCGTTCGCTCACCGTCGAAGAAAACATCCTTTGCATCTTACAGACCCAAAAAATAAAAGACCCGACAGCCCACCTCAATTCACTTCTGCAAGAGCTGCACTTGGATCACTTGCGCAAAAAAACAGCATCGAGCCTCTCTGGTGGGGAAAGACGCCGCCTTGAAATCACAAGAGCCCTCGTCACCCAACCCCAAATTCTGCTCCTCGATGAACCTTTTGCCAATATCGATCCGCTCGCAGTTGCGGACGTAAAACATTTAATCCGCATCTTAAAAAACAAACAAATCAGCGTCTTGATTACCGATCATAACGCGCGTGAAATTTTTTCCATTGTGGACCGATCCTACCTAGTTCAAGAAGGAAAAGTCCTTCTATCTGGCAGTACCGATTCCTTGATCAACAATGCGCAAGCTCGAAGCACTTACCTCGGAGAGGACTTTAGACTCTAGCTCCTCGATCACCTCTAAAACAGCTGACACTCCAAGCGTTGCTAGACAATCGCTCACCTTACTGCCCCCACAGCCATCTTGGTAGCACGGCCGGCAACTCATCTTTTGAGCAACTACCCTCGCATTTTTATTGCGCCACGGCCCCCAAGTCACATCCGATGTGGGACCAAAAATTGCAACGACTCTCTTTTTCAATGCATTTGCCATATGAAACGGCAAGCTATCTACACAAACGACAAGCTCACTCATCTCAATCAATGCGCCCAATTGTCTCAAGCCAATTTTCCCGCTTAAATTGATCACGTTTAGCCCTCTTGTAATCTCTTCGACCATAGCTATCTCAGCTAAATCAGGCCCACTTGTAAAGACAACCTGCCGCCCCTCTTCAAGAAACTTCTTTGTAAGCGCTCTCATTTTCTCTTTAGGCCAGCACTTAAATTTCCATCTCGATGTGGGGTGAATCATGACGAAAGAGCCCTGAACCTGCTGCGACAGCTCATTTTTCACAACATGACTCACCTCTAAAAACAATTCCCGCTCCTCCACCTGAGGAAAAATCCCAATACGCCTTAACGCATCTAAATTCCGCTCAACTGTGTGCCTTAAGCCTGGGCAGTGCTTAACCACATGAGTATAAAGCTTTTTTTGCCACCTCCCCTTAGGGGAAAATCCAACCCGAATCCGTGCTCCCGCAGCCTTGGCAGCGAGCGCGCCCCGATCCCCTTCGGTCAAGTTAATGACTAAATCGTAGCCCCCTTTACGGATCGTCCTCCACAAAGACCACTCTTTATAAAGTCTCTTAAGGAGCTTAAGCTTTTTCCATTTCCGATCATACCCGATTAGCCCATCGATCCCCGGATGGTTTTTTAACAGATCAAAACCTTCCGAATAAACGTAGGCATCAACTTGAGCTTCAGGCAACCGCCCCTTTAAAGCGCTAAAGACGGGTCCCGTTAAAAGGACATCGCCAAGTTGCCTAAGCTTGATGACAAGTATTTTTTTGACGCCCGTTAAATCGGGGTAATCTCCGTAAGTCATTTTTTTACTCCTGAAAAAAGCTGATTTTAAATTTTTTCATCATTTTCCAATAGAACTTAGTGAGATTTATTACCCCCCTGGTTTACAATGTCAGTACAATTTACCTTATGGAGATCCAAATGGCTCAATCAACAACACAAACTTTAGAACAAACTCTTTCGATTATTAAGCCTGACGCAGTAGGTCAGAATATGATTGGAAACATTATTGAATATTTTGAGCGCGAAGGCCTCAATGTAACAGCTGCGAAGATGCTGCATCTTACAGAAGATCAAGCAAAACAATTTTACGCAATTCACAAAGAGCGTCCTTTCTTTCAAGAACTTGTTGAGTTTATGACATCTGGTCCTATCCTTGCGATGGTCCTCGAAGGTGAAAATGCAGTAGCACGCAACCGTCAAATTATGGGAGCAACAGATCCTACAAAAGCAGCTCCTGGAACAATCCGCGCCGATTTTGCAACATCCATCGAACGCAACGCAATCCACGGATCTGATAGCTTAGCGAACGCGAAAACTGAAGTTGAGTTTTTCTTCAAACCAAATGAAATTTGCCCACGGACCTAAATCCATGATTAAGTTTTTTTTATTTGCAGCCTCCGCACTATTTGCGGAGCAAACTTTTTCCATTATCAAGCCAGATGCAGTCGAGAGTAATAAGATTGGGGACATTGAGTCTTACCTAGAAACCTCAGGACTTAACATCGTCGCAGCCAAGCTCATCCACCTGACCCCAGAGCAGGCACAAGAGTTCTACGCGGTGCATAAAGACCGCCCATTTTATAAGGATTTGGTCGCATACATGACGTCAGGACCCGTTCTGGTGCAAGTGCTCGAAGGGGAAGATGCCGTTGCCCTGAACCGAAAGGTGATGGGATCAACGAATCCAAAAGAGGCATCTGCCGGAACAATCCGAGCGGACTTTGGGACAGACATTCAAAGAAATGCAGTCCACGGTTCAGATTCGCTTGAAAATGCAAAAAAGGAAATTTCGTTCTTCTTTAAACCGGAAGAGATTCACCCGTGCACGAAATCCAAGTAAAGCATCGCGAATTTACAAAAAAGCGCAACTGGGAGCAGTTTCACTCTCCAAAAAACCTCGCAGCTGCGCTATCTGTCGAAGCCTCTGAGCTCCTTGAGATCTTCATGTGGCTCAAAAGCGACCAACCACTCACACCCACCCAGCTCCAAAATGTGCGCGATGAGATGGGCGACATCTATCTTTACCTGCTTCGCCTAGCCGACGTACTCAATATAGACCTTCTCGAAGCAACGCGCGAAAAATTTGCCAAAGTGGAAGAGAAATACACCCTCGAAAAATCGCTCGAACTAACCCGATCACTCACCCACACCTGAGGCCTCATGCAGATCCAAAACCATCGAATTTACGATAACCCACTACTAAATCCAGCCAGCGACCAACGTCCGGATCTTTCCGTAACAACAGCTAAAGACTATAAAAGCACAGCGAATGCCATTGCAATAACCGCCCTAAAAATCATCATTCTTCCCTGGGGACTTTACTGCGCAGCAAAAGCTCTACTTCATCGAGTCATCATGCTTTGCGCCTACCCCGCACAAACCATGTCAACGAAATACGTAAACACCCTCCACGAACGAATTGCCCAAATGGCCGCCGCAAATTTCACATTTAGAAAAGTTGTCCTTGAAAAAGATGGCCACCAATATAGCGGATTGATCGTCTGTAGAAATAAGAACATCAACAATGAAAAATGGGCCCTGTTTGCACCAGGAAACTACCAACTTGCAGAGCAATCGGTCATTAACTCCTCAATAACCCCCTTTCTAAACAACAACTATAACTGCCTTTTGGTCAACGGACCTGGAGCGGGAAAAAGCCAAGGGATGGCGACAGTGGAAAGACTTGGCGATGCACAAGATCTTGGCCTCACATTCCTAGAAACAGCGATCAAAGCAAAAAACATCGTCATTGCAGGCCATTCTCTTGGAGCCGCAGCAATTAGCCTAGCAGTACTCAAACATACCTTCCAACGCGACATTAACTACCTAGCAATCCGAATCAATACTTTTGATCGCCTCACACACCTTGTACAGGAAAACTTTGGCCGTGTTATCTCACTATTAGTTAAGTGGGCTGGCTGTGAAATGGATTCAACTGCTGCCACCGATAAGCTCATCCACAACCGAATCCCTCAAGTGATCTTCGAAGCATCCGATGATGAAATCATGGATAAAGCGCGCTTGATGGACTCAGTAACATCCAATGACTTCGAAAAAGATAAAATATCTATTATTAGCCAGCCAACAGACCACAACGCACTTCCTACCGAACTAATTGAGGCAAAAATTCTTGAATGGGAACACACACTAGCAAACGATAACTAAGAGATATAAAAATGAACGAACAAGACAATAAAACTCGAAAAACCTGGATAACACTACTAATAATAACCACAATTGCAAACATCTCCTACAGCACGATAAATTTTTTTACAGCACCTGTACATACAGCGCTACAAAATGCAACCCCACAATATAGTTTGTTTGTGATCAGCATTTCGATAGTGGGAGCGCTGTTAACGGGTTATATAATGTATCGATGCGCCTATAAAAAGCCTGGGACGAAGCTTTTGACATTTATGATCTACAGCACACCGATAACGTATGCAGCAACAATCCTTATGTGGATGTTGGGAAAACTTCCAGAGTTAACACCAACATACAGCCTCTACCTCGCGGCATCAACAGCACTTACCGTATGGTGGTACACACTGCACCTAAAGATGAGAGCGATCAACAGACAGCTGAAAGCTTCATAAGATATCCCATCACAAAACCCTCAGGGGGATTTTCGATCCCCCGAAATGAACATCGAACTACTTGCCACGCACGGGGAGCGCAGCAAAACCCTCCCAGTAGCGAGAAGAAACTAAAACTCCAAGGAGAAGACCTTTTGCCGACGTACCGTGGCGAACGCAACAGAGGGCCGGTCTATAAGGTTGAAAGCTTTGGAACCAAAAAATCGAAAATTGCCTCATTAAAAATGGGCCTCAACCTCAGGAATTTAACAAACTAACAAAAAGGAACGTCTTGTTTAAAAAAATATTCGCTTTTTACACATTCTATTCTCTTTGTTTCTTTTTACCACTGCATTCCGATGTGAATATGCAAGTTATGGAACTTGGGATACAACATCGTGATTTTGACCTCCCATTCACTGAAGTAACCATAGCAAACCAGAAATTCCTTCTACTCATTGATACAGGATGCAGCGCCACCATCTCCTTAAACGAAAGACTCACACAAAAACTTCCCCTTATATACACTGGAAACAAGATCTCTTTTTACAGACCTAACGGAACTATCTATCATTCTAAAGAGATTGTTATACCTGAAATTGTGTTTGGGGAAATTTCCTGCCAAAATGTGGCAGGAAGAGAGGACGGTAAGTGGCTCGAAGAGACCTCTCTCAGTAAACAGGGGATCTTAGGGTTAAATTTCCTTCAAAATTATCATGTAATTTTTGATCTAGGAAACAATAAATTGATCCTATCAAAATCTGAAGAAACAATAAGACAGCTCGACTATCCTCTCGAAAAATGGACTTCTCACCCCTTCTCGCTGACAAATGTTGGAATCGTTCTTGAAGGAGAAATAAACCAACATCCGTGTAAATTCGTTCTGGATTCAGGATCTAGCCACACCGTTCTTAAAAGATCCTTTCTTACTAATAATAAGATCACAGAAGCTAATTCAGTAGATATCTGTGGGACGAAAATCAAAAACCCTCTTCTCCTTGAGTTGCAAGAACCTTCTCAAGTTGATGGAGTTATAGGGAACAATTTCTTTAGTTCTCACAAACTTTACTTCAACTTCGAAAAAAACCTCCTTTTAATAGGAAAGGACTAAAGGGTTCTAATTAAAACTCGTGCATTACAGAAAACCTTCCGCCCACGAAAATGATATCATTGTACATTTTCAAATAGTAAGGCTCGACTGCACTATGCCATTTTCCTCCAGGAGTCTCAGACTTAAACACGATCGGCAAAGATACTTCGTATCCATATAACCCTGATTTCCAAACGCTATAAGACTTTTTCTCAAAATAAGAATTCCAGTAATAGACAAAGTGCATCTGCTCAGTCTTTATCCCGAGAGAAAGTTGATTCATTTGGTATTCTGCTTTAATTCCAATGGGGATGTAAGCGAAGTTTGAGTAATGTCTGCCTTGCACAAGAAAATACCCTCCCCCTCCTGAAAATGGAGTCAGAGAAAAGTGATTCGCTTTTAAGCAGTACCCAAAGCGGCCCTCAACCCTGTTTTTATAAGCAATGCTCTTAAACTGAGGATAATTATCGACATAGATACCAATAACCTGATTCCCCAAAGAAGCAGAGCCTTCAATCCCAGCATAAAAATCATTGGGTTTTAAGAATTCATACCCAGCATTTAAGCCATAATATTGACCTTTTTCCACATGCAGATAATTTTCTACTTCGTAAGTTCGCTCTACATTCCACGAATAATCCGGTTCAATATAAATCCGATGGTAGTTATTCACAGTTTGGGATTCGACATCACAATAACCACAGACGCTGAAAGTCACAGCAAATAAAGCGATTAATTTTCTCATACAGCACTCCAAGATGGTAATTTTTTATTAGTGCTAAATAAAATCTGCGCCAGCGCAAAATAAGTCCAGAAAATTCTGCACATTTAAGAGCCTACCTAGCAAAAGTTGCTCTTATTAGAATGAGAGAGCAAAAGAGAAACCTGGGCGTCCCGTCGCTGCAGATTGATTGGCCAATGCGCTTATGGCAAATAAAGTGAAATCGTACCAGCTATGGAGAGCCACACTTTCCATTAGCGATCCATTTTTGTATGTCACCCATCCATAATAGGCACCAGCTGCAGTAATAAAAGGTATACTAAAAGAGTAATAGCTCCTTCTAGCTTCTGAGCTATAAGCAAATGCATTAGGAATATGGGCGGCGCCAAAAATCAGGGAAGTAAGAGTGATCCCAACAGCTGGATTAAATATCTCGATCAGCTGAGATTGTAAATACCCACGAAATAGAGCTTCCTCGCCTAATCCTACTGGGAAAGCATCAAAGGGAAATCGCGTCCTTCTGTAACTTGAGGCAACATAAGAGTGTTTAGGAAAGTTTGCAAAATAAGTTATCGCTGTAGCCAATGCCAATTCACAAAAAAGCCCACCCCAAACTTCTGGTTTTTTCAAGACACTCAACTTAAAAGAAGCGGAAGCTAAGTCGGCAAAACTATCTGTAGGCATCTTATAAGAGTAACCAGACGAGCCGTTGTATGCTCTTACATCTCTGTAAGCTGCATAAATACCATAAGACCATGTAGAGCTAACCGTAACAAGCGCAGAGCGCATAAGCACTCCATTATGTCCAGAGAAAGAAGCAACCCCAATGCCGGTAGAAGCGCTACCCATAATTCCAGATGCAGTCTTCATATCGCCCAAGTAAACATGCCCAAGGCCTGGACATAGCGTGGATAAACCGACAGTTACAAATGAGCTTTTATGGCGAGGAATAAAATTTGGGGGCTGAGTTTCGCTAAACGAGACAGGTTGCCGAAGGATACTAGGATCAAAAGCTGCAATTTCACCTACAACTGGCTGATTCATATCAGGCGGCACTAATTCTTCAAGAGGCTCTTCAGGGACCACACCAAACAATACAGAAGTCATACAAGTAATTAAAATTGCGCGTCTCATAGAAGGTTCCTCACTTTGCCAAGGCATTATGGGATCAGAAGTGATTTTTCCACAAACATCTTATCTCTGATTCAGCAAACTCAAAGTGCCCCCCATGACATCTTTGGGTGAGGAAAAGAAACTAATCAATGTAGAACCTTATTGTAACCTCGACGTCTTAGAACTTGCCCTAAATCTCCATCAAAAAAGAACCTTTCTTTCTATCCCAATAAATTAACGGGATAATTCGCACCCAACACCTTCTAACCAAACAAAAACCCTCTATCCCAACAAATAAATACAAATATTTATTTTAATAAATCTTAAGTTAATGTTAAAATATTACCTTTAAACCGCAAAAAAGAGCTAATTATGAAAACCCATACAGCAGAGAGACTTTATACCCAGGCGGGGATTGCCCTATGCTCTTTAGCAGGAGCAATAGTGGGATATGTTACGGGAGGTCTATCCTTGGCGATCTTGGGGGTTATTGCTGGCGGCCTTGGGAGTTATATATTAAATAGAAAGGTAAGCAGAGCCTAAAAAAATCAATTTTAAGGAATAAAACAAGATAATTCACTATAATCTTCGGCAAGGTAGCAATGAAAAATCCACCAACTATTTTCCATAGCATTCCTCGTAATCAACATGCTCAGATTACAGACATGGTGCTACTAGAGGACCTTAAGCCAAACGATTCAGATGCAATTAACAATGGACTAATCAGCCTGTATCTAGCTCTATCTATTGCCGAAGATGCTCTTAATGAGTTTGCAAATAACCGCTATAGATCATTCGATGCTTTACTAGGCAATAATTCATGTTACTTAGTCTCATATAACATATACCTAATAGCCCATCGATTTAAATCACAACAAAATCTAACAATAGGTCCAGCTCTAAATAAAATTAGGGAAACCAAACAGAAACTCCTTATTGCAACAAATTCGTTCAAGACAAAAATCAAGACCCCATCGGTGGGCAGCTTTCTAAGTGCAAACAACATACATTTAGACTTAGACCCTGACTTCATCTACCTAGCTATGGCATACGCATGTACACAAGCAAAGGAAAAAAATGAATTTGAATTTGAAGAAACAAATTATAAAAACCTCCTAAATATTTACAGCAAGAAACTAAATATAGATATTCCAAAGAAGACCGTCATCAATCTGGTAAAGCACTGGCAAAAAACCCTCTCTATTTCTAGTATAAAAACTTTGCGACAACGTCAAACTAACACTCCAAACCAGCCAGAAGAACTTTGGAGAGAATACCTTTCGGACCGATATATTTTAACCGATAAAAGAGATAGGTTATGCGCTCCAAGCCTCTATTCAGCAGCAACAATTTTTTCCCAACTCACTCAAATTGAAGGTGCGATATTGGGACTCCAAGTAAATATCGTTAGTCAGCCCAAAAATAGAATCTCAACCTTTACACTATTTTACCAAGTACAAAAAGATCACAGTTACAGACTGGTAAATTCAGAGAAATTACCAGACAGTGACCCGATCTATATGTTTGTGGGGTGTAGATATATATCAGATATAGAGAAAATTGACATCAGAGCGATTCAGCACGAACTCGAGGAAAAAGACCTAAAAACGATTATTCTTGCTCACGAAGTAACCTACCCACAATACCCTAAATCTTTAAATGCAGAAAACATTCTACCTACCCACCCTGAAATAATTGAACACATTAAAAAATATAAAAAATTAAAAGGCTTTTCCCTTGAGGATCCCTCAATTTTGTGCCTTGCTCATATTTTTATTGATGATATCTTGACTCAATCCCTCGCAAGTTATGACCACCCCACATTTTTGCCACAACTCCCACAAAAAAAATAATTTTCTCTTTTTTTTCAGATAGCTATTTCCCCTCTCCAAATAAATCCTCTAATCCGATAGCCTAACCTTTATGGAGACAAATCCAACTTATAACTCAGTACCAGATCAACATCAAAATTTCTGGCAATTAGCGAGTATTCAAGCTTCGGCATCTGGAATTCCAGTAATTATTGTCGGGGGCCAAGTTGCAGCCAAATTTGGCGCCGGGGTAGGAATCACTTCGATTATTCTAGGCAATTTGATCTTATGGCTTATTGGAACTGCAGTTATTTCTATGACCGCTTCTGGCAGAAATAATGCTCTCCAAAACATAAACTCTTACTTAGGGAAACTTGGAGGCACCTCAGCTGCAATATTTCTGGTTCTTGCATTTTTATCTTGGTATATCATTCAAATAAACTCAGCGACCAAGGCTATCTCAAGTTTGGTTTTGTACAACAACAACTCTTTAAGACTCGGGGCAGCTCTAGGTGCTTTTATCTCCCTACTGTCTATAGGTGGCATAGTTCTAATCAAAAAATATTGTACAGCTATCTTTCCTTTCCTTATTTGTTTTGCTGCTTATTCAATGTTCGAACACGCAACTAACATAGACATAACCTCCTCCTGGGGATTTTCCTTGCTGGGAATCTTTGCAGTAGTCTCGACAAATCTTGCAGGGATTGTAAATTTACCGACTTTCTTCAGACACTCACGCTCACGTAGTGATTCTTATTTAGGCTTGAGCCTTATGATAATTTTTACGATGATTCTTCAAGCTTATACAGTTGTTATAGGTTTTAACAACCCAATCTCGCTTTCATCTGACAACATGGTCTTCTCCGTCTTTTTAATCACTTTTATCATCCTCTCTCTGATTAGCGCAAACTTAGTGAATATCTATTTTGCATCAGCTGGTTGGGAGATGATCTTTCCTCACCGTAAATCGAATAAGGAATACGTCATTATTGGCCTGCTGGGAACGCTTGCATACACTTTCATTCAGCTCACAGCTCCCATGCAATTTTTCCTCGATGTAGCTGAAAATTTCATCGCAAGTCTTGGAATCATCCTCCTCTTATCGTTTCTTACTAAAACGTTTGAGCACCACAGACCTAGACCATATGAAAAAATGATCAACTTTAGTTGTTGGTTTTTTGGAGCAATTATCGGAACTCTATACAGCGCCAAAAATCCAGAAACCTCAAACACATTAATCATCTCTTTTTGCGCGACAACCCTTGCTTTCCTTTTTATTATCTACATCGAAGAGACTTACTGGTCGGCAAAAAAAATTATATTAGAACACAAACATGAATCATAAATTAGCCGATACACAACAGTCTTTTTGGCAGCTCACCGCCATCCAACTCTCTGGATGGATGAGCCTTCCCATCCTCGCAACGAGTATCCTTGTCCTGCAGCAAAACAGCTTCTTAGGAGCGGCGCTCACCATTTTTGTTGGCAATGCGATCCTTTGGTTTCTTCGCCTTGGGATCATCTCCATGAGCCATAATAAAAGACAAAGCACCCTTGATTTGGCCCATGAGTACTTTGGCAAAGCAGGAAGCTACTTCATTGCATCGCTCCTTCTTATATCAACTCTTGTATGGTTTTTGATTCAGACAACAGCTGCCAGCAACGCACTGACACATCTTATCACTCTAAACGAGAGTCCGAAAATCGATCAATTTGTCCAAGTATGCGTACTCATTGGACTTGCAAGTACATTTCTCTGCATGGAAGGGATCGTCCTTTTAAGACGCTTATCTATGATTGCCTTCCCCATTTTGCTTGTCACATTTGCAGTCATATTCCTATATAACTTTGGAGGATCACACACCAACCAAAATGCCCTTTCGCTCTCGGGCCTATCTCTTGTTTTGGCAACCAACCTTGGGATCACCGCAGACATGCCAACCTTTTTCCGGCACTCCAATTCATGGAACGACTCCATTAAAGCACTTACCGCAACACAAGTGATCAGCTTAATTCTAGGGTTAGCAAGCCTGTATCTTGGATCACTCATCAATGGGATGTTTGAGATTAACCAGTCACTTTTACTCCAAAGTGATCATGAAATCCTACGAACCGCCATGATCATCTTCATTTTCGTCTCTGCGGTAACAGCAAACGTGGCAAACGTTTATTCTGCCTCAGTGGGCTGGGAAATCATCGCCCCTAAAGCCCTGATTGGCCGCCAAGAATACCTCATCTTGGGCCTTGGACTTACAATGTTTTATATTCTATTTGCAAATGTGTTTTCTCCCGATGCCGTCCTGTCTTTGTCCGATAATGCCCTTGTTAACTTAAGCCTTGTGCTTATCTTTGCTTACGTCCTTTCTAAAACGCAAAAACACCCCCATACACTCCACCAAAAAGCCACCTACTTTATCGCCTGGGCCACCGCTACCTCACTGAACGCAATCCAACAGCTCTACAGCCCATTTCCAGCCCTCTCTCCCCTTTTTGTTACACTCTGCTCAATCCTCCTCGTTTTAGCCCTATCCTATGGATTATCCCGCCTACGCAAACGCTCTTATTAGTGGGATAAAGAACCCAACTAACACAGGCTCAACAATTCAAGTATTTATTTATAATAAACCTCTTATTCTGTTATAATTGATGCCATTACAAAATAAAGAGGATTTATGAAATTAGATTTTACTCGTATTTACGGGATAGTAGGCAAAGTAGCGTGTGGAGTAGCGGGAGGGATCGTTGGTATAGTAACGATGGGTCCGATAGCAGCGATAGCAGGTGTATTTGTAGGGGTAGCAGCGAGTCATCTACTGGAAAAAGCGATGAGTCCACGCCCAAAATCCACCAATTCACAAATATGAATTCAAATATATCGCCAGGGACCAAGCCATGAAATCAGCATCCCCTCCATCTCCAGTTTTTGAAAAAGGGATCAATTTTCCCGCATCGCTTACAGATGAAAACAAAAACCACTCTTTATCTGACTTACTCCCCTATGACGCGCATAAAAAAGTTCAAGGACACCTTACTAATGGTTTAAAAGAATATAAGATGCTCCTTGTATCAGCAAGAGACACTATTACGGAGTTTTTATCGGGCAATCTAGCTAGCTTTGATTCCCTTGTTGGCGAGAATGCTTGTCAAATTCGAGCCACACTACTAGCGCTGATTTCAAAATACTTTCCTATTGAAGGGGATCTACTCTTAAAAAGCATCCTCGACCAGATCAAAAAAATTGAATCGATTAAAGAAATCCCCGACAGCAAACAGACGCTCGGCAGTTATTTAAGGGAGAACAGCCTTGAATTACCAATTAATACGAAAGAGCTTTTTCTAATTGCATCTCACATCTTAACAAAAGTTAGAGTTTTGCTCCCCCCTGATGCAGAAAAAAAAATCGTTAGGAATGAAAATACAAACACCAAAAAAATTAAAACAATCAGCCCTGTAAGCTCTACTTTTTCTAGAGAATTAGTCAAAAAATTAAGATCTTTGGTTTCCAGAGCCTCAGTTCAGTTTGTCCAAGATATTGCCGATATCCTCCCGATCCCCGAACCCATTGCAGATATGGTTTCAGAAACGTACTCTTTAGAGCACAATAAATTTGGAAGGCTAAAATGCCTTCCATGTTTTTGGTATACCCTCATCCTTTTAGAGTACTCTATTAAATTTGACATTCCAATTATCCTTAAAGTTAAACAGATAGCTACAGATAGAAACCATGAGGTTTTAAAAGAACTCCCTTTTTACTTCAAGGTGGTTCAAAACCAATATCAAGCAGTTGATTTGTGTGAATTATCTCCTAAAGAGCCGGCACTTGTGATTTTTGCTAGCTGTTGCAGAAAAGCAGATGAGTTTCCTGTGTTAGACCAATGGAAAGACGAGATTTTAAAATTTAACCCTCGCGAAATGATTTTAGCATATGCTGCAGCCCACAGACAATATCCCGATGAAGATAACGACAAAGTAGTGAGCAAGGCTAACTGCGAGCTTTATCATCACTACAAAGAAAAAGCTAACGAATGGGGCTGCTCATTAAACAATCCAAGATTGTTCTTTTTGGTTCATGCGTACTGCGATAAAGTAGGAAACGTACAGGCCTAATCTTAGCGCCTTGGCAGATTTTTTATAGACCAAGTCATTTCTTCAATGAACATAATCATACAAAAAGCAATAAGACTGGTGCAAATACCAACAAGTGCTGCATTCGGGACATTTTTTGAATCTAACCATAAAGAACCAATTGCTGTAAAACAGCCTAAAAACCAACAAAGGGAATTTGATAACTTATCTATATATCGCGGTCTATGTTGCACAATTGTTTTTAAGATGTAACTAACTATAAGTACAGCTCCTAGATTTGCAATACATACTGTCCCTATACTTTCCATAAATGCAATGGGGCTTGATGAAGCAAAAAACACATATATCATCGTGCCTAGCAAACCAATAACGGCATACCCTTTAGCCCCATGCTTATCCCTGGTAAACATTTCCCAACCAACTGACGCCCAATAAATATTTAATAGATTTACGCAGAAAAACATAAGCAATACGAAACACAGCACAATAAGTACGTGCACTATATTTCCGCTGTCATTCAAAATAAGCTGAATTGGATTAGTTATCCCTATAAAAACAAAACACAATTGAAAAAGGGCATGTAAAATAGACATTATAGTTAAACTAAGACAAGAGTTAGCCTTAGATCGGGAATGACGAAAAAATGTTGCTAAATTTACAGTACCCGGGAACCAGGTCAAAATAACAAGTAACATACCTGAGAACGAAAATCCCCAAGACCCCTCAAAAGAAACTACTCGGTCAGATTTGTATAAAAAATAAACAATGCAAACAAACAAAACTGGGAAACTACAAATATTTACCCATTTAAGAAATTTAATCCCACCCATTCCAACTAGAGCACATACAACACCCAAAGCCATACCAACTTTAAGACTTAAATTGTCATAGTTATGAGCATACTTATCTACCAAAAGAGTCAATGCATCAGCTGGATACTTAATTTGCAAGGCATACCAAACTAAAAAAGCCGCTACTATAACTACAGCAGCTACAATCGTAGAGACTACACCAAGATTTTCTTTTATATTTTGAATAGTGTGGACTCTTTCACTTGTCATAGACATAATTCCTAGTCCAATAAACCACAGAATTAAATTACCCAAAACTACAGAGGTTACAGCTACTCCCGCTCCGTACTCCGTAGAAATCTGAGCTCCTACCATTGTAGAGACCAAACCAAAACCTGAGCTTAGAATAAGAGCTAATTGCCAGTAAGACTGGTTATTTTCTCGGAGTGAAATCCCGCTATCGACCTGAGCCATCTTCAATCTACAAAAAGTTCCTTTATTCCCTATGTATAAAAGCTAATTACAAATAAGCCTACTAATTTCATCAAAACTGTCCTTACAGCAACAGAGATCTCTTCATTTCATCTTTTCAGCTTGTCTATGCGAAGAGCACACAAATTAAACGGCGAGCTCCAATTTCAACCAAAAAAGGCCCTCAAGAGTCAGAAAAAACACCTTCAAAGGGCTAAGCCTGACCTAACCCGTGGCTAGGTGGCTAGGCTCCTAATAATAAGCTATGACCCCTTGCTCTTTTACTTTCTTTAGAGCGTCTTCGTAGCTCTCTTCATGTACTACATAATGCTTGCCCATAGCAGAATTTGGTCCCGTGTATTTTTCAATCTCGTACCGTTCATACTCTATTTTTCCTTTGGAAAAATAAACATCCGATATTCCGCTTCCTAGACCAACTTGGTTTTCATCTACAAAATACAAGCTCACAACAATATGGTCTGTGGGAAAAGGAAAAAAATCTAAATAGGGCCTTATCTCCTGATTGGAATTAATTTCCTTATGTAAACTTTCTGCGATATTAACAAGTAGAGTCCTTGCTTCTTCCAAAGAAACAGAATCCTTTCGTGTTTTAACAAGTTTATAGCTAACATAAAAATCTGCTGTCCCATTAACCACATGGCTCCCTTTTTGAAGCGCATTATTTATTCCATAAGCACTAAGAATCAAGCCTGTATCTACATTAATACGATTCGAAAATGCTCTTATCAGTTTGTATCCAGGAATAGAATCCATTGTAATATTTTCCTGGCAGGAAGCAGCCAGAATAAGAAACAAAACTAAAAATTTAATGTATCTCATATTTTGGAAGAATCTCCTTGGCTATAACTGTTTTAATTTGTTTCTGATATTGTTCTTGAATAAAATAGTGGCCGCCAAAGATCATTTCTTTTTGAGGAATAACCCGAACATAAGAATCTTCCGCTTTCTTCATTACACTTCTTAAGCCTCCGTTACACAGGAGCGAGAGCCCATCCTTATCGCCAATGATGGTATAAACCTCAGCAGCTAAGGTCTTATCTATGATTATTGTTGGCCCTACAGGTATCGCTATCACCGTATCCCGGTATGCCTGTGGCATCCGCTGCAACGTCTCTTTCAACACAGCAGCCCCATTGCTAAATGTAACACAAATCTGCTTCAGGTTAGGATTATTTTCCAGAATTATCTCCCTTGCAGCTGCCGACAGTTGCTCTACCTGTTTATCTACAGAAGCAGGCATGTATAGATTACTTTTAGTGAGAATTTTCTCTGCAATCATCAATCCATGCGGAGCAAATACCGGGAATAGGTAGTCTGCTACAGTGCGATCAATTCCTAATTTCGCACAAGCCACCAAGCTAACCCCATGGACCAGACTATCATCGTGTACATGATGCGGTTTAATCGCAAATCGACCATCCAAGCTCTCATGTATCTTAGCTTGAGCCTCAAGCACACTAGCTACGTTATTGTTAATACCACAAAAATAATTAACTGTTCCATTTTTGGTATCTCCGAGAACTTTTAGCTCGGGCATGTATCTAGAGCCAGAACTGAAAATCTTATCTCCCAGCGACTGTAAATGAAAGTTGTGGAATATAGCATTTATTGCCTTTGACGTCGTGAAAGTTAACGGCCTTTCTGGAGAAACTGAAAAAGCTCTTGTTAACGCCTGATTTATCCTATTGTCGCTCTGAAATTTAGCCATTGTATTTATGACCTGAACTTGCTCTTCGAAAGGGATATCCATCTCAGCGAGTCCCATTTGAGCTAATGATCTTTGGAGATACTGGACTGCGCCAAGAGCAAAGTTTACCGCTTTTGTTTTTGCTTCCGTAATAGAAGGTCTGCTTGAGTTGTTATGAGCTAAAACAAGAGCTCCTTCTTGAATATCAGAATTATCTACTGGACATATCCTCCCCGGCTCTAAATCAGTTAACGAGGTAACAGAGACTAAAGACTTGACAGCCATTCCTTCATACATTGAGCTCGGTGAACAAGGAGTCCTTTCAAAATTAAGCACAAAAGTTGCGCTTTGATGGATGCGGTTCATTTGGGCGCAAAAAATAACCGGATTAGATGCAAAACCCATATCGTTTGTTATCCGTAAAGCTTGTGAAGATACAAAAGTGTTAAGCTGGCTCATCATTAGATTTGCAAAATCTTGATCCTGAATTCCTATTGAGATAACCGAACTCGCAGAGCAAGGGATCTCCCATTCGCCCAATCGTATTGAGGAGGAGGATGTAGAGCTGTGGCTATAATCAGTAATAAATCCTTCTGAAGAAGATACTTGAATCAGTCCATTTGCCTGATTAGATGAATATGTATCTACAAAAATACTTGAATCAAAGACTTTGTTCTCCCTGCCCGACAGAGTAGTTATTGGGAATTGAGGCTGGAAATTAGTTTGTGATAATTGAGGTGCTTCATAAGCACACAAAATTACCTTCAAAGAAGTATCCCCCATAGAATTTAAAGAATACGGGTTGAAAGAAGAGGCCGGGTTTATAAGGTCCCAACTACGTGCTGGGATTGCCGACAAAGTCTGAGCCGGTCCCGAAGAGTCTAGGCTAATACATGACATTTTATTTCTCCAATTTTGTTGTAAAAGAATTATTTACAGAAAATACGCCGCTTTAAAACATCTATCTGGTTCAGAATTTTTAGGTTCTCTTCCTTCATATCTTTTCTTAATATCAATTCAGCAGAAGAGTAGGCTTTTAATGCCTCCCTCTGATCTCCAGCTTCAGCATGTGATATTCCAATTTGGATATAGTATCTTGTTTTTTGCACATCGATCCAAAGAGGAGGCGGAAATCGAACCTCCGCAAGTATCTGAGTTAACCTGTCCATTGATTGGACAGCCTCATTTAAATTTTGTAGGTGCGCAGGATTATGTCGAAGTTGATTAAGCACTTCGACATAACATTGTAAAAGCTTGTTTTCAGAGACACCAAATTCTTCAACAATATGCTGAAGACGTCCATAAACAACCTCTATGTCTACTCTATGAATTAAAAAACCAATCAGATAGTTCTCAAGTTGATGACGGATTTCTGGAGAAATGTCCATTAGACCTAAGAGATTTTTGGCCATCTGATATTTCTGCTCTCTCGCATAAAGCAAAAACTTCTGACACTGAATTTCCGTATATAAAGAAGACATCCCTTTGACTGGAGCAATGGCAGCAAGCAATGTATCAGCTGACGTTATCCAATTTTCCTGTTTAACTTCCGAAACAAATTTCTCTCTATCGCAAGCCAAATACCCAGCAAAATAATTAAGAAATTCTCTATAGACAAATCCATCCAATGCGTTATAGGCTTCCAACAAATAAGCCAGGGCTTGTGAATCTTTTTGATGAACAAACAACCTATTAGCTTTCTGAATCATATAAAGTGCCGCTTGTTCTTTTATTTCGGGAGCTAGACCTGCTTGACTTAACAAGCCAATAGCCTTCCCATACCTATGAGCATCAAGATATAGACATAATTTTTCTAACTGCATTGATATAGAAATTACTGGATGAATATCGCTATTCAAAACCGCGCAAACAATATCATCAATACCTCTTTCTCTTTGCAGTATTATTTCATCTTGGACTGTCGCCGTTATGACAGGATTTAATTTACGCAAAACAACATAATCCAGATATTTAACCATCAAATTTTTGTGATTAAACACATTTAAATCATCGCGAATATTTTCAAGCCTTTGAATTACTTCGTCATATTCCCCCTTTGCGCAGAACTGTTCTATTTGTCCTATCAACGAAATAGCTAAACGATCGTGAATTCGAGGACCTGTCTGCTTGAGAAGGCAAAAGGCGTTTTCATATGCACATGTATTGATGTTAAGCTGAAGTGACTCATACTGAAGATCTTCATAAAGAGGGGTAAGTCCTCTTTTTTGCTTACACAGGTGCAATAAACTATCTATAGCTTGATTTCGTTGAACTGCCCTAAGCGATTCTTTACTCTCCGGCATGTTTGGAGATTTATTTAGGCAAGCAATGTATTTTTGGTACTCCTTGATAATTTCTTTATAATCTACCAGATCAAATACATGCTCCACCTTGTCAAGATAGCTCTTTGCCAAAACAAAGTCGCTAGAGGCAAGAGATCCGCTTTCTTTAATCACAAATAAGAGGATCCGAGGGCGTACCATTGAATTCAAACTTTCATTACTTAAATTTAATCTAGCTTCGTTGTACTGGCCCGTCTTTATATATGCTGTTATCTTATGAAATAGCAAATCATCGCAAACTCCTGCGTAATAGCAAGACCTTCTTAAGATTTCTACAGCCGTATTTATAACATTGAGTGAATTAGTAATTTCATCCCTGCCAGATTGGTCTTCTTTCAAGTGAGGAATTAGCGCAATGAAATCGAGACACGATTCATAGCTATTTATTGCTTGAATATCTGCTAAAAAGGAAAACCAATTTTTTGCTTTTGATAAAAGATTCCTTGCTTGTTGGTGCTCACCTATATTACAGAGCGAAAGAGCTTCTTCCATAATGCATGCAGATCTTGCGCTTGGGAATTCATACAGAATCGCAAAGCCAACTGCTATCGCCATACCAGTTGCTATTTGCGCTGAGTTACCAACTACAATTGGAAGATTCTTGAGAGAATTACTAAGGACAGAAAATATCCGACCTGAATTACAACGGAATGCAACATTTTTAGCGCACCCGATGATTATACTCCTTCCTTGGTATACAATATTTAAAACAGCACCAGATGCAGCAACCTTCTGAGCAGTTATCATCATTGCTCGCGTATCTGGATTTCTTTTATTCCCAAGTAAAAAATCTGTTTTACATACTACATTTACAAATGAGAATCCCAGGTTAAAAGTTGGAATTACTAAAGATGCTGAAGAACTGATACCCCAGTTCTGGATAATTACAGATCCAATATCTTTTACAAAAAAAAGCGGAGCCTCTCTATATTTGCGGTACCAATCTCGTTCTTCTCGATTTGACGAGAAACGGTCCAAAATCCGAGGAATAGCGAGATCTGCAGCAACATTAGAGCAAGTAAAAATAGCAGACAAAAATGAGGTTTGCCTTAAACTTTCAACTAAACTTTCTGGATAATCAACTCCATACTGGGCAATCCAATAATTTTTCATAACTGGGTTTGTTGCCGTTTGGATAACGATATTTAGAGCATCAAGACTTTGACTAACTATTCCCCCATCAAGAGTTCGATTTTTAGCAAAAGGAACTACACATCTTGAAATTCCAAGACTCAGGAGATCACCACCAAATGAAAACATTAAATATTGACTATTAGCAATATCTTGACGAATCAAAGAGGAATGCTCATCTGGCAAATCATCAAGACACGCCTTAGCCTCAGAATATTGAAGCGCAGAGACATGAAAACGAGCTTGCATTGCCTTCCAAACAGGCTGATCGGGCATTAAAATTGCGCAATTTTGATAACTCTGATGTGCATCAAAACTTAAATCCTCGATTTGGAGATAAAGCCTAGCAATTACAGTTTGCATTGCCCTAGAACCATCTTCATCCTTCACAAAGGCTAATGGGTTTGCATCATTTTCAAAATAAATGTCAGGACGATTCTTAAGCCAACTAAGTAATGCTGTTTTGAAATCAACTAGATCTAATTGCTTCCAATCTAGCTTCGCAGCCATAAAAAGCTGAGCCATAGCTTCAACACTTTGCCAAGATGCATCAGGAGAAAGCGAACTCAGCCATTCCCTAGCATAAACACTAGCTGCATCATATTTTTTTTGAGAAATAAGTTTAGATTGATACAGAATTGATTTAGGGAGGTATTCCTGAGATTCTTGCTCTAATAATTGGTCCAGCTCAGTACGATTGCTTTCTTCTGATCGGGAATAAAACTCTACCTCTTCGCAATTTCGAAGATATGAATTTCTATGTAAATCCCAATCAATTTTTGAGATTCTCAAATCTGGATTTTCAGAAAGTCTTGCTAGATCTATAAAATCTTGTTCCAGAATTTGCTTTAATTCTTGCAAACGTTTTTGAGCCCGATTATTTTCCTCACCTTTTGCATCCGCTCTATAGATTGTCTTAAATAAGCCAAGAACTTCGTGGTAATTTACGCTGTGCTCCAAAATTTTTCGATCATAAACCTCATTTTGTTGGCTAAACTTTTGCTGAGCTCCAATTTCTTCAAAAGTAAAAATCGCTGAATCAATTGATTTATTACTCCATTGATACAATTCCTTGTGAACCTGTCTTGTTCCTCTGTTAAGTAATCCCGCTTTGTAGTCGCGCTTCCGATGAGGCTTATCCGTTACGTCTCTTAGTTTTTCTGCTGATATTTTTAGATTCTTAACATCCTTAAACGCACGAGAAAGGATGTCTTGAATTTGACTTTCAAACTGAATACATTCTTCAGGTGAAGCAAGAGATATTTCAAACAGGTTATTTAACTCAACACATGACTTATAATATTCACTTATAGACACGTTTACATCATTAACTAAGGTAAGAACACTCAAATAAAGCTCGAAACGCGGATCACCACAAGATATAAGACGCTCTACAATCTCTAGATAACCCGGATGCATCGGACAGTATGAGAAAGGAGTTACTGAATTCGACATAGAGCAACCAAAATTTTTAAGTTCATATAAGGTACTACTCTTTATAGAATAGCACCATCTTTATTAAGATATCGTTTAACCCAAACCAGGGCCCAGTAAAAACCACTAAAAAGAATTCGTAAAGAATAATAGCAAGGACAGGAGAGTTTTAAGATAGGGTATAAAATACCGTATCCTAAAACTCTCCTAACTTTCTTTAAGGTTAAGAAGGCTGGGTCGTGTGTATATACAATTTCAGTGGCAGGATGGGATCTAAAAACTTGAGTGGCTCTCTAGTCATCAAACCGGCATCGCCTACCTCTCAAAGAATAAGGAAAGTCTCCGGTATCGTGAGGAAACTCTACTTTAACCATGATCTATAAGAACTATGGTAATAATTCTGAAAACACCATAAACTCACTTTCTTACTGTTTGAAAAAAGTCTGACATGAAAAAATTAAACAATCCTATTCAAGTTGGGATTTTGGGATGCGGTAGTTTTGTGCAACGCCGCATCCTTCCTATACTTAAAGAAATAAATACGATTAAAGTCGTTGCTCTGCAAAAACGCAATGTAAATGACGCTAAAAATATTGCGTCAAAATGGAATATCCCGTTCGCAGTTTCCTCAAGAAACGAGCTGTTAAGCAACCCCCAAGTAGAAGCAGTATTCATTGCTACAACCAATGATATGCATGAACAAGATGCAATTGCCTGTGCAGAAGCTTCTAAGCCAACTCTTTGTGAGAAGCCACTAGCACCAACAGCATCAGCCATTTTAAAAATGATCGAAATATTCCAAAAACAATCCACTCCACTATTTGTGGGCCAATCACTTCGCTTCAAGTTCTGTGTGCGGAAGGCAAAAGAGCTTCTCCAATCAGGTAGACTGGGACAGCTATTGAATATCCGAGCTCATTTTTCAATACCAGTCCCAAAAGAAAATTGGAGACACCAAAAAGTTCGAGGAGGAGGAGCCTTACAGGATATAGGAGTGCACTTAATTGATCTGATTCGATTTATTTCCGATCAAGAGATTCATTCAATTTACGCTGAAGCTAATCACGATTATCAGCACACCTCGTCAAACGCAGATCAAACAGTCTCTGCTATTTGCCGACTTACTCACCAAGCTACTGCTTCATTTGAATGCTCCTTTCAACAACCATTCTCTAGCAGATTTGAAGTCATAGGAACAAAAAGTCGATTAGTCAGTAATGACTCCCTCAGACAATCTTATGACTCTCTTGAAACTCTCTGTCTGATAGAGGATGATACTAAACTATATTATCCGATACGAGCTTCAAATATCTATAGTGAAGAACTCATACATTTTGCAGACACCCTTCAAGGGCTCACTCCTTCTATTATAGATGCTAAAGAAGGACTTCAAAACCAAAAAGTAATCGAGGCTGGATATCAGTCCCTTTCTGAGAGCAGAAATATTCAAGTAAGGTAAAATATGCTGAATTGGGAAGAAGTTACCAGGGAATATACTATTAAACCCTCTGATCGCATCAAAAAAGTTACGGAACCTTTAAACGTTCATCTAAATATTTCGTGTTTTTTTTATATTCGAATTACTTTGCAAGGTCAACTAATCTGGTTGGGGAACCGTCCTGACTGTGCTGAATACTATGTAGACCAAAAGCATTATGTTAATGACCCTTGCATGAACCATCCAACACACTGGGAATCAGGCTGTTCTTTGCTTGAAAAAGCTGCACCTGACATTTACCAGAATACTTTTTTAAAGGAGAGTGAAAATTTATTCAATTTTAATTCCTGGATTATTTTAAGCAAAAAAGAACTTGAGTTTGTCGAGCTTTTTGGTTTTGTTGGAGAGAAAAAAAGCCATCTTGAAAAAATCTATCTAAACCATATTCCCTTGTTAAAATCATTTTCTACATATTTTAAAAAAGAAATGCATCTAGTTATTTCCAAAATGTCTAAGGAATCAATTTCTCTTGTAGATCTCAAGGGGGACGATTATTATCCTAGATCACTAACTCAACCTATGATTTCTCCGGAGACTTGCCAAACCTTTTTAGAAGACTGTGGCATGAAGAATCAGATCAGAAAAGCCACTTTACTTTCCAAGAGAGAGCGTCAATGCATCCAGGCACTTCTTTTGGGAAAAACAGCAAAAGACACTGCAGCTGACCTCAACCTTTCTTACAGAACTATTGAGTCCTATTTTGAAAACATCAAAAACAAGCTCTCCTGTCAAGATAAACATGAGGTTCTTAGTTTCTGTAGAGACCTAGACAACCTGGGACTGTTTTGAGGGGGATATATTGATAATGTCTTTAGGAAGAAGAACGCTTATCGCTATTAGAAACTTGCATTTGGAATGGAAGAATTGTTCGACAAATTAAGCCAACAGATAGCATTACTGTGGCGATTAGTTGGGAGTTTGGTCTGCCCAAGATTTCTAGCTATGTTCCCAGATGAATATGTTCTTTCATTGATAAGCTTTCTGTTAACTCGGCTTTCCTAAACACAATCCTTGCCTTATATTTAAAATTTCTTTAACGTGCATACGTTTTTTTTTAAACAGGAGAAGTTTATGGCTAGCTCAATCCAAGAATTAACTAGGTGCATGTCGCTTTTAATAGACTCTGCTAAAGTTTTTGAAGCCGCACAAAAAACGGTCGAGGCAATCGATCGTAATGACAGAGGTTCCGATGTCGAAAAAGCATCCTTAACAAATCGTATGATCCTCCTGGGATTTACAGTCGCAGAAGTGGGACTCGTTCTCTCTGGGGCAGAATCTAAATCTTTAGAAATATTAAAGAAAGTTGAAATCGTACCTCGAGTTTTAAACCTTCCATTTGAAATCATTACGCAATCTTTTCACCTTGCCCAAAGCCGTCAAACACCTCAAGATCACCTTCGTTTTATTCAAAATGCTCTGCTTTCTCCTACTGCAGATATTGTTAGAGTCGCAGCTCAAGGTAAAGCTTATCAAGAGCAAACCTATCTTGACTTAGATCCTAAAGAACTTGAAAAAGCTACTCGCCCTATTTATGAAGAAAGAATAAGTTATGATGGTCAATATGACTTAGAAATCGTAGGTCATAAACCTGTTGAGATTGAAGAATGTTTGAAGAATTTAGAGGAAGCTAATTCTTGCGCTAGCAAAGCAGCTATATTGCAATTAGCAAACGCCATATTCAATCCCACTCTCCCCTTATATGAAAGGCTAGCTCTTTATGTCAGGCAAACAGCCCATGAAGGGTTGATTGCCCTTGCTCAACGCATCGCTCCCCAACAAGAGCAACAGGGCCAAGCTGTCGAAAATGTTGACTTTCGCCAGCTCCCTACAATCCCTTTACCGCTTCACCAAGATGCGCTTTTTTCTCAGTTCATTTGCTCTATTACTCAAGAGCCAATTCGTGATCCCGTAAGAGACCCAACGGGTGGAAATGCAACTATTTTGTATGAGCGAATCGCAATTACAAATTGGTTACGGATCAATGAAACTTCTCCGCACACCCGCCAACCTCTTAGAGTTGAAAACTTAGTGGAATGTCCAGCGCTCAAGCTTATTATCGATGAACGTCTGGAAATGCACTATCAGGGTCTTTTGCTCCATTTAGGGCAAAATGCTAACGCCCCAATTGCTGATGCGGATCAAGCTGTAATAAACGACCATCTTTAAGGAGTGTGAATATGTTTCCAGCTACTTTAAGCTCAGGATTTTCTAGTATTGCCACTTTTAGAACCGTATCCATAACGGGCGTGCTCTATCTCACGCCCAAAATTCTTCAGAATCTTTGTCAAGAGTCTAATGAGCAACCTTTAAGTCAGGTAGGTAGAGTAAGAAAACTATTTGCCTCATTTTCTGAAAGCTTACAGTCCACTTTGGGAGAGAGAAAATGGTTTGTGATCACAAAAGTTATTACCGAGAATGCCTGGATCTCATTTTTAGTCCTATCCTATCTCACAAAAGGGGCTCCTCTTTTTATGACTTTCAGTCGCGGCCTTGATGAAGCTGGAGCTTTTTTTGGCTTTTGTTCAATTTCATGGCTGGCTCGCGATGGAGCAATACAGATTTGGGAAAGAGGAGGACATTAAATGTCTTGTGATACTCTTTCAAAAGCTGTTGTTTTTGTTGCTCGGACCTTCAGAGTTGCTGAGGCAGCCGTCGATCTTCATGAGCTTGATAAGAATACAGAGCTATCTACAGTCCAGAGAACAAGTAGAGTTGCAACAAATATCAGCCTAATTGCTTTTCAAGGCAGCTCCCTTATCTCCCGAATAAGCGGGGCTTCTCCCAATCTACAATTAGGATTAGAAGTTGCAGCCAGTGTTTTTGACGTCGCCCAAAAAGTGAGTGTTTTGTCATGCAAAGATGAATTAAAGCTAAATGACTATCTCGATCTTGGCTGCACAATTATCTTTAGAGTTACCGATGTGACACAGATGACCCTAACTTTAAAACCTTCATTTTTTGATCCTCATACAGACAAAGTTAAAAAAGCTGCAGAGTTTCTAGAAGCCGGGGCACAAATTGTCGCCTATCGCGACTCAATTGGCAATCTATTTTCCTTTGGAACAAACCAATTCAACAACATTATAAATTATTGCGCAAATCCTCAAGATATTTCAATAGAAGTGTCAATAGATGACGATCTCGGCGAAGATCAAAGGCCCCCCGAGCTAAGAATTAATGCAGATACAGCAGCAGCTATCGCTCAGATCCACGATGCAGAAAATATTGCAGAACTGGAAGAGATTCCTCGACTTTTTCAAAGAGATATTGAGCTGCGAAGATTTTCCTGTCCTATAACAGGGCTTCCAATCAGACATGCTGTTGTCGTAAGAGGAACAGAAAATCAAACGCAGCCTTCAATTTATGAGAGAGAAGTAATTGTTCAATTCTTAAGAGAACATCCTGGACAAACCCCTCAAGGTTGGCCAGAAGGTATTGATTGCCAAGATACAAACATAGTTGCTTTTCCGATCATCCAAAACGTGATCAATGCAAGGCTTCAAGTACTCTTTGCTGATTTTAAAACCGTTCCTCCACCTGAGACTTCCACAAGAGACAAAATGATCCGATTAGCAAGGGCGCTTGGTATCGGACAAAACATTAAAAATGAAGATCTTGTCGATAGAATTTCTAATTCAGTTCCACAAGAGCTTGTCTCATCTATCTCTTTGCAACCCATTCGTCACTCCTATTCGGGAGGTCCTTTGTTACCGTCTGTAAGGATCCATGTACTTGCTGTAAAATCTTTAAGAGGCAAAGCAAGCTGCTCAAGTGATGATCAAAGAAAAGCTATTTGCGCTCTATTAGGCTCCAGAGATAAAGCCGAAAAAGAGGTCTTGAAAAAGGTATTGCGAAATTTCTCGGCTTTAGAGTTTTATATCTCTCATGATTTACAACATTTAAGCGGAAAATTCCAAAAATAGGTTTGTATATGTCGTTTCCTTTTGACTACACTCATCCAGATATAGCCAATCGATTCTTACCTCTTGCAACAGAGGAAAATGAATCTAGCGAGACGAGTGATAATTCTGCAGAAGAGCTTACAGTAGAATGTAAAGTTCATACAGAACACGAAATAATAAACGCCATTCAAAGTGTTATCAGATTTGTTCGACCTCCTGTGGAAGGAGAATACTTTGATGAAGAGACAGGCAAAACCTACCAGGTTCCAAATCACAGCCTACTTGTCCCTAAAGCCATGCAAATTTTCACTCAAGGGGAATATAAAGGTTATGGATTAACGCTGAAAAAACACATCACTCTTCCTGGTGAAAACAAACCTCGGTGCTGCGATCTTCTCTATTTTACAAAACAAGAGACTCAAATCAAATATGAGAATAGGAAACCTATTTCTTATGCCAGTTTTTCGAGCTATTTTTCGGGCATAGAAAAGCGTATAGAAGAGCAGCAAATGGTTTTAAAGAATTTTTTTCTTACCTTGAAAAATGAGGCCTCGAAGTGGAAGTATGATTGGCTTGAGTGTTTATCCTCTGAGGAGACATTAGAGAAATATGGGTTTTCAGAAAAAGATGCGGTAGGTTTGCATGCGATTGTTCTGTTTTACAAAGAAATGGAGGCTTGATGTCTAACTCATTATCTTGGGTATCTTTACCACGGGGAAATGTGGATTTTTTTTTCTGTGATGGCGACCAAAAAGTAAAAATTGAGCAGGTAGTGGCAGATATCGCGCTTGAGAAACTATCAGATGTCCAGTTGAATGCAGTTTTAAAACAGTGCCACCACCATTTTGCTCCGTTAAGTGATGGTTCTAAAAAACTTTATCTCCATTTGAAAATGAAAGGAGGGATGATGACAGATGATACCCTTCCTTTAGTACAGAATTTATCAATCACTGATGCCAATGTTTCAGATTCAGTTGTTGCTGACAACATTATCAGGATCGTTAAAGATCGCGCTTATTCCAGTGTGACTGTACAAAGACTGCGGTATCAATTTCCAGGAGAAAATGAGTCTAAGCCCTCAAGAGAAATTATCCTTACCCCCACTAACTGGCAGTGGGTTATCCATTTGGTAAGAGCCATCGTGGTTGAAAACAAGACGATTAATTCAAATCGAGCTGTTAAAGCAATTTTAGGATCAGACGATGGCGAAGATTCTAAACAACTCGTACAAGCTTACCGAAAGAACTTCTCATTCAAAATTATAGTGTCCCTCGATGGCTTGAATTTTTATTTTGAACCGATAAGGGACTGGACCACCTCTAAAGTTGAAGGCATAATTCCTGTTGCAAGTAACGAAAATGCGTGCGTTCTCGTTTAGCAATCCAAGGAGAGGGCCTGTTTTTGAACTATTCGAGATGTTCGAGGGCGAGGGTGACGAAGGGGGCTGTTTGTGTTGATTTTAGCTCTTTGAGAGAAAACCACTGCCCCTCCTCTTCGGCGGGCGTGTGTGTCGGCTCTGTATTATGGATCCGATAGATAATCCCTATATGATGATAGCGATAGTCCTCGTGCTCCCCATGATGTGCAATCACGGTAAGAAGGGTTGGGTTTTGGGTGGTGAGGGCTGCCTCTTCGATCAACTCACGGTGGAGCGCCTCAAGGGGTGTTTCTGAGTACTCTAGACCGCCGCCAGGAAGATCCCAATACCCTTTGTGGGGCCCTAACTTCTTCTTGGTCAAAAATATCTGTTCGTTTTGGATGATCAGTCCGTATGCACCCGTTCGGGAAAATTGCTTTGCCATATGACAGGTATTGTACTCAAAGAGAGATTTAGGTGGAAGATCGCTTCCACCTAACTTTCATCTACGTTAGCTCCAAAGCCTCCAAGGACCTTTCGGCGGAATTGTTTGTTTCACATCTGGATCTATGCCGCGAATGCGGTTGCATAGGCTCTGGATCGAAGCTTTCGCTTCTGCGTATTTTGTAGCAAAAAATTCACAGACTGCTGCCCAAACTTTTGCTGCTTTTGTTCTTGTTGGTTCGGTTGTATCAACAATATACTTCCATGTCGAAGTAGCTTTTGCTTTCAATTGATCACAATAGGGTTGTACTCTCGCAGAGATCCCTGGTAAAGATGCACTCATATCTTCCTCTTTGTTAGTTAATTTGTTTAAGTTTTACTCTTGACCCCGTCATTCTAGACCCGAAACTTCTTCACGAAGTACAGCCACAAAACAAGCCCAGCTTTCACTAAAAGGCGCTTGGGGGGGTGTGGTCTTTTGAAACAGTTGTACTTTGTTGCTGAAGTTTAGCGTTCCTATCCTCTAAGGATTTAATTTGTTTTTCATGGCGACTTAATGCATCTTTTAAATCTTCGTTTTCAAACTTTAATTTAATTGTCTCCCAAATTCCTCGAATTTGCAAACCTATCATAGCTATTTTCGCTCCAAAGGATGGGTAGATTAATTCCATCACCATGATAAAAAGTGCACTTATTTGACTACCTACTGACTCAATAACAATAACTGTATACTTCCATGTACGCACGACCCAATTCTTACAGTTTTCAAACATCCTCACTGCAGCTTTCGTCACAGAACCATCCTTTAACTCGTTAAAATATTCTGTAAGTCTGTAGCAGAAAGATTGTTCGAGCGGTTGAATGGTTGCCATAACACACCTCATTTATTAAGGAACAAATAAGATAAACCATTTCTTAATTTTTGTTAAAGAAATATTTGAGAAATAGGCAAAGCATTAAACATAAAGGAGAAAGAGATGTCGGATCTGAAGTTTATTTAAGACGATCTTTAAGATCGCTGAGTTCTTGAAGAAGTGGTTTTGGCATCTTATCGCCAAACAACTTGAAGTAGTTGGTAAGCTCTTCAACCTCTGCTTGCCACGCTTTTTTATCAATGGAAAGAAGCTCTTTAAGATCGACGGTAAGATTTGTAATATCAAGGGTTGTGGGGATGTTGCCGATGGGAGTTTTTTCAGCTGGGGCTTCGTTCGATGTGCGCTCAAAGATCCATTTCAAGATCCGAGAGTTTTCTCCGAAACCGGGCCAGAGAAATTTACCATCCGCCCCCTTACGAAACCAATTAACATAGTAAACGCGGGGCATTTTATCAGATTTTTTCCCCATTTCAAGCCAATGGGCAAAGTAATCGCCCATATTGTAGCCGCAAAATGGGAGCATAGCAAAAGGATCATGGCGCAGTTTGCCTACTTCCCCTTTTGCTGCAGCTGTGGTTTCTGAACTTACACTTGCACCAAGAAAAGTTCCGTGCTGCCAGCTAAACGACTCGTAAATAAGAGGGACAACAGAATTTCTCCTGCCACCAAAAATAATGGCAGAGATAGGAACTCCTTCAGGATTTTCTGCCTCAGGGTCGTAGATTGGGTTTTGCTTTGCAGACACTGTAAAGCGCGAGTTAGGGTGTGCTGCTGGCTTATTTGAGCTCGGATCGTAGGGAGTTCCGTACCATGAGGTGAGGTTTTTAGGTGCAGGTCCATCCATCCCCTCCCACCAAACTTCTTTTTCTGCAGTAAGGGCAACATTTGTAAAAATCGCATCGTGCGAGATCGTGCGCATCGCATTTGGATTTGTTTTCATCGAGGTGCCGGGAGCTACGCCAAAATAGCCCGCTTCAGGATTAACCGCATAGAGTCTGCCATCATCACCAAAGCGCATCCAAGCGATATCGTCGCCAACGCACTCTACTTTCCATCCAGGAAGTGTTGGATTGAGCATGGCGAGATTTGTTTTTCCGCATGCACTTGGGAAAGCTGCAGCGATATATTTTTTCTCACCCTTAGGGTTCGTGATCCCCAAAATTAACATATGCTCGGCAAGCCATCCCTCGTCTCTGCCCAAAACGCTCGCGATCCGAAGAGCAAGACACTTTTTCCCGAGCAAGGCATTGCCCCCATAACCGCTTCCAAATGACCAGATAGAGCGCTCTTCAGGAAAGTGAGCGATGCACCGTTTTTGAGGATTACAAGGCCAAGGCTGGTCCTTTTCACCAGCCTTCAAAGGGACACCTACTGAATGGACCCCCGGAACAAAGGTATCTTTCAGTTCTTTTAGAGCTGAAGAGCCCATCCGGGTCATGATCTTCATATTGAGGACAACGTAGGGAGAATCGGTAATTTCAATCCCGATTTTTGAGTGTTTTGAGCCTAAAGGGCCCATGCAGTAGGGCACTACATACATTGTTCTCCCCTCCATACAGCCAGCGAAAAGCTCTTGGAGGTGTTTGTGCATTTCTGCTGGATCTTTCCAGTTATTGGTAGGGCCTGCATCGTCTTTGTTCTTCGAGCAGATAAACGTCGATTCTTCAACACGAGCGACGTCGTCAGGACTAGAGTGACACCAAAAGCTATTGGGCCGTTTTATGGGAACAAGGGTCCCTTTTGAGACCATTTCAGATGCGATTTTTTTATATTCTTGATCAGAACCATCGCAAAGATGGATTTGCGCAGGACGGCACAGGGCCGCAATTTCATCGATCCACTGCTTGTAGTTCATGTGCAAAATTAAAGCGGTTTTTTCTTCTTAAATCTATCGAGGTAATCCAGAGCTTTTCCAGTTCCCAAACAAACTGCAAGCAGCGGGTTTGGAGCCACAAACACAGGAAGACCCGTTTCTTTAATGAGGGCTTTATCAAGACCCTTCATTAGGGCGCCACCACCTGCAAGGACCATTCCTCGTTCAACGAGATCGGCCGCAAGTTCAGGGGGACATTTTTCTAAGGTGAGCTTGACGTTTTCAATGATTTGTTGAATCGGTTCTGCAAGGCATTCACGAATTTCAACAGAGTTAATCCGTTTTGTGATGGGAAGACCCGCCACTTGGTCTCTTCCTCGTACTTCCATCTCAAGCTCATTATTGCCGAGTGGATAGGCAGATCCAATAGTCATTTTGATTTCTTCCGCCGTTCGAGGTCCAATCATAAGATTGTACGTACGGCGCATATAATTCATGATGCAATCATCAAACTCATCCCCCGCAATTCGAAGGCTTCGAGATTCGACAATTCCTCCGAGAGAAATAATTGCAATTTCAGTTGTACCACCACCGATATCGATGATCATATTCCCCGAAGGCTCATGAACCGGAAGATCAACGCCAATTGCAGCCGCCATAGGCTCTTCAATCAAAATAACTTCTTGTGCGCCAGCGTGAAGAGCGGAATCTTCTACAGCCCGTTTTTCAACGCCTGTAATCCCAGATGGTACAGCAATGAGGATTCGAGGACGAAATAGACTGCGAGCAGGCGTTACCCGTCGGATGAGAGCTTTTAACATCCCTTCGGCGATTTCAAAATCGGCGATCACTCCGTCTTTCATAGGACGTACGGCATGGATTTTACGAGGAGTTTTGCCGAGCATCGCCTTGGCTTTGTGCCCTACAGCGAGAACATCATTCGTCAATGAATCGACCGCAACCACAGAGGGTTCAGCTAGCACGATCCCTTTGCCGCGAACATAAACAAGAGTGTTGGCAGTCCCAAGGTCAATCCCGATATCGCTGGAAAATATCCCAGACAATCGGTTGATTTTCCGCTTTAAAACGGCTCGAAGTTGATTCAGTGTTTGAAGGGCTTGATCTGCTGTTTTATTCATAATCTTCGGATTTTAAAAGTCATCATGTTTGTAGAAGTTCGAGTACGTCTTCCCATGTAAGTTTAGCAATTGCTTCATCATCGCAGCTTACCACTTTCTTGACCAATCCTTTTTTACGGCGTTGCATTTCAACAATCTTCTCTTCAATTGTATTCAAGGTAATTAGCTTATATGAAGAGACCGAATTTTTCTGGCCAATGCGATGGACGCGGTCGGTTGCTTGGTTTTCAACTGCTGGGTTCCACCACATATCATAATGGATCACTGTATCTGCTCCAACAAGATTTAATCCAGTACCGCCGGCCTTGAGAGACACGAGGAAAACAGGAATCTTTGGATTTTCATTAAACTCTTTGACAATCCCCATTCGATTTTTCGTCGAACCATCGAGATAGGAGAACGAAATACCGCGCTGTTCAAAGTCTTCGCGCATAATTTGGAGCATTCGTGTGTATTGGCTGAAGATAACCGTTTTATGATTGCTTTCAACAAGCGTTTGAAGAAGCTCAATGAGCATGTCGTATTTCGAAGAATCGCCAAGTTCCGCTTTTTCTTTCGCAAAAATTGCTGGGTGGCAGCAGATTTGCTTGAGTCTAGTAAGGGTAGCAAGAACGTGGATTTGCACTTTGTCAAAACCGTCTCTCTTAACAAGTTTGACCAGCTCATCTCTCGCAGATGCTGCATAAGATCTATAAAGATCCATTTGTACATCAGATAATTGACAGTGGTAGACAATTTCAGAAACAGGCGGCAGATCGTGAAGAACATCGCTTTTCATGCGACGCATAATGAATGGGGATACTTTTTTGCGTAAGTACTCCACATTTTTCACCTGCTGCTCGCCGGTTACGCGGATATAATTTTCCAAAAACCGTTCGTATGTCCCAAGAAAGCCTGGCATCAGAAAATCCATCAAGCTCCATAGCTCGTCGAGCGAATTCTCAATAGGAGTACCCGTCAAGATCAATCGATGTGCGGCTTGAATCATTTTAACCGATTTAGCATTGCGCGTTCCGCGGTTTTTGATATGTTGCGCTTCATCTAAAATTGCATACGAGAATGACTCTTGGCTATAGGTCTCTATATCTTTTTGCAACAATGTATAGGAGGTGATGATCACATCGTAATCATCTAATTTAACGAGAAGTTTTTTTCTCTGATTCGGAATGCCGTCAATCACAATAGCGCGCAGCTTCGGATTGAAGCGGTGAAGCTCTTCTTTCCAATTATAAAGGAGCGATGTTGGGCAAACAATGAGCGCACGAGCGTCTTTATTTTTCAATTTATTTTGGGTAATTGCCGTAATCGCCTGCACCGTTTTTCCAAGACCCATATCATCGGCTAAGATCCCGTTGAGGTACATAAGGCGAAGTCGCTCCAGCCAGTTCACCCCTTCCGCTTGATACGGTCTGAGTTCTGCCTTTACCTCTTTCGGAATTGGAGAAGGCGTTATGGCTGTTTGTCCAAGCATTTGGCTGCGGATTTCGAGGAGCTTTTCGGACATCGTAAATTTAACGGGCAGTCCATCAAAAGCTTTTGGATCAATAGTTGCAAGATTCCAAAGTGGCTTCTTCTCTTTGTGCTCATCGAGTTTTTTGATTCCTAGCTCGTCATAAAGCTGCACAAGTTTCGATATTCGCTCGAGATCGAGTACTAAAATCTTAGAAAAGCGAGAGCTCATCTCTTTTGTACGTTTAGCATCGAGATCGAGGTACGATCTTTTTGCGGCAAGACACTCCCAAAGAAGCTCTAGCTTCACACCGCGCAAAGCACCATTGACCTTTAGATCGATATCGTAGTAACCAATTGTACTACTTGCATCTAATTTAAGCTCAAAAGTTGTCTCATCATAAATGAATTGATCGAGTAGGTTCTGTGGGCATTCAAATTGGACTCTATGCTGATTGCGAGGGATCACTCCCGTCATAAATTCGACAATTTTCTTCTCGGTTTTCGCAACATAGGCCCCGGTTTGCGTATTGAACACGAAATCTTGGAAAAGCTCTTCTATAATTTGACGCTCTTCAACTAAATTACGCGCTAAAACGCCCTGCTCTGTAGCAAATGATTTAATATCTTCATATTTGAGCTTTGATGCTAAAGAGGAGACTTCTTGCCCTTCATAGGAGAAATAAAGCGCCGCATCTAACTCCCCATCGAGATAGGTCAAAACACAGCGAGCCTCTAATTTACCAGTAAAGGGAAGGGTGACAAATTTTTCCAAGATCTCTGTATTGGTAATTTCTGCAAAGCGTTTCAATTCAGGCAGCGAGTTTTCAACAAGTGTACCAAACAACGGCTCTGGCACGGTCATATCGCGGAGCGTATTGATGTTGAGTAGATGGGTCCTTTTAATATGGGGCGGGAAGCGGTAGTAGGTATCTTGGTTGATCATACCGGGCTGCGCACACTCAAAAAGGGTGACGTCATCTGTATTTAAGCAGCTATCCCCTATCACCAACTTGGGTTTGAAAAGGATTTTTGCCGCTGGAGGATCGAGATACTCTAATTGGAATCTTAGTGTTACAAAGTTTGGCGCATAGCGCAAAGGCATTTCCAAAGAACCTAAATACAAGCATGGCAAAACGGGGAGGTCATCATCGAGATCCTTAAAGCCTCTTGGTCCCGATTGGCTATTTGCAATTTCATGCGTCCTTGCTAGCAAAAGACCAAACACCTCGGGATCGATTTGCGCAATACGGCTCGCCCGCTCATTTTGCGTGTTTTCAACCATCCGCGCATGATCCATAATGATTTGCAAGATAGATGCACCATGAGAGTCAAAGCTTTTCAAAGAGAAAAATAGGCGCCGGCCTCCGACAAACAGGGGCTCTTCGTAGCGCACCGCCTCTAAAAACCCCTTCAACTGAGAAATTTGGAGCGGCTTTGAACGAAAAGGGAGTCTTAACGCAAGCTGAAATTCAATCTTACTTTTCTTATCGCTTTGCAAAGACTGCGGATTGAAAATTACTGCAAGTTCAGCCGAAGCAAGAGAGCTCTCTGCTTGAGGCAAGAAAAAGGGAGAATGGGACAATACATCAGAGGACGCTACATATTCTTGCAATACTTGCTTTTGATAACGGGCATCTTGTTTAACAACTTCGTTATTTTCAGCCTCTTTAATTGCTTCAATCAGCTCTTGCTTTTCGTGACTCTCTAAATTTTCATCCGTTGAGATATCAGATTCTCTTGAATACTCGATCAAAAGACTATCGATTTTGTCCTCTAAAAAGAAGATCAACGCAGCTAAATGCTGACAGTCATAACGACTTGGACAATCGCAATTTGTATGAACAGCTGTTGACTCAAAACGGTCTACTTCAATTTCACTTTCATACGTACTTTCGTAGTTACTAAGGACCTTACTACTAAAGCGTATCGTTTCGTTATCAAGCTTAATAATTTTTGCTTGTAAAATCCGACTCTTATCGTATAGTTGCCTCCCTTCTTTCAGGATGGCAGAGGAAAAATCTTGTCTTAGTTTACGAAAGTTCAACATATCATTTACTTGCGGTTAGTCTGAATTCTTCGTTTTACAGACTTTTCAAAAGGAGCGCAACCAAAATATTTAAAAAATTCAAAAAAAATGCCCTTAAACCATATTCTCGAGGCGATTTTCACTTTTTTGTGCCTCTTGAATTTCATCAGAAAATGCAAGCAGAGAAAATCCGTAACGACTTAACTCCTCTTTCTTCAAATCCCAAAGAAAATTTTGTTCCTCAGATGTTTGTGCTTTTGCAATATGCGCATTGTAAATTTCGTCGATTTTTTTTGCGGCGGCCCTGAGATAACTGCTCCGAATTAAAAATGCCGTGGAAAGTGCAGTAATCTCAATTCCTTCAACTAAATACCCAACAGAGTGGCCCAAATTCGAATAAAGCTGAGTGGCGTTATTCGCCGTATCTATATTTGAAGAGTATAAATCGTTATACGATTCGATCCGATACACGTTGAAGCACGCAATCGATCCAATAACTAATGGATGCATGAGAACGCCAGTTGCAACAACAGCAGCAACACCTGCCGCCACCCACCAAGGATACGTCTTGGCTTTTTGCTTTAGCTCTATACCTGTTAAATAGGTCATATTTTTAATAGTAAACCATTTTGACATCTCGGCATCGATACTCAAAAGTGTAGGTCGAAGATTTTGCTCTATTTGGCTGCTAGTTATAACTGGATTCATGTCGTTTTCCTTTATAGAATTTTTTTTAGTAGCCAAAGCTACATGTAGCTTTGGTTACAGTCAACAAAAAAGAAAAATCTGTTATCCTTTCTGGTATGGAAAATCGTGCAGCCCCATTTAAACAGACCAGAAAGCAACATCTTTTAGAGACCGCGGAAGACTATACTGAGCTGATCGCAGAACTTTTAAGCAAACAAAGTAACGTGCGCACGTGTCATCTCGCAAAAGAGATGGGAGTCTCCCATGTAACTATAGTAAAAACGCTAAAAAGATTAGCTCGAGACAACTACCTAAAAAGAGATGGAGTAAACATCATTTTAACTGGAAAAGGGATAAAACTTGCTGCTCTTTCCAAGAAAAAACATCAGATTCTCACTCAGTTTTTGCTAAAAATTGGGGTCCCCAAAGATGTTGCTGCATGCGACGTTGAAGGAATTGAGCACCATATTAGCGAAATCACGCTTGAAGCAATCGCCAAACTCTTGTGATGCCAAGCGAATAACCCTTGATATAAATGGCTCAGGTGGATAAAAAACTTGGGCCAAATAGACAAACACATGAGCACACCTTGGCACCTTCAGTTACATCTAGATCTACACAAACAGAACCTACAATCGAGTTTCAGAGCGGTCTATGCGCTTTAATCATTTCCCCGACTTTTAAAAGCGTGGTTCAAACCATATATAGTAAACTCGACGAGAATCAAGTAGACAAGATTCGTCAAGCCGTATTGCATACAATTGAACATGACCTTGGCAAACTTACAACCCTTCTTAAGGGTCAAAAAATTCCAAATACTCTGATTAAAAAAATCGGTCTCATAAAAAAGCTAGTAACAGAGGGTGACAAAAACTATCGGGACTTTGAAAAGAATAAAAATGAACTAATCACTGAAATAGATTCTTATGAAACCCCCCAGAAAAACTTAAATCGTATTTACACACTCATCGAATCTATGTTTGGAAAAAGGATTAATAAGTTGGACCTCACCTCAAACGAGGATACAGACGAATTTAAACTCAAACTGCTTTTCATCTATGCAGCAGGTGATGCAAATGATGACTTAGTTCACCTTCTATTAAGACATGTAAATTTCGATCAAAAAACCCTAAAAGAAGCAATCTATGAGGTACCCGTCGAAAATCCCGCCCTCATTCAGTTGTTGCTTCAAAAACTCGAGCAAGCTGGAGGGACACTTCTGAGCCATCTAGAAAGCGCCGAAAAAGATTTTGCAGATCCAGCTATCTTTCAAAAAGCAGCGTCTGAATGTGAAGAGGGGGACCTTGAAAATGCAAGGCAATTTATTCAAATCCTTAGAGATTACTACAGGAAAGATGCCACCGAAGAAAAATCCTAGAAAACCAGACCAAAGGGAGATGATTCTCTGTAAATATTTTTTGGACTTGCTCAAAAAAATCAGAGCACCTTATAATTGGCGCCTTGTTGACCAGATCAATCGGCAGTGTCAGTAAAAGACACAAAAGATAGAGTCAATCTGGTTGAAATAATGCGGGCGTAGCTCAGTGGTAGAGCATCACGTTGCCAACGTGAGGGTCGTGAGTTCGAGCCTCATCGCCCGCTATCCTTTAATATAATCTCCGGAGAATACAAAGTGACCCAAGCCACCGAAGAGTTGACCAGCGACGAAGTTCGCGTCCAAATCCACCACAAACCAGCCTGCCGCATCGAAATGAATGTGAAAACAACCCCTAAAATGGTTGCAGACGCCCGAAAAAATGCGATCAAGGCAGTTGGTAAAGAAGTTTCTTTACCCGGCTTCAGAAAAGGGCGCGCTCCCGATGAGATGATTATCAAAAAATTCCCAGCAGACGTAGACAAGCAGATGAATAAGGCAATCGCCGATCTCGCCTTCGTTGCTGCCCAAAAAATGGCCAAAGTCCCCGTTCTCAACAACAACGCCCCCATCTCATTTGACATGAAAAGTCAAACTGAAGAGGGAGCTGAACTTGTATTTAGCTTCGAAACAGAGCCAAAAGTACCTTCTGTAGACGCCCTGGCCTTCAAAGCAAAGCCTGTTGTAAAGGCAGAAGTTGCCGACAAACAGATCGATGAAGCGATCCGCCAAATGCGTTTTTTCTATGCGCAATGGAAACCGGTCAGCGACCGCCCTATCCAAGATGGCGACTACATTATGATCGACCTCGATACAGTTGAGGGAGAAGAGGTAACACAGGTATTCCACCACATCCGCTTCGAAGTTTCCAAAGACCGGATGGCAAACTGGATGAAAAAACTCGTTGTCGGAGCCAAAGCGGGCGACGTCTTAAACGGAGTCAGCGAACCTGATGACACAGCCACAGAAGAAGAGAAAAAAGAGTTTAAGCCTAAAAATATCCGCCTGACCCTCCTAAAGGTTGAAGAGGCTGTTTTACCTGAGCTAGATGATGAATTTGCAAAAAAAGTTGGCGCCAATGACGTTGCCCATATGCGCGAATCCATTACCGGTCTTTTAAACAAACAGGCTGATGATAAAGTTCAAACAGAGCTCCATGAACAAGTAAACGACTACTTGGTAGAAAACTATACATTTGAGCTCCCACAATCTTTGATCGACACAGAAAAAAAACACCGTTTTGGTCAGTTGATGCAAGATCCTAAATTCAAGGGCAAATGGAATAAAATGTCTCAAGATGAGCGCAAAGAATTTGAAGATAGGCTCGTCGATGAAGCAAGCCAAGCTGTTCGCCTTTTCTATCTATCTCGACACATTGTTCAAGAGGCAAAAATCCCAATCACTCACCAAGAAGTGCAGCAAGAGGCGATTTCGATCTACCAGTCTCACGGTGCAAAAAATGTTGAAATTGACAAAATGCCGAAAGAAATTTATGCGCTTGCTCTATCAAAAGTGATGTTGACAAAAGCACAAGACCATGTGCTAAAATCATCCGATGATAAAAAAGCTTGAATGTGTTGATAAAGACATCTAAACTCCAGTTAAAGCAAACCAAAAGGTCTACCTATGTCTTTAACACCGTATGTCATTGAAGATACTGGGCGCGGCGAGCGCTCCATGGATATTTACTCACGACTCTTGAAAGACCGCATTATATTTATCGGTACTGATATTACCGATCAGGTCGCAAACGTAGTTGTGGCGCAACTCCTCTTCTTGAAGATGGAAGATCCCAAAAAAGACATTAACCTCTATATCAACTCGAATGGCGGACAAATTAGTGCAGGTCTTGCTATTATCGACACAATGAAGTTTTTAGGCTGCGATATTAACACCTATTGTATTGGTCAGGCGGCATCAATGGCTGCACTGCTCCTCGCATCGGGAACTAAGGGGAAACGATTTGCTCTCCCAAATAGCCGGATCATGATCCACCAACCTTACGGCGGAGTGATGGGTACATCTGCAGATATCGAATTACAAGCAAAAGAGATCCTCGAGCTCAAAAAGATCACGACTAAACTCATGTCTGAATTTACTGGCCAATCCTTCGAAAGAGTTACTGAAGACTCAGAAAGAGACTTCTATATGGACCCAGAAGCTGCCCAAAAATATGGTATTGTTGACCACATTGCAAAACCGATGCAGCACAACCCGATGGTTTCTCCGAAATCGCCGGGAATTCCTGCAACTGTATAACGAGTAAAACTCTATGACAAAAAAGACGACGAACGAGATAGCCAGCTGCTCTTTTTGCGGCCGAACTGAAGATATCGTAGAAAAATTGATTTCAGGTCCCAACGCATATATCTGTGATAAGTGCGTGGGACTCTGCGTTGATATCGTACAGAAAAAGCCGGTCAGCTATGAAATGAAGCTTTTGAAGCCAAAAGAGATCAAAGCTCATCTCGACGAGTACATTATTGGTCAAGAGTCTGCAAAAAAAACGATTGCTGTTGCTGTATACAACCACTTCAAAAGGGTCCGTTCATTAGGAACCGCAGAAATTGAGTACAGCAAATCGAACGTGATGCTTTTAGGTCCTACTGGATCGGGAAAAACACTAATGGCTCGCACACTTGCAACCATTTTAGACGTCCCCTTTGCAATTTCTGATGCGACAACATTAACCGAAGCTGGATACGTGGGAGAAGATGTTGAAAACATCATCTTGCGCCTTCTTCAAGCAGCGGATTATGATGTAGCAAAAGCAGAGCACGGAATCATCTATGTCGATGAGATCGATAAACTCCGAAAGACAACTTCAAACGTTTCCATCACACGCGATGTATCGGGAGAAGGAGTCCAGCAAGCTCTTTTAAAAATTGTTGAAGGCACTGTTGCGAATGTCCCTCCTAAAGGTGGACGTAAACACCCAAACCAAGAGTACATCAAAGTCAATACGCAAAACATCCTCTTTATCGTAGGTGGAGCTTTTGTCCATCTCGACAAAATGATTGCGAAAAGACTCGGGAAAAGTACCATCGGTTTTGATGCAGCAACTAAAAAGGCTTTAGATACACATGAGACTAACTATCTCCTCTCTAAGGTAGAAGCGGAAGATCTAATCTCATTCGGGATGATCCCTGAATTTGTTGGCCGTTTCAACAGCATCGCAAACTGCAATGAATTGACAGTAGATGACCTTGTCGAAATCTTAGTAGCCCCTAAAAACGCGATCGTTAAGCAGTACATTCAGCTCTTTGCGGAAGAAAATGTGAAACTTGAATTCACAGAAGCTGCCCTAAAAGCAATGGCGCAAAAAGCCAAAGATACGGGTACTGGAGCAAGAGCCCTCAGGATGATTGCTGAAGGGATCCTCAGAGATCTTATGTTTGATGTACCCTCTGATCCTACAATCAAAGAGATCATCATCGATGAAGATTCCATTGTAGACACAAAGCCGCCAAAAGTAATTCGCGACAAGTCTGCTTAAAGGTTTTTTCTAATTTTTCTTTAAAGAAAGAAGCTCAACCAGATCTGGTTGAGCCCAATTTATCTTAATTAGTAATTGACGGCGATAGAGACAGACTCTTCGCGCTTTTTTGTATTTCTAACAGGGGGAAATTTCAGGTCTCCAGTTACTACAGAAAGATCTCGTAATTTTGCTAAGACTTGGTCTAAAAAGCCGTTTGCCATCCACGCCTTATACCATCTGTGGGCGGCCGATTTTGTGGCAAATCCTGGATACCTAGGAAGAGAGCTCCATTTAGAGTGTGTTGTTAAAACGTAGAGAATTGAGTTCATTACTTCTCGCCAGGCTGTATGAGGCTTCCCCCTGCCACGCTTGATCGGCTTTGGGAAAAAGGGCTCTAAAACCTGCCATTGTAGATCTGTTAGCATCTGAAAATCCATTATTATACCTATTAGTTTTATTAGTTATTAAAGTATTAATTATACCATAATTAGGCACTTTTGTAAAGTAATTAATTAAACTCATAACTCATTAACAGCGAAGGAATTGGGGCAAAAAATAAGCCGCGATTTAAAGTCGCGGCTTTTACTTTGGAAGAAAGAACTAAACTTAACCGTGTACCTGTGAAGCTGCCGCCTGAGCGAAGGCTGAAGCCCACTGGTTTGCTTGCTGAAGAGCATCTGCAGCGTTTTGCTGCGATCTGTTCTCTTGAGCTGTAATCTGCTGCTGCACTTGAGATACAATCGTATTAGAAGCACTTGCTTTCGCCTCAGCCTCTTTTGCATCCGCTTGTTTTATCGTACCATAACCTTCGGCAACTCTTTGAAGACCTTGAGTCAAAGTACCGTTATAAACCTGAACCCACGTATTATACTTAGTGTCAGCATTACTAATTTGGTTTTGTAGACCTTCAGATCGCTTCTCAACGCGCTCCATGATCTTCCCATATTTCTCTGGGTCATTGGCAGCATGCTTAGCTGCAAGTTTATTGAGATCAGCCTGGTCACCATTAAAATTCTCAATATCTAATGAGTGATCTGCCCATCCATTAACTCTGTTTGTAACTTCAGAATCGACTACACCATTATTTTGACCTTTTACCGAAACTCCAGCGTTGGACCCTGTAAGAGCTCCCTTCATCGCTGCATTGTCAGCAAGACCTGCTTCAGCTTCATTAATCTGAGGCTTTACTCCACCAAAATATTTGACTGCAGAGGCACCTAACGAAAGACCTGTCAAACCTGCTTGCGCAAATTGAGAGTATGCAGAATCTCTTAATCCTTCAGCCTGAGCATCTCCCACAGAGACACCGATATCATAAAGCTTTGAATAGACTCCATTTTTCCCACCAAGAGTTTGCGCCCATCCTTGTTGCAGTTTTGCATTGTTATCAAGAACCGTCTTTTCGTACTTCATGATCTCAAGCATCATCTGCCATAGACCGTATGTACCGCTTCTTTCAAAACCACCACTTTGAGCCCCTTGCACTGAAGGAGTACTCTGACTAATTATTGGTTGATTAGTTTGTGTCATATAACCACCGTTTTTTTATTTATTATTTTTTAAACCGCTTCTGTAGCTAATGCTCTTGCAATAGCGTCTAAGTTATTATCCAACTGTGACATCAGCGTAAAGTTCGACGATTGCTCACTCATTAGCATCGATAAATATCTCTGATCGATATTTTTTTGCTGATCCATATCTTTTAAGTAGTTTTGTAGCATATCACTACTTACCGATGTCTTATTCAAGGCAGCTATAGCATCAGCTTGTTCCAGAGATGCATTCGCTTGTCCACTTAAACCAATTGCCTGTGTACCACTTGCTGCCAATTGAGAGTATGTACCCACTTTAAGAGCGGTCGTTGAAGACCCTTCCATCAATGTAGATGACATTACACCTGTACCCGCCATCAGCGTCATCGAAGCTAAGATCTGCTCTATCGCCTTAAAAACTTCCATCGTGATATTTAGATCATCCCCGTCAGCACCGGCTTTTTTAAGGATCTGCTCCATTGTATAAGAAAAAGCACCATTGCTGAGCGCGTTATACCCAACGACCCAAGCACCTCTTCCAACAGCTTTATTTAAGCCAGTTCTCTCCGTTTCACTAGCAACTTTGTCACCAGTTGAGCTCGACACGTTAGCAGCCGCTGTATTTGCAGCCCTGCTCGATACTCCACTGATTTGTGCTCCTGTAATATTTGCCCCATCGGCCGCAGCCTCTGCAAGATAAGCAATATCATTGCCCGCTGTTTTAGCAGCCATTTCAGCAGCTGTAATACAGTTTTTCTCAGCAGCTTTTGCAAGAACTGTAGCCAATCTCATAGACCCCACTTCCTTACCAGCTCTAACCAGCTGTGGGATTAAGGTAGCTGAGGCTTGCTTACTAAATTGCTCAACTGTTTTTTCTGCGCCACTTCGAGCCGCATTGTTGACCGCTTCAGAAACCACCGCGCGGACAGATGCTTCAGCAGCCATGTCGCCTACACGATTGGCTTGAATCATAGCTCTATCCACTGTCTCGTTGATGATCACAGCAATTTCACTCGCACTTTGCTTCATCGCTACATCTGCCGCAGCTTTTGCTGCAGTTGCAGTCGTTTGATCGAGTATAGCGCCACCACCTACAACAGTAACAAGCTCCATAGAGCCAATAATCGCCTCAGCTCCAATTTCACCACAGCCGTGTTTCGCTAAATAGTCTTTAAGTTTGTCTGTGAGTCCCGCATTATCTGCAATTGCAAACGCAGCCATGATCATAAATGATCCTATTCCAGGAGCAAGCATCATTCCACCCACTTCCACAACTGGCTTAACAATCTTTAACATCAATCCCATTGCATTTGCGTAAGATAGCGCATGTTCAAACTGCTTTAATTCAGCCTTACTATTTTGAAGGTTCATCATGGCCGCATCTGTCGACGATGTTGACATCTTTTTCTGGTCTGCTGCTTTTTCTTTTGCAGCATCTGTTTGAATCATCGCCAAAATACCCAAAGCTAGACCCATCAAATACTTAATTTGGTCGGTCTTTTCGTTGTTCGTAAGGGTTGGATCCTTCAATAGTTTTTCAATTTTATCAATGATCTTTTGCAACGCCATAGAAGATGAGTCATACACTGCATTTTCAGCCTGGGCTAATTCAGGGGCCAAATCGGTCATAATTTGCAAAATGATCTTTGTCATATCTTCTGAGTTTTGAATGATTGCGCGCTTGTCGGCTGCTTCATCAGATCCTGTAAAAAAGTCCCTAGCCTTATCATACCATTGGTAGCCGCTCAACCAGTTTTTCGCCTCGTTTTCTTGTTCTCTAAGCTCGCCTAAATCTTTAACCATCTGAGCTTGTAAAGAACACAGAACTACGTTTTCTTGCTCTGCCGCTTGCATACAAGCGATCGAATCTCGCATCAAGTCGCCGTTATTTGTCCCGTCTTGCTTCAACTTTTCGCGATATAAGTCTGTAATTAATTTTTGTTTAAAGGATGCAAGGATCTGATTGAGATAATCGTTAAACATTGTCAAATCATTTCCAAGATCATCACCACTTCCGATCATTTTCGCTTCACCTGAAATCAGCTCATTGAGCGCATTACAAAGGCTCGTAAATCCTGGGTCAATCGCTTTCAATCGATCTTCAATCTTCGCTATTTGCCCCTTCGCATCTGCAATTTGCGCTTTTAGACTTGCAATCTCTTTCTCAGTACCAGGTCTTGTCCATGGATTTCGCGCAAGTCCCTCGAAAAGGTTCAAAAGTGCTTCAAGCTTACCTAAGCTTTGAGCCAAAGGCCCTAGCTCAGCAATGAGAGCTTCTACTTCCTTAACTTCAGCTTTCATCTTGGCAATAAAGTTCGCCGAGAGGTTGCCGTTGTTTGAATTGTTATTTATAACATTTAAAGGTTCTGAACTCATTTAGTTATCCATAGTTTCAATATTCTTCTATAGCAATTATATCAAATAATTATTATTAAATAAAGACATTTATTCAGCCTTGATTATCAAGGACTTACAACCGGTTTTATTAAGCACTTATTTAAATTAAACCTATCGGTTTTTAACAAAAACTTAACAAGAAGCTCACATAAGTATATATGTATCTAACAATGAATGACTTATAGATTTATATAAAAAAGAAGATCCGGCACCCAGAAAGGGCCCGGACCTGAAGATGTTTTGCTTATAAAAAGCTTTGCATTAAGATACTTCCCGCAGTACTTAATATCCCAATCGCGGAGTTCCCCATATCAGCAATAGGCTGCTGAGCGCTTGTAAGCTGCTGTAAATAACTACCCATCGCCTTCGACTCTGTATCACCCGTAGAGGTTTCAAGCTGCTGCTGAGCTGAAACCAACTGACCAAACGTCTGGATCTCACCCATCAAAGCAGTACCCGTTTTATCAGGCCAGTTTTTGGTAAGCACGTCCAACAGCTTCTGTGTATCAGCAACAGAGAACTGGTTAAGATAATCTTGGTTCATATATTTATCGATAAAGTCTTGTAGACTCATCTTTCCATCTTGAACCTCTTTGATCGCTTTCGCAACAAAGCTATCCTTATTCCCCTGCTGCCAATTCGTCGTTAATGCTGAGGTCGAATCTGTCCAAATACTTAAGGACTGGTTACCTACCGTAAGAGTTTTAACGTTCCCCAAGAGACTCGTACAAACTTCGCCAGCAAATTCAAATGAATTGAATGACATAATTTTATCCCTTTTATTATTATTTTAAAAATCCCTGCAACGCATTTACTTGCGTTCTCAACAACTCATTAATTGGTTCTATAAGAGAAACTGTGCTGCTCAAAGTATTACCCTCCATTTGAGCGGCTCCCTTTTGACCTTGAATGATGTTGTCAATAGTCCCTGTCTGCTGATCCGACTCTGTCGAATCGATATTTCTTTTTTCCGTGGCCGCCGCAACACCTGCTGTCCCTGAAGGATTGCCCGGTACATTCATGTTCGCTATAAAAATGGCTTCGGCGTCCTTACTCAATTGTTCTGACCAAGTTTTTTGCAGGGCCAAAAAGATCGAAACTAAATTGATTACGGTTAAAGCCGTAGTCATCTCCGAACCAATTTGACTCGGGGATCCCAGCACAGCATTTGTCTGTGATGCTACCCCTTCTGCTACTGCCATTAAATATGAGTTCACCGCCACTTTCCTTAGTTTGTTCTTTGGTTATTAATCGCAACGTTACTCAACTTCATTCCAGGCTGTAATAGACCGTTTTGATAGAAACCTAAAAGGGTCTGAATAAACTTAGTCAACTGGTTGATCTGCTCGTTAACAGCTGAGTTAATCGACTGCAACATAGAGCCCATCGAGTTAAAGTTGTCCGTCAGCGCCTTATAAGCACCTGCCGCATCAAATTGGTTGCCCGTTTTCTTCATATACTCTTGCATCTCAGCAAACGTTGTAAGACAGCCCCCATTAGAAGCCCCACCATATTCAAAGTGGTAAGTATATTTACCATCAGGACCTGGCTGGTTTGGGATAGGATTCGGGTTATAACCCGAAGTATCACCTACGATGTAAAACTGGTCGCGAAGGGCCTTATCTGTGTCAAAAATTTGACCTGCAGAAGATCCTAAAGCATCTTTCAATGCGTTACCAATACTTCCCTTACCAGACAAGTCATCTAAGATTTTATTTAAGTCTTCCGCAACGTTTTTCACCACTTCAGGGTCTGTACTATCACTATCAACCATCTTTTGTAAGTCGTTATGAACTGCTGTTAAATAACTGTTCACATTAAGTTCTTTACCCTCAATCCCTACTTTATTTCCGAAAATACCAAAAATAGAGGCATCCGAGTTTGGGTCTGACGGTGGCAATGAGCTTTGAAAGACATACATCTGAAGATAAACCATAATCGCATCAGCTGACTTCAAAGAGTCAAGTTTCTTCAAGATCACGTCTTTATAGCGCTGCTCTGCAGCCTCCTGCTCTTTCATCGCAGCTTCATAGGCTTTTGCGGCACCTTCTAAACCATTTAAGTCTTTATTAAATGCGTCTTGCATCCCTGCTGTCGAAGACATATTTATCCTTTTTTTATATTTTTAAGTTTTTATTAAGTTTGCTATTTTTTTGAGCTGTTTGCGGCACATCCAATGTCTGTTTAATCTGCTCTTTTACTGTCTGCATCTCTTTCCAATCCGCAGGAGCAAAGTTCGATGGAGTTTCTAGGTATTCACAAAACTGCTCAAAAGTCATTCCATACGATGCTGCCGCTCTTTCAAACTGAGACCTGAGGCGCTCATGAGACTCTTTCATCTGGTCCATATAAGCCTTAAATTCAGCCTCGTCCCCTTGCTTGCATGAAAGCTGTACTATATTAGAGGCGAACTGCTCGAACTCTTTCACAAGATCAAAAACAGCCTCGCTGGGGGCTTTCATTTTGGCATCATCTATTAGTTCATCTAATTTCATACAATTCCGTTAGTTTGCATTACTCTTCTCCAGCAATTATATCAAATATTGATTATTAATTAAAGATATTTTTTTAACCCTAAGCCTTAATGACTTATAATTACAAAAACCAACCTTATTTAATTAAATAAAGACAGAATCTTAATGATTTTTTAAACAAAAAAGTATATAATTGTAATAAACAAGGATTCGAAACCGAATATGTCTACAGAAATAACTGCAGTTCTATCTGAGAATCAAGGGGTTACGGGAAGGCTTGAAACCCTCCCCCCAGCCATGGGTAGCCTCGAGCTCGAGCGCGAACGTCCCGACAAGGCGGGCAAAGCAGGGCTGTATTCAGCTGTAGGCAAATCGTATGTCGCCATTGACCAAAACTCTAAGTCGCTCAAGGTGAGAAAGATAGAAAATACATGCCAAACTCTTTTCGAGGACGTAGTTAAATGGGTAAGAGAGAATAAAGACCAATACGCCCTAGACGTAGAGATCAAGGCCACCCCCAATCCGGACGCTCCCCACAAAAACCAGATCACGATCATCTATAACGACCAAAGGGGCATCAAATACATCTCAGAAAGAGACATACCCAAGGAGTTCATCAATAAGATGAATGAGATCCGTAGGATCCTACGCCCATCCCAAAATATCACCCCATCTAGACCGCTTCAGCTCCCGATCCCCGATCTCCTCCCCAATTCGCTACCTGAGTTTACGAGCAAGCACCTAGAGTCACTTGAGGCCTCTTTAGAAGAGCCAGCCAAAACCAATGCCTTACAAAACATCTACGCAACAGAGGCTGCAATCCAAGGGTTCGGAAATCATTTAAATACGCTTGTCGAAAAGAAGAAAAAGGAATTAGAAGATACGGAAGTTCTTCCTCAGATCCCTTACAAGGAAAAGAAAAAGGATCTAGACAAGCTGCTTGAATTAAACCGAGAAGTGCAAGCAATCGACCGATACGCCGTTTATACAGCCGTTGCCTCATGGAACAACTTACAGACTGGCGAAATAGACGATAGTCTACGCTTTGCTACACGCAAAGCTGCCGACAAGATAGGCCTTCCAATTAAACGAGAACTCCAAGAACTCGAAAGAAAACGACAGGAACATCATTGGATAGCAAGCGGCGTTCCTAAAATGCTTGGCCAGTGGTACACTCCACTTGATTCTGCCTCAATTCACGAATACGCTCTCGATGTGGGAGATCTCCTCATCCAAGACCGATGGGACTATGAAGGACGAAGAGTGGAAACAGAGCGTGGCAATAAAACAACATGCGTAGAACAGCTCATCGTTCAAATGATGATGAATCTAAAAACTGCTGCAATCCAAGTAGATCAGCACCCTCTTTTCGAGTCTTTCACCGAAGAGACTCTAGGGGAACTGCGAAAGATTGCTGAGCATGCAAGAGGCTTTGCATTAAATACACATCAAAAAGCAGATAATGCACTTCAAAACCATGCCGAAGCAGATCGCCAAACAAGACTTAACGCTCTAAAAGACCTATAACTCTAAAAATACAGTTCTGTTAAATCCTGCACATCTCTGCACAACACTTCAGTCCTCGCCCCAAGTTAGGTGTACAGGAATCGATTTTTCATGTATATTTTCTATTTGTTTATTAAATTATACGCAAATGAACTTAAAAATTGAGAATTTTCCAAGCTTTAAATGCGGCGGCTGGCCAAGCGAGCTATTTATCCAATTGTGGCCACAAATTTACCGCCCATTACCAGAGCGAAAAACCTCCTAGCCTTTGAGGAGGGAGTTCTTCTAACACTGGGCTTATGAATAGACTCGCTAGTTCTGACAAGACAAAAAGTGCGCTCCTTTGGATGAGTCTTTCCAATGAACCCTTCGTTGTTTTATATGCGATTCTACCGTTCATTATCAGGAAAGATTTAGGAGCTTCATTAATTCAACTTTCCATTCTCGCATCTTTACGGCCTCTTCTATCCATATTTTCATTCTATTGGAGTGCAAATCTAACCCGACAAAGACACCAGCTTCGCTCAAATTTAATCGGAGCATGGTTGCTGGCGCGGCTGCCATTTCTATTAGTCCCTTGGATAAACAATGCTTGGTATATTATTTTCTGCTGCTCAATTTATGAATTCCTCAACAGATCGGGAAATCCAGCCCTTATGGAGCTGCTGAAAATTAACATGCAAAAAGATTCTCGTGAGAAATTTTACAATCTGTGTTTTATCTTAAGTTTTTTAGAAAGTATTTTGCTGGGCTTTATAATAACAGGGCTTCTCAACAAAAACATGATCCCTTGGCCGATGCTGCTTGGAATAGCCGCTCTAATCAGCTTAAGCAGCATCTTTCCTCAAGCGCAAGTCCCCCTCCCCTTTAGCCCAAATACAAGTGTAGTAGTACGGCAAAGATTGTCAGAAAAAATAATCACCCCCTGGAAAGATGCAGTTACTCTTTTAAAATTAAAACCAGATTTCTTCCGTTTTCAGTGCGGCTTTATGCTGGGGGGAATTGGATTAATGATCGCCGCCCCTAGCCTTTCTCTTTTCTGCATCGATTTTCTTTGCCTTTCTCACTCTGAAATCACATTCGGCAGATCGGTACTCATGGGAGTGGGTGTTATCATTTCCTCCCACCTTTGGCGAAAAATGATCTCAAATCACAAAACGGAACAATTACTGACAAACATTTTAATCGGATTTTCGCTGTACCTATTCTGTTTATATTTAGCAGGAATCAATCTTCTTTTCTTCTATTTTTCATTTATATTATATGGATTAGCTCAAGCAGGAAGTCATCTTCTCTGGAACTTATCAGGCCCCCTCTTTGCAGGAGAAGACGACAGCTCTCAATTTTCAAGAGTGAACATTTTAATGGTGGGACTTCGAGGATCAACAGCTCCCGCTCTAGGAGGTCTGTTATGCAGCTATTTCGGACCTGGCCCAATCATACTTTTAGGTTCGGTCATTTGCTTTAGTGGAGCCTGCTATACGTTGTTAAGCAAGACAAAAACTATGTCTGCACTAAAGGTCTAAGGTTAAGTTTTCTAACGGTCGCCACCAAATCCTGCCCCAGCATCATTTGCAATTTGAGCAATTGTTTCTACAACAGAAGGTCCCTCATCCTCTTTTGCTTGAGAAGAGTCGTTACTAGTCTGCGTTGTATCTGAACAGGTTTCATTTTCAGAACCATAGCTATTACCCAAAACCAAAATACCCAATAGCAAAAGAAATCTACTTGAAATCATAAAATCCCTAATTTGCAAATCAAAGAAGCACACAAAGTGTTCTTGATCACCTTTCATCCTGCAATATTTGATTTAAATTAGGCAATAAATATTAGATCAAGGATTGCTTAAGCTACCTAATCATAGAGCCAAAATATGCCCCTCACCTTATCTCTGAGTAATCAAAAAATACTGCGTCTAAGTAGCAAGACGCACTCTTTTTTCTTTTGTCTTGTAAATTTTCTAGCCCGCAAGGAATAATAAAGCCGAGGGTGCATTCCCATGCTACGTGATTTTTTAGAAAAGCTATGTATTGAGCTAGCAATCGAATCCATCCCTAAACTTAACGAACAAAAAATCTACCCGTTACGTTTAGGCGATGATCTCGTCGCGATCAAAGATCTCGACCCAGGTGTGAGTCTGCAGGCACAAATTTGCCCATGTCCCCAAAAGAAAAAAGAGGATCTTTTCATCTACTTAATGCGCGCCAATCTCCTCGGTCAAGGGACGGGAGGAACTCGCATCGGACTCGATCTGGATGAGAAATTCTTGACACTGTCTTTAGGATTGCCGTATGAATTGAACTATCAGACCTTTAAAGATACAGTTGAAGATTTCGTCAACTACTTGATCTACTGGCGAGATGAAGTAGCAAAGTTTGAAAGTGAACATAGTATATATTAGCGGAGAATAAGTGTTTTAATGCCAGCGCATCTAATTGCTGAAGAAGGACCTCACCGAGGTCTCGTCTTAAATCTGGAAGAGGGCGAAGAATGGACCATTGGTCGCGATTCTGACGCTTGCGATTTTGTCATTGAAGATAGCACTGTTTCCCGCAAGCATGCACGTCTCACAAAAACACCAGAAGGCACTTACTTAAAAAACCTCTCTCGCATTAACCCAACCCTTGTTAATGACGAAGAAAAATCTCAGCCGACCCTCCTCAAAGAGGGCGACCACATCCAAATAGGAAATACTGTTTTCCTCTATTCCGAAGAAGAGATCCCTGTCCAAGAATTAGGCGAGCCCCCAGCCAAAGAAAATATAGAGCCCCCGGAAGAGAAAAAACCCCCTAAAAAGGTGAAATCCCCTCCTAAAAAAGAGGAAAACAAGGGTGGCTATGACGATATCTTTGGCGATGTGGATGTCCCTGAAGAAGAGCCTGTTAAGGAAGAGGTGGCGGAAACACCCCAAAAACCTACGATCGAGCCGGAAGAGCTCAGAATCCCCCCTGCCCCGCCAAAGCCAGAAGTGACCGCCTATGACACGATTTTCGAAGACGCTGGGATAGAAGAGGAGATCCCCTTCAACCTCGTCTCAGAGGCCCCATTAATGCTCAAAGTGATCGCAGGGCCAAATGCCGGCGCTGAAATCGGGATAGAGAAGGGCCATGTTTATACGATCGGAAAAGACCCCCATTCTTGCGATATCGTTTTCCAAGATTTAAGCGTATCGAGAAATCACGCCAAACTTGAAATCAATGCAGACGGACTCATCGACATCGAAGATCTAGGGTCGAAAAATGGGATAGCAGTTAATGGTGCAGCAATTACTGAAAAAACAGTGATTACTCCGCAAGATCTCATAGCACTTGGTACAACCGTTTTCATGGTCATTGATCGAGAAGCGCCTCAAGAGACGATCTACTCGCCGATTATGCCAAGCTACGAGACTCCTAAAGCAGAAGAGAGCAGTGAACCCGAAGTTGAGAAAAAGGCTCCTCCAAGAAACTGGAAGAAAGATCCTATCCCAATGAAGTTCTTGATTATGGCAGGATCAGCGGCTGCTGTATTCGTCATTATGTTTGTCAGCTTTTTTTCCCTTTTCAAATCTAACGGAATTGAAATTGCAAGAAAAGAGCCTGTCTCTGAAATCAAAGAGGCTCTTGCAAAGTTTCAAGACGTTCAATTTTCATTCAATCCTGGCAGCGGAAAACTTTTTTTGGTGGGTCACGTACTTACATCTGTCGACTACCAAGAGATGAATTATCGCATTGAACAGATCGATTTCATCACAAATGTGCAAGATACAGTTGTCATCGATGAAGGCGTTTGGAAGATGATGAATGACATCATCTCTGAAACACCTGCTTGGAGAGGCGTGAGCATCCACTCTCCCGAAGCGGGAAAATTCATTGCAACAGGTTATGTTCAAACTGTTGATGAAGCCACACAGCTAACAGATTATCTAACGGTCAATTTCCCCTACTTGGATCGGTTAGAAAACCACATTGCTGTTGAAGAGACATTGAACACACAAATCCTTGCGATGATTGCCATGCAAAATTTAGGAGCCGTAAAGTTTCAACTCTCCGGCGGCAATGTTGTTCTCACGGGCAAATACAACGAGAATAAGTCGCACGAATTTAAATCATTAATTACCGAGATCAATACAGTAAAAGGGATCACGTCGGTCAAAAATTATGCTGTGGCCACCCATCCGAATCTTGCAGGTATAGACGTAAGTCAAGAGTATCAAGTAACCGGTTCATCCACTTATGATGGGCGCGGATATAGTGTTGTAGTGAACGGAAAGATCTTTACTTTGGGCGATCAAGTTGATGGAATGAAGATCACTTCCATAGAACCAAGTACGATTCTACTTGAAAAAGATGGATTAAAATATAAAATCGACTATACCCGTTGATATGCTGTTAAAAACAGTTAAGGAGAAAAAACGATGTTTGGTTTAGAAAAAGAACCAGGTAAAAAATTCGATTTCGATCTCGAAAAAGAGATCAAAGAGAACCCAGCGCATGGGAAAAAGATCCTTGAAAAGGTTGAAAAAAGGATCCATGAATTAAAAACAAATCTCCGTGAAGGGGCAAATGACAAAGATTTCGATAAACTCGGAATTCTTTTGCATGGATATGCCGCTTTACAGAAAGTCTTAAGAAAAGTGAAATAGGAGCTAAACAATGTCCACTCTTCCGGGAGTCACACTCTCTTTCCAATCTCTAATTTCGGCCTACAAACGCATACAAGATCAACTTGTAAAACAAGTTCGCGCTTTGGCCAGTAAAATGAGCCAGGCTAACCCTGGATCGTTCATCTTGCTCCAATTTCAAATGAGCCAAGTAACGCAAATGGGTGAATCGATTTCCAATTTGATCTCACAGGTCAATTCGGTCATCAACTCAGCGATTAGAAACCAAAAAGTTCAATAGGAATAGAAAACTATGGCAATCAAAAAATACAAAGAAGATTTCGTCTTATTGGCAGAAGCTGGTTTCATTGCAGTCAACCAGGCAGACGAAGATGCTGCGCTAAAGCTTTTCAAAGCGGCAGAATTGCTCGATCCGAGCAATATCTTACCCAAGCTTGGCTTTGGCTACCTTCACTTGCACAAATTAGAACTCAAGCAAGCTGTCAAAAATTTTGAGGACGTTTTAGATAAAGACCCTCAAAATGACATGGCAAAAGCCTTTATGGGTCTTTGTCTAAGCATGATGCCGGATGCAATTGCTAAAGGTGAAAAGATCTTAACACAAACTCTTAAATCAAAAGACCCAATGATTAAAGAGATGTCAGGTTCTGCGATTGAGTTTGTCGACAAGTTCGTCAAAACAAACCCAGGTCCTGCAGGAAAAGGTAAGTAATGTCAATTCCTCCGGATAAAAGTCCCGATCGGATCACACCGGGCCAATCGATGGAGCCGACAGGAAAACCTGTCACCCCAGGGAAAGCTCCAGGGGATTTCGATTCCCACATGCAAGGGGCCAACCAGCCTAAAACGGCTCCAGGCACACCGCAAGCACCAGGCGGACCGAGTCCAATGGATGTAGCTCGTGGACCTGCTATTTCAACAGGTGGCGTTTCTCTCGACTCGCTTTTAGCGCAATCAAAGACAGCGCAAGATACTCTTGGCACCGTGCAAAAGCAGCTCAATGATAAAAATTTAAAACTAAAGCGCTCACAGAGCCATTTAGTGAGACAAAAATTAGGCGATGCAAATAGTTATATTCGCGCAGCAGGCTCAAAACTCGGTGTTCAGACGCCAGAGTCTAAATTGCCACCCGGAGTTTCAGGTGTTGCCCGCTTTATCGCGATGATTAACGACGGACAAGATCAACTTGCCCAAGTGCAAGCGCAACTCAAAAAGATGTCGGCACAAGGGGCTAATGTGAACCCTGGCGAGATGATGTCCGTTCAAGTTAAAATGGGACTTGCGCAGCAAGAGATTGAATATACCTCGACTCTTTTGGGGAAAGTCATTCAATCCGTTACACAAGTGATCAATACGCAGCTTTAAAAAAAACAGGCTAAATGGATCTTCCTCCCTCTTTCGATAAACTAATGAATCACCTCGAAGATGTCGAGTTGACCACAGTCCATGGGCGGATCACAGAAGTGATCGGCATGTTGATTCGTGCAGTCGTCCCCCAAGTTAAAATGGGTGAAGTTTGTCTGATTAAAAGAGAGGGCGTCGATCCTCTTGCCGCAGAAGTTGTCGGCTTTACAAAAGATGAAGTGATCCTATCCCCTTTGGGAGATATGTCGGGCATTGGCCCCTCTTCTGAAGTGATCCCCATGCGGATGCCAATGCATATTAAAGTGGGACCGGGTCTTTTGGGAAGAGTGCTCAACGGATTGGGTCAGCCGCTCGATGAAGACACAATGGGCCCACTTGTCGATGTGGAAGAATCTTACCCCGTTATCAACACCCCTCCAGACCCTTTAAAAAGAGGGATGGTCGACAAACCTCTTTCTGTCGGTGTTCGCTCAATCGATGGCGCCTTAACGTGCGGCAAGGGCCAGCGCGTCGGCATCTTTGCTGCAGCAGGCGTTGGGAAATCGACTCTTCTTGGAATGATCGCCCGAAATGCCGTTGCAGATGTGAACGTCATCTCTCTCATCGGAGAGAGGGGACGGGAAGTTCGCGAATTTTTGATCAACGATCTTGGTGAAGAAGGGATGAAGCGATCGGTCATTATCGTCTCAACATCTGATCAGGCAGCACAAATGCGGATCAATGCCGCCTATGTTGGAACCGCGATCGCAGAGTACTTCCGAGACCAAGGTAAATCTGTCATCTTGATGATGGACTCGGTGACCCGTTTTGCAAGAGCACTTCGAGAGATCGGGCTTGCTGCAGGAGAGCCGCCTGCTCGCGCTGGCTATACACCTTCTGTCTTTGCGATCTTACCTCGACTCCTTGAGCGCTCAGGGAACTCGGAGAAAGGGTCGATCACCGCTTTTTACACCATCTTGGTCGCAGGCGACGACTTAAATGAACCTGTGGCAGATGAAGTGAGATCGATTCTCGATGGGCACATTATTCTGTCATCCGATCTCGCGCGCCAATACCACTACCCCGCTATCGATATCCTTGCATCAGTGAGTCGCGTTCTGACACAAATCAATGATCGACAACATGTGGAACTCATTGGAAAAGTGCGTGAAGTGCTTGCTAATTATAAGAAAAACGAACTTTTAATCCGTATTGGGGAATATAAACCTGGATCGGATAAAAACGCCGACTTTGCGCTCAAATATATCGATAAAGTAAATCGATACTTAAAGCAGCAAGTCGACGAGAAATGTACCTTTGAAGACTCTCTTCGTCAACTCAAAGCTCTATTTACCTAAGCCGAGTTCCAAAGTGCCTTAGCTCGCTCAGCTAAAGTAGGTCCCTCATCTTCACTCAATTCATCCATTAACTCAGGATGCATAAGGATAATCTTTTTTTCCTTCAGTGCTTTTTGCGCATCTGCACAAAGGTTCGCATAAACATATGAAAGGAGCGCTGTGGCAGCAAACGCACCAAACAGAATGTGGCCTAAGCCCAAAACACCCACTAAAGAGACAACTGCAAGGGCAGTAAAAATAAAGGTCGCCGCCTTACTTGCTAACTTTCTTTTATTCAAATGCTTTATCTCATGATCAATCTCTTCACGAGAGATCTGAGGCTTTATTGCACCATTCATATAATCTAATCTTGAACTAACTAAAGATCCCATAAATAACCCCACCTTATTCGCATTAATTATAGGATAATTTGACTTTTATTTCGATCAAAAGGATTTAATATAAA
>Ga0210057_1000064_pt1 | contig 211877 bp, 197 predicted proteins | sample CryGeyCG2114_010_2_FD_183968 | JGI IMG/M metagenome (GOLD analysis project Ga0210057, IMG submission 183968) | Groundwater microbial communities from aquifer - Crystal Geyser CG10_big_fil_rev_8/21/14_0.10 (SPAdes) (version 2) | ecosystem: Environmental > Aquatic > Deep subsurface > Groundwater...
AGATTGCAATCCTGCTTGACCAGAACGGCACCGGCACCGGCATGCTCCTGGATTCCGAGTCCCTGGCACACCCCGGTGAGGCCATCGATATGCCGGTGATCACGTACGGCAACGGCAAGGCGTTGAATCCGCACCTGCTCTTTGGGTACAACGGAATATTCGATGTGAACCTGTACCGGAGTGCGGCCGATTACCTCAAGACCGATGACAACCTGATTGTGGGCGGGGCGGGGAATACGATTACGCTCAATACGGTGGAGTACACGTTCCCCGCAGTGGACGGATCGTCGGGAACCGTACTCAAGACCGATGGGAACGGCGTTCTCACGTGGAGTACGGATGGAGGTGGTGGCTTAACTGAGGAGAGTGCAGACGACCGCTATGTGCGTGTTGCGGGCGATACGATGACAGGGGCACTGCTCATCACCGAAGGAGGAGAGGATACCTGGGCACCAGAGACGACGCTCGAAGTGAAAGGAACGATGTCCGGAGGTCGACTGAGTGTGACGACATCGGAAGTCGTTGGAACAGGAGCGGTCTACATTAACAACGATGGAGCCGGAACCGGCATCCTCCTGGATTCCGAGTCCCTGGCACACCCCGGTGAGGCCATCGATATGCCGGTGATCACGTACGGCAACGGCAAGGCGTTGAACCCCCACCTGCTCTTCGGGTACAACGGGGTGTTTGACTCCAATCTGTACAGGAGTGCGGAACTGACCCTGACCACGAACTCGCACTTCTTGCCGGAAACGGATAACAGTAAGGACTTGGGCTCCTCCGCCAAACGGTGGAGGGATCTCTACCTGGGGCCCAATACGCTGCACATCGGTACAGACGGGGATGAGGCGGAGATCGAGTACTCCACGGCCAATGATGAACTCGTGTTCGATCCGGATGATGACGGCACCAATGAAGTGGTGATTGAGGATACGGGCGAAGTGGGCATCGGGACGGTGGATCCGGAGACGACACTCGAAGTCATCGGTACCGCCTCCGGTCGCATCCTTCATGGTCAGGACCGCGTGACTTCCTCCGGAACACTCTCCGTTGAAAGCAATGCCTACTTCGGAAATCAGGTCGAGCTCAATGGTGTCCTCTACACCTTCCCCTACTCCGACGGGACAGCGTCCGGGAAGGTCCTGAAGACCGACGGGGACGGCACCTTGAGCTGGGCGACGGATAGTAATGATGGAGGAGGGGGCACTTCCACCGACACGGGGGCACTCATGGAGATCTTCGATGAGCGCTATGTCAACGAGAGTGGAGATACGATGACGGGGAACCTTGTGATTGGGAACAATGCTGGTCTCTCTGCCTCCGGGAACATCATCACAGAGAGTAACCTCACCATTAATGAGGATAATGGTGGTGTAGATGCGGTGTTGACCTTCGGGAACGATGCGGGAGCAGAGACGCTGAAGTTCAACGACACGACCAATCGGTTCGAGTTCTCCGATGACGTCCACATTACCGGGACACTGGAAACGACCGGGGCAGCGACCATTGGCGGCACGATTACGCTCAATACGGTGGAGTACACCTTCCCCGTCAACAACGGAGACAACGGGCAGGTGCTCACGACCGACGGGGACGGCGTTCTCACGTGGAGTACGGATGGAGGTGGTGGCTTAACTGAGGAGAGTGCAGACGACCGCTATGTGCGTGTTGCGGGCGATACGATGACAGGGGCACTGCTCATCACCGAAGGAGGAGAGGATACCTGGGCACCAGAGACGACGCTCGAAGTGAAAGGAACGATGTCCGGAGGTCGACTGAGTGTGACGACATCGGAAGTCGTTGGAACAGGAGCGGTCTACATTAACAACGATGGAGCCGGAACCGGCATCCTCCTGGATTCCGAGTCCCTGGCACACCCCGGTGAGGCCATCGACATGGTCGAAATGCAGTACGATGGAGGAAACCGTGCGTTGAACCCCCACCTGCTCTTCGGGTACAACGGGACGTTTGATGTGAACCTGTACAGGAGCGCGGCACATTACCTCAAGACCGACGACAACTTGATCGTGGGTGGTGCGGGCACTACGATCACGCTCGGAGGCGTGGAGTACACGTTCCCCTCCTCCGACGGGGACAACGGGCAGGTGCTCAAGACCAACGGAGCCGGGACGCTGACGTGGCAGGCGGACAACAACAGCGGAGGAGGCGCCGCTACTGACACAGGAGCGCTCATGGCGATCTTCGATGAGCGCTACGTGGAGACGGCGGGAGACACGATGACGGGCAAGCTCCTGATCGACCTGCCTTCGGGCACCCTGGGGCTGGAAGTGAAGGAGACCTTCTCGGGAGCCAATGTTGTGGCTTCCACCACCTTCGAAGGCGCAGGGCTTACGAACTGCGACACGGTGACAGGCAAGCTTGTGTGGAATTCCTCCACCAAACGGTTCAGCTGCGAGACGGATCAGACGAGCGCAGGAGAATCGACAACCACGCTCCAGCAGGCGTACGACAACGACGCGAACGGCGGGGACAGCACCATCGCGACCAACAGCACGGATGACTCGGTGCGGATTGATAACCCGGCCTCGAGCGGGACGGACAGCGCCTACATCCTGGAGGTGGAGAACGATGCCGCCGGGAAGATCGGGTTCCTGCTCGACCAGAACTCCACGGGCACCGGCATGCTCCTGGACTCCGAGTCCATTGCGCACCCGGGCGAGGCCATCGACATGCCGGTGATCACGTACGGCAATGGGAAGGCCTTGAATCCCCACCTGCTCTTCGGGTACGACGGGGTGTTCGATTCGAACCTCTACAGGAGCGCGGCCAATACCCTGAGTACGAACTCGCACTTCTACCCGGAGGCGGATAACGCACAGGATCTGGGTTCCTCCGCCAAACGGTGGAGGGATCTCTACCTGGGGCCCAATACGCTGCACATCGGTACAGACGGGGATGAGGCGGAGATCGAGTACTCCACGGCCAATGATGAACTCGTGTTCGATCCGGATGATGACGGCACCAATGAAGTGGTGATTGAGGATACGGGCGAAGTGGGCATCGGTACGACGGATCCTTTGGATCCCCTGCACGTCGTTGCGGACTCCGGTGAGGACAACATTCATTTGGAAGAGTACAGCGGCGGGGAGGACTGGCAGTTGGGCATTGATTCCGCCGGAGACCTCAACTTCGAGGATGAGGGCACCAACCGGGTGACCTTCGAGGACGGGGGGCAGGTGGGGATCAACACGGCGGCGCCGGATTACCAGCTGGACGTTGCCGGGAACGCGGGATTCAACGACTACATCTACCACAATGACGACGCGGATACGTACACGTACTTCAATACCGATCAATACCAGGTGGTTGCCGGGGGGGCGTCGGTCTTCAGCGCCGTGGAATCCACGACGGATACCCTGACCTTCGGCGCGACGTTCGATGCGGTGTTCAATACGAACACGCTCTTCGTGGGAGGAACCTCAGGGAGCTACAACGGCAGGGTGGGCATCGGGACGACGACGCCGGACAGCAAGCTGGAAGTGGAGAACGCCACTGCGGCACTCAAGGCATTCACCGTAGACCAGAACTCCACGGGAACGGGAGAGCTCATTGATTCGGAGTCCCTCCTGCACCCCGGTGAAGCCATCGATATGCTCGCGATCCAGTACGACGGAGGAAATCGGGCGATCAACCCGCATCTGCTCTTCGGGTACGACGGCACGTTCGACGTGAATCTGTACCGCTACGCTGCCAACGTACTGGCAACGGACGATACCGTGCGCATCAAGGGGAACCTGCTCGTGGAGGGAACCATGTCCGGCGGACTCGTGTCCTCGATGATCTGGTATCTCGATGGCGACATCAGCACCGGAACCAATCAGGGCGCAACAGTCATCATGCCGGGGGACTTCACGGTAACGGACATCGACATGAAGGCGAAAACCGCCCCATCGGGCTCCAGCCTCATCATCGATATCAATGAGGGAGGTTCATCGATCTTCTCGACACGTGCGGAAATCGACGGCGGCCAAACCCGCGAGGATGGGAACCATTCCTTCAGCGACACGCATCTCTCTACAGGAGCAGAAGTTACGCTCGACGTGGACCAGGTCGGAAGCTCCACCGCAGGTAACGGCCTGACGATCATACTGAAAGGGATTAGGAGATACTGATGCATGCTACAATACCGAGCAATGAAGAAGGCTGTTGCTCGCTTTATAGTCATTGTACTTCTGCTGAGTATTACGCACAGCACGCCATACTCACCTACAGCAGCGAACGCTCAGGGTGTATCCGCGGATACGGATGACACACTCTTGTTTGGCAGTGGTCTTTCATCTCAATCACGCTCTTTCCTAATGGGAAAGCTTTTGCTGGATGATATGTCTGAATGGATGTATGCACGCCGAAATACGCTGGATACCGACATCCAATTCTCTGCAGCCACCGTCCTCAATACCCTGAAAGCAAATCACCCGGGAGCGTCTGAGACATTCCAGCCAATCCTCAACGTTGCCATTGTGAGAGAAGGAGGAACCCCACTCAAGCCCCACTATGCACTGGATGAAACAACCGGAACAATCACCATCAACGCTCGGCGCACATTTACGCCGGGGCTCTACACCGTCAGCATTGACGCAACCGATCCGCTCAGTGGCATCAGTCAACGCACGGAACAGGACTTCGCTTGGGGAGTTCTTGCCATGAACCCGGATAAGGACAGCTACACCACTGGTGAAACTGCTCGGATAGACTTTGGCGTCTTGAATGAGCGTGGAGACATCGTGTGCGATGCAGAGCTCACCCTCATCATCCATACCCCTACAGGGAACTCCTCTGCCCTCTCCACTCAGAATGGGGCTATTGCGACAACCGGCAGCTGCGGGAACAAAGCCGCGGGATTCATTGAGCCTGATTACCGGGCTGCACTCCCCCTGCATGAGGCAGGAACGTATGCACTGGAACTGCTGGCAAAGACTAAAAACGGTACCTGGACTATCTCATCCTCCATCGCCGTTTCCGACTCTGCTCCCGTCAGGATCAAGCGTACTGCTGCCACACGGCTCTGGCCGTTTGCGCCTTCTTCCATGAACATCCAAATCTTCTTCACGCAGGATTTTTCCGGCACGATTACCGATACCGTCCCCGAAGGTTTTGCTGTCACACAAACGCAACCGCACGCCACTGCGCAAAACACCAACGACGCACTGGGAGCCGGCCAGACGCTCTCCTGGCACGGATCATGGAAATCCGGAGAGGTAGCCGAGTTCTCGTACACGTACGATGCTCCCGACATCTCTCCCGAGTTCTATCTCCTCGGACCGCTCATTCTGTCACCCGCAACAGGTGGAGACGCACTCCATGAACTGCGCAGTTGGCAAATCGCCAACGACGTCGGTGAAGGCTGGCTCTCGGGGTACTCCTACCGCAAGAAGATCACCATCGACAACACCTATGTGGATAGCGACCTCACGGATTTCCCCCTCTACGTGAAGATCAGCGCTGACTCCGACGTAGGAACATACGCGCAGAGCGATGGCGATGACATTCGCTTCACCTCGAGCGGCGGGCTCACCGTGCTCCCGCACGAGGAGGAGAGCTTCTCTATCTCGAGCGGCTCAGGCTCGGGCAACTTCTGGGTGAAGGTGCCGACGGTCTTCGGTGCATCCGATACCATCATCTACATGTACTACGGGAGTGGATCGGCGGTGGATGGGCAGGATGTGGCGAACGTGTGGGATGTTAATTTCGTGATGGTTCATCACTTAAAAGATGCCACTACCTCAACAGTCACTGACAGCAAAGACAGTTATACGGGTACTAAAAGTTCAGCTAATAATCCTATTGAGGCGATAGGCAATATTTACAACGGTCAGGATTTCAGCAATGACCTGATTGGCTTCGGCGATGTGTCTGCGATTGACGGCATAACCCAGTTAACGATTATGGTTTGGTCGAAATTTGATGGCATTGCTTCTGATTATGAGGTTGCAGCAAAAGGAAACCACACTTGGCCAACCGCGAACGATAAAAACTTTCTTCTGTTCCGTGATGAGACAGTCGGAGCGGGTTCTCAATCAGGTAACACAAATACCCTGTCTGTCATTGTGTCTGACGGAACAGATATGGCGTGGTCTGCAGCTTCAAGCACCAGCATTAACGACACAAACTGGCATTATGTGGGCTTTACTTTTCTCGCTCTAGACGCCACTGGCTTAAAACCTTATGTAGACGGAGCCAACAGTACGTCTGCCAGCACTTCTGCGGTAAACAATACTAGGAACATTGACGCCAACAATTTGCTATTAGGTAAAGCGATGAGTGCGGGCGTGGCTATGGATGGAAGATTGGATGAATTTCGGGTATCTACAACTATTCGTTCAAACGCCTGGATCAAGTTTGAATACAACAACATGGCACAAAGTGACCAGGAGCTTGCGTGGGGCAGTGCGGAGCGCCAGTGGCCATCGGGTTTCACGAAGCGCAAGAAGATCACCATCGACCATACCTACGTGGACAGTGACCTCATGGATTTCCCCCTCTACGTGAGATTCACAGCCGACAGCGACATCGGCGCAAGTGCGCAGAACGACGGTGATGACATCCGCTTCGCCACGGCAACAGGCCTGCTCCTCTACTTTGAGGAGGATAGTTTTTCTGTTTCGAGCGGCAGCGGTACGGGCAACTTCTGGGTGAAGATACCCAAAATCTACGGATCCATCAATACGGATATCTACATGTACTACGGAAGCGGGTCAGCGGTGGATGGGCAGAACGTCACGGGAGTGTGGGATAGTAACTTCAAAGGTGTATGGCATATCCCCAACGGAACAACATTGGGACTGCTGGACAGCACCGAGAACAACAACGACGGTACCAACGTGAGCGCCACTGCGACAGCCGGTGTCGTCGATGGAGGGGTCACCACCGACGGCGGGACGAAGTACGTCACGATCGGCGACCCGGCGATGTTTGATTTCGGGGCGAACGACTTCACTGTTTCGGCATGGGCATACAGAAATACCGGTTTTGGATCGTGGGATACCATTGTTGTTGGGAAATGGAATACGGGGGGATCACCCGGGACCAACGAATGGGATTTGGCGCATGGCGGTGTAGATTCTGGAACCGAAACCCTCCCTGGTTTTATCATACATTCGGGAACCACTTCCCATATCGCCAAAAGCCCTACCGCGACAAGCAACAACACGTGGTACTATCTCACGGGCCAACGCACCGGAACGAACATCAAGATATTCGTGAACGGAGTGGACAAAAAAACCACGGCAGTGGGGGCCGTTGCAGTCAATAATGTCAGCGGCAGAAACGTGCGGTTCGCCAAAATCGACGGGGGTGCCTACGGCTTGAACGGCCGCATCGACGAAGTCCGCATCTCCTCTACCGCCCGTCCCGCCGCCTGGATCAAGTTTGAGTACAATAATATGGCGCAAGCGGATTACGAGATTGCTTTCTCCTCTGAAGAATCCAACGGAACACTGGCTGCGGGTGGTGGTGGCGGAAAGAACTTCTTCTACTTCTTTGGGTTTTAGTGGGGAGACAGGTACCATCAAGATCCTGTTGAGATTGAAGTAGCAGCTTTGCTTACGGCCTATACATACACCTACCAGATTCATAGAAAACCTGATAGGCCTCAACGATACTTGCTAGAAATATTCATAAACCTGCTGATGCGGATACATCAGGAAACGACATTCAAATCATTCTGACTTTAGAAGAACCGCAACGTTCGACCCGCCGAACCCCATGGCAGTCACCACCCCAACATCGCGCTCCGGGTCAAAAGCCTGATGCCTGCGACAGAGGATACCGTCGGCAACGGCGTTGAGCGCGCGGGGATCTACAGTAATCCCCTCACGCCCGATGACCTGAGGATCCGCAGTGCGCAGCGCCGGGTCGACTTCCCGCGTTGTGGGTAACCCCGGAACGCACCGGTTACGCATCGCTTCGATGAGAGCAATGACATTGGCAACCATTGCTGCACCCAGGGAATGACCTTCGCGCTCCTTCACACCGGTCCCGCTGTAGCGCCCATCCAGTGCTAGATCCCCCAGTGCTTTCGCTACGGCATAGAGTTCGTTGATCGCTCCCACCTTGGTTCCTGTGCCGTGGAGGAAGTGCACCAGACGTCCGCGAATGTCCGCAACCTCGACGCCGATCTTCCCAAAGAGCCTCGTGAGAAGTGCTGCCTGCCCCGTGATGGTTCCGTCGGCCAGGTTCTTGTCGTACATCTGAGACTGGCACGTATTGGCAACAACACTCCGCACCCACGCAAGCGGCTCGACTCCTAAGAGATCGGCAACCCGTCGCCGCATCATGACCACGAGCCCCGCGGCATCGCCGGGGACAAATCCGTCTCGTCCCGCACCGAAGGCGAGCAGAGCGTGCTCCGCACGCCGATCGTTGCGCCAGTTGCGCGTGAGGGCTCCCCGCTTCTTCATCATGGCATCGAAGGCGAGGGTCACCACCGCTCCTGTGGCGTATTCACTCCCGCCCACAATTGCGACGTCCGCGCTCCTGGATTGCAGCGCATTAAACCCATTCAACATGGAAAATCCCGAAGAGGCGCATGCAGCATTGGAGGAACTCTGCCCTCCTTGCACGCCTGCCTGCGCTGCCATCTGAGCGGCAACCATGTTCTCCAGAACCCCCAGCAACCACTTCGTCTTTCCGTAGTTCATCCCCAGCTGCGGCGTATTCTCCGCATGGAGGAACTCGGCGAACTCGCGTTCTACTCTCTCCATGGCACACCCCATACCACAGCCGATATCCATTATTGTCTCTGGAGCCAGATCGGCCCGTATCCGCCTCCCCTCATCTGCAAAGAGCGCTTGGAGCTTTCCACGAATCTGCTCGAGGGCAACGTACGCCTGGAGAATGGACCTCCCCACCAGACGCTCCCCCCTCTTGAAGAACGTCGTCGGGTAGAAACCGCTCTCCGGATCCGGCAGGTACTCCGCCGGGATCACGCCGCCCACTCCGCACTTGTCCCCCCATGCGTTACGGAAGAACGCCAGTTTCTCCTCCGGTGTCGAGAGTCCCTTCATACAGGCCATCACGTCGAAGTGCTCGATATCTAAGGGGGTGAGGAGTCTGAGCCCTGTCCGAAATTCCACAGCAGCCCTGTGGGCTTCCTCGGGATCCCTCCCCGTGGGGCTCACACCCCCCGTGGCGACGATGACGACATCATCTTCACTCCGGACATGCGGTGGCGATGTATTTGCTTCGGTCATGGCAGACACAAGACAGGAGACAGACAAATATGGAGGAGAAGCATCTCTCCCCCCGCGAACAATGTAAAGAGGTCGTGGTACTGTCCCCCATTGCAATAACATGCAAAATCAGCAAACCCTGCCACCTATGCTATCCCCTCATCCTCATCACGGTGCGCTCGTCTCCCAGTTTAAGCTGATGTACCCCGCATCGGTACTCCCAGCGCTTGTCGTTACAAGCTTGAGGAAGATCGTCACGTAGCTTCCGGCGGTAAAGGTGCCACCTGCTTCCGGGCCTGTGATTATCGCTGTGGTCCAGCTGGTGTTTTTAAGCTGTTCCGCGCCCGTGAGCGCCACGTTGACGCCGGCGGTATCGATCATGCGCATGGAGATGTAGTTGTCTGCCGCATTCGCCGTTCCCGTGCGGTAGCGCAGCTGGATGGGACGCGCGTCATCCCACGTGGAGAAGTTGTCCGGCACGCGGATCTGCGCGGAAATCCAGTACTCCTGCAGATCAGCCTTGGTGGATGTCCAGTGGTAGTAGTTCTCCTGGTTCGTCTCATCGCGATCGTACGTGAGCTGGCCGATGAAATTGGTCACCGATCCGGAGCTAAAGTACACGGCATGCGGGTACTCGGGACTCAGGAAGACTACGCCACCGCTCCCCACGCCGACCGTCTGCGACGTCCACGAGAGCGTTCCGTTTCCGTCCGTAGTAAGTACTTCGCCGTTGTCGCCATTGGTCGTTGGGAAGGTGTACGTCACGCCGTGGATCGTCACCTGACCGTCCACGGTGAGCGTGGAACCGGAGATGCTCCCCGGAGTCTGGATGTCATCGCTGAATTCGAAGCGATCCTGCGTATTATCAAAGAGGATGAACTCGTCGGCGGTATCGCTGCCAAAGGTCAACGTGGCGTCACCGGTGTCATCGGCGTTGATCTGGAGCTGGTCATCAGTCGTGATTGCGCCAACGGCTTTGATTGTCCCGGAGGACGTGAGCAAACGCTCTGCATGGAGGTGCTCACCGGAAGCCGTACCGACGACCTCAAGTCCCAGCCCTGCCTCAGCCTCTAGGGCTTCGTTCCCCTCCCCTACCTTAATAAGGAGTGCGCCTGTCATCGTATCTCCGGCAATGCGGACGTAGCGATTGTCCGTAACCGACTCGGTATAGAGGATACCGTCGTTATTCGTATACACGTTCGTGACATCAACGAGCAGCGATTCCAACTCAGACTCCGAATCAATTTCCGTCTCGACGATCACATTGATAGCTCCCAATTGCGTCTCAAGGTCGGATTCTGAACCCAGTTCCGACTCCTCGATGACATCCACGCAGTTACCATCCCCGTCCAGGTACTCGTTCGCGTCGCAAAGCGTCTGAGCGTTCGTATCAACGTCCGTAGACCATGTCAGCTGGCCATTCCCGTCCGTTTTGAGCACGCGGCCGGAACCCACCTGCAAGAGCGGGAAGGTGTAGGTGTTGCCGTTAATCGTAAAGGTTTGGCCTTCCTCGACAACGAGCGCACCGGAAGTCGTCATGAGGCGCTCAGCGTGAACATGGGAACCGGAAGCGGTTCCGGAGATATTCACATCATCGCTGAATTCGAACTGACCGGTCGTCGCATTGAATTTCAACGTCTCGTCGAGGGTTGTATTCCCAAAGGTGATAATCGCATCGCCCGTATCATCATCATTAATGGTGAGTGCTCCGGATGCCGTCAGGTCACCTTGGACGTACACAGGGCGGGTGAACTCGAAGTGGCTATCGCTCACATCCCAAAAGAGCCGCAGATTCCCGGTGTCCCCGAACCTCAGTTCGATATCCGTCGTGCCGTCACCATCGTCAATACTATTAAAGGACTCCGTATTCACCAGGAGTGTTGGGTTCCAGCTGGATGCCGCGAGTGCAGCGGAGCCACTCATCGACCACATGAGCCCTACGAGGAGGACTCTGCTGATCCAGCGCTTGAGCTGATGTAAAGGATGTTTGCTGTTCATGGTTCTTGATGTGTTCTTGCCATTATAGCAAAAATTCCCTTTCCCTACCTGTAGATGCAATGGACAGATTCTATAGAATAGCTTCTAATATCTGTCAGATGTTCATTCGCTCAAGAGCTCTACATAGCCAATTTTCACGGTTCCCAGCTGCGCTTCCTCCTGATCTTTGGCCGAGAGCTTGATGACGACCGTCAGTTCCTCCCCTGCGCTCCACGTAGGGCTCCCCGTAAATGTGAGCTGCGTCGTCGTCCAATCCAGGTTGGCAAGATCCGTACTAGTTCCAGAAAGCGTGACCACGTTCCCCGCGGTATCGTAGACTGCGACATCGAGCTTGGAGAACCCCGGACTCGCCGAGGTGGTGCGATAATCCACCGAAAGTGGAATAGAGGCCCAGCGAACGAAATCATCGGGGAGAACGACCTTCAGGCGCACGTCGTAATCTTGCAGAGCGCTGCGCGTGCTCGCCCAGGTGTAGTAATTCCGCAAGAGACTCCCCGAATGGTGCACCAAAAGCTGCCCCACGTTATCGCTGCCATCCGCGTGGTAGGACGCAGCCTCGAACTGCGGTTCGAAGGTACGCGTCACCGTGCGCTCGCGATCGTCGCTATTAAAGACACGACGGTCAACGACTGCTGTAATGCCCCCGCCGGAAGTCTGCACCGTAGCCAGGGGTATGTAGACCTTGTCCGTAGGGAAGCCCCCAACCGTCACCGTAAGGCCGGTCGAGGTAAAGAAGAGATAATTCGTTACATCATCAGCAACGCTCACATCGCTGTCTCCTGCGTACTGCGTCACGGTTCCACTCAGACGGTAATCGCCCCCTGCTACACTCACTAGGAGTCCCGCTCCACTGGAAACCTTGAGATGCGTGGCAGTATCGCTGGAGAGCGCGGTGATATCGACACCGTTGATGAGCCCCGTTACCGTGAGGTCCCCCTGGATGGAGGCATCGTCCTTGATGAGCGTCTCCCCTTCGATCGTAAGCGTTCCGCTCGCGGTCATGTTGCCCTCTACGTGGAGGTCATCGCTGAACTCAAAACGGTGCTCGAGCGTTTTGAACTTGAGCGTTTCCTGACCCAGCGTGTGCCCGAAGACAATGACACTGTCTTTTGCTTCGTTCTCCAGATTGAGGACAAGGCCGCTCTCCGTGGCGATGGTTCCGGATGCGGTGAGTCCCGCCCCAGAGATGATGAGTCCGCCCGTCATCGTGTCGCCCTGTACATCGACGTAGCGCGTATCTTGGCTTGCTCCCCCGCCGGTAAAACTCACCCAGTTCGACCCATCGAACCCCTCGAAGTCCGCACCCGTAAAGCGCAGGATGCCTGCTTCTTCTTCTGTCGTCGTGCCGATCTTCACGGCACCGCTGTTAAAGACCGCAAACTGTTCGCCCACGGCGTTGGAGAAGCTCATGAGCTTTCCTGTGCCCATTTGCGCTCCCCAGAGCAAGGGGTCCTGTGAGCTATATACCGAATCCGTCCCCGTCTCAAAGTAGCTCTTATCGGGGACACAGGTACATCCGCTGTAAACACCTGTCACCCCCTGATCCGTCGTGCACACCGTCGCGGTCTGCACTTCGCACCCATCGCCCGCATCAGGACCAGAACTGTTGCAATCGTAGTATCCGCTGCTGCACTGGCAGTCTCCGCTCGTACCATCACACGACGATTGGTAGATCGCATTGGTGCCACAGCTTCCCCCGACTTGAATCTCGCACTGGCCGGAAGTCGTCGTTAAGTCGACGTTGCAATCCAGGTACCCTGAGCTGCATCCACAATCCCCGCTCGCACCATCACAGGAGGCTCCGTAGATTGCATTGGAACTTGCTCCGCCACAGCTCCCTCCAACCTGGATTTCGCACTGGCCCGAATCCACGGTGAGATCTGCGTTACAGTCCAAATAACCGGAACTGCAGTTGCAATCCCCACTCGTTCCGTCGCAGGAAGCTCCGAAGACTGCATGAGACGTTCCCGCTCCACAGATCCCTCCAACATCAATTTCACAGCCATCCACGGCGCTGCCGAGGTTCACGTTACAGTCCAAGTAGCCACTATCGCACTGCGCAGTGCAGGATGCAGCGTAGTTACTGTTGTCCTCATTGGGATAATTTGTAACCCCCGTGGTCACCTCACAGACATCATCACCGAGACAGTCCTGGTACCCCGTACGGCAGTTCCCGCAAGCAAACGCTCCAAAGCTTCCCGCCGTGCAGGTGGTAGCACGCTTCTTATCGGTGTAACACGTATCAGAGCGGTTGCAGTACGCCGATCCATTGTTGTCACAGTACGGTGCCGCGCTGTCGAGCGGTTGCGCGTAGCAGTCGATGATATATCCACCGCCAAGGGAAGCGGTGTACTGGGTATTGGATGAGGCAGAGCTCACTGGTGCTGCGATATTTGTAGGATCGTAGCACTGCGGAATGTCGCCGTCGTTCACTCCGCAAATCACCGTTCCGTACGGACACTTCTGGCCCGGGAACTCCTCGTCCTCATCGGGACACTCCGCAGGATCGGTGACGTAATGCGGCGCACTTACCGCGGAGAACGCCCGTTGCACGCCCCACGCAAACACCGCCGCCACAAGGACGAGAGCGCAGATGCCGAGGATGACGCGACGTTTGTGCAGCATGCTAGCGACAACAGGCAATAGGTTGGGTAACGGCACAGTTTGTGAGGAACCCCTGTCCTCCACCATCGGAAACGGTGGCGCCTCCGTCGGTACTGAATTCCCACCACGCGCCTAAATCCGAATTGTCAGCAGAGGTCCAGCCCCTGCAATCGTTGGAATCGGAGGTGTATCCCGGCGCTCCCTCCGCAGCCCACGCATTACTCGATCCCAGGAACGCCGTTACATCCGAGGAGATTGTGGTGATGAGCTCGCCCACCTGACACATGTGACTCCCCGCATACGTATTTGCACAGAAATTGTTTGCCGCCTGGTACCCCACCAAACTCCCCGTACCAAATGACCCATCGGTAGATACCGACGTCACACCGACGAACGTCGGGCCATCGCTGAGATTCTTCCATGCCGTCCCGTCATAGGCCTGCACGTCAGAACCGGTAAAACGCAGAGTCCCGGCTCCCGTCCCGCTCCCAGGAGCATACGCACCTAACTGCACACCTCCCGAGACGCTCAGGTTGCCCTGGATTTCCACGTCGTCATTGAAGGTGAACTGCAGCTGATCGACATCGTAGGAAAGCTTTGCGCCGAGTGTGGTCCCAAACTGCAAATCAATGGTCCCCGTCTGTACGGAGTCATCGGCATCGACGATAAAATCGCCACGATTCGTGCCGCTGGGAACCGCGCTGACGTCGAGAAGTCCCCCCGAAAGCAGCACGGGGATAGATCCGCTCCCTGTCCCTGTGTCGCGCCCATCAAGCAAATCCGAATTCAAGGAGAACGGCACCGCAAGCAACGGCGCACGGTCCACTGTGTCGTCGGCGGCGTCACGATCGAGGATCTCGTATACCGTATCCGCACCTGATGCCGCCTTGACCTCCACCTGCAGGTAGAGACTAAGGAACAGAGAGGCTTCCATTGCAGAAAAATCCGGCAGGCCAGTGGCGCTCCCCATCTCCAGAGTAAAGTACCCGTCGCTGTTGGGCGTCACTGTATGAACCTCGTACCAATCTGCGTAGTACGCGGCTCCGACGTTAATCGCTCCCGTCGCTGTCACATCTCCACTCACGGCATCGCTGCTGTCCCAGAAGCTGAAACGTACGGAAACAGCTGTGGTTACAGCCGTGCCGTCTGCATTGAGCAGATGACCGTTGTAGACCATGCGTTGCGGAGCGGTGGTCTCGGCATAGGCCACGGAAGCGAGTCGGAACATACCGACGGTCATGCCGATGGCGCACAGGAGTCCGATGCCGATGGAGAAGCGCGCATTCCTCATGGGCAGGAGAAGGTGGTTCTCGTGAGCTTGCCGTCAGTGGCCTTCTTGCTGTTGGGCTTCTGCTGTCCTTTGGGCTTCTTCTCTTTCCTCTTCCTCTTCAAGAACGGTATCAGGATGCTCCCGCAACGCACTTCTTCCAGTACCGCATGCGGCAGTTTGGACAGGAAGAGCTGGAACGACATGAGGAATGTGAAGGAGGCAATCGCCTGCAGGATGAGAATATGGTTCTGACGAGCGGTGTAGCCCTGGAGGATGCCAAGGACATCCTTCAGCGCAATCGCCCGGGATGCAGGAGCTCCCCGCACATAGACAGGACCTTCTTCCACGGTGTAGAAGTAGTGCAACTGCCCGAGGAGTCTCTCGCCGCGGGGGTAGCGCACGCCAACGTCGTACAGCGGCTTTGCACCGGGGATCGTAAAGCTCACGTTGCCAAAGGTCATGGGGCCTTCGGTGCCGCTGTCATCGGTCCCCGGCGCTGAGGGATGCTGCGTTCCCCCCTCTTCTCCACCCGAAGGAGCTCCTTCGGATGAGGGGCGCGCGCGTCGGCCTGCCCCCTCTCCGCCTCCTCCCCCTTCCTCCTCTCCCGCTCCTGATGGCAGTTCCTCCCCGCCGGAAGGCTCCTGCGCCGCCGCCGGAGGAGCAGTGACCACCTGGTACGACGGACCGACAAGCGGAGCAGCGAGCCACGTTACGCCTCCTTCAAGCAACTGAAATGACGCAGCGGTTCCCGAATCCCGATTTGCGTAGTTTGGTGTATCATTGTAGAGACGAAACGACGCGCTCTCTTCTGCATGGACTGCAAGCGGCACTGTCGAGAATGCGCAGGCACACAGAGCGGCGAGGAGCGATGAGAGGTGTTTCTTCATTGTTCATAATATTATAATCCACTTTTGTTTTTTTGTCTATATTGTTATTTATTAATAGAATGGCAGTTTCTCCCAAAAGGAGACCTAGCGAGAACAACCCCTCTTTGATAGGCTTCCTTTGACCTTCCTCCCTGCTGACCCATGCAACGCATTCTCTTCTCTGCCTTAGGTTCGCTCTTCCTGAGCTTTGCAGCCGTTCTCCCGCTCGCACATGCAGAGCAATCGTTTAACGATCTTCCGTCCGACCATCCTGCATACGCCGCCGCGGAGTACCTCAAAACCCAGGGAATCATCTCCGGCTATGCCGATGGCACCTTCCAGCCCGACCGCAAAGTCAACCGTGCCGAGGCGCTCAAAATCATCATTGCGCCTCTGGTCAAACCCGAGCAGCTCGCAGAGGTGAAATCCACGGTCTTTACTGACGTTGCCCCCGATGCCTGGTTCATCCCGTACATCGAAGCAGCCCGGCAGAACGGAATCATCGACGGTCCGCCCAAGAAGGAACAATTCCTGGGAGGAAATACCGTCGTTACTGCCGAGTTCTTCAAAATGCTTGAGCTTGCGCATCAGGTGGACCCCACCGGATCTTTCAGTGATATCAAACTCCCCATGGCTTCCGATGTCGCGGATACGCAAGCGTGGTTTTACCCGTACATGCGCTATGCGCTGACCTCCTCCATGGTCATGATCGGACAGGACGGCTTGCTGCATCCCGCCCAGGAACTCACACGTGGAGATACGGCGATCTACCTGTACCGATTTCTGATGTACAAGCAGGCACGGCGTACGCAGGCACTGCTCTCCGAAGCGGAAAATGAGCTCATTGTGATCCTGGGAATGCTGGAGCAGGATAACCTCCCGGAAGCCCAGTACGCCTCGGCCCGCGCCCTCCTGGCTGCCCGCGGCGCGCACTTCAAACGCCCCGATGAAGTTATCGTCCAGGGTGCCGTGAAGATCACCGAAGCATTCCGGCAAATCGTCCTCGCCTACGGGCATGGGAGGAGTGGCGAACTGCAGTCTGTGGTCGATGCATCGGGAGAGGCGTGGAAACTCGCAGACCGCGCGATACAGTTGGACGCAAGCCTGGAAACCATCGGCAAGCAGGTCCAGCAAATCGCCAAGAACATGGCCGACAGCGCACGCGAAGCGATGAGCGGTACCTGATGTCCTCCTTCCGGGCACATACCATCGGCGGTTCACAGCGAGGAAAAGCGCTGGGCTTTCCTACCGTCAATCTGAGAGTTGAGGAGGTTCCCCAAGAAATCGATGAAGGCATTTATGCCGGTTGGGTGCAGTGCAATGAGGATGACGAGCGCCTCCCTGCCGCTATCCACTACGGTCCGCGCCTTTTCCATGGGAATAGCGTTTCCTTTGAAATCCATGTGATTGATCGCGTCCTCCCCTCGTTGCCTGCAACCGTTACGGTTGAGCTTATGGAACGCATTCGTCCCGTTCAGAATTTCCCCTACGAAGCTGCACTCACGGCACAAATTACCCAGGACGTCGCACGTGCACGTGCTATCCTCATTGATGCATGAACCTCCTGAGGGCAATCAAGCGGCGCATCGGCACGCGCAGTCCCTTGCGCCTCTTTTGGCATGCCGGTAAGGCATTCGTTGCCGCGGCACTCAATGGTTTTCCTGCGCGGAAGCTCACGGTGATCGGCATCACCGGAACCGATGGAAAAACGACGACCGTCAACATGACTGTGCACATCTTGCGACATGCGGACACGCGCGTTGGTGCTCTCTCCACGGCATTCGTGGACATCGACGGCGAACGTACATGGAACGCGACGCAGAAAACTTCTCCCTCACCATTCCTCATTCAGCGATTCCTGCATCGGCTCGTGCGCACAGGATGTACGCACGCCGTGCTGGAAGTTTCGTCGCATGGACTGGTCCAGGGTCGGCTGAATTGTACGTGGCCGCAGGTTGCGGCAATAACAAACCTGACAGCGGAACACCTCGATTACCATGGCTCCATGGCACAGTACGAAACTGACAAAGGACTACTCTTCTCTATGTTGCGTACAAGGGGAACCAAAGTTCTCAATCGAGAGGATCACACCTACGCTGCCTACTGCGCATTTTCCTCTGCAGACACCATAACATTTGGCATGCACGGAAGTGGGGCTGACCTCACGTTGGAAAACGGCACCGCATCTCCTAATGGGAGTCAGGCAATGCTCCATGATGCACGCTCGGGAGACGCACTCCCTCTGCACCTTTCGATCCCTGGAGTGTTCAATCTGGAGAATGCTCTCTGCGCGATTGGATGTGCGATGGCTGTTGGCGTAGCGCCCTCGGTTGCCTGCAAAGCCCTGAAGCAGTTTACGGGAACACCGGGGCGCATGGAGCGCATAGATGAGGGGCAACCGTTCGCTGTCTTCGTGGACTTTACCGTCACGCCTGCAGCCTACGAAAAAACTCTCACGGCGTTACGAGACATGTTGGAACCAGCCAAGCGCATCCTTGTCCTCACGGGGAGTTGCGGCGATCGCATGCGCGAAAAACGTCCGATCGTGGGAAAGCTCTGCAGCGAACTCGCCGACGTTGTCGTCGTGAGCAACGAAGATCCCTATACCGAAGACCCCCAAAAAATCATTGACGAGGTCTGGGCAGGCATCGACCAATCCGCTTGCACCGCCCGGCAAATCTTCGACCGCAAGGAGGCCATTCGTTTCTTGCTGCAGGAAGCACAACCTGGCGATGCCGTGCTCCTCTGTGCCAAGGGCAGCGACACCACGATGTGGACGGCAGAGGGGCAGGTGCCTTGGGATGAGCGTTCCATCACGCGCGCGCTCCTCAAAGAGATCGCAAAAAAATAGCCGCTATCAGGTGTCATCCATGACAGCGGCGTTGGTCCTGCTTACTTGCCCGAGGTCCACTTGTCGTACAAGTGCACGATAAGGGCCAAGAGCAGTGCCCCGACGAGTGCGACAACCTTCATGCGCACGTCTTCGGAGTGAAGCAGGGCGTCGAGGAGACCATTCATGTTTGGTCCTCCATGAGAGACGGCCCCCCTGCTTCCAAGAACCAACGGACGATCCACAAACGTGTTCAACTGCGCATTGCGACCGCACCGCTAGTTCCTGTATACCTAGTGAGAAAGAACACTTTTATCATTATAGATTTAATTAATAATTTGTCAATTATGCCCGCAACCGCTCTGCAGCCCGCTGTCATCGTCGGAGTAGACGAAGCAGGAAGAGGCGCACTCGCGGGTCCGGTCGTCGCGGGGGCGTGCGTACTGCCAAAGAACTTTCGGTCCTTGCCGCCGTTCCTCCAAGATAGCAAGCAGCTCGACCCTGATGTTCGCGAACATGCCTTTGCCTGGATTTGCAGAAATTGCACAATCGGCACGGGCGCAACAAGCGCAGAGGATGTCGATACGCATGGTATCCTCTGGGCGACCGAACTTGCTATGCAGCGCGCCGTTGCCGCGCTCGCGGAGGAAGTGACACCCACGTACCTCCTCATTGATGGCCGCGACGCATTTTGGTTCGACTACCCGCACAGTTCCATCATTCATGGCGATGCACTGGAACCCTGCATTTCCGCAGCATCCATTGTCGCCAAGGTCACGCGGGACCGACTGATGGTCGCTTACGACAAGGAGTACCCTCATTATGCATTCGCATGCCACAAAGGGTACGGCACACCCGAGCACCTGGATCTTGTGAAGAGCCGTGGCCCCTGCTCCATTCACCGCAAGACCTTCCTGACCAAATGCGCTAGCGCTCCGGTGATGCCTGACGCCCCAGCCACCACCAGAAGAGCGCACCAGCGAGGAAGAGTGGCAGCGTAAGTAATTGCCCCCTGCTCAAGAGAATGATCTTGAGATCAGTGAGAGGATAGGTTTGCACGCGCAAATACTCCAACAGATATCGCAATGCTCCGTAGAGCATAAGGAAGAGCGCAAGCGTGCGGCCGGGAATATTCCGGTATGTACGCAGATGCCAGTAACACGCCACAGCGATGAAGAGATCTTTGAGCACGGCATACCACTGCGTGGGATGACGCAAGCCCTCCACATCAGGAACCGCGATGCCCCACGGCAGCGTGGTCACGGACCCGTAGAGTTCCTGGTTGATGAAGTTCCCGATGCGCCCCAGCGCAAGACCGATCGCGCCGGGAATAACGATACAATCCATGAGCGCAACGGAATCAATGCCCCTCTTGCGAGCAGCGAAGAGTATCCCGAGCACCAGGCCGATCATTCCCCCATGCGAAGACATGCCGCCATGCCAAACCTGCACAATTTCGAGAGGTTCGCTTAAGAAATACCACGGCTCGTAAAATAACACGAACCCCAATCGTCCACCGACAATGACCCCGACGATGCCCCAGGCGAGAATGCTGGACCAATCGTCGCTCGTGAGCTGAAGATTACGCCACTTCTGGATCCTGGGAAGCATGAGGAATGCCAGAAGAAAACCGGCAAGGTACAACAGGCCGTACCAATGAATCGAAAAACCGGCAATGCTCAGTGCAATCGTCCTTGAAGGAAAAAATTCAATCATGTACTGAGCATAGCAGAAGATCACTCCCCTTCTCCCGGCATACAGGTCACTCTGAGGAGCGGCGCGTTCTTAACATGCTCAAAACACGGGTCCGCCAGAAACGCTTTGACATACTCACCGTAGTATTCGTAGAAAAGCGGTGACGTCATAAAGTAGAGCGGTCGCTCCTGCAGAGCGGAGAGGAGATCCAAGCGTTCGTCATGGCTGCCGTAGAGAAATTGTTCCCAGTCATCGTACGTCCACGGAGGGTAATCGAACAATCCCGGTCCCCCCGTTTGGTGCTCAGGCAACCATCCCAGGAGCCGCACGGCCATCTGGTTCTCCAGAGCAATGACCGCCGCATCGCTCTCTATCGCAGCAGGGAGCGCCTGAATGGACTGGAGCGCCTCGACGCTGGTCCCCGGTTCCCAGCGCAGCATCCAGGTAACGCTCAGCCACCCCTGCCAGAGAATCAACGCGACCAGAAGGACGCGTAGGAATCGTGGAGCGATGTAGATCCACGTATCGCGCAGGCCCATCGCCGCAAAGGGGAGAAGAAAGAAATCGAGTTGAAGGAAGAACCGCCGATAGAAGACGAGCTTGAAGAGCACGAATACGGCACAGACGAGTACGGAAAGTTGCCATACGGAAAAGCGTTCTCTGCGAAAACTCCAGGCAAATCCCCCCATGCCCAAGGCAAGGAGCACCCACCCGTTACGCACGTAGAGGATGGCATCCGGAAAGACACCGCCGGGCGCGTCTTCCCCCCGCAGAAGAAGGATGGACTTCAAGGGCGCCCAGAATGCCCTGAACCAGATCGGTGCATACCAGATGAGTCCTAAGAGAGCGATGAGAACAAACAGAATTGTGAGGCGACGAAAGGACGGATTACGCCACTGCGTGGGCAAGTGGAGTACCCACCACGCTGCAAGAACAAGTGCGAGAATCAATCCGGTTTGGTTATGGGAGAGAATCGTCATCGCACCGAGCGGCACGATCCACAGTGATTTTTTCTCAAATGCGCTCAGCGTGAGGACCAGGAAGACCAGGGAAAAAAACGTCTTCCAATACATCGCTGCAAAGCCGTCGTAGTACGCCAGGGAGAGCAACCCCATGAGGAGTGTGAGCACTCCGATTGTCCTGTCCTCCCTCTGTGCCATCACCATACCAAAGACACTGATAAGCAGAACCGCCATGGCACTCCATATCCACCCCAAGAACCAGTCGACGGGGATGGAGAGCTTCAGGAGATAACTCGAAACGATGAAGAGCCCGTAGGGGTATTCCTGCGCCCAAGGACGCAACTCCGGAAGAACAAAGGGCGGCCAAGCCTCAGCATAGCGCAGGAAGAGGTACCGATAGATGCCGGGGTCAAACCCGAGGGGCAATCCAAAGCGCACGACTGGGTAGAGGAACTTCGCTGCCAGGAGGAGGATCAGAGCCCCCACGATGAGCGCAACGGAGTGTTTCTTTACCCAAAGACCTGCATGCTGGTACGGCATTTGCACAAGCATACCACAGCACAACCGAAGAAGAGCCAAGTCATTGCGACGCCTGGAGGCATATCACTAGGATAATGGCATACCGTCCTCCAACGATACGTTCGGAAAAGAAACCTCTTTGTAGGTGATGCCTATCGAACGGTGACCATGCCAACGGTGCCGCTTATCAAGGTATTGCGCGATCGAGGTGCGCCTCAGGTCATTGAGTACCTGAGTATGGATACCGAAGGCTCGGAGTACGCAATCCTGAAGGATTTTCCCTTTGAGGAATACACCTTTCTCGCCATTTCAGTGGAACACAATTCCATAGAGCAATCCAAGGAAAGTCTCTGCCATCTGCTCGTTGGCAAGGGGTACGTCCGGGTGAAGGAGGAGCCGGTTGATGACTACTACGTACACTGCTCGCTCCTTCATCATCGAGAGAGTTGTTGTACTATGTAATGTTCACACATACGAGAATTTTTCTCTTCTTCTAGGCAAAATATCCCTTGAGCGCCGCACCCGGGAACGGGTGCTGCTGAGTGTAAATTATCTCAAGCAGCAGCCCTTCGTGGCTGCGGTGCCTGGGGATATGTGAACACTACCTAATCCTCAATGAGATCCGCCAGAACCACAAAACGATCTCGCGTCGATCCAACGGGGAAGCAGGTGATGATCTTCAATGTGCGCTCTTCGTACTCCTGATGCAGAATATCCGTGGCCGTCTTCGGGACCACATCTGTGGACCGTACGCGGTAGCGTACGGATTGTCCGCGGGCAGTGACGATGATTTCTGCTCCGCGATCGATGGTCGGCAATTGCGCGAAGAGCGCACCGTAGAGCGAGTCTTGAGCGCGCTCATCGGGAGGACTGCTGTGCCCTGCAATGATGAGAGATCCGGATCTTCCGGGAGCACTGGAATGTGGATAGGCGGTGGCGCCGTGGAGCAGACCCACCTGCATCTGTTCCTCAAGCATGGCCCAGTCATGCGCATCCCAATAGATTCGCGAAGGCAGCCACACCGGAGCCGTAATATCGAGTGAGGGGATGCTGAGCGTGAGCCAAGGCTCAATGCCCCATCGCTCAAGATCGCTCTTGGGGACATCTTCCGCAGGCGCACGTTCTTCTTTCTGCGTTGCATCAACGACTTTTTCCTGCGCCAGATCGACCTTAGGAACAACGAAAGAAGGAATCTCCTGCACATCTTCTTGTGCTGCAGAGTGCACAGCATCAACAGGATCTTCCTCTGTGAACATGGGAGGAGCCACTGCTACGAACATGTATTCCTCTATCGAAGTCAGCTCCCCCCTCAGAACATGCCAGGAAACAATTCCCGTCCACAGCGCGAAGGATTCCACAACAAGAACTACGGCAAGCACCGTCAGGAGTACCTGTTTTTTTGTGTGTGTCATTATTAATTATTATAACATATTTTCGTATTTTATTCAAATATCGTATCTCCTCCAACTTCCGTAGAAGAACTGGTTGTATCACCCATCCTCGTCCGTCGAAGGCGGACGACGAACGGGTACCGCAATAAAAATCCTTGAGTATACTGCAAGATTTTTTTTGCGTAAGCTGGCGAAGCTTTACACTGCAACCATGCGGATTCTTGGTATCGAAACTTCGTGCGATGAGACCGGCGTTGCCATCGTTGAGAACGGCACGAACGTCAAGAGCAATGTCATCGCTACATCAAAAGATGCGTATGGTGCCCTGGGCGGAGTCATCCCTGAACACGCTGCGCGCAAACAAATGGAGAGCATTCTTCATGTCATTGACCTTGCGCTGAAGGAAGCCGATGTCGATAGCGAAACACTGGATGCCATCGCGGTTACTCGCGGGCCAGGTCTCTTGGTTTCCCTCTTGGTCGGCACCACCGTTGCCCGCACCCTTCATGCGCTCTGGAACGTCCCGCTCATCGGCGTACACCACACATTGGGGCACTTGAGTTCACCGTGGCTTGAACAAGACAACGAACCTCGGTTTCCATCCATCACCCTTTCTGCCTCCGGTGGGCACACCGAACTCTGGTACCGCACCGGGCACACGCGCGGAACACTCCTGGGCTCCACGCGCGACGACGCAGCCGGCGAAGCGTTCGATAAGGGAGCGCAGCTTCTGGGACTCCCGTATCCGGGCGGACCCTCCATTGCCAACGCCGCGCGTCACGGCAACCCCAAGGCATTTCGGTTCCCCAGCCCTCTCGCTAATAGCCAAGATCTCTCGTTGAGCTTCTCCGGTCTCAAGACTGCCCTGCGCTATACGTTGCGCGATCTCCATGAGCCCTCGCAGCAAACAATCGCTGATCTCGCCGCCAGCTACCAACAGGCTATTTGCCGACATCTCGCCGACCGTTTGCTTGCTGCCGTACGTGTTACACCCGATATTTGTGAAGTGCACCTCGTCGGCGGAGTTTCGGCGAATACCGCGCTGCGTACCATGCTCACCGAAGCCCTTGGGAACCTGCCATTGCGCACTCCTTCCAATCTTCGCTACTGCACGGACAACGGTGCCATGATTGCGGCTGCCGCAAACTTCCTTTACGCCGAACGTGGAAAGAAAGCTTTCGAGCCTTTCGAAACCGTTGCAGCTCTGCCGCTCTCTGCAGCACTGGAACACTGATACCTCCGTCCGGCGGGCACGGTTAAAATGACGACACGCCGCACTAGAACGCCGAGAAGACGGGGAGAAGCGCTGTGAGGACGATTGCCGCCATACCGAGGAAGGCAATAACTCGAATGGTACGGTGGTTCTTGGACATAATCAGAAGGCAGAAATAGTAATGACTTCCTTACTCGTGCTGCCCACGGAATCCTGCACCGTCAACGTCACCTTGTAGGTCCCCGCTTTCTCGAACACATGAACGGGTTGTTGCTCATCGGATTGCGCTCCATCACCAAAATCCCAAAGAATGGATGCCGGATTGCCCGTCGTGCATGCCATATTGAAACTCACACCAAGCGGAACCTTACCCGATGTTCTACTGGGCATGGCGCACGCATCCAACACGGGAGCCCGAACGACAATGAATTTTGAGCCTTCGTACATTTTCCCGCTCGTCGTATATGCCTTGAGAGTGATTTGGAATGTTCCTGGGAGCTCGAAGGTGTACTCCACAAGAGCCCCACGCTGTTGAGGCGCGCTTTCCTCTTCACCGAACAGCCATTCAAAACCGGTGATTTCCTCGCCGGGGATCACGGTTTCCGAGGCATCGAATCGAACAACGAGCGGCGCTACCCCCTGCTCCGGAGTCATGCGAATGGAGACACTGGATGCCTGGGGTTCCACGATAAGTGTAATGGGCTTGCGCAGAACCTTGCCATCAGGATCCTGCGCGACAAGCGTGAGCGTGTACGTACCCGGGCGGCGATAAATTGCCTGGAGCGTCGTATCGGTAGAACCCACACTCGTGGCACCCGGAGCCTCCCAGGTAAAGGAGACGAGCGGAAGCGTGGTGCGGGGGGTCAAACTCACGGACACGGGTACCTCTCCACGCAACTCTTCCTGACCTCGCTCGAACTCTGGCGAGCCATCAAAAGCCAAATCGGGGAGTTTAAGCGTTTCCACAACACGAACCACCTTGGAAAGTTGCGCCACCGCACCACTCTGTGAGTGGATGACAGCCTTCACCTGGAAGACGCCTCGCTGCTGGAAATTGTGCCCGACACGCTCCCCCTTGGCCTTCTCCCCATCGCCGAAATCCCAGATGACGTCCTTGATGGCAATGGACGATTGTATGTGAAAAATCGTCCCCAAAGGAGCAGGGCCGATCAGGTTTTCCGGCTCGGAAACGATGCTCACCGGGAACGGCGGCTCTTCCGGTTCATAGATCTCAATATCCCGTTCGTAGACATTCTGGGTCTGATTGGCAAATTTCACCGTTGCCGTGACGGTGAAAGTGCCCGTTTGCAGATACGTGTGCGCGGCATCGGGAAGATCACTGACCGTATCCACAATACCATCGCTCTCAAAATCCCACTGGACTTCGCGAATCTCTTCTTCCTCATCAATGAGGTGTGCCACGCTGAAACGAATGGGCTCCTCCACGCCCGGGCGCAGCGGCGAAACGGAGAAAACCGCCTTGGGAATGGAAACGCGCCTGAGTATCCGACGCGTTGTTCCATTATTGAGCTGAATCGTCACGGCAACTTGATAGACGCCCGGACGATCATAGAGAGCGGTAGCACCGGGTTCGACCGTGTTGTCATTCTCCACACCATCACCGTCAAAATCCCATGAGAAACTGACAGGACGCAAGTTCCTGTTCGCAAGAATTTTCACCGCATGCTCCAGGCTAAATGTCACGGCCAGTGGAGCAACCATCTGCTCCTGATCAACCGGATCCGTGATGACGAGAGAGAGTGATGGCTCACGGAGAATCAGTACGGGGGTAAGCGCACTCAAAACCACACCGGGGAGGAGGAAACCAGCGACTCGGACAAAGCTGAGAATACGCACGCGCGGAGCGACATGTTTACGATTGACGCGGCGCAGGGCGAGTGCCCCTAAGGAGAGGAGAACGAGCGCGCCGACGACACAACTCATCACACCGGGGAGAAGCAGATCCTGCATCGCCCCTGTCGCACTGGGGAAAACCAGGAGCAGGAACACACACCAGAGAACATAGGCCCCATAGGGCAATGCAATGAACACGAGCAACACATTGCGCATGCGCTTCGTCATCTTCTCCGGAACGGCCGGATGAGCCGCATCAACGGGTTCGCCCGGCGCAGGAGAGATGCTGTCGATGGATGGCGGCGGAGATTGCTGCATGCTCTACGATGCAGGAAGGGACGGAACGATACCTTCGTCAATGAGTTGTTGCATGAACGCATCGTCGAGTTCAGGTTGCACCATATCTCCCTCCATCATGCTCTGAGCGGGAGAAACGGGCAAGGACAACCCCATGGGCTTCGCTCCTTTGGGAATCGTCACAGGAGCTCCACTCCCCTGATCTGTAAGATCGATGGAGAAGCGCAGAGAAAGCATTCGTTCCGGTCCAAGAGGGACAGCATTCACAGACCACTCCACACGACGCAGCAAGAAGGATTCCGCATCAATCCACAACTCACCCTGGGCATCACTCTCTTCAACAAAAGTCCGCAATGCCTGCGGATCGAATTCAAGTCCGCCCTCCTCGAGCGAAAGCTCGGAAAAATACGTAACAAGTTTCTCCGGATCAATTGCGGTCACATAGTGATACGTCGTGTGGCCGTCGACTGTGGCAAACCCCTTGTCTTCACTCACGCGCACGACTTGGGATTGCGCGTTGATGATCTGCGGATCGGGCGTCACGGAGGTTCCGAACGCTTCCGTACCATCCGAAGGGAGCAGCCACCACACTCCCGAAATTCCTTCCAGTATATCTTGGGGCAAAAAAGTCGACGCCGAGTCATCCCGAATATTCTCGATACGCACGTACGTTTCCGTCGGTGATGCGACGACGATCTGCACCGTTCCTCGAAGCTCTCCGCCATCCGTGTTCGCTGTACTCCTGAGGACGACGTCGGCCTCAAGCGCCACCTGTGCCCCTCCGTTCTGCGACACACCGGAAATCTGGGCTTCTCCCGTCACCTCCTTCATCCAATCCTCGCGATCCGGTGAAGCATAGGTGAGTAGAACATCCCCAGAAAATGCGACGGATTCTACGCGCTGACTCTCGCGCGCTGCGCGCGCAAGCACCTCCTCTACAGGCAATCGCTGCACCGGTGGTCGCGCGCAGGCAACAAGCACCAGGCAAAGCGCGCCGATGATTGTTCGCTTTTGTGGCACGGGTAGGTCTCCACCAGTGTGCCACGCAGAGGAGCGTATGCCAATAAGCCCGCCCTATTCTCTTGCGTCCGCCGGTTCGGAGATGAGATCACTGGGTTCCTCGATGACAAAGGATAACGTGCGACGTCGGCTCGCGCGGACATTTGCGCGCAGGAGGAAGATCCTCTTCACATTCTTCTCAAGGAGCAACGGCGGATCGAAGGTAAGCTGCACCGTATCCCCCGTCAGAGAAGAGGCTTTGTCCGTAACAGGGCCACGAGTCCCCGTAAGGAAGATCTGCTGGAGATCCATCTCCCGCGCAGATCCCTCGTTAGTGAAGGTCACAGAACGCAGCAGATGATCGTCGTATCCATCCGCTTCCAATTGGAAGCGCATCACGTCTCTCCCGTTACCGTATGTCACGCGCTTGAGGAGCGGCAAGTACGTCACGGAGATCGTTCCCACCTGCGGCCCGACCGTGCGCGTTACGGCAACCTTGCGCGTGGTCTGCTCTATGGTTACGGTCGCGCCACCTGCATCGATGTTCCTCGGCATGTACAGGATGAACCGATGCTCCCCTGTCGGCGCGGCATCGGGGGAGAAATCCGCAGCCACGATCACCTCGCGCTCCTGGCAGGCAGGAACAACGAAGGAACGCAGCCGAAGATCCACCCAACCATCGCGGCGCGCGATGGGAAATGAGTTCGTGAGACGCCTGCTCTCGCTCAAGATATACACGCCAACAATGTCTTCTGAGCTCCCCATTCCTCTGCGTTGAACGGAAATCGTCGAAATCGGCACATCCGCCTTGCAATGGGCGCGTAAATGCAGGGTGAGCATCGCTACCCTCTGCGAACCCGGAGCAACCGAAAGGGGTTCGCTGTCACTGATCACCTCAACGTCCAAAACACCCTGTGCCTGCTCACGTTGCTCTACGACCGTGCCAGGAAGATGCCCATTCACCGTGAAGTGATAGAGGAAGTACGCGAGGAGCAAGGAAGACGTCATCGCGCACAGTATACATGAGGATTGAGAAGGTGCAGGAGGTGAGAGATGGACGAAGTTTGGGAAGTTTCGTGAGGTAAAGGAAGTTTGGGAGGTTGTTAAAACCTTCCTGACTTTCCTGACCTGCCCCACCTCCCAAACTTCCTGCACTCACCAACGCCCTCCCGCACCTCCTCCACCAAAGGAACCGCCACCAAACCCTCCGCCGCCGCTCCCACCTCGCCACCCGCCGCTCGTCCAACGCCCCCGCCTTCCGCTCTTGGCGAGCGCGGGGAAGCGAGAGACGACAAAATCAAGAATCAATCCGAAGAGCGCGAGCAGAGGAATCGCCAGCCACCAACCGACAAAAAGCACGATGATTACGCCCGCAACGACACCGATGACGCCACCGAGCCACCAGGATTTCGTGCGCGCAAGCAATGCAACGAGAAACTGAAAGAGCACAATGATCACGATGAATATCCACGTGCCGATACCACCGCTCTCGGAATGCATGTAACGATCAGACGTGTACTCGCCGGCGATGTGTTTCTTCAGCGCCTCTACTCCCGCCTGGATTCCCTGCGCGTAATCTCCGTCACGGAAGTGCGGGACGATTTCTTCATCGATGATGCCCTTGGCGACGATATCCGGAACCGCACCCTCTAATCCATACCCCGTAGCCAGGAAGAGCTCGCGATCAGAGTACGCGATGAAGAGAAGGATACCGTTATCGTTCTCAGCAGAGCCGATGCCCCATTTGCGGCCCACATCGACCGATGCATCAGCAATTGGCTCGCCATTGAGCGTGTTCACGATGAGCACGGCGATTTCGTTCGACGTCGCATCGCGGTACTGCGAAAGATCGCTCTCCAACGCAGCTTCTTCCTCGGATGAGAGCACCCCGGCCATGTCCGTAATAAATCCGTCGTTGGGAGGAACATCGAACGCCAGTGCGTGCCCCGCAAGAAGGAGTGCAAGGCTGGCGCCGATGACTGCAAAGAAACGCAGCATCATTAGAATTCCACAGCAGGAGCTTCCTCCGCACCTTCCTGTGCCTCGAAGAAAGACTCCTCGGCAAAGCCGAAGAGACCGGCGAGTACGAGCCCCGGGAAGCGCTTCACCTTCACGTTGTAACTGCGCACGATGCTATTGTAATCCCGTCGCGCCGTGGCGATGCGGTTCTCGGTGCCCTCGAGCTGCGCCATCAGGTCGCGATACGCCTGCGTTGCCTGGAGCTGCGGATAGTTCTCCAGCGTGACGAGAAGGCGGCCGAGTGCTCCATCCATTCCTTCCGCCGCAGCAATCTGCTCACCCCGGCCCTGCGCATTCATCCACTGTGTGCGTGCTTCGGTCACCTCGCGGAACGTGGTCTGCTCGAATTCCGCAGCGCCCTTGACCGTGTTGACGAGGTTGGGAATGAGATCCGCCCGGCGCTGGTATTGCGTTTCCACCTGCGCCCAGTTCTCGTTGAGCGATTCGCGAGACGAGATGAAACCGTTGTAACCGAACCATGCCCATCCGGCGAGCACGATAGCAACAACTGCAATGATGATCAGAGTTTTCTTCATGGGGTAATGGGGAAAATACTTTCAAGGGAAGTGTACCACGATCAGAAACCCTCGTGGATGACAAACCTGTAGGGTTTGGCTGCCCATTTCTTGGCATAGGCAACACCGATGCGTTCCGTGCGTTCGATGTGCTCTCGAGAGATATGTACACCGCGATCCTCAATCCATAACCCGGTTTTCCGCATCGCCTCAGCTCCATGAAATCCGCAATCAATGGAGAGCGCTCGCGTGAGTTTCCCCGGACCATCCCACTCCCCTACCGTGCGAATGAGGACCGCAGCGGGATACCCTTTCTCTCCCGTGACAACATTGAGCATCCAGTGCATGCCGTAGACGAAGTACACGTACCAGTGCCCCGCGAGGCCATACATCACCTCTGTGCGCGGCGTACGTCCTCGCGCAGCATGACATGCCAGATCCTGAGGACCGTCGTAGGCTTCGACTTCGGCGATGGTGCCACTTGCGATCCCCTGCTCAGTTTGACGTACCAGCTCTTTACCCAAAAGCTCCTCTGCCACCGTGAGCACGGGACGCGCAAAGAACGCGCGTGGGAGAACCCGTGCCATCAGCGCAAATGGAATGGGTTGAAATCCGTCATGCGGTCGTAGTAATCCTCCGATTCCGCACGCTTGAGGAAAGCGACGATAACGTAGGTAATGGGAGTGGCAAGTACCTCAATCCCCACCTTGAAAACGTAATTGGCGACCATGAGACTGAGCGCAATCGCCCATGGGAAAACTCCCAACGCACTCGCGATGAGGATGAATGCAATGGTATCGAATCCCTCTCCGATGAGCGTGGAACCGATCGTTCGCATCCAGAGGAAACGTCCCTCCATCGCCACCTTCATCTTCGCAAGCACGAAGGAGTTACTGAACGCTCCCAAGAGATAGGCGAGCACGCTCGCAAGCACAATGGCGCCGTTTCCCACGGAACCTAAGACCGCCTGATATGCTGAATCCCCTACCTGCTCCTGCCAGAGCGCCTCACCCGGAAGGAAGCCTACGAGCGCGAACGTCGCGCTCATCAGGAGCGCGCAAGCAAACCCGATCCAGATTACCCTGCGCGCCCTGGCGTACCCATAGACCTCGGTGAGAATGTCGCCGAAGACGTAGCTTATGGGGAAGAGGAGCGTCCCCGCGTCGAAGGCCAACGGCAAACCGAAGAGGGAGACCCCCCAGTCGAGAATCTTGGCCGAGGATGCGATGTTGCTCAAGAGGAGCACGGCCACGAAGACCGCCGTTACGATGTCGATATAGCGGTAGGAACGCATGGGTGGAGACTAGAGCAGGTGCAGAAGGTTTGGAAGGTGCTGGAAGCGGAAAGCTATGACTCCAAACCAACAAGAGCGCACACCTCCTGCACCTTGCGCACCTTCCAGATCTCCTTGTCCTGCCAAACCTCTCTCTTCGTTATTCTCCAACCACGCGTATTCTGCTATACTACAAGGAAACACACATGCCTCTCCGTACTGCTGCTCTCTGGGTTTTCTGCCTTCTCCTCTTCGCGTATGCCTACGCGAGCAACGCCGATACGATTAACCCCAACTCGCGTCAGGCGCTCTTGACAGCAATTGTGACGAACGGGAGTTTTGTCATCGACACGTGGCAAGAGAAAACCATCGACAAATCATCGTACGAGGGACACATCTACAGCGACAAAGCGCCGGGGACCGCGCTCCTGGCATTGCCTGCATACGCCGCCGCTCGCGGTGTGCAGATGGTAACCGGATGGCCGGGAACTGAGCGCGCATGGTTCTTCCTGGGATGGATGACGACCGTGGGGTCCGTGGGGCTCATCAGCGCCGCAGGTGGTTGTGCGTTCTTCCTGCTCCTTGCAGAGCGTTTGAGCCGCCGTCTCGCGCTCGTCGCCACGCTCGCCGTGTTCCTGGGTTCTTCCGCATTCGCCTACGCAACGTCGCTCTTCTCGCACGCGGCAACGATCGGTCTCCTCTCCATCGCTCTCTGGGCGGTGGAAGCTGCACCTGCGCAAAAGAGCATGCGCGCACCGAGCCGTACTCTCGTCTGGTGCTTCCGCGATGCGCTCTTCCTCGCGCTCGTGAAAACGATGAATGTGGGTACATTGCTCCTTATCGGTGCGCACCCATCGCACATCGCACTGCTCTTCGCAGGAGGGACAATCGCAGGTGTGACGTTGCTCATGTGCTGGCATTCGATCGTTCGCGACGCTTCGACGATATCTACGCGTGATGCCGTTGCCGGTCTCGCGTGCGGATTCGCCATCTGCGGAGAGTACACATCCGCCCTTGCTGCGGGGGTGCTCCTCCTCTTAATGGTACGAAGAGGATGGCGGCGCTCAGTGCGCATGATTCTTGCCGCCGCGTTCCCCGTCGCACTACTCCTCATCTACAACACAGTCGCTTTTGGCTCTCCTGTGAGCATCGGGTATGCCCACGTGGAGGGATTCGCTGAGATGCGCGAAGGATTCTTCGGCATTCGTTCTCTCCCCAGTATCAGCACGATCAATTTCCTCCTCTTCAGCGAGGCACGAGGACTCCTCTTCTGGACGCCGTTCTTCCTGCTCTCGGTGGGAGGACTTCTCCTCACCTGCAAGCGTTCCCCCACGGAGTTCCTCCTCTTCTTCTGCCTCATTACGCTCCACATTGTGCTCATTGCGGGGTACTTCCTCCCCAGCGGAGGCTGGGCGCTGGGACCGCGGCATCTTGCGGCACTCGTCCCCTTCCTCGGGCTCCTCTGCGCACGAGCACTACCCTCTGCACCTAAGAGCGGAACACTCTTGGCGGTGCTCTCAATCCTCCTCACGGGAACGGCGACCTGCATCACGAACATGCCCGACGAGAACGTGCTCTTCCCCCTGCAGGAGATTTACTGGCCTTCGCTCCTCTCCGGACGTTTCGTGGAAACACTCAGAAGGTACGCGGGGCTGGACGGCGCTCTGGCGTTGCTCCCGCTGCTCCTCATGCTGATGCCGATGACCGCATGGCTCCTGCTGCAGCTTGGACCCGCACCTCGATGGAGAATTCCTGCATTCCCGCGCCTGCACAAGGCAGGTGGCCCGTATCTGGTATCTGGTATTGAGTATTGAGTAGGAAGATTGACTTCGCGTATTCCCATACGTGATACGTTATACTGAATACTACCCATTCATGATTTCGACATACCGTTTCTCCACAGCATTTATCACCCTCGCGTACGCGCTCGCGATCTTCGGGCCCGTTCCGAGTTTGTGGAACTCTGAGAATACGGATACGTCTACGCAGTCCAGTACGCGCATCTTCGGGCCCGTTCCCAATCTTCTGGAACCCAAGCGCGGAATCTTTGGGCCTGTCCCCAGCGCAGACGACTACTGGAGCCGCCACGGCACAGCGCCCAAACGCTCCGGCAGGAGGCCGTTTGGCACGACACCAAATCTCCTGGAGAAGAAGAACCTCTTCGGCACTACTCCGAACCTTTTGGAGGGAGATGCACCGCTCTTCGGGCCGGTGCCGAGCTTGTGGGATTGAGGACTCTCGAAAAGCCAACTTCCGCTCCTGGTGGGCTTGCCATCCGTAGCGCAGCGCTTTAGAAAGCAGTGCTGCGGCCACAGTCCAGGAGCTACGGTCGGCATCCTTCGCTGTGCGAAGGATGGTCGGGGTGCCCTAAAGGACAGCCTCCCAAGCCTTTCGAGCTTCGCCCTATGGGCTCGCTCTCAAGAGCTTGGTCGGGGTGCCGGGACTCGAACCCGGGACCTCAGCGTCCCGAACGCTGCGCGCTACCAACTGCGCTACACCCCGTCAGGCAATAGGAGAATGACCAATGAGCATGTCCATCGCGAGATGGGTGCGCCCTGAGCGTAAGTCGAAGGGCGCTACACCCCGCAAGGCAGCGCTATCCTAGCAGAGTCTGTACCTCTACCAAGCGAGAAGATCAATCCAATGAACAACGCCCTTCGAGACGGGCCGGCGTGTCATGCTGAGGAGGAGTCCCGAGTAAGCGGGACGACGTCTCGAAGCACGGACACGCCGGCCCTCCTCAGGATGACACGTTATTCATCGAATCCGGCTCCTGCTTGACACTCTCCCCTTTGCTAGTAGACTGCGCCCGACGATGACCGTTCGGTTCATCCAGATCAGCATCATTAGTATCCCGCGCCTGGCGTGAGGACGTAAGTGCTGACTGATTGAGCTCCCTCCCGCCAGAAGATCTCGAGCGGGATTTTTTGTATCACCCCCCGTATATGCCGCAACTCGATGCCCCTCCATCACTCGAAGAAATCCGCGAAACCCGCGCCAAGTTTCCGCCGGATCTCGTGCGCGTAACCCCGCTCACGCTCCATCCCCGTCTTTCCGAAACGCATGGAACGGATGTCTACCTTAAAGATGAACGTGCGCAGCCTGTTCGTTCCTACAAGATTCGCGGCGCATTTGCAAAGATGCTCGCCCTCTCCGAAGAGCAACGCTCTGCCGGCGTGGTGTGCGCAAGCGCGGGGAATCATGCTCAGGGAGTAGCTGCAGCGTGCAACTACTTCCGCTCCCAAGGAAGGATTTTCATGCCCACAACCACTCCTCCGCAGAAGATTGCGGCGACACAGCGTCACGGTAATGGGTTCGTAGAGATTGTCCTCACTGGTGATACATTCGATATAACGGCTCAGGAGGCGCTCCAGTACGTCCAAGAACACAGCGCAACATTCATTCACCCGTTCAACGACGCCGATGTCATGCGGGGGCAAGCAACGGTCGGTCTCGAGATCTGGGACCAAATGCAAAGCATGCGCAAGCAGCTCTCCACGGTCGTTGTTCCCGTTGGCGGAGGAGGACTCGTTGCGGGCACATCGCACATGCTGGAGATGGATGACGATCTTGAGATCGTCGGCGTAGAGCCCGATGGCGCCGCGAGCATGGCCGCATCAATTGCCGCCGGTCGTCCTGTACGCCTGGAAGAGATGGACACGTTTGCCGACGGAGCCGCAGCAAGCCCGGGAGATCTGACCTACGCGCGGGTCGAGCAAGCGATACAAACTGGCCGCCTGCGGCTCATGAGCGTTAGCAAGAACCTCCTCTGTGCAACGATGGCAGATCTACTTCAGTTGGATGGAGAGCTTACGGAGCCTGCCGGCGCGCTTTCCATTGCTGCTCTTCCTCATATCACCGCCACATCCAAGCGAGGCCCCATTGTCTGCGTCGTATCGGGCAATAACTTCGACATGCACCGTATGCCCAAAGTCCTTGAGCACGCCGCTCTCCACCGCAGACAGAAAGCATACTTGAATGTTTACCTCCCTGATCGTCCTACTGCACTCCTGGAGCTCCTTGAGGCTGTACGCAGCAAGCTTGCCGGAATTAACATTACCTACATGCACTTCGATGAGGATCAAGACAACGGCAATTCTCCGTTGAGCATTGGCATCGCATCGAAGACAGGCCGACGAGAGGACATCGAGGACTTCCTTGCGTTGCTGGGGCAACAGACCGATGACCAGGGGGAGAATCGCTATTCGTACACAGAAGTGCGCAGTAAGCCTTCTACATAGATTTTCTTCTTCTCCAAGCCATTTTCCTCACCTAAATCCACCGGTAGAACCCCCATATTGAACAAATTTTGTATACAACTTTGGGGGGGCGGAATGTAAGCTTTTCTTATCATTTCCCCTCCTCCCTTACCAAAGGAAATCCTGTGCCTAGAAATGCTATGAGGTACTACTTTCCCACAGTGCACCAGAGACTGAACACAAAATGTAGTCAAGTAATGCTAGACAACAGCCCGACTGTCCGTACACTGCCGCCTCTCTATGGAACCCCCTAGAATCGATACCGTGAAATCCTTTTCACACCGCGCAAGCGTCGAGCTCATGGTGGCCCATGCGCTCCTCATCACCACCGTCTGCCTCTTCCTGGTGGTGAGTCTGCCGACGATCGGCTAACAGAAACGCCTGCATTGCAAAGGGTCACAAAGACCCGACACCACTTCCTCCTCACCCCCGCGTGAGGGCGGGAAAACCGAACCTTGCTTCGTAGAAAGCCCAGGGTATACTTCGGTTGTGAACAGTGCGTACGTCCTCTTCTGCTCCCCCGTGTCTTCCTGCTCTGCAGTGAGGGCGCGGTAGTTCGTACGTTCACGTCGTAAACCGCACCCTCCAAGAACACCCGAGGGTCTTTTTATATATTCCCCATTTCTCCCATGAAAATCCTGCACACACTCGAACCAACGCTCATGCCAGGCAACCCCAACGGCCCCCCCGAAGCCCAGAACCCCATAGCCTGGCGCCTGCGAGCGCTCGTCGAAGTTGCGGGCGAACGGTACGTAGGCATCTTTTCCACTCGCAACGGCAATACGACGCCGCTCCCCGAAGACCTGCGTGAGCTTCTCGCACCACAACCTGCTGATTTGGAGCATCTACCTGCTGCTCCTAGCGCTCTGTCGGCTTCAGGAGACCCCGAGCCACAACCTGCTCTGACGGCCTAGGATTCCCGTCGTCGCTCTCGCGCGTTACCACCACTCTGAGGAGAGAGGAGAGATCCTCATCACTCTCAAAGGTGAGCTGGTGACGCGCGTCGCCGAAGTAGTTCGTCAGGTGCCCTGTGGAGAGGAGCTCATCCTCACTCTCCTCCAGCCACACCTCGTAGAACGACCCGTCGGCCGCTGGCTCGATATTGAGCTGCATCGTGAGCGTGTAGGCGCCATCCTCAAAGAGATAGGCCTGGGCAACGCCGTTTGCCGGCGTCCCCTCCTCCCCACTCATGGCTCCATATGCAAACCACGTCTCCGTACCGTGCTTTGGATGCACGGCTTTTCCGTCCTGCGGCATGACCATCTGAATTTCTTCCACCCCTACCGTGTCATCGCGCTGGCACGCGAGGAGTAGGAACGGCAACACCATCATCGGGAGTAAAAAGAAGATCGTGCGGCGCATGGAAAAGAGAGATGAATGCATGGGAAACAAGGGGTGAGGACGGCACAGTATAGCATGGAGAAAGAAAGGACAATGGGTGTTTTTATAGGTACAGAAGGTGCGGAAAGTGCTGAAAGTGGAAAGCTATGGCTCCACACCAATAAGGATGCACACCCTCCGCACCTCCCACCCCTTCCTCACATTCCGCACCTTCCTCACCTGCATTACCACAGCATCCCCGGTGCCCGTGCCTTGATCCTCTCGCGCTCAAGCTTGGCATGGTGGTCTGCACGGGCAGCGAGCACCGTGTAGAGCGGGGCGTCATTAGGATAGAGCTTGGCGAAAAGATTCGCGAGCTCCACCACTTCCTCCACGTTGGAAGAGAGCGCAATGTAGTGGGCATTCACTTGTATCGCCTGCACGTACTCATAAATGAGTGCATCGAACTCCTCTCGCCGTTCATCGACTTGAGTGCGCTCCCCGGCAGCGAGGAGTGTCCGCACCAGCGACCGCGTGATGCCGATATCGTTGTAACGGCCCAGCACGTAAGCGCCATTGAGCGGTTCGATGGCATCGAAACTGTTGCCCGAAGCGAGGACCACTTCACCCAGGAGCTTCCAGGCACGGGGGTCTTCCTGGTTCACCTTCAGGTAATCACCGATGGCAGATTGTGCTTCTTTATAGCGCTTAAGTCCGTATAAAATTTGTGCACGACTAAGGTGCATATCCCTGCTCAACCACTCCCCGCGTGCAGCAGAGTACCACGTGAGCGCACGCTCCCCTTCCCCCATCTTTTCCAGGTGACGCCCCACAGAGGAGAGCACAATCCACTGCGCCTCGAGGACGGCAACCGCAAGGAGAACCGTCATGAGGGAAATTTCGACAAATCGAACTAATTTTTTGTTCAGTTTTTTGCTCTCACTCCAGGGGACTTCCAGTGCCAGGAGTCCAAGGAATATCCAGAGCGGCAGCGCTATCCCTACGAACTGGAGGTTGTAGTCAATCTGCGAGTGCGCAAGGAGCCCCAGAACCGCGACGAAGAGGAAGGGCACCGGCGTATGCTTCTTCTCCCCCCATGGCAGCCACGCAACGCGGTAGAGAATAATCCCCACGAAGACGACAAAGAGGAGGGCCGCAACCCATCCGCGCTCCGCCGCGTACTTAAGAACCACGTTGTGCGGGTGATCGGACGTTGCCAGCACGTTCTCTTCCATCCTGGGCTGAATGAACCGGAAGCTGTAGGGACCCCATCCCAAAACCGGACGCTGCATGGCAAGAGCCGCCGCTTGGCCCCAGAAGTTTCCTCGTTCGGAAATCGAGGATGTTCCCTCACTTGCGGTAAAGGTGACCTTTTCCTCCACTGTTTGCACAGCGAAGCGCTCGCCTCTGAGTGCATTGGCCCCCAGGAAGAGTGCGAGAGTTGTAAAGAGGACAATCACTGCGAGTGTCAGGGGTTTCTTCCACTCGATATGCCGCTCTCTCCCCGCCCATTCGATGAGCCCCCAGACGACGAGCTGACCTGCGAAGGCGATGATTGCACCACGTGAGAAGCTCAATGCGAGAACACCCCAATCAATACCGAGGAGGAGCGCCCACACGAGCGCGTGGGTAAAGCGCTTCTCGCGCTTAAGCCACCACGCGGCAAGCGGCCACGTAAGGAGGAGAAAATCCGCCCACGCGTTGGGCCAGTAGTCCGTGTGGAACCTGGGATCGAAGAACGTCCCCACCATCCGGTTCACGGGCTGGAGCGCGTACACAGCGACACTCAAACACGCCGCGAGGAATGTCCCCGCGACGAGCACGCGCGAAAGCCGCAGCGTGAAGCGTTCCCGATCCATGGGGAGCGTGAGCGTACGCACAACCCAAAGGAAAACCATCCCCAGCGCCGCAGTGGCGAGCACTTCATCGAGCCCGTAGTTCTTGGTCGTGGAAGTGATGTAACTTGCTATGGTCAAAAGAATGAACCCGAGGACCAACCCCCACAGGAGCAGAGGCGCCTGGGCTTTACGCTGGTCTTTCCACCACCACACCATGGTGAGGAACCATCCTAAGAGGAGTAAGAGCCATGTGCTCTCCAGTGTCTTCCCCCCCTTCCAGAAGAGCGCGAAGGCAGTGAATCCTAAGAGCAACCACTCTGCAATACTGCGCCAGGGAAGATTGGGGAAGACTTGGAAGAAGAACCAAGAAAGTTTCTCTCTAAGAGCGATGAACATACCAGGGTATGATTGCACAAAAGCCATGGCACCGTATACTCCACCTGCTCTTTCTCAAGCCCCGATATGCCGATGTGGCGGAATTGGTAGACGCGCACGCTTCAGGAGCGTGTAGGAGCAATCCTGTGAGAGTTCGAGTCTCTCCATCGGCACCAAAGACATTCCACTGTATTACCAATAGATCAGCTATGCCTGCGTTGTGTTCGGCAGATATACCCTTGCTTTGGAGGCAATTGTTTTTATTTATTTTTATGATATAATGTTACTAACAGACACACGCCTCCCCACCAACAACCATGCCAGAAGGAAAGGCCAGCTACATTTACGATTCCAACCGCGATGCGAAACCTCTCGCAGTGGTTGATGTCGGTGGCCATAACGTTGTGGTGTACGCCGAGAGGAACATCTGGCGCACGAGTGACGGCATACTCACGCCGGATCTGCACCTCACCTTCAACTTCCCGGATATGGACGAAGAGACGAGGAAGCAGCACTGCTGGGATTGCGTGGGACAGATCCGGAAAGTGTTCCAGGATCAGCTGGGGCACGATACGCAAATTGCATACGCGAATGATGGGATTATTCTCACTCCGAAGGCAGTGGAACACAGTGAAAGAGAAGCAGGAGAAGCCAGCCAACTCCAAGCGCACCCCGCATTCTTTGAATCTCGTGAAGGTCTCTCGCGGAAAATCCTCGCGGGTGTAACTGCTCTCCAGCAACGTATCTACGGCCTTTTGAATGACCCGAATACCGCGCAAGCCGAACAATTGTCATCCGACCCACCCGCAACGCAGGAATCCTTCGAACTGGCAAAACGCGCATTGGCAAGCGCCGTGTGGTATTACGAAGAAGAAAAGGAGGTGCACATGGAAAATGGAGCAATTGGAATCGAACGTGAACACTGGAAAAGTTTCATTACGCCATCAGCGGATCAAGCCGAAGAGATGGCAGCAGCGAAACTCGACCATGGACTACGAACGCTCTTCGCACAGATGGCGCTCGATATCGGCGTCGTACACCGTCGAAAATGTGTAGATGGCCAATTGTGGATCCTCCGCGCTACTCCGGAAAGCTGCGAGCGATTGGTCGCATCGGGCATCGGCTCACAATATTAATAGGTCCGCTTTGCTGCAGATACCAATCCATCGGAGCATTGTGCAAAGTACAATGTCTTAGGAGGAAGCACGGAGGCTTCAGTCCTCCTTCCTCTCAATCTCATTCTGGATCTTTACCCCGGGGACTTCTTTGCGCACCTCATTCTGTGCACACTGCTTGCCGTAGAACGTGGTGCAGCTCCCAAAGAGCACGAGCACGTCCTGACGAACCTCGTAGCGGAAATCCCGCACCTTCCAAACCTCCCTTACCTCCCAAACCCATTCCGCGTATACTCCCCCCGCCCTCCCCCCTAAACCATGTCGTTCATCCGCCGCGCTCTCGAGATGCCCTTCGTCGCTCCCGCCCTCACGCTGGGCCTCTGTGTCATTGTCGCTACCGCGCTCGCCGCGAATACCGCGTACCGCGTGAAGACGCTGGGCAACGCGATCTCGGTGACAGGATCGGCACAGCGCGAGGTGACGTCGGACATGGCCAAGTGGCGGGTGAATATCTCCGTTTCCACGGGGCTTTCCGACTTGAAGGAAGGCAATGACGCTGTTACAGAAGCACTCGGGCGTCTGCGAGCGTACCTCTCGAACCATGAGGTCGCGCCGGAGGCGATCACGATCTCGCCCATGAACATGTTCCCGCTGACCAACGGGTACGAGAACGGCAACCAGACCATCGGGTACCAGATGAACCAGGATGTTCTGGTGGAATCGAGTGACGTTGAGGGCCTTACGCAAATCGCACAGAACGTGGGAGAACTTTTGGGAGAGGGTCGCGCCGTCGTCTCCTCTGCAGGCCTGGAGTACTACGTAAGCTCGCTGCCTGAACTCAGAGTGGAGATGATGACGGATGCGACGAGTGACGCGCGCGACCGCGCAAAGAATATCGCCCAGAGCGTAGGATCGCGCTTAGGATCGCTCACCTCCGCGAGCATGGGCGTTTTCCAGGTGACGCCGGTCAATTCCGTGGACTACTCCGACTACGGCATGTACGACACCTCAACGATCGAAAAGAAGATCACGGCGATTGTCCGAGCGTCGTTCCTGATCCGGTAGGGGGATCCACTCCCTCTCTGTTTTCCTGGGCATTCCGTGCCACTAGATATAGCATTGCCCCTTATGGATACCGTTGAAGAATTTAATCTCTCAAAACGATGTGCCATTGAACACGAACAGCAAGCATATGAGCTGGCGGATGATGTTATTCCGATAATACGTGAACACTGCGAGATCAACAGAGAACATCTCGCTCATACCTTCGCGATAGCGCTTGGCTGGGAGTACAACCAACGAATCAGCAAAGAATTCTCTCAACAACTACGAATCACACACGGCGATATGGGGAAAGTATCTGACATCGAAGCGTGCATACAGTTGTTCTTAAGAAAGAACCCGATTCACAACTTTAGACACATGTATGCTCTTGCCCTCATCCGGCGATACGGATTTATTTTGAATTGCCATGGGTACGACGATGACCCTCTTGATCCCGATGCGGCAAAACCGTCTACGTTTACTTGGTAATAAACTGCCTGCTCTGAACAGCAAGGCCTTGACTCCCGTCTTTAGCACTCTATAATTTCGACTGCTAACCCGTTGCCTACGGGGTTCTAGCGGCCCTTTTGCAACGCTCCAACGCATTCTCTCCTTTCCCCTTTCCCATTACTTCTTATGGCAGACCTCCCCAAGCTCGCGGTGAAGATCGAACCTCTCGGTGACCGCGTGGTCGTCCACCCGCTCGAACAGGAACTTGTGACGGCTTCCGGCATCGTCATCCCCGATACCGCCTCCGGCGAAAAACCCAGCCAAGGCGTCGTGCTTGCCGTAGGCAAGGGCGGCGTGGGCAAGGACTGCGCCAATCCCTCAGAGTTTCTTAAAGTCGGCGACACTGTGCTCTTTGGCAAGTACGCCGGTGACGATGTGAAACTCAAAGGCAAAGACGGCAAGGACGTGGAGGTCAAAATCCTCCATCTGGATTCTGTCCTGGGCCGCGTTTCCTAAACCTCCCGCACCTCCCGCTCCTTCCGCACCTCCCACACCTTCCTTACTTCCCTTACCTCCCCCACTATGTCCGCAAAACAACTCCTCTTCGGGACCGAAGCCCGCGAGAAAGTCCTCAAGGGTGTCGCGCTCCTCACCAAGGCCGTGCAGGCCACCATGGGTCCAAAGGGCCGCAATGCCGCGATCGAAAAGAAGTACGGCGGACCGACCGTCACCAAGGACGGCGTTTCCGTCGCCAAGGAGATAGATCTCGATGATCCCTTTGAAAATATGGGCGCGCAACTTGTGCGCGAGGCGGCGACCAAGACCAACGACGCCGCGGGCGACGGGACGACCACGGCCACCGTGCTCGCCCACGCCATTATGAAGGAAGGTCTCAAGCACCTTGCCTCCGGCTCGAACCCCATCGCCATCAAGCGTGGCATTGAGAAAGGAGTGAAGGCAGTCAGCGCCGAGCTGGAAAGGCTCAAGAAGGACGTGAGCAAGAAGGAGGAGTATGCCGCAGTGGCGACGATCTCCGCACAGGACAATGAAATCGGCGAGGTTATCGCCGAGGTCATCGACCAGGCCGGAAAGGACGGAGTCGTTACCGTAGAAGCAGGCCAGACCTTTGGATTGGAAAAGGAGTACGTGGAAGGAATGCAGTTCGATAACGGCTATATCTCCCCCTACTTCATCACCGATACGCAGAAGATGGAGGCCATCTTCGAAAACGCCCACATCCTCATCACCGACAAGAAGATCGGCTCCATCCAGGAGATCCTGCCGCTCTTGGAATCACTGGCGCAAAAAGGCCGCAAGGAGATCGTCATCATCTCCGAGAACGTGGAGGGCGAAGCCCTGGCCACACTCGTCGTAAATAAGCTCCGTGGCACTTTCTCCGCGCTCGCAGTCAAAGCCCCGGCCTTTGGAGACCGCCGCAAGGAAATCCTCAAGGACATTGCCGCTCTCACGGGCGGTCGCGTGATTTCCGAAGAGATCGGATTGAAGCTGGAGAACGCAACAATGGATGACTTGGGAACCGCCCGCAGGGTGGTCGCTAACAAAGACAACACGCTCATCGTGGATGGCGGCGGACACAAGGAAGACATTGAAGCGCGCATCAATCAGATCAAGGCGGCGCTGGAAACCACGAAGTCCGATTTCGACCGCGAAAAGCTCCAGGAGCGTATGGCCAAGCTCTCCGGCGGTGTCGCCGTGATCAAGGTGGGCGCCGCGACGGAAGTGGAGCAGAAAGAGAAGCAGCACCGCGTGGAGGATGCACTCTCGGCTACGCGCGCAGCTGCCGAGGAGGGAATCGTCCCGGGCGGCGGTACCGCGTACCTGCGTGCGCTTAGTGCGCTCGACAAGGTGAAAACAGACAACGACGATGAAGCAATCGGCATCGACATCATCCGCCATGCGCTGGAGGCCCCCTGCCGCACGATTGCAGAGAACGCAGGAATCGCCGGTGAAGTCGTGCTCGAAAAGGTGAAGAAGGAGAAGGGCAACGTCGGCTACAACGTGCTCACCGACAGCTATGAAGACCTGGTGAAAGCCATGGTCATCGACCCCAAGAAGGTGACGCGCTCCGCACTGGAAAACGCTGCTTCCGTCGCCTCCATGTTCTTAACACTCGAGGTGGCGATCACGGAAATTCCCAAAAAGGAGGAGTCTCACCCCATGCCTCCGGGAGGCGGGATGGATGACTTCTAAGAACGCAATACGCGCAAGAGGCTGCCAAAAGCAGCCTCTTTTGTAATCTCCATCAAACGCTTGCTTGGCAAGCGAAGGAGGGTAGTGTCCTTGCATGCCCCTCGTGGAGAACGATGTCCTGGCGCAGGAGGATGCAGACCCCCTGAAACACCCGTACTCACTCACCTGCCGAGATCTGCGGCCGGGCGAGCTCCCGGTCCTCCAGTGCAACATGCGCGTGGATCTCTGCGACTACGAAACCCTGTGTGCCGTAGGCAAGGAGCGTTACCGCTCTGCCGTGCGGCATGCGTGCATGAAAGTCTTCGACGCTGCACTCGGCGGCGACCAGAGCATTCTTGAAGAGTACGATCCCGCACACAACAATGGCCACCGCCACAAAGACCAGGTGCTCCAGCGCGCTGTTCGCACCACGGAGCACTACATTACCACCCTCACGTTCCTTCCGGAGGAGATACGCAAGGATCTCGTTCGCCTGCCCGGCAAGTGGCAGACGGAGTACGCCACCATGGGGTAAAGGTTGAGGAATGCGCTCCGCGAGGCGCGCTGCAGAGAGAGCCGACTTCACCTACCTCGTATCCTCCTCCAATTCTTGCTCTAAACATGCTATTGGGCTACTTCGCATATCCTGAGCTTGACCGGGAAGACCCCTGCGGATGCATACTAATCTCCTTTCATTTTCCCTCCGCTCATCATGCCAAACTCACACTTCGACGAGACTATGGAAATTTTTCACGATGAGAGCCGCCCGCCGCACTTCCTTGCAATGGATCAGAGCAAGAAGACGCATTGCAAGCACATGGCTCAGTTCGGAATTCCCGTAGCAGACGATGCGGACTTTGAACGCAAAGCCACGCAGATCCGTCAGGCGATCTGCACTACACCCAACCTGGGGCAGTACTTTACCGGAGCAATCCAGGCGGACGACGCCTACGCGCTCACGGGACCGGACGGCAGACCGCTCATGGAGCACCTGCGTGAACAAGGCGTTGAGCCTATTGGAAAGAAGTGCGGTCTGGTGAACGATCCCAATGATCAAATGCACGGGTTGATCCCCGTGAAAGACATGGCGGCACTGCCCGAACAACTGGAGGCATTGGTGGGGATGGGCATCCACGTCGGAAAGTTCCGCAACACCGTCGCAGCCGTCGTCCAGGAGCGCGGCAAAGAAGCCGCAGCTGTCCAGATGGCCCACATCCACGAGCAGTGTGCGCGCAACGGCAAAATCGCTGCCGTGCTCGAGCCGGAGTTCCTCCTCAAGAATCCCGGAACCCTGGAGCAGAACGAAGCCCTGATGACCGAAGTGCTCTCCCACCTGTGGGAGCGCATTGAGGCCGGTGACTTTAGGAACCACCCCTTCTTCATCAAGACGAGCTTCCCCACGCCGGGGACAGAGAGCGGCGAGCCGATCAATCCGGAGGAATCTGCCGCAGCGATGCAGCGCATCTTGGAACGCACAGAGTTGCCTCCGGAGCTCTTTTTGGTCTTCCTCTCGGGAGGCCATGACCCCAGGACTTCCCGCTTGCTCCTCACTGCCATGGCGCAGCGCACAGGTATCAAGCAACGCATGGGCAGCTCCTTCTCCCGTGCGATTCTGGAGAGCACGTACAGGCAGGCGTTCCGCTACGGCGACTGCAGTACGGCGGCGGCGCAGGACGAGATCCTCAAGCAGGGGAACCTCAACGAGCAGGCAATGCGCGGGCGCTACGAGCCGTCGTACGAGGATCCGCGTATCCGCCACGAAGATCTGGTGCGGGTGCTCGATCCGGATGCGATCCTCTGCGATCAGCAGGAAGACCGCTCTGTTTAAGTCCAATATTTCTTAGCTCTCTATTATCAATGGAGCCCTGTACTATGCGGTTTTCTCTGTTCTACTTTTGTGTACAAAAAAAACCGCCGATCAAGGATGGCGGCCAGGTCCTCCGGTCCACGGGTGAGAGGACACCTCTCTAGCAAAACGCTAGGTAGGCGCACACGAGTGCGCCAAGTGCGCAGAGCACTGCGAGCACTCGCAATACTCTTTGGAAGTCCGCTATGCGGATTCCATTGGCCCAGCGAACGCACATCGTACTTGCTCCCACAAACAGGAGAGCAACGATAAGGTAGAAAAGCTCCGCGAAGCCGAACATGCGCATCACCTCCTTTCAATGACCGGAGGAAAAAGAGTGTAGTACGCAGAACAAACCCCTCCAACACAATACACAGAGAAACGGACTCTAGAATCCCAGCTGATCCCTGCGGATCACCACCTCGTCTCCTCGCTTCACGTTACCTTGCAGCATGATGTCGGCAATGTGGTTCTCGATCGTATCGGTGATCACTCTGCGCATGGCACGCGCGCCGAACTCGCGGCTGTAGCCCTTGGTCACAATCGCTTCCACCACGCCCTGCTCCACGAGCACACGTACGCCTTTCTCTCTGCGAATGTCCTTGATAATGCCATCCAGCATCAGGATCGCCACGCGTGTAGCATCCTCCACCGTGAGCGGATTGAAGACCACGGTGGCATCGAAGCGGTTGAGGAATTCGGGTGAGAAGGTTCGTTCTGAAAGTACCTGCTCAATCAGGCGCTTGCGGAAACCCTCCGGATCCGCGGGTGCTCCCGTGCGGAACGCATCGTACACAAAGTGCGCGCCTGCATTGGAAGTGACGACGAAAATCGTATTGCGGAAGTCGGTCTTCTCCCCCAGATGATCGATGAGCACTCCCTCGTCGAGGATTTGCAGGAAGAGATTTAAGACCTTGGGATGTGCCTTCTCGATCTCGTCGAGGAGAATCAAGGAGAACGGACGGTCGTGGACGCTCTGCGCCAGGTAGCCTGCGCTCTCCCCCGGCGCCCCCACGATACCGCCGATCGAGGATTCGCTGCTGTACTCGTTCATGTCGAGACGTATGAGGCTCTCCAGCGAACCGAAGTACTCCTCACTAAGCACCTTGGCGGTGTGTGTCTTCCCCACGCCGGTGGGACCCAAAAAAAGGAAGGTGCCAATGGGCCGCTTACTGGAATGCAGCTCCAGCGCGGCGCGCTTGAGCGCGGCAACCAGAGCATCAATCGCCTGCTTCTGACCGACGATACGGTGCTTGAGCACTTCCTCCAAATGGAGCAATCGCGAGCGATCGTCCTTGGAAAGCTCCGTTACATCCATGTGCGCTTTCTGCGAGATGATCTCGCGGATGTGACGTTCGGTGACGAAGGTATCAGAGGCAGTCGCGGCAAGTTCCACCGCATCCTCCAATACGGAGACAGCTTTCCCCGGGAATGCCTGCCCCCCCAGGTAGCGGCGGCAGAGCGCAATGGTTCCGCGTAACGCTTTGTAGGTCACCGCAACTTTGCGCTTGTGCTCTAGCATGAACGCACGCTCCATCAGCACACCCAATGTGTCCTGTTCGTTCGCATCGTCAATGAGGAGTTTTTCAAACGCGGCATCGAGTATGGGCTCGCAACGGACGGTCTTGTGGTACTCCTCCGTGCTCATCACGCCGATGAGCTGGATGTTCTCCTCATGCAGGAACTTCATGAGGATCGCCCTCAGCCGCTCGCCACCCGACTGCAGGAAGAGCGCCAGGTCTTCCACGACGAGGATGAAGCGGCCAGACTGCTGCGCTTTCTTGAGCGCATGGAGCAGGAATACGTCCGGGCTCTGGGTGCCCGAGAGGAGTTCTGCGGTTTTGAGGAGAAGCATACGAGAGTACGCACGGAAGCGTTTACGTTCCTGCATCTTGAGCGCGTACGCCAGGTTCCTGACGAGTGTACGTTTGCCCACGCCGACACGGCCGATGAGGAGCAGGTCATGTACGCCGGGCTTCTCGATAATACGCAGCGCATGAGAGAGTTCCGTAGTGTGAATGCGCACGGCACGCCGATCGTGCCAGAGCACGTCAGCGGAGAGATCCTCCGTCAGGCGATCGAGTTCATTGGTGTATCCCATCACCCAGCTGCGCCCCACACTCCCCACGCTCCGGAGCAATCCCTGAGGGGACCAGAGAGGAGGCCGTTCCTCCACACGAGCACGAAATGCTTCCCAGCGCAGGATGGAGAGCATGTTTCCCATCGAGAGATCGGCGCCATCGAGGAGGGCATGGAACGCCGGCTCATGCCGAAGAAGCGTGAAGAGAATCGTCGGTCCATCGATGCGCTTGCGCTCTACGTTGGGGAGTTCCGCTGCCGCACGTGCGAGAAATTCCACCGCATCCTGACGCGATTGCTCAAGCGCCGTGAGTGCAGCTGCAAGGAAAGCCTTGGATTCCTGACCCATCTCCCGTGCAATGAACTTCCCCCCCTTTGTTGCCAAAGCCGCCTCCAAGAGGTCGCGCACCGTCACCGCTTGCAGGTGCTTTAATTGTCGTACGATGGAAAATGAGAGATGCTCTTCGGGTGAACCTCCAGACGGAGTTGCAAGGTGTTCCCGTACAAAGATGTGCTCCAAAAACGCATGGAAGACACACGCGGGAACAAGGAGCACTGCAATCGCCACCACGAGCGGCGTAACGCCGCCGTGCTCATAGAGCACGATGCCGCACCCCATGGCAATCAGCCCGTAGAGGAAGAGTGCCAGCTTTCCGTAGAACGTTCGCAGGAGCGCATGCCCCACTGCAACGGTCGTACCGGTAATGGAGACGGGTCGCTGTTGCATCAGACGTACGATCCAATCAGATACAGAAGATCCAGGAGAAAGACGACGGGGAAGACCATCCAGGTCACGAAGGCGACCAGAAACCCTGCGAGAAACAGGAGTTGTACGACAGCCTCGATGATGATCGCCACGGTGCGGAAGATCATGCCGATCACGCGCGATGTACAGTTGAGCGTGAATGCCTGCGCAATGAGCCCGATGTTGAGTCCTTGCTTGGGATACGGATCCGTGATGCTCTTCCACGGCTTGAAGAACGTTCGCAGGAGAAACCAGATGGAGAAGACCTCGCTCGCCGCATGCGCATACGCGCGGTAGGAGCGCACCATCGCAGCCGGTACGGTGGCGAAGTACCACCGTGGAAAGTGCAGGAGGAGCGTAACCACAGTCAGCGGATGCCGAAGGAGGATGAGTGTCATCTGCATGCGCGGGCGATACGTGATGAGTATCCGCTCATTATAGCAGAAAAACGGGCTTGGATGAAGCTCTAGGCCCGTGTAGAGTGCGCCGCGATGCGCGGCCTCTTCATCGTTATCGAAGGCCCTGATGGGAGCGGTACGACCCGCCATACGCAATTACTGGCCGATCGGCTTACCGCTGCCAAGATCCCCGTTCTCTCCACATTCGAACCGACAGACGGCCCTGTAGGAAGCCGTATTCGCAGCGACCTAAGGAGCGGTGCGGGTTTTGACCCCCTTTCGCTCCAGGAGCTCTTCTGCAAGGACCGGGCCTGGCATCTCTCTGCCGTTATTGAACCTGCCCTCGCCAAGGGGGTTATGGTTATTTCGGATCGGTACTTCCACTCCACATTGGCATACGGTCAGGCATTGAAAATCCCCAAGGAGAAGCTGGAAGAATTGAACAAAAAATTTATACAACCAGATGTGCTGTTCTTCCTCCTCCCCCCATACGAGGTGTGCAGCGAACGCATGGTTCACCGCGAAACGCGCGATGCCTTGGAGGAGGACTCCATCCAGCGCCGCGTGTACGCGCAGTACCAAGCAATGGCAGAGGAACTCCCCTCTGTGCACATCATCGACACATCGGGTGAGAAGGAAACCGTTGCAGACGGGATTTTCGCAGTCGTTGAGGAGGCTCTACGACACCGCACAACCAATCCTCGAACCGAACCCTAGCCCGAACCCCACTTGTCCACCGTAGCCTTCTTTGAGAAGCACAAGACCTGTGGCGGAGGTGGAACCCCAACCCTATACTACCGCCATGAGCGCACGCATCCTCTCCGGCAAGGAAGCGGCATCGGCACTCCTTGGAGAGCTTACACTCAAAGTGAAGACCCTCGATCCAAAACTTGTCGTGGTGCAGGTGGGCGACAACCCTGCAAGCGAGAGCTACATCAAGCAGAAGATGAAAAACTCTCAGGAGATCGGCATGCGCGCCGAGCACCGTCATCTCCCGAAGGAGTCAGAGCTTTCCGTGTTGATGGCGCTCATTGAAGAGCTCAACTCCGATGCGGATGTCTCGGGATTCATTGTGCAACTCCCTCTCCCCGATCACCTGAGTGCGCATGTGCCGCAGGTCATCCGTGCCATCGATCCCAAGAAGGACGTGGACGGATTCACCGCGTACAACCTTGGCAAGATGTTCCTCTCCAAAGAGTTCGAACACCTCCCTCCTGCAACCCCCGCGGGCGTCATTGCACTCCTGGAGTACTACGATATCCCCATCAGAGGACAGAACGTTACGGTTGTGGGCCACAGCAACCTGGTGGGTAAGCCGCTCTCCACCATGTTTCTCAACCGCGATGCAACAGTCACCACCTGCCACATCCATACCAAAGATCTTGCCTCGCACACGAAGACAGCCGACATCCTCTGCGTTGCTGTGGGGAAACCCGGACTCATCACGGCAAAGATGGTCAAACCCGGCGCCGTCGTCGTGGACATCGGCATCACCCGCACGGACGAGGGGCTCAAGGGAGACGTGGACTTCGATGCAGTGAAGGAAGTAGCTTCGGCAATCACCCCCGTCCCCGGCGGCATCGGTCCCATGACCGTTGCCAGCTTGATGCGCAACTGCGTCCGCGCGAAGGAACGCCAGCTGGAGCTGTAAGGTGCTTACGAAAACACTCCTTTCACTCCTCCACCCAACTCACCGTGACGACGACCGCGTTCTCCTGCCATGGAACGCTGCATGCGCTCACGCACCTCGCTCTGTTGCTTTTGAATTTCACTCGTAGAAAAACCTTCCTCCACTGTATGTGCACGATGGAGGACACACTGAACATTTTCCAGTTCTCCCTGGAGCCACGTAAGAACGCGATGGTCCTGTTCCAATCGTCGTTGCACACTGGCGTTGTTGGCGTAGAATGTATCGATCTTGTTGTTGAGATCCTGAACAAGTTCAGAGACACTGCGGTAATGGAGCGCACCGGACTGCGTTTCGCGTGCAAGCGTTGGTGCATCTGTTTGCGCATAGAGCGCCTCCATATCCAGCAGGAGCGAAAGTACTTCGCCCTGCGTCAAATCCTCCGGGTCATGGAGGCCGATACGATCGGTGAGCAGTGCGTCCAGCGCCATGCGTTCCTGAGAATTTTGCTGTCTGGGTGAACGGCGCCTGTCGTGAGGCTCGCGAAGTGTGTTGTGCATTTCTTTATTATTATATACTTTTTTAATATTTAGTCAATTACGGGCATTCCCGTGAGATCATCTGCTTGCACTGCACAGGCGTAAAGGATTGCTCCCCTCCCCGTATCCGATCACAGAGCGAGGGATTGCACTGCTCCACCGCCAAAGAAAAGAGGCATTTGTCACGAGGGGGATTGCTTTCGAGATGCGCAAAATCTTCGCCATGAATGCGCTCACAGAACAGAGGATCTCCTTCCTCAAGCGCCATGCGCTCATAGCAACGATCCTGCTCTGCGCCTTCGAGTGCACCACAAGGATCACCGGCGGCATCGGGGGCTTGCTGCTTCTGCTCCTCCACCTTCTCTTCAGGCTGCTCTTCTGCAGCGCACTGAGGAAGCAGAGCGAGTTCTTCCTTACACCCTTCGCTGCTATACGCCAGCTTCAGGCGATCGCAGAGTGAGGCATCGCACGACTGCAATGCGAGGTAGACAAAGCAACGCTCCCGAACTTCAAAATTTGCAATCTCCTCGCAGTGTGCAACCACCTGCTCATCAAGGGCCTGCTCCAACAGGCACGTATCGCGCTGTACCCCTTTTTCACGCTCCTCGCACGGGCGCTGCAAAGAGATCGTGGGCAATGTGCAGCCCACCAAAAACACAGAGAGAGAGATACTGGAGAATGCGCAGCGCATGGCCACAGTGTAGCGTAGAGAACACGGTCACGCGTAGACACATCGAATCTATTGGAGTACAATGATTATTATGGAGAGTCAAGATACAGACCCACATGCTCCAAACGCGTTCGAGCAAAAGAAGCGCGATTTTTTTAGGCGTCTCGCGTTGTCTCTACGACCAACACTGAACATACACAAAGCACTTGGCCTCTGGAAAGCAGACAACAGAGACCGACATGGATTTCGTAATGTCACGGAACATTGCCTTGTCGAAGTGCCGCGTTGTCGTGTACTCGCTGAACATCTCCGGCTCCCCGACGCCGTGCGGAAGAAACTCGACGAAGCAGCAATTCTCCACGACGCGTGGAAACAGCAGGAAATTCTGTTGGCAAGACAAGCCAGCGAACAGGGCACTTCTATTTGGGCAGCATTTGCGCGTGCAAGTGAAGAGTTCCGGGCATTCCTTGTGGAACAACACGTCGACCCAGACGTCATCGAGTTGACCGGGGGGATCGGTCATCTCTCCCTCAAAACCGTGGAGTCCTTGCTTGAGAAGCACTGTACCCCTCTCGAGGAAGCTATGCTCATTCTCCATTACGTCGATGATATTTCCCGTAACAGCGATTGGGTAGCTCCAGCTACGATTCAGAGTGCAACACAACAGAAAGTGAACGCGCTGGATCTGCGCATGGATGCTTGTAAGGAGCGACCTCTCTACCGACAACTGGATATTGAAGGGAATGCGCATCTCGGTGAAGGTACCTATGCAGCGGTTTTACGTGTCGGACATGCGGTCGAAGCCAAACTTAGTCACCTCATCCGCCTCAAATCTGGCAAAAGCATTCCGCCGGTGAACCTGCCCGAATGGATTGATACTGAAGTGAGAACCGCTATTGAAACGGGGTCGGAGTAGCGCAAGAACAACGCCAGTCGCTTGCACTCCGACAATCTCTCTGTAAAATGCTTCCGTGGAAACACCGTCCACCGCTGATTTTCGGCTTCCCTGCGTTTCCACCCTTCCGGCTGCCTCCCCCCCCTTCCCCGCCTAAGCTATGTGCGGTGTTCTTGCTGTGTCCGGTTTCCGCGACGTCATTCAGGATCTTTACGATGGACTCATCCTCCTTCAGCACCGCGGCCAGGATGCAGCAGGCATTATCACGTACGACCAGCAATTCCACCTGAAGAAGAGCAACGGCATGGTGCGCGACGTTTTCCATACCAAATCCTTAAACCGCCTGCGCGGCACTATGGGTATCGGGCATGTCCGCTACCCCACCGCGGGGTGTTCGAGCGAATTTGAAGCACAACCGTTCTTTGTGAACACGCCCTTCGGCATGGCACTCGCACACAACGGAAACCTGACGAACGCCGATGAGTTGCGGGTGGAACTTTTGGAAAAGCGGTTCCGCCACCTCAATACAAACTCCGACTCGGAGATTCTTTTGAACGTCTTTGCATCGGCACTGCGCCACCAGCGTCCCAAGAACCTGACGCCAGACCATGTCTTTGGAGCTCTAAAGCACGTCATGCGCAAATGTAAAGGTGCTTACTCCGCCGTCGCACTCATCGGCGGCCAGGGAATCGTGGGCTTCCGCGATCCCTACGGCATTCGACCACTGCAACTGGGCAGACGGAAATTCGGTATGAAGGAAGAGTACATGATTGCCTCGGAGAACACCGTAATGAAAGCGTTGGACTATGAGTTTGTCCGCGATATCGAGCCCGGGGAAGCCGTCTTCATTGATAAGCATAACCGACTCCATACCAAACATATCCGCCAAGGACACTTAACTCCGTGCATCTTTGAATGGGTATACCTCTCCGCGCCAGATTCCACCATCAATGGCGTGAGCGTCTACAAAGCCCGCGTGCGCATGGGAGAATATCTGGCCAGACAAATTAAAGCGTCCGGCCTCCACATCGATTCGGTCGTTCCCGTTCCGGATACCGGACGTCCCATCGCTACGGGGCTCGCGGACAAGTTAAGAGTGCGCTACCGCGAAGGATTGATTAAGAATCGCTACATCGGACGCACGTTCATCATGCCGGGACAGAGCATCCGCAAGAGGAGTTTGCGCTTCAAACTCCACCCCATCGAACTCGAATTCAGGGGAAAAGACATCCTGCTGGTGGATGATTCCATCGTGCGCGGCAACACGAGCAAAAAAATCATCGAGCTCTGTCGTGATGTGGGAGCTCGCAAGGTGTACTTCGCCTCTGCGGCACCGCCCATCGTCAGCCCCGACGTGTACGGCATCGACATGCCCACGAAAGAGGAACTCATCGCCAGCGGTAGGAGCATAGAACAAGTACGACAATACATCGGCGCGGACGCTCTCTTTTACGGTAGAGTGGAAGACCTCCATAAAGCAGTCCGTTACGGGAACAAGAAGATCCATCAATTCAGCGAAGGCTACTTCACTTCCAAGTACCCCACGCCGGAAGTGACACCGGCGCTCCTCAAAAAACTGGGCACCTGCAGGAATAAAACTCGCTCCGATTACCATCGTGAAGAGAGCCTCTTTGAGGATGAAGAGAACGAAGCAGGCAGGACAATGACGTTAGTATGAAGCAAGGTTTAAGCTTCCCTCATGTATGCGCATTCGTGTGCGAGACTCTTCGCGATTGGCCGACTCTCCTCTATTATGGAAACTGTCTCCTTCCCCTCTCATGCGCGTCCTGCTCATCTGCTCTTCGGCCCGCGGTCACGCCATCGCCGACGCGCTGAAGCGCAGCCCAGAGTCCCCGGATATCATCGCCATGTGCAAAGAGCGTAATCCTGGGGTGGAAGACCTGGCAGAAACCCTGGTAGTCGACGACATCATGAATTTTCAATCAGCCCTGAATATAGCCAAAAAGTACAAACCAAACTTTGCGTTCATCGGACCGGAAGATCCCATAGGAGGAGGCTTGAGCGATGCGCTCAGTGCCGCAGGTATCCCCTGCGTTGCTCCGACAAAGAGCTTGGGCAGACTGGAATCGAGCAAGGGATTCACAAGGAATCTCCTGAGGAAGCACGGCATTGATGCTTCACCTAAGTTTAGAGTTTTTAGCTCAGATCAGGGCTCCGAAATGTACAAATTTATTGATCAAGAATTGGAAGGAGCCTTCGTCGTCAAGTACGATGCTCTCAAGGGGGGCAAGGGCGTGAAGGTGAGTGGAGAGCACCTTAAGAATATTGACGAAGGCGTTGCCTACGCGCGTGAGTGCATCGCTGAGTGCGGCAGCGTGGTCATCGAAGAGAAACTCATCGGAGTTGAATTCAGCCTCCTGAGTTTCGCTTCGGGCAAGACCACGGTGGACATGCCCGCCGTGCAGGACCACAAGAGAGCATTCAATGGTGACACGGGCCCCAATACCGGAGGCATGGGTACCATCAGTGATGCAGGTCATTCACTCCCCTTTCTTACAACTCAGGATCTTGCCCGCGCGAGTGAGATCAATCGACTCACAGCCGAGGCGCTCCTCAAGGAATGCAATGCGGAGTACAAGGGTATCCTCTACGGTGGCTTTATCGCCGTCAAAGACGGCGTGCGCTTGATCGAGTATAACGCGCGCTTCGGCGATCCCGAGGCTCTCAACATCCTACCGCTCCTCGAATCGGACTTCGTCACGATCTGCCAGGCGATCCTCACGGGTGAGCTTAGCGATGAGCTCGTGCGCTTCGCGCACAAGGCAACCGTATGCAAGTACATCACGCCAGAGGGGTACCCGCAGAACAACGATCAGCGTGATGCGGTGGTGCGATTCCCCGCTCTGCCTAATAACGCACGACTCTTCTATGGCAACATCCGTCGGGATGGTGATGGAGTACTCCACCTGGGTAGCTCACGCACGGCAGGAATCGTCGGGGTTGGATCGACGATTGCCGAGGCGGAAACGCTTGCCGAGTCACTCTGCCAACGCGTGGAAGGACCGGTGCGCCACCGCAGTGATATTGGCACGGAGGCGCTCCTCAATGAGCGTAGTACCACGATGCAACGTCTCCGCTCCGCCGTACATTCATGACCAGGACTGCTCCAGCAATGAATCCGCGTACCTTAGGTTCATAAACCTTAGTGACGGGAGTGGAAGTGCGGAGGGTTTATCCAACGTGCTCTATTCACGTGGAGCCCTTCATAGAGCCAATTTTCTCGTCTTGATCCCTCTGGACGAGATCGGCGATGATCTCAGGGAGATCTCCTTCCAAAATGCCGGGCAGGTTGGAATAGTTTTTGCCCAAGCGATGATCGGTTACGCGGTCTTGGGGGAAATTGTAGGTGCGAATCTTCTCACTGCGATCCCCCGAGCCGATCTGCCCCGAGCGCAGTTCCCCGCGTTCCTTCGCGCGACGTTCCTCCTCCAGCGCGAAGAGGCGACTCCTGAGAATATTGAGCGCTCGGACTTTGTTCTTGAGCTGACTCTTCTCATCCTGGCACTGCACGACAAGCCCCGTAGGCAAGTGGGTTACGCGCACGGCCGAGTCGGTCGTATTCACCGACTGCCCTCCCGGGCCGCTCGAGCGGAACACGTCGATGCGCAGATCTTCGGGCTTGATGACAAGATCGACCTCCTCGGCTTCAGGCAGAATCGCCACTGATGCGGCAGACGTGTGAATGCGTCCTTTGCTCTCCGTCTCCGGTACGCGCTGCACGCGGTGCACACCGGACTCGTACTTCAAATTCCCGTACGCTCGCACACCTTCCATACGGCAAATAGCTTCCTTAATTCCCCCACCTTCCGCATCCGCCTTGCTCAAGATCTCTGTCTTCCATCCCTGATTTTGCGCGTAACGCAGATACATCCTGAGAAGCTCAGCAGCAAAGAGGGCAGCCTCCTCTCCACCTGTTCCGGCGCGTACTTCCAGGATGACATTGCGATCGTCATTGGGATCCTTTGGAGTCAGGAATGCGCGCATGGCCTCCTCTATCTGGGGCAAACGCTCTTGGGCTTCGCGAGCCTCTTCCTCCGCGAGCGGCTTAAGTTCGGGATCACCGGCAACTTCCTCCAAAGACCGCAGCGCAGCCTGGCAACGATCGTACTCCTTGAGAAGAGAGAGGAGCGGTTCGAGCTCGGCCATGCGCTTCCCTGCTGTAGCAATACGCTTGGGATCAGCCAAAACCTCAAGATCCTGCATGCTCTGCTCCAAGCTGCGGTATTCGTCTGCCAATGCGCGGAGCTTTTTGAGCATCGTGGAATCCCAGGAGAGAGGCGCTAGAACCTGCGATCGTTGACATCGAAAGCGAAGCAATGCCTGCCTGCCGGATGATCCCAGAAGACGTCGTAGTCGTGCGTCCGCGCATCGGTGAACACCGCGCAGAGCGAGAACGCCTTTCTCCCTGACTCAACCGTGTACTCGTACGGCTCTCCCGTCTCGGGATCGGCGAGCTCCAGGCGGTAGTACCGCGCGTTCTGAGCAATCGTATCCAATGATTCCGGGAGCGCACGAAGCGGCCCCTCTTGCTCTATAACCTTCGGAAACTCATCCTGGTAGATATAGGAGTAGATCTCGCTGGAGATGGCCTGCAGATCCTCCACACGACGTTCGTCGATCTTGCGCAGACGTTCCTGCATGGGCGAACCGATGAGCAGAGCACCCCACACCAACACAACGACAACGACCGACGTGGCAATCCAGAAGAACGTGCGGTGCAAGCGCCGAGCAACATCCGTTCCCGGAATGAAGCGCAATGCTTGGAACTCGTAGAGGAACGTCAGACCGGAGAGTGAGAGAGCGACGAACACCTTAAGGAGAAACCGGATGGAGAGCTCACCTTCAAGCAGATAGAACACCAACGTCACCAATGTGCCGGCAATCGCAGCCGCCGTCACGAGGAGCGTTAAGTACGTCAACCAACGACGGTTGCCGCTTGCTGCATGATCTTGATGGTGCGCAATATCCTTGAGGACAGCCCGGCTCATGAAGATGAGGAGAGGAAATCCTATGATGAGCACGGCCATGGACCAACGAATGGTGGAGAGCTCGCCTTCGCGCAGGGGCGATGACTCCAGGGCAACATCGGGGAACAAGCGGTTGATGTACGTGAAGGCGAGGACAATGACACTAATGAGCGTCGTGTAGAGACCACCGAAGGAGAGGAGATGGAAGAACGCCTCGCGTGCACCGCCCGTATCGGGAGGCAGAGGCACGGGCATCGTGAGCGCTTCTTGCGTGAGCGCCCGAGCGATATCTTTTTCTTTCCAGCCGTTGCTCAGTAGGAGCATGCGGATGGTTGCATGATCCAATCCCTTGTCGCGCGCATGCGCAATGAATTGTCCGATGGAATCGTGCGGCATAGTGGGAGTATTCTACTCACTCTGTTCACTCTACGCCAGTAAGCAATCTTGCGTGTTCTTGTCGCCATGTCCGGCGGAGTTGACTCCAGTGTAACTGCGTATCTGCTCAAAGAGCAGGGTCACGATGTAGTCGGTGCGCAACTCACGCTCTGGAGCGATCCTTTGGCCCCACCGCTCGCGCGATTGCTCCCCAGCAAGTGCTGCAATACACAGACTAGAGCACGAGCGCGCTCCGTGGCCAAGAAGCTCGGTATCGCGCTTCACACGGCGGACCTGCAGCAGGAATTCTACGACGCGGTCGTTGTTCCGTTCCTGGATGCGTATCGCAGCGGACGTACACCCAACCCCTGCGTGCGGTGTAACCGTGACTTCAAGCATGCAGAGCTCCTCAAGCTTGCCGACACACTGGGATGCAACAGCGTTGCCACGGGCCACTATGCACGCATCGCGGTCGAGCGTCTGCCTGACGACTCACAACGATGGGTGCTCCTGGAGGCAGTCGATAGCACCAAGGACCAGAGCTACTTTCTGCATCAACTCGACCAAGACCAGCTGCGCCGCACGCTCTTCCCCTTGGGTACCCTCTTGAAGCGTCAAGTCTACGCACTGGCCGAGCACTTTGGCGTTCCCCTGGAGAAGGAGACTTACCGCGAAAGCCAGGATCTCTGCTTCTTCCCGGAAAAGGGTCCCGGCGCTTTCCTCAAGCGTTACTTGAAAGATGCCATGGAGCCGGGGGAAATCGCGCGCAGGGACGGCACGGTCGTGGGCATGCACCAGGGTCTGGCACTCTATGCTCTCGGGCAGCGCCGCATCGGTGTCGGCGGACTACATATCCCTCTGGAAGTCGTGGGAAAGGATCTCAAAACGAACCGTTTGATTGTGGAGGATGCGGGAACCGTCACAACACGCTCCATCTCCGTGGAGGATCTTCACTGGATCGCTTGGAAGCCTGAGGAGAACACGGAGGAACCCTTTGAGTACCGCACGCACTCCCGTGCCGCGCGCAGAAAGGGCGTCCTGCGGTATCACGGGAACCAGGGAACGCTGGAGCGGCTTATTCCCGCTCCTCCCGAAACTCCCGGGCAATTCCTGGTGCTCTACCGTGGTGAGGAGGTTGTGGGAGGAGGCACGATGGTGTAAGAGATCAAGGGACTTTCCGCTGGAGGAACGCCCAGCTCGTGCTAGGATCTTCCTCCTGACCTTCTGCGTGCGTTCTTGGCTTTCTTCTGCTATACTACGATGATTCCCCTCACGCCACGCGAGCACCGGGCACACTACGACGAGCAAGGCAATATCATCATCCCTGCTCGCGAGGGCGAACCTAAAGGTTCGCAGGTGCTCTGGCACATAGAAGAAGAGGAAACTGCAGAGCAGGCACGCGGCGTGGAGGCACAGTCCCTGACGCAACTTCCACCGCAGGAGTACGTGCCGGAGAAGCTCTCTGCCCTGCGCAAGGAGACCTGGAATGCCCTGCACGACTGGATGCGCACATCTGCCGTCGGATTACTGCGCGAGGGCGGCACCCAGTACCGCGTGAGCGTTCGGTCCTTGGCTCTGTCCCTGGGCGAAGCGGCGCGAGACTTCAAAGGATCCGCGCGAAAGCTGAGCACCTTCCTCGCACAACCCGTCTGGGTACCCCGTCGGCGCAAGGAACCCAAACAGATGAGCAGATTGACACTCTTCCTGGTCGATACCGTGCGCTTCGGGGGGACCTTTGCGACGATCTTCGCTGCGCTCTTTATCAGCCTCAACTACCAGAGCTTCTGGAGCATTGTCTCCAACAACTTGAGTCCCATTGAGCGCGTGCGCAGCGCCCAGGAGCTGACCGCCACCGTAGATTCCGCCCTGCGCGATACGCTCCTCAAAAGCCCGTCGCTTGCCGTGGCTGGGAGCAATGACGGAAACCTCTTGAGCTATCTGCCCAGTGTCGGCCCCCCGGAGAACCGGCTCATCGTCCCCAAGTTGGGGCTCAACGTGCCGCTCATCACCCCTTCGTACCAGGCGCTCCTGGAAGAGGACTGGGCCCAGGTGGAGAGTGATATTCAGGAAGCGCTCCAGTACGGCGCCGTGCACTACCCGGGTACGGCAAAGCCGGGACAGGCGGGGAATTTTTTCGTCACCGGTCACAGCTCGTACTATCCGTGGACGACGGGAAAATACAAGACCGTCTTCGCGCGGCTCTCTGAGCTAGAAGTGGGCGACGAGTACTGGGTGTACTACGGCGGCGACAAACATCGCTTTGTTGTGCGCGGCAAGCGAGAGGTGCGCCCCTCGGATGTCAGCGTGCTCGACCAACCGGTGAACGAGCGCATGGGAACTCTGATGACCTGCACACCCATCGGTACGACGTTACGCCGCCTGGTCCTCACCGCACAGGAGGTGGATCCGCAAACAGGGATCGCACTCGCCGTGGGCGAGAAGGCCTCGCGACCCACTAAGTCCGTACGCCCACAGGCCCTGCCCATCTAAAGCAAATGGAGGTAGGATAGAGTGAGCCACCGCCGCTACGGTGGGTGAATAGTTCAACTGTTGTTCTTTCTCTCATATATGTGCTCTGTCGCCGCTGTGGTGGAATGGTAGACACTGGGGACTTAAAATCCCCTGCCCCTTACCGGGCGTGCTGGTTCGAATCCAGCCGGCGGCACCACGTAAAGGCGCGCCAGCGACTTTACGTGCCACGTGGCGGCGCAGCCGCTCTACGTGGCTTCCTTGGGCGCGCCCACGTGGCGCTGCCATCAAGTTAGAGCTTTTTTCAACGAGCAATGGTCTGCCCCGTTGTTTGCGAGATGATAACCGAGTGAACTTTACGCAACTCTATGCAACATCAAGCCTGATATACTGTCTCGCTATGCACCACGTCTACATCATTGAGAACGAACCCAACAATAAGCGATATATCGGCTATACGACCAACCTCAAACGCAGACTTGCTGAGCATACCAACCACAAAACTACTTCGACATCGCGAGAACAGAAGTGGAAACTCATCTACTGCGAAACCTATGTAAATAAAATGGATGCCCTCGGTCGTGAGAAGTTTTTGAAGAGCGGTTCGGGCTGGCGCTTCCTCAAGAAACACATAGCCAATTATCTCGCAGAACCCAGTAGCTTGAATGGACTTTCCAACAAGTGATGATTTCGCAAAATGCGCATATTTAAGCCATAATCTAGAAATTGACATACTGGAATACAGTGCTATCTTATATTTCCTATGCGTATCCCGGAAAACCTCGAAGTCTTCGCAACCCACGGCGCCTTCGCGGCACCACCTGAGCTCGAGGAGCACATTCACCGCCAATTTGGAGAACGCATGCGACGCAACTTCTCGGACTTTGCTACGGCGGAATTGATTGAAGATATTCCACAGCAGCAACGCGCCGTGCCGCGGTACGGACGCATCGGCGGCGATCCGGGCCGGTCACTCGATGCCCAGGATCTCTTTCGCCCTACGGATTTCAACGGAATCAAAATCTACCGCAAGCCCCTTCCCGATCAGGTCAAAGAGGAAGCTCTCGCCGCATCGTATATCCCCTATCACCGCGCGGTTGTTGAACATCTCCTTAGAGTCCACGGCGATCCGCGTAATCTCGTTGTCGCAATCGATCTCCATGATACGGGAGATTTACTCCTCGCCCCCGAGCCGATGTATGATGTGACCCGCGAAGCGAAGCAGGGATGGAACATGCCTCCCGTGATCCTCTCCAATCGGGATGGCCAAACGGCACCGGAACAACTGATGGCAGACCTGCAGGCCGCCTTCCAAGAGCACCTGGGCCTCAACGCAGACGAAGTTGAATGCAATACACGGTACAAGGGGGGGTTCGTCACGCAACACTATGGCGACCCACAGAACCCTCAACTGCGAGAGGCGAAGAATCCCGACCGTGCTGTCGTCCAGGTCGAACTCAAACGCGGACTGTACCTCCATGAGAAAACTCAGATTGTTCTGCCGGAGGCAATGCGACACTACAGAGAGAAACTTGCACTGATCTTTGCTGAGGTCGCGGACGGGTACATGCATCACGCAAAGCCCTGAAGAAATTCAGAAGCGTGGTGGGTCAAAGGGTAAATTTCGGCAGCGTTCGCAAGTGTTCATTCGAAACAATGAAGAAGATTCTTGCACTACTCTGCTCACGCGCTACCCTCTTAAACAGTGATTGCAATACAAGGGAATATCCGCAACGGCGTCACGTGCATCATCCCTGCACTGAACGAAGAGGAAACCATTGCTCAGGTTATCCGCGTGGTTAAGAGCGTCAAAGAAATTCAGGAGATCATCGTGGTGGACGATGGCTCCACAGATCAAACCACCACGATCGCGCGGCGGGAGGGTGCTCGAGTCGTGCGACATCAACGCAACTTGGGCAAGGGCGCCGCGATGAAGGACGGGGCAGCGGCTGCGCGTAATGCGTACTTGGTATTCGTGGATGCAGATCTCAAGAATCTCAGCCCGAGCACCATCCGCAGGCTCATTCGGCCGTTATTGGAAGGGAAGGCGGATTTCATAAAGGGATCGTACGACTATGCCATGGGCCGCGTGAGTAAATTGGTTGTCACCCCCTTGCTCAAAATCGTGTACCCTTTTGTGAATCTCAAGCATCCGCTCAGCGGTGAAGTGGCGCTCGATAAACGCAAGTTTCACCTGGAGAATATTGAGGACGGCTGGGGAGTGGATATCCAACTCGTGCTGCAGGCCGCGCGGCGCAAGCTGCGAATAAAAGAGGTTCTGTTAGGACGCAAGGAGCACAAGCATCAAAACCTGGATGCGCTCTCGCGCATGTCGCAGCAGATCATTCGCACCATTCTTTCGGAACTCGAGCTCATCGCGCACCATTACCGTTTGGTTTTCTTCGATCTGGATAAGACACTCATTGCCACTTCGAGTATTGAAGTGCTCGCCGATGCGTGGGGATTCAGCAATGAATTCAAGGAATTAAGCGCAAGGGTTGCTCGTGGGCTGATCCCCGACCGTGTGATTACGCAAACGCTTGCACGGCATTTTGCCGGACGCACGCAGGAAGAGATTGATGCGCTCTGTGAACAGATCCCCGTTTCCCCCTTTGCCAAGGAAGTTGTAGCCAAACTGCGCAAGCAACGTTACCGCGTGCGCATACTCTCCGTGGCATACTCCCCCGTCGTGCAGCACTTCGCACGTAAGCTCGATATCCATGACTTCGTCTGCCCGCGGCTGCAACTGGGGCACGATGGACGCTATACGGGAGAATTGCGGCCGTCGCGCTTTGTGGACAGGAACGGAACCTGCTGCGGCATGGAGGTCTGCAAGCGCCGCGCCGTGGACTACGTCCGCAAGCGTTTCGGTTTCTCGCGCGACGAATGCCTGTGCGTTGGTGACGGCAAGAGCGATCGATGCATGTTCCAGGCATGCGGTTGCTCTTTGGGATACCAGGCGAATATTGGTGATCGTCAGATTGGCAGCTTGAGTGAAGTACTTGTACATGTCGAATAGCGCTGTGTAGTAAATTGTTATTGCCATAACAACAAATATTTGTTATAATAAAATAAAGTGAATACCAACACCTTCAACGCCACCCTGGGAACACTCACGGCACTCCCCGCTGACATTATTGAGCGTGCGCACAGACTGACAGAGTCACTCACCGATGTGAAACGCAAGGAACTCATGGACGAACTCACTGAGGGCAATGCTGTGCTGCAAACCTTGAGCGAGAGTATCAACGCAGTCACCAAGGGATTCGAAGAACTCCTGGAGAGAACCGAGCGCGCTATGCGCGGACTCACGCGCGACGAGAGGGAGGAAGAGGAGCATGAAAAAGATTTGCAATCGATTGAGGAACAACTCACCACTCCCCCGTTGCAGCAATGATTCCCTCTGCGTACGACCCTGCACCGGAGTTTAAGCCGCGATCCCCCGACGGAAGCAAGGAAACTGTTTCCGATACGCAGCGCGGCATCAACCAAGTGGACCAGGTGCGCGAGGACTTCCGGAGAATGAATGAGCTCAAACCGCGCTTCGAGGAGATCCGTAACACCATCCAACGACACGCCGGAATGGCTGTTCCCGAGAAGGCGGCACAGTGGCGCACCCTCGGACAGAAATTCGAACAGGAGGCGAATATCCTCTGGCAGCAGTACCTCGCTGCCGGGGATGCCATTGGGTCACACTCCGAAGCAGCGACGCGTCACCTCAAACCCATTCTCGACAGTGGCGGGTACGACCGGAACTGGAGCGGAGAGCGTTTCCACGACGCACGGGCGCTCCTCATTGCCGAACACACGGCGGCCATTGATCGCATGGAGCAGGCGCTTACACGCTACGAGCAGATGCTCGCGAGACCCGCAGAGCCCAAGGAAACGCGCGCGCCCGAAACGAGGAAGGTAAGGCGGATGCAACCTAGACCACAGGCCACACAGGAAGAAAACCCGACCGTGATTCCCGCACCCAGAGCACCGTCGGCACCACAACAGGTTACACCGGCACCCAAAACTCAACCGCAGGCTGCTACACCAGCGCAAAAGACTGAGCCAATACATGCCGTACCAGCACCGAAAGCTGCGGTTCCAATGCGTCCAACGCCAATACCTTCAAAGCAACCTCGGCAACCGACGAAGAACGTGTTACCCCCTATACGCCCCGCACAGAAACCTAGGCCACCGCAGAAACGAAGCGTAGAACCGATACCCGCACAGGAGTCACCCCTTCGCGCTCCGCGTGCTCCTGCACCAAAGCCTGACCTCTCCGGCGCCGACGAGGAGATTCGTGCCGAGCAGGAAAAGCTGGATAAGGAAGAGGATCGCCGCATTGAGAGTAACTGGCGAGACTCCGTGCTCATCGTTCAGATAATTAGAGGCTACCACAGCGGGATGCCTTTTAGCAGGGAGAAGATGACTCCTGATCAAGTACGGCTCAGCACTGTCGTTGACCACTTGCAAACCTGGGCACCGAATCGCATCACCGAACCGGTGATTGCTCTCAATAGCAGTGAAGCAGTGAAAGCATTCGCAGAGCTCTTGCACCAGGACGATTCGCTCTTTGTGCAAGTCAAGGGACATCCCAACTTCTGGCGCTACTCTGGATCACCGGAGAACTTCTTCTCCATTATGGAAGGATTACGTAAACAGCATACGGACATCCCTGATTTTGGAACTCCTGAGCACGATGCCTACCTTGATAAGCTGCAGAAGGACGCGGGGAAGATTCTGGGTAAACCCGCAGGAGCATATGAAGTGAAACCATTTGAAGAAGTACCTGCGGAGAAGCTTCAGGAAATACCCAAGCCCAAACCAGCAGTAGACGATGTTCCCCAGGAGCAACCTGCGCCACCCAAGGAGGAAGAGCAAAGAGCAGTACAACCGAAGGAATTGCTTTTACAATCCTTGATGGGCGCCGATCTCGATGCCATCGACAGCATGCTCAAACAGCTTTCGCCGGAGGAGATACGAACCGTACTCTCCACGCTCCCACCGATAGACGACTGGCAGCGACAGCATCTTTTTCATAAACCTGAGCACGCGCAATTCTGGTCTCAGGAAACCGATACGTTGATTGAGGACGCATCTCACAATCCTGCGATGATCCCCGATCTCCTCCGGCAAATGGAGAAAAAAGGAGGATACACGGCAATCGTTGAGGATGCCTCTACATCGGAGACACTGCGCAGAGAACTCATGGTGCGCTACCTGAGCCTTGCAGCACTCGTAGGACCCGAGAAGGAGAACGCATAGGTCGCTAAGCTACTGGATCACCAGCGTTGCAGTCGCCGGTGAGGAGAGCAGAGCTCCCCCTGTGGGATTGGAGATACGCAGGTTGATGAGTTCACCAGAGTCGTTGTACTCGTCGTCAAAAATCTGCACCGGGAACACCTTCTTGGCTTCGCCTGGAACGAACGTGAGTATCCCTGAGGTCGCCGTGTAATCCTGGACAATAATAGCCGTTCCTCCGGTGGTTGCGTACTCGACCGTCACCGTCCCCTTCGTCCCTCCGGAGCGAATGACCGTGACGTACGCGGTGGTATCGGCTTCTTCGACCTCGAAGGACGACTGCGCAAACTTGAGCGCCCCTGTGCCAAACGTCACCACCTCATCGTCAATAATCGTGAGCAGGACTTCCTTGGCGTACCCCAGCACGGCACTCGCAGAGGGAGACTGCAGTTTGAGTGTGACAGTTTTGCTCCCGTTGATTTGGGAGTTATCTGCGATGGAAACCGTGAATGTTTTGGAGGTCTCTCCGGATGCGAACTCGAGCGTCCCGTTGGCCGCCGTGTACTGCGTTCCCGATGTCGCTGTTCCATTCTGCGTTGCGTACTGCACCGATGCAGTGCCACTGGGATTCTTGCGCACGACGCTGATCGTAATCTGTCCTGCATTCTCCGCAACATCGTATCCCACAGCGGAGAATTCGATGGTGTTCTGCGCATCCGACGATGCCGCTGAGGAGGAAGAGGAGGAAGAGGAACTACCACCGTCATCATCAATGATGGTGATGGTCGCCGTACTGGGCATGTTGAGTACTGCACTGCCTGTAGGACCAGAGAGTGTGAGCGTGATGGTTTCATTCGCCTCTCCAGTTGTATCATCCAAAATGCGTACGGAGAACATCTCGCTCGTATCATGATTGGCAAATGTAAGCGTGCCTGACACAACTTCAAAATCCTGCTCGTTCGTTGCCGTGCTGGCCGTTGCCGCGTACTGAACCGAGACGCTGCCTTCGTTCCCTCCAACCCGTACGACACTGATAGTTGCGTACTCCTTATCTTCATCCACGGTATAGTTACTCAACGTAAAGCGGAATGAGCCTGCTGAGGTAACGGAAATGGACGAGCTTGAGGAGGATGTTGAAGATGACGTGGATGTTGACGTGGAAGAGCTTGATGACGACGAACTCGACGATGATGTACTCGAAGAGGAGACGTTCCCCATGAGGTCGTCACGCAAGCGCTGCATGAGTACTGCCACCTGTCCCCGTGTGACGTAATCGTTTGGGCCGAATCGTCCGTCCGCATAGCCATGGATAATTCCCGCCTGACTCAACTCCCCTACGGCTTCATCGTAGAAGGAACCACTGCGCACGTCAGGGAAGAGTGAGGAACCCAGCACACCGGCACCGATACTCGTGCCGGCAACGCCCAGGAGCGCACCGAAGAGAACAAGGAGAGAAGGAGTGAGTGAGCGCAGCCGCATTGTGGAGGGGGAAAGTTCGCATCAGTATGGCCCCCACGGGAGCACAGGTGCAAGGTCTCGTTGCGTTGAGGACCGGATAAGGTTCTTATCACAAATTAGACAAAAAAACATATTTATCATATAATAAAGAGAAATGTACTCGATTGACGCTGCGTTCCACCCCATCCAGGCACACCGCAGAATGCGCTTGCATTCGCGCACTATTGGGTGGGCTTCCCTGGCCGTTATGATCCCTGCGGCGTCCACGTACGCCGCATTCGCCAAGGTACTTACCGGCGTGTTCTCTCCGCTCTCGATGCTCTTCTTGAGTGAATCGATGCTGCTCATCTTCGCCATTCTCTCCTTTGGACTTCTTCCCCTCCTCCATTCACTGTTCCGACTCAAGCGGTCACTCCTCCCTCAGTTGCTCCTCTTGGGAACACTCAATGGAGCACTCGCTCCCCTGCTGCTCTTTATCGGATTGCAGCACACGACGGCAATTAACACCGAACTCTTCGGCAGAACGGAAACGATCTTTATCATGCTCCTGGGAGCGAACGTTCTCCATCAACGCATCGATCGCCCCCACATCGTCGGCGGTGCCGTCATCCTTCTGGGAATCTTAACCGCCACGCTAGAAGGATTTTCCAACGGCATTACCTTACACAGCGGAGATGTCTTCATTCTGCTCTCCGCCCTGACGTTCAGCATTGGTGGAACGGTCGTGCGCAAGTCGCTCCTGCGCGTTGATCCTGCGCTCCTCATTATCGCACGCTCGGGCATGGCGCTTTGCGTTTTCTTCCTCGTATCACCCTTCATCGCACATCCCTTTATCGATGAAGTACGCCTGTTCCCGCTGACCCTCCTGCCCGCACTGATCGGATTCGGCTTCATTGCGCGCTTTGTGGCGGTCTTTACCTGTTACCAGGCGATCGAGAGGCTCCCCGTGCACACGTACGCCCTGATGGCCACAACGACCGTGGCCGGCTCTATCTTCTTCTCTCATCTCTACCTGGGTGAACCGCTCCACTGGTACCACGGCGTGGGCACGCTCTGCATCATTCTGGGAGCCGGTCTCGTGCACATGAAAGGACTCTATGCCTCTGAACAGCACTTCCGTACCCACATCCACGCACAGCACCAGCAACGGGTGTGAGGCTGTGGATAGTACGTGAGAAGTATCGACAGGAGGTTTCTCGATACTCAGTACACCTGCAATGCCAGCGAGAGAATCTTCGCCATCTGCGCCCGGTTCACCGGATCGAGCGGACCAAATGTGCCCGTGGCATTTCCCTCGGCATCCGTGTACCCGCCGACCATGCCATTGAGTGCCGCTGTCTCAATCGCTGCGGCAAATTCCGTGGAGAGTGAAACATCCTCAAAACGATCACCCGTCGGCGTTTCGATATCCGCACCAAAGCCCTGGAGCACTGTCGCTACGACCTGGGCACGGTTTGCTGGGGACTCCACGTTAATAGAGCCGTCGGAGAAGACCGCCCATCCCAACATTTCCGCGCAGGTAATGTAGGACTGAGACCAGCGTCCCGCCGCTGAGACGTTCTTTGCCTCTTCTTCGCATTTCTCCTTGTCGACATCTATGGCTTCGATGACCACTTTTGCCAGTTGCTCAATGGTAATGCTGTCCTGCGGACCAAAGAATCCCGTAGGCAATCCCTGTGCATCCTGATAGCCCGAGACAATCCCCCGTTGGGCGATATCCCGAATGTACGGTGCAAACCATGAATCGATTGGCACGTCATTGAGCGCAGTGGGAACGCCGTTGACCCGGATCACCAGCGTCGATTCCTCACCCTGGGGTGCGGCTCCCCGCACGTTTTGCAGCTCCTGAGAATCAACCGGGGGGAAAAGCTCCTGCGCAGTTTGACGTACTCTACGGCCGGAAAGCTCATGCTGCTCGACTTCCGCCGTCTCCAGAGCACTATGCAGATACAACAAATCCTGTTCCATGGCGTACTGCGCATGGAGTACAACCCCAACGCCCGCCGCAGCGAAGACGATCAGACCGGCCAGGGCGAGATGGGTCGTTCGTGCCATTGGCAGAAATACTAGCAATGTTGCCGGTGGACGGCAACGTGGAGCTGCACGGGAGTATCGAGTATTAAGTATTAAGTATGCATACTGGATACTCCATACTCGATACTCCATACTGGATACTCCATACTCGATACTCCGTAGATGTCTTGCGTGGCTACTGGCAATCACGTAGTCTCCTGCGGACATGACAGCACGGAATGCCGGCGGCTCCCGCATGCCTGACCGAGGCACGGGGAGGCGTTTTTCAAGAATCGGCGAAGTAAAGACCGTCCTCCTCCTGGGATCCGGCGCTCTGAAGATCGGCGAAGCGGGTGAATTTGACTACTCGGGAAGCCAGGCAATTAAAGCACTTAAGGAAGAAGGAGCTCGCGTCATTCTCGTGAACCCCAATATCGCCACGAATCAGACGAGTTGGAACCTTGCAGATACCGTGTACTTCCTCCCCGTGACCCCCGCATTCGTGGAGCGAGTGATCGTTGCGGAGAAGCCCGATGCCATCCTCTTAGGCTTTGGAGGCCAAACCGCGCTCAACTGCGGGTTGCAACTCAGTGACATGGGTCTCTTGCGCAAGTACGGCATCACGGTCTTGGGAACCCCCATCGAGAGCATTCGCAATACCGAAGACAGAGCACTCTTTAACCGCGAACTCCTGGGCATCAGCGTAGATGTCCCCCGTTCCATCCCCTGTGAGAGCCTGGAAGAAGCGCTGCGTGCAGCCTTGGACATTGGGTTCCCGGTGATCGTGCGCGGAGCGTTTGCGTTAGGAGGCAAAGGCAGCGGCCGCGCCAAAGACGAACGGGAACTCAAAGAAATCTGCAAAGTCGCCTTCGTCGAATCTCCGCAAATCCTGGTCGAAGAAGATCTGACAGGGTGGAAAGAGATAGAGTACGAGGTCGTTCGCGATATCACCGATAACTGCATCACGGTATGCAATATGGAGAACGTCGACCCCTTGGGAATCCACACGGGCGAATCCATCGTCGTCGCCCCCAGCCAAACCCTGGATAACACTGATTACCAGATGCTGCGCTCCATTTCACTCAAGGTCATCCGACACCTTGGAATCATCGGTGAGTGCAATATCCAATTCGCACTGGATCCCCATTCGCGCAACTACCGCGTGATCGAGGTCAACGCGCGACTGAGCCGCAGTTCCGCACTCGCATCGAAGGCGACCGGATACCCCCTCGCCTTCATTGCCGCAAAGCTCGCCTGGGGGTACACCTTGCCTGAGCTCACGAATGCCATCACACGCGTGACGTGCGCGGACTTTGAACCCTCGCTCGACTACGTCGCCGTAAAGATCCCCCGGTGGGATTTGCAGAAGTTCCGCTTCGTCTCGCAACAGGTGACCAGTGAGATGAAATCTGTGGGAGAGGTGATGGCACTCGGACGCACGTTTGAAGAAGCTCTGCAGAAAGCCATTCGCATGCTCAATATCGGTGCAGAGGGGCTCTTCCCCATGCCGTTTTCCTTCGCAGATGCCGGCGAAGAGGCATGTCGCCCGACCCCGCGGCGCATGTTCGCCGTCGCCGAAGCCCTGCGCACTGGCATGAGTGCGAAGGAACTCAACAAGAACACCGGAATCGATTGCTGGTTTCTGGAGCGTATCCGCACCTGCGCGATACTCGCGGATACACTGAGCAAACAACGCGATCCCCTCTCGCCGACGCAAATGCTTGCAGTCAAACGCGCCGGGTTCTCCGACCGTGGGATAGCGCTGCAGATGCACCAGGACATGGCAACCATTCGCTCACTGCGCCTTGCGCAGGGGGTGACACCCGTCGTAAAACAGGTGGACACGCTGGCCGGCGAGTTCCCCGCCCAGACCAACTACCTCTACCTCACCTATCACGGAACGGAACACGACATCTGTTTCGACACCCAGAAAGAGCAGCGTGCCATCGTTTTAGGAGGAGGTCCGTACTCCATCGGTTCCTCCGTGGAATTTGACTGGTGCTGCGTTCAGGCTACGCATGAGTTGCAGCGCCAAGGCTTTTCCGTCGCCATGGTGAACAGCAATCCCGAAACCGTCAGCACCGATTACGACGAGTGCGATTACCTGTTCTTTGAGGAACTGAGCGAAGAGCGCGTTCGCGATATCGTGGATTTGCTCCACCCCGATGGTGTTGTCGTTTCGATGGGCGGCCAGATCCCCAACTCACTCGCTTCCAAACTTGCCGCAGCAAAGATCCCCATCTTAGGAACAAATCCGCGCGACATTGACCGCGCGGAAGACCGGCACAAGTTCAGTTCACTCCTGGATGAGCTCTGCGTCGACCAACCTGAATGGCGGGAATTCAGCGACGTCCGCTCCGCCACGAGCTTTGCCAACAGCGTGGGATACCCCGTCATCGTGCGCCCCAGCTACGTGCTCTCCGGAGCCTCGATGGCCGTGGTGCACTCGGACACGGACCTGGAAGCCTACGTGAACGAATCCGCATTCATTAATAAGGAAGCTCCGATCGTCGTTTCTAAATTCGAACAGGGGGCCAAGGAGATTGAGTTCGACGGCGTTGCGCAGGGCGGACAGCTCCTCCTCTATGCCGTATCGGAGCATATCGAGAATGCCGGCGTGCACTCCGGCGATGCAACGATCGTGCTCCCCCCACAGCGGGTGAATTTGGAAACGCTCCGTCGGATCAAATCCGTAGCGAAGAAGATCTCCGCCAACCTCTCGATTTCGGGACCTTTTAACATCCAGTTCCTGGCGCGGAATAACCGCATCAAGGTCATTGAATGCAACCTGCGTGCCAGCAGGAGCTTCCCTTTTGCCAGCAAAGTGACTGGTGAAAACTTCATCACGATTGCTACCCAGGCACTCCTCAAGCGCGCCGAGGAGAATCAGCGCTACCAGACGCTTGATCTCGATCACGTCGGCGTGAAGGCCGCACAGTTCAGCTTCAGTCGCTTAAAGGGTGCCGACCCACGTTTGGGAGTAGAGATGGCAAGCACCGGAGAGGTGGCATGCTTCGGTTTGGATGCCGAACAAGCTCTGTTGACTGCGCTCATCGCCGTGGGGTTTAAGCCGCCGAAGAAGAGCATCCTCCTGACGGTGGGCACCATCGAGGACAAGTTGGACCTGTTCCCCTCCGTCCAGCAACTGCGCGATAAGGGTTTTGCATTCTTTGCAACCAAACACACGCACGAGTTTTTGGAATCCCGCGGGATTCCCTCCGCGCTCCTCCATAAGGTTTCGGAGCCGAGGAGCCCCAACATCCAGGAGTACCTGGAGAAGCGCCGCATCGACCTCGTCATCAACATCCCCACGCACTCAAGCGGAGACGAGCAAACCGACGGGTACTTCATCCGGCGCATCGCCACCGACCAGGGCATCCCCCTGATCACGAACGTGCAGCTTGCGAAACGCATTATCGAAACACTCTGTCGGATCGAGAAACCGGAAGATCTGCCGCTCCTCCCCTGGCCGAAACTGCTGGGAATCAGCCGCTCGTGCGCACCAAAAACCCCATAATCCCCTCTGATTTTCTCCGATCACCCCATTGCGCCACCTGCGTGTTCCTCGTAGAATGCGCCGCACTCCTCTCCCCATTTCTCCATGGATGATTTTACGCAGGACGACGACCAGGGCGCACCCTACAGTGACGAGCAGACGCTCGTGACGAAGGAAGGCCTCAAAAAGCTCAAGGAGGAACTCCAGCATCTCAAAACCGTCCGTCGCCAGGAAGTCGCTCAACGTCTGAAGGAAGCCATCTCCTATGGAGATCTCTCGGAGAACGCCGAGTACGAGGAGGCAAAGAACGAACAGGCATTCGTCGAAGGACGCATTCTGGAGCTGGAGCAGAAGATCAAGAACGCCCGGATTATCAGCGAGAAGAAGTTGGACTTGCGCATCGGCAAGGAAGTCGAGATCGGCTCCACGGTTCTGGTGCGCAACAAGACCGACCGTGACGAACCTGAGGAGTACACGATCGTCGGTTCCACTGAGGCCGATCCCCTGGAACATAAGATCAGTAATGAATCTCCTATCGGCAAGGCGCTCCTGGGAACCAAGAAGGGAGACCTCGTACAGGTTTCCACACCGGCCGGCATGCTGAAGTACGAGGTCCTCAAGGTGTCGTGAGCACCGTCTTCCTGTCAACACAGAGAACCTGTACCATGGGAATGTATGGCTGATGCCGACCATGCTGGTACTCCGGCCGCCCAAGCGCGCGGACTTGTCATCCCCAAGGAAACGCGCGCGCAGTTTTCTGAACTCATTGAGTTGATTCTGAAATCAGAGAGCATGAACGACGAAGAGCGGCAGTACTGGATTAACATCCTCCCTGTGATGACCCAAGAGCAACGCACTTCGCTCACGGACATTCTGGTCACAGAGAAGAAACAACTCAAAGCCATCGATGAGAAGTACGCCAAAGAAATTGAGCGTATCGGTGCCAAGAACCTGGTGCATAAAACGGAACAGCAACACCGGAAGATGACCGCTGAACGTACGCAGGTGGAACGGAGTTCCGCAGCAAAGGATGAGGAGATTGCGCAGGAACTTCTCGCGCAGATTGAGAAGGCCTAAGCCGCAAACGAAAGGATACACGCCTCCAGAGCCACCGTGAGTTCCTCCGGAGCCTCTCCTGTTGCACGCAAGACCCCTGTCTTGAGGTCACGATCCGTACGTGCGACACGATCGGTTATGCGCAGGAGATCATGACGCTTGATTGTGCGCGCGAAGGGAAGGAGAGCGCGCGCCGCCGACGGACGTACTCCGACGTGTTTCACGATAGCGGTCGGGTGACTGACGCCGTCTTCCAGTGCCGACCATACAAGAACGAGCTGGGAAACCATCCAGAGAAACTGTGTCCATATTCCCGAGGGGCTACTGCCGCGCTCTAGAGCGGACTCGAGGTACCTAAGAGCCGACCGTACGTCTCCCGTACCCAGCACATCCATGAGCGGCCAAATTTCACGCTCCCCAGCACAGACGCCCGCCGCAAGGACGTGGTCGCGTTCGATGGGCTTTCCTGCGGCAAAGAGACTTAATTTGATGATCTCCTGCCGCAGCATGCCCTGATCCTCCCCTACCATCTCCAGAAGACAATCGCGCGCGGCGTTGGTGATGGAGACTCCGTGTTCCTGCGCACAGGCGGCAACCCACTGGAGAAGCTCGGTACGTCTGAGGAGGGGGAACGTTTTTTGCTCAGCGACCTTGGCGTACTCCTTCATCGTCGCGGGCAATTTTCCGTACTTGTCGGACTCAAGGTGCACCACCGTCAAAAGCACCACCTGGGGATGGATTTGTTCACGCAGTTGTTCCACATCCGCCTTGAGCCAGCGCAGAGGCCCATCGACAACAACGAGACGGCTCTGAGCAATAAAGGGGGCCACGGCGACCTCCCGCAGGATATCCAGCGTCGTCAACCCCTTTGCTTCTATGCGCAGCAGGTTCTCCTCCCCATGCTTCTCACGAAAGTGACGAATCCACCGAGAACACTCCTCACCGATGGCGAAGCGGTTCTCCCCGGAGAAAAGGAAAATCTGCGGCACAGGGCGCATTCTACAGATGAAAAGCACCTGCTGGCAAAGTGCCATTTACATACTTGAAATATGCTTTGTCAATGACTCCCCATGGCCCAAAAACGCGCTTTGCTCTATAATGAGAGGAAATGTACACCTCTATCCGTTCCCTCTTTCCCTCGCGTAGGAACCTCCGCGCCCTTGCGCTGGGGGCCGTGTGTATCGTGAGTTCCTTCGCGATCGGCATTCAGAGCGTTGGCGAGGTGCAACCGGTCACGCTCATCGAGGCCGGAAGCATCGAGCAGCCGGGGGACATCGACGGTGATGGTGACATTGATCTGCAGGATGTGATTCACATCTTGGAGATTGCACAGGGGTATGAACCCGTGACCCCTGCAAACCTCATGGCCGATCCCAACAGGGACGGCGCACTCACCGTCGACGATGCCCTGCGCATCCTCACTGTCCTCTCCCTTCGCTAACCCATGACGCACCGCGGAATCAAGACGTGGATGACGCGCACTGCACTCCTGCAGATGCTCCTCGTATCAACGAACCTTGCCGGAATTCCCTCCGCAAGCGCGCAGGAAACCACGGATCAAGTCACACTGGAATTACGACCGCACTGCGCCTCGCAACACCTCGCCGACGATACGCTCTTTGGACCCGTTCCCTCGCCAGAGCCGATGATCGAGTTGGGAGAAGGGCGCTGCAGCTCTTTTGCCGTGGAAGACCCTCAAACTCTGCGCACCGCACCGCTCAAACTCAACGATACCCTGGACATAGACCTCATTGTCCACAATCCTCCCGAATACGAAATTTCGCGCGTTCGCGCGTGGATCTCCTACGACCCGGAAGTCCTCCAAGGGGTCGACATCCAGGTGCATGAGGACTTTCCCACCGTGACTCCGGGGGAGGAAGATTTCGATGAGGAAGAGGGATACGTGATGATCGACGCGAGTGCCGAAGAGGGCGAAGAGCCCGACTATACGGAGACGGTCGTCGTCAGGATCCAATTTCGCGTCATCGCCGATCCTTCCGGCGGAACCGTGCTGTCGTTCTACGATGTTCAGCCGGGTGGACACACCTTCGTTGAGCGCCTCAGCGACGCATCGGGCGCAGCGATCTCTGCGCTGGAAACCGACCCCAGTTCTCTCCTGGTGATTGTTGCCCAAGACGAGGGCGGTGACTGCGAAAGTGATCTGGATTGCGCTGCAGGCCGGTGTATTGACAATACATGTACCACCGGTGCAAGTCTGCTCCCTGACGGCGCCAGCTGCTTACTCAGCAGCCAGTGCGAGAATGCAAGCTGCATCAACGGCATCTGTGCAAGCGATGGCGAAACAATGCAAAAGCTCCCCGCAGGAAGTGCTTGCTCAAGCAATGACGCATGCGCATCGGGCCAATGTACCAATGGCGTGTGCACGGTGGAAGAGAGGCTGCCTCTGCTCCCCAACGGCAGCGCCTGTACGCTGGGGAACGAATGCGAGAGCGGCATCTGCACCTCCGGTGTTTGCAGCGCCGATGCGGCAAGTCTCCTGGCACCCAACGGTGCGCTCTGCACGGAATCCAGCGAGTGCCGCAGCGGTACCTGCAGCTCCGACGGCGTCTGCGGCGAACCGCAGGAGGAAGAGCCGACGCCTCCGCCCACGGGCGGCGAACAGACGGCATTCTCTCTGCTCCAGGTACGCAACCTGCGTGTAACCACCCAAGGAGACGCCGCTTACTTGGCCTGGGACCCGCTGCAATCCTCGCAACTCAAGGCATACAACGTGTACTACGGAACCACGACGGGACAGTACATCCAGAGAAAAACCGTGGATGGTGCCATGCAGAGCCTGACGATCCGTCCCCTCACAGAAGGGGTCACGGAGTACTTCGCGATTCGCGCGGTGAGCCAGAGTGATGAGGAAAGCGCATTCAGCCAAGAAGTCGCCGTGATGATCGGCAATCCCGCAACCTCCAGCTCACCGTTGATGCTGGAGGGAACGAGTGGGCTGGATGCTTCGGTCTCCAATCCGCTGGAAGGCGGAGTGAGTGTTCCGGGAGAAACGGGTCCTGCCACGATTCTCGCGCTGCTCATTGTTGCCTCCGCGGTCATCGGAACATTCTTCGCAGCACGGCGCCAGATGCTGGTCACGACACAGCAACCCTGACCATGGATTCCTCTCTCCATCCTGATTGGCTTTCCACTGATGATGAGGACATTGTCCCCGTCCGCTCCAAAGCAGGAGAGAAAGAGACAGGAGTGCCGGTGGATGCCCGTCTCGTATCGCGCAAACCGGCTGCAATCGTGGGTATTACGATGGTGCTCCTCCTGGGTCTCTCCTTCTTCGGAGGACTGCAGACCCTCACAGGACAACTCACCGGTAGCAATGTGGTCGTCCACATCACTGAAAGCGGGATGGTTCCTGCTTCCATTCATGTTGAACAAGGAACGACCGTACAGTGGATCAACGATCACAGTGATCCGCAAATCCTGGAATCCCGCGACCTGTGCAACGACGCAGGCGAATGCCTGTTCACACCGACAATTTTCCCGGGTGACAACGTGGAGTTTACGGTAACCAAGGATATCGCTGCAGGGAACTACACCTACGGGTCGGTAACGCACACAGAGCTCATGGGGCAGGTGACCGTCGAAACCGCACAGAGCGCACCTTCGGGTATCGGATCTATGGAACATACCGTTCTGGACGAACTCGCTCGCGTAGCAGAGGAAGTTGTTGCCGATGATCTCCCCGCCCAACGCACGGCCGCTGTCCTGCCATCCACACAACCCACGATGGCACAGGAGAATGTGGAAGTTCCTACCGCCGAGACAGCACCGGTGCCTACGCAGAATGTGCAGAAGCAGAGCATCCCCACGAACACCAATACGGTTGCCGGGCGCACAGCCCATACCGGCGCCCCGAGCGAGGTGCCATTGGCCCAACAGGGCTACAAGCCCTTCACGCAACCGCAGACCGGTCCCAGCACATGGGTCGCCGCCGTTCTTCTCCTCGTGAGCATCAGTATCCTCACCTGGAGGACACGCAGGACTGTGGCATAGCTCGTACAGAGAGATACACGCACTTTCCTCCACTCCATGACTCCCCTGTCCCCCACCGGCCCGGAAGCGTTGCCGTTTACGCCGCAGACGACCGAACTCCCCCTCACCTCGCCGGAAGGCCTGAAGGCCGCCGTGGGAGAAAGGCTTGCTACAACGGGTAATGTGGCAGAAAAACTCCTCCATACCAGTTGGGGCGTTGTCATCAAGGCGCTCCCGTACGCGCTGGGATTTGGTGTGATTTCGTGGCTGGCAAAAAAAGTTTGGCGAGGTGTAACGGGCAAGGCATAGACACTGCGATACGCAACACACAGGAACATCGGGAGTTTTTTCATGCAACCTGTCATGGAAACGGACAGTTTCATGGCCTCGATCTCTCTGTCGAGAGCGAACACGCACAGCAGGGAAACGTGATCTGTTAGCAGATGTAACAGTCATGAGCTTGAGCGCACCGGGCATGTTGACGCTCGCCTGCGCGCGTTCTAAAACGAGACATCGTTCCCCCTCCCACACATGTCATTGGATGCTCCAAGCAATGAGCAAGCCGATCCTCCGCACAACGGCGACCCCATCCCTTTCCCCACTGATTACCGCCAAGCACGCATCGCGCTCGGCCGCACGTACGCCACCAACGGGTACGCGCTGTTCCGTCGGCATCTTGATGCATGGACTCTCCGGGCGCTTGAGCAGCGCGAGCGGCCGGTGCTCGCCGCATCGGAACCCATCGCCACTCGCAAAGAACCTCTGACAGAAGAGCACAGCCAATTCATGAGAGAAATTTTTGAGCTCATGCATGTCCCCGGTGCACAGCAAACGGGACTCTCTGAACGCGTACGATCACAGGTGCGTTGAGGGCGGCAACGTACGGCGCAATTTTGCACCTTGTGTCCATGGGAGTCCGCGCCATACACTGAGCGCCTATGGCACAGGTCATCGGACTCACAGGGAGCCTGGGGAGCGGCAAGGGCGAGGTGGTGAAGATGCTCTCTTCGCGCGGGTTTCGCGCAATCTCGCTCTCGGACATCGTGCGTGAGGAAGCCACGAAGCGCGGTCTTGAACATACGCGCGAAAACCTGCAGAACACGGGGAATGCACTGCGGGAGAAGCACGGCCCCGGGGCATTGGGAAAACGCGTCCGTGAGACGATCGAACATGATTCCTCCGCTCAGTGGATTGTGGATGGAATCCGCAACCCGGGGGAAGCCGAGGAATTGAGGAGGATTCCCGGATTCAAGATGGTTGGGCTAAGCGCCGACCGTGAGATCATCATCCGTCGCGTGATGGAGCGCCAACGCGAAGGAGCAAACGCTTTGAGCCGTGAGAGCATTATCGAAAAGCTTGAGCGCGAGATGGGCAAAGGCGAGCCCCCCGAGGGACAGCAGGTCGGCAAGTGCTTGAACAATGTGGATTACATCTTCCTCAACGAGAGCACCCTTGAGGATCTTGAGAGGAAACTCGACCATGTGCTCAAGCTCGAGAGCGGCGCAGATCGTCCCACCTTTGACGAGATCTTCATGGAGATCGCCTACACCTGGGCCAAGCGCGCGACCTGCCTGCGGCGCAGGGTGGGCGCCGTGATCGCCAAAGATAAGCAACAACTCACCGCAGGCTACAACGGCGCCCCGCGCGGCGTGCCGCACTGCATAGAGCTCGGCGGCTGCCTGCGCGAGAAACTGAAGATTCCCTCCGGCCAGCGCCACGAAATCTGCCGCGGCACGCACGCGGAGCAGAACGCCATCACGCAGGCGGCAAAGTTCGGGATCTCGATCGAAGGCTCCACGCTCTACTGCAACACGTTCCCCTGTGTGATCTGCACGAAGATGATCCTCAACGCAGGGATCACCACCGTGGTGTACGACAGTGATTATGACGATCCCTTAAGCAAGGAAATCCTGGGGCAGCAGAACCTGCTCACCCTGCGCCGGTACGAGGGGAGACGGATGCGGATCTGACCAACAGAGATTGCGGCGCGATGTTCTTGCACCCCCGCCGGGAGACGCCTATCGTTGACTTTAGGAGTAAGTGTTGCTTACTCCTAAGCCCCTTTGTCCCCCCTACAGGGTGTCGGACTAAGGTTATCCGTCCTGGTTGGACGGGTAACGCGGGGCGTTCGGGTGCCGCTTGCGGTACCCGAACAAACGACCCTTCTGATTTCTCTCAACGAAGGACGCCGATCGTGTCGACAATCCGCGCGCCTCCCTGAGGGAGGCAGGAGGCCGGCGGTAGATCCGCCGGCATGTCAACCAGAGGCCCCTCTCGCCCCAGCGCGAGACGGGGCCTCTTCTCTTTACTAGTACAGAAACACTTGTATGATCACATTCCGTACAGAAACCGTATGCCTACGCAACTCCCCCACCCCGCACTGGCTCAGCTCGACGTGGAATTCAACCTCCCGCGGCAGCTCACGACCGAGGAGATCGACCAGGCGCGCAGGAGCACACTCCTGGAGGTGTACAGGATCGTCAGCCCGAACCTGCTATGGCAATACCAGGATGACGACGCGCAGGAATCGCCCTCCGCAGAACCGATCGTAGAAGAACACGAGGAAACGCAGATGCGGCGCCTTCTCCTGGAACGACAGCTGAGAGTCTCCCTGCGCCACATCGACCAGCAGCTGGAACTCGATACGGAGATCTGCGGCAACAAGGACCTAGGCACGCTGGGCGTGCGTCTGCCCGTCCTCAACGTGCGCCACCACGGCAAGCACCACATCACGATCATCACGCGCAACGCATGGGGGAGCACGGATTACCGAGACCCCGCCATGCAGCGCACGCTCAGAGAGCGATTCACGACGACGGATGCAGCGGGGGAAACGCACGTCGATGAGGAAGCCTACGAAAGAACGCTCGCATCCTTCCTTGAGGATCGCGTAGATGCCAGCGCGGACATGCCCGTCCTCAATGAGGAGGACTACGTGGACATCTTCGACCAGCAGGGGAACTTCGTCGGGAGAGCCGTTGTGAGCGACGTCGCGGGGAACGAGGTGCGGCTCCACCTGCGTTCCGGCGTTCGGCTGCGCACGGGGTTCACCATGCGCAAGAAGTCCAACCGCACCGCCCTCATGGAGTACAAGCGGTGTGTGCAGCGCACCTGCGGGAAGCTCGACTGCGAGGAAACCCTCAAAGATCGCGCGGGCGCAGCGTACCAATGGGGAGAACTCGCAGAAGAGGATGACGCCCCGTACAGGGACCCGTACGGGAGCATGTACACCTACGACCGCCTCGTGCAGAGACTCTCGCTGGTTGAGGAGGCGTTCTTCGGCACGAACCCCGATGAGGTCGAACGGCGTACACGGAATCAAGCGTACGACAGATCGTTCTCCCCTCAGTACATCCCGCGCACGATCGTGGATGACCCCGAGCAGTGTGCCGCCTTCGGCTTGGGTGCCGCGGGGCACCCCTGCTACCTGATCCAGGGCCCCCCGGGGACGGGCAAGACGACGGTGGCGAGCCACCTGACGCGGCACCTGCAGCAACAGGGTCTCAAGACCCTCATCCTCTCGCACAGCAACCGTGGTCTTGACGTACTGCTCCTCGCGGCCCGCAAGTGCGGCGCGCGCGTGCACCGCGGCGGCACGGAGATGGGGGTCTGCGACCGCGAACTCCACGACACGTTCATCCGCCGCGGGCTTGCGCACCCCCACAGGAGCGATTTCCTGGTGAGCTCTTTCGATGAGGAGGATTTCTCTGCGGCCCAGGCGCGCCACGCGCAAGACCCCACCGTCGCAGCCCCGCGGCGCGAGGACTACGTTTCGTACACGCTCGATAGTAAAGCATGGAAAGAAGCGTGGCGGGAGTTCGACGCGCAGAAGAGGATGATCCTCGAAGAGCTGCAACAGGAGAGTGGTCTGGTTGCCGGCGTCACGCTCAACTCGCTCATCTCGGATGAGATCATCCAGGAACTCGACTTCGACGTCGTCATCGTGGACGAGGCCACCAAAGGGCACCTCTACGAATTTCTCCCGGCTCTCGCGAAGGCGGGGAAGCAAATCATCTTCATCGGAGATCACAAGCAATTGGGAAACATGGATTTGCCGCCGCACCTCAAGCGGTTTCTGGAAGACAACGGCGCACGCGATCCGCTGACTGCTCCCCGCCGCGATCGCTGGTGGGAAGGCATCGGTCCTCAGGACGTCGCAGCCTACGAACGAGGACTCTTCACGCTCCTGGCGGAGCAGACCGACATCCCCCAGGTCATGCTGCGGACAAACAGGCGATCGCTCCCCGCAATCGTCGAGCTCGTCAGCAAGACGGCGTACGATGGAAAATTGAAAGCGGGGCGCATCGACCACACGAACCCAGAGAACATCGGCGAACTCGTCTGGGTTGATACCTCAACGCGTCCGGATAGAATCGAGCAGCGGTCCGGCACTTCCAAAGTGAATCCCCTGGAAGCGCGACTTGTCGCCAGAAGGTTGCATCGGGATTTCCGTAAAGGCCACATTGGAGGAGAGAGCTCCTTCGGTGTCATCACCATGTACAGACCGCAAGGGAAGAAGATACGCGAACAGGCAAGAAAGATACCTATCGCAGATCCGGCGGAACGCGATGCATACCTCAAATGTCTCGCGGGGAATATCTCCACCGTTGATGCTTTCCAAGGATCACAGAGAGCACACATCTACATGGCAACAACCAGGAGCAACGACCAGGAAGCCATTGGATTCTTGGACAGAGTGGAGCGAGGGAATGTCGGATGTTCACGCGCCGAGGACTCCCTTGTAATCTACGGAGACAAAGCAACGCTCATCGACAACAATCCGGACCCCGAAAGCCGGGCGTTCTATGCAATCGCATACGAATGCTGCAAAACACACGGGCGAGTGGTCGATGCATTCTCCGATGTGCCTGTGAACGTAAAACCTGAGGAACAGAAGAGCCAAACGCACAACGCAAAACGCCAACGAGCAAGGAGAACATGGAAACGCGCAGCGCAAGCAACCCAGGATGTTGAATAGATGCCCTAAACAAGGCTACCAAGGGAAACACGGTTGGGAGAACCTGCTCACCCTGCGCCGGTACGAGGGGAGACAGATGCGGATTTAGTGAGGTACTCTACCGTCCTGCGTGATTGTGCGAATGCTCTGCGACCAGAATGCACGATGTACTGCATGATGCTCCGGACCCTGGGATCGGCATAGACATGCCAGTCGGTGTCTTTCTCCTGCTCTGCAAGGGCGAGTGAGCGGCGATGCGTCGTGTGCGGGGCAATCGCAGGAGACGCAGGATCTATCCCAAGCCGCTGGGCAATGGCTTCGGTAAAGACGAAGCGCCGAGCGACGGTGTAGGCACGGATGGCTCCCATGGTCCGTTCGATGAGCGACTCGATCTCCTGTGTAGGTACGATGCTCTCGGGCAGTACGGGACTGATGCAAATACCCACGGGAATTCCCTGTTGCGCCATTCCCTCCACCGAGACGATCCGATCACGCGTTTTGGGAGCACAGGGCTCGAGATCCGGGCGCTCTACGCCGGATGTGAAAGAGACTTCCACCACCACATGATTGCCCTGTGCGGAAAGCTCCTGATCGATAGCGGCGAGTTCGCTGATGGCCTCCGGCGGGAGTGCGGCCTTGGTGAGTACGGAGACATTCTTGCCGTAGCGAGCCAGGGCGCGGATGTGGGCGAGTCCTCTGTGGACTCCGCGTGCGAAGATCTCGTGGAGACGGGAGGAAAAGATCGTACGGATTGCCCCTCCCGCCGCATCGAGCGTCGCACGAATACGCCCGTCTATGCGTTCCTGTTCCTCCGCGGTCTTCCCCTGCTCAAAACCCGTCTCCTGCGCGAAGCAGTACGCACATTCGTAGGGACAGGAAGGCTCATCCCCCAGGATCGGCATGATGCACCCGCCATAGGCACTCAGTTGGTCTTCTTCAACCATTGAAAGCCATTCAAGTTCCAATCATTGCACTTGTCAATGGTCAGAGAGATCCAGACGATTGCCCGGCGAAGAGCGGCGCCATCGTTCTATTCAATGACAATTTCGCCGACCATATCCATGTGCCCCTCGCCACACGGAACCATGCAGCGGAAACTGAACGTGCCCGCTTTGTCCGTGGGAATCTCGATGTCCTTGGTCTCCCCGGGATTAATCGTCACGTTGATGCCCATGTCACTCACGCCGAAACTGTGCACTCCGGAGATGCCGCGCAGGCGCACGAGGATCTTCTCCCCCTGCTTCGCCGTAATCGTCGCGGGCGTAAAGACCCAGTTCTGCGCCGTCACCTCAATCACACGCGGCTCGTCTTCCGCCATCATCGGTTCATCGTGCACCATGGGCTTGCCGGAATCATCCTCCATCATCGCATCGGGAGAAGACATCTGCTGGTTGGTCTCCTCCATTTTCGGCTGAGTAACGCTGGACGTCGTCTGACAGGCAATGAGCAAAAGAAGCGGAGCACTGACGGCGATAAGGGTGCGCATGCGCATACGAATGGGGGAGAAAGAAAAAGAAGGAGAGAAAAATCGGGCGCAGTGGAGAGACGTCTACCTCGCCTGTCGAAGAACATCGCCAAGCGCATGGTACAGCACGTGCCGCTGCCGGGAAAGTATCCCCCTCTCATTTCTCGCTCTACCTCCTGCACATTTCCGTCAGAGTCTTCACATCGAAGAGTGGCAATCCGTTGAGAGCCCTCGCTCCCCTCAACTGCGCGTCAGTCTTTGCAATGTGCTCTGCCGGGGCTGCGATTTGGACGGTGCGCGGCGTGGGGATTCCGCTGCTTTGTCCGTAGCCGGTCCCCTGAAGATTGTAAACGGTCTCCGCCATGATGACCCCGCAACGCTGGGCGCAGTAGTCGCCATGCTTAAAACACCCTTCGCCGTTGAACTCACACTCCACGGCAGCGGGATTGATCGTTGCGTAGAAGTTCTCGGAAGTGTGCTGGGACATGCAGAGAGAAGGGAAACGGACAAAGGAAAGCAAGATACCCGTTTTGATTGGTATGTCAAACGCCCGGCAAACTCCACTGCAGCGCCCTTACAAACACCCAAAATCCCGTCATTCTCCGTGCCAGAGAGCGCTTTTGCTGTATTCTGTGTCTTCAATTCATGCATCCTCGCAGCAGCCCCCAACGGCCCCCCGCAAACCCGCTCGCCTTCGTGTGGTACATGACGCAGCAGCACCGCTGGCCTGCGATCATCGCGGTCACCTGCGTCATCATCGCAGAGGCACTGGGCGGACTCCTCACGCTGGAACTCAAGTTCCTGATCGACGGCGCTCAACTTGCAGTAGAGAACGGCTTCCAGGACGTCACGGCGATGTGGCTCTGGGGAATGGCATACCCCCTCACCTTCTTCATGGACGAGAACATCTGGCGGTGCAGCGGGTTTAGCGGCATGCGCTGGATCACGAGTATGCGCGCCAGCATCAGTCGCACGTTGTTCGCCTACCTGACCGGACACAGCAGCACGTACTTCAACGACCGGTTTGCAGGAGCACTGACGAATAAAATCACCAATGCCTCCACTGGGGCGGCAGACATGGTTTCCACCGTGCTCTGGGAATTCCTGCCGTTGATCGTCGGATTCCTGTGGAGTTTTCTGCTGGCATTGTGGTCCAACGCCTGGCTGGGACTGATCCTTGGCGGATGGGTGGTGCTCTTCCTGGTCATCAACGTGTACCTGGTCGTGCGCAAGCTCAAGTTCGCGTTCGCCGTTGCGGCGCAGTCTTCCGTCCTCAAAGGCAAGATGGTTGATGCGACCTCTAACATTTCCGCCATCCACCAGTACGCGCGCCACATGCACGAACGCGAGTACCTGGATCAGTACATTGAGAGCCACCGTGAAGCGGACCGCTACAACTGGTGGCTTTCGGAGTGGATTCTGTTCCTGAACGGAGGACTGATCTCCATCTTCATCGCCGGAATGATCGCCATGTCGCTCCTGCTTTTGCAGAGCGGCACCATCACCATCGGCACGGTGGTCATGATCACCACGATCATCATCGGCATCATGCGCTCGCTCTTCTTCATCGGATTTAAAATGACCGACTTCATGGACAAGTACGGCCAGATCAGCGAAGGACTCCAGGAACTTCTGCAACCGCATCAGATCGTGGACGCGCCCGATGCCAAAGAGTTCGCCCCCAAGGAGGGGAACCTCTCCTTTGACGCCGTCAGCTTCAGTTACGGCAGAAAGCCTGTGTTCACCGGCTTGAATCTGGAGATTCCCGCAGGGCAGAAGGTGGGGCTGGTGGGCATGAGCGGTGCGGGGAAAACCACGCTCACGGCGCTCCTCTTACGCCAGTACGACGTGCAGGGAGGCTCCATCCGCATCGACGACCAGGACATCCGCAGCGTGAAGAAGGAGAACCTGCTTAAGAACATCGCCATGGTTCCGCAGGACGTGACCCTGTTCCACCGAACGATCCGCGACAACATCGCGTACGGAAAACTCGACGCCTCGCCGGAGGATGTGGAACGCGCGGCAAAGCTCGCGCAGGCGCACACCTTCATCCGCGAACTCCCCGCCGGGTACAACACGTTCGTCGGCGAACGCGGCGTTAAACTCTCCGGCGGCCAGCGCCAGCGCATCGCTATCGCACGCGCGATGCTCAAGAACGCGCAAATCCTGGTCTTAGACGAAGCGACAAGCTCGCTGGATAGCGAGAGCGAAACGTTGATCCAGCAGGCGCTTGCAGAGCTGATGAAGGGCAAGACCGTGCTTGCGGTCGCCCACCGCCTCTCTACACTCCAGGCGATGGATCGCCTGATCGTCTTGGAGAACGGCACGATCATCGAAGACGGCACGCACGCAGAGCTCCTTACACACGCAGGTATGTACGCCAGACTCTGGCAAAGCCAGGTCAGAGGGTTCATTCAGGAGTAGATTCCGTTCATCGCACACAACATTCCGCCCTGATGGTGTATCATTTACTTTGCTATGACTGAGTCGGAGATGCCAAGACGGCTAAGTAGATTCCTAACCGATGCAATCATAATTGCCTTCATAACTGCATGGGCATATGTCCTAGCATATTTGTATGAGTTTGGTTATTTATCCCAATATAAGATTCCAGCAGACTTAATCAATATTCAAGTTACTAGCATTATTTCGTCGATTCTTCTTCTTGCTTTTTTCCTAGCCTCGATCGGCTTATTAGGTCTGTGGTTTTTTGATCTTTTTCTGAAGAGATCATATTCCCCACTTGGCTTGTTTTTCATACAGTGGTTTATTGCGTTTTTAATTATTGTTGGTATTCCTCTTTTTGTTGGCGTCATATTCCATGCACTAACCGCATTCTTTTGCTATCTTGTTTGGTTTATTAGTGACCTTGTAAGCCTCACAAGAACCAAAGGTAACGATTTTAGCGAAAAGGCACGAAACCTAAGAACAATCCAGGTGCGACAGAATGATTTTATTGACAGGGTCTCCAAGAGAATTGGCTTTGGGTGGTTTCTTACAATTGCGATTATTGTCGGAATTTCATATTCGGGTTATGCGATTGGCTATGGCAGTGCAGCAAGAAAAACTGACTATCTGATTATAACTATCAATGAAAAAGAATTTGCCGTTGTCGCAATTCGCCAAAATAATGCAATTGCACTGCCTATCAACAAAGAAACTGAAGAATTGGGTAAAGAAATTTATATCTATAATCTTGAAAAGCTTTCGGAGTCTGGGATTGGTATGAAGATTGAAAGCATCGGCAAACTCAAGGTAGCTGATTAAATTGGGGAAACTTTCACCGAGCGAAATACAAAAACATGGTGGGCCGGGAGGGATTTACTTCGACTCCTCCCCCTCGGCTCCGCTCGGGGTCGTCGCTCAGCATAAACTTCTCATCCCTCCCAAGAACTGTTTCTCAATTCTAGAGGGGCTGAGTTCGTCATTCTATTCTGGTGGGCCGGGAGGGATTCGAACCCCCGAAGGCATAAGCCACCTGATTTACAGTCAGGCCCGTTTGACCGCTTCGGTACCGACCCACAATACAATGCGATGAGAAGAAATGAGCGAAGGGCCTGGCCCGTTTGCCTGCCCGTCCGTAGCCCCGAGCGTAGTCGAGGGGCGAAGGCGGGACCGCTTCGGTACCGACCCACGTGAACGCAAATTGACAAAAGAGCTTGGACCCCACGCTCCACAGAGAGCGAAAGGACGGTTGAAGTCTAGTGATCCGGCGCATAGAATTCAACGCGGAAGCGCGCAAATCCCCTCCCACCTACACATGGCATGGATGTACCTCTTCGTCGCCGTCTTTGCTGAGATTGCCTGGGCAACGAGCCTCAAGGCTACGGCCGGACTCACCAAACTGGGACCGACGCTCTTCAACTTCGCCGCAGCGCTCGCAGGCATCTACCTCCTCTCCATGGCCATGAAGAGTCTCCCCACGGGAACCGCGTACGCCGTGTGGACAGGGCTCGGCGCTGTGGGAGTCACCATCCTGGGCATCGTGCTCTACCACGAGAGCATCGACGCCGTGCGCATCGGGTGCATTGCCCTCATCATTCTGGGAGTCGTGGGCCTGCGGTTCTTCTCCGCCGCCTAACTCACGGAGCAAACGTCGTACGATTTCCAGAAGCTCTACCGTTCCGGTCTTTCCGTGGGCCATGAGCATATCGCCTCGATGATCAATACCCTGGCACTGGCGTACATCGGTGCCTCGCTGCCGCTCTTCCTCCTCTTCTACTTTGGCGGCGGTATCCCCTACTGGGTGACCCTCAATAGCGCATTCCTTGCAGAGGAGATTGTCCGCACGCTGGTGGGGAGCACCGCGCTGCTCCTGGCCATCCCCACGTCCACGGTGTTTGCGGCGTACGCCTTCTCAAACCGCAGGGCAGCGGATTGAGATGCGGGAACGCGGGTTCTTAGGAACGCGTTTCGTTCTGAATACGGATGGCGCACCCCTCGACCAGTGCGGCGCTGAGCTTTGTATGCGCGCTCTTGAGGATGCGCTGGAACGTGCTCTGGGACGTCTTCATCTCTTTCGCAGCTTGCTGCTGCTTGAGCCCCACAACGTTCTTCAGGCGCAATGCTTCCATTTCCTCCGGGGTTAATTCCACAACCCTGAGCGTACGCAGGGGTACACCCTGCGGCTTGTAGTACGTCACCAGAGGGGAAAAACGGATGCGGCGCAGTCCTCGCGGACGGGGCATGAGTGCAGAAGGAAGATACTGCAGAAGTATACTACGACTTTTTCTGCTCCTTGCGCGCTTTGCGGATTGCCTGGAGCTCGGCCTCCAGCGCCTGCTCCTGCTCCTCCAGAGTGGTGGGCGCCTCCGCAGCGAACCACGGGAAACGCCTTCCCAATCCCCTCCTCATCCCTCCTCTTCCAAACCATCCGCGTGCAGGTGCTCCTTGTCCTCCTGCACAGGGACCCGCGCCGCGCCCTGTCATCGGGCCCTGCCCTGCCGGTCCTGTTCCGTCGAATGCTGGCATAGCATAGTGGGGTAAAAAGTAATCTGTTTTGAATATATACCCAAAATAGAACGCAGTCAAGAGAAACGTCAACAGAATTCCACTCTTACTCCTACGATCACTGTTGAAGAACGTTTCGGCTTCTGTGAAGTGCGTGGCGGTATACTGTTACTGCGGAGCGAGGTTACCGCCGAAGCATTTGGAAAAGGAGCAGCGACGAACCGTACAAGGCGTGTTATGTGCTGTGCCAATGATATTTCTATACAATAATTAATGCATTACTTTAATCATTCGAATAAAAGTCGAAATCAAAATAGTGTCTCTTTTTATTAGCCAATATTGAACCAATAAGTCCTTTTTCGCATTTATCTACAGGTATGGCATTTGAACCATTTAATTCAGATAATGAGCCAAAATATATTGAAAAACTGTCTTTCTCAAATTGGATTGCCATCCAATAAGCCGTAGCCTTATATTTTAACTCTGCATTTTTTGCTTTTTGATAGGCGTTTGTTCCGAGATTATAGCGTGAGTTAATTTTCCCATTCTTTTGATATTTGTTTCTCGCTTTTACACTAATGATATATCTCTTGTTGTTTTTTTCACATTTTAAATCTGCAAAAGCTTCATTATAGCTGTCATCATTGAGATTTCTGATTTTATCAAACTCATTATCAACTAAAGCTTTTATCGCAAATAATTCACCAAGTTCTCCTAGTGATTTTTTTCTCGCTGCCTCTTTCCTGTTGGCTTTGCTTAAAGAATTCGTCATGAGAAAATGATATAATTTTAAGTACAATACAGTCAAAATAGACCTAAAACTGTATATCATTGACATTTCACATAACTCTCAATTCTCCAACACCTGCCCCATGGCAGAGCGCAGCGTCGTTTCGATCCCTTTGATCCTCTCCCTGCTCATCCGCACACCGGCGCTGTCAATGACGACCTCCACCACTTCCGTGGCGCCATTGGCATCCTCGGGCACGGGCAACACTTTGGCCCCTTCCATGCCAATGGTTTTCAGGTGATCTTCCCAAACCGTCGGCGGTTTTTTGACCACCGTCTTGACCGCCCATACAAGGTGCTCACCGTCCTCACGCATAGGATGAATGAGGGAGAGCTCTCTATGGTACTCCAGCGAAGCTCAGGGATACAGAGCTTCTTCCTGTAAAGGAACTTCCCCGGCAGACCCCTCAGCCCTGCAGAGATTAGGACATCCGACGATGCTGGCTGTTTCCCTGCCTTGCAGCCTCTCCATGACCCCACGGACATCGTCTTCCCTGCCAACCGGATGACAAATTGCCACATGACGCACCCCCATGCCCAAGTGCGTAAGGAGACGCAGATGGAATGCATCGCCAAGAGCCGATACCGCCTCGCGCACGCTCCCGACACTCTGCGTGGTATTGAACGCGGTGATCGTCCGCCGTTCCCCGTTGAGCCTGAGCTCCTGCGAACATTCGCTGATGTCCCCGTTTCGACCGAAATTTTCCGGATATGGCATGGAGTGAGAGGAAAAATACAGGGAGAACGTATGCCAGTTTGTCCCCCTGCTCCATGGACAGAGATTGATGAAGTGCCTTCGATACGATTTTATGGCTTATTGAAGACTAAAAATCTATGTAGATGAAGTCTATCCAATCCGGGATATCCCCTACTCATCGAAGCATTTCGAGCGCTTCCTCCACCGCCTCCTCACCAGTCCGAAAAACGTTGCCGGTTTCGCGCTGGATTTTGGAGCTATTGAGCACGCAGTTGCTGCGCACCGCACGGGCAACCTGAGGAAGATCTCCCAGCGTCAACCGTTCAAACTGATGCGATGGATCAACGATCTCCCTGTACCGCTCCATAATGGCATACGGAGAGATGGGTCCCGGGTTGACGGCGTTGAAGACTCCCTTCGCCCGCTTCTCAACGAGGATGGAAAGCGCGCGGAAGAAGTCAGGCAGGTACGTGAGGGAATTGGGAGTATCGAGCACGCGCGCGTAGCCTGAAATTTTCGTGAGAAGGTTGCGGGGACTCTTCGTACCTTCAAAGGGCATGCGCAGGCGCAGGAGGAGGATTCCCCCGGGGTGCGAGGGGTCCTGCGCAAACTCGCGCAGGGCACCATCGGCCCAGGACTTGGTGCGCGAGTAGGTGCTGCCCATGAAGTTGGGCGTGTCCTCCTCCGTGAATCCCGCTCCCCCATTATCCCCCGCGTAGATACATCCCGAACCGAAGTGCACCCAGTAGATGCTGCGCTCAGCACAAGCCTTGAGGAGCACGAGCGGCCCCAAGGTGTTACTCGAGAGCGTCTCCAATTTGTGGTCCTCGCACCAGTCGACGTTCGGGCGCCCGGTCTTGCCCGCGGCATTGATGACGACGTCAGGCTTGTATTGATCGAGGGCGGCACACACTGCAGCCGAGTCTGCGATATCCACCGATGGCGCAAGTGCGCCAGGGTAGAGTGCTTTGACAGCACCCCCCAAGTACCCCCGTGCACCGAAGACGAGGACAGTCATGTGTGCATGGTAGCACGAGGAACCCGACGAGAGGCAAACAAAGATGGGAACGAAAAACGACTAGGGAGGTCAAGGAGGTTTGGAGGGTTTCAAAACCTTCCTGACCTCCCTTCCCTGCCAAACCTCCTGCACCTTCCGCACCTACCGCACACGCACCTCTCCCCCTCCTTCCCATCCCCCCCAGACTGTCCTACAATACAATCCATGTCCCGCAAGAGCAGCAGAAAGAGCGCACGCAAGCGCATCGCGCGACGGAAAAAAGCCCCCATGCTCAACCTGGAGGAATCCACGCGCCGCCATATCGGCGGCATCGTGCAGGTGACGGCGGGGATTCTCCTCTTCCTCGTCCTGCAGCAGAAAGCGGGGCTCATCGGCAACAGTTTGCATCAGGCACTCACGTTCTTCTTCGGGAGCTACGGAGCGATCTTCCCCCTCTTCCTGATCGCCTCGGGGGTGCTCCACTGGTTCTCGGCCAAGAGCGCCTTCGAGCTCAAGCGGTCGGTGGGGTTGTTACTCTGCGTGTTGGCATTCCTGGGAGGCATGCACATGCGCGCACCCATAGAAGATCTTGCGTCGCACAGGGACGAGCTCGCCGGAGCCATAGGGTTTACCGTCAGTCTTCCCTTCGTGCTCTTCATGAGCTCAACCGTGGGCTACACCATCCTCATTGCGGGGTTTCTGATCGGTCTGGTTATCGCCTTTGAACCGGACTTCGGGGCTATAGGACGATTGCTGATGAGACTGGTAATCCGCAAAAAGCACCCTGCTTTGCGCAGCGCCGCACGCAGGGCAGTCGAGGAGGAATGGGAAGATGACGAAGAAGAGGAGAGCGCGCAGACAGAAGAATCGCAGGACGACTTCTACGAGGAAGCTCCGGAGCTCAACATCATTCGTCCCACATTCGCCAAGCAGGTGCTCAAGGAGAAAGCGGCCAAGAACATTGCCGAGAAGATCAAGGACACGCTCCAGATGAAGGACACGCGCTTTGAGGAATGGACGTTCCCGGGCTTCGACCTTTTGGATAATTCCCACAGCGAACTCACCGTGGATGATGAGGAGCTTAAAAAGCAAGCCAAGCTCATCGAGGAAAAACTCGAAGAGTTTGAGGTGGAAGTAACGGTGCGCGACGCCCGGCCGGGACCCACGGTCACTCAGTTCACGCTGCAACCCGCAGAGGGCGTAAAACTGAGCCGCATCGGTGCGCTCAAGGATGATTTGGCTCTTGCGCTTGCCGCGCAGAGTCTGCGTATAGAAGCCCCCATTCCCGGCAAAGCACTCGTCGGCGTGGAAATGCCCAATGCCAAGCGTGCGCTCGTCTACCTCAAGGAAATTTTAGACAGCCCGGAGTTCTCCCAGAGCACATCGAATCTTACGCTCCCCTTAGGCCGAGGCGTTTCGGGTGATGCGATGGTTGCGGATCTCTGCGACATGCCGCACCTGCTCATCGCCGGTGCCACGGGATCGGGGAAATCCGTGTGCATGAACACTTTCCTTACGGGCCTCCTCTTCCAGAACGCTCCCCATGAGCTCAAGTTCATTTTGATTGACCCCAAGCGCGTGGAGCTGATGCCCTACGACGGCATCCCGCATCTTTTGACCCCGGTGATCACCGAAGCGGAGAAAGCCCTGCAGGCCCTGCGTTGGTCCGTTGCGGAGATGGGACGCAGGCTCCACCGCTTCTCCGAAGCGGGAGTCCGCAACATCGACGAATATAACGAGCAACAGATGGAGGAGGAGAACGTCCTGCCGCGCGTCGTGATCGTGGTGGATGAGCTGGCCGACCTCATGATGCGACAATTCCGCCGCGATACCGAAACGATGATCGCCCGTATCGCACAGATGGCCCGCGCCACGGGCATGCACCTGATCATCGCCACCCAGCGCCCGAGCGTGGACGTGATCACAGGTCTCATCAAAGCCAACATTCCCACACGCATCGCTTTCCGTACCGTGAGCGCCGTGGACAGCCGCACGATCCTCGATTCGATTGGTGCCGAGGACCTTTTGGGGAAAGGCGACATGCTCTATATGACAGCAAGTACGCCCAAGCCAATGCGCGTACAAGGCATCTACATCTCCACCAAGGAGGTAGAGCGCGTCATCAACGCAGTCAAGATTGCCGGAGGCGGAAAGATCACCGAGCAAATCGGCCTCTCCGGTGATGAAGAGGAGGAAGAAACTGCCGGCAATGACGGAACCGCCTACGACTCCATTGATCTGGAAGCGGACGACAACGGCGGAGACGATCTCTTCTTCGAGGCCGTACGCGTGGTCCAGGAAACGGGCAGAGCTTCGGCAAGCCTCCTGCAGCGCCAGCTCAAAGTTGGTTACGCGCGGGCAGCGCGACTCCTCGACATTATGGAGGAGAAGGGACTGGTGAGTCCGGCAGAGGGGGCGAAAGCGCGGAAGATCTACATGGAGAAGACGAGAGTGTGATTGTGCACCGAGTACCGTGTCATCCTGAGGAGGGGCGGCTTGTCCATGCTTCGAGACGTCGTCCGCCGAAGGCGGACTCCTCCTCAGCATGACACGCCGACCCGTCTCGAAGGGGGACGCAGCAGGTGTCATGGTGAGCGGAGTCGAACCATGACACCATTTTGGTATACTTTGGTAATGAAACTCCTACTCGGAACCAACAACAAAGGGAAGGTGGTTGAAATCGCCGAGGTGCTCTCGGGGTTGGAGCTTGATCTTGTTACGCCCAGGCACCTCAACATTGAGGAGCCACCGAAGGAGAGCGGAATGTCCTTTGCACAGAATGCTCTGCAGAAAGCACGCTATTTCTACGTGCATTCCGGGGGAATTCCTACCGTTGCAGATGACTCGGGGATCATCGTAGAGGCGCTTGAGAACGAGCTAGGCCTCCACACCCGACGCTGGGGGGCAGGTCCTACCGCGAGTGATGAGGAATGGATCGCGTACTTCCTTAAACGCATGGAGAAAGAATCGAACAAACGCGCCGCCTTCGTCTGCACACTGGCGCACATCGATGCACGGGGCCAGATCCACTTCTTCGAGGGACGGTGCGAGGGGGAGATCACCCCAACACTTGAGGCCGCGTACCTCCCGGGCCTCCCCATCTCCGCATGCTTCAAGCCCGATGGCAGTTCTTACGTATTCTCAGCCCTCCCTATTGAACAAAAAAATAGTACAAGCCATAGGGGTCAGGCAACGCGAAAACTCAGGCAGTACCTGGAGAAAGATACGGGGGAATAGGACGGAAACAAGAAGGGCGCCCACGTTGAGGCGCCCTTCTGCTCCACCCTTTTTCATAAGGTCTGCATCGGAGTTATTCGTCCGTGTCCTCACTCACACCCCACGGCCCGCGACCTTCGCGGCAGGGGGACATCTCACCACGTCCGCGCATACCGCCGCGGCCAAACCCGTGGGCGGGACCTTTGGGCAAGCCGAGCTCCTCGGCAATAGCCTGGGCACCGTCACGATCATTAGACTGCATGAGCTCATGCATTTCTACGAACCGATCGAAGTTTTCTTCCGTGATGATATCGAGCATGCCGGCGGGACGACCGCTTTCCTCCATGGCAGATTTCCACGCGGCGTAGTCACCGTTTTCGATGGCTTCCTGCGCTGCCTGGAATTGCTCATTATCCGGAGGAGTGCCTTTCGGGCCACGACCACCCTGGCGCGGACCCATCATGGGGAATCCGAGTTCTTCCATGATCGCGCTCGCTTCCTCAAAGTTTCCTTCCTGCATTAAAAGGTGCGCCTGCGCAAACTCACTGAAGTTCTCTTCGCTCACGGAGTCGAGGAGAGGCATGTTCGAGTTTCTCTCCTCCATGAGCGCCTTCCATGCGGCGTAATCGCCGTTCTCGAAGGTTTGCTCTACGGCTTCGCGATTCGCAGGATCAAAACGCGGACCTTGGGGGTTCTGTGTGGTTTTCTGTGCGAATGCAGCAGTACCGATCAGGAGCGCTCCTGTAGTAAGGAGAGCAGTCGTTACGCCGCCGAGTGTGGTACGAATGGACATATGGGGAAGGGGTAAGAAAGAAGTAGAGGTGTGCACGCCGCTTTTCACACCTGTAAAGCAAAAGAGTTTCATGAAACTTTTGTTTCCCTGCGTTGTGTACAAGAATGCTGTGGACTACCCATGCCTCCAGAATCTCTCCCCCCCTCGGACGCAGATCTCGGCCGTCGCGCACTCGCAGGGGAATCCGACGCCTTCACGGCGCTCGTGGAACGGTACGCGCCGGGACTTCTGCGCTACGCGCGCAGGCTCACCCGCAACGACGAGGATGCGCAAGACATCGTGCAGGAAACGCTGGTACGCCTGCATCAGAATCTTGCAAAGCTGGATTTTTCCGATCCGCTCAAACCATGGCTCTACCGCGTCTGCACCAACCTTTGCCGCAACCTGGCCAAGCGCAAACGAACCATCGCGTTTAGCGACCTGGAGAGCGATGAGGAGGACAGTTCGTTTGTGGAGCTCCAGGAATCCCAGGAGCCCACTCCGTCGGAAATTCTCCTCGCATCGGTCCGCGCTGAAGTCGTGGCGAAAGCAGTCGCCGCTCTCCCGCAGAAGTACCAAGCGGTGGTGGCTCTCTACTACTGGGAAGGCCTCTCGTACGAGGAGATCGCGGATGTACTTCGTATCCCGATCAACACGGTTCGTACGCACCTCAAACGTGCAAAAGACCGCCTGGGCTCTTCCCTCTCCGCACTGGTCTGATACGCTGGAACTCCACCATGGATAACCTCGACGCTCTCATTGGCTCCTGCGCACCGCGCGAAACTCTCCCCGAGGGGTTCGTCTCTGCCGTGTGGGAACACATCCACGCCAGACAGCAACGGCAACTGTTTTGGAGGGGATTGTTCCTTGCAGGATCTCTCATCCTCCTCTTCGCATGCGCCGCATGGTTCATCATAGACCTCCTGGCGGCCCGCACGGTGGACTTCGTCACGCTGGCACTGAGCGAGCCGACGATGCTCGCAATGCACGAGGGTTGGATGGCGCTTCTGGAATCCATTCCGCTCATGAGCATCAGTGTCCTTCTCGCAACACTGATTCTCAACACCTTAGAAATTCGAGCCTACCTGCGTTCGATCCACTTCTTCTTCCCCCTGCGCCATGCCCACTAGCATTCCTCAGCGCAACTCCGCGCTCTTCATCGTGATGTCAGTGATCTTGGGATGCGTCGTGATTGGCGGAACATTCACCCTGGGAACCATTGTCGGCGAACGACTCTGTGAACGCGCATGCCTTGCCCCGCTCCACCAGATGGGGTTCCCCCCAAACGCCCTTCGTGGCCCGCAATTCATGGGAGAAGACCTGGGACGCAGGTTCTTCCGCGAGGGTCATGGGTTTGCCGGGGAAGTCCTGCGCAAGGATGCGGAGAAACTCACGATTCTTGATCGCGGCGGAGAGGAGCGCGTGCTCTTCCTGGACCCGGAAATGAGCTTTGGTCCTCCACACAATCCCCAATCCCCCGAGGATCTTTCTGTCGGCGCCTCTGTCATGGGCTTTGGTATTCCACAATCGGGCGGAGCCTTGCGTATCCGCCACCTGGTGATTGAACCCAACTGAACAAAAATTTTGTTCAGTTTGGACAGAGGGGGCAACATCCCTACACTACGCTGCATGCTCACGACGACTCTCCTCTTCGCACAGGCAGTCTGCTACTCCCCCAGTGACTGTGTTCCTCCGTTCGTCTGCTCCTCTCTGGAGGATGGCGTCATTCCCGGAACGTGCGTTCCCCCCGCCCAAACATCACCCGCATCGTCATCCACATCCTCCAGCTCTATAGCTGAGCCCCTGGCTCCCCCGGCCGCACCTCCTGCACCTTCCGCACCTTCCACACCTCCCCCACCACCACCCAGAAGCACGTCCTCCTCGTCTTCAAACTCCCCCACCGTCCACCGCACCGAAGAGCTTGTCGGCGCTCCGTTTCTACCGGAAGAGGAATCCTCGGGTACGCTCCCTCTCATCGGGCCTGCATGGAACGCGTGGAACAGCGTGATTCAGCAAACGATCGTCCAGCCGGTCCACGCGGTCTTGTGTCTCTTCTTCCGCTGCACCGACGATCAATGATCGTGCATTTCTTCGCCGTGGAGATCCGCGCTTTCGGGAACCGTATGGCTGTGCCCCAGTGTCATGGCAAACATGATGGCGATCCCCGCGAGCATCGCGACAAGTTGCAGCAGTGACCAGCGTACACGCGTCTCTTTGTGAAGCTCTGGAATGAGATCAACTCCTGCAATGTAGAGAAAGTGCCCCGCAGCTACGGCAACGAGTGTGGATTCTACGTGGGCAATATATTGCACGAGAAAGAGCGCCGCACCAGCTCCCAGGAATGCCGTAAGCGCGGAGAGCAGGTTGAGCATGAGCGCACGCATGCGTGAGAATCCACTGTGGAGAAGGACGGCAAAATCGCCGAGTTCCTGAGGGATTTCATGGAGGAGAACAGCCATGGTTGTCGCTATTCCCAACCGCATATCCACGACAAAGCTCGATGCAATGAGCATACCATCGAGCACGTTGTGCACACCGTCGCCGATGAGGATTAAATACCCTACCGGATGCACGTGCTCCTCACAGGTGAGTGAATGGCAGTGTCGCCAGTGAATGAACTGCTCAATGACAAACGAGAAGAGGATTCCACCCAGAACCATGGGGAAGCCTGTCCATATGCCTTCTGCGTTATGCGCCACTTCGGGTAAGAGGTGGAGCACCGCATTCCCCAAGAGCGCACCCGTGGAGAAACTCACGAGGATCCATAAGATCTTTCTCAGTAGCCGCTCTCCCAGTGACAGAACGGCAACACCGACAAGAGAAGAAAAACTTACAATTGTGATACTGATGAAAATGGCGAGAACGGTTGTTGACATGGTACGGGGAGTATGGGGATGGAGGCTCGCGCGCGCAAGTCAAAGCGCTTGGCAGTTGTACGCCACACCCTTACCATACAGCCATGCGTGCCACGGCGATCCTCCTCTGTACTCTCACCGTAAGTGCCTGTTCGCAAACGGGTTCTGTCACCTCGTTTGAGGACTGTGTCGCGGCGGGATACCCCGTGATGGAGAGTTACCCCGAACAGTGCAGGACTCCCGATGGGAGAACCTTCGTCCGTGAGATTCCTTCGGATCATGCAGACGTGATCCGCGTCAACATTCCGGAGCCCTATAGCATCGTCGAATCACCGGTGGAAGTGGAGGGAGAAGCACGCGGTACGTGGTTCTTCGAAGGTACGTTCCCCCTGACCGCAGAGAATGCCTCAGGCGAGGTGATCGCTCAGTCGTATGCAACAGCAAACGGGGACTGGATGACCGAGGACTTTGTTCCCTTTACGGGCACGATTTCCATCGACGGATTCGACGGCGAGGCCATCACGCTCGTGCTCCACAAGGATAACCCCTCAGGGCTTAAGGAGTACGATGATGCCATCCGCATTCCCGTGCTTCTGAAGTAACATTCCCCCCTCTTTATGGCCTCATTGCGATCTCTCCTCACCTGCTCTTGCGCGCTCTTTCTCCTTGCTTCCTGCACACCCGAAACGCCGGGGGGTTCTCCCGGTTCACCGCAAGGCGAAGAGGATTCGACGATTTCCGTCGACGTGGATGCAACGTTCGAGATCACGCTCGAGAGTAATCTCACGACAGGCTACTCCTGGAGTCCGCAGTACGATGAGGAAGTCATAGAAATCACGGATGAAGTCTACGTCCCTTCAAGCGAGAAGAATGTGGTCGGCGCAGGCGGAACCCAGACCTTTACCTTCCAGGCTCTGGTCCCTGGAACGAGCGAACTCAAATTTTCCTACGCGCGCCCCTGGGAGAGCGTGCAACCGATAGAGACGCGAATCTATACGGTCATTGTGGAGTAATCAGCACACGATCGCTCAACTGTTTCCAATCGGCCGAAAGTCGAGCGCGGTGATGCGCGACCAGACCTGTGCAACCAAAGCTCGAAGTTCCTTCACTTCCGTTTCCGTAATTTCGAACGTGATCTCTCTCCTCTCCTCGTTCTCGTTACCGATAAAATCAAGAGTAAAGCTTACGGCTTCGTGAATGAATTTTGGATCTGCATCACAGAGCATCTTATAAAACACGAGTTGTCGGAATAATTTTTCTTCTTTTCTCACTGCGTCTTCCGTCTTTCTGGTCTGTCCTGTCTTGTAGTCCAGTATGCGACATGTTCCGCCATTCGGCTCAAACAGATCGATACGATCGACCTTTCCTTTGATCGGGATGTCGTCAATGACTGCGTGGAATGTCCGTTCCGTGGAAAGGACAAGGGGAATATCCGAGGAAGTCTTCTCCCCGTATTTCCGTACGATGTCTTCCCCCACCAACGTGTAATGCTCAAGTTCTTCGACGGTGAGGATTTCTTTTTTGAGGTGTTCCTGGAACGCCTGGACCAATGCATCGACGGAGAATGTTTCTCCGTGCTGCCATGCAGAATTCCTCTCTTCCAGGGCGGCATGCACTGCGGTTCCAAAGGCTAAAGCTGGCTTTTTCTCGCTCGGTTTCTGCAACAATTGTTCCCAGAGAAACTCCTGCGGATCTTTCAAAAATGCATTGAGTGCGGTAACGGAAAGCTCGTAGTCAGCCAGCCGATCCAGCAGAAATGCACGGAATGCTGTATCAATGTGGAGTGGGGGCATGCGCAATGTTTCAATGGGTGACGGGATGCGCTCTTGTGCCAGCGTCACTTCGTCCGCGTATTCTCCTGCCTCTGCTACGAAACTGCTCACCTGCGCATCGCGCATTTGTTCCCCACTGCGGTACGTTTCCGGGAAGGTGAGGAAGAGTTCCTGTCTCGCCCGGGTCATCGCCACATAGAAGAGTCTGCGCTCATCTTCCTGCGCAGCCCTCTTCTCCACCTCCTTGTCCATTCCCAGGATGAGATGATCGGGAAGTGCGAGTGCATTACCGTTGTTTCTGTTGCCCCAGTTGCGGTACCGGACGCCCGACATGACCACGACATCGAACTCCAGCCCTTTGGCTCCGTGCCCCGTCATGAGTTGCACACCATCCTGCACCAGATGCGGGAGGTCATACTCCAACTTGAGTTTCTTTTCTTGCATGTACTGATCGATATCGGACAGCAATGTCATGAGCGATGTGGTTTGTACTTCATAGCAACGGTTCTTTACGTACTCATAGAACGCGTGCAGACCGGCAATGGCGCGAGGGTCCGCCTCTCTGGCTTCCATAGGAGGCAAGAGGCCAGATTCTGTGAGAACAGCAGCAAGGAGCGCGGTGAGTGTGACACTCGGAATGCCTTGATGCTTCGCCATGATGAACTCATGCGCACTCTTGATTGCCGCAGGAAGTGACGGCTCGTTGAGCAAATACTCATACAGACAAATCTTCTCCTTCGTGCGTTTGTAGGTTCGAAAATGTATGAACAACCTTCCTAATTCTGCCGGAGAGCATCCGAAGCACGGAAGAGCGAGTGCGCCGGCAAGCGCGCTGGAACTCTCCGGTTCATAAATCGCGCGCAGAAGCGTAATGAGCTGCAAAACCTGCGGATGCTGGACCAAGTCCTGCTTGGCAGCAACCACATTGGGGATGCCGGCAGCAGTGAGCGTGTCTGAGAGCTCGAGCACCTCCTCGTTTCTGCGACAAATGACTGCCATTTCCCTCCAGGGAATCTTCCGTTTCTGTGCATCCCGGAGAAGACCGACAATTCCCGCATACTCCGTACTCGTATCGGGATAGCGGATAAACTGGGGTTTCATTCCGTCCTTTTTCCGACCTGCGATTAAATCCTTCTCGATACCGTTGGCTACGTTGACCAGGCGCTCCTGATTGACGGCAATCACGGCAGAGGCCGCATCCAAAATCGGCTGGATTGAACGATAATTCGTTTTTAGTGTTACGATTACCGTACTCGGAAACCGCTTGAGGAAAGACAGCATATTGCCGATGTTTGCCCCCTGGAATCGGAAAATCGCTTGGTCGTCGTCTCCGACGACGAAAATATTGGGTTCCTGCTCAATGTATGCATACGTTGTGAGAAGATCCAGGATACGGTTCTGCGCACCGTTTAGATCCTGGAACTCATCGACCAGAATGTACTGGTAGCGCACCTGTAAGGATTCGAGAAGCCATTCGTGTTCTTTCAGCGCCTCCAGTGCAACCAACACCATATCATCAAAATCGTACCGGTGCGTTGCCGCCAACTCCCCGATATACGCCCGATAGACCGTAATGAACTCCTTGAACTGTTGCACTTTCTTCAGATCATCTTTGTACGCCTTACTGGCGAAATCTCTCTCTCTTCCAGTGGGTGTCTTCTTGATTTCCTCGACGAATGCATCCACGTACTTCGTAAGATCGTCAGGGGCAATCCCCTCTTTCTTCATCTGTGTAATGCGATCCAGTACATCTGCAGCCCGGTCATGCTCCGCAACGGGCATGTAGAGTTCCGATCGCTGCCCAAGCCCTTTGATTGCCCTACGGACGATCTGCAACCGTTCAATGTTGCTGACCTGCTCCAGTGCGCGGAAATCCACGAAGAGTTGCGGGTGCTGCTGGATCAAATCGTTACAGAAACTATGAATCGTGCTCACCGTGACGCCGTAGGCGTCAGGACCGATGATCTGGCGCAGGCGTTCCCGCATCGCCTTGGCCCCGGATGTGGAGAATGTGAGGCAGAGGATATTGCTCGGTCGCATCTGCGTTTTTCTTAAGATCGTAGCCGTGCGCAGCGCCACAACCTCGGTTTTGCCCGTTCCTGGCCCCGCAACCACCATCACGGGACCCTCAATCGTCTCAGCAGCCAAGCGCTGGTCGGTATTGAGCGCACGCATACGCTCTTCGTATGCAGACGTGGTCCGACGATGGAGAGACCCCTTTGTCATGGGAGCATGATAGCGCAGAATGTGCTCAACTCACCGGAAAGAAAAAGGATGCGCAATTACGTTCTTTATGGTTTACCGTGCTTTCCTCCTTGAAAAGGGTGGTAGAGTAGAAAGAAGCCTCTTTCATCCTTTCCCCCTTTTCTTCCATGCAGCAACTCGGCCCCATAGCCAAATTGCTCGTCCTCGTCGGTGCTCTTAACTGGGGACTCGTCGGCATTGGGTACTTCTTTAACCAGGACCTCAACGTCGTCCGTCTCCTCGTAGGCACATGGCCCATCGTCGAGGCTGTCGTCTACGTCCTCGTTGGCCTGAGCGCAGTCTACATGCTCGTGAACTCAAAGAAGTAGAGACCCACTTCAAGAGGTATGTATTGAGCGCCCGGGCAACCGGGCGCTTTCTGTTTGGAAGGCCTGTAAAATCAGAGAGACAGAGGAGGCGCAACAATAAACCGAACTTCGAATCTGCCTGACTTTTCAACACGCTATTTGTTGAGCTCGTACGCGCAGTGGTCGCACTTGTAGAGCGCCTTGCCTTGTTTCACCACTTCAATGAGCGTGCCCCTGCGGCATTCGGGACAGAGTTTGCCTTGGCTGAAAACCTGCACCGGGGAAAAACCCACGCGCTTGGGGGAACCTCCGTGTTCCCGAATGGTCATGGAACGGGGATGATCACGCATCTTCTGGAGCACCTTTGCCTCAATCTGGCGGATGCGCTCGCGCGTGACACCGAATTCTTTACCCACTTCTTCCAAGGTATGCCCGATGCCGTCCTTGAGGCCGAAGCGCATCTCGATGATTTTGCGCTCTCGCGGTGTGAGGAATTCGAGCATGGCGTGCACGTTCTCCTTGCGCAGCTGTCGATTGGTGGAATCGAAGGGGTTGATGGCGTCCTCGTCCTCAATGAAGTCTCCCAGTTTGCTGTCCTCCTCCGAACCCACCGGAGATTCCAAGGAGATGATATCCTGCGAGATCTTCTGGATGTGTCGAACCTTCTTGATGTCCATCTCCATTTCCACGGAGAGTTCTTCGACTGTTGGTTCTCGCCCCAGTTCCTGCACCAAGCGGCGTTGCGTGTGCGTGAGTTTGTTGATCGTCTCCACCATGTGCACGGGGATGCGAATCGTACGCGCTTGGTCGGCAATCGCGCGCGTGATGGCCTGGCGGATCCACCAGGTTGCGTAGGTGGAGAACTTGAAACCCCGCTCCGGGTCGAACTTCTCCACGGCACGGAAGAGTCCGATGTTCCCCTCCTGGATGAGATCAAGGAAAGAGAGACCTCGACCGATGTACTTTTTGGCGATACTCACCACAAGGCGCAGGTTCGCCTCCGCAAGCTGCTGCTTTGCTGACGCATCGCCCTTGCGAATGCGGCGGGCCAGCTCGACTTCCTTGCGCGCATCAATGAGCGGGACACGCCCGATCTCGGATAGGTACATGCGCACAGAGTCGTTGCTGATCTCCAGCAAATCCACTTCGCGCTCCCGGCGGCGCTTGCCCTTCTCTTCTTCGCTGAGATCTTTTTCGTCGAGGACGATCCCTGCAGTGGCAACGACATCCAACATGTCAGACTCATCCTTATCTACCTTGGTAACACTGCTTTCGTCATCATCGTCCTCATCTTCATCCCCTTCTTCCTCGTCATCTGTACCTCCCACTTCTTCACCTTCTCCAAAGGAAGCAACTTCCGTAAGATCTTGCGTTGGCTCGGGAATGTCGAGTTCGCTTTTCCCTTTCTTCTCCCAAATGAGCGCATCCTTCACATCAATGACCTGGATACCCAGTTCCACGAGGAGTGTGTAGATGTCATCGAGCAGGTCGACGTTCTCCTCCGCACTGGGCACGGCCGCCATGATCTCCTGGTGCGTGACATAGCGCTGCTCACGCCCTTTTTTTATGAGATGCTTAACAGCCTCGGGAAATTTCTTGAGATCCTCGTCCGTCGGCTGAGAGATAAACTTACGCGGATGGGAAGCCATGCAAGAGCAGTATAGGCAAATAGAAGCGCACGCCAAGCGTCACGGGTGTACAGCCTAAACCTGCAATTGCCCCTTGCAAAGCAAAAATCTTGATCTTACTACGAATGCGCAATGGAGGTGGCGAGCCATTTTTTTGAATGCAGTCGTTATTCAGCGTAGCCCCGTGATGCAGGACGAAGCAGCATTCGATGGCTCATGCCGCCATTTTCGCGAGTTTCAGAAGCTGTTGGTACTGGTTGGAGAGCTGCTGTGCCTCGGCCGTTTTGCCCTCTTTATTAGCCAGGAGGAGCTGTTGAGAAATCTCATTCTGCTTCTGCTTGAGGAAATCACGATTGGCTCGCTGGCAGTTGTGGCGCAGTTCCCGCACGGCCACAGACTGGGACCACTCGCGAAATCCGTGGTGCTCGCAGAAGAGCAGGAGAATCGCTGCGCGTTCCATGTACTCCGGAGGAAGAGGGAGCGCTTCTAGGCTCAGCAACGCATCCTGAGGAAGATCACGGATCGCTTCAAAGAGAACGAGCGAAAATCCCTCCTCCGGAGGAATGAGTTCAAAGAGCGACGCCCGTAGTTGCGGATGGAGCACGATGATCCCCAAGGCGATATCAATCGGCAAGAATGTCTCCGATTTGCGATGCGCGCCTTGTTCTTCTGTAACTGCAGCCTGAGGACGCGTCATCTGCAGACTAAAGCGTTCCATATCCTCCTGAAGAGCCGTCGGCGTGGTGGCAAGAGCTTCCGCGGCACGTTTGAGCTCATGCTCGCGCTCTACGGACGAGGCAATCGCCTGCAGGAGCGGCACAATGCGTTCCATCGCAACGCGCTTTCCTGCAGCGGAACCGACGTCTCCTGCGGCGATTTCTTTAAGCACCGTGTCAAAGTAGGGCACGGCTCCTGCGTTGAGCAATTGCCTGAGAAGATCTGGGTCTTTGGTCGCCGCTTCGTCGGGATCCTTGAAGGGTAACACCACGCTGCGCACGTTCATGCCCTCCGCTGCGCACAATCGGAAGGCGCGCTCGGAAGCGTCGCGGCCTGCCTGATCCTGATCAAGACACAGAACCAGAGTATCTGCCGTGCGCTTGAGGAGTTTGACATGCTGCTCGGTGAGCGCGGTTCCGCTGACGGCCACGACATTCGTGATACCCACGCGATGACAACCGATGACGTCGAAGTACCCTTCCACCAGAATAGTCGTCCGCTTTTCACGGATGGTTTCCCGCGCGGAATCGAGTCCGTAGAGCACAGCGGACTTGCTGTAGAGGATGCCCTCCGCCGAGTTGATGTACTTCGCATCATCTTCACCCAGAGTACGGCCGCCGAACCCCACCAGACGACCCTGGTGATCGGCAATGGGGAACATGATGCGATTGCGGAAGCGATCGTAAATCTTCTCCTCTCTGAGATCTTTCTGCACACCCATACCCGCCGCCATGATCTCCTTGCGCGAGTACCCCGATTTGAGGAGGTGTTCGTAGGTTTGAGAGAAGGAATCCGGCGCATACCCAAGGCCGAAGGCTTCGATAAGTGCTTCGGGGATTTTGCGTTGCTCCAGGTACGCACGAGCCTTCTGCGATGCGCGCAACTGATCCTGGAAGAATTGTCGAGCGTTTTCCAAGCAAGCACGTACGTTCTCCTTCTCGTCTTTGTGGATTACAGGAGTCTGTGCGACATCAATCGTCACACCCGTGCGCTCAGCAAGATCCATAAGCGCCTGGCGGAAGTCCACGCCCTCGATCTGCTGGTAGAAGCTGAAGATGTCCCCGCCGGAATTACACGCGAAGCAGTACGCAATCCCCTTGTCCGGCGACACCAGCATGCTGGGGTGTGTATCGTTGTGAAAAGGACACAGACATACAAAGTGTCGCCCTTTCTTGGTGAGCTGACGGTACTGCCCGACGAGCTCATCGATGGAGAGCCGTGCCTTGATCTCTGTTGCGGGGTCCATGGAAGGGAATGCAGAATGCAGAATTCAGAATGCAGAATTCAGAATGCAGAATTATTCTTGGGTCGTTTGGAAGATGTAATGATAGCAACAAGAAGCGAAATAATCTCCTCAATCTCTGCCAGAAGTGGCTCAATATCTCCACTTTGAGCATACATACCGTCCAATAGCAATCGAAGCCAATACTTGCTTTCTCGCGCTTCCTTCAAAGCAATATTGAGTTTATGAACAAAATCGCTCTTGCTTTCCGCTGACTGCGCTTCTGTTACGTTCGCGCCGATGCTCGTACCCGAACGAAGAAGCTGCTTACTTAGAATATATTCCTTCTGTTCTTCCGTGAGCTTTTTACAGAGTCGTATGGCCAGAAGCGCAAACTCATACGACTTCTTCAGCACTGCATTGTCATCATCTCTATTCATGGGTTCATTCTACATTTATCACTCTGCATTCTGCATTCCAAATTCTGCATTCATACGACGAAGTTGATGAGTCTCCCTGGCACGTAGACCTCCTTTACCACCTCCTTTCCGCTGAGGTACTTGGCAACGTTCTCGAGCTCCTTCGCCTGTGCGATAACCTCCTGACTTGGAGAATCCGCGGAAATTGTGAGCTCCGCGCGAACCTTGCCGTTCACCTGTACGGCGATCTTCACCGTGCTCAGTGTGGTGAGCGCAGGATCGAAGGATGGCCAGTGCTGCTCCATAACGAACCCCTTGCCTCCAAGCTGCGACCAGAGTTCTTCACTGAGATGAGGAGCGAGCGGACCCAAGAGCAGTGCGAACGTGCGTGCGGTTTCGAGCGCAATCCCATCCTCTTTCTCCAAGAGGTTGAGGAGTTCCATGAGGGCGGCAATTGCCGTATTGAAGTGGAAACGCCCGATATCCTCGGTGACGCGCTTAATCGTCCTATGGAGCGCAGCCGTAAGCTCTTCTTTTTGAACAATTTTTTTATTCACCTTGGTGGTAAGCAGTGTGTATGCGCGCTGCACGAAACGATCGATGCCCTTAATCCCCGTGTCGCTCCAGTCCCCTCCTTCGCTGTAGGGACCCATGAACATCAGGTACATGCGGAAGACGTCGGAGCCATAGCGCTCCACGAATGCATCGGGGCTTACCACATTGCCCTTGCTCTTGCTCATCTTCGCGCCCTGGTTGGTGATCGTGCCCTGGTGAAAGAGCCGATCAAAAGGTTCTTCGTGTCCCACGATCCCAAAGTCCTTGAGCGCCCGCATGACGAAGCGCGCGTAAATGAGGTGCATGCACGCGTGTTCCGCTCCGCCGATGTACATGTCGACAGGCATCCACGTTTTTTCTGTGGTGGGATCGACCAACCGTTCATCATCGTCCTGAGCCAGATAACGCAGATAGTAGAAACTCGAGCACACGAAGGTATCCATCGTGTCGTACTCAGGAATCCACCCCTTGCCAAAAATTTTCTCTACGCGCTCAAGGAGCTCCTGTGACTGCGTGAGCGGTGACTTGCCCGTTGGCTTAAAGGAGACATCTGTCGGCAGCATCCACGGCAAGTGTTCCTCGGGAATCGGATGCGGCTTGCCCTGAGGGTCGTAGACGATCGGGATGGGCGCACCCCAGTAACGCTGGCGAGATACGAGCCAGTCCCGCAGACGGTACTGCGTTTTTGCCTGACCCAACCCCTCATCCTCAAGCCACGCAATCATGCGCTTTTTCGCTTCGGGTGTTTTGAGTCCATCGAGGAAACCCGAATGGACGTTCACTCCTTCTTCAGCGTACACACCTTCCGTAGGCTCTCCTTCTTTATCAGGAGCGACAACGGTAACCATGGGGAGTTGGAATGTCTGAGCGAATGAAAAATCCCGCTCATCGTGCGCCGGGACGGCCATGATGGCTCCCGTGCCATACGAAAGGAGCACGTAATCGGCGATCCAAATGGGAATCCTCTCCTTGGTCGCCGGGTTAATCGCGTGCGCACCCGTGGGAACACCGGTCTTCGTTTTGTTGAGGTCGGTGCGTTCGAGTTCCGTTTTCTTGGCCACTGCTTCGCGATACGCCTCAACAGCACCCCAGTGATCCTTTGGCGTGATCTTCTCCACCAGCGGATGCTCCGGCGCGAGCACCATGTACGTCGCACCGAAGAGCGTGTCGGGCCGCGTAGTGAAGACAGTGAGCGTTTCCTTGTGCCCGTCGAGCGCGAAGTGAATCTCCGCGCCTTCGCTCCTCCCGATCCAGTTTCTCTGCATTGTCTTCGTCTTCTCGGGCCAGTCGAGATCATCGAGTCCCTCCAGGAGCGCATCGGCGTACTGGGTGATCTTCCAGAACCACTGCGTGAGCGGCTTCTGGATGACGGTCGTTGAGCAGCGCTCGCAGGTGCCATCCTGCGCCTGCTCGTTGGCCAGCACCGTCTGACAGCTTGGGCAGTAGTTGACCGGGGCCTCCTTGCGGTATGCCAGTCCCTTCTCATACATCTTCAGGAAGAGCCACTGCGTCCAGCGGTAGTACTCGGGACGCGAGGTCATGACGAGCTTGTCCCAGTCGTACATGCATCCCATGCGCTTGAGTTGCTTGACCATGGTTTGCACATTCTCTTCGGTGGATGCCTCGGGCGGCGTGCCGGTCTTAATGGCAAAGTTCTCCGCAGGGAGTCCGAAAGCATCGAACCCGATTGGCTCGAAGACATCCTTGCCACGCATCCGCATGAAGCGCGCATGCGTATCGGGCGGCCCGTACGCAAACCAGTGCCCTACGTGGAGCTTTGCACCACTGGGATACGGGAACATTACGAGCGCATAGTAGGGATCTTTTGACCTTTTGAGGTCGGCTGAGAAAAGACTCTTCTTCTCCCATGCTTTCTGCCATTTAGCCTCTATGACCCCGGGGTTGTACTCCTTGGACATGGGCGCAGCATAGCCTTTCTGCGTACGGAGGAGCAATGGAGAGATCCGGAGAAAAGTGGAACAGAAACCAGGAATACGCTACACTCACTGTCTCCATGGCGCGGCTCCCTACGGTCGCCATCATCCTTCGGCTCTCCCTCGGCCCATTCAACAAATTCAGGGCCGCCCTGAGTTTATCGAAGGGCGGCAAGCTCGGGATCGCTCAGGACGAGATTGCCATTGCTACGTACAATCGGATGTATGCCTAGGCTGCCTACCGTCGCCATCATCGGGAAACCCAATACCGGAAAATCCACGCTCTTCAATCGGTTGTATGGTCGACGTAAGGCTATCGTGAGCGAGGTGCCGGGTACCACTCGCGACCATGTCGCCGGGAGGGTTGAGGCGCCTATCCCCTATCTCCTCGTAGATACGGGCGGCATGGGGCGCGGCACAGAGGACAAGGAACTGGAGGACGATGTCCATGCCCAGTCGCTCTTGGCGTTGGAGCATGCCGATCTCATCCTCTTCACAATCAATAGCCGGGACGAACTGACAGCGAGTGATTTTGAGATTGCCGACCTCCTGAGGAAGAAGCGCAAAAACCATGTCCCCGTGATTCTGGTTCCCACCAAATGTGACAATCCTGAAGCCACCGATGAGGTGTTGCCGCGCGCGTATGAATTCGGTATAGCCGAGAGTGTCATCCCCGTGAGCGCTACGCATCGTATCGGTATCGACGATCTGCAAACGGAGATCGAGAAGCTTCTTGCCTCCCTGCACTTCCAAGCGCAGGAGGAGGAGAAGAGTACGTCTCCGCATATCGCCATTGTTGGAAAACCCAACGTCGGCAAGAGCTCGTTCGTCAATGCCCTGATGTCCGATACGCAGCGGGAACGCTCGGCGCTCCTGGTTTCCGATTTGCCGGGGACAACGCGCGATGCCGTAGACATCACACTCAAGTACCAAACGAAGGAGTTTATTTTTATCGATACCGCAGGACTCCACCGGCATCGTAAAGATGAGCCCGTTGCCGCGCTCGCGGAGCTGCGCAGTATCCGCGCGCTGGAAATGGCGGATATTGTCGTTCTCATCGTCGATGCTCATGAACCCGTTAGCAAACATGACAAGCGCATCGCCTCGATGGCCGTTGAAGAAGGAAAAGGTCTCATCATCCTCCTCAATAAGATTGACCTTGTCCCCTCTGTGGAACGTCCCCGCATTGTTGCGGAAGCACGCAGCGCATTCGCTTTTTGTCGCTTCGCTCCCCTGCTCCCCTGCTCTGCCAAAACACGGTCGGACATCATCAAGATTTTTGATCTCATCACCCTCGCCCACGAGAGCCGCACGCGGCGCATCACCACAAAAGCACTCCACGAATGGTATCAGGACGCAGTGGAAGACAAACCCTTGGGCACACTATCCAAGACGAAACACCTCACACAGGCCGAGGATATTCCCCCGACCTTCGTCCTCTTCGTCCGCGACCCCAAGCAGGTGCAGTTGAGCCAGCTTCGGTATTTGGAAAACACCCTCAGGAAAACTTTCGGTTTTGAGGGAACACCCGTGCGCTGGATTACCAAAGCCGCACGATGATGCCGTAGAGACGAACCGACGGTTCGTCTCTACGGCATATGTCCCATTATTTATCCCCGTCTCCCCTTCTCCTGCCACCACCAGTCGCTGCGACGCGGTTCGGGTTTGTCCTGGTCAACGACACGACCATCCTCATGAATCGGGAGCGGGTACTTTGCGACGGCCGCCTCGAGCTTATCCATGAGTGTTTTGGGGTCGGAGTCGAACACCATGTTCGGTGCCACCTTGCGTCTGCAGAGTTCTTCGACGATGTAGGGAATGGAATCACTGATGCCACCGCTCTCGGTCAGGATAGCGATGGAACGGCCTTCCTCGTACGCAATCGTGAACTCGTTGAGGGACCCGATTCCTCCTGCAATAATCACAATGCCATCGGAAGAGCGGATATTGATGATATCGCGCTCCATGAACCCAAGCCCCGTATAGATGAGGAGGTCGTGTCCCACCGGGGAACGGTATTCGGCAACATGCTCATGTTCGGAGAATGCGGGTGATACGCCCAAGGTAAACGCACCCGCTTCCTTCGCACCGAGAAATGCATCGTGCGGCAAACCGGGGCACGCACCATTGATGAAAATATGTCCCCGGCGACCGATTTCCTTCCCGAGTTCTCTCGCCCGCTCTCGGACAGATTCGTCTTCGATTTGGGGGCCGCTGGCAGAACCCATGACGCCGATTTTGAGCCTCTTGTGAGCCATCACTTACGGTAGTGTACGGGAAGGAGCCCTGTAGGGGAACCGATACTAATTGTCGTCCTCCGTGGAAGTAGCACCTGCGCTCTGCGCAGAGGAAGAGGAATCCAGTTGCTCCACACGAAGTTTGATCTGGCCGTTCTCTCGGCTGTACTGGAACTTTACGTTGACTGCGGGGAGCTTGGACATTCCCTCAGGCGGGACAAAGGAGACCCAGATGAATCCGACGAGGAAGAGCAGGAAGAGTATGTGTTTCACATAGATATTATACTATATTTTAATATTTTTGCAAATGCTGTCCTTTGCCTATTCCTCCGCTTCGGGAGGCGGTTCTCCCGATCCCCCTCGGATGTACCTCCACCGGTTGATGTTGTGCTCCTCATTCGTCACCGCATAGCGGATTTGCCCATCGGTGCCATGGAGGTAGTACCAGTAGGAGCTTTCCTGAGGGTGCAGTGCAGCCAGGATACTCGCGAAACCAGGACTCGCGATCGGGCCCGGCGGGAGCCCCTTAAACTTACGCGTGTTGTAGGGGGAATTGACATTGAGATCCTTGGTTGTGATCTCGTCCGATGGATTCCCTGTGATGTACCGCACTGTTGCATCCACTCCCAATCCCCTTCCGTCGTCGTAGCGCTTCCATAGGATGCCCGAAACAACGGAGCGTTCTTCATCGGTGAGAGTTTCCTCCTCAATGAGCGATGCCATCGTGACGATCTCGTGGAGCGATCTTCCGCCGCGTCCGATCTCCTCACCCAGCGCTTCTACCACGCGATGCTTAAACGTGGTGAGAAGCCGCTCGAGGAAAAATTTGTCGACGAAGCCGTCCACCTCCACGTAGTACGTATCCGGGAAGAGATATCCCTCCAATTTTCCTCCACGCTCTGCGAGCCCCTCGACAGCCGGAAGAAACTCAAAGGAAGAAAAATCGCACGTCTGCGCACACGCAATGATGTCCCCTTCTTCGATGAGACCCTTCTCCGTCAAAAGTGCATCCATATCCCGAACGGTAAACCCTTCCGGAATGGTGATGAGCATCTCTTCGGCTTTTCCCTCCTGCAGCACAATGATGATTTCGCCGACACTCATGGACGGACGCAGCACGAATTTGCCCGCCTGGAGATCTGACTCTTTTCCGGAAAACCGCACCGCGAGCACAAACGCCAAAGGCGAACGAATGAGGTGCTTCTCTGTAAGGAGCTGAGCAATTTGCCGTACGGACGTACCGGATTCGATTTTCACCGCCAGGCGCTCCTCACTCGCGCGATCCACGGGGGAGACAGACCACACATACCAAGCGGAAGCTACGGAGAGAACCACGACAATGGCGAGAAAGATTTTTCGCATGGAAGGAGAGAATGGAGAATTGAAAATGGAGAATGAGCATTGCAACCTCATGATTCAGCAGACGCATTATCAGGGATTCAATCTTCCTGATCAATTACTGACTCATTCCCCGCATCCCTTGCTCACCGGTAGGCAGCCCCATCTCCCCCATCACGCCCTGCATTTTTTCGGAGGCCACGACCTGCGCCTTTTTGAGCGCACGGTTGAGCGCGTCCTTGAGGAGTTCGGGAAGCCTGGCATGATCGGCCTCAGGACTGATTTCTATAGAGAGAACTTCCTGTTCGGCATTGACGATGACCTTCACCCCCTGCGCCTCGGCTTCCACCTGGATTTTCTTGAGCTCCTTCTTCACGCGTTTTGCCTCGCGCTGGAGACGGAAGAGATCACGAGCCTGAGAGAAGGAGACCATAGAAAACGGGGAACGGGGACACTAGCGTACTGGTGCAGTGGCACAGGGACAAGGGATCCCCTCGTATCTTGACATATCACCTCAAAAAGGAAGAGCATCACTCCCTTTCCTCTTCCCATCATGGATGAACGCAGAGCACACGAACGTTACATGCGTATGCCCCTCGGGGAATTAAGACAGCGCAGCGCCGAACTGCACGCTCAACAAGAAGCCGACGGCCGCCTCACCAGAGGCCAGCGCACCTATCGCAAACGCCTGAAAAGAGCTCTTGAGACGAGCAAGGGGATGCAAGACTACGCCAAAGCGAGGGGCATTGCATCGAAGGGAAAATTCCGGCTGACTCCTGAGCAACGGTACGACGAGGGATATGACATGGGAACAGATGATGCAATTTTTGGGCATCCATCAAAGGAAACCACAATTATGGACGAAATGAAACGGAAAGGATACCACTGCGGATACGTGGACCATCGCATGGTAGATGTCTGATCGTTCCGTTTTGATTACTCTTCTGCTCTACCGAACAATCCCGATCCGATCTTCGATTTCTCGGTCGACCCTTCGGCGAATCACACCGCTCGCGATCGACGTAACAAACTCAGGGTATCTCTGAGGTAATCTCTATCTTACTATGCCGATTCTATCTTCGATTTCTCGGTCGACCCTTCGCCAAGCTCAGAGCAGGCTTCTTCCCTGGTGCACCATCATCGTACAATCCCAATTCTGTCCTCGATCTCCTGGTCGACGAAGACCTTTTTCCTGCCGTACTTCATGCGGCTGTACTCCTTGATGAGCTGAGCAAGCTTTTCGTTGCGGTTGGTTTCGTCGTAGATCGTGGTTAGGTTGAACGGACGCGAAGGGACATTGTTGATGTTCAGTTTGCAGTAACAGCTGAAGTTCGGGATGCCGATAACATCCTGTTCGGAGAGCACCGGCGCGTACTCCTTGGCCATGTACTCAGCATCTTCGGCGCCGACTTTAAAGCTCATGATCGTGCCAACGTTACCGAAGATTGCGTCGCGCATCTGGCTACTGGCTTCGCCGTACGCCTCAGTTTTTCCCACCAACTGTCCGATGTACTGGTGCGCCATGATGAGTGCGAGCTCATACTTGCGCGCCTCGGAGAGGATGGTGACGAAGGCATCGGTGACGAAGTTTTGGAATTCGTCTACGTACAAGTAGAAACGGCGACGCTGCTCCTTGGGGACATCGGCACGCGAGAGCGCGGCCATGTTCACCTTGTTCACGAAAATGAGTCCCAGGAGCTGAGCGTTGATGTCGCCGATCTTTCCTTTGCTCAGGTTGACCAGGAGCACCTTGCCGTTATCCATGACATCACGAATGTGGAATGCGCTTTTGGGCTGCCCGATGATGTTGCGCATCGTGGTATTCGTTATGAAGGGACCGAACTTGGAACTGAAGTACGGGATCATCTCCTCCTTCTCGCGTGCGCCGGTTTTGGCCATTTCGTGCTCCCAGAACGTGCGCACAACGGGGTTGCGGCACTTGCTCACCTTATAACGCTGGAACTCGTCGTCCACGAAGAGACGCGGGACGTCGATGAGCGTCGCCCCTTCCTCCTCATCATCCATGAGTGTTAGGCAACCGTTGCGGAAGTAGTGCTGAATCCTGGGTCCGAAGATCTCATTGCCAAAGAGCTTGAGGAAAATCTGCATCGCATCCAAGGACGCGCGATCCTTTTCCTCGTCAGTTTTGGCTTCGAGCAAATTGAGCCCCATAGGTCGCTCGAGATCCGCAGGATCGAAGACGATGATGTCCTTCACACGCTCTTTGGGCGCATGGGCCAATGCATCTTCAATCAGATCTCCGTGCGGATCCACAATGCACACTCCCTGGCCATTCGCGATGTCCTGGCGCGACATGTACGAGAGGAGCGTTGATTTACCTGAACCGGATTTTCCGATGATATACTGATGACGTGTACGATCCTTATCGAGGAAGTGGATCTCCGTTCCCACGCCACGGTGATTGTTGATGCCCAAGAGAATGCCCTCCTGCGGAGCATTGGGCGGCGGCGGAAGCACCTTGTACGTGCTCCACTGGATGATGGGAATACGGTTGTAGCGGCTGTCCGGGAAGTGATAAATCCCTGCTAGCTCCCTCTCAACGAGCAAATTTTCCTTGTGCACGTATCCGTTGAGACGCTTTTTCCACAACTGGTAAATGAGCGGCGCGTTCCATGAAAGTGGCAGGAAGTCGACGAACATCCGCCTGTTGGCGAAGTGGTTGCCGTAGAGATCTTTGAATGCATTAAAAGCCACCTGCATGTTGTTGGTGACCTCCATGGAACGCTGGTAGCTCTTGCTCGCTGCAAGGATGCGGATAGACGCATGGTAAAAACTCATGCCTGCCTTCTCGCCCATGCGTTTGTAAAGTTCTTCTTCCGGCTGAATCATGCGCACGTAGGAGTCTCCGCTCGAAGCCCCCGGGGCAAAGGTCTTCCCCTCGGTACCGCCCATCACACCACCGAAGATCCTGAAGAGAGTACCCACGATGGGAATACGCGACATCCACCAGTCCTTCTTGCCCTTAAAGCTCATTGTCGCTTTGCGCTTCGCAATCACTCCCCACCTTGCGGAAAACGACGGCGTGAGCACGACTTGTACGGCCGCCGTTTCGTCATCCGTCATTTTGGAAAGCACGTTGGCGATTCCGTTGAGCGGATCATCCTGCATCTGCTCATAGAACCGGATAGGAAACATGAAATCCTTCTTACACACCAGGTTGTACCCCACGAGCTTTGATCCTTTAGGCCATACATCCGGTGTCGGGCTCGGCGAAACTTCGGCATCCGAATAAAATGCGGTGATCTGTTTTTCGACGATCGAAGCGAGATGCGGACTTGTAACGACGTAGAACATCAGCTGTCCCCGGTCTACAAAGAGCTCGAAGCTCAAGACGATGTGCCGGAAGAACCAGAAATGGAGCATCTGCCAGAAGTTGAGGTTTCTGACTTCCCACAGTGCTCGGTAGAGTTGCTCCATCACCGCAACCTTCTCCTTAAAATCTTTCTCCGTACGCTTCTCCTGGTCCATTTTGCTGTCGTCACGCGGGAGAATAACCTTGAGAGAAACGAGGGTCTTCGACTTCCACAGCGCATACGCGAAACGGCCCCAGTGTCTGAAGAGACGCCAACAGAGGTAGATCGTGAGGAGGAGGAGAACTCGCTGGAACGGTGCATCGATGAACCACCGCCAGAGTATTCCCCATACACCCGCATGGACTACCGTAGTGACGACGGCCACAGTTATCCAGATGATCGGCCAGAGGAAGAAGCGGAGAAACGTGATCACTGTGGAAGTACAGTGTAACGAAATAGACTCGAAATTCGCTTTATTATAGCAGAAAACTCATGTTGGTGATAGTTCCAAGCCATGGTGCTTGGCAGGTTGGCGAGTGCGAAGAAGTCCGGATAATTGCCAAACTCCCAAATTTCTATGGCCTTCCTGACCTGCCAAATTCTCCCTTTACTGTTGCCCCCCACATTGCTGCACAATCATGCGCATTTCTCTTCTGCGCCCGTCCGCAGTACCAACAAGGAATATGTAGGTTCCCGCAATGGCAGGTGTGAAATGGAAACGCTCGTCGGTGCCCACCCAATCCTGGGTACGCATGTGTGTCCCATCGGGATACGTGACACCGCGAACGACAAAGAATCTGTTTGCGCCCAGCGAGAGCTTCTTTCCTACTTGCCAGACATGGGGAATGCCCCTGTGGAAACGCACATCCCGAGTGATGCGCTTCTGAAAGCGCTGCGCTTCTTGCGTGCACATGTCGACGAGTGATTGGTCTCCTAGACGCTGGAATCGCGCGCGAATAACACCGTTCGAACGATCCGCAACTTCCTCGAACGCCGCAAGCGAGAGATCCATGTCCCTCCCTTCTACGTAGGGACCGCGGTCATTGACGCGCACCGTAACCGTGAGACCGTTGTCCTGATTGATCACGCGTACCAACGTGTCGGGCGGGAATGTGCGATGTGCAGCGGTCAGTGCATTCATGTCAAACGTCTCACCAAATGCCGTCCCATTCCCGTGAAAATCATCGGCGTAGAAGCTGACCTCATGGATTTCCTCTGCGAGCATGGCATCGAGCGAGCGAATCATTTGGAAAAGCATATCGCGCGAGAGGCGGGCGGAGAGATCGGCATCGGGCTCAACAAGAGGATAGCGTGCAAGGAGCACGGGCAGATCCCCTTCCTCCATGGCATCAAGCTCGTCCACATTGCGTGTTCGGTAGAGCCACACGAGCGCATCACTGAGGAGAAGCGGATCGTTGGGGCGGAAGTTCTCGGCATCATCGAGGATGTGCCGCTCACAGGCGTAGGAAATCTCGGTAAAACCCAAATCCCCCAGTTGAACATCGTCAAACTCCGGCGTGATCTGCTCCTCGGCAGGGCGGCGGATGCTCTCCCAAATCAGGAGGAACCCGTCCCTCCTGGGGACCCACCCCTCTGCCGCGCATGGCATGGCTATGAGGAGCGCAAAGAGAACGGTAAGTGCCCGACGCATCTTCCGTAGCTTGAACGAGGTTCACACGACATGCAATGCCGCTCGTCTCTGGAACGTTTGGAAGATCAGGAAGGTACGGCAGGTTTGGCAAGTGCAGAATGTGCGGAAGGTACACGGGAGTTCGACAATATTCGCCATTCATACTTTCCGCACCTTCCACGCTTCCAGCACCTTCCCCACTTCCCCACTCACACCGCCCCCCAACCGAATGCCCGCACTCTACGATAGGCTGCAGCGATACGCTCCTCACGCAGGCGCTCGAGCGTCGAAGGTCCTACGCGTCCCGCACCGGGGTCGTCGGCATTCTTGATGATCCCCTTTGCCAGTTGGTACTGGAGCACCGCCTGTGTTGTCACCGGACCGTAGTACCCGGAGATCCGATCCTCCGGGAAAAAACTCTCCTGCGCCAGGAGTCGCTGAATCGTGCGTACGTGCTCGTGCGCGTATCCTTCTTCAAAGAAGCGGTCAGGAACTTCTCCCCTTTCGCTCAGGAGTTCCCCCACCTTCTTGCGATCGAGAAGACGCGCAGCCCGCACAGCCACGAGAGCGCGGTTCCACGCGTGCGTAAGCTTCTGGTTTGTGAGGGGGCCCACGCGCCCCGCACCGGGATCCTGCGCCGTTCCCACCAGACCGTGATCCTGCTGGAACCGTAGGATGGCCTGCTTGAGCTCATCGGAATACGTCCCATCGGTACGTCCGGCGTAATAGCCAAGGAATCGCAGCGTTCTCTGCGCTTCCATAATCACCGTCGGCGCCGCACCCTGTTCAATGAACGCACTCACCGGATTTGCCGCTTCCTCACGATCGCGCGCGGCCTGGAGGTACGCGGCAAGTTCCTCACCAAGTTGATCCGTGGGAGCAGTAAGACCGTAATCTTGTGCAAAGATCCTCAGGCTTTGCTGCGTCTCAGGTCCGAAGAAGCCCGTGGGTTTGCGATCAAAATATCCCGTACGCTGCAGGTACTCCTGGAGCAGGGTCACGGAAGGACCGCGGTCATTGAGCTGCGGTTGCACTGCGAGGAGATCTCCTGCATGCACTGCAAACGGTTCCAACCGGTCATAAGCCGCCGGGAGCGTATCGAGCGCCAGCGAAACTGCCGGCTGCTCAATCCCCACGGGATACACCGTCCCCCGCATACGCTGGACACCGAATGCCAGCGCGCGTGCCAGACCTTCTTCACCGTATCCGGCCCAGAGATCCAACCGATACTCACCGGAATTCAAAACGCGTATTGCCCCGCCACGGTCGTGCACACCCACCGTCCCGATGCCGGGCAGCAGGATACGCGTCCCGAATGGGATGTCCGCGGGCGCAGCCGCCATGCCGGGGAACACCGAGGTGCCATCGGCGCCTCTCGCCCCCTCACCATTGAGCACTTTATCCGCCTCGTATCCACCACGGACGTAGCAACATTGTCCCGGTTCGGGGGAGTAGTACGCCGTGAGTACGAAGTCCACTTCCACCGGCTCTGCCCCTGCGAAGAGATCTGCATTGCCTCGCGACCACGTGGGTACGGTCAGCCCCAGAACGCAGAGGAGAACCATGATGTGGCGTGGCATGCGCTTCATAGAAATCCTATTATTGTAGCATTCCTCTGTGTTTTCTGCGCCCTTGCGAGTAATGACATCGCATTGAAATATCGCGCAATACACGCTTTTGTCGTGTTTCCTTTTCCTATATGGGAATATTTCTGAGCAATCAGTCAAGTGTTCTTCAAACACAGACCTGATGGAGTACTTGTCAATTTGCTCGCAACTGAGTATGAATAGAGGAAATTTCCTCCTCCCTGCACCATGTTGCACCATGCACGAACCTTCCGTGTTGCCGTTGGATCACTCTTCCTTTGGATAAGTGCCATCCCTGCGGCCTACGGCATTGATATCGGTGAAGTCCCTCCGGGACTGGGAGGGAGCTCGGACGTCGCGGGCTCTGTCGTGGACATCGTTATAAAAATCCTGAGCTACATGGCCCTTATCGCGACGATTGTCATTATCATTGCGGGCGTGCGCATGGTGATTTCGATGGGAGATGAGGGAGCCGTCAGCGGCGCGAAGAAAACTCTACTCTGGGCTCTGATTGGCTTGATCCTGATTCTGCTTGCAGGAGCAATTGTTTCGGTAATCGCCAATATCTTCTAATCACGTACGATAATTTCCTGCTCTAAGCGCATCCCACACTTGCCAGGGATGTAAATGCCGGGCTCTATCGTCACAATTTCATTCGTGAGTACGCTGCGCTTTGGGGCGACGCTGCTGAGTGTTATTCCCTCGTGCACCTCCAAGCCTACACCATGCCCCAGCGCATGGGGGAAGTACTCTTCAAGCCCGTGGCGCTTCAGCACGCGGCGCGCAACGCGATCGAGCTCCCAATTGGTCACTCCTGCACGCACCGCTTGCAACGCCGTACGCTTCGCCTCGTCCACGGCAGCGTAGATCTTGCATTCGAGCACCGTGGGATTCTTGGGGAGAATGACCATACTCTGGTCACTGCAGTACCCGCCGTAGCGCACGCCGACATCCACCTGCACGACATGCCTCCGCTTGAAGCGCCGATCGGTGGGTTGGTGGTGCGGTCGGCTCGTGTGCGTCCCAAAGGCGACAATAGGATCGAACGCGAGATCCTCCGCTCCAAGTTCATGCGCCCAGGTACGCAACTTCCACGCGAGTTCCCGCTCGGTGGGAATGCCGTTCAGTGCCGATGGAACCCTGCGCAGGAGCTCCTGCGTGATGCGCTGAGACCGGCGGAACGCGCTCAGTTCCTGCGCATCTTTCTGGCGGCGGAATTCTTCGATAATCCCCACTGTGCGAACAAATTTTGTATTCTTATATTTCCTCTTCCACATACGGAAGCGTTCGATAGTGATACTACGCGACTCCACGCCGCACTGCTCCGTGCGGTCGAGTGCCTTACCGATCATATCCACATCATGGACACGCACATGCGCGAATGCCGCCTTCTCAGCAAGTTCCCCGTAGCGGCCGTCTACGAAGAGGTGGAATCCGCTGCGGCGTACTAGGAGTACCCCTGCCGAGAGACGCACCCCCGAGAGATAGTGAATATTGACAAGATTCGTCACGAGCAAAGCAGAGAGATCACACCGCCTGAGGATTGGAGAAGGAGATTGTGGACGCATAAGCTCAGGGTAGCGCAAGAAGGCATTTTCTGCTATCATAGAGCCATGAACACACACTTCAATTGGAGAGGTCTCCTGTGCTCCTTTGGGCTCACCTTTACAGGGTTGAGCGCACTATTCTTGAGTCTGCCCCAGAGCATTCTTGCTGCTGTCTACGATGGTGGAGGGTTGCAAGAGGGCGTCAACGAGGCGGGGAACACCGGCATAGGCAGTGCAGATATTCGTACAACAATTATTAAAATCATGTTGGAGATCGTCTCCTACACGGCACTCCTTGCCGTGAGCGTCATCATTCTTGCCGGACTCTACCTGATCCTCGGTTTCGGGGATGAGGGAGCAAAGGATAAAGCGAAGAAGATCATCCTTTACGTTGGGGTAGGCGTTCTCTTGATCCTCCTGGCAGGAGCAATCGTGCAATTCATTAAAGGACTTGTCCTATGACTACGCCTGCACAATCCACAGCACTTTTTCAGCGCTTGCATCGGCTGCTTTCCTCGTCCGCCATCGCATGTGTGCTCATTCCCACTACCCTTGCTGCCGAAGGAGATCCTCTTGGTGACGCAGGTGAGTTGAGCGGAACCGGAGCAATGGATCCGCGAGAAGTCATTACCGACGTCATGATCGCGATCGTAAAATTCACGGCGCTCCTGGCCGTGATCGCCATTATTATTGGCGGCGTCTACATGATCGTAGGGGGAGAATCGGGCGTGGAACGCGGAAAGAGAATCCTCCTCTATACCATCGTCGGCGTGTTGATCATCCTCATCGCAGGAGCCGTTGTCAGTGTCTTTGTCTCCCTCGCATAAATTCATGCACGTCTGTCACTTCCTCCGGCAACTCCTCGTACGCAACGTGCTCACCACAGTCGTCGTGACAAGCGCGGCTATCACCGGAGGATCGCATCTGCTCGCGCAGACGAGTGGAAACATAGAGCAACTTGTGCTCTCTCGCGGAACCTTCTTTGAAATCATTGCCGACCACGCAATCCCGCAGGCACAACAGAGCTGGGTACTCACGCAGGATCAAACGTTCCTGGAGGCCGGGAGACAGGCGGTGTACCGCACACGATTCGCCGAGGTCGGCACTTTTGCACTGCGTTTGGATCTCAAATCAGTCACAACAGAGGAACGTGCTACGCGCACACTCACCATCGAAATCGCCGCAAAGAACGTCCAGGCGGACTCACAGTCTCCTGACAGCGGGAATCTGGCCCAAACGAGTCCCGCTATCGATGAGCATGGAAGAACCATCCCTGCAGCTTCCCAGAGTGTGATTGCTCTGATTCCGTTACCCGGGGTCTCAAAGCTCTCACTGGATATGGATATCCTCAGGGACAGCAATGCTGATGGCAACCCCGAAAACGACAACGATACCCAGGAGACGTACTTTTCCCAGCGATCGACGCCGCTTTACCTCTGGCTGGAGTCTCCCGTGAGGGAGAAGACACTGACCGTGCGCGGGACCGCGGCAGATGGCACCGTGAGCTCTCAGACAATCCGCATTGTCGATCAGAGGACTGCTTCCGAGGAAGACGAAGAGGAACGACTCGCACATGGTATCGCCAGCGCAGAACATTCTGGGGGAACCGTCGCACTCTCCTACACTCCCACGCGCGGCACGGAGAATCCTCTGCTCTTCCATTGGAACTTCGGCGATGGGCAGGAGAGCCTGCTCGATGCGCCGACACACGTCTATACGAAAAACGGCATGTACACCGTGCGGGTACAGGTGCGCAACCTGACCACAGGCGCAGATGTGGAAGAAGCGACAACGAGTGTTTCGGTGACTACAGCGGAGGGCCTCCCCTCCCCTCTGCCTCCCGAAGGAGAAGAGCAGCCTACAGAAACGCATAAACCCTGGAGCGCACGCATCATTCTTGGAATCAAGATCCTGCTCGTAGGACTCTTCTCGATTCTCTTAGGTGCCGTGGCCATCTTCATTTTGGCAAAGCTTCGCGGGCGCGCTCCTTCCATTCAAAAAACGCTTGCCAAGGCAGAGGAGAAACTCGTCGGAGAGAAAGAGAATAATGATACGAGTGGGACGCTCGAAATCCTTGACGCTGAACTGGCCGAAGAGCCAGTCCGTGAACCTCCAAAGGAAACTCGTCTCTCAAGCAAGGAGGAGCCTCCTCCCCCTCCTCCCGTTCCTGCTCAAGAACCACCAAAAGCTGAGCTCGCGACATCCGCAGAGGAACAACCCGAACCAGGCTTGGATGATGACGATGATGTGACGCTCCCTGCATGGCTTAAACCCGAGAAGAACACGCCACCGAAAGCTCTGGAAACTCCTCCTGCGGCAGCTAAAACTCCTGCTCCCATCAACACTCCTGAACCTTCCCCCTCAAGCACCACCATTCCGCCATGGCTCGCTGCGGAGAAGACCACTGCTCCCATGGCCACAGCACCGACTGAGCCCTCGCCTATGCCGCAGCAGAAAGAACCTCCCGCATCACCTGCACAGCAACCGCCTGCTGAGATAGCGACCTCTGTGCCCCCATGGCTGCAACCGGAGCCACAAGCGCCGTCTACGGCTCCAGAGCCAGCTTCTCAACCGCATCCAGTAACCGACGTACCCGCCGTCTCTTCCCCCGTAATTCCCGCAGGAGCAGAGGAAGCAATCCCGCAGAGCAAGACGGAGGTGAAACTCCAGTCGTCCGCACCCGAGGGCGCCGGCCAAGCTCCGGTCGCCCCACCTGCTCCCGTACCACCCTGGCTGCAAAGTGCAGCAATACCGGAACAGAAATCTCCTCCCATAGTGCAAGGAGAGACCGAACCATCCAACGACGATGAACCTGTTGCGTTCGTCAGCGCGGACAGTCTTACGGAGAATCAGGAACATGACGAGGAAACGCCTCCCCCTCCGCCTACGGATACCTCCGCTCCCCCTCCCAGAACACAGCCGAAGATCTAGCCACAGACCAGACGAGTGCGTACACTCTCCCTGCTTCCATGTAGGAACTTTTTCCCATGGCGGGTGTAGCTCAGTTGGTTAGAGCGTCTGGTTGTGGCCCAGAAGGTCGAGGGTTCAACTCCCTCCACTCGCCCCACATCACCTATATCGAGGAGAGCTCAGTTGGTTAGAGCGTCTGGTCAGAGCCCAGAAGGTCGAGGGTTCAACTCCCTCCACTCGCCCCACATATAGGTGAACGATTCATCCATTGAGAAATGGCGGGTACTCTCTGCCTGCAAGTGAACGTATCCTTGCAATCGGTACCCTTGGCACAGCGCCAACTGGCGTGTACACTCCCTCTTTGCGTACTCCTATGTCGCAACCACAGTACCGCACACCAAAGGGCACTCATGACGTCCTCCCGGAGGACCACCAGTACATGACCTATATCAAGAAGGCCGTGCGCCACCGCTGCCGACAAGCAGGGTACAAGCGCATTGATACGCCACTCTTTGAACAAAAGGACATCTTTGAGCGTGGTATCGGCGAGCACACGGACATTGTGGAGAAGGAGCTTTTTCTGGTTTCTTCCAAGCAGAAGGCTGACGACGAACCGGAGTTTGCTCTGCGCCCCGAGTTCACTGCCGGCATCTGTCGCTCGTATATTGAGCACGGGATGCAGCAACTCCCGCAACCTGTGGAGCTCTATGCCATCGGACAATGCTTCCGTCACGACCGTCCACAGAAGGGCCGTTACCGCCAGTTCCATCAGTTCAACTTGGAAGTCATCGGTCTTAAAGACCCCAGCATCGATGCTCAGCTCATCCATGTGCTCACCAAGGTTTTCAGCGATCTCAAAATCCTCGATCGGCTCACGATGCAAATCAACAACATCGGCACCGCAGAGAACCGCATTGCATTTGTGGAAGCCCTCAAGGATTTCTTCATCGGCAAGGAACACAGTCTCCCCGAACTCGACCGCGAACGGCTGCAGGAAAACCCTCTGCGTGTCCTTGATTCCAAGGAGGAGGATACGCAGATCCTGTTAAAGAGCGCTCCCACTCTCGAACAGTTCCTGGATGAGGAGAGTAAGCTCTACCATGCGACTCTGCTTGAATACCTTGATGCGCTTGGCGTCGTCTACGAGACGAATCCGTCGTTGGTACGGGGGCTGGATTACTACACACAAACGGTCTTCGAGTTCTGGGACAGCGAAACGAAGGGGCAGAACGCGGTGGGTGGCGGTGGCCGATACGACGGTTTAATTGAACTTCTGGGAGGTAAATCCACACCAGGCATCGGCTTCGCCGGCGGAATGGAACGCACGATCTGGCATATGAAACAGGCAGGCGTCCAGGCACCGAATAAGGACCAAGTGGACGTGTTTGTGGCACAACTGGGCAGCGAAGCCAAGAAGACCTGTCTCAAGCTTATCTCTGACCTTCGGGAGAAGGGCGTGCACACCTTAGGCGCCCTGGGAGAAGCAAGCTTAAAAAGTCAGATGCGGCTCGCAGATAAATTTGAGGTGCGTTACGCACTGCTCCTGGGCAAAATGGAAGTGAAGAATTCTACGATCATCCTGAGAGACATGGCTGCGGGCAAGCAGAAAGAGATTCCTCTCGCCAAGGCCATTCCCACGGTCATTGATCTTCTCGGCGGAGCAGAAAGCCTGGATACCTACACGCTCAAGGATCAGTTCGTGGAAATCGACGAGGACTAGAAAAGGAATCATTGGTCAGGAGTCAGGCATTGGCACAGACCGACTCGAAATCCTCGCATGGTAAATGCGCTCTGCTTCCTGACTCCTCAGATATCGAGATTCTTCACTCCCTCTGCGTGGTCCCTTCGACAGTGCTCAGGACCCTTCGCAGAAAATCCATTCGCATTAGATGTCCAAATTCTTCACTCCCTTTGCGTGGGTCTGGATGAACTTTTTGCGCGGAGCGACCTCCGCACCCATGAGCGTGGAGAAAGCGGCATCGGCACGTTCTGCGTCATCTGTCGTAACACGGAACATACTGCGGCTCTGGGGGTTCATCGTGGTATCCCACAATTGTTCCGGATTCATTTCTCCCAAACCCTTGTAGCGCTGGATGGCAACGCGGGAACTCTTTTGCACTGCTTTTTTCTCCCCCTCAGATTCCGTTTCTTCAGCTTCTTCAACCTCTTGAGCTTCTTCCGGATTCATCACCTCCTCTGTTGCCTTAAGATCTACACCAAGCTTCGTGAGTGTCTCCTCTTTTTCCTCATCGGTGTACACGTAGTGCATCTCTTTTCCCTTGGCGATCCTGTAGAGCGGCGGTTGCGCAATGTAGAGGTGCCCGCCCTCAATGAGCTCCGGGAAATAACGGTAGAAGAGCGTAAGGAGCAGGGTACGGATGTGTGCGCCATCGACATCGGCATCGGTCATGATCACGATGCGATCGTAGCGAAGTTTGGAGAAATCTTTCACGTCGCCGATGCCGATTCCCAGAGCAATGATCAAGGACTTAATCTCGTTATTCGCCAACATGCGATCCAGACGTGCCTGCTCTACGTTGAGGATTTTGCCGCGCAGAGGAAGGATGGCCTGGAACTCTCGATTGCGGCCCTGCTTCGCTGAACCACCGGCAGAGTCACCCTCGACAATGAAGAGCTCGCACTCGCCGGGGTCCTTGCTGGAGCAGTCGGCGAGTTTTCCGGGGAGTGTCATGCCTTCCAATGCCCCCTTACGAATCACGCTGTCACGAGCAGCGCGCGCGGCCAAGCGGGCGCGCGAGGCCAGAAGACACTTGCCCACGATATCCCTGCCTTCGCCTGGATGTTCCTCCAGGTACTCGGCAAGCTTCTCATTGACCACGGTTTCCACGGCGGTCTTCATCTCGGCGTTGCCGAGCTTGGATTTGGTCTGCCCCTCGAACTGCGGTTCTTTGAGTCGCACGGAGATCACGGCTGTGAGCCCCTCACGCACGTCATCCGCCGTGAGATTCTCTTCTTTCTCTTTGAGAAAACCCTGTGCACGCGCGTAGGCATTGATAGTCCTCGTGAGCGCCGACTTGAAACCGGTCAGGTGATGGCCGCCCTCAGAGGTGTGAATGTTGTTCGCAAAACTCACCACATGCTCCTGGAATGCCTTGGTGTACTGCAGAGCGATCTCCACAAAACCGTCATCCGTATCTTTCTCGAACCAGATGGGCGTACCGATGCGCTCCTTGGACTCGTTGAGGTGCAGCACATAGGCGCTGATTCCCCCTTCGAAGTGGAAACGGTACAGACGTGGATGCAACTGATCTTCCTCAGGACGCACCTTACGCTCATCGAGAATGGCGATGGTCACTCCACGCGTGAGGTACGCCTGCTGGCGCAGGCGCGTCATGAGCATGTCCATGCTGAAGACCGTCGTGTCAAAGATTTCTTCGTCCGGCGTGAATCTGATCATGGTACCGCACTTCGTGGTTTTGCCTTCCACGGTGAGTTTTGTCGTGGGTTTCCCCCTGCTGTATTCCTGCACATAAATTTTTCCTTCGCGATACACCTCCGCGCGCATCTTTATGCTCAACGCATTCACCACGGAAGACCCAACGCCATGCAAACCACCGGAGACTTTGTACCCGCTATCGTCACCGCCGAATTTACCGCCTGCATGGAGCGTCGTGAGGACGATCTCCAACGCCGGGCGCTTGAGTTTGGGGTGCATATCGACCGGAATGCCGCGTCCGTTATCATCCACACTCACCGATCCGTCGTCATGGAGCACGACAATGATCTGTGTGCAGTATCCACCCATGGCCTCGTCGATTGCGTTGTCGACAATCTCATAGACGCAGTGATGCAATCCACGCGTATCGGTGGACCCGATGTACATGCCTGGACGCTTACGCACGGGTTCCAGACCTTCAAGAACCTGAATCTGTCCTGCGCCGTAGGCGTCTTTTTTGGGTGAACTGGGCATATCTTGGGGGATTCTACTGAGGAGAAGGCGGTGATGCAACGGACTTAGTCGGGTTCGGGTTGGGATTGGGGTTGAAGTTGGAATCGGCAGCACAGATGGCCTGGAGAATTCCCGAACCCGAGTCTCAATCCAAACCCCATTTTTCTTGCACGCAGCACCGTTCTCCCCTAGCATCCCCCCGCTCATGGCTATCTTTGCAGTCAAAAAAGGCAACGAATCGAACGACGGGCTCCAGCAGCGCTTCAAGAAGCAGGTGCAAAATCTCGGCCTCATGAAGCTCATGAGGAGCCGGTCGCATTTCCGCCGCCCCTTCAGCAAACGCATGATCCGCCTGCGGGCGCTCAAGCGTGAGGAGCATCGAACGCAGAACAGAAAGCGACAGTTCTACTCGAACATGTAACGCGGAGAGGAAACCCGTGCTTACTCCTGCCCAGTCGGGAGGAGCTTTGCTGCATTCGCAGGAAGTTCCGGCGGTTTGGTGGGAACGGGCACGCCGGAACCCTTGGTCTCCATGCCGTCCTCCGGCGGCCTCCCTCCCCTCGCCTCCAACACGATCATGAGTGCAACACGTGCCGCACTGGGATCCGTCGCATGCTGTAGAAGGAGTTGGCGGCGGGCGGAAGATGGAAGCTCCTGCTGAATAGGTGGAACTCCAAACTTCCCAGTAATGTCGACGGATTTGGCCATCAAAAGCAGTGTAGACCTGCGTAACCCAGATGCAAGCTGTTAGCGCAGCAGTTCCAGCGCCTTGAGTAGCTGCACATCGCGATCGGCGTCGTACTCGACAACGACATCCGGAGTGACTCCTGCGCCGTCGATTTGGCGACCTTTTGGCGTGCGCCATTCGGCCACTGTCATCTTCATGCCGGAGTTGTCATTGAACTGCACCACTTGCTGCACCGTGCCCTTGCCAAAAGTCTTTGTTCCCACAATGGTCGCACGCTCGTGATCCTGCAGCGCTCCTGCAACGATCTCCGATGCGCTGGCGGAGCCTTCGTTGACAAGCACGACAAGCGGAATATCCATGCTGATCGTCGGCGTAAACTCTGTGGAATCGTCCCTCTCACCCTCGCGCGAAATGATTTGCGCCACACCGGAGCCCTTGCGCACGAAATTGCTCACAACGATGTTCGCCGCATGGAGGAGTCCTCCCGGATTATTGCGTAGATCAAGGATGATCCCCCGCGGATTTTGTGCCTCGATCTTCTCCATCTCTCCCCTAAGGAGCGTATCGGTGGTGCGTCCAAATTGCAGGAGCGTCACCACAGCGATCTCTCCCTGCCACGTAATCTCCACCTCCGGAACTTTGACCATGTCACGGACTACGGTGACATCGAATTCGGCTCCGGAACGTCGGATGTGCAGACGTACGCGCGTTCCCTGTGCACCGCGAATGTGCTCCACCGCCTGCAGGAAATCCAATCCCGTGAGTACCGTGTCATCCGCCTTGAGGATTTCATCATTGGGCAGAAGTCCCGCTTTCTCCGCCGGAGATCCTCTCAGAGGCGTCACGACTGTAAGAATGCCGTCGCGCTGTTCCACCTGTGCCCCGATGCCGGAAACCTCGCCATCGATTTGCGTGTTGAGGCTACTCACACCCGCGGGACGAAGGAACGACGTATAGGGATCTTTGAGCGACTGAACTATGGCCTCTGCGGCGCGGTAGGCCGCCTCATCCGCATCAATGTTGTCCTCAAAGAGAAAGTCGCTCTGGATGAGCTGCCAGACGGTCTCTAAAATCGCCTGCTTGGGCAGACTGGTGGTCCCACCAGTCAAATTGATCGTGATGGTTTGCGCTTGAGCCTTCTGCCGCTCCAGACGTTCGGGAAGTTCGGCAGGCTCTGTGTCGCTCTGACCCAACGCCCGCCGGAGCATGGACTGTGCTTCGTCTCCTTTGAGCACACGTCGGGTTCCAAAGTAATTTGCACGCTGCGGTTCCATCCACCCGCGCGCCACCACGGCAGCGATGGCCTTTGCCTCATCGGTATTGGCATCCACATCCTCGTACGATGTGTCGCCGTCTCCTTCGAGCGAGTGTAACGCCGCAAGCACCTGAGCCGCTTGGCCGCGTGTGATACTGCGTGCCAGCTGCAAGTCCTTTCCAAACGCTCTCAGGGCGTACTTCTCATGCGCCGCGCGCACATAGGGCTCCATTGCGGAGGGCACCCGCACGTACGGTAACGATGCATCCGTTTCGGTTGCTGTGAGATTGAGGAGTTTGACTGCTGCGCGCACGAAGTCTCCGCGACTCACCACTTGCTGCTCTCCCACACGGAGCACTTGGTCCACGTTCAGGGCCCATGCCCCCGCCGGAACCAGGGTCAATGTACACGCGGCAAGGCTCAATGCGCCATTGAGCATGCGCACGCGAAGCAGACGAGTTGCGGTAACCATGGAACGGGGGGAAAGGTGCCCGCCCATCCTACGCAACCGCGTGCGCGGTGACAAACGCATCGGTAGTGACGAGTCGCCCTCGCTCCTTCATATTCGCACTTCGGTAGAAGAGGAAAGAGAAGAGCCAGAATCCGCCAACAACGTAGAGGAGTGACGGCAACAGCAGAAGGGAGATGTATCGCAAAGGAGAATCCGGCACACCGAAGAGCTGGCCCATATTCTGAGGATTGCCCGGCAGGATCTCCGGGAGCGTCACCATGAAGTTGAAGAGTCCGTGGAGCATGGTGGAAAGCAAGATGCCCGTGAGCAGCATCTGTACGCGGTACACGTGCTTGCGCGGCAGCAAGAGCACCCAATGGAGCACCGTAGGGAGCAGAGAGAGACTGCCCTCTCTGCGCTCATCTTCCAGACAGGACCGCGCGAAAATCGCCAGCCCCAGGAAATAGCCCATCACCCCCGAGGAAACAATGTGCACCATCGTCGTCAAGATGGCACGTCCCGTGACGTTCCCAAGGAAAAGACCCCACTGTGCCTCTTCAGGTTCGATCAAATATTCGCGGATGAATCCGATGAAGTAACTTGGATTGAGCACGTTCTCGGCAAACGCGAAACCGATAGCCACGATCACCGCAAGCTGGATGACATCATCAATGCTTGAGAAGAACGGCTTGCCGCTCTGCTTTAATACCCAGAACTTGGAGAACTCTTCGATGAATCCAACGATGAGGAACGAAATGAGCGTAGCAAGGACGGTAGACTGCGTGCCGCTCATATCCAGCAAACTCCCCGAAACGAGCGCGTTGGTAACGCTGTTGAAGTTCTCTGGAACAATGCGGAAGAGGAAAAACTGGAACTGCGCCTGCGAGCGCACGAGCGCATCGTAGAAGAGGATGGGAGCGGTGGAGAGCATTCCCGCCAGGAACATGAGCAGTACCAATCCTTTCCGCTGACGGTGGTACTCCAAAAAGAGCCAGCACCAAACGAGAGCCGGCAGAATGGCAATGCCTGCGGCCAGCAGGTGCGCCAAGCGCTCCTGAGGAGTCTCCTTGAGGAGGAGGTGTATCGCGACCCAACCGACGAATGTCGCAAGGACCGTCGCTTTGATGTGCACCGACCAGGGTCCGAAGAGCAAGCGCCACAGGAGGAGAATTCCCACGATCCCCAGTGCCATGAGGAAGGGGTCTTCGCGCAGACCCGTGTTGAAAATGGCCCAGTTGAATGCCAGGAGAATGAATGCAATGAACGTGCCGACGAGCACGGCGAACACTTCGCCGCGCGCCCAGCGCCATCGAAGTTCGACAATGCTGCCTGCACACGCCATCGCCGTGAAGAAGAAACCGATTTGGAACAGAGAGAACTGGTGGAAAGGCTCCACATGACGCATGACCTTGAGCGAGAGCACAAAGAGTCCGGCCGTGGCGATGAGCGTCCCCACGATGGCAATCACGCCGGGGAGATAGGGACGACGCGCCTCGATGGAAGCGATGGTCTCGTGGTGGATGAAGAGATGGTTGGCAATGCCGCGCCATACAATGGTGAGGAGCACCCCCACTGCAGCACCGCCCGCGATCCATGCAAGCAGTGTCAGCGACCCCGATACCAGAGGGAATTCACCAAGCGCACTCCCCTCCTGAGCCGCAGCCACTGCAGGGACAAATGCAAACGCGAGCACAGGAGAACACAGGGCTCTGCTGCGCCAGAAGCGATGGAGGATGTGTGTGATGACCACTGAAGATATTTTAGCATATTTTGACTGTTATAGGAAGTGATGTTTTCCCTATAAGTAGCGGTTTTCCGCAACGGCTGGTACCGTAAGGTGCCGTATGCCGGCTTCCTCACTCGATAGCGTCGTTTCCCTCTGCAAACGCAGGGGATTCATCTTCCCGGGATCCGAGATCTACGGAGGACTGGCCAATACGTGGGATTACGGCCCCTTGGGCACAGAGCTGAAGAACCGCGTGAAGCAGGAGTGGTGGCGAGCCTTCGTCCACAAACGGCCCGATATGGTGGGCCTCGATAGCGCCATCCTCATGAACCCCAGAGTCTGGGAAGCCAGCGGCCACATGCAGAACTTCAACGACCCGCTCGTAGACTGCAAGAAGTGCAAGGAGCGCTTCCGCGGCGATAAGCTCATTGAGGAGAAGCTCGGCGTGGAGGCTGCCTCTGTCCTCAAACTTGAGCAGGTGGAACCCATGCTCACGGCCGAGAAGATCCCCTGTCCCAGTTGTGGAACAGTCTCATGGACTCCGGCCAAGACCTTCAACATGATGTTCAAAACCCACCAGGGTGTTGTGGAAGAACAAGCAACCATGGTGTACCTGCGCCCAGAAACGGCACAGGGAATCTTTGTGAACTTCAAGAATATCCTTTCGACGCAACGGCCGCGTCTTCCCTTCGGTGTCGCGCAGATCGGCAAGGCGTTTAGGAACGAGATCACGCCCGGGAATTTCACCTTCCGCACGCGCGAGTTTGAACAAATGGAAATTGAGTACTTCGTGGAACCGGGCAAAGAGACGAAAGTGTTCGATGAATGGAAGGAAGCTGTTTGGGATTGGTACACGGGCCTGGGCATTGCCAAGGAACACCTGCGCGTACGTGAGCACAGTCCGGAGGAGCTCAGCCACTACAGCTCACGCACCGTCGATATCGAGTACCAGTTCCCGTGGGGCTGGGGGGAGCTCTTCGGGCTCGCCAATCGCGGCGACTACGACTTGAAGCAGCACGAGGAGTATTCCAAGGAAGATCTCATGTACACGGACCCCGACGATGCGACAAAGAAGTTCCTGCCGCACGTGGTGGAGCCGAGCTTCGGTTGTGACCGCACGGTCCTCACGTTCCTCCTGGAGGCCTACGCCGAGGAGGAGCTTCCAAACGGCGACGTGCGCACGGTGATGCGTTTCGACCCGCGCCTCTCCCCCATCGATGTGGCCATCCTTCCCTTGAGCAAGAAAGAACACCTCGTTGCGAAGGCGCAGGAGATCCATCGTATGATCACGGAGAAAGCCGACCTCGTCACGGACTTCGACGTGACAGGCTCCATCGGCAAGCGCTACCGCCGCCAGGACGAGATCGGAACGCCCAAGGCGGTGACGGTGGACTTTGGGACGCTGGGTGAAGACGACGTGCAGGGCGAAAAGGATACGGTGACGATCCGCGATCGCGACAGTCTCAAGCAGGAGCGCGTGCCCGTTGGAAAGCTTGTGGAGATCCTTGCGCCGTAGGAAGTGCAGGTCTACATTCGCGGCCATTCTTCTTTTTTATATGGTCCGCACATTTGAGCAACGGCTCACGCCTCCCCCTCTGCACCTCAACGGAGGGCATGAGACCGCACGACCCCCTGCGATGAGTGGGGCAGCAATTCCCAGGAACAGAAGTATGACGATGGAAATGGTGCTCGCATTGCTCACGCACGCGTACCTCGATGTGCCGGGCACGACAATCACCCAAGAAGAAAAGATCGGACGCAATGCTCCGTGCCCCTGCGGATGCGGAAATAAGCGCAAGAACTGCGCAAAAAAGGGAGTGTAGCCGAGGATAGACCGCTCACGAGATGCCACGAGTGTTCTTGATTTTTCCGCGTAAACAGTTGATCTCGACTCGCAGATGCGTACACTGCGCTCATCGGTCCGGTCGATTGTTGCGGTCCTGACGCGCAGCGTCACTCTGAGTGAGGAGTCAGCCACAGGCTGACGACAAATCGAGGGGTGCCGCACTACGCGTATCCTCCGCCCCAGGCAAGTAGACGCCGGATAACCGCCAAGGATTTCTTCCATCGTTTCCTCAACCTCTATGCCTATCCCAACCGAGAAGGAACTCCTCGATGCCTGCTGCCACATCGGCCACCGCAAGGACAAGTGGAACCCCCGCATGGCGCGTTACCTCTTTGGAGCACGCAGGAACATCCACATCTTCGATCTCGTCCAGACGCGCCAGCACCTGGAAGATGTCTGCAGCGCACTGAAAAAACTACAGAACGAAGGGAAAACGATTCTGCTCGTCTCCACGAAACCGCAGAGCATTCCTTTGATCGAGGCACTGGGCAAAGCGCTCAACCAACCGATCGTCACCAAGAAATGGATCCCGGGACTCCTGACTAACTGGCACACCATGAAGCGGCGCATCAAGCACTACCTCGACCTCCAGAAGTCGTTCCAGACCGGAGACGTGGAGAAGTACAAGAAGAAGGAGCAGATGCAGCTTCGCAAGAAACTCGCCAAGCTCGATGCCGCCCTCTCGGGTGTCGCGGGTATGCGAGATCTGCCCGATGCCGTGTTCGTGGTGGATGCCATGCGCAACCATGTCACGGTGCTCGAGGCCAAGAAATTGAAGATTCCCGTCTACGGCATTTGCGACAGCATCGCGAACCCCGATGAGTTTACGGCGTTCATACCCGCGAACGACGACGCAGTTTCCTCCTTAAGCATCATCCTCGAGACCATCACCTCTCAGCTCAAGGGTTCCCAAAAGTCAGAGCCCGTCCTCTCCGAGGCGTAATTCCTCTTCTCCTCTCCGTCATGACGAACATTTCCGCATCCGCCGTCTTCTCCTTGCGCTCGCGAACGGGCGTTTCCATTCTCCTGTGCAAAAAGGCACTGGAAGAGGCCCAAGGCAACGAGGAGAAAGCCATTGAGATCCTCAGGAAGAGCGGAGAGGCACAGGCGGTAAAGCGCGCGGGAAAGGACCAGAGAGAAGGGAACGTGTTCCTGGCACAGAGCGCCGATCGCGCTGCGCTGGTTCTCCTGCAGTGCGAAACGGACTTCGTGGCGCGCAACGAAGATTTCCAGGCCTTCGGGCAGAAATTCGCCGATCTCCTACTGGCTGAGGGCGAGAATGCCGTGCGCACACGCGCCGAAAAGGATCTCCCTGTCATCGTGCAGAAACTGGGGGAGAACATCTCTCTGGGTGAAGTACTCATCCTGGAAGCCCCCGTACTGGGAACCTATGTCCACACGAACCGCAAGATCGGTGTGATAGTCGGTTTGGATAAGGGGGAGACTTCGGTTGCGAAGGATGTCGCCATGCATGCCGCTGCGATGAATCCTCTCTACCGCACGCCGCAGGATGTCCCCCCCGAAGCTATTGAGCGCGAGAAAGAGATTTGGAAATCTCAGCTTGTAAAGGAAGGCAAACCCGAAGCCATCTGGGACAAGATTATGCTCGGCAAGGAGAAGAAGTTCCGTGAGGAGAACGCTCTCACTACTCAGGAGTTTGTAAAAGACCCGACCAAGACTGTCGCACAGTACTTGAATGGGGCCTCCGTGCAGGCATACGTGCGTCTGGCGGTCGGGTGACAGGAATCAGGAAGCAGTGATCAGATATACCCGATGACCTCTTGAGCCGTATTCTCCTGTCTCCTGACCCTTGCCTCGTCCTGGAATAAAAGCTGATTGCCGCTCCAGAGCCTTAGGAGTACAATGGAATTTGACATGGTAAAAGCTGACATTCTCATTGCCGAGGACGACCCAGTCCTGAGAGAGGTGTACACGAAGAAATTCTCCCTCTCGGGATTTTCCATCAGAACGGTCAAGGATGGACAGGAAGCCATTGCCGCCATTGAGCAGAAACAGCCCGATATCCTGATCTTGGACCTCAACATGCCCGTGGTGGACGGGTTTGGGGTTCTGGAGAAATTCCCAAAGGAAAAACGGACCTTTCCTGTGATCATCCTCACGAACTTCGGTAACGAGAAGAATCGTGAGCGTGGTGACGCATTGGGAGCCGACGATTACTTCGTGAAGAGCGAGATGACCATTCGCTCGCTCCTCGAAATGGTGCAGAAGCTCATCAAGGGGTGATACCCGGCTGGTGCAACAGGCCTTGAGAAAGCCATTTCTGGCTATCATGCGGCTTTGCAATGAGAACAGTTTTGGCATCTTCTGTGCGCGCATATTCGTACGGCGTAGTGGATTACTACGCTGTTCCTGCCAAAGAAAAAGGGAGGGAATAGCGTCTGGCGTCAACCGCGAAGCCGTATCAGCGCAGCAAAAAACATGCTACAATGGTAAGATAAAGCCATGCCGAAGCTCTTGCTCTTCACCGCAACGCTGGCTCTGGCGCTGGGCGCGCTGGTGCTGGTGCTATGGTTCCTGAGGAAAAGGCAGGAGCGTCGCGACGAACGCGACCTGGTATTTCTGCAGATCCTGGTACCGAAGAAAGAGAGTAAGGAGGATAAGGAAACGGAAGCGGAAAAGTACACCACAGGCCACGATTTCCGCGAGGTACTGGGCGTCATGGATCACCTGTACCAATCACTCTACGGGCTCTACAACAGCGGCATTAATCGCCTGTGGAGAGGACAGGTATTCTTCTCCGTAGAGTATGCGGCACTCGCAGGAGAGATTCTCTTTTTCGTTGTGTGTCCCCGGCGCTTTAGCCCGATCATCGAGAAACAGATCACGTCATTTTATCCCGATGTCATCATTGATGAGGTGGAGGATTACAACATCTTCACCGAGAACTCGGTGGTTGCGGTGCAGACGCTCATCCCTGCAAAACCTTTCGCTGCCGTCTTTAAAACCTACGACCAACTGAAGAGTGATCCGGTGAACGCCATCACCAATGCGTTCTCCAAGTTACAGATCACCGAGGGCGCAGCGGTGCAGTTTGTGCTCAAGCCCGTAAAATCAGGTTGGCAGAGAACGTTGCAAGTGGAAGCAACCCGACTTATCAACCCCAAACTCCATCGAGCAAAGTGGTGGAACCCCATTTCCTGGCTTTCCGCCTTCTTCAGTATGCTCACAACGGGTGAGGCCGTGGAGCTGCAAGTCGAGGAAAAGTCCACGGGAGAGCGCGTATCCACCGCAGTGGAGGAATACAGCAAATCCGTGGATGAGAAGGCCAACCAGCCGGGATTCTCGTGCATTGTGCGACTGGTGGCTTCGGCTGACACTCCAGCGCGCGCGCAGACGCTGCTGGATACGATCATTGCAGCATTTTCACAGTTCAACAGTATCCGTGGGAACAGCCTGCGCAAGACACGCATCGTGGAACGCCGCTCGATCCTGAACCGATTCATCCGCAGGACACCGAGCCGCACGATCAAGCAATTGCTGCACGCACGAAAAATGATTTTGGGAACCACCGAGCTTGCCGGATTTTTCCACTTCCCCAACATCCGTTACAACAAGGTGGATATGATCAAATGGCAGAACTTCAAGGTCGCTCCAGCACCCAAAGATATTCCCCAAGAGGGACTCTATCTGGGAACGAATACATACAGAGGCGAAAAGCACCGCGTTCACCTGAAACCGGAAGACCGTTTTCGTCACTTCTACATCATCGGACAGACCGGAACGGGCAAGTCCTCGATTCTCCAGCTCATGGCACGTCAGGACTTTCATAGTGACAGGGGGGTGTGCGTCGTGGACCCGCACGGATCACTGATTGATGACCTGCTTCCCTACATACCACGCGAACGAGCCGATGATGTGATCTACTTCAATCCCGCGGATACCGAGCGTCCCATGGGACTCAACCTGCTCGAAGGCAAAACCTCCGAGGAGAGGGACCTTATCGCCCTCGATGCCATGAACATGATGGTGAAGATGTTCGGTAACGAAATCTTCGGCCCGCGCATCCAGGACTACTTCCGCAACGGGTGCTTGACACTGATGGAGGATGAGGACGAAGGCGGCGCCATCACAGACCTGGTGAAGCTCTTCACCGACGATGAGTGGCAACGCTACAAGGTAAGCAAAGTAAAGAACCCCATCGTACGCGCCTTCTGGGAGAAGCAGATGGCCCAGACCGGGCAACGGGAGAAACAGGAGATGATCCCCTACTTCGCAGCGAAATTCGGTCAGTTCTACACGAACACGCTGATCCGCAACATTGTGGGCCAGACGAAGAGCGCGTTTGATATTTCTCAGGTGATGAACTCGGGGAAGATTCTCCTCGCCAACCTTTCCAAGGGTCTCGTCGGTGATATCAACTCACAACTCTTGGGTATGATTTTCGTCAGCAAGATCCAGGTGGCCGCCATGCGGCGCCAACAACAGAGTGCTGCGGAGCGCAGGGACTTTTTCCTCTACATCGACGAATTCCAGAACTTCGTCACGGAATCCATTGAATCCATCCTCTCCGAGGCCCGCAAGTACCGCTTGGGACTTGTTCTGGCACATCAGTACCTCGACCAGCTCGAAAAGCAGGACAAGCTCTCGGGGAATGTAAGTCTGAAAGGAGCGATTTTTGGAAACGTGGGCACGATGATGTTCTACAAGATCGGCCCGCAGGATGCCGAGGTCGGTGCCAAAGAGATGGCCCCGGTATTCTCCGAGCAGGACCTTGTGAACATGGATGCCTTCAAGGGAGCAATGAAGCTCTGCGTCGATGGCAAGCCTTCGCGCCCGTTCTCCATTGAGGTCCCACGACCATGGCTGGAAACCACCTACCCCAAAGATCCCCAGGCTGCCGAGGCCTTCAAACAACTCTCGCGGCTCACCTACGGCAGACAAAAGGACTTTGTGAACAGGGAAATCCTGCGCAGAATCGGCTAAGTCGTTGAGAGGCCTTTGACTCAAGCGTGTTTATCGGGGAGTTGTGCGACTTAACAGAAATGTCCCTAAGGAGTTGATTATACAAATCAAAGATAATATATTCCAAGTATGAGCAAAGATAATCTTAAACCTGATGAAACAGATGATCCTCAAAAAGCATCCGAAGAAGATGCCGTTACCCCAAAGGAGGAACGTAGATCGCTAGCAAGTGAAGGTGCTCTGATTGCGCAGCAGATAGCTGAAGCAAGAAAGAATTACGGTGAATGGGGTGCTCAGCAAGTGATTGAGGCACATGAGAGAATGTCGGGACAATGAGCATTTCTGTTACATCGCACAACACGCCTTGTACGGTTCGTCCAACTTAAATGGACTCTCCCAAATGCTACGGCGGTGAGTCGCTTCCACCTTCGTCCGCCTGCGGCGGACTACGGTGGACAAGTCGCTCCATATTTTATGGCCTTGCACTTCGTACAAGGCGGAACGTTATGTGAAATAGAAAACATTTTGAAACCTTTTTTGATTCATTTTTTGCTTATAAAATGATATAATGGTACAAAATATGAGTGTAGAAGGAAAACCAAAACAAATCGACCAACAACCTGAATTGCCAAAGGTTGAAACATCAACAAAACCTCCAACTGATTCAGAGAAGCTGGCTTCTCATAATTTAGAAAGAGAACAAACGAAAGCAAAGAAACAAGATGATGCTAAAATATCAGAGATTAGAGCCTCGCTTGGTCTAGAGCAGGCGGAAGGTGGAAAAACAACCAACCAACACTTACAAGAATATCTTGGTTTACAAGAAGGTGCTGTTGAAAGAGTGGCATTATTAAAAGCAAAAAATCTTCCTGATCATTATCAGACACAACGCAAGGCTCTTCGTGATGAAAGATTGGACAAAGTGATTATCGCAGTAATTCCAGATGATTTGTGGGTTAAGGGAAGCCAGCCCTCTGAATCTAGTGCTGAAAATCAACTTATCTTAATCAAACAAAGTTATTTTGAAGCGCAGGAAAATCCTGATGAAATTGCTTGGTTATGTCATGAATTAGCGCATTGCCAAAACTTTTTAGATGCCGAATCTCCAGAGGCATATCAAGGCAATATGCAAAAATTTGCTTTTGAAGATTTGAAAACTGAATATACATACCCAAATAATCCCGTTGAACAATTCACATTCACCAAGCAATTTCAATACCTGAAAGAGCATGGCAAAAGCAGAGAAGATGTTTTAACAATGTTGAGTAAGTACTATCACGAAGAGGATTTTCCTTTCTTCAACAGGTTGTTGGATGGTGTTTATGGAAAATAAAGTTCGGTCTGGCTTTCAAAAGAATATGGAGGTCGTCGCTCCTCGACCCAAATCCTTCAGCAATGAGCCGCTTCGTGGTACATTGTGCTGCCTTGTACTTCATATAAGCCGAAACGTTAGGCGAAATATTTTTGCTTGTCCGTCCACTATTCCATAACAGAACTAAGTGTGATAGAATAGAGATGTATTACTTCCTAACATCCATACCATGACAGCAGCAATACCAAATGATGCGGATTCAAAACTGCAAGATCTGGGAAAAATCCAATGCACAGAACTTTGCGAGGGAACGGAAGATCCAAGCGGACGAGAGCAACTCGAAACATTGAGGCAATTAGCGAAGCAGAGTCGTGATACCGTCGTTCAGATGAACACTTTGCTTCGTAATAACATGTTGGGTTATCAAGGACTCCATCCACGCACTGGATTTGCGCTCCGTGACATTGCCAGAGGAATGGATCCAGATGAAGCATTTGATAAAGCAATGGACACAATGTGGGCAGGTGCACCTATCGAAGAAGAGAAAAAATAGAGTTCCCCTTCCAAGCAAAAAATTCTTGCCTAAATACGCTATAATTAAAAGATACTTAACTACAAAAAACTATGAGTACAGCAGAAAGAGGCGGCGCGGCGTCCGAACCAAATGAAGAAAAACCACGCTTTGTTATCGGCGCAAAAAAGAATTCTGATGGTACTTGGGATTATTCGCGCGCGGGGAAAATGAAAGACCCCGAGGGGAAATTAGCAAGAGGAGTAGAAGAAGTGAAAAGACGAGAGAAGGAAGCGCGCGCAAAACGTCTTGAGATTCCCAAAGATATTAACCCAGGAAGTGCTGAAATGGCCTGGTATACAATGCGAAACACAATCATCGTTAATGAGGAAGCCGCCAACAAAGCTCGCAAAGAAGGTAAACCAGATGAACGTCGCGAAGCCCTCATCAAAGCACAAAAAATGCAGCAAACCATGTTTGAGAATGCAAGCATGAGATTTTCCCAAGATTTAATCAAAAAGGGCTTAGACTCCGGCCAAAGTGTCACCGCAGAACAAGCACAAGAAAGAGCCGCCAACCTTACTGCCGATGAAATGTATGATCTTGTACAGGAATATGTCATAGATCATTATGAATCTCTGGAAGATGAGAGTAAGGATGAGGCCTACTTACAGGAAGGACCCTTTGGCGGCAACTACCCAATCAAAGACCTATTGAAGGCGGCACGCGACTTGCAAGGAAGGCTTGTTGATGAGGCTTCGCGAGGCGGCAAGAATTGAAAAAATGCCAGAATATAATGTCGCCTAATCAGCGACATTGCTTTTCATTACAGCATATGACACTGCATAGCCAGCTCACTCTTTTCCGAAAGAGCTCGCCCAAATTGCACACTGGTGACACGGCTTTCGCCGTGACATTGTACCAACGTGCAACTACGTCTATGCAGAAACATTACATTGAGCAAAAGCCCTCATTTTTCGCATCCACATGCGCATTTGATTAAATTTAATAAATGTTGTATAATAATATCAAACACATTTTATTTCCCTTCCCAATTCCCCGTATGGTTAACCGCAACAATGTGGTCGTTGCCGCTCTCGCTGGGCTCGTCGTGGGCGTACTTATGGGCGCAGGGACCGTGCAGTACGCACAGGTCATTGCGTTCCAGGGCACCGATCCCACGTATGCCAAGTCCCAGGAGAACTGGCGCACTGCCGTCGAGGGAGAGCTGAGGAATCGCAGCGACATAGAGGACGAGTATGTCGTCCCCTTCGTCCGCGTGCGCTCCAGCGCTCCTGAGAACGAGCAGGCCGATCGCGCGACACCGCGCGATTTGCGCTACGAGATCTACTACAACGACGAGGAAGATCCGGTGCTCTACCGGATGTACCCTTAACTGGAAACAACGTCGTTACCAAGGGAAGGGAGCGCAGAGCATGCGCTCTCTTTCTGTTTAACGCACCGCAATCGAACTCACGGGCAACGCGTGCACCAGGTAGCGCTGCGCAATGGAATCGGGAGGCCAGCAGGTATAGAGGATGAGCTCCTCCCCTGCTCCATCGTCACGGAATGGAGCGGTATCGCTCGCTGCGATGGTCTGCTTATGACTGACTTCATACGCAAAGAGCTTGCCATCGAATGTTACATAGATGCGATCGCCTGTATTGAGCTTATTCACCTGACGGAAGACCTTCGTGTACTGCGACACGTCCCACGGATAACTGGAGGAGTGACCGTAGATCATGATCTTTCCGCTCGTTCCCGGGTAGCTGAAGAGGTGGCCCACTCCCGCCTGCAAGGGGGCGAGTACGCCGTTGGATGTAAAGGGATCGCTGGGATGCGTAATAGTGAGATCGGTAATGCCCAGCGACGGCATGGTAATGGAGAAATACTTCTCCGAGGAGTACTGCGTATTCGCAGCCACGGCAGGCTGTGGGACGCGAATCTGCACCCCCCCGGACGTCCCTTGCGTTTGAGGAACCGCAATGCGCTGTTGAGGAACGGCGGTGACAGTATTCGACGCCGGGGCAGCAGCAGGTTCCGTGAATTGTACTGCGCCCGTGCTCTCGAGCATCGCTAGGCGATACACAATGTCAAAGAATCTCCCCCGGCTCAAAATCTGTCCAAGTTCCAGACGCCCCTGATGCATGACAAGATTCTTGGCAATGGCAGCATTGATGTAGGGTGTAAACCATGCATGGTCTCGATTTTGAACAAAGGGAGAAAGTTGCGCGCCATTCTCCGCACCGCGCACACCATACGCACGCAGTGCCATGGCTATCCCCTCCTCAACGGTCAGATATCTCCCCGGTTTAAAGGTGCTATCGGGATACCCCGTGACCATATTCTCCTCAAATGCCGCTTCTACGTACGGCGCATACCACGCGCGCTGATCCACATCGGAGAAGAGCGGGAGCGGCGCCAGATTCTGCGTAAACCAAGCAACGCGGTCGGGATTCTTAAGTTTGAGAAGTACCTTCAATGCCTCCACACGATTGAGAGGAGCATTAGGCTTGCCTTCGCCATCGCTGTACCCTTCTACCGCCCCCTTCCCCATAAGGTACTCAAAGGCAGTCTCATAGGGAGTCGAGCGCACATCGCTGAGCACCACGGGCGCCGAGAGCGCCTGCGAGGCAAAGCCAATAACGAGGATCCACGCGAGTGGGAGGAGAAGTCTCTGCATGGAAGTTGAGTATATTACTTGTTTTTGTCAACATGTCAACTACTGGGGGGCCAAATTCCTTGAAAGAAACGCCATTTCTTCTGGGTATTCCTCAATGGAGGACATGGGAATCTGTTACCCATGCCTCCCCCAAGCATCCCCCGACTTGCGCTGCTCGTGTTCTCCCGACACACTGCGCCCATGGCATTGCGCATGGGCATTGTCGGCCTTCCGAATGTGGGGAAATCCACACTCTTCAATGCGCTCACGCGCACGCGCGCTGCCCAAGCAAGCAATTTTCCCTTCTGCACGATCGACCCCAACGTCGGCATCGTCGAGGTCCCGGATGTGCGTCTGGATCGCCTCGCGGCAATCGTACATCCGCAGAAAATCATTCCGGCCACCGTGGAGTTCCTGGATATCGCAGGTCTCGTGAAGGACGCTCACAAGGGTGAAGGATTGGGGAACCAGTTCTTGGGTTCCATACGAGAAGCGGAAGCACTCTGTCATATTGTGCGGTTCTTCCCGGGTGAATCCATCATGCACGTAGAAGGGAGCGTTGATCCCAAGCGCGACCGCGAGACCATCGAGACCGAGCTCATCCTGGCAGATCTGCAGAGCGTGGAGAAACGTCTGGACAGAGCACGCAGCGCCGCGAAGACAGGCGATAAGGAGAAAGTGCGGGAACTCGCCGTTGCAGAGAAGCTCAAGGCTGCCCTCGATACGGGTAAGCTCGCCCAAAGCGTCACGCTCACGGAAGAGGAAGATTCCGCGGCACGGTCGTTCTTCCTGCTTACCAGAAAACCTCTCCTCTATGCGCTGAATGTCTCCGAAGAGCAACTCAAAGAACTCTCGGAGGAACGGGCGCGTCAGATCCTGGGTATTGAGGATGACGCACCGGTGATTCTCGTCTGCGCCAAGGTGGAGGAGGAGCTGCAGGATCTTTCGCCGGAGGAAGGAACAGAGTACCTCAGCGGATTGGGGCTCACATCCTCGGGTCTCGATCGGTTGATTCATGCCGCTTACCGCGCACTGGGATACATCACGTTTTTCACCGCCGGACCCAAGGAGGTGCGCGCGTGGACCGTACGACGCGGCGCCAAAGCCCCGCAGGCCGCCGGCGTCATCCACACGGATTTTGAACGAGGATTCATTCGCGCAGAAACCATCGCCTATGAGGATTACGTGCAGCTGAGCGGTGAGCAGGGAGCCAAGGCGGCAGGCAAAGCACGCAGTGAAGGTAAGGAATATGTGGTACAAGACGGCGATGTGATGCTGTTCAAATTCAACGTGTGAGCATGGTTTTCATCCCCCGTCAGGAACCGTTCGTCTGTGAACACTGCGGCGCAGTGGTAGAGCCCCTCTCCAAAGGAACGTACCGCAACCACTGCCCCCACTGCCTCTGGAGCAAGCACGTTGACCTGGAAGGACCGGGGGACCGTCGTTCATCCTGTGGAGCTCTTATGCGACCCGTAGGACTCGACCAGCGCGCGAAGAAGGGGTTCGTTCTCATTCATCGCTGCGAACGGTGCGCCAAGGAAATTGCGAACAAAACGGCGCCGGATGACGATCTTTCGGCATTTCCTCCTGAGGGTTGCCCTTAAGCGAGTTCTGGAGAATAGAGAGAGATACTGGAGGGTTTACCCTGAGCAAATCCGCCGAAGGCGGACGAGTCGAGGGGTGTACATATGTTCAATCTATTTGTTCATCTTTTTACGCTCTTGCAAGGGCTCTTTGTTAATAGAGTCTTGAAATATATTACACAGTCGGCGTAGGCTTCGCCCCCCAACCCTTTCGCACAATCATGCGCGCCTTCCTCATTGTCGCACTCTTCGGCGTCCTCTTCCTCTCTCTGTAGCAGAAGATTACAGGAGTGCACTGAACTGCGACACATACCGATCGCTGTACGCAGGTTTGAGCGGGACTGCTTCACCGACGTTTCCCTCGGGGATAAGGACGAGCTGATCATTGTGTGTTTGCGGATGTTCCGCAACGGCGATATCGAAATTTCCTTCGAGAGGTTGTTCAAGGACAGATGTCACTCCATGAGCGTCCATGTCCTTCTCAATTTGTTTCTTGAGCGCTTCGCGCACAACGGGTTCAGTTTGGAGCGCTAGATTGAGGTTCGCGAGTTCCTCGTTTCTGCGCATGATCTCCCCCGCTCTCTCAGGCCCCACAACGAGCTTCTCGCGAAGCTTGGGGTCAATCCTCGTCAGACGCTCGATGGCTTTGCGTCGTTCGTGCGAGGGAATGGAATCCAGCCAGGTGCCTTCGGACATACGAGCAGAGTACCAAGAAGCTGAAGACACTGCACAGAAAATGTGAGGAGGGGGGAGGCAGTAGCTGCCTATCAACCCCCTCCTCTCCCCCCAACCTCCCACCAGCCATATCGCAGCGGGAACCCGGGGATCGAACCCCGGGAGTCCCAGAGTTCGCTAGATCGAGCGTGATCGCCCCCCAGGAAGGGGTCAAGCAAGTGCTACCGAAAGTGGAATGATCAACTGCAACCGGAGGTCGCACCACAGTCGAGGCACACTTCGCACGAGCCGTTCGCCTTCACCCGCAGGCTGCCGCAACTACCACAGATAGCACCGGTAAAGCCTTGCAGGCGCGCCTGATCGATCTTGGAAGCGACGGTCCCTACTTCCTCCTGCGCGTTCTCGATCTCCTCGGTTTGGTGCAGCGCAAATACGGTTTCAACGGGGGCCGTTGGGGCCGCACCTCCCTCATCCACCACAGGAAGCCTCATGGCGAAGGCATCTTTGCTCTTTGTTCCTTCACTGTAGGCAAACTCCACGAGCTCTCCATTATGGAACTGCTTGGCTTGCTCTTTGGAAAGGAACTTGAGCGCCAGCCAGCGTCCGAGGTAGTCCATCAAGCTCTTCACCATGGGGATTTCCTTATTGATGGTCATGCCCATAGGCTCGAAGCGCGTACGCACCAGCTTGGCGCAGAGAACATCCAGGGGAACCCCGTACTGCAGGTTCATGGAGAGACTCAGGGCCAGCGTATCCATGACACCGGAGAGCGTGGAACCCTCCTTGCTCATCTTAATGAAGATTTCACCGGGGGTGCCATCCTCGTAGAGCCCCACATGCAGGTACCCCTCGTGACCGGCAACCGAGAATTTATGCGTGATGGACATGCGCTCATCGGGAAGTTTTCTCCTGCGCGGAACTTCTTTGATGACGATGCGTTCCACGATTTCCTTTGCTTCCTTTGCTTCCTTTGCTTCTTGTACTTCCTTCCTCTTCTCTGACCGATTGCTCAACGGCTGACTCAACTTGCACCCGTCACGGTAGAGCGCGTTGGACTTGAGTCCCAGCTTCCAGCTGAGGAAGTACGCGTTTTTGATATCTTCCACCGTCGCCTCGTGGGGAAGATTGATGGTTTTGGAAATGGACCCCGTGATGAAGGGTTGTGCAGCGGCCATCATGCGGATATGGCCCTCCGGGGCAATGAAACGCTGACCGATTTTTCCGCAGCGGCTTGCACAATCAAAGACTGGAAGGTGTTCAGGTTTAAGGCGAGGGGCGCCCTCAATCGTCATGTGACCGCACACGGTTGTATTGGCCTCCTCAACCTGCTCCTCGCTAAACCCGAGCGCGGTGAGCAAATCGAATAAGGGGGCTTCGCGCTCTTCTTTTTTAAAGCCCAGACGATCCATGGCATCATCACCGAGGACGAACCTGTTGAACGCAAACCTGAGTTCAAAGACCTGAGGAAGCGTTTTCTCGACGCTGGCGATGTCCTCGTCCGCGAACCCCTTCTCCTTGAGTGACTGTCGGTTGATGTGCGGCGCGCCCTCCAGCGAGAGCGTTCCCAAGACATAGCGCATGATGTCCTTGACCTCATGGTCGCTGTACCCCAGAGCAGAGAGTGCCGGTTTGGTCGATTGATTCGCGATTTTCATGTATCCACCACCCGAGAGTTTCTTAAATTTGACGAGAGCGAAATCCGGCTCTACGCCCGTCGTGTCGCAATCCATGAGAAGACCGATCGTCCCCGTGGGAGCGATCACCGATACCTGCGCGTTGCGGTAACCGTACTTCTCCCCCATCGCAAGAGCACGATCCCAACATTCCTTGGCCGACTCTAAGAGAAAGGAGGAACAGACCTTCTGATCAATACCTACGGGAGTCACGTGCAAACCCTCGTATTCGGCTTTGGGAGCCGCGTAGGCAGCGCGGCGGTGGTTGCGGATCACGCGCAACATGTGCTCACGATTACGCTGGAATCCTGCAAAAACCCCCAGATGTTTGGCCATTTCCGCCGACGTGGCATAGGACTCACCCGTGAGGATGGCAGAAATCGCGGCGCAGGTCGCTCTGCCTTCCGGTGAATCGTAGGGAATGCCCATGCGCATGAGCATGGCGCCGAGGTTCGCGTACCCCAGCCCCAACGTGCGAAACTCGTAGCTCAAGCGCGCGATCTCGCGGCTGGGGAACTGCGCCATAAGCACGGAGATTTCCAACACGATGGTCCACAGGCGTGCTGCATGGCGGAAGCGTTCCACCTCGAACGTGCCGTGCTCTGTATCATAGAACTTGAGGACGTTGATGGACGCCAGGTTGCATGCGGTGTTATCCAGGAACATGTACTCGCTGCAGGGGTTCGACGCATTGATCGGCCCGTCCTGAGGACAGGTATGCCAGTCGTTGATCGTCGTGTCGTACTGCACACCCGGATCCGCGCACGCCCACGCTGCGTACCCGATTTTATCCCACAAATCACGCGCTTTGAGCGCTTTGCAGGGAACGGGGTCGCGCCCCTCCTCCTTGGCACGTTTGAGCTCCGTTCGCCAGTAGAGATTCCATGTACCGTTCTTCTCCACCTGTTCAAAGAAGTGGTGCGGGATGCGCACGGAGTTATTGGAGTTCTGGCCCGACACCGTCTGGTACGCCTCGTCATCGAATCCCGTGGAGTACCCGGACTCGGCAAGCGCCGCGACTTTCTTTTCTTCGTTAACCTTCCAATTGACGAAGGTTTCGATATCCGGATGATCCAGGTTAAGGCAGACCATTTTCGCCGCACGGCGCGTGGTGCCGCCGGATTTGATGGCCCCCGCGGCGCGGTCGCCGATCTTGAGGAAGCTCATGAGCCCCGAGCTCCTCCCTCCCCCGGAAAGCGGTTCGCCATCGCCGCGGATGGCGCTGAAGTTCGTGCCCGTGCCGGAACCGAATTTGAAAAGACGCGCTTCGCGGACCCACAGATCCATGATGCCGCCGGGGTTCACCATGTCGTCATCCACAGACTGGATGAAGCACGCATGCGGCTGGGGATGCGTGTAGGCATCCTCGCTCTGGCGTACGTCCCCAGTTTTAGGGTCGCAGTAATAGTGCCCTTGTGCCGGCCCCGTGATGCCGTAGGCCCAGTGGAGCCCCGTGTTGAACCACTGGGGACTGTTGGGCGCCGCCATCTGGTGCACCATCATGTACTTAAGCTCATCTTCGAACGCCTGCGCGTCCTGCGCGGTTTCAAAGTACCCGTGCCGCTCTGCCCACGCGCGCCAACACCCAGTCATACGGCCGATCACCTGCTTCACGCTGCGCTCGGGACCCGTGACAGGATTTCCCTGTGCATCGTTCTCCACTTCCCCTTTCGCATCGACCTGCGGCACACCCGCCTTGCGGAAATACTTACTCACGACGATGTCCGTTGCTACCTGGCTCCAATCGGCGGGAATTTCGGCCCCCTCCATCTCAAATACCACCGATCCGTCCGGGTTGGTGATCTTGCTCGTGCGTCGCTCGTAGGCAACCTCCTCCAAGGGGTCGCTCCCCGGCGTGGTGAACACACGCGGAATCGAGAGGCCTTTGTGAACACTTTTCTTAGGGGAGGACACCATGCCCTGGGAGGCTAAATCGGTGTCCGTTGTGGTCGGAGCGGGCGGATTCATGGGAGAGAGGACAGGGAAAGCAAACACAACATCCTGTGCCTAAACACAGCAATCACACACGATATATGGTACTCTATCCCCCTTCAACCAACTGTCATTGCTCTGGAGAGCGGATGCCATCGTAATGTACGAAGGTCAGGTGGAGTCACCGTGGAGAACGTGCGGAAGGTGAAGTCATCAGGTGTTGAAAGTGCGGAAGGTGCAGAAGGTCGGTATCTCCTCCATTCTCGTTACTCCCCACACCTCCCGCACCTCCCACACATGGTCATCCATCTGCTACCATTCCCCTGTGCGCATCCTCGTCCTCATCGCAGGAACCAACGAGCCGAGTAACTCTGCAACCCTGGCGGACGCGTTTGCTAAGGGCGCAGCACAGGTCAGCGCCACAGTGGAGATCATGCACCTTTCTGAGCTCTCGCTGGCGCACTTCACCCTGGATTGCTATGACAACGATCACCGGGATGAGGCGGACTTTGTAAAGCTTAAGGAGGCAATCCTCGCAGCGGACGGCATAGTGATTGCGAGCCCCATTTGGAACTTCTCCGTGCCCGCACACCTCAAGAACGTCTTGGACCGCATGGGGAGCTTCGCGCTGGATGACAAGCGCATCGTAGGACAACTCAAGGGCAAACCCTTCTTCATCCTCCTGACAGGAGGAACGGGGATGGGCGTGTGGACGGGTCTCATGCGGCGTACCACCAGCCACCTCCAGGCAGCCATCGAGTTCTTCGGCGGCACGGTCTTGGGGAAGCACTTCGAACCCAAGTGCGTGGGGGGAAAAGGCGTCTTCACCCTGGTGGTCGATAAGCGCCCGGAATCCCTGGCGGCTGTGAAGCGTAAAGGGAAGGCGTTTGCGGAGGTTGTGGGACGTTACGCAGAAATAGGAGTCCTGCCTATGAGAAAGAACCTCTGGCACCGCATCTACCAGGTGGCGCAGAAGGTGTTGAAGAAAGTGGGATGAAATACATGCAAGTTTCGACGGCGCAAGCACCATTGACTGTTTGACATTAAAATAGTATCATTTTCTCGTATCACCACGAAACGCACTCCGTACGGTTCCGTCCTTACGGGGTGTTTTTCTGTACTCGAGCTTTTTACGCTGAACATTGATACCTGCAAGTCTTCCTGCCGCAAAAGATTTGAGGAGTGCTGAATAGCTGTTCTCGTCGGGAACCAAAATCATTCGTAGTTTGCTACGATCGTTAAGGTATTTGATTAGGCAATAGAAATCCCCATCGCCGGATACAATGACCGCCTGCTCAAATTCCCCGATTCTCGTCATCACATTCAGCACGAGATCTGCATCGCAGTTCCCCTTCACCTTGCCATCTTTGTACGTAAGAATCGGTTTGAAGATCAGCGTGTAACCGTAGTTCTGCAGAGCTGTGTAGAGCTCCGCGTTGGTGGCTACGTATCCCATCACAATAAATGTTTTCCCAACGTCGTACTTCTCCTTGAGGTAAATTCGAAACCGCCGGTAATCCAAACTCCATCCTAATTCCTGGATGCCCTTATGAAGATTCTGGCCGTCGATAAACGCGTAGTTCGTCACGGAAGCATCGTACACTGCATGCCGCTCCTACGCAGCTTGTGGCACTTCAGTCTCCTCGAACAGCTTTCTGAGTGAGGCAACGTGCTCTTCTGCCACTTGCCGCAAATCACCTGCGAATTCCTCAGAGTATTGAGCCATTCCTAGGCGCTGTTCCACGAGCGTAGTGAGTTCCTGTCCGTACACATCAAGATCGCCTAGATACACTCTTCCCTTATCCTGCATACGCTCTTGCGTTACTCCAAATGCATATCCTTTCATCGTATGAAGTAGGGCGGTAATGGTTTCACTACAGCCACTCTCGGGTTGAACTCTGGGAGCATCTGTACCGCTTTCTCCGAGATTACCTAGCGCGTGGTAGAACTGAGCAGTGGAGATCGTTTTTTCCATGGTGATAAAAGGGGAGAAACTAAGTAGCTAATGGGAAGAATTACCGGGCGACTCTCCTGATTGCTGAGTAACCTGCGTCTCCATACACTCCAATTCTTGCCTTACCGCAGCTACCACTTCCCCTATGCTCCGCGCAAAAACAACACGAACACCTCCTATTTCCACTCCTCCGTGGCTCGTAACGAGATGGCCCACTGCTAGTCGTGCCTCCTCTTCTGTGCCACCGAAAAACTGAACGACCTGCGCCAAAGCGACGCAATCCTCTTTCTGTAGTAAGCCGGGTTGTTGGGGAGCTTCTTCGCCCATTTCTTGGAAGAGGATATTCCACCGTTGTACTACCATCGTCAAGTGAAGAGGAGCTCATCCAACAAGCACCATCTCCTCATCCACCATCCCGGCATCCTCAAATGCTTCCCAGGTCTTGGCACCACCCTCCACGAGAATGCTCGTAATGCCGAAAAAGTCTCCCTTGGGGGTGGTGAGGAGTTCCCAAAGCGCCTTCCAGGCAAAGAGTTCCCCATCAAGCGGGCATTCCCACACCCGAGTACCTAACGCTTCTATCCTCCCCTTTTTTGCTAAACCCGAACCCAAACCCGATCCCGAAATCACCACCGTCCCCTGAGCGAGCTCTTTGGAGAGAACCCGAGCATCTTCTTTGATACGTAATTTCGGATCGAGCACTATACGAAGCGGAGAATGTTGATCAACTTCTGTGTTCGTATTCTGTATAAATCTTGTACTCAACTGAGGATCATCTGCCAAGATAGTCCCCACCCCAACGAGGATGGCATCGTGCTTCGCTCGCAGGTGCGCGTGCGACCAGGTGTCCTGCTCCTTGGAGGTGATTGTGAGCCGTGAGCCATCGGGGGCTGCCGTAAGACCTGTCTTCGTCTGTGCCCGCTTGAGCGTGATCCAAGGCCTGCCCTTCTCCTGGAGCGTAGTAAAGCCCCTATTGAGCCATGCAGAGCGTGCACGCTCCACGGGACCTGTGACGGTGATTCCTGCCCTCTCCAGTGCAGCAATTCCCTTTCCTGCCACCTGCGGGTTAGGGTCCTTGAGGCCATAGACGACATACTTCACTCCACGTTCAATGAGGATGTCCGTACAGGGTGGAGTCTTGCCACGATGAGAACAGGGCTCCAGATTGACGTAGAGCACGTCCTCGGGCTCCAGAGGAGCCGTGCATTGTGTGAGGAGTGCGCGCTCGGCATGGAGCCGCCCGTAGCCTTCGTGGAACGCCTCTGCAATGATCTTTCCCCGACGCACAAGAACGGCTCCCACGAGCGGATTAATGCCTGTTTTGCCCCTCCCCTGTTCTGCAAGGGCAAGGCAGCGGTGGAGGAAGGGGGCGTGGATATCCACGCGATCTACGATACATGCGCACTCACTGAAGAAGAAGCTTCTGAAGACCTGGAACCGCCTCCAGCGTGAGGTTAATCGACACCTGTTCGCTGAATGGAGCACTGGGACTATTGCTCCTCATTATGGGAGAATAGGATTCCCAGCTCCGCAGCGTAAGAGGTTCGGGGTCTGCATTAACGGCAAGTACCGCTCCGGCGCGCACGTTACGCATAGATGCAAGAACGAAGAGAACGGAACACTCCATTTCTGACGAGAGAATGGGCTGCTCATCCAGGGGAACCTGCGCCGCATCGAATGCTCCTGCCCATGCCTGGCGCCGTTGTTTAGAGCCATAGAACGCATCGTGCGTCCTGTTGATGCCAGAAAACACCCGCGTATTCTCCTTTGCCGCCGCTTGCTCTATGCAACGCACCACACCGTAATCCGCAACAGCAGGATATGAGAGCGGCAGATACTCCTGTGTGGTTCCTTCCTCCCGAACGCACGCCGTGGGGACGATGATACTTCCACAAGGAATACCGGCTCTCCATGCACCACCACATGTTCCCACACGAATGAGAATTCTAGCGCCGGCGGCAATTGCCTCTTCCACTGCAATGGCGGTGGAAGGACAACCGATCCCCGTTGAAATCACCGAAATGGGCACTGTCTTGTACAACCCTGTCCATGTAGTAAATTCGCGGTACTGACTGATCTTGCGGGCATCGTCGAGTGTTGACGCAATCCAATCTGCCTTTGCAGGATTGCTTGGCATAAGCACGATTGGCGCAATATCCTCAGCAGAACACTGTAAGTGATTGAGTTGAATAGACATAGGAGCAGTAAGGAAGAAACTATGAGGAATACCGAGAAAGAAACTCAGCGAGACCTTGCGTATCCGTCACACCGGATGCAGCACCGCGAACGACAGCATTCGTCGTATTTACAGCCAACGCCGTGCCTCCCGCTTTTTGAATGCGCTCAAACATGCTCACATCATTTGGACCGTCTCCGGCAGAAATTGCGCGGGACAGAGACGGAAGCGTCGGTATGGTGCGTGCGAGAGCATTGATACCCGTTGTACCTTTGCCACTCCCAGGCCACACAACGGTTGCATCGCCATATCCAGAGGGTTGGAGCACAAACTTCTGTGACTTCGCATTAAAAGCTTCGGCAAGACGCAGTGCAGTTTGTGTATCGGCATCCATATAATCGGCACTGGAGAGATCACCTCCAAAATCGCGAATACGCACTTTCCATGGCAACATTTTCCCCTCGGACATGATACGCACTTCGGCATTCGCCTCCCTTGCAGACCGAAACAGGAGTTTTCTGAGTTCAGCTTCATTTACTTTTCTTTCCAATGCAGGCTGCATCGACCCATTGACCGAACACATCAGGCCATCATCCAGAATTCCTGCACGGAACAGTGAACGAACATCTTTCGGGAGCTTAGCGTACTCCAACTGACTGCGAGCGGTTGCGACGACGGAGAAGAGTGCTCTTCGTGAGGTTTGCAGCGCTTCCTGCATGACAGGAGGCATGGTTCCGTCAATCAACGATGTGCCATCGAGATCCAGGAAAAGGAGGCCCATATCCCTCAGTCGGAATCTTTCCGCGAGAATCCTCAGAGCAAGTCCTTCATTCCGCACATAGCGACAGAGATTCTCGAAGCTATTTCTACTCTTTTCCGTATCATCGAATATGCCACCCGTCGTGGTGATTGCAGGGCGCCAATCCGCAAGCTTTCTATACTGCGTGACAACAGCCGAACGTACGCTGCTTAATCCACTTTGAACTAGCCGAGGGATGTCCGCCGCCTTGGGATTGGCAGCAAGCAGCGTCACCAAGTCGCAGCGAACCTGCGACATGCTCATAGCCAAACGTGCAGCGGTCGTGTAGGTACTGGCGACGTCGTCGAGGATAACAACACGTGAGCCATCTGGAATTCCTCTGAGGAGACATCTGTCCTCGTCATTGATAAGAACATCGCACATTCCCCGATTTGTATTCAGGAAGCGCTGCGGAGAGACCTCTACAATATTCTTTCCTTCTACAAGAGGCCTTTCCACCTTCTGCACAGCTTGTAATACCCTTGTCCCCGCTGTTTGCGGTACCACGAGCGTATCAGCCTGCGCAATGCATTCCCGAATATCCGCGGTGCGTAGCAAGCTCTCCACAAGCTCTTCTTGGCCAATAACTTCTACAGGTCGAGCCCCAACGAGAGCGAGGCGTCTCCAAACGCAGTCTTCGGCCTCACTACCATCATTCACAATGAGAACGCCCTTCTGGTACGCAGTCTTTGCGGTCACGGCACATACTCCAGTGCCTTTTAGGAGGTCGGCTCGTGGATCTTGGCCGTCAGTTAACTGAAGAACCGCTGAGAACACTGCGCGCTCGCTTTTCGGATCGAGTTCTATGCAATCGATACTGGTTAATGGAGTTTCCATAGAAAAAAGGGGAAAAGAGAAAAAACCTCCCTCTGTGAGGAGGGAACGATCCCGGTCTGCAGTTTTCCCCTTACCTTTGGGCTCTATCCAAATACCCCTGCAGTACCGATGCCGTCCTCTCCCCACGGGGAGAATCGGCATGGTGATGCACGACTTCTGCAGAGCCCTTGAGCGTGCGGCTTACGCCTAAGTAGCGGCGGTATCCCCCGGGGCCGTTCTCGATGAAGCGGGCCACGCGGGTCACCGTCGTCGTGCTTGCGCCTGTGCGTTCAGCGACTTCCCTGTAGCTCAAGCCTTGCGCGAGGAGTTTGGCCACCTCCAGCCGCTCGCTCCAAGACTGGAGTTCTCCGAGCGTCCCTACATCCCTCAGGAGATCGGCCATCTGCTCCTCGCTCTTGCAGGAGACCATCGCGCTGCAGAGAGCCCGGAACCAGGGTTCCTTGCGGTAGGAGTCTTCGGTGAAGCGCTTCTTGGTCATGGGAAGATGAAGAATGAATGATGAAGAGTGAATGGTGGGGAGGGAACGTTGCGGTTGCCCCTCTCGCACGAAGGTGTGACTGCACGCCGTAGCGCGTAAGGCTCCTCAGAGAAGAGTGCACAAACGCAACGACGTGAGCCTACCCTACGCGCGAAGGTGTGTCAACGTAGTACCACACTTTTTTCTCCTTTACCTCCTGCACTTCCTGCACGTTCAGCACCTTCCCTGCCGACAGGCAGGCAGGAAACCCTCCTTACCTCACTCCCCCCTACCTCTTCTTTCCCCCTCCGCGCTTCGCAATGATCTCCTCGGCAACGTTCCTGGGGACCTTGTTGTAGTGCCCAAACTCCATGGAGGAATTCGCACGTCCCTGGGTAAGCGATCGCAGATCCGTGACATATCCGAACATCGTTGCAAGCGGCACCAGCGCATCGATCACCTTGGCCGTACCGCGCTCAGAGGTATTCTGAATCATGCCGCGACGGGAGTTGAGATCGCCTATCACATCACCAAGGAACTCCTCGGGTGTAACGACTTCCACCTTCATAATGGGCTCAAGGATCACGGGGTCGGCCTTCCTTGCCGCTTCCTGGAATCCGATACTCGCGCAAATCTTGAAGGCCATTTCTGAGGAGTCCACGTCGTGGTACGACCCGTCGTAGAGTTCCACTTTCACGTCCACTACCGGGAACCCCGCAAGAATGCCTCTGCTCATACCCTCCTGGAACCCCTTGTCGCACGGGGAAATAAACTCGCGCGGGATCTTGCCCCCCACGACGCTGTTCTCGAATTCGTAGCCCTTTCCCGGCTCCTGAGGGATGAGCTTGAAAACAACGTGGCCGTACTGTCCACGGCCGCCCGTCTGCTTGACGTACTTCTCCTCGTGATCCACTTCCTTCTGGATCGTCTCGCGGTAAGCCACCTGAGGCTTGCCTTGGGTTGTCTCCACTTTGAATTCGCGCCGCATGCGGTCGACGATGATATCCAGGTGCAGCTCGCCCATGCCCGAGATGACGGTCTGGCCGGTCTCGTCGTCGGTCTCCACGCGGAACGTTGGGTCTTCTTCGGTGAGTTTCTGCAGCGCAACGCCCATCCTCTCCTGGTCCGCTTTGGTTTTGGGCTCCACGGCAACGGAGATCACCGGTTCGGCGAACGTGATGGACTCAAGCTCAATGGGCTTGGCCTCATCGCAAAGCGTGTCTCCCGTGCGCGTGTCCTTGAGTCCGATGACGGCGGCAATATCCCCCGCTTCTACCTTCTGTACCTCCTCACGCGTATTGGCATGCATCTTCACCAAGCGTCCGATGCGTTCTTTTTTGCCGCTCCTCGTATTGAGCACGAATCCTCCTGATGCAAGCACGCCGGAGTAGACGCGGACAAATGTGAGTTTCCCCACATACGGATCTGTTGCAATTTTGAACGCAAGGGATGCCAGAGCATCGTCATTGGAGGGCTTGCGCTCCTCCTCTGCTTCCGAGTCCGGATTCTTGCCCCTGGCGGGCGGAACGTCAAACGGCGAGGGCAGGTACGTAACAACGGCATCCAGCAGGAGCTGGACCCCCATATTGCGCAGGCTGGAACCGCACAGCACCGGGTAGATCTTGTTCTCTACGGTACCAATGCGAATGCCACGCACAAGCTGTTCGTCGGTGAGGGCACCGTTCTCCAGGTACGCGTCGAGGAGATCCTCGGAGCATTCCGCTACCTTCTCCATCAGCTGGGAACGGTACTCCGTGATCTGATTCTCCATGTCCGCTGGAATGGGAATTTCTTCGCGCTTTTCTCCGTGTTCTCCCGTGAACTTGTAGGCCTTTTTGGCGACGATATCCACAACACCCTGGAACGTGTCTTCCGCTCCAATGGGAAGCTGGATCGCTACGGCACTCTTGCTCAAGCGATCGTGGATGCTTCCAAGAGACATGTAGAAATCCCCTCCGGTCTTGTCCATTTTGTTGACGAAAGCAATGCGCGGCACGTTGTACTTGTCTGCCTGGCGCCACACGGTTTCGCTCTGCGGCTCCACGCCCTGAGACCCATCGAAGACAACCACTCCTCCGTCGAGCACCCGGAGACTGCGTTCTACCTCTGCCGTAAAGTCCACGTGACCCGGCGTGTCGATGATGTTGATGGTGCAGTCGATCTCTTTGCCCAGAGCATCCACCGCCTTCCAGTGACACTGCGTAGCCGCGGAGGTGATGGTGATGCCGCGTTCGCGCTCCTGCTCCATCCAGTCCATGGTGGCCTCTCCTTCGTGCACTTCGCCGATCTTGTAGTTACGACCGGTGTAAAAGAGGATGCGCTCGGTTGTTGTGGTCTTACCGGCATCAATGTGGGCAATGATCCCAATGTTACGGAGATTGTGGAGATCCATGGATACGTGTGGTGAAGGTACGTGCGAAAGGAAGGATGCGTACGAGCATCCGAAATGTCCGAAAGACTATACGGAAATGAGGATTCTCATGCAATCCGAATCTGGAGCAAGTTGTGAGAGAAATGGGAAGTGTTGTAGGTGCAGGAGGTGCGGAAGGTGCGGGAAGTTGCTCTTGACCCTGCAAGTATATGGGTGTACGATTGTACACATGTCACCACAGTACACACGAGGTTTTCGTCAGCTCATCGCATGGAAAGAAGCACATCAACTAGCCCTTATGATCTATCGGACGACCGCGAATTTCCCCGCAGAAGAGCGATTTGGGATAACGAGTCAAATCCGACGGGCGGCCTGTTCCACTGCAGCACAAATTGCCGAAGGATCTCACATGGAAACCCTTCGACACAGAAACCTCTACTACGAACGAGCCTATGCTTCGCTTGCAGAGGTCGACAGCTTCCTCGAACTCTGCCTCGATCTCCATTTCATCGAACAACCAGAGCACGAAAAGCTTCAGTATCAACTCAATAAGACCGCCTCACTCCTGCGAAAGCTGAGTGGAGCGTGCAGAACACCACGACAACAATACCCTGCCGCACCTCCTGCACCTTCCGCACCTTCCTGACCTCCCAAACCCGCCCTACCTTGCCGCCAAGTGCGCAAACGCCTTGTTTGCCTGCGCCATTCTGACCACATCCTGCTTCTTCTTGATAGCCGCACCCTGATCCGTCGAGGCATCCAGAAGCTCGAGAGCGAGCCTCTGCGCCATGGGCATGCCCTTGCGTGCGCGGGCCGCCTCCAGAACCCAGCGGATCGAAAGTGTCTGCTGACGCTTGGGGCCGACCTCCACGGGAACCTGGTACACCGATCCCCCTACGCGCTTGGGCCGGACCTCAATGACCGGCGTCACGTTGAGGAGCGCCTTGCTGAAGATATCGAGCGGGCTGTCTTTGGTACGCGTCTTGATGATCTCCATGGCATCCCAAAAGAGCGAGCGTGCCACGGATTTCTTGCCGTCGTGCATCATCGAGTTGATGAACTTCTCGATGAGCGGATCGGAGCCGGTGGGAATGTACTGCTTGATCGGTTTCGCCATAAGGGAGATTAGGACTTGGGCTTCTTGGCACCGTAGCGGCTGCGGCCCTGCTTGCGGCCCTGCACGCCTTCGGTATCCAGAATGCCGCGAACGATGTGGTAACGCACGCCGGGGAGGTCCTTCACGCGGCCGCCGCGCACCAGCACCACGGAGTGTTCCTGCAGGTTGTGTCCTTCGCCCATGATGTAGGCCTTCACCTCATGCCCGTTGGTGAGCCGGACGCGGGCGATCTTACGCAGAGCGGAGTTGGGCTTTTTAGGCGTCATCGTGGTCACTTTGATGCACACGCCGCGCTTGAAGGGCGTGCCTTTGCGCAGCGGTACCTGGCGCATTTTAAGCGCATTCCAGGTGTACTGCAGCGCAGGAGCCTTGGACTTCTTGGTCTTCTTCCTGCGCGGCCGACGGATCAATTGGTTAATCGTGGGCATAGAAACGACTCTCCTTGACCCTCTTACAAAGGGAGAGGAGCCGAAAAATACTAGACATGCGCGAAAAGGAAGTAAAGGAAAAAAGCGGAGGGAATCCGCGCGAACTCCTCTACGCTAGGAGGATTCTCACGGAGCGAATCTCGTTGCCAGATCATTCCATGCGAGTTGCTGAGCCGTGAGCGCAGGCGCCCCTGGAGCGGGTGCGGGGTGCTGGGGAAGCGCTACACCGGCAACCGGCGCTGCTAAGCCAGCAGGCTTGGGCAAAAGATTCCCCGTGATAATGATGTTCCAAACGGCAACCGTCGAAGCACCATCCACTGCATTCTTACCACCTTTGAGCGCAGCCTCTAACACAGCCTTGTCACTCTTGAGCGCTGCTTGAGTAACATGCTCCAGCCACGTGGGATGCTTTGTCTCCAGCACGGGTGTCAACACTGCTGCCGTAGTGAAGTACGCCTGCACGCATTCCTTGATGATTACAGGCGTCGGCTGACCTGCAATACCACGCCCAATGACGTTATCCAGAACGGCGAGCGCGTAGTCGGGGCCGAGAGCTTTCTTGATCGCTTCGCGAATGAATGCATCGTCGATCTTCGCACTATCTACAAGACTGAACACTGTCTTTTCCTTCTCAATGGCCTTGAGCGCGAGATCAACGTACTTCAGGTGAGCGGCGGGCAAATGCTGCAGAAGTTTAGGATTCGCTTCGAGGAATTTCTCCCAGTGATCGACTCCAGCTGTGCGCAAGGACTCGAGTACTGCACCAGTTTTCACGAGTTCCGGGCTTCCTGGTGCCATTGCCGGCACCTTAGCTAGGAGTCGCGCTTTCTCTGCATCAGTGAAGTTCGCCGCCTCCGCATCGACGGATATCTTGAGAAGATTAACGTAGAGTTGCGCCGAGACACCGTCGGGGATTGCGTGGATGAGCTTCTTATCGGCATTCACCAAGTTTGTGCAGAACGCATCTGCTGGTGCCTGCACGGCGAGGATTTCCTTCACAAGAGCCCTGCCCGCATCATCCAGGCCGCCCGCTACGCCCACGATCTTCGCTTGCAATCCACCATCGGCAATGAGCGTGGGCTTCTTTTGCGCTGCGTCGCGCACCAGCGTGAGGTAGCCATTACCACTGATATCTGCCGTGTCAACCTTGAGAACCACATCGGGATTCTGCCCGACGCACCCCTGGACGAAGTCTACGGACTTGCGCTTCGTTGCGTGAACACTCGCGAGGAGATCCGGTTTCTTGACGACGAAGAATGTGGCACGTTCGATGGGGACAGCCGCATCGCCGATCCACGTCTTGAATTTCGTGCTCTCCACAACATCGGGATCATTGAGGAGATTGTGTGGATCACCGTCACCGATGGCGGCTTGCACCAGTTCAACGTAGGAATCACCTGTAATATCATCGAGGAATGCCGGTGCGGCACCGGGTGCTGGAGGCGGGGCTGCCGGATCCGGCACTCTGTTGATCTGCTTCACCGCAGCACCGTTCTCCTGAACAACGGTACGCATGAAGGCGACATCCTTGCGCAACACTTCATGGAGTTTGGGGATGAGCGCAACGTCTTGCAGTACAAGCACCTTGGCATCGTCGCGTTCGACGGCTGCGTTCCCGATCCAATCCGCAAGCTTAGAGTGCTTGTGAACAAAGAGCGTGGGATCTTTGGAAACCGCGGCCGCGAGAATATCCACGTATGCCGCATCCTTGATGTCCTCTGTTTCCGCTCCTGTCTCGTCTTCGTTCACAAACTGAATGATCGCCGGATTCTCGGTGACGAGAGCGCGGACGAATGCCGCTTCCTTGCGCTTTGCCACTGTATACGGGAGCTCCTTTCCGTCGGTCTTGAGGATGAGGAATCGCGCGAGATCCGAATCCACTCCCGGGAGCTTGAGCGCGTCGCGCATGCGCGGCTGCAGGCCGGGGTCTGCGAGGAGCGCCACTCCCCCGCCAGGGCGCGTGCTTTCCGCCGCAGCCTTGATTAGAGCCAGGTAGTTGTTCTCCTTTACATCCGCATGGAGCTTGGGCGTCACCGCAGGATGTACAGGCACCACGCGCAAAAGGAGCGGTTGGTTCCCTTTGACGTCTGCATGGGTGATGATTTTCACCACCGTATCGATATTCACATCCTCTTTGAGGAGGTAGATATCCAGCTTGCCCTGAATCTTGTTGGTGGGGAGCGCCGCCGTATCCATGATGTTCCAGAGCACATCCAGGTAGCGCTTGGCATCCATCTTGGCATCAATGAAGAGCACGATTTCCGGCGCTCCGGCAATGAGCTGGTCCATGAGAGGTTCATTTGCAATCACCGATGCATGGAGCTCTGTCGCAAGTGACGGTGCTTCTTTGAGGATACGAATGAGGAGATCCTTGTATGCGGGATCTGCAAGTTCGGGGTTGGCAACGAGCCTCTTGGCAACTTCCGTCGGTGTTCCGGAGGCCGTATCAATGATGAGCGCTTTGCCACGGGGACCTGGGCGCGACGCAAGGACAGCAGCCGCGTACTTCACATACTCCTTATTTGCTGCATCCCCAGCCGCAACTTTGCCCTCAGAAACCGCCTGGGCAAGCGACACCTGCTTTCCTTCGACCTCCACCGTAAGCACCTGATCGGCGTACGTGAGGAGTTCGGGGTTGGTGGCAGCCTGCTTCTTGAGGAAATCGAGGTTCTGGTAATTCTCCTTATTTGCTTTGAGGAGGAGGTCGGGATAGTTGGCTAGGATCGTTGCAGCAACATCAGGTTGCAATTCTCCATTGGCAACGACTTCCGCCATGAACTTCTTAAAGCTCTCGCGCTCGGCTTCGCGCGTACCAAAGTTGAAGACACGAGGTGTAAGGTGCCCCACTTTGATCTGGCGCATCGCCTGATCGAGAGCGGGTACGCCCGGTATGTTCAAGTTGCCACGACGGGGTACGGGAGGATCAGCCGTGAGATTTCCTTGCTCTGCCAGACGCGCTGCCGCGACCACAAGCGGATTCTTCTGCACTCTGGGATCGGCAAACTCGACGACATTCGCGTTAACGCGCGCTGCAAGCACCACATCCTGCACGGATTTCTTCCACGCTTCCGGTGCGAATTTGAAAGCGGAACCATCCGTCTCCAAACGCTTGAAGAAGAGGTCGCGGTGGTTCTCCACAAAATCCACAAACTGCCTTCCGCCTCTCTCCATAAGATTCAAAGGTCCTTCGACTAAGAGCCACTGCTGTACTGCTTCCACAGTCTTGAGTTTTTCATATGCACCGTGGTTCGCGCGAACTTCTGTAACAGCAAAGTGATCGAGGAGCGCGGCGAATGCCGGCTTTTTGAAGTATTTCAGGTTGTATCCATCCGGGGCATTGACCGCGCTGCGGAACGCCCCCTGATCCAGGGCGAAAACATGCCACCAGGCAGCCAGCTCTCCGGTCTTCCCCTCGTAGGCGTACGTCGGGGCAATGAGTGCAAGGTCCTTGGCCAAACGCTCAGCGGCGCCGGGTTTCCCCACGACGGATGCTGCAAAGATCTTGCCTAGTTCCGCACGATTCTGGGTCTTCCAGATGGGCGGAATGCTGTCGTACGCAGTGGGATTCTGCGCGACCGCTGCGGAGACAAGCTCTGTGAATTCCGGGACGTACGCGCCACCCTGCTTCCACTCCGGATCACCGGATACCTTTGCGAGTACGTCTCCGTTCTGCTTGGCGAGGTTCACCGCGAATGCGCGGAAGCGCGCGGGATCGGCACTGCGTGCATCGGGCGTCATGTACCGGTCGAGCACGCCAAGATTGCTTCCTGCTGCGGATGCGAGCACATCCAGATACTGTTCCTGTGTCACGCCACCGGGCTTGCCCACTTGGTCTTTGAGTTCGCGCAAAATAATGCGCGCATCGCGGGCGCGTTGTCTTGCCGCCTCGGCGGAAGCACCGACGAACGATTTCGCTCGTTCCATGCTCTGCAGCATCGCGCTCGCAGCAGGCAAAATGTCACGACCTTGCTGCTGGACCATGATCTCCGCTCTGCTGATATCCTCCTTACACCGATTCACGGCAAGAGCCGCTGCGCCGACACCAGCTTGATTCCTGCTGAAGAGCCCCGTCTTCATGTTTTCGTAGTTCTGCTCGAGCACGGGCAGCTGCGCGCGTAATTGCGCCAATCTATCAACCTCCTTGAAGAATGCGGGTCCGCTTGTCCGTACGACATCGTCGTAATGTTGTTCACATGCATTGAGCTCCACAGCAATTGCCGTCATCTGCGCAAATTCGTTAACAAGTGCAGGTTCTGTCGCTCCGGCAATGTCGGTGATTGTAAAGCGGATCTCTGTTTCGATCGCAGTTGCTTTGTCACGCAAAGCATTGAAACCCGCCTGACCAATGGCGCTCAGCGCCGTTGCATCCGGGGAACCGCTTGGGAAGAGAGTCGCGACATCCGCAGAGACCGCAGAAATTTTTTCTGCTCGCAGTATTCGGGGTTCAGCATCTTTTCTTGCAGCTCCTTCTCTTAGTAATGCCCCATCAATATCGCTCTCCTGTTTCCTGGCACCCTCAATGAGGAGTTCCCTGTGCACCATCGGACTCTCGTCCTTTATATCCTGACGGAGATCAAGCGCGGCACCGGGAGATACAGCGCATTCGAGGGCTTCCTTTCCTGCGCGTATGGACATGTTCTTTGCGGCAGTAAGCGCCTTCAAGACATCGTCCCATTCCTCAGCATTCCAACCGCCTTTTGTGCGCAAATCCGTCACGTCTTCAATAGCACTATTGAGGGTTTTCTTGATCTCATCACGTTCCTCCTCGGGTTTATCAGTTAGACCACGTGTGCGCACACGCAGCCTCCCTGCAGAGGAGTAGAAGACGAGATATCCACCAGCATTGCTCTCAATGTAAAGAGCCTTCTCGCGCATGCTGCGCGACATGCCGATTGCATGCCTAAGGTTATGTCGCTCAATGGCATACCTGCCACCTTCTCTCGCTTTCGGCGCCCATGCCGCAGACTCCACACCTTTGCCAGCAACAGTCCCACCGACACCCGCAACATCGAATGCCTTGCTCACAACGCTGTCACTGATGCCTACGCGCTTGCGGGCTGCCTCTTCCAGGCGCTTCTCAAAGCCTTCTACGGCTTCCCTCTGCCGGTCGGGTGGCAATTCGCCACCCTTGGGCGCAAAGGAGCTGGGGTTCCAGTGGACGAGCCTCCGCTCTCCGGAAGGCTCTATTCCGCTCTGCCGGCAGTGGAAGGACATATCAGTCATGGTCTTCGGTGAGGGATTGGATACTTTCCTCCACCTGCTTGAGCTCTTCTTCGTGCTCAGAGCTCTCCTTGAGCTTGACTTGTTCACGTACGCTCTTCTTCTGCGCCTGGAGATCTTCGCTCAAGTTCTGGTCCAGGTCCGCGGCGATGCTATCGAAGACCTCGAAGGCCTTGGCATAGCGCCGCTCGCGCTTGGCATGTTCCTCCGGGGTCTCCCCGGCGTAACGCTCTTTAAGCAGCGGAATCGTTTCGAGCACGAGATCGGGTTCGATCTCACTCATGAGCAAGTTATAGAGCCACTTGCCGTCGACGGACGGCTTGGCTTTGCCGATGGTTGGAGTAGTTGTTGGCATAGGAATTACACAGCAGCGGGAGGAGCGGGCGGCCTATTTGCTGCGAGGTAATTTCGCAGAACTTCTTTGTATTTTTGCGCTGCAGGACTCTCGAATTTGTTCGAGGGGTCAATTGCCGTAGACACCATGAGATCCAGGAGTAGACCTGGCTTGGTATCCTTTCCGGCTTGCTCCTGTGCCTCTACCACCGTCTTCACGAACTTCTCGCGCTGGCCGTTATTCCACACCGAGTCATCTTCGAATTTCTCGAGCGAAAGATTGCTGCTCCCCTCCCCAAGTACGCGACGGAAGTCCTGATAGTGCTTATAGTGCTCTATGAGTCCCCACAAACGGGGCTCCTGGAGGAGCTTAGGATCAACCTTGCCCTCCTCGGTGTAACGGAATCCTCCATCACGCTCTGCCTGATCAATAATATCTAAGTAATCTGTAAATAGGAGATTAATGTCTCCTCGGTTGACCTTCATTGGTGGTGCACCTTCGTCTTTCAGAAGGAAGAACTCATTGAACATCTTCTCAACCTCGAAGTAGTCCACCGCCTGACGCACGAGTCCATCTTCAACGATGAGCAATCCTTCCTTCGGCGTCACGGGTTGTCCATCCTTCATTTTCATGTTGCGCCCCTCCAATACATGGCGCTGCTTGTAGTGCACGACCATCGGTTGATCGAGGTCGGGGCGATCCTCCTGCAGCGTTTGGTACTCGTAGTTGTAGAAGGCCTCGGCTCCTGCGCTGTAGACGCCTTCTTCTGTCCACTCCTCAGGTCTGCGCGGGAGTAACCCCGTCTGCCAGGCAATATCCACCGAGAGATTCTTCTTGGGATTGCTCAACGGTTCAGAAATATCTTCGTACTGGTAATCGAACGTTTCGCGGAAGTTGGATTCCGGTTCACCGCTAAGATCCCATGCGGTTTCCTGTGCTCCCACAACTCCCGGGACGGAGATCTGCACCAGCTGCCCGTTCTCGTACCGGCCGGGAGGCATGTACCCTCCGCGTTCCCTGTTCCATAAGCGAGCGAGCCCTTCGGGCTCCTTCTGTGGACGGATGCTGCCGAGGTTGCGCTTGTGTTTGGCAACCTCCGCCGTGAAGAGCCCCATGGCTTTCTCAACGGCTGCTTCGAAGGAGGGCGGCGGTACATCTTTCCCTGGTTTTTGCCGTTCCAACTCGCTGAACACCTTCTTCGTGATTCCCTCGAATGTCTTATCCATCTCTTTCTCACCGCCGAAGAACACGGCGAGTTCTTCACGCGCATCCGCATCGCACTTCGTACGAACACCATCAACGCCGTCGCGCCACGGCTTCCAGTGCTTCTTGCGCTCATGGCGCACCTGACGCGTGTACTGTTCCCTGCGCTTCATGTACGCGCCTCTGGATTCATCGGGCTTGCGTCCGCAGTACGCGTACTCCATCGCCCCGCGCTTGTCCTGCCATCCTTCTTGGGTTTCCTTCCGGACTTCCTCGTACCTCTGTTCACTGAGCGACCGCAGGATGATGCGGTCACGCACGACCTGTGTGAATTCCTCGTTGCTGAGGAGCACTTCTCCCTGAGAACTTGCAAACTCCAACCTGCCGAAGCGTTCCTTGTAGTGCTCCGTTTGGGTGTCCTGGCGGTCGCGCTCCTCCTGCACTTCCCCTCCGTGAATACGATCCTCCCGCTGTGACTGCGGCTCGCGATCGTAATACTCCCCCTGTGGAGGAGGAGCGGAGCGAGGAGCATCCAATCCCATACCAATCAACCGATGCTCGTGGTTGGGAGCACTGTAGAGAGAGCCCTCCAGGAAAAGATGGTCCATCGGGTAGTGCTGTTGGTATTTCACCCCTTATTGTACCAAATTTTGCCGTTTTCCTCAACGCCAATTCCGGGGCTGGGATTGGGGCTGGGGTTGGAATTCGGGTTAACCCGACCCCCAACCCCTTCCTGCCGCCTGCCTGTCGGCAGACAGGGCAGGCAGGCGAATGCCGACTTTGCTATTCCTGCTGCGGCGCTTCGGGCTTCTCCAGGCCCAGGTGCTCACGGTACACCTGCCCCGTGGGGATCAGGCGACCGATGATGACGTTCTCTTTGAGACCCTGGAGGAGATCCACCTTGCGGGTGGTTGCCGCCTCCACGAGCACGCGGATCGTTTCCTGGAAGGACGCGCCCGAGAGCCACGAATCCGTTGCCAGAGCGGCGCGGGTGATCCCCAGGAGCAGATGTTCGTAGGTGGCCAGCTTCTTCTTGGAACCCAGACGGCGGTTCTCGAAATCAACTTCACCGATGTCCGCCGTTTCGCCAGGGAGGAACGCGGTAGCACCCGCATCAAGGATACGGACTTTGGAGAACATCTTGCGCACGATAATCTCCAGGTGCTTGTCGTTGATGGTTTGCCCCTGCGACGCGTAGATGTGCTGGACCTCGTGCACGATGTAACGCTGCACGGAGTAGCGGCCTTTCTTAATGAGAAGATCCTGCAGGTTGAAGTGGCCCATGTTGAGCGGCTGTCCCACCTCGACGGTGTCACCGCTCTTCACAAGGAGCGATTCGCGCGCGGCAAATTCGTACGTGCGCTCCTGTAGCTCGGAGTGTCGCACGGTCACGATGCCATCCGTGGCATCGGAGATTTTTCCGGCGACGCTTACCTTGAGTGTGGACTTATCCATGGAGGACTTCGCAAGTACCGAGCGCTCTTTGACGGTTTGTCCTTTCTTAACGATCACCTCGAAGCCTGCGGGAATGCGGTAGGTGTCCTCGCCTTTCTCCGTCGCCATTACGTGCACAATCGTGCGGCCGCCCGGATGGCTGACCTTCACGGTACCCGCGATGTCCGAAAGAACGGCAGGAGTACGCGGCGAACGCGCTTCGAAGAGTTCCTCCACGCGCGTAAGACCCTGGGTAATATCCGCGCCTTCGGCAACACCTCCCATGTGGAAGGTACGCATGGTGAGCTGCGTTCCCGGTTCACCAATGGACTGCGCGGCAATGATACCGACCGGCGTGCCGATCATCACGGTTTCGTTATCTCCCAGATCGCGACCATAGCAACGCTGACAGATTCCTTTTCTGGTTTGGCACGTCATCACGGAGCGCACCGGAACTTCGTCAATTTCATCCTGTAGAATACGCCCGAGCAAAGCGTCATCGATTTCCTCATTGCGTCGCGCGATGACCGTGTTGCCCAGCTTCAAATCTGCGGCAAGGGTTCTGCCGTAGATGCGGCTTTCGAACTTTTCTCCGATGTCATTCGACTCCTTGCGCGACACCAGGTGCACATCCGTGGAACCGCAGTCTTCCTCGCGAATGAGGATATCCTGCACGGCATCCACCAAACGACGTGTGAGGTACCCTGCCTCGGCTGTTTTGAGTGCCGTATCGGACTTGCCTTTGCGTCCTCCGTGTGTGGCAATGAAGTACTCCAGAACCGAGAATCCGTCCTTGAGGTTGGATTGAATCGGCAGTTCGATGGTGCGCCCGGAAGGATTGGCCACAAGACCCTTCATACCGGCGAGCTGTGTCACCTGGCCCCAGTTACCACGTGCACCGGAGTCAATGACGTAGGTAATGTCATTTTCCTCACGACTGCGGAAATTCTCAATCATGAGATTTGCGACTTCATTCTTCGTACGGGTCCAGATCCGGATGGCGTGGTTATAGCGTTCATCCGCGGTAATGAGACCCTTCCAGTAATAATTGTTCACCAGACGAATGTGTTCGTTGGCTGCGTCAATGAGTTTCTGGCGCGCTTCGGGGACACAGATATCCGAACTGGCGATGGAAACGCCCGAGAGCGTTGCGTAGTGGAAGCCGATATCCTTGATACGGTCGGCAAAGGCGACTGTCTCGTCGCGGCCGGCGGCATCCAGGGAACGACGCACGAGATTCGAGAGAAGCTTCTTGGTGAGTGGCTCGTTGATGAACCCGAGCGGTGCGGGGACGACCTCATTGAAGTAGAGACGCCCGACCGACGTTTCTATGAGCGCGCGGGTGCCGTCAGGCATGGGCATGCGAACGGAAATCTTGGCCTGCAGATCGACTAGATCCTGCTCATGCGCGAGAAACGCCTCATTCGGGGAGGAGAAGACCATACCGTGTCCTTTTTTCCCCTCGTGGATTTTTGTAAGGAAGTAGCATCCCAGCACCATGTCCTGCGAGGGGTTGATCACCGGCTCGCCGGCGGAAGGCTTGAGCACGTTGGTGGACGACGCCATGAGTTCACGTGCTTCACGCTGCGCGCGATCCGAGAGCGGAACGTGCACGGCCATCTGGTCACCGTCGAAGTCCGCGTTGAATGCGGAGCAGACCAGTGGGTGTACCTGAATGGCAAGCCCTTCCACGAGCTTGGGTTTGAACGCCTGAATTCCCAGACGGTGCAGCGTTGGCGCGCGATTGAGCAGCACGTACTTGTCCTGGATGATCTCCTCAAGGATGTCCCACACCTCTTTGCCACCTTCCTGTACCAGGCGCTCTGCGCCCTTTACGTTGTGGGCCATCTCACCACGAATCAGCATCCCGATGACGAAGGGTTTGAAGAGCTTCATCGCCATTTCTTTGGGCAACCCGCACTGGTGGAGTTTGAGATCAGGACCGACCACGATCACGCTGCGTCCCGAGTAATCCACGCGCTTTCCAAGCAGGTTCTGGCGGAAGCGCCCCTGCTTTCCCTTGAGCATGTCCGAGAGACTCCGCAGTTTTCTGCGGTCACCGGAAGTGAAGAGTGTCTTGCCCGCACGCGCGGAGTTGTTGAGCAGCGTATCCACCGCCTCCTGGAGCATGCGTTTCTCGTTGCGGCAGATCACCTCCGGCGCGCCGATGCTCATCAGTTTCTTCAGGCGATTGTTGCGGTTGATGACACGACGGTAGAGATCGTTCAAGTCCGACGCAGCAAAACGGCCTCCATCCAGCTGCACCATGGGGCGCAGATCCGGCGGGATGACCAGCAGACGCCTGAGAACCATCCACTGAGGTTTGATTTCGGCCTTGATGAGGGAACTCACGAGCTTGATGCGCTTCATGAGCTTCTTCAATTTCTGTCCGCTGGATTGCCCGCGCTCCTTCTGGAGGGTATCGACCATGGTAGGAAGATCAATGTTCGCAATGATCTCCTCCAGAGATTCCGCACCCGTTCCCGCACGGAAGATATGCCCGAACTTCATGTTCATCTCACGGAACTTGAGCTCGGAAAGCACCGCCCCGACCCGCAGGTTATTGAGGTCATCGAGCGCCTCGCGGTGGTTGATTTTGAGCGTTTCAAGTTTATCGGCGTACTCCTTATCGAGTGCATCCAACTGCGCGCGTGTCGCCTTGCTGTCCGCAAGCTGTTTCTTGGCATCTTCGTACTCGCGCTTGAGCTGATTGCGGCGCGTTTCCATGGCCATATCAAGCTCCTTCTGCGCTTCCTGTTTTATACTGTCATCCACTGCGATCACGATGTACGCGGCGAAGTACACGATTTGCTCAAGCGTCTTGATGGGGAGATCCAGGAGCAAACCGATGCGTGAGGGGGAACTTCTTAGAAACCAGATGTGTGTCACCGGAACCGCAAGGTTGATGTGCCCCGTGCGCTCACGGCGAACGATCGACCGCGTCACTTCCACACCGCACTTCTCGCAGACCACGCCCGAGTAGCGCACTCCTTTATACTTTCCGCAGAAGCACTGAAAGTTCTTCGTTGGACCGAAGATACGTTCACAGAAGAGTCCATCCGGTTCCGCACGCTGGGTGCGGTAGTTGACGGTCTCCGGTTTCGTGACCTCCCCACGCGACCAGGCGAGGACATCCTCGGGACTGGCAATGGAGAGAGCGACGGAATCGAACGAATCGGTCGTGGACGTTGCGCGGCGTGGCGGGGGCATAAAGGAAAGTGGGAAGCACGTACGAAAGACCGCAGCCCTCCCAGCCGATCGTCTGCATCGGGGGAAGAACTCCGGAGATTTCCCATGAATTCTACCCGGAGTCCGGGCAGGTGCAAGGAAAATTCAGGAAATAGTGATGGAGTGACAAGTGGTTAGTGAAAAGTGATAAGGAAAATGAGTGCAAAGTGCAGAGTGCAACCTTCCTAACCATTCATCATTCATTATTCATCATTCACCACTCACTCCCCGAGTCCTTCTTCAATGAGCTTCTTGCCTTCCTGAATTTTCTCGATTCCCTCACGCACATTCTCCACACGATCCTTCGCGCTCTGAGCACTTTCCTGAACGGTATCAACGACGGTTTTCCCCAGATCTACAGTCCCCTCAATCTGCTCCTCCACCTGCATGAGAGCTCCGGAGGCCGTGCCGGTAATGTGTGCCCACCATGCGCGTGCACGAGCCTGGCGTTCCTTAAGGGAAGTGCATCCGGAGAGAAGCAATCCCCCTGCGATGCACACGAGAAGGAATGCGGTACAGCCCGGGACACGATTGGAACGCGTAAGTGGCATGCGACACTATGATTCGGCGACATCCTTGGCGCCATACGTCTGGAAGAGTTTCTCGAAGGAACCTCCGCATTCCTGAAGAGCATGATGGAGCATGTGCACCTCACCTTCGGCCAGATTGAGTTGCGTGGAGAAATTCTGCGTCCCATGCACGGCATGCTCATGGTCGAATTTCGCTCCCTGGAGCGATGCGTGGAGCACAATGAACGCCCCGCAGGAGTCGCATTTGAGTTGCAAAAGCATCGCATCCGACGCAACCACGCGCACCGAAGAGAAGTCCACGGGTACGCGGCTTGAACACTGAGGGCAACGCATTTGTTGGTATATGCGCTCGATGATCTGCTGCAGGGTGTGCGGATCAATCTCCATCGCTACTAGTATACCACGTTTCGGCTCCCGCAACAAAAAACGCTGCGTGTTCTCACTGCTACGAGCGTACGATAGTGTCCATGGTGCAAGTCGGCAGCAGATCGCCTCTTCGTGGGCACATCGGTGCACTTCTGGTTGCTGCAGCATTCCTGGGCATCGCCATGGTGCAGCCTGCGGTGCGTGCATGGCTCACGCCGCCGCACGTTCCCGTGGCGGCGGAGATGGGCATCGAGCACACACAGCCGCTCACGCTCTCCCTGGAACTGAGTACGCTCAAAGGCGTGGCGCTCCTGTACCTGACGCACGAAGACTCTGAGGAAACCGCGTACGTCAGCCTGCCGGATACGTGGACCCGGCGCGAGGTGCGGGGTGTCGAGCTGCGCGAAGTCGCAAGCGAGAACGTATTCGGTTTCAACCGGTGGCGCTTCCCTGCGGGAGCCTCGGTAACGTTCAATATCCCGGCTTCTCCCGATGCACTCCTCCTGCATAACCCTTCCAGCGTGCCGTTGAAAATACGCATCACGCGCGTGGACTTGGAGACAGAACACGTGGAGCGCGATGTCATCCTGGTTCAGGAATCGCCGGTGGTGCTGTGGTAATGCAGGTTTGGGAGGTTTCGTGAGGTCAAGGAGGTTTTCAAACCTTCCTTACCTTCCTGACTTCCCAAACCTTCCCTACAATTCCCCCGTGGAACTCATTGCTATTCCCACACCGCTCCTCCATGCAGGAGACGACCTCGCCGCCATCCTCGCAGAGCAGGCGGAATTGCGCGACGGTGATATCCTCGTTGTCTCCTCGAAAGCCGTGGCCACCACCGAAGGTGCGGCAATCGACCTTAACGCCATTGAACCGGGAGCAGAGGCGAACGATCTTTCAAAGCGTTGCGGCCACTCCCCTGCCGAGCGGCAGGCACTCCTCGATGAAACTGAGCGGATGCATGGCCACGTCGTTGGCACGTGTCCGCAGGCTGTCCTCACCGAACTCAAGCCTGCGGGCCTCATGCAGGGGAGCATCCTTGCAGCCACCGCGGGGTTGGATCACTCCAATACACCGCAAGGAACACTCATCGGTTGGCCCAAGGACCCCGTAGCCTCCGTTGGACGCCTGCGCCGGGAATTGCGCAAGGCAACAGGGGCGGACGTCGCCGTGATCTTGAGCGATTCATGCTGCCGCCCGCGGCGCCTGGGCGTGACGGCAATCGCCCTCACCGTGAGCGGAATTGACCCCATCGCCGACATGCGCGGCGAACGCGATCTCTTTGGAAAACCGCTCCAGATGACACAGGAAGCGCGTGCCGACCAGCTGGCAACGTCCGCCAACATCCTCATGGGAAATGCCGGACAGAGCACCCCTGCGGTGATCGTCCGTGATCACGGCATCCCCTTCTCCTCCTTTGAAGGATGGGTAGAGGGGATCGAGCCAAGTGAGGATTTGTTCCACGGCGTGATATGAGAAAGGAGTCGGGAGTCAGTGGTCAGTGGTCAGGGAACCACCGGCGGAGCCGGTGGCATGAGGAAGCCCCCTGGAAGGGGGCAATAACACCATGATCGATGCTCCATTGTAGAAAGGGATCGCCGGACCCCCTCACCCCCGCCCTCTCCCGGCGGGAGAGGGCGAAGCGAGCCCCGTGAACGCGGGGCGAGCGAGGGTGAGGGGGTTCCCGATGCAGCAGGGCACTCTCACACCAAAACGGTAGAACACCGGGATGTCTCACCGGCAGAGCCAGTGCGTATAATCGTTGTCAGGAATGCGCTAGTATGCATGCATGCTTGGTGCACTCTCCTCCTGACTTCCATCGTATGAACTTCGTCGTTCTCTCCTCCTCCCGCGGCACCACATTCCAGGCAGTTCTTGACCGCATCGCCGATGGGACGCTCACCGCGCACTGCCTGGGGCTCGTGACGGACCGCTTGGACCGCGGATGCGTAGAGAAAGCGCGCAATGCGGGCGTGCATATTGCCGTGGTGGAACGTCAACCTAAGGAACCGCGTGAGACCTACGACATGCGCCTGGATGCAGCCATACGGGGACTGGGTGACGTTGATGTTATTGCGACACTCGGCTGGATGTACCTGCTGACCCCATGGTTCGTGGGACAGTGGCGGCACCGCATCCTCAACGTGCACCCCGCGCTCCTGCCCAAGTACCCGGGAGCGCACTCAATCGAGGATGCGCTTAAGGACGGCGCTCAGGAATCCGGCATGACGATTCACTTGATTGACGAGGGCGTGGATACGGGCCCCGTACTCCTACAGAAGTCTTGCCCTGTAGAGCACGACGATACGCCCGACACGCTCAAGGAACGCATCCAGGCATTGGAAAAGGAATGGTATCCCCAAGCGCTGCAGATGATTGAAGACGGTGCGCTTAAGCTCCCGCGTTGACCCTCGTTCTTAAGAGAGACATTACTCGTCCTTTCCCTTGAGCTCATCGCGGATGCGCTGCGCTTCCTGCGTATCTTCGCTCTTCTGGGCTCCTTCCACTTGAGCCTCTGCCTTTCGAGCTACACCTTGCACAAACCCGGTGTATTCGACAACAACTTGCTCAACATCCCCTTTGTGCCCGGCAACCGCGGTTTGGTACTCCGGTTCTGCACGCTGTTTTTCCTGCTCGAGTTCCGTCCGCTTCTCTGTGAGTACTTCCGTCAGTTCGTCGATCTCCACCTGACACTCCTCGGCCTCCTTGGCAAAGAGACCGGAAAGTTCTTCCATGAATGCGTCGTCAACATCACCGGACATGAGTCGGTTCGCATACGTTTCACGCTGCTCATCGGTGAGGAGCGAAGCCTCTGCAATGAGTTGCAGGAGGAGCGGGAGATCTATGGTTTGCGCTGAAGTGTCCATGGAAGAGAGGAGGAGAACTTATGCCGCTTGCACGAGAAGATGAATAACATTGGTATCCCTGAGATTTGCACGGATGTTTCCGGATTTGTCGCGCAAGGTCGGTGAGCGCATGACAAAGTGTTTGAATGCTCCGGTGTTATCCCGCATGACTGCCCGGAAATTTCCGCCGTCATCCTGGGTATCGAGCACGCTTTTGTTGCCGCTCCCTCCACGAAGAACCAAACGCCCTTTTGCGTTTTTGCCAATGAGCACCCACTGTTCGTTTCCCACTTGGAGCACGGTTCCGATGGGCGCGGAACGCAACCCCTCCATGATTTTCTTCATATCCGTGGTTTCGTTGAGACGATGGCGCGTGCTGACTTGCTGCTGATAGTAGCGAATGACGTTGTCGCGTCGTTCCTGGCCGATCCAGCGACGACCGGTGACCACCATGCCGACCCCGCCTCGCAGCTTCTTCGCGATTCTCCTCAAAAGTTTGAGCTCCTGTTTGCTAATGGGCTTTGCCGCGTTGTGATCCGCGAGCGCACTGATGGTCTGCTCAAGCTGCACGCCGTTCCCGCGCGCATTCTCAAGGAGTGCATCATCAAGCGTTTGGAGTATGTAACGCCCGGTGGCCTCGGTCGTATCCACGTACTGCGCAACCAGCGAACGCAATGACGTATCGAGTTCACGGACCTCACGAAAATTCTGAGTATCGTTCTTCACCTTTTCCTCCTTTTTCTCGGACAGGAGTTTCTGCAAACGTGCACGTTCCGCATGCAACTTGTCTGTGCGGAATGCCTTGATCTTTGTGACGTTCGCCGCAACCCGATAGAGGGCTTGGAGATCATGCAACTTGTTGATGCGCTGTTCAATGGTCTGAATTTGTCCTTCTAAAATGGTAATTTGCGATTCGGTTATATCTATTGTGAGTTTACGCTTGCGAGCAAGCCCATTGAGATGCATAACGGCGGCATTGCCACCGTACTCAATCTCCGTGGCCATCTGTTCAGTTTGTTCCTGTGCCAACTGCTCCACGGTCTTCTTGATACCTTTTTGTTTCTTTGCTTCACGGTGTTCACCGCGCCAGTTGAGAGGATTGGCGACCCACACACCTTTCCAGAATTTGCGATCTTGGCCCTTATGAATCCTGTCCGCACCGCTCTGTGTGGCTGCATCAATGGCAAGTTCCGCTTCGATACGATCGGAGAGCGAGGCATCTTGAGCATCGGATTCCGCGAGTTCTTGTTCCAATTCGGTCTTGCGGTCCGGCGTCCCTGCAAAGCGAACGAGGCGCCCTTCGGAGACACACGCAGGAGAAGGGAAACGCACAGACATACGGAGATAGGTGTTTCTTTGCATGGGAGAGTGTGTATGTTTCAATATACATTGAACCATTTTACCTGAGAAAAAACAACTGCCTTCCCGACGGCCTGTATTCTGCGCTACTCTGCCCATAACGCATGCCTACGCCACACTGGACCCTGCGCTGCACCGGCAAATCCGCACTCACGCATGATGTGTGGGCCATTACTCTGGAAAAGCCCCAAGAGTTCTCGTTCACTCCCGGGCAGTTCGTCCTTTTCGATGTCCCTTCGGTTGCAGACCCGCAAGATACCGAGCCGCGCGCCTACTCCATCGCTTCCACGCCCAAGGAAAGCGAACTCCTCTTTACGATCAAGGTAAAGCCGGGCGGGCGCGCCGGACAGTGGGTCACGGACATCCTGCTGGAGGGTACGGGGGTCAGCATGCAGGGGCCCTTGGGACTCTTTGCTCTCGCTCCGAGTGAGCGCGACCTCCTCTTTGTCGCCACCGGCGTGGGCATGGCTCCTTTCCGCTCGCAGATTGCCTCTGCACTTGCCGCAGGAGACAAGCGCAGCATGGACCTCATTGTGTGCGTGATGAGCGAACGTGATGTCTTTTGGAAAGAGGAGTGGGAAACACTCGCACAGAGGTATCCGCAGCTACGGTTCCACCTGACGCTCTCGGATCCCGTGGGTGCGTGGCGGGGACTCACCGGCCGCGTGCAGCAGGTGATCCCCCGATGCATTGCGGATATAGAAGAACGCGATGTGTACCTGTGCGGCAATCCCGCGATGACTCTGGACGTGCGCGAGCTGTGCACGAGTACATGGGGCGTCCCCCCCGAACATGTGCACATGGAGGGGTACATTTGATGAATGCAGAATGATGAATAATGAATGCAGAATGAGCCGCACTCTAGTTTACAATGAGCCTGTTGACCCGTGGGTGCGGCTGAATGGACTTCATCCATCATTCATCGCTATCCATTGAGAACACGCACAAACTCATCAAAGAGATAATCCGCATCGTGGGGACCGGGCGTTGCTTCCGGGTGGAATTGCACGGCGAAGAATTTGCCCGACGTATGCCGGATGCCTTCGATTGTCCCGTCATTCGCGTTGGTGAACCACACCGTCCATTCCTTGGGGAGATCCTCTGTAACAGCGAACCCGTGGTTCTGGCTGGTGATGATGCAACGGTCCGTCTTCTCCCCCGCTTGATCATGCTCAATGCACGGCTGGTTCACCCCGCGATGTCCGTACTTGAGCTTGTACGTATCGCCACCCATGGCGAGTGCCAGGAGCTGGTTCCCTAAGCAAATACCGAAGGTGGGAATCCCCTTCTCCACACTCTTCTGAATCTGCGTAATCGTTGCCGTGCACATCTTGGGGTCGCCGGGTCCGTTGCTGATAAAGACACCGTCGTACGTAAGGTCGCTCCCCGCGAGGTCGAAGTTCCAAGGTAAACGATGCACGCGCACGCCCCGCTTGAGGAACGAGCGCAGAATGTTGTTCTTGATACCGCAGTCGAACACCGCGACGGTTTTCTGTGGTTTGGATTGGGGTTCGGGTTCGTAGGTACGTACTTCTTTGCAACTCACCTCATCCACGAGATTCCTCAAATTGGGATCTTCGATTCCCGAACCCGACCCCGAACCCGACTGCACGATTCGCCCCAGCATCACCCCGTGTTCGCGGAGCTTCTTGGTGAGCGCGCGCGTATCCACCCCGGAAATACCGGGAACTTTGTGATGCTCCAGGAAGTTATGCAGGCTGCTTGCCGCTTCGCTGTGGCTGAAGTCGCGGCTCTCCTGCGCGACGACCACGCCGCGCACGTGCACGGCCTCGCTCTCGAAGTGATCGCTGAAATTCCACTTGTTCTTCTCCATACTCGGCACGCCGTAGTTGCCGATCAGCGGATACGTGAAGACGAGGATCTGCCCGCGATAGCTGGGGTCCGTAATGCTCTCGGGGTACCCGGCCATCCCCGTGTTGAAAACCACTTCCCCATCCGTATCGCTTACGGCACCAAAGGATTCTCCTTCGTAGGTCGTGCCATCGGAGAGGATAAGGCGGGACATGACGTGAGGTTGCAGGCAGCATAACGAATGAGCCGAGTGCCTGCCACTCACAATCAAGATGAAAATGCCGCCCCCCTTAAACCAAGAGTGTCATGGTTCGACTCCCTGCCCGTCCGGCAGGCGGGCGCTCACCATGACACAGTCATCGACCAACGAACAGTATTGGTGCGCCGCTCTTTTTGTTGCATTCGACTATCCCTCAGATACCGCGGCCACGTAGAAGGGAAGGTACTTGTATGTGTTTTTGTGTTCCAACCTCACCCCTGCCTGCCGGCAGGCAGGCCTCACCCCTCTCCTCTGCGGAGGAGAGGGGAACTGTTTGTTTGTGTTGTTTTGTTACTACAGAGAACGATCCAAAAAACATACACATACAACTCCCCTCTCCTGCATGAAGGAGAGGGGCCGGGGGTGAGGTCCACCCCTCCCCTCCTCCCTCCCCCCCCGTTCCACACCCCCATGGAACCGGATTTTCCGCTTGAGGAACACACATTGAACCAACTACTTGACTAATACTCTTATGTCTCTTGTAAAGAGCATTCTTCTCAATGCACAATTGCCTTGATCAGTCGGTCTTTCACAGAAAAGGAGAACATGCCATGAACTTGCTCTGGACCCCCTGGGGCTTGATTGCCCTCGCGATTGTTGTCGTGGGGATCGTCCTCGCGATCATCCACAAGGACCGCCCTCGCGGTTGTGCTTCCATGCTTCTGATTGCAACGGGCTTTGGTGTCCTGCTGACGCTCACCTGCGATGTGCGCAACCAGCGCATCCAGACACCGAGCCCTACTGCGGGACAGGATGGAAATGGACAGCCTTCTTTGGATGCCTCAAGTTTCCCCTATCCTTCCCTTGATTCGTATCGAGTTGAAGACATAGGAGAAAAAGTGTGGATCACGTTGGTGAAATCGCCACCCGTCGATTGTCGGTGGGCCATCTACGAAGAAGGGGCTACGGAAGGGAAGCCAGCCCACACGGGAAGCATCCTCGGATTCCCCAAAAAGGAGACTCAGTACATCATTCGATTGTATTTTGTTTCTGGAAACAATAGTGGGTTGGCCAGAAAGGTTACCATCCCTGCAAAGGCCCCCGCTCCCTAACATCCGTCTGCCGGCTGATCGCTTGGGCGGTGCAGGAACGTTTCCTGTGCCGCCCTCGCCTTTGAACATGAGCACTATTTGACAATATTTCTATTGATTTTTTAATCATAATATTGGATAATGAGGGTTGGTCGACCGTTCATTCAAACCAGAAAGTGAGGTGTTGTTATGGAACAGTTCCAACCGCTGCTGGACGCCTTGTTGACCCCACTGGGTGGGATCGTAGCCCTGGGGTTCGCCCTGGGGTTCGTGCTCATCTTTTGGCCCCGCACGGGACAGGCTGGCTCCAGTGGTGGAGCCACGCTTGTACTCTTCGCTCTGCTCGGACTGGCCGTCCTCGTGGCGACCAAGTACGGGCAACACGAAAACGGAGTTGATGGGAAACCCGATCAGACGGCAGCACCGCAGGACGTTCCCGTGCCCGAAAAGGGTACGCAATTCGACGTCAAGCCAGGCAAGTTGGTGCTCAAAACACCACCAGCAGGCTTCAAGTGGGCCGTGCGACTCGGATCTGACAGCCCGAAAAACTACGCCGAGGCGTGCGAGATCCCCGTGTCTGGAGGAGTAGAGGCGAGAGTCTACTTCACCTCAGAGACAAAGGGAGGGAAATACGTCACCGTGACGATCCCCTCCACATCCGGTCCGTCAACGTAGGGAAGGAATTGGTCGACCGACCCCGGCGCGGTCCAGTGCTCGTCGCACTGGAAACCGCGCCGGAATTTTACTAAATGACTATTCAGTTAAGGCACAGAATGGCAGCTCCTCCTTTTCCAAGCATGCCAAGAGCAAACGGTCGAACATCTGATGGTGGCATCGTCGTCGGTTGAATCGCCAGCAGAACTCATCGAGGTACTGTTGCAAGTGCGTCTCGTCGAGACCGTGGTGCGTGCCCATGACGAAGGAGCGGAGGTTGCTGATGAAGGTGTGAACGTGCGGCAGGACGATGTGTGCCTTGCGCTTGCCGACGGGGTCGGGATTGTGCGTGAAGCCGTGGTTTTCCAACGACGGGTACACCGCGAGGCCGTCGGTGCGCACGATTGCTCCCGGTTCAATGACGTCCTTCGCGAAGCGGATGACCGTCGGCGCATCGATGGTCTTCACCGCCCGCATCTTCGCGAACCCCACGTACTCTTTCCCTTCCTTGCCAGGCAAGAACGACACCGCCACGAGAACGGGCGTCTTCTCCGTACCCCTGCCTCGTTTTTGGCCTTCCGTTGGCGCTCCGATGAACATCTCGTCCATCTCGACGCGACTGGGCAGCAGGTACTGCATGTCCCGTTTCGCCATGGCGTGACGCATGCGCTGAAGAATCGCCCACGCGGTTGGGTAGCTGACGCCGAGCTGCTCCGCGAGGAAGAGCGCGGAGAGTCCGCGCTTGTCCGCTGCTACGAGGAAGATGGCGACGAACCATTCCCGCAGCGACGTGCGCGTGCGATGGAAGATCGTGCCGGTGGTAGGAGACATGAAGCGGTGACAGCCATCGCAACGATACCCTCTGGTCTTGCCCGCCTGCACTTTGAACGATGTGCCGCCGCAGTGCTTGCAGACCATGCCGTCCGGCCACCGCACGTTGATGAGGTAGTGCTCACATGCCTCCTCGCTCGCGAGCGTGTCGAACAAGCCCATGACACCCATACTACGGTAGGCGTAGCTCACGATGCTATTCTACGGTGTTTGTTCCTTAACTGAATAGTCATTATGTGAAAACGACATACCCGCACTGTGACTAGACGACCACAGCCCGTAGCCTCTGCTCCTCGCCAACTTTCTCACGTTCCCTCATTTCTTTTGCGAGATCCGCACGTGGCAATTGCCTGCCCACTTCTTGCCAGCCATGCAGATTCTTGAGCACGAAAAGGATGCCTCTTGCGTTGGGATGACCGTGCAGGAGGCAAGTGGCCAACCAACACTCTTGCAACGCCTTGCCGCACTCCACGCCAAATTTGAAGTCGTCATGCGTCTGCAACCACAAATAGAGCGTGCTACGAGAAACGCCAAGCATTGCCGCCACATAGCTGATGGTGGCGATAGTCCGAAAATCGGTGAGGAGGCTGTAGGCAAATAGTGCAAATTCTGGTCTATATTTCGTAGGGCGGCCATTCATACGCACTCCCAACGATTGGGCGGCTTGCCAGTGCTGAGCCGTGGCAGCCTCCAAGTGCCCCATGATTTCTTCGCGGCTCAGTGCGAAAGACAGTGATTCCATATCGAGAGTATACGTTCCCCCGCGTAGATGTCCGAAAACTCATGGTGAGAGTGCCCTCTGGAAGAGAGATATCCAAGACATGTACGAAAGTACTCCAAGTATGTGCAAACTTGGCCAAAATTTTTTGGAAAATCGATTTTCTATCTATGGGAAGTACTATTGTGGATTTAAGGTAGCTCGGAGGAACAGAGGGATTTCGATTTTGAAATTCACAAAGTGGTTTTAGAAAAAGGATTGTTTTTATGGTTTACCTTCCAAAATTTCCAGTGTTCATATTTAACTAGCAGAGTATTTTAAACATCATGCAAGGACGCAAGATCCGCCACGAATTTATGTGGATATTTCAAGGATTTGCAGGATTGAAATTGAAGTGTTCGTACGGTGGGTAGATCACAGGAGCAGATTTACTACCACCTGACTTTTTCTTCGATTCTTCCTCGTTGATTAGGGCAATCATATAGATAACGGCAGCACGTGCGATTTGTAGTACCTTGATCGTCTTTTCTGTTAATTCTTCATACATTAGGTGATAGTCCTCGCCATCTATCTCTGTGCCCATGCGCCAACCCTCAACATGCGGAATCAAGTACCTATGAGTAGATACATTTCTGCTCTTTCTGATGGGGTAGAGATAGCCCTCTGGCGTAAGATCGATCGATAGATCATACAAGCCCATCAATTTAGAGTTCATGCGATCGTGGATCGACTTTTTAAGCTGCCTTTTACCATTAATTTTTTCCGTCCAAATGTTGAAAAAGTTGATGCTATTCTCGTCCATTTTTAGTTCTAAATAGTAATCGAGAAAGAACGCAATTTTATCGAGGATATTGAAGGCATTTTCAAGAGCGAACTTGACCTTGGCTACTCTCAGACCGTACGCAGCATAATCTAGGGTATCGGCATAATAAGTCATATTCTCATAAGGACTTAGATCAAATAACGGATGGAGAGCTTCAAAAAGAGAAAACCTTGCTGTGGCATACCTCTCTTTAATTTCGTTCACAGTTCTAAGTAATCGAGGAATGGTTACATCATCTTCCATGCCAGCTGTAAGCGAATAAGGGAAAATTGTGTCTGCAATAAAATCACTGCCCCTATTTCTAATCCCAAAATTGAGGAACAGCTCATTTTCTTTACACATCTCTAGGAATTTTTTGTCTGGCTTCCTTACGCGCAATTTGCGCCAGTGCTTATGAAATTTTTCAAACAATGACGCCGGTTTTTCCTTTGACAGTCTTTGCGCATCCATCCTTCGTGTTACCCAATCTAAATACGCTTTGTAATGCCCTTCTATGTGAGCACCAGCAATTTCTATCATGGCCTCCTTCTTGCCGAGAGCAGTTAGCAATAAATCTTTTGCTTCTACCAATAGGTGCGGATCACCGCTAATGCGAGAATGCAGCGCAAGCTCAACACCTAAATTGCCAATGCCGATTGGATTATTTGGATCGATTCGTATGGCTTCTTCAAATTGATGTATCGCTTCCAGGCTCCTCCCCATGCTTGATAAAACATTTCCATAGTTAATTCTGAGCTTTGCTCCTTGGGCATCGTCTTGAAGCAATGAGTGGGCAAAACCCATGCGATAAAGTTCTTTCGTCTTTTGGTATGTCTCATTGTCGGGACTAATAATGCCGCCACTCCGCTTTCGTTCAATTGTACTCAGGGCTGAGAAGCCATTTGCGAAATTATAAAGTGCTGGGGGATAAAGGGATGCCTGTGTTTCAGCAGGCTCCTTGCTCAAATCATTCATGAATTTCGTTATTCCATCTAATCCTTCCATTATTATGGCTTCGTCTTCCAAGTTGCTGCCAATATCTATCAAAAAGCCGCTCTTGTTTAAGCGACCATTTAAATATTTATCCAATTCGACCTTATTCGCCTTTATAACGCGCAGCGCCTCCTGTGGGTCAGTTCCCACAAGATTGGAGATACCATGCATAAGATCGTTAATATTCATGAATAGTCTAAAATAAGAAGTATGAACGCTATTTTAGCCCAAAATCACCATTCACATTTTTCAGATGGAAACAAAGATTCCTGATTTTGAAACCAGAGTGGCTTGTATAGCTGGAAATGCGAACCTAGCGGCATCCATTTCGTCTTATTTTAACGAAAAGGACACCTATTTTTCCGTTTTCTATGCACCAAGACTATGGCTACACGAATTTGAGCCAGGGAGAAAATCGAAAGCCATAAAGATGCTTGATCCACAGGTTGTAATACTTGCTGGCTTAGAAGAGGACGAAGAGGAAGCGCTAAAGAGCAGGCTAAAGGGTTACAGGGTCATCAAGATCCACAGTGGCTTCATGGTAAAGGGGAGACTCAGGTTTCTTAAAAAGAAATTCGAGGGTGAGCTACGATGCCGCTCACAAGATTTTGCCATCGGCTTACTTCACGCGAAGAGAAACAACTTGCTACTCATCCCAGATGAAAAAGCTGCACCCCTAAATTTAGATCTATCTGCTGGCGATGATTTGTTCGCCCTTGAAGCAGAGGGTGATTTATCAGATGTGATTACTGCGAATTATGCTTTTGCTTTTCGTGCAGGGTTGAAAATTCTTAATAAAGTAAGTAGGCAGGAAGCAGAAGAGGTTCAGGATAAATTTAGTGAGATCGACGGCAATTTGGTCAAAAACCCTGATAAGGCCAAGGCAATATTGCAAGAGGTAGAGAAAAAAATTAATGATCAGTGCTCAATTGATTTGAGTCCCTATAAATCTGCGACCTTTATAACGACAGGATTGCCGTACGGACTAGCATTTCGTGATGGGTGTCCCGTTAGCCATGTCCTTCGATATCCTGATCTTTGCAGATTTTTGTTTAATAACATTTGGTGGGAGCATCATCACTCTTTCATAGGATTGGGCGTAGTTTTTGCTCCTGAGAGATTTAATCAAAATGGAGGATTTGATGAGGTGGATTTTGTTCTGCAAAAACTATCGAGAGATTGTCATTACTACGCGGTTATATCTGAAAAAGAGCAGGCTTCTGTGGAAGAACTGGAGAGCTTTATCCATTTTTTCCCGATGGAGTTATTGCATATCTCAGCACACGGGGGAGAGGGTGAGGGCTATAGATGCAAGTACGAATTTGAATATGAGGGAAAAACACATGAAATGATTGTTGAGGAGGTAATCACCGCGAAGCCTCAATTAGCTAAACCAGATAAGGATGGAATGATTAGAGTAGGTACGAAGGCGATTTTTAAGAGGGCAACATTTGATGGTGTTCCATGGAAGGAAAGTGATTTCAAAACTTTTCCTATGGAAATGAGATTTGCTGTTATAAGGAACTCAAAACCAGAAAGGCAGCCAATTAATTATGTGCCTCACTCAAATCAAATCTTTTGCTACGATGGCGCATCCTTGGGTTCATACCACGTCACTGATTTGAATCCTGTCGTTTTCAATAATTCTTGTAGTTCCATCTCAGAACTAGCATCGTCTTTTATTTTTGCAGGAGCACGATGCTATATCGGAACATGCTGGCCTGTTTCGATGCCAAGTCCGGCAGCTTATGTAGCATGTGCCTTCTATGACGAGATTATGACAAAGACACTCCTGCAATCATTCTGGGATGCACTGAAGTTACATGCGAACCCTAATGATCCGCTGGAATGGAGAAACTATTTATTTTTCGGAACTCATTTTTCAACGCTCAGACCCACCGCAATACGTCCTAAGGAACCGTTACGGCCTTTGTTAGAAAGAAAAATTGCAGCATGGAAAAGGAGGGCAGAACACGCTGCAGGAGATTGGAAAGGGGATTGCGAGAGAACAGTTGAGTTTTTGACAGATAAACTCAATGAATTTAAAAAAGGTTACGGCCATTCTCAAAAGGCAGTTCAAGGGATAATGCCGCTTTATAACACGATGCTTTATATTCGTGATTCTATAGAGCAAACGTCAAAAATCGAAGATTCGCTTAGTGATGACTTGCTCGATAGTACAAATCAACTTATTGGCATACTTCAGCCATAGACACCTCTAAGTGAGTCTGAGAGATGTAATTAAAGGTATTTACATGCGTCAACACCTATATATTGTCCATTCCATCACTATAAGCTAAATTTATGCACACTTTGTACAATATGTTTGAAAGTATCTTTGGGCAGCGGCTGGATCAGAAAACCAAGGATCTGGCGACTTATATTTATGCGTTGTTAACTGAAAACAATAAAAGGTGTGACATTTTCTTTCTTACAAAAACTTTGTACCTTTGCGATGTTGCAAGTTATCGATATACGGGAAACAAAATTACGAACTTAAATTGGAAGTGGTGGGATTTCGGCCCTTTTGATAATAGAATCTATGATTATAGAAAGGATTTAATTCACAAAGGTGTACTCGGTCCTAGTGATGTTGAAAGTAAAACAAAACACAGTTCAATTTCTTATGTTCATATACAGAGGCTCTCAGATTTAGAGGCAGCAATTACTAAGAGGGTGGTTTTGAAAGTGAAAGATTTAGATTTCAATGGCTTAAAGACGTTGGCATACAAAACGCCGCCGATGGAGTCTGCTCAAAAGAAGGGATTAAAGCCGGGAGAAAAAGCCCCTCTTGATTTTAGTACAATTACCCGTCAAGAGATTGGGCTTACTTCACAAATTTCCTGAACCACTATTGGCCCAGGCCTTGGCAAAAGGTTCATGTTTTCATTGCAACAATTTGGAGTATCTGTTGCCTGATTCACTAACCCAAGTGAAAAATAAATTCTTCGTATGTCTCTCCGACCTAGATTTGAGCTTACAAAAAGTCCCTATAGCAATTTGCACATCACAAGACGACTATAAGAACGACAGTCATTGCATCCGATTAGGGAGCCCTATCTTTCCAAAAATTACTTACGTCAATCTGCGATTTATACAAATGATGACGTTTGACTATTTCAAGCAAAGAGCGCAAGCACAGGAAGTAGAAAAATATGGAGATATCAATCAGTCAGACCTAGATCAAATTGCAAATGCAACAAAAACCTTCCCAATTCCATCTGATCCTAAGCGCAGAGAAGACTGGCAAGCGATCTTGCTTCTCATTAGGCCTGACCTATCGATTGATTTATTCTGATCGGACCAGATGCCAATTGCTCTGCCCAAGCTAAAACCATCTGCTCTAATTGGTTCCACGAATTTTTAATCATCTCCACCACTATATAGAACACAATTCAGGATTTTGTTTATCTGAAGAGCAAAAGTCGGTTTGAAAAGATAAATATCTCAAGCTAACGGGAGTTAAACTCAGCAGATAAAACTGCTAAAATCCAATCTACAAATGAATGCGATTATCTCCGACTGCGGCACGTATCGCTATTTGCTGACTCGCGAGTTCGGATCAAGTCCGAAGATCGCCACCTTCATTATGTGAAATCCCTCAACGGCAGATGCAACCGTCGATGACCAAACAATCCGCAAGTGCATTGGCTTCTCAAAGAAATGGGGTTGCGGCAGCTTGCGCGTTGTTAATTTATTCGCAGTTCGTACATCTGATCCAGAAGAGATGAAGAAACATCCGGCACCGCAGGAACCAGACAATAAAAAGCATTTCGATACAGCGATCCGAACAGCAAAAGGTGATCCATATCAAGGACCAATCGTTTGTGCCTGGGGTAACCACGGTCTGCACCTACGACAAGATTTGGTCGTCCTTGATTGGCTCAACGCACATCAAGTAGCAACAATGGCTATTACTATCACCGGCAAAGGTCAACCTGGGCACCCCCTCACGCTATCCTATGAATTGCCGCTGATTCCCTACCAAGACATCAGACCTTAATAGGATCTTTAATTTTTGGGACCAATATTTGATTATTGAAAAATAATATTTCTTTGCCCTTTCTAATACCATGAGCTGAATATCCCAGTGAATATACTTTTCGCTTCTGAATGTTTTTATATAATTTTCTGATTTGTGGAACATTATCATAAGAAACAATCCAATTAACATTTTTTATACTTTGAATGAGATCAGAAATCTCCCGATGATCCTCATGTTCGTAATGGTTCATATATAGCGATTTGCCCTTCAAATAATACGGTGGGTCAAAGTAATAGATTGAATTCGACTCCGAAGATTCTTTTTGTAGCTTTTTTATGAGTTCAATAGCATCAAGATTGTGAAGGACAATATCATTTTTACGCGCAGAAATTCTCTTAATTCTTTCGATTAAAGTAGTTTTATTAAACCGACAATCGATCTTGTATTTACCTGTCTGCTTATAGCTACCAATAACTCCCGCATTTAAAGTTCCAGAAATGTTGGTTCTATTTAAAAAGAAAGTTGAGAAACCTAATGCTAATAATGGAGCCCTATCCTTCTTTTGCTGTACTGCTTTTGCCTTATGCCAATTTTCGATGTTTACCTCTGTTATTTCTATCAAGTTACAAAACTTTTTAGTTTCATATAATGCTGAATGCCAGAATGCATAAATGGAGCGATCAGCATCATTAATAGTTATTTTAGAGACCCTCTCTTCCAGTAGAAGAAATAACGCTACTGATGCCCCTCCCGCATATGGTTCAATATAATGGCCACTAATGTTATTTAATTCGCAAACTTGAGAGATGAATTTCGCAAGTTTTTGTTTGCCGCCTGGGTATCGTAGAGGAGAATAGAACATCACGAAATTTTAGAAGTGATTTCAAATAATAATCTCCCAAAATGAGACCATGTTTTTTCCGAATCACCTTTTTTAGGCATGTAGCGTGCATTATGAATAAATGTATTTAAATCTTCTACAAAATTTGTATCACCTTTTATAACTTTTTGCAGAGCGGTCAGAGCGTGAGGATCAGCAATAATGTTATTTGATGCGTCTGTAATAAAATCTAACATCTCCCTGAAAGAAGGACTCCAATTTTGCTTGGTTTGCAATAGAGGTTTACCGCTCTTAGCATTATTGGCATTTTTAGCAGATATAGATGCCTTATAGTCTTTTATCATTTTTTGAATATGCCCCTTCCCCTCAAGCTGATGGTAAAGAGAAAGCTCCAGAAGCACCCGTAAAGATACAATAAGAATATTTTCATGATCTGTGGGATCAAGCGATTTCATTTCTTGCAACATCTTTTTTACCCTATCGCTCCCTATATATTGCAGATATTCTTCGTGAGTAATCCAATCTGGCTTCACTAAAGAGCCTTTCGGTACTTTTGCTGATTTCTTTGTATTCTTCTGAAGAGGTGCAGACTTGGTCTTACTCGCAGATTTAAGCGGAAATGCTTTAGGATCAATTTTGAAAAAAATAGTTTCTTTTAATTTTTCCTGACTAGCCTGTGCTTCAATGTGACCTGGCTCAACTATAAACGGTACTAACTTTTTGAGCTTGGCATTGAAGCTATTTTGGTCAGTCGGATTTACTCTTCCATTATCATCGATTTCATAACCAAGCAGTTTTTTGCCATTTGAACTTAAAATTGCTCTGTCTATCTTGTTGAAACCCGAACCTAGAAGCTCATCTTGCCCCTTAGCATCAGGAGTTTCTTCAAGGATTCGTTCATAAAAGAATAATTTTGCTAAATCATTCTTAAAGTCGCTCTTCAATACTCCATACTCCTTTGCCGCAGATTGCATATCAACACCAGAATCAACCAAATTTCGATACATCCTCAATTTTTGTAAGACCTGCCAAGGTTTTAGTAATGGTTTAACATGAATATCCCAAATTTCTTTTTCGGCCGCTTTTCGTGTTGGTGCAACTGCAATCTTAATTTCTTTGATCTCATCCATATCCAATAGCTTTTGCAATTCTTCAAACCTCTTTTTGTCACGAGCATTAGGAGATAGTTCGGGCTTCAGTAAAAATTCACATGCAGCAAGTCTTCTATTTCCATCTAAAACAATGAATTTATTTCCTTCTTTGCAAACAATAGTGGTGGCACTTTTGTGATATCCACTCCTCACGATGCTTTCGGCAATACTAATAACATCCTCTTTTTCCAATAAATAATTTCTTATCTGATTTATATCATTGTGATCCTTAACATGCTTAGGCACTCTTGGATTCTGCAGATCTAAATGTAAGTCCTTGATCTCTACTTTAGAATCTTGCCAAGTACTAGAAGCAGTCATCATATTTGTAGTATTGCATTTTTATGGCTCTTTTTAAAGCTTGCTGTATTTCCATTTAGGAGCAACAGTGCTTGAACATTCTTCTCGAACAATTCTATGGTCTGCCCACTATGGCCGACTTTGATCCAGATTTGGACGATGTGGAGATGAGTAACGTCATCGGCCTACTTATGACCATCAAACAGATACGAGATCAAAAACCACTCGATGATCCGAATGCTTTGGGTATCGACGAGAAAGGAAAACCCTATTACTAAGCCATTTCTCATTCTGGGAAAAGTTTGAAAAGTCCCGGCAGCTCTCTTGACTCATATATCGTTTACATCACAAATCGCCATGGATTTTCAGGCGGATTTTTGAGGATGGAAATTATCGAAAACAGTGAATTTGTCAGTCCTCTCAGTCGTTCTGCTGTTATAATGAGTTCGGTGTTTTGCGGCTCAAAAAGTTTGAAACTCGTGCCTCCAGCTCCACCATCGATTAAATCAAGGAATACCTTTATGAGGTCAGCTCTTCCTCCGGGAAAAGGGTGAAATAATCAACCCCAACCACCTCCGCTTCACTCTGCAGTTTTTCCATGGATCGGTCTACTAATTGCCGAACACGCTCCTTTGATACACCGATGATCGCTCCGATATCTTTCAGCGTCTTCCCTTCTTCGCCATCCAATCCAAACCGCAGGACAATGATTTCAAATTCTCTCTCGTCCAATATCTGCAGCAATTGATCCATTGTTGCGGTTTGTTTTCCCACTCTGTCGGCTTGATCGATGTAGTCAAGGGATTGTTCTTCTCCTCCTACGAGCGCCAACAGTTCCTCATCGGAAACGGGCGTCTCTCTTGCATGCCGACGGCTCTCTTGCGGAATCGTGCGAGCGAAGTTTTTGATGATTGCCCAGCTAGCATACGTACTGAACTTGAATCCTCTTGCAAAATCGAATGAATTAACAGCCCGCATGAGAGAAATATTCCCGTCACTAATGTGCTCGAACAGATCTTCTGCTTCACGTGCATGGCGCTTTGCGATGGAGACAACAAGGCGCAGATTCGAGCGAATGATGGTATTTCTCACTACAACTGCATGGGCATAGAGCGCAACGATCTCATCCATGGCTTCCTGTGACGGCGATTGGGGATCAAGAGAGTTGCGGAGCATGCTTGCCCTGAATTTCAGATAGTTCATCTGCCGGAAGAGGTGCTGTTCCTGCTCTTTCGAGAGGAGAGGAACTGCATAGAGCGAGCCTAAGTACGCTGGTAAGCCCGAAGGGATCCTCTGACGCGTTTTCTGTATCGCGCAGGGGGTGAGCAATTCGTCATGCAATTTTGCATCATGCGTCGCCTCCTGAAATACGGGATTGGGTATGAAGTTAAGTGGCATATCGCGAATCCTTTGTATTCGATCCACCTTCTTGCCCTTGGTAAGGACTTCATTTTGGTCATCTTGAGTTTCGGAATGTGCAATGGGGAATACAGGAAGCGCAACAGCACCCATGCGTCGGTGCGTCCTGCTCCGGATCGTGGGCACTCCATCCTGACTACACGGCTGGTGATCATCTGTTCCAGGAGTGAGATGGACCACGGGTGGCGACGCTGCGGCATCACGTTGCTCTGCAGATTCCGGAACAGGCGGACACGGAGCTGCAGGACTATTGATCGCCGGGCGAGAGGGGATGAGCGCCCTCAGTCTTTCGAAATTCAAAATTTGACCGTCACAGAGAGCGCAAATCTGTTCCAGTGTTGCTATGCGCACCGCACCGGACACAGTCCACCTGTCCGACAGAATCGGGGAAGGGGCCGACGGCAATTCCGGTGAGGACGCGGTGGGATTCACTTTAAATCAGGGCCTTTTCTTAACTAGTCTCCTTACCCTCCAAAATCAAGACCAACACCCCTCTCAGTTCGCGGCTGATCTCGAGTTTCCCACCGCCGGGTGTGAGGTACTGCAGGGGAGCCTGCTGGCTTTGGGCTTCAACTTGAGCTTGCACAGGTGACGCTTCCACCGGTACAGGCGACTGTTCAGAAATTTTTACCCCGAGTGTTCCGAGAAGAGCGCGATTCTGTTCCATGAGTGAAGCAAGTGCAGCAATACGCTCGTCGTGGGGTTCCAGGTCCATCAATGCAGTGAGTACCCTTTCATTCTGCGCAGTGAGGCGGTCGATGATGCTGAGTTTCGCGGGGGAAAATCCTTCTCCATTGGAAGGTGCGGTAACGTGCGACGCAGCAGATGTTGGAGATGCTTCTTCCTTGGGAGCTTCGGGTGTGGCCGCAGCAGGAACAACGTCGTTCGTTTCCGGCACAGGAGCGTCCTCCGGTGCGGTGCCAGGGACAGCGGAGAGGGGTTCTGCGGAAGACACGCTGGGTGCCCCCTCCTCTGAAAAAAGTTCTGGGACTAAGTTTTTCGTCAGAACCAACCTGTGCTTCTTCTCTTGTTTGGAGAGCCGGTACACCGTGAGGTGTTCTTGCTCACGAAATGTCCTCAGTTGCTCGTCGAGCTTCCCCTTGCGGAGCAAGCGCACGAGCGCCAGTAATTTCTTGCCGTCTTCCTCTCCGATGCGTGAAGACTGGCCGCTGCCCTCGAGCGCACTGCTGAGCGTTGCGATCGCCTGCGTCTCTTCCGGTGTTAGAACATCCGTGCCATCTCGTTCCATGTATCTCTGGACAGAAGTTGACAACACGCCTGCCCGCGCAGACAGCGGACTGGCGTGCCCGAGGTATTCGCGCAATAGGGCGGCGGCACGCACAGCGCGCTGCCGATACTCCGGTGTGGAATTGAAACCCTTCCCATGATCAGCAGGTGCTTCTTCCAGGAGGAGCCGGGTCAGCTCATCGATCTCGGTCTGCACTTCAACCGGTAATACTGCAGTGTCTTCGGTCTCCGCCGCGTCCACCATCGCCAATGCATCGGTTTGGGTCTGTGTGCGTGCCGCACCAACCTCCGTTGGTGCGGAATGCGGGCTTGCAGAGGGGTGCATTGAGCCCCGTGATTCAGGTGAATGCTTCATAGAAAGGTTGGCATTGGAACATGTTGGAGGATGGAATGCAATGGAAAAGACGCTCTACTTTCCCGGCTCAGACAAGAGGAGACTCAGTATCTCTTCCCGTTGATCGAGCAAGTCTGAAATGAGCTGCAGATCAGGGGGGAGTGTTCCAGGTCGTTCAGGCGTTGCCATGTGGTCGGCCTCGGTGATCACTGAAGCGCCGAGAACTGTAGGCACGGGCTCACCAAGCACGATGGGAGGAATGGGCAGGGAATCTGCGGCAAGGACTGGTTCCGGCGCCGATACAGGCGTAATGGTCCCGAGAGATGCACCTCTCCGGCTGTCGCGTATCCAGGGGGACTTTGGAGCGGGCACAGGCTTCCGCGGACGACGAGAGGTTTTCATGCGAGCACCGGGGTGTGCCCATCGTTCGTAGCGAGCGCGGGTGAGACCATGCTGTGCAAGCAAGGCATCTGTCGGCTCCTCTCCACCGGGGCACTCGGCATGGACACGCCCGAGAAGGAGACGCCGGAGAAACATGGGGATTCGGCCTCGCAGTATGCCTCCGCCTTTTCGGTTATTCAGGAGAGCAGCGCAGTATTCAATGTCGGATCGCTCCCTCACCCACTGCGAATATTGCCAATACGGAAGATGGAGATTCTTGAGCGCCTCTGTGAGCAACGGTTCCCGCCCGCCTTCGCAATCTGCGCTGATCACGTCCAGCAGCCCCAAGACTGCCTCGGGATCCAAGAGATCCCATGCAGGAGATTTCGGAGGAATCTCTTCTGAGTGCGGCGGAAGTGCGGGGGGATACGGCTTCGGTGCAGGTGGTGGCGGAGGCGGAGATGTCGGCTCCGAAGGCTTTGGTGCCGCTTTAATTGCCGGTGGAGGAGGAATGGGAGTTGCTTCAGGGGGATTCCCCTCCATCGCTGCAAAGTGATTGAGCGCTCGTCGAATCTCCAACCCGGCACGAACAATCGGCAATCCACCGGAGCAGCGCGCATTGACGATTTGCTGCGCCTCGGCAAGAAATGTTTCATCATCCTCAAGCGCTGTGAGCTGTCCTTTGGAGCGCTCTTCATATAGCGCCCTGAGAACGCAGAGCTCTTCTTGTGTCATTTGCCACATCGCTCTGTCATCGGGTGCTTTGCGCCGTTGAAGGTGCTCGAATTTCTGGGGAAGAAGAACGCTTTCTGCTGGTGTGTGTCCACCATTATCGTTGTCGGCAATTACCAGCTTTTGCTGGTGGTCAGCACCCCGAAAAGTTTCCTGGTCTACTCGTTCCAACAATAAAGTCTTCAGCCATGTACCAAACAGCTTTTTCTTCTGCAGATCATCATCACAGAAATTTCCGACGGCGCGGACAGCTTCCGTGTGGAGGTTCTGAGGATGTTCTCCAGCAGCAGTGACGGCCTCGTCGAGACAGAACATGAATTCCGAGAAGAGTGTGAAATTATCGATGTTTACGGTTTCATTGTTCGAAACAACGGGCTTCTGCTGCGCATTTGTCCACTGTCGCACACGCACGGCAAGTCGGGAGATGAGGAGCGCACGCATGGCAAGGATGTGCTGCTCGATCTCCCTCTTCTTTCTCGCTTCGTCCGCAGGGCCATCAGCAGCAGTAAACTGCGCTTGGATTTCTGCGCGGAGTGTAGTGCAGGCATCGACGAATCGTTTTTCCAATGCACTGGCAACATCAACATCCATTTTTCGATCCTTATATTCCGGATGTGACATGCACGCGTCTCGTATCATCTGTCGGGCCTTCCGGTATGTACGCTGAACATCTGCAAGACTACGAAGCGATCCTTTGCCGTCACCGATCACATTCTCCTGTAACCGTGTCTCCACTGCGCGCAACCTTCCCGTATTCTGCTGCCGTTTCCTCTGAACGAGATCGGAAGCGAACTTCTCATTCACTTCTGCGATGAGCGCTTCAACGTGCGTGGTAATCGTCGCGCCGATACGGCACAGGGGAATGGAGACCGGAAGCGGCTCATTCTTATCACGCCCTTCGAAACAATCGATGAAGGTCAGACGATCTTTGCTCATGAATGGAGGAGCGGCAAGTTATCAGAATGCGCTGGATAGTCAATTCGCTTCTTTCTGCATCGCAATGAGTCTGATACAACTCAATTATCAGGTCTTTTGGAAGTGAAGCTGAAAAATTGATTTGCCCGTCCGAAGACTTGTTCCATGAGCCGGTTCAGACTTTTCTTCAGGGTCTCCACCATTCGACTCGGCCCTTCGGGCCTCGCTCATGGTCAGAGCGCCTTTGGCGCTCCGGCCACGTCTTCGCCGAGTTGAATGACAGTGAGCGAGCGAAGCGAGTCGAACTGCCCTCCTCCTCGCTCGTGGTAAATCATTCGTTTTCCACGAGCACCTTGCGTACACTAATCTTCAATGTGCAGACCACGCATTGGGATCAACTTGTTCCTCAGCCTAGCAATAGTAGCCCTGCAGTGGACGACCGCTTTTGCGGCAACGCTCTCCATGAGCGCTGCATCCACGTTTGATACCAACAGTCCGCAGGATATCGCCGTTGCCGTGCTCAGTGCTACGCAGGCGGTCGTCATCTACCGCGATCTGGACGTGGGCAACATCAACCGCGCGAAGGTGGCGACCATCTCCGGCGATACGATCTCGTACGGGGACATTGCCACGTTCTCCTCAAATCTTTCGACAAGCGTGAACATCACGAAGCTCGATAGTACGCACGTTGTCATCGGGTACCGCGAGCTTATTGCCAGCGACGCGAAGGTCGTGATTGGGACGGTTTCGGGAACCGATATCAGCTTTGGGACACCAGTCACCGTCTCCGATAATTCCAGTTACGGTGCGTACGTTGCGGCTCTGAGTAGTACAAAACTCCTCATTGCCTACCGCGACGGAAACAACAGCAACTACGGAACAGCCGTCATCGGGACGGTGAGCGGCACGGATATCACCCTTGGCACAGAATCTGTATTTGAGTCTTCCGCCACAGCTCCGCATGCTGCGGAGACGTTGGATGCGACTCATGCGGTCATCGTATTCGCCGATTCCGACAACGACGGCAACGTCATCATCGCCGACGCCTCCGGGGCAGTTCCCTCCTACGGATCGGCTGTGAAATTCGCCGAGTATTTGGCGAATTCAACCACGTCCGTTCACAGCAGTTCCTCGCTTACCATTGCGTATCGCGACATATCGGACGGCAATAACGGTCGTGTTGTTGCCGGCACCGTTTCCGGTACTACTCCGACGATGGGCTCTTCCGTTGTCTTCGATACCAATACTATCCAGTACTTGAGCATGACGGCATTAGACAGCACGAACGCGTTCTTGGCCTATCAGGATCCCGGCAACTCCAACTACGCAACGGCACTGATGGTCACTGTGAGCGGTACGAGTGCCACTGCCGGTTCCGCGACAGTCTTCAACTCGGCAACATCGCAGATCATTGGATCGGACACGATTTCTTCCACACAAGCCATTGTTGCGTTGCAGTCGGGAATAACTGAGGGAGCAGGCTTCATTGCGACATACGGGGAAGATTCCGACTCCTTCACGCGGGGCGGCGCGGCGCGCAGGGCGCAGCACGCGTTGCGGCAACGGATGGCTGCTGCAGGAACTCCGTCGCACGCGTCGGCGCCGCAGCAGCCGACTTTCACGCCCGATTACAGCACCGTGCAGTGCGGTTACGTTCTGCAACGTCCGGCGGAGGATGGCCGCAGCGCGGTGGTGGAGAATACGGCATTCATTCCTCCGAGCGAAGCCACCCATGTAGTAGAAGAGCCTGTTGCCACAGTGAGTACATTCCAGGAGCGTGTGTGTGCGCGTGTGGAGGGCAGATTCTCCGGTTCGTCCCTGGAGCGCGTGAATGCCAGGTTGCAACAGAGATTCGGATGGACGTGCGGGGAATGACGCTTCTCACTCCATGCTCTCCTGCTGTTCAATGAGCCGGTAGATCAGCTCAGAGAAGAGTTCGCGCGTCATGCCGGCATCCAAATCCACGGCATTGAGATCCAGGAGATCATTGTCCAGTGCGTACTGGAGGTACGGAGCGTACCAAGCAGTTGCGTCTATTCCCGAAGGCAGATTTGTTACGGCGTAGTCGGAGAGATCAATACCGAAGCTCTCGAAGGCAATTTTGAGCAGTTCTGCTTGGTTCACCGTCTGGCTAGGGCGGAAAGTGTTATCACTGTACCCCTGGATGATTTTGAGTGCCCAGGCGCGGTTCACATACCCGGCGAACCATTCATCGTAGGAGACGTCGTAGAATGTGGGACTTACGGATGTATCGGGTTCTTCTCCCAAAGCTTCCATGATTACTTTGAGTGCCTCTGCACGGTTGATGGGATTCTTTGGCTTAAAGGAGCCGTCGGCATTACCACTAAGGATGCCGCGCTGTTGGAGGAATTCCACAGCCTCTCGGTTGCGGATTTCCCCATCATCCGTGAAGGTGACTTTGGGCAGCAGTTCGCCGTCAAACGCTTTGTAACGACTGGCGTGTCGCGCATTGCGCAGCAGGTTGCGCTCGCGAACAAGTGTGCCGCTCCCCATGAGGCCGTTCTCCTCCATGAATGCCCTCTGCTCCTCGCGCGTCATCTCGTCCCAGTTATCGGGGAGTTCTACACCCGCTTCCTCAAGGCGTTGTTTGAGAAAATCATTTCCTCCACGTTGTCCGTTACCACCCGGACCCATCTCGATCCCGTTCTCCTCCATGAATGCACTCTGCTCCTCACGCGTCATCTCGTCCCAGTTATCGGGCAGCTCTGTACCCTTCTCTTCTAGGAGCTTTTCGAGCATCTGCCCGGGATCGAATGCCCCTTGGCCACCGGGGCCAAAACCACGGTCACTGGTTTGAGCAAAGGCGGGCTGCGTCAGAAGAACGCATGCCAGAACGCCGCTGAGGAAGATGGGGAGGTGTTTTTCCATGGAGAAGTGAGGGGAATAGTGATATTCGCTTGTCTCACACAGTTTCCGAAGGAAAAAGTTTCGCTTCGCAGCAGTTGGTCTGCCATCGGGCATCAGTAGGGTTTTCCTGCATCATGGGTTACACTCCCACGTATGGATTACGGCCTGACCCGCGAGGAACTCCGCGTACTGCGCCCGCTCTCCACCCCCAGGAAGATCCAGGAGTACCTCGATGCGCTCCCAATGAATTTTGAACCGGAGGGGGATACCTGCCTTTCTCCCCGGCGCGTGCTTCGGGAGCAACGTGCGCACTGCATCGAAGGAGCGATGCTTGCGGCTTTGGCATTGCGCTTGCACGGATGGCTGCCTCTGCTCGTCGACATGGCGGCAACGGACTTTGACGATGACCACGTGATCGCCGTGTTCCAACTGCGCTCTCACTGGGGCGCCATCAGCAAAACCAATCACGGAGTTCTGCGGTACCGCGAGCCCATCTACCGTTCTATCCGCGAGCTCGTCATGTCCTTCTTCCATGAGTATTCGATCAGTGACGGGCGCAAGACGCTGCGCTCGTACTCCGATCCCGTGGATCTCTCTGCTTTGGATGAGCGCGGTTGGATGACATCGGGGGAGAATCTCTGGTTCGTGCCGGAGTACCTGAATGCAGCGCCTCACCACTCCATCCTCACGCGTGCGCAGATCGCTGGTTTGCGCCGCGCCGATGCCATCGAACGCAAAATCGGTGCTCTCGTAGAATGGAAGCCGCCAGCGAGGGCGCGATAGGCAGAGGGCTACTGTCTTTACGGATCTGGCGGATGAGGAGGCATAGAGTCTCCAGAACATTGACTTATATATTTAAATTGCTATTATATATATATGAGTTTTGGGAAAGAAATGGAAGCACTTACCGGGAATCTGCAGCGCGAAGCGGCAACCAATAATATCGGCAAGTTGCTTGCGGGAGCGGCTGTGATTGTGAGAAATCGGATACTGATTGTTTGCAGATCACTGAATGACGAGTTCCTCCCTGGGTACTATGAGATCCCTGGTGGCGGGATCGATCCGCGCGAAACCATCTTGCAAGGACTGGAAAGGGAATTGTTCGAAGAAACCAATCTCAGAATCGGGACATTGAAAGAGTATCTCGGTCATTTCAATGCCGTGTCTCCTTCGGGGCAAACAGTACGACAATTTAATTTTCTGATCGAGCCGACGCATGATGAAGTGAAACTTTCTGAGGAGCATTCCCATTTCGATTGGTGGAATCTGGAGGAGGACAAACCATGCCCTGTCCCTATGCTCGATTCTATCAAGGATGTTATTTCCCGAGCAATACATTCAAGAAAAGGCTCTACCCACGGGGAGTAGAGCCTTGTGCTAGGAACAAGTCCCGGCGGCTTCTCTCTCAATCGATTCCCTTCAGCCTTACTGCTTGTCCGGTCCCGCGTGAAAGGATGCGTTATCGTACACTTTCAGGACGTTGGCGATCAGCCTTTCGAGCTTCTCGCGTATTCCGTCGAAGGGAATCACGAAAACCTTCTCCCGGCTTCGGCAGAATTCAGCAACCGACGCTTTCACTTTTCTGTGATCCATAGTGGTCAGAGGAACTTCTGCAGGTACATGGAATTCGGGAAGATGAAGACGTGGACGAAGAGCCACACGAGGGAACAGATCCGCGCGGGGATGACGAGGGAGGGGTAGCGCTTCGCCAAGACATAGCCGAGGATGAGCATGGCAGGATCGGCAATAAGCCGGTTCGGCCAGAACTCCACGCCCTAGAACCAGTACTCGACGCCCTTCCCCGCCATTCCTTCCTCCAGATAATGCTCGAGCGTCTCCCAGAGGTATCCAAGGAACAGGACACCCATGAGATTGAAGTACCACGAGTGGTGATTGTGATCCTCGCCGAGAACTTTCTTAAATGCTTTGTGGTTCCTCTTCTTGACGGCACTCCCGATGGAGATTCCGCTCAGGACGTGCTCAATGCTCCAGACGTCGAAGACTGTGGTAACCAGTACAATTCGCTTCACAGCCTCAACGTTTTGCTGCGATGTGATAGCGAGAATCGGAAGATCATGCAGCCAAGTGATGAGTCATCCTTATTTGTAGACCAATGGATGCTGCAGGTATTGCATCAGATGGACAGCATGGTCGATGTTCGTCCTCTGCCACATCTCACGAATGCTGTCCGTGAAAACATTGCCGAGACGCACGCAATCTTCTTCCGCCCAACCTTGCGAAACGTAATCGCCACTGGCGCTAATGAACACCGCTGCCCGTCCTGCTTTTTTCATCTCCAGTAGCTTTGCATTGTCTGTGCTTTGCATCGAATACTCAGCAACTTGCTGCCTGAGAGCAAATTCTTGTTCACGGTTGAGACAAATATCATCACGAAGCAGATCCGCGCGTCCTTGGGCACAGACGGGGTTCACGTAGATGCCCTTAACATGTTCTTCCTTGGCAAGTTTGAGCATGTCCCCAAGGACGCCGAAATTCGCTTGCTGGATTGTGCAGCTGATCCTTGTCGGAATCGAGTGGCTCACGAGCAAACGAATACCGCGTATCGCCGCATCAAAACTTCCCTGTCCGCGAAGACGGTCATTGGCCGCGCGCGGCCCATCGAGGCTGACTTGAACGATGATGCCCAGAGAAGCGAGCGTCTTCGCGTGAGACTCAGTGATCAATCCTCCGTGTGTGGTGACCGTGACTTCCAATCCCAATTGGGCGGCATATCGGAGTAGCGTAAATAGATCATCGCGAAGAAATGGCTCTCCTCCAACGATATCGATGCGAAGCACTCCCGCCTCCTTGAAAATTTCAAAGAGACTTTGGACTTGAGAAGTCGGCAACCCCGTATCCGAACGTTCATTACTGGCAGACATGCAATGCAGACAATGTCTGTCGCAGCAATCGAGGATTGCGTAGCAAACGGAAAGTGGGGTGGGAAGAACGAGCTTGGAATATCGCGATGTGTCCTGCTCGTATGCCAATTGCATCTCTCTGGGAATAGGATCTTTTGGAAGCGCCTGCTCTTCCAAGAGTGAATCTCGTGAAGGCGGACTGTTTCCCGCTAATAGAGTTTGATCAGGCTCGTCGATTTTTCTCTGCAACCGGCCACGCAGTTCCTCAATCGTCTGTTGCAGATTGTGCACTACCGAATCCAATGTATCGATGCGCTGGGCAAGCACATTTCTGTCCTCGTCCTCTGCCTCCGGGGTTGACTCGTATGCATTCATATTCAAAATGTACCAAAGTCGCAGATCATTGACAATGTGAAATTCCATGATGAAAACATATTACAATTTGGCTTCTCTACACGATACGGCCATACTCTCCGGTGATGCCGCAACACTTTCCCGAACCTACCGTAGGCGCTCTCATTGTTAATCCTGAAGGGAAAATATTTTTAATGGCTTCTCCCATGTGGAAAGGGAAATACGTCATTCCCGGCGGCCATGTGGAACTCGGCGAGACGCTCGAACATGCCCTCAAACGAGAGGTGAAGGAAGAGACCGGCTTGGATATTTTTGACATCAAATTCCTCGCATTTTTGGAGTTCATCTACGGGCGAGACTTCGAGGAGCGAAAACACTTCATCTTCTTCGACTACACGTGTAAAACGAAGGGAACGAGGGTGCGGCTCAATGAGGAGGGAACGGATTTCGTCTGGGTAACCGTCGAGGAAGCACTCCGGCTTCCCGTTGAATCCAATACACGAGAAATCATTGTGCGTTATGCAAACTCGCCGGGAAAAGTCCTTTGAATTGGTGTTCTCAACAAGTTGCCATGTGCCATAAACACGGTAGGATGAGAAGTCATGGTGGGCTCCATCCCCTTATCCATCAAGAGAATTCACGAGCGCCTCGGCGAAAACGTGAAAAAGGCCTATGCCCTTGCGATTTCCGCACACGCCGGACAGAAGCGGAAATCTGGGGAAAAATACATCACGCACCCGCTGGCTGTGGCCGAGCTGTTCTTTTCAGAAGAGGAGATCCGCAGTGCGGCTCCCGAATTGGCGGATCAGATATACGGAACATCAGGAGAAAAGAAGAGCGAAGACGTTCAGTGATTAGAAGCTGAGGTCTTCCTACTGCCCGACGAAGATGCGGTGGATAAGGGAGACCGCCGGGTCTATTTCGGGGCCGTACACGATGGAAGCACCCAGTGCTCCGACGATCATGAGGCAGGCAAGTCCCATCAACGAGAGAATCATGCGCACTGGCACAGAGAAGATGCGCCGTTCCACATGAGAAATCACCGCCCAAGTTCTCAGGATCGGTCGCGGAAACTTAGGCCCTAGTCCACCACTGCGCCCGATCCACTCGAGGAGGAGTGAGGCAGCCAGCATGCCGTAGGCGATCAAGCTGAGATTGGCAAAGAGCGAGTGCACTGCGATGGTCTGCACAATACTGGTGCCCTGGTAAAGGCGCGCTGCTCCTTCGCCGGTTTGCAGAGAGGCAAAACCCCAAAGGACGCCGACAATAAGCAGAACCGCCTTGGTGTAGAAGTACCATTCCTGGCGGGTGAGAATCTTCAGACGCACGACTTCCAATACGGTCGCGAATGAGAGGAACGCGATGGGAAAGTGGACGACGAGTGGGTGGAGGTCGTAGGTGGTCATGGGTACATAGTATGCTTCGCGTTCCTTACTCAAAACCCCCAGAGGGGGCATTGAGTCTCCGCGGAAGAGGGAACATTACTCCGCTTGTTCCAGAATGAGCGGCTCGACGGGCATGGGAGCGTCACTGCTGCCCTCAACGAGTTCCTTGGCGAGCGGCACCACAACGTTCTTGCGGTCGTAGTAGGATGGAGCGTTCTCGATCGCAGTCACAGGGAAGATGAGAGCGGGAACGTAGACTTCCTCCTGACTGTTCCCCTTCGTCTGGTATATGCGCACATAGCCGCGCTCTGGCGCAGCCAAGCGAATGGTCACTTCTTCCATCGTGGTATTGGGTCCGGGTTCCATGGCGAAGCGCGAGGATTCCCGGTCAATGTACTCGAGAATCGCCTCAGGATCGCTCACAGCCGGGTACGTGGAGCGCTCGAAGTTGAGGGAAATCAAGTTCCAGAGGTCCGAGACTGCCTTCAGGCGCACATCGTAGGTCACGGTGATGCCCATGGGCACGCCGTACTGCTCGTAGACGGGCATGCCGTCAATTTCCAGCGGATACGTCACCTGGATGGAGCCGGGGATCACGCGCTCCTCGGGGAGTGTTGCGCGCTCGTTCTGTCTGCGCCACGTGTCGTCGATGACAGGCTCGCCGTAGTGCGTCAAATCGATACCGTGCTTGGCGAGGAACGCATCGGCGGCGGCGATCACCACATCGTCGGAGGGGACGTCGCTCATCTTTGTCGCGTAGCGCTCAATGCAATCCGCATCCTCACAGCGCGCGAGCGGGTCATCCCAGGTCTCCCAGTTACGGTTAATGTAGATCATGCCGTCCTGTATGTTGACGCCGATCGAGTAACCGTTGGCACTCTTCTGCGTGAGCGAAAAGTTGCTCACGGTGCTGCCGGGGAAACTCCTCAAATCAATGAGATCCAGTGACGGGAGGGCAATCGACGGCGTATCGGTTGGGCGCACGCGCTTGAGAACGGGAACGCTCTCATCCTCCAGCGTCAGAGAATCACCTTCGTAGGTAAACGTGTACGTGTACACGGTGCCACCGTCGTATGGAGCAATCATTCCCATGCCTCCGCCGCCGACACCGCCTCCTCCACCGCCGCGACCAATGGCGGCGGATTCTGGCATGGCGCGGTCCTGCGGAAGCGGCGCAAGCGAGCCGAATGCAGATGGAGCCGTTTCCTCGACAGCGTAGGAGAAGAGCGCCTTGTCGCTCGTTGTCGGAGTAAAGGGCTGAGTGCCAGAGAAGTAGTAGGTGGCGGGAACGGCGACCAGGAGGCCGACGAGGACGCCCATGAGTGTGTAGGTGAACTTCATGGAGAAGAAGGGGAAGGAAGAGTGTGGAACACGATATTCGGCTTTGTCGGGTTCTGTGGAGAGCTCTGCGATACGTTCCATGAGGAGCTTCCTCAGTTTCACGGCGAACTGCCGCGTAGGTTTCATGTCCGGGCGTTTGGCAAGGAGCGCTTCGATCAAGGGAATCAATTCTGCCTCATGATGCTCAAGTTCTGGGTCTACGGCGTAGAGATCAGCGAGGAGAGAGCGAATGCGGGGGGAAGTCATCGGAGGAAGGGGAAGAGGAAGAGGAGAGCAATCGCACCACCGCACTCAGAGCGCAGCGCATCGAGCGCCCGCGAGAAGAGGACTTTGCAGTTCCCTTCGGACTTGCCGACAATCGCGGCGATCTCGCGGTAGGGCAGGTCTTCCCAGATTCTGAGGAGTACGATCTCGCGCTTCATAGGATCGAGTGCGGCCAGAGCAGAACGTAGGCGCTCTGCATCCACCGCAAGTTTCGCATGTGCGCAGCTGTCGTCGTCACCGGCGAGATCCAGAACAGTATCAATATCCACGGTTTGCTTCGCTGAGCGCAGGTGATCGGTGAGCGCGTTCTTGGCAATACCGTAGAGCCAGGCGCGGAAGGGCCCGCGCCCGGGGTCAAAGCTCGAGATCTTCTCCAGTGCGCGCAGGAACACAGTGCTCGTCAGGTCCTCAGCCGTTTCGCGGTGCAGCGTTCGTCTGTAGAGGTAACCGAAGATGGGGTCCAGGTAGGCCTGGTAGAGCTCAGTAAACCGCTGGAGGTCGCCTGCCTGGCAGGCCGCAATGGCGGAGTGCTCGTCGGGGGTCATAGCGGGAATAGTGTAGAGAAAGAGCGAGGGATGGCACAGAGCCAAATGACGCGTCCAGAGGCTACTACGCAGCAGGAGGGAGGAGGTTACAAAACTTCCTTGACAGTTTGGATGTCGGAAGTGTATCTTTGTAACGGTGCATCATTACACCTCCAACCACCGGCGTCTCTGGTGGCAGCGGTTAGGACAACCGCTGTACAGCTGGCGCACGTAATACTCCGATAGGTTTCAGTGCCGATGCTCTACAGCGTCGGCGTTTTTATTTGTATTTCCCAATTATTACCATGGAAAAAAGTTTCTACGCACCACAGGCGTTTCGGGAGAAAGATGCCGGACCCAACCAATGTTTTGGTATCGAAGTCGTTCCCGGAAGACGTTGTGATCTGAACTGCCAGGCTTGCTATAAGCGAACGCAGAAGGTGACAAGGGCAAGGATATCGTTTTACAGCAGACAGGCTGATACGCAGGATAGCGGCTCAGATACGCCGATAGATGATGTACTTGATTATGTTGCACAGGCGAAAGGAGTGGGGTTCAGAGAAGCCGCACTCCTCGGCGGGGAACCGACTCTACGGAAGGATATTCGGGAGATCATCCAGGGAGTACGTCAGCAGGGTCTATCTCCCATCCTCGTAACCAGCGGCGCACACATCGATCAGCCGTTAGTCGATACGCTCTCTGCAACACGTTCGGTCGTGGTGACCCATGCGAGCATTCCAGGGAGACCAGAATTGGTTAATCATCTTGCTGGCACTACGCGTGACTATGCGAAAATTCTCGCTGAGTCTATTGAGAAACTTCGCGAAGCGGATGGTATACAACTCGTGCTGGAGATGCCTCTCACGATGTCCGTCTACGATGAGGCATTCGATTTTTTCTGTGACTGTCGCGAAAATGGCATCATGCCGTTTATTGAAATCAGCCGCAGGAACGATGACGGAAAGCCGACTACGAGCGTGACGCCAGAGCAGGTAGCAGAGCTTTTCGAACAATGCCGCGCATTCGACGTGCTTAACTATCCCGAGCTTGCTGCTCCGGCGGTACATCCTCCTGCCTACGGCAATCCTTGCACGATGTCGATCACTGGTTTGCACGTGAAGAACAACGATAACGGTGACTACGGTGGCGTGTACTCCTGCTGCGCGCAGCACCTGCGGCACGGTGATCTCAAAGAGCAGTCTCTTGAGGAGATTCTCAAGAGTCCGACGCTCGCCGTGTACCGCGATCAGGACGCGTACATCGTGGGTCCGTGCCGTGACTGCGAACTCTACGATGTGTGCAAAGGCGGATGCCGCGGTGAAGCGTTCCTGCGCTTCGGCTGCCCGCGTGCCAGTTCACCAGCGTGCCACCGTATTCCGCCGGAGGTCCGCAATAATCCAAACATCATGGCTCCGCAGAGTTGCGAAGGGTGTCCTGCAGAGCATGCTGAAGGATGTTCACTCCTCCATACGCAATGACCTTCTCTGCGCTCACCCACGCACGGCCTGTTTCCGTTCGATTCTGCAACGAGAGTGCATGTCCACTCACCCAGGAAGAGGTGAGCGTAGCAATTGCTCGGGTGGCGAAGGAGGGAAAATCCCTCGCGATCGACTGCCGGCGCAAGCGCTGCAGCGCCGGCAGTACGTTCGCGTGTTCCAATGCAACGACTCTGGAGGAGCTCGTTTCTATCTACATCGACGGCGAGCACGTGTTTCCCGATCGTCGGTTGCTGGAGCGGTTCCTGCGCACGGTAAGGAAGAATCCCAAAGCTCTTGCGTTCGTCGAATGCACGCCGGGTGTGCAGAATATCGCAGATGTCATCGTGCTCTTCGTGCGCCCCGATGCGGCGAGTCGACTGCTCGGGCTTTCTGCGTACCTCGGAAGACTCTCGGTCGACGTCATCCCGGCGGCGCCGACCTGCGCCGCGCTCTTCCGACCGCTCATCGTGCCGGATTGCCTGCACGTGAACTTCGTCGATTACTTCGACCGCGAGTACCAGGCACCGGGGCTCTATGCCAAAGAAGAGCTTCTCCTGAGCATGACACCGATGCTCTATAGAGCGCTTGAGGAAGCATTTGAGCATTCCGCGCACGGGAAGCACGTTCCTACGGGAATTCCCGTGTACTGAGTGTTATCGCAGAGTTTTTTAATTGATCCGATACCACCGACGATTACTCCTCTGCTACGCTCTCCCCATGAACTGGCCGCCAACCACCATGGCCACGCAGCACCCCGATAACGCCTGCGTGCCGTGGTGGAAGAAGGACGGATCGGCATTCGTTTCTACGGCGGACGAGATCGGCGAACTTATCACGCTGTTTGCAGAACTTCCCATCGATGAGTACATGTGGGATTGGGAAGGCAAGTACGTCGACGAGGCAGTGGGGGAGAAGCTCTACGCCCAAGCGCAGGAGCTCTTTAAAAAGAGGCCGCTGGGGCAGGAACTTCACCTGACGTTCCGCATCCCCGCGTTCGACGGAGCCAAGATGCACCGCATGGCACGAGCGTTCATGAACATGCTCTCCTTGAGCGACCTTGCGCAGGAAATCGGCGTGCCGGCTCCTCCCGTCCATGAGATGTTCCTGCCGCTCACCACCTCCGCAGAGCAGCTCCTCAAAGTTCGTGCATCCTTCCTCCAGGTTGCCGAATTCCACCGTGCGATCTTCCACGAGAATGCGAAAGAGCACGACGCACTCACGGCGGCATTGCGCGTGACCCCGCTCGTGGAGGATATCGCCTCGATGTTCGGCATCGAGAAGATCCTGCGTCCCTACTGGCAGCATTTGCAAAGCGAGGTGCCTGCGCTCAAGGAAACGGGACTGAGGCTCTTCCTCGCGCGCTCCGATCCTGCGCTCAATGCGGGGATTGTCCCCGCAGTCCTCGCCATTCGCGCCGCGTTGAGCACCGCAGATGCATTGGGAGAAGAGCTTGGCATCTCCGTTCATCCCATTATCGGTACGGGGTCTCTGCCCTTCCGCGGCAGCGTGAACCCCACGTACACCGAGGCGTTCCTGCAGCAGTATGCGGGCGTAAGGACGTACTCCATCCAATCCGCCTTCCGCTATGACTACCCGCACGAGGATGTGGAGCGCGCGCTTGAGGAGATCAAGCGCGAGGCGCCCCGGCGCCAAGTGGAACGTGTTTCTTCTCAGGATCTTGCGTCACTGCGGCGTATCGCAGAGATGTTCACCGGGTTCTGGACAGGGTCTATCGAAGCGCTTGCCCAGCGCATTAATGCCATTGCGCGCTTCATCCCGTCGCGGCGCGAACGCCTGCAGCACATCGGGCTCTTCGGGTACAACCGCGGAGTGGGATCGGTCACGCTTCCGCGCGCCATCACCTTTACGGCAGCACTCTATTCGATCGGCGTTCCTCCGGAACTCATTGCCACGGGGCGCGGCATTCTGCGTGCGCAGGAAGAGGGTCTGCTTCCCCTCCTCGAACGCCACTACCCGGCGCTGCGTGCCGATCTCAAACATGCGGGCAAGTATCTCAATCGTGAGAACCTCGGGCTCCTTGCCAAGGAAGATCCGGTTTTCCGGGAGATTGAGCGCGATGTGGCGGCGATTGACGCATTTTTAGGATCTCCGATGGCGCCGCAGAACGAGCGGCACCTCATCCACCGGAATTTAAGTTCCACCATTCTCCAGCGTCTGCATGCGGATCTCCCCGATGCTCAGGCTCTGGAACGCGACATCGTGGAGGCGGCGGTTCTCAGGCGGAGCCTGGGGTAGCCGAGACGTTTCCATTATGGAGAGCACGCAGTGCGTGGCTCTGTTTGAGAATCCTCTTTGCAACATCAATATGCTGCCGTGCCCGCTCGGTACTTTTTCCAAGGATCAGGGCAACTTCCGCCGCAGTCCGTTGCCTGCCGTCTTTGAGCCCCGCGTGCCATAGGTAACTTTCCACAGTGAATGGTTTAACTCCCGGAGCAGAGCGTAGCACGCGCTCAATTAATTCCCGTGTTTCACGGGAAACAACCTCGACATGCGACGATGTTTGAGGAGCCACGAGGAGATTGCCGAATGATGTTTCTCCGTCATGCAGAGGGGCATCGAGCGAACAGGGATTTTTGCGAGCTTTGCGCAGTGCTTCTATGGCTTCCACGCTCCAGCCGAGTTCTTGCGAGAGAGCGATCAGTGATGGCTTGTGCGGGGATTGCGCCATGAGTCTAAGCTCACAAGAGCGCAGCGTACTGAGGCGGTCTACAACGTACGCAGGTAGGCGGATGGTTCTGCTCGTATCCGTAAGTGCGCGCAGCATTGCCTGACGGATCCACCAGCTGGCGTACGTCGCGAATTTGTAACCGCGCTGGTAGTCAAACTTGTCGGCTGCAGTGAGCAGCCCGACATTGCCCTCCTGGATCAGATCAAGGTAGTCGAGCCCCATGTTGCGGTAGCGTTTGGCCCAGTACACGATGAGACGCTGGTTGCAGAGCACGAGCGTATGGCGGGCGCGTACCGCTTCCAGCGGATCATTCGCATCGGCGGCCCGTTGAGCAATGTCGAATTCCTCTTCTTGCGAGAGCAGCGGGTGCTCACACAAGTGGCCCACAACGTTCTGGACGTTATCGTTGCGTTTGTACTCCTTACCAAGGTGTGTGAGGAGAAGTGCGTTGTCAGCAAGCTCCCCCTCACAGAGACTGTGTTCTATTGTTTGCAAATCTTCGACGGAGGGATCAGCAGAGAACCGTTCACATTGTATGTCGACGTGTTCCATAAGGAGGGCATTGTATGGCATTTGAGTCCGGAATCAGCCGAAAAACCGGGCTAATTCTTCCTCCACCATCCGGTCACGTAGAGCATCCACGCAGCGACAACCAACGCTCCGGCAGCGAAAATGGGCAAACGAACGTCGAGCGCACCGAGGAGTCCAGCAGCGATTCCCGGCAACGCCATGCCCAGTGCCTGGAACGACTGACTCGTTCCTAGCGTGGCACCCTGTCTCCCAGGTGGAGCCGTATCGGAGATGAGCGCGGTGACGCTGGGCATACTGATGCCCTGGAAGTTCGCGATGAAGGGGAAAATCAGGTAAAGGTAGATTGCATGCTGAGGGATCAGGAGCAGGGGAATCGTGCACCCAAGGAGCAAGAGCGATACCGTGAGGGTGTTCCTCGGCAGGAACCAGTGAGCGCAAAGGCGGTTCGTCACGCCCTGCGCGAAGGTGATCCACAGTCCCATGTACGCGTAGAGTAAGCCGATATCGCTCTGATCGAAGTGGAAACGTCCCACGAGGAGCACTTGGAAGAACTGCGTGAAGAAGTTGAAGCCCAGGACGTAGAGGAAGAAAACCAGGAAGAGTACGCGTAACCTGGGTTGGCGCAGCGCATGCACTACGTTCACGAATCCTTGCAGAGGGTGCACGTTTACCGTGTGTCGTTCGCGTAAGGTCTCGGGCAGTTTCCACTGCACGATGGCGATATTGATCGCGGTAATCACCGCAGCCACCCAGAACGGTGTGGCGAAGGAGAATGCTGGGTAAATGTGTGGATCGGAGAGAACTCCGCCGAGGAGCGGTCCCACAATGAACCCGAGTCCGAATGCCATGCCGATGAGGCCGAAGTTCTTCAAACGATCCTTGCCTGTGCTCACATCGGCGATAGCAGACTGGGCTACGGCGATGTTTCCACCCGTAAAACCATCCACCGCACGTGAAATAAAGAGGAGGGGGATGTTACCGATGCTTATGGCGATGGCGGTGATGATGTAACTCACCAGCGTTCCTGCACGAGAGAGGATCAAGAGCGGCTTCCTTCCATAATGGTCCGAAAGAGCTCCTAAAATCGGAGTACCGAAAAACTGTGTAAGCGGATAGGTGGCGATCAGGAATCCATAGAGGATGGTGCGCGCCTCTGTGCTTATGTTGAGAATGAGCCCATGTGCAGGGTGCAACAGCATGGGCGCGAAGACGGGGATCGCGATGCCCAGTCCCAGGAGTTCCAGGAACGACGTTACGAAGAGCAGGCCGATAATGGATCGTGTGGAACGCGTCTGCGCTGACATGGAGGCGGTAGTATAGGATTCCGACGCGGGACAGGAAGCCTTTGAACGCAGAAGTGCTCTGGCCGTTGAGCCGCGAGTATGGTACAATTAAGGTGTATATAAAACGCATCCATGAGCCCAAAACCCGCAGCGCCGGCTCCGCTTTCCAACGAAGGAGAACCTGAGCTTTCCTTCATTGTTCCTGCCAAGCCACCGGAAGTGGATTCTGTTCAGGAAGAGCGAAAAGAAGTGCTCGATACAACACGGGAGAAGCTTGCCAGTCTCATCGCGGATCTGGACCCCAACGAGGTGGATACGCCCCCTCCGCTTGCGGATGAAGAGATGATCGGTTGATCAGCGCTGTGCGCTCTCGATGCGTCCGAGCATGAAGTGCGCCATGTCCACCGTAACGGAAGAATCGAGCGGTGTTGTTTCCGGGAATGAGCGCAAACTAAGCAGTGCGTTGACCGAGGGGACGTACCAAGGCGCCGAAGAATCCGCAGAATCCCCTGCGAGCGCAAAACCTTTTGCGAGAATCTTGCTCGCTTCGGCAAAATTCACGGTCATATCCGGTCGGAAAGACCCGTCAGGGTATCCGCGCACCATGCCGCGCAGCATTGCGGTACAGAGTGCGGGAGCGTACAACGCGTCTGTTGGCACATCGCGGAAGAGTAACCAGTAGTGGGAGGGAGAGAGACGTGGGTAGCAATCCGCAGGTATACCATTGGGTGCCAGGTCGAGCATGGCGAGCGCGACGAACTGCGATCGGGTGATAAAGGTACCAACAGTTTCTACCGGAGAGAGAGGGATGCGGTCCACCGTGATACTCGTTCGTGTACGCGTGACCGTCTGGGAGGTTCGCTCTTTACGTTCCGTGGTACTGAGTGGAATGGTAGTGACATCCACGCGCGCAGCGCCCCGCAGTGCACGGGTGTCGCTCTGCGTGCGCGGCGCAGTCTTCGCTTTCTCGAAATAGGGGATCGCCGGTTCAAAATCCAGGTACGAGTACGCCTGCGCGCTGGCAGGGAGTAAGACCAGGCAGAGTGCTGTACCGAAGAGCGAAGCGAGGAACGTGGAGCGCATTTGGAAAATGGGGAGAGGAGGAGGGGAATTCTCCCGCGTCCCATGGAGTACACGCAAGCCTTCTTTGGCTTCCTCTTGATTACTTCCTGTGTTCAGGAATTCAGGCGGAGCCCTTTGGGAAAAGGTAAGCGCTCCACCGGGGGTCTATCCGGCAGAGCGCCTCTTCTCCGACCTAGAAAAGTCGGAATGGGATTCCCATTACTACGTCCTGCAGCTTGGCAATGACGTAAGCAATGATCATCCCTGCGAGAATCAACTTGATTCTCAGCATTGCACCTCACCTCCTTCCTTTGACCCACACAAGGGTCGATTAGGGAAAAGAGGTGCCAACCTTTAATGATAATTTACAATTATTTATGTAATAAGTCAACTACTCTCTTTCACGTTCTCACACTACCATGCCCGCCATGGATCAATCTGACATTCAGAAGCGTATCGAGGATTTTCTACAGGAACTGGAGGTTCCCAGCTTTATCGTCTTCGGGTGGAAGAAGGGGGCGGATGAAGCAGGGAAAGCGCAGTTCGGCATCGTCTCTTCGTACCACAAGGTGCCGCCGCAGGCCGCGATCAAGGGTATGAGCTGGGCGCTCAACGATTTCATCAGTCGTTCGCTGTAGGACCTTGGCAGGTTTGGGAAGTTCCGTGAGGTCAGAAAGGTTGCCAAACTTCCTGCACGTTCAACACCTCCAGCACCTTCGGAACTTTCCGCACCCTCTTCGCTTCCAGTACCTCAGTCTCGCGCGGAGCGGTGCAACATCTCTTTGATGAGCCAATTTCCTGCGCCGAACGCTGTAGCAACAACGATCCAGCCCCATAGTGCGCCAAAAATTTCCAGGTGGACAAGTGCAGGGTCCATGCGCTGAGTGATTTCCATGGTCAGCCACACAAAACCGCCGTTCACCAGGATCACGGCGAGGATGGTCGCGAAGAGTTTGAGCGGCAGGGGGAGGATCTCCAGTATCGGCCGCACGAAGATATTCATGAG